>Ga0308160_10000014_pt1 | contig 657239 bp, 636 predicted proteins | sample PhyFR1_FD_201036 | JGI IMG/M metagenome (GOLD analysis project Ga0308160, IMG submission 201036) | Phyllosphere microbial communities from UC Gill Tract Community Farm, Albany, California, United States - DLSLF.R1 | ecosystem: Host-associated > Plants > Phyllosphere > Unclassified | place... | reverse complement strand
TAACTGTGCGCTGGCGCTGGAGGCGATGCAGGTGCCGCATCGGGCCATTGCCAATCAGGGCGACGATGGCTTCAGTCACTGGCTCGCCAGTCACTTTCCTCATAGCGCTGCATACTGGCCGCGCTATACCTGTGAAACCTCGCTGACGGTAGGCGTGACCCATCCCGATAACGAACGCTCGTTTCTCAGCAATCACGGCCATATTACCGTGCTGACCGCGGACGATGTGCTGGCCCAGTTGCCGTCGCAGGCGACGCCGGGCGACATCGTACTGCTGTGCGGCACCTTTCTCTGTCTGGAACTCTATGATCACTACCCGGCGCTGCTGGCTGCACTGCAACAGCGTGGCTTCTGTGTCGCCGTGGATACCGGCTGGCCGCCTGCGGGCTGGAGCGATGCGCTTCGCTTACAGATTGGCAACTGGTTAGCGGACTGTGACTGGCTGCTGCTGAATGAGGTGGAAGCGCTGGGCTTATCGGGCGCAGAACTGCTGGATCAAAGCGGTAAACAGCTGGCAGCCCGGCTCAGTGGTCGCGGCGGCTGTGTGATTAAGTGTGGCGCAGAGGGCGCACGTCTCTGGTCTGCCGACTCTGTGCAGTATGCTGCTGCCCAGCCGGTAACGGTGGTAGATACCATTGGGGCCGGTGACAGTTTTAATGCCGGTTTTCTTACTGCACTGCTCTATCACCAGCCATCGCACACGGCGCTGCGTTGGGGCATTGAAGTGGCATCACAGGCGATAAGCAGCTCTCCGCGCCGCTATCCCAGCTGGCAACAACTCCAACTATCAAATGAGGTGCGCTGAACATGGCCAGTGTTGAACTTGTACAGGTGGCGAAGCGCTACGGTAAACAGAGCGTGCTGCACCCGCTGGATTTAACCATTCCTGATGGCAGTTTCACTGTGCTGGTCGGCCCCTCCGGCTGCGGCAAATCAACCCTGCTGCGGCTGCTTGCCGGTCTGGATACCGTCTCTGACGGGGCGATCATGCTGGATAAAAAACAGATTAACGATCTCGATCCTGCTGACCGGGATATCGCCATGGTGTTTCAGAGCTATGCGCTCTATCCGCATCTCACCGTCGCGGAGAATCTGGCGTTTCACATGCAGGTGAAAAAGGTGAAGCGCGAGGAGCAAAAAAGCAAAATCGCCCGCATTGCCGGCATTCTCGGCATCGATCAGCTGCTGCAGCGTTATCCAAGAGCGTTGTCGGGTGGACAGCGGCAGCGCGTGGCGATGGGCCGCGCCATGGTGCGCAATCCGCAGGTGTTTCTGTTTGATGAGCCGCTTTCTAATCTTGATGCGCAGTTACGCATGGAGCTGCGGGCCGAGATTAAGTCGCTGCATCAGCGTTTCAAAACCACTATGGTCTATGTTACCCATGATCAGGTTGAGGCGATGACGCTGGCGGATCAGATTGTAGTGATGAAAGAAGGGGTCGTTGTGCAACAGGGTGCACCGCTGGCGATTTATGACCGCCCGGTTAACACCTTCGTGGCGCGGTTTATCGGGTCACCGCCGATGAATCTGCTGGATGCCCGTTTCCAGACACGCGATGGGCTGCCTGGCGTCTGCTGTGGCGAGCAGTGGCTGCCGTTGCCGCGTCGCTGGCACAGTGCGGCACAGCAGCAGGCCGATCAGCCGGTCACGCTTGGCGTACGTCCGCACGATCTGATTTTTGATGCCAGCGGGCAACCCGCGGTGGTCAATATTGTTGAGATCACCGGTGAATCGACCCTGTTACATCTGAACTGGCAGGGTTTCCCGCTGCATATGCAACTGACCGGCCGCAGCGATGCCGTGCCTGGCGGCACGCTGCCGGTGACCGTTAACCCGGATAAAATGCACTTGTTTGATGCCAGCAGCGGTGTGCGGCTGACGGAACAGTGATAAAAATAAACCCGCCAGCGGCTAATGCCAGTCTGTTAAGCGACAGATGATAACGCAGTCTGGTGCCGGCCTGCTCTGAAACTTCAGCGTGTATTGTTAAAAAGGGCACGAGAGTGGAGGCCTGAGCGCCTCTGCTGCTGAAAGGGCTATCCGCAGCGCTGAGGCGTGACGACGGGCCAGAAGTCCACGCCGGGAAGCGTGGACAGGTCGGGGCCGGCCAGGGAGGGCCGATCCCCGAACGGTTCGTCGGCACGACGTCAAAGCCGAAGGAACCGCGTGAGCGGCGCGAGGACGGCCCGGCAGCAGCAGAGGTGCGCTGGCCCGCACTGCGGCTCGCTCGCCCGGAAAAAAAGGCTGTCACGTTTAACCGTGACAGCCTTTACAAATCTAATCTTAACTGATCAGCATTACGCCAGCGGCGAGTTTTTTATTTTGTGAAGCAGAGTCTGGATCAGGAAACATACGCCTGCTTACGCCAGATGAAACTGCTCTACCGTCTGTGACAGCTGCTGCGCCTGATCTTCCAGCGAACTGGCGGCAGCCGACATCTGCTGCACCAGCGCGGCGTTCTGCTGGGTGACGCCATCCATTTCATTGACGGCAATCGTTACCTGACTGATGCCACGCGCCTGTTCGCTTGATGCTGTAACAATCTCACCGATAATCCCCTGCACCGAATTCACCGCCTGCATCATCTCCTGCATGGTTTTACCGGCATCGTTTACCAGCCGGACGCCGCTCTCGACCCGCACGCTCGACTCTTCAATCAGTGCGCCGATCTCTTTCACCGCGTTCGCGCTGCGCTGGGCCAGATTACGCACTTCAGAAGCCACCACCGCAAAACCGCGTCCCTGCTCACCGGCACGTGCAGCCTCCACCGCCGCGTTCAGCGCCAGAATATTGGTCTGGAAGGCGATACTGTTAATCATGGTGGTAATGTCGCCGATCTTTTTCGAACTGTCATCGATCTGCGCCATGGTCTGCACCACCTCACCCACCAGCGAGGCACCACGACTGGCGATGTGGGTAGCGTTTTCAGTCAGGCTGGTCGCCTGCTGCGCGTTATCGGCATTCAGGCGAATCGTGGCGCTGATCTGCTCCATGCTGGCTGCGGTCTGCTCCAGCGCGGCGGCCTGTTGTTCGGTGCGTGACGCCAGATTGAGGTTTCCGCTGGCAATTTCACCCGCCCCCTGGCGTACTGATTCACTGGAATCTTTAATCTGCCCGACAATCTGCCGGAGCTGGCTTTGCATGGTATCCAGGGCGAAAAAGAGGCTGCTGCGATCGCCGTTTTTCACCACAATCGCGTTATCCAGCTTGCCATCGGCGACGGCCAGCGCAATATGCGCCGCTTCAGCCGGCTCGCCACCAATCGGACGCAGCACTTTACGGCTGAACAGCATGCCCAGCACCGTCCCGACCAGCAGAACGCTCACGACCATCAGGATCACCGCCCACATCAGCTGCCGGTTTGAGGCGGCCATCACCTGACTGACCGGTGCCACCACGCCCAGATACCAGGGTTTGTCGCTGTTACCTATCATCACCGGCTGCCAGGTGACTAAAGCGTCTTCACCCAGCACGGCATCAAATCGCTGGACGACTTTTGACGTAAAACCCTCTTTTTCGCCTTTCCAGGGCTTCCCGGCTTCATCTTTCACCGGCGAAGAGACCACATTCCCGCCGTGAGAAAGCAGCAGCGCATAGCCGCTTCCCTGCCAGGGTTTGATCTGATTCACTTTCTGTTGCAGTGATGCCAGTGAAATGTCAGAGGTAACGATCGCCTTTAAGGCGCCCTGATCGATAATCGCGGCGGCGACGGAGGTGAGCAACGTCGGTACGCCGTTATAGGCATAGCTATAGGGTTCGGTGAGCGTATCTTTTTGTGTTTTTTGCGGGATCAGATAGTAATCACCCTGACCCGGTGTCAGATAGGAGAGCAGCGGATGCATTGAGTAAGTACCTGACGCGTCACGATCGACAAAAAAGGCATAACGGCCCTGCGGTGCCTGACCCGGCTGTGAAGCGAACTCGGCATCACGGCCATCAAACGCATTCTGTTCAAATATCACTGACATCGACAGATAGTCAGGGTTAGCACGCAGCGCATACTCCATCACCTTATCGGCCGCTTTGCGATCGGTAATGCCTACGTGGGGCAAGGCAATCAGACTTTGTCCAAGGTGACTCGCGACATCACGTGCATGGCTCAATTCCTGCTGCACCTGTAAGGCACGGCTCTGCGCAATCTGCTGCAGATATTGTTCGGCCAGCGCCTTCTGCTCTTTACCGGATTGCCAGCTGAGAACGCCAATCGTCACGGTAAATCCCAGCACTATCGTTAAACCACCCATGATCAGCATCTGGGCACGGGTACTCATTCTTTTCTTATGTGTTAACTGACTGACCATAGTGCTTCCCCTGAAATTTACCTGGCTCAATACCTCCTTGTAGTTATGGTGCTCCTGAGATCATCTATCGGCGGCGTTTTTTTGAACTTTAATGGCCATTTCCCCGCCGTGATGGGGGTCTCACAGCGCGTGATTACGGGAAGTTGATCGCAAAGGGATTATCGCGCTGCGAATGAACGGCCTTTTTTTGATCTGCAACAATACTGGTGCCCGCCATTACTGTCAGTTTATGTCAACAGTTGCTGTAGCCCCCTTATCGCAGTGGAGATAGAACAATGATCGGTAAATCAGGATTAGCTGTTGGGATGGTTGTCTGGCTGGCATATGTCGCCTGGATCGTTCACTACTATTCAGACACCTTTATGCAGTTCTCCCGCTAAGCAAACAGGACCTTCGGGTCCTTTTTTTTGCCCTCACTTCAGCTGGGTTGGCCTGTGAGCCAAATATTCGCTATTATCGACTCATTCTGTGAGCCGAATAACCTTCTTTATTCGGCTCATCCACCCTTAGCGTGAGCCGATTATGAGCGTTACCTGGATCTGGCAACAGCCGGACTGGCCCCATTTTCAGTGGCAGGACGCCGTGCTGTTACCGCGCCTGCGCCATCTGCAGCAGCAGCGCGGATTGCTGTTGGGACGTGCCAGCCTGCATTCAGACAGTGAAACCCAGACGCTGGATACCCTGCTCAGCAATATCCTCTCCTCTTCCGCGATTGAAGAGGAGCGGGTCAACGTGCAATCGGTCCGCTCATCGCTGGCGCGTCGGTTAGGCGTGACGGAAGAGCAACCCTATCCGGTCTCCGAACGTTCAGAAGGCCTGGCCGCCATGATGCTGGATGCCATCAACAACCGCAGCCAGCCGCTGACGCCTGAGCGTCTCTGTCAGTGGCATCGCTGGCTTTTCCCGGCCGATGAGTGGACGGTGCAGCGCCTGAGCGTCGGCACGCTGCGCGGCAGTGAGCCGATGCAGGTCATCTCAGGTCGCATCGATCGTCCCACGGTGCATTTTGAAGCGCCGCCGCGACAGGGACTGGAGCCGCAACTGGCGCAGTTTATTGAGTGGTTCAACAGCAGTCAGCATGATGTGATGCTGGACCCGTTGCTGCGCGCCGCCATCTGCCACCTCTGGTTTGTCACCCTGCACCCTTTTGATGATGGTAATGGTCGTATCACGCGTGCGTTAACCGATCTGGCGCTGGCGCAGGCCGACAGTCAGAGCATCCGGCTGTATGCCATGTCACCCGCCATTCTGACGCAGCGTGCCGGTTATTACCGCATCCTTGAGCAGACGCAGAAAGGCGGCCTGGATATCACCCACTGGCTGGTTTGGTTTCTTGATATCCTGGATGAGAGTCTGCAACAGGCGATGAACGTCATCGATCGCACTCAGATGAAAGCGCGTTTCTGGCTGCGGCATCAGGGAATGGGATTAAGTCCGGAACAGGTGAAAGTGTTGAACCGGCTGCTGGATGGCGGCGAGCAGGGTTTCGAACTGGGGATCAGCGCCAGTCAGTACCAGAAGGTCGCCAAAGTGAGTAAAGCCACCGCGACCCGTCATCTGACCGATCTGGTTGAAAAAGGCTGCCTTTACCGGCTTGAAGGCGGAGGCAGGAGTACCCGCTATCAGGTTAACACCCACGAGACGCCCTGAGCCGGGCTGTTTTGACTGCTAACCGGGCGTACATCGCGATCGTTGTGATCTACTCCTGAGTGCGGGAATTACTCTTCAAGTGAAGCCCCGTTGGTCGCAATGACCTCTTTATACCAGTAAAAGCTTTTCTTCCGGCTGCGGGCCAGCGAACCTTCACCAGTATCATCGCGGTCAACATAAATAAAACCGTAACGCTTAGACAATTCGGCTTTTGATGCGCTGACAAGATCGATAGGTCCCCAGCTGGTATAACCCATGACCTCCACGCCATCGTCAATGGCCTCACGCACCTGAACCAGATGATCGTTGAGGTAGCTGATGCGATAATCATCCTGCACGACGCCCGTTGCATCCGGTATGTCTTTGGCGCCCAGTCCGTTCTCAACAATAAACAGCGGCTTCTGATAACGATCCCACAGCAGATTCAGTAAGGTCCGCAAGCCCACCGGGTCAATCTGCCAGCCCCATTCAGAACTCTGCAGGTGAGGATTGGGCACCATGCTCAGAATGTTACCCCGCATCTGCTGATTCAGTGTCTCATCGGCGGTCACGCAGCCGGACATGTAATAGCTGAACGAGATAAAATCGACGGTCGACTGGAGTATCTGGCGATCGGCATCCGTGATATCCAGCTGAATATTATTCTCGCGAAAGAACCGCAACATATAGCCCGGATAAACACCACGGCACTGAACATCGCCAAAAAATTGCCATTTCCGGTTCTCCTGCAGCGCTTCCAGCACATCATCAGGCTTACAACTGAGTGGATAGACCAGCCCTCCCAGCAGCATATTGCCAATGCTGGCGTCCGGGTTAATCTCGCGGCAGGCTTTCACCGCCAGCGCACTGGCGACCAGTTGATGATGAATCGCCTGATACACCTCAGCTTTGCTGCTGGTTTCAGGCAGACCCACGCCGGTCATAGGCGCATGCAGAGACATGTTAATTTCGTTAAAGGTCAGCCAGAGTCTGACTTTCTTCCTGTAGCGGGCAAACACCGTACGGGCATAATGCTCAAAGAAGCCAATCACCTGACGGTTACCCCAGCCACCATACTGCTTCACCAGGTGCCAGGGCATCTCATAATGTGACAATGTAACAAGCGGGGTGATGTGGTGTGCGGCCAGCTCGTCGAATAGCCGGTCATAAAAGGCCAGACCGGCCTCGTTGGGTTGTTGCTCATCACCGTTCGGGAAGATGCGCGTCCATGCGATTGAAACCCGCAGACAGCTGAACCCCATCTCTGCAAACAGCCTGATATCGTCCGGGTAGCGGTGGTAAAAGTCGATCGCGATGTCTTTGAGGCTTTGGCTGCCCTCAACGCGCTCCGATACCGGGCCAAAGATTCCCTGTGGCTGAACGTCTGAGGTTGAGAGGCCTTTGCCCTCTTCACGCCATGCGCCTTCAACCTGATTAGCGGCAACAGCACCGCCCCATAAAAATGAATCCGGGAAAGTTTTCATCCTGTTCTCCTTTTATTGACGAGTGACGCTGAGTAAAGGCGTACCTGCAGTGACCGCGGTCCCTGCAACAGTCATCACCTCAGGATACTCATCGCTGTTAGTGATAATGATCGGTGTTGCCAGGTCATATCCAGCATCAAGAATGGCCTGACGATCGAACTCCAGCAGCAGATCGCCGGCCCTGAACGCGTCGCCCACTTGTACATGTGCCGTGAAAGGTTTGCCGTCGAGCCTGACGGTATCGATACCCACATGGATCAACAGCTCAATCCCGCTGTGACTCAGCAGCCCTATGGCGTGTCGGGTCTGAAACAGGGAGGCCACCTCACCCGCAAAAGGCGCAATCACTTTGTTGTCGGAAGGGATGATGGCCACACCCTGTCCCAGCAGGCCACTGGCAAAGGTTGGATCGGGAATCTGACCAAGCCCCAGAACGGTGCCCGTCATCGGTGACAGAATGTCATCTTCGCCAAGGGTAATCGGGAGCGCTGCGTCTGGCGCCGTGTTTCGGGGCATGCCCGCTACCAGCGTCATGCCGCAACCCAGTGTCAGCGCGAGTAGCGTCCCGGCAATACCGCCCCATAACGTGGAATCCACACCGCCAGGTGGGATCATCTGTGCGATGGTAAAGATGTTGGCAAAACCAAATGAATAAACGTGGGTGCTGCTGAGGCCGACAATGGCACCGCCAATAGCGCCCGCCACGCAGCCAAAGATAAAGGGACGGCGCAGCGGCAGATTAACGCCATAGACAGCCGGTTCAGTGATACCAAAGATCCCTGCGGTCACGGATGAACCCGCCAGCATCTTCTGTCGTGCATCCCGACTGCGCAGAAACACCCCCAGCGCCGCGCCAACCTGGCCCATGACAGCAGGCAACAGCATGGGCAGCATTGAGTCATGCCCCAGTACGGCAAGATTGTTGATCATCAGTGGCACCAGTCCCCAGTGCAAACCAAAAATCACACAGACCTGCCACAACGCGCCCAGGGCGGCACCAGCCAGCCAGGGTGCCAGCGCATAAATCCACTGGTAACCGTTCGCCAGTATCTGACTTAAGCCTGTGGCCAGTGGGCCAATCACCAGGAAGGTCAGCGGCACGGTGACGCTCAGACAGATCAGTGGCGCAAAGAAGTTTTTCATGGAGGCGGGAAGTCGCCGGCTGCTCTGTTTTTCCAGCCAGCAACTTACCCAGGCAGCGAGAATAATCGGGATAACCGACGCACTGTAATTAAACCAGGTTACAGGGATGCCGAGAAACGCGTCCGTCATTTCACCTGACTGCTGGCTGGCATTAAAAGCTGCAATCATCGTCGGGTGGGTCAGCGCCCCACCAATCACCATGGTAATAAAGGGATTGCCGCCAAATTTCTTCCCGGCGGTGTAGCCCAGCACCAGAGGAAAGAAGAAAAACAGGGCATCACTGGCTGCAAACCAGATTTTATACGTTCCACTTTCAACAGAAAGCCAGCCACAGACCACGGCCAGCGCCAGTAAACCTTTTAGGATCCCTGAGGCGGCGAGAATGCCGATAAACGGGGTAAAAATGCCTGACACAATGTCGATCAGATGGTTGAAAACATTACCCCCGGTCTTTTCCCCTTCTGTTGCTGCAGAAAGCTCATCAGCCAGCCCAGCTTCACTACGCACAGCCTGCCAGACATCATGAACGTGGTTGCCAATCACCACCTGAAACTGCCCGCCGCTTTCAACGACCATAATAACGCCCGGATTTTTCTTCAGTCCTTCAGCATCGGCTTTATGGTTGTCTTTCAGTTTGAAGCGTAACCGGGTGGCACAATGAACCAGACTTACGATGTTCTCCCGGCCACCAATATGGCTGAGGATATCTTGTGCCAGCGTGTGATATTCCATCTCGATTTCCTTACAACCGATGCCTGCGGACATCAGTTAACTGAGCCAAAAATGAAAAAAACCTGAGAACGTCCTCCTTTCAGAGTTCGCGCTCAGGTTTTGCCTGCGTTAAGCAGTAACAATCCGGTTTATAGAGCTTATTGCCCCTCTTTTCTCACCCGTTCGATGTTAATGGCGAGAAACATAATCTCTTCCGCGGTCAGCTCACGCTGATAGCTTTGTTGCAGATGCTGCGCGATTTTCACCGCACATTTCCAGGCTTTGGGATAGTTATCTTTTACGGCTGTATGCAGCGATACATCGTCATCGTTCACCACGGTACGCGTCAGCATCCGCTGAGCAAAAAACTTCAGATGAGTGACAAAACGCTGGTAACTCAGCGACGATTCGATGTACTCCAGCTGCAGTTGATACTTCACCAGTTGCAGAATCTCCTGCATAACCCGGGTGACATGCATCACTTCCGGCATTTCATTATTGAGCTGCGCCGTCACCAGATGTAGCGCGATAAAGCCGGCTTCATCCTCCGCCAGTTCGACATTCAGACGACGTGAAATGATAGCCCTGGCCTCCTGACCCAGTTCGAACTCTTTGGGGTAGAGGCGTTTGATATCCCATAGCAACACATTTTTAATTGCCAGACCTTTTTTCTGCCTTTCAATGGCAAAGTAGCAGTGGTCGGTCAACGTGATATACAAGCTCTCCTGCAATGTCCCCAGACGTTGTGTTGCCAGATCAATAATGCGGTCGCAGGTGGTCATCACTTCAGGAGGGATCTGGTGTAACAACTCCTCCAGACGACGTACCAGCAGATCACTTTGCAGCGCAAATACCTTCTCAATGTGCGCAGCGTTGAGACTGTCACCGATGCGCTTCTGGAAAGCCAGTCCACGCCCCATCACGACCTGTTCGCGTCCCTGCTCATCCTGAACCATCACCACGTTGTTATTAAGAATTTTGGCGATTTTCATCGGAACCCCAGAAACAAAAAAACCTGACATCCGACAGAGGCCAGAAGTCAGGTTTTGCCTGCCTAAGCAGTAACAATCCAGTTCGGGAACTCTATCAGTTTTAGTCGTGACCTCAATCTGTCAGGGCAAAAAGCGTGACAGCGATCGAAATCCTCTTATTAACTTAAAAAGTGACTACCGTGTTGAGTTCAGTCACCCAGGCATCCTGCGTGTGGCGATACCCGCCGGACGAGACCAGTATTAAAGCCCAGGGTGCGGTTCCGGGCAGCAAAAGGGGTATGACGCTCAGTGGAATGAAAACTCACGTTATGGAAGGAAGATGGTCATGCGAGGAAGGTCATCTGAAAAATCGACTAATGGACTGCAGCGTTCATTAACTGCCATTTAGCGATTAAAAACACACCGCTTTGAACGCTTTTGTCACTGATCACAATATTTTGATTTATCGGACGAAAAGTTTTTAACGTGTGAAATCGTTCTGAATCGTTCTGTTGAGCGTCAGAGCCCGTTATGCAGGGTAAAAGAGTGGAAGGAAGACTATCTGTAAAGGATTTAGCAGGAGAACAGCTCAAACCGCTATTCAGAAACAGCAACGCCGGAAGGTTCGCTTCCGGCGCTGTTGAGATTACGCAACTTTAACGGCGCGCACTTTCTTTGCAGCAGGCTCTTCCTGCGGCTCATCCGCGCTATCGTCTGAGACAGCTTCTGGCTGAGAGACGGGTGCTGCTGCCGCTTCCGGCAGTTTGCTGGTGCGCAGAATATGCTGAACCGCATCTTTTTGCTCTGCAATCAGCAGGCCCAGCGTTTCTGCCTGAGATTCATCCAGTGCAGGTTGATGCTGTAACAGCCAGTCGGTGAAGGCTTCGGCCATATCGAGCATTTTGTCGTAGGCATCGGCCTCTTTCTTATTGGCAAACGTCATCTTCTCTTCACCCTTTCTGACTACTACAAATTTTGTTTCAACAGCCATCTTCTCGCCCCCAGGTACTGTGTATGCATACAGTATATCATGCCGATCCTGCTTTGCCAGCAGAGAATAGAGTTTATCGGTTGTGCACGGGCTAACCTTAACCTGGCACAGGCTTTTTTCATTTTTCCTGACACATTCTCCGCCGCGAGGGCCGGCGGCTACACCAGCAGCTCTTCAAGAAACATCGCCAATGCCTTACGGGGATCGTCCTCTTCCGAGACGATCACCTCGATCCCCCACTGCCCCAGCACCTCTTTGGCCACCGGGTTGTTCCGGTTAGTGAACAGGTACGATTTTGGCCGGGCGGTTGCCAGCCCGGTGCGGCCCCACATCTTGGTCAGACGGTAAAACAGCAGGCGAATATTGAAATCACTGATGCTGTAGCCGACAAACAGCACTGAGTTGCCCATCACATCGTGAGTCAGTTTAATGTCGAGCGGCGAATCAAAATAGAGGCGTTCAAAATAGCTGCTCTCATCGAGCACGATTGAGGTGTCATCATCAAAATCACCGTGCAGCTTGATGATGTGACGCTTATCTTCAGTGAGAGAAACCAGGTCCGCGGCGTTGGCCACTTTATAATAGGGTACGCCGTGCGCTTCATGCGCCGCTTCCAGCCAGCGATCGTAATTGGTGGTGTAGATACGCGAAAAGTTACCCTGGGTAATCATGGTATGAATTTCAGAAGAGCGGACATCAATATCGGGGCGATGCCATTCGCGATCCATCCAGCTGCGCAGCGGGCCAAGCGAACCTTTTTTCTGTTTGTAATACTCCGCCAGCGACAGGTGCGTGCCATAGGTATTGAAGATTTTTGGATCGTAACCCAGCTCATTAGCAAGATGCGCAATCAGTTCATGCCACTCGGGCAGGCCAAAATTGCGCGAAATACCGGCACCGGCAAACAGAATCAGTTTGCCGGAATCATAGGCGCGTTTGAGTTCAGGTTTCATGCCATGCCCCGCGAGGTTTTTAAAAAGGTGGCGAAGCGATCCAGCGCGATGCGCCGCATCGAGATCTCATTCTTGAGTTCGCCCATTTCAGCAAACGTCTGCTCATAGCCTTCGGGAATAAAGACGCAGTCCCACTGAAAGCCGCGCGTTCCGGCAGGTTTCGCGGCGATAGTGCCGCGCAGTTCACCCGAAAACTGGTACATTTTGCGGCCATCGCAGTAGCCCAGCACCGTTTTGGCCGTCACGGCCTGGCTGTCGAGCCCCTGCACCAGCGCGGTAAAGCGCTCAGCGTCCAGGCGGTTCCAGAAGATGCGGGTCAGACCGGCGGGCAGGCCATTGAGGCCATCCAGATAGAGGCCGGTATGCTCCACAAACAGCGGTCGCCCAATCAGCGAAAAGGCTTTGGTCAGTTTGTCGCGCACCAGGTCGAGTTCGTTTTCAGTCTGAATTTCTTCGATGCGACGGGCGATGGGCAGAACTTCGACCCCGACAGGTTCGAGTATTTTGCGCACCTCCGCCAGCTTTTGCTCATTGGCAGAAAGGAATCTGATTTTCATGGGGCTTCCAGGTCAATTACTCCGCCACACAGTGAGGATTTTACGGAAACAGGCGGGCAGGATAAATCACTAACGCTGGAGAGTGTAGTTCAATTCTGTGCTCATCAGGTTGAAGTGCGCAGAACCGGCCGCAGCAGGCGAGCCGGTTCTGCAGACTCAGTAAACAATGCCGGGTGGATTCACCGTGGACTGAGTGATGGCCTCATCCTGTTCGCCCCAGCGTGCCAGCACCTGCTGATACTGCCCGCCTGTGATGGTGCCATCCAGCGCAGTCTGCAGCGCGGGTGCCAGGCCATTGCCCTTTTTGGTGGTCACGGCAACCCAGGCGCGAAACGGTCCGCTGCCAACCAGCTTTGTCTGTCCGCGTGACGCCACTTTCCAGGCCGCCATAGAGTGAGGGCCAAACATCGCATCTGCCCGTCCCGACAGCAGCGTCAGCGTCGCGGAGGCATCATCAGTCAGGTAAATCGGCGTTACCGCAGGCAAACCTTTAGCCCGGTTCTGCTCATCCCAGCTCAGTAAAATACGCTCCTGATTGGTGCCCGAGGCGACGATAATCCGCTTACCGGCAATATCCGCCGGACTATTAATCTTACTGATATGACTGTCGCTTTTCACCGCAAAAGCGTGGTTGTCGGCGCGATACGTCGCAAAATCGAACTTCTTCTTGCGCTCTTCGGTCACGGCAATATTGAACATCGCAACATCATAGCGCCCGGCGCTGATACCCAGCGGCCAGTCCTCCCAGGAAGCCGGAACCAGCCTGAGTTTCAGCCCCAGGCTATCAGCAAGGAGTCGGGCGATATCGGGATCGCTACCGATCCGCGTGACGTTATCAGACGCCAGCAGCGACAGCGGCGGCGAGTTGGTCGCCGAGGTAGCGACCGTCAGGGTGCCCGGTTCGATAAAACGGTAATTGGCCGGAATTTTACCAATAGCCTGCGGATTGGCCGGGGCATGAATCGGCGTCTCGTTTTGCAGGACATCGAGCTTCTCAGCCGCAGAACAGGCCAGCGCCGGAAGCAGCGTCAGAACCGTTAACGTTAATGCCCTCATAACACGCGCGCCAGAAAGCGTCGGGTGCGCTCATGACGCGGATTATTGAGCACCTGGGTGGTGCTGCCCTGCTCCACAATCCGGCCATCCACCATAAAGACCACGTTGTCCGCCACTTCACGGGCAAAGCCAATCTCATGCGTCACAATCACCAGCGTAGTGCCGGAACGCGCCAGCTTTTTAATTACATCCAGCACTTCGCCCACCAGTTCAGGATCCAGCGCCGAGGTTGGCTCATCGAACAACATGACCCGTGGATTGAGCATCAGCGCACGCGCAATCGCGATGCGCTGTTGCTGCCCGCCCGAAAGGTGACGCGGCCACGCATCGGCTTTATGCCGCAGGCCCACAATATCCAGCAGTTCGCCTGCACGCTGTATCGCTTCCGGTTTCGTTAACTGACGATGGGCAATCGGCGCTTCAATCAGGTTATCCAGCACGCTGAGGTGTGGGAACAGATTGAAGTTCTGGAACACGTAGCCGACATTGATGCGCTGGCGCAGAATCGCCTTCTCTTTCAGTTCATACAGCTTATTGCCGCGCTGCTGATAGCCGATGTAGTCGCCATCAATCTGAATAAATCCTTCGTCGACCCGTTCCAGATGATTGATGGTGCGCAGCAGCGTGGATTTACCGGAGCCGGACGGCCCGAGGATCACCGTGACGGACCCCGGTGCCAGTGACAGCGATACATCATCCAGCGCTTTATGTTTACCAAATCGTTTACTGACACCAGTGATGCTGATGGCACCGGTTGTGTGTGAGGTGCGGTAATCAATGGCTTCGGACATGGCTGATCTCCTCGGTCGGATGAAGTGGCGTGACGCGGTTGCGCCATTGTCGCCAGCGCGACGGTTGCGGTTCACGGGTGACGCTGCGGGCCATCCAGCGTTCGGCGTTGTACTGAATCACGGACAACACGGTGGTGATAATCAGATACCAGGCGGCACCGACCATCAGCAGTGGGATCACTTCCTGATTGCGGTTGTAGATCATCTGGATGGTGTAGAATAGCTCCGGCATTGCCAGCACATAAACTACCGACGTGCCTTTCGCCAGACTGATGATCTCGTTGAACGCGGTGGGAATAATGGCGCGCAGCGCCTGCGGCAGAATGATGCGGAAAGTGCGGCGTGTGGCAGAGAGACCCAGCGCGGACGCGGCCTCTACCTGACCGTGATCGACGCCGAGGATCCCGCCGCGAATAATTTCCGCGCTGTAGGCCGCCTGCACCAGCGTCAGACCGATAACGGCTGCCTGAAACTGCCCCAGCACGTTAATCGTCTGATACGCCCCCCAGGAGAGGCCGGTAAACGGAATGCCGACAGACAGGGTGTCGTAGAGATAGGAGAAGTTATAAAGAATGATCAGCACCACAATCAGCGGCAGTGACCTGAACAGCCAGATATAACCCCATGCCAGCGTGCTCAGCAGCCAGGATGAGGAGAGACGTGCCAGCGCCAGCAGACCACCCAGAAACAGACTGAATATCGTACCCAGCAGCGTCAGCAGCAGCGTCTGGCCCAGACCGTGCAGGATCACCGGGTCAAAGAACCAGCGGGCAAACACGCTCCATTCCCAGCGCGGATTAAAGGCCACTGACTGCACCACGCCTGCCAGAATAAACAGCGCAACGATAGCCCCTGCCGTGCGTGCCGGGTAGCGTGCCGGCACCACCTGCAGATGTTGATGTTTGCTCATGGTCACCTCTTAACTTGCCGCGGCGACGTTATAGACGCCGATCACTTTGATAAAACGCAGTCGTCCGTCGTGCGGCGGCTGGCCATAACGCTCCAGATCCCCGCTGAGATCGAACTGTGGCTGATAACCGTGACCGGTATAGAGCCGCACCGCCTCCGGCTGACGGAAGCCGGTGGTGAGAAACAGCCGCTGATAGCCCGCCTGTAAGGCGCGACGCTCCAGCTCCTGTAACACCACCAGCGCCAGCCCCTGACGCCGCAGATCGCTGCGGGTCCAGATGCGCTTCAGCTCGGCGGTCTGCGGGTCATAGGGTTTGTAAGCACCCATCGCGATGATCTCGCCGTCACGCTCCAGCACGATAAACAGCCCCTGCGGCGGCAGATACCATTCGGTCAGCTCCTGTTCCAGCTCGTTACGACGGGAAAAATAGTCGCCATAGCGTGCGGAATATTCGCCAAACAGGCCGCCCAGGATCGGTTGCAATTCCGGCGCGTCGGGTGAAACTTCGCGAAAAGTGGATTCACTCATGGTCAGCTCCTTAGTCGCCCAGCCCGGCGGGATTGATTTCAGAACGATCGATCTTCTCAACACCTTCACCCCAGCGGTTCAGCACCTTCTGATAGTCACCGTTGCCGATCACGCCGTTCAGCGCGGTGCTGATCGGTTCCGCCAGGCCGCTGCCTTTCTTCACGGTAACGGCAATGTGCGCCGCTTTGGGCCAGCCGCCATCGACGCTGCCGACCAGACGGGTTTTACCGGTCAGTGCCGCTTTCCAGGCACCAATCACATTGGGACCAAAGAAGGCATCGGCCCGGCCTGCCTGCAGCGCCAGCGTCTGTGCGGCATCATCTTTGGTATATACCGGCGTAAAGGCTTTCAGGCCTTTAGCCTGATTCTCTTTATCCCACGCCAGCAGAATCGCCTCCTGATTGGTGCCGGATCCCACAATGATCCTCAGCCCGGCAATATCTTCTGCTTTGGTCAGTGACTTTATCGGGCTGCTGGTTTTGACATAAAAGCCCAGTGAATCTTTGCGGTAGGTGGCGAAGTCGAACTTCTCTTTACGATCTTTGGTCACGGTAATGTTAGAGATCGCCGCGTCATATTTGCCCGAGGCCACGCCCAGCGGCCAGTCTTCCCATGAAGCTGGCACCACGTTGAGTTTTAATCCCAGGCTGTCAGCCACCAGCCGGGCAATATCCACTTCGCTGCCAAGCAGGGTTTTATTGTCATCGGAAAACACCGTTAACGGCGGGGAGTTCAGCGCTGCGACTGCCACGGTAAAAGAACCCGGCACCACAAAACGATGACCCGCAGGCAGCTGCGCGATCGCCTCCGGATTCTTCACGGTATTGATCGGCGCTTTGTTAGCTTCAAGGCTGACGCGCTGGCCGTTATAGGAGACGCTGGTATCTTCAGCCAGCGCATGGCTACTGGCCGCCAGAATAAGCAGGGCGATAAGACGCGATGTTTTGTTCATGGCTTGTGCTCTTATTGTGAGGTGAACTGATTAACGGGTTGTTTCAGGGCGAAGCTGTCACGAAGCGTGCTGCCCGGATAGTCGCGGCGCGTCAGGCCGCGAGCCTGCAAAATCGGCACCACGCGGTCGACAAAACGTTCAAAGGTATCGGGCGTGCCGCCGTTAATGATGAAGCCGTCAGTGGCGTGGGTTTCAAACCAGAGCTGCAGGCCATCCGCCACCTCTTCCGGCGTGCCGTGAAACAGCGGGCGTGGTGTTGCCGCTTCCAGCGCGGCCTGGCGCAGGGTATGCCCATGCTGCTGTGCTTTGCGTTTGATCTCGTCGGTGGTGCTGCGGAAGCTGTTCTGACCGATGTCACCGATATCCGGGAACGGCTGATCCAGCGGATACTGTGAGAAGTCGTGATGGTCGAAGAAACGCCCGAGGTAGTTAAGCGCATCGGTAATCGACACCAGCGCCGCCGTGGTCTGATACTGGCGTTCCACGTCCTCGGCATCATCGCCAACAATCACGCTGACACCCTGGAAGATGTGCAAATCGTCTGGCTGACGGCCATTCGCCACCAGTTGCTGTTTCACATCCTGGTAAAATGCCTGCGCCTCTTCACGCGTCGGCTGATGGGTGAAGATGGCGTCAGCATGACGCGCCGCCAGTTTTTTACCGTCGTCGGACGCGCCCGCCTGGAAGATAATCGGACGACCCTGCGGCGTGCGGGCGATGTTCAGCGGCCCCTGTACCTGGAAGAAATCACCGTGATGATCGAGCGTGTGCAGCTTCGCCGGATCGAAAAATTGTCCGCTCGCCTTATCACGCACAAAAGCATCCTGCTCCCACGAATCCCACAATCCTTTCACCACCTGCAGATACTCATCGGCAATGCGGTAACGCAATGCGTGCTCCGGGTGCTGCTGACGCGAGAAGTTTTTGGCCGAGCCTTCCAGCGGTGACGTCACCACGTTCCAGCCCGCACGCCCGCCGCTGAGATGATCAAGGCTGGCAAACTGACGCGCCACGGTGAAGGGCTCGCTGTAAGAGGTCGATACCGTGCCAACCAGCCCCAGATGTTCAGTGACGCCCGCCAGCGCTGAGAGCAGCGTCAGCGGCTCAAAGCGATTCAGAAAGTGCGGGATCGACTTTTCGTTAATAAACAACCCGTCGGCGACAAACAGAAAATCGAGTTTGCCCTGCTCCGCCTTGCGGGCAATTTTTTTGGCGTAATCCAGATTAATACTGGCATCGGCCTGCGCCGCAGGATGGCGCCAGGCGGACATGTTTCCCGATGCGCCATGCAGAATGGTGCCCAGCCGAAGTTGTCTTGTGGTCATGATGCTCTCTCTTTTTTAGTCGTAGCGATGCCCGACGACGGTGGTCAGAACCGTCGTGCTGTAGCGGGTTGCAGATGAATTCAGTTCAGAATGGCTTCCCGACATCGCGCGTTAAGATGTTGCAGCGCCTGGCGGGCCAGTCGGGCGAAGTAGTCGGCGGCGGGCGCAATCAGCGCCTCATCCGGGGTAAAGCTGGCATGGTGCAGACCAAAGTCACTGGCGCTGCCGATGCTGACAAACGCCCCCGGCACCTGTTGCAGATAAAAGGCAAAATCCTCCCCCAGCAGATGGAGATCGGCGGTCTGCACCCGATAGCCCGCCTGCTGCGCCACTTCGCTGCTGAAGGTCGCCCAGTGCGCATCGTTGATCAGCACTGGCGGGCCAGGATGCCAGCTCAGGGTTGCCTGCGCGCCATTGGCGTCGGCGAAGTGCTCAACCAGCGTGCGCACCCGCTGTTCCAGTTCGGCGCGCACCTGTAAATCGTGGGTTCGGGCCGTGCCGCCAAACTCAACGCCGCCGGGTAATACATTCCAGCTTTTGCCGCCGTCGATGCGGGTAATGCTCAGTACCAGACTGTCCAGGGCACTGAAGCTGCGGCTGGTGAGTCCCTGTAACGCCTGGATAATCTGGCTGCCCGTCACAATGCTGTCGACACCCTGCTCCGGATACGCGGCATGTGCGCCTTTGCCGGTGACGCGGATAATAAATTTGTCAGCATTCGCGTAGAACGCCCCGCTGCGGGTGGCAAAGGTGCCGACGGGCAGCGAAGGCTCGTTGTGCATTCCGAAGATAGCCTGCACCTCATCCAGTACCCCCGCCTCAATGAACTGACGCGCCCCGCGCGCTATCTCTTCAGCGGGCTGGAACAGGATGCGCACCCGGCCAGCTAACCGATCGGCTTGTGAATTGAGCTTTAAGGCCGCACCCAGCATCACCGCGCTGTGCAGGTCATGACCGCAGGCGTGCATCACGCCAGGATGGCGGGAGTGAAAACGCACCCCGCTCGCCTCATGGATCGGCAGCGCATCGATGTCGGCGCGCAGCGCGATCACCGTCTCTCCGCTGCCAATTTCTGCCACCAGGCCGGTTTCCAGTGGATAGTCCAGCAGCCGGATGCCCGCCGCCTGCAACCAGCCCCGCAGTCGCGCGGTGGTGGCAAATTCCTGACCCGACAGCTCCGGCCAGGTGTGCAGTTCGCGTCGCCATTCAATCAGTTGTAACTCAGGGTTCATGATGACTCTCCACTGACGGGGATTCAGGCTGCGACCAGATGATGCGTGGCCAGCAGTTCAAGTGACTGCAGACGTGCAACCGGCTCGGTAATCGGCGTGTCGATAACAAACTCATCAATGTCAAAATTATGATGCAGCGCGTCCAGCTGGGCATGAACCTGCGCCGCCGTGCCTTTCAGAAGTGACGGCGTGCGCGGCTCAATCTGATAATCGCGGTATCCACCCTGACGCACATAGCGCTCCGCCTGCTCAAGGCTGGCGACGTTGACGCTCGGGCCATCTTTCACCGCTACATGGTAGTGACGAAGATTGGCTACCAGCAGGTCAGCCCCGGCGGGTGAGTCGGCTACCACCACCTGCACGGCCACCAGGGCGCGCTGACCCTGGCTCAGGCGGGAGTAGGTACTCAGCGCATGCTCCAGTAACTGGCGGTCGCCATTGAGGTGAGCGGCAAAGACAAACTGCCAGCCCAGACTCGCGGCCAGCCGGGCGCTCTCTTCACTGGCACCCAGCAGAAAACGGTTCGCCGGGCGTGACGGCAGTGGCGTGGCGGCTAAACCCTCGTCATCAGGATCAGCCTGACCGGGCTTCAGCCAGCTATCAAGCAGCTGAAGCTGTTCGGCAAAGCTCCCTTTTTTAGCGGCATCAACACCCTGTTGCAGCGCATGGGTGGAGAGTGGAAGTCCGCCCGGCGCTTTGCCCACGCCGAGGTCAATACGGCCCGGTGCCAGCGAAGCGAGCAGGTTAAAATTCTCTGCCACTTTATAAGGGCTGTAGTGCTGCAACATCACGCCGCCCGATCCGACGCGAATATGTCGTGTCTGGGCAATGATCCAGGCAATCAATACCTCAGGTGAAGGACTGGCCAGCTGCGCGGTGTTGTGATGTTCCGCCAGCCAGAAGCGGTGATAACCCCACTCCTCTGCCCGCTGCGCCATCTGCAGCGTGCGCTGCAGCGCCGCGGTGGGTGATTCACCCTGCAGCACGGGCGCTTTATCTAACAGACTTAATCGATATGCCATTCACCTGGTCCTTGTTTATTCCGGTTGCAGACCAGTGTGCTGCGCAGTCGATCATTGGTAAAACATCATATTGTTTTATGCATTATTGATTTCGTCATAATGGAGAACAGTGAGAAGTGAAAGAGGGAAAACGGGCTCTGAAACAGGTAATCAGGCAGATATTTTGCGTATAACGCTATTTGTTGCCTGATATTCAGGTGAGTAAAATCGGCGAACTGGCAAAGGTTTGCAGAAAATCGTCTTACGTATGGAGAGATGACAGCTGTTGTTAGCCGCGACTGCAGAAATTCAGACAGCCTGAATTCATGGCATTGAAATACATTCTTCACAGGATGTTGAAGCACGGGTCGCCAGATAGATAAATAAGCATATGAAGAATGCAATTGAGTCAGAGATAACTCATTGCAACTGCCAGATGATTTACAGGACCTTATACATTATCCGGAATTAAGATCCTCTACTGTAATGAGAGGTGTAAACCGGGCATGAATCTGTCTGATAGGGTCATATCTGGGCACAGCAAAAAAGCATTGAGCCCAGAAACAAGATTATTTTTCTAAGGCCGTTGCGAATTTTGTTTCAACGGGAAAAATCGGGTGTTGATAAGTGCCACATTGACTTCACATGGAACGCCGTCGTCGAGATAAACAGTTTCATTAAGCTGAATGACAGCATCCCCTTCCGCTAAATTAAGCAGTGTAAGCGACTGTGTATCCGTAAGATTGACGGCCGTTAAATGCTGGTCCCTTAGCTGCACTTTCTTACCGGTAACTTCTTCAATGTAGGCATATTTTGACAGTTCCAGCTTGCTGAACTCCATGCTGCTAAACATATTAACCGGCAGGTGAATATGTTCCAGAGCTACCGGGATGTCATCGAAACACATCAGGCGTAAAATTTTATAGATCTGATCGCTGTTTTTAATACGCAGCGCCTGAGCGATATCAGCAGAAGGAACCTTGATTATGCTGACCGATATGATTTTTCTTACACCTTTATGGCCATTTCTTTGCGCCTGATAATCAAAAGGTGAAAGCACATGATATCGGTTCGCCTGGCTACTCATCTCCGTGGAACCGACAAAAATACCCGACCCTTTAACCCGGTAAATTCTCTGCTGCTCCACCAGAATGCGTGTGGCTTCACGCACCGTTGCGCGAGTAATGCCGATGCTTTTGGCAATTGATATTTCGGTATCCAGTTTCTCTCCGGGTCGAAGGCCATCATCCTTAATTTTATTGAGGATGTAATCAACAACCTCTTTTTGTTTTTCAGTAATGCCATCAACCATTGGCTTTCTTCCCGTTTGAGTGAAGGACAGACTCCCTCTAATCCGTGTCAGTACAGTTCTGCCTGACATTGCCGGATGAGTACCACTTCCGCTAGCTGAATATGTGATCAACTTATCAAATTGGCACTGATGTTAAGCCTGATAAGCAATATTTTAACTTTACATGTTGTGTCCGTACACGTCGAAGGACATCATCAGGATGACTAGACACCTTTAACATGTACAGATGTGATGACCGTTGTGAAATATAACCCCATCTGAACAATGAGAAAATATTTTTTTAATAACTCCATGAAAATCATGACTTTTAAGGATGTTACCTCCTTTTACTAAATTCGATTTTTGTCTCGCTCTGCTGACAGAAAGTTTATCTAAAAAAGTGATAACGGGGGTTTTGAGGGAAACTGACTGTACATACTCAGGAATTTATGAAAAATCGGAATGCATAACAGGCCCTGTTCCGGTTGAGAAAATTTTATATGAGATGGGTTATGCGCAACCGGGAGCAGGCAAACGCCACACGGTTTATGCGTTTAGTTAAATTTTATTGCGCATTTAAACAGGAGGAGTAAGACGATGTCACACCTGGCTAAGTGGTTAAATAACGAGAAAATCCAGTACGTCGAAAGCGTGACTGACTGGCAGGAAGCGTTAGTTATTGCGGGACGTCCTCTGCTCAGTGAGGGCGCAATATCGCAGGATTATATTGATGCGATTATTCAGCAAAAAGAGGAGATCGGCCCCTTTTTTGTCATCGCGCCGCAGATTGCCATGCCCCACGCACGCCCGGAACAGGGCGCACACAAACTGGGGTTGTCGATTGTGCTGCTGGGTACAGCAGTGAAATTTGACTCCGAAGAAAACGACCCGGTGAAGGCTATTTTCATGTTTGCCGCACCGGACAGTAATAGCCATATCGAAATGATCTCCCAGCTGGCGGAAGTGCTGTCCGATGAAGAGATCATGGCGCAGATATTCAATGCGAGCAGCAAAGAAGCGCTCATGACGATTTTATCAGGCGTTTAGTCTGCCCGTTGAAACGCGACTTTTAATCATTAGTTAATGAGGTTTGATATGAAAATTATGGCGGTGTGTGGTTCAGGTTTAGGCAGCAGCTTCATGATGGAAATGAACATCAAGAAAGTGCTTAAAACGATCGGTGTTGAAGCTGAAGTGGAACATTCGGATCTCGGCTCTGTCACCCCCGATGTGGCGGATGTTTTTGTTATGGCCAAAGACATTGCTTATAGCGCAAACCTTCCTGAACAGAAGGTCATCATCATTAATAACATCATTGACCTGAAAGAAGTGGAGCAGAAAATACGTGAGTATTTTGAGAAAAAGTGACGCTAATAATTAGATAAACACCTTACCCTCGAGGTTAATATGTTTACTCAAAATCTTTTGCAGTTCGTCGTCGACGTGCTGAAAGTGCCCTCTATATTAGTCGGACTGGTGGCATTTTTCGGACTGATTGCGCAGAAGAAGCCGTTTCCTGATGTTATCAAGGGCACGGTAAAAACTATTCTGGGCTTCCTGGTGCTGGCAGGCGGTGCGACCGTTCTGGTCGGTTCACTGACGCCACTGGGCGACATTTTCAAACATGCGTTTGATGTTCAGGGCATCATTCCTAATAACGAAGCGATGGTCTCTATCGCTCTGGCAAAATATGGTGCGCCTACCACGATGATCATGGCCTTCGGCATGGTCGCCAACATCGTTGTCGCTCGCTTCACCCGACTGAAATATATCTACCTCTCAGGGCATGTGACGTTCTATATGGCCTGTATGATCGCGATTATTTTATCGGTTGCCGGTTTTGAAGGTATTCAGCTTATTTACACCGGGTCACTGCTGTTGGGCATTCTGATGGCCACCTTCCCGGCGATCGCCCAGCCCTATATGCGTAAGATCATTGGTGGCGACCATGTCGCGCTGGCGCATACCGGGACAATTGGCTATGTCTTATCAGGCTGGATCGGCTCTTTGGTAGGCAAAGGATCTAAATCCACCGAAGAGATGAACATGCCAAAAAACCTCAGTTTTTTGCGTGACAGTACCATCTCGATCTCTCTGACGATGATGATTATCTACTTAATCCTGTCGGTGTCTGCCGGTAAAGAATATGTAGAGGCTAATTTCAGCAATGGTCAGAACTACCTTGTTTACTCCTTTATCCAGGCCATTACCTTCGCGGCGGGTGTCTTTATCATTCTGCAGGGTGTGCGCTTAATCCTGGCTGAAATTGTCCCTGCCTTTACCGGCTTTTCAGAAAAACTGGTTCCGGAAGCCAGACCGGCGCTGGATTGCCCGATTGTCTTCCCCTACGCCCCGAATGCGGTGCTGGTTGGCTTTATCTCCAGCTTTGTCGGTGGCCTGGTGGGGCTGTTTGTTCTCGGTCAGCTGCATTGGGTATTGATTCTGCCGGGTGTGGTTCCTCACTTCTTCTGTGGCGCTACGGCTGGCGTGTTTGGTAATGCGACCGGCGGCAAGCGTGGGGCGATTTGCGGTGCCTTTGCTCATGGCCTGTTAATTACCTTCCTGCCTGTCGCCCTGCTGCCGGTACTCGGACAGATAGGGCTGACCAACACCACCTTCTCGGATACCGACTTCGGCGTCACCGGCATCCTGCTGGGTAATATGGCTCACTTTATGGATAAGGGAACCATCACCATGATTATCACCGGCATTTTTGGCTTGTTAGTGATTTATAACTTTACGGCTAAAAAGAAGACACCTGTAGAAACAAATGCAGGATAATCAGAACGCTTAATGGCAACCAGAAAGGGCAATGAGCGCTTTCTGGTTGTTTGCGGAATACCTTCATCATTCAGTTTCCAGAAAAAAAACCGCACTCATATAAGTTCAGGCTAAGTTATTCAGCGAATGCTTCAAACGGCAGGTTAAAACGCGCTGCCAGTCGGGCTTTATGTTTATCCGTCAAAGGACGATCACCACGCAGGATACGACTGACATAAGAGCGCTGCCCTATTTCATCCGCAAAAGAGGATTGAGTCAGGCCGTGCTGATCCATGATGACTCGCAAAAGTGCCACTCCGCGCGGAATAGCATCAGTACGCGCGTTAAACGCAGCGAACTCAGGGGCGCTGTTTTCGTATCGGGCGACCTTATCAGACAGTATCTCTACTAACGGGCTGTCCGGCTGGTGCTCAACCAGATATTCAACCAGTTCCAGCGCCTGCTCGTAGTCCCTTTTATCGGTACTGCCTCCCAGAAAGGGAACAATTCTGACCAGGTCATTGGTCGCCTGGATTGCTTCGGTAATCATTCTTTACTCTCCCGGTACTTCTTCACCAGCTTGTCATATTCCGCATGCGTCACGATGTGTTTGATAAAAATTTTGCCGCGATCAAAGTCAGCATAAAACATGATTCTCAGGCTGTTTCCGCCCACATCGATTACCCACCACTTTTCCCGGTACTTCATGCGGTCAAGGCTCTGAAAGCGAATTTTCAGCGCATCTGGCGTGGCAAAGTTTTCGTCCCTTAGGACCAGATAAGCCGCATCCAGTGCGGAGGCATGATTTGGATAAATTATTGCCGCTTCCCTGAACGGCCCTCTTGAGATGATATGCATTTTTCTCTCAAACTTTCCATGTTGGAAACATTCTAACCCACAAAGCTAATGTTTCCAACATGGAACACACGCAGATGAGTTCTGAATGAATTGCTGGCGCTAAACCTCATAAAAAAAGGATTATTCCGATCCAGAAAAGTGATCAACATCACACTTTCAACATTAGACATACTAATAAATAAAATTTAACAACAAAACATTTGAATGATAATGATTAACATTTACACTCTCATCCGCATATAACAAAGCGTTTAACGCTGCCAAATCCACAAATAATATGCGGTATTTACTCTTTTTAAGGTGAAAACACTAATCCATTTAATGGTCAGGGTTTTTATCTGGTTAGTTAGTTTTATGTTTACTGGAGTTGTTGAGCGGACATCCAACGCTGCTGACCTTACGTCGGCAGGGTCACTGGTATTAACGCACAGGAACTGAACATGCTTTTACGCTCATCCACTCAGGCGGCACAGGATCTCGCGCCAGCATCCAATGCCAGCGGTGCCGAAACGGCTATTTTTAACGATCAGCAACTGGCGGCCTGGTCGCAGCAGACTCAGGAGGTGCTGGCGCTGATGACCCGTACCGTTACCGGCGTTGAGAAGCCTTTCAGCGGTATCCTGCCCCATGAACTGGCGGCGGAATTCAGTGAGGTCGATCTCGATCGTCCGCTGGGTAACAACGATGACGCTCTGACAGAGCTGAGTCAGCTCTATCTGCGTGACGCCGTCTGGTTTCACCACCCTAAATATCTGGCGCACCTGAACTGCCCGGTCGTACTGCCCTCTCTGATGGCTGAGCAGATTATGGCGGCGGTGAATAGCTCGGTCGACACCTGGGATCAGAGCGCAGGCGGTACGCTGATTGAGCAGAAGGTGATCGACTGGACGCTTGGCCGCATCGGCCTGCCTGCCGGATCTGATGGGATCTTCACCAGCGGCGGCACCCAGTCCAACCTGATGGCAATGCTGCTGGCGCGTGATAGCTGGTGCGCAGCACATCATCCGGGGCATCTGATTAAACATCGCGGCCTGCCTGAGACCGCGTCGAAATGGCGGGTGTTTACCTCGAAACTCAGCCACTTCAGCATCCAGAAATCGATGGCGATTTTAGGGCTGGGCTATGACGCAGTTATCGCCGTTGATCACGACGCACACTACCGTATGGACGCAGCGTGCCTGGCGCAGGAGATCGAAAAATGTCGCAGTGAAGGGCTGATCCCGATTGCTGTGGTTGCCACCAGCGGCACCACGGACTTTGGCAGCATCGATCCGTTGCTGGAGATTGCCCGTCTCTGTGACAATTATGGTTTGTGGATGCACGTTGACGCCGCCTACGGCTGTGGGCTGCTGGTCTCAGAGAATCATCGCTCACGCCTGAATGGCATTGAACGGGCTGATTCCGTCACCGTCGATTATCACAAATCTTTCTTCCAGACCGTCAGCTGCGGTGCATTCTTTGTGCGGGACAGCCACAACCTGAAGCATGTCACGCACCATGCAGATTACCTGAATCCGCTCAGCGCCCAGCAGGAAGGCACACCGAATCTGGTCAACAAAAGCATTCAGACCACTCGCCGATTTGATGCGTTGAAAATGTGGCTGACCCTGCGCGTGATGGGTCCGGCGGCGCTGGGTGACGCTTTCGATACGCTGATAGAGCTGACACAGGCGGCTCATGAGCGGTTAACTGCGCATCCTGCTATCGAAGTGCTGCACGCGCCTGAGCTGACCACCCAGATTTTCCGCTACGTGCCCGGCAAAAACGCCAGCGACGCACAGATCGACGAAATCAACGCCGCTATCCGTAAAGCGCTCTTCCGCTCCGGCAACGCAGTGATTGCCGGAACCAAAGTCGATGGGCGTCAGTACCTGAAATTCACCCTGTTAAATCCCACCACGACCATCGCCGACATCGAAGATGTGCTGAGCCTGATCGCGCACTATGGCCGCGAGCAGGTACGTGCGTCTGCGCTGAACGCGGCGAAACAGTGAGAGCTCTGAAATGAATAATTCCGTTTACGATTTTATTGGTATCGGTATCGGCCCTTTCAACCTGAGTCTGGCCTGTCTGAGTGAGCCGGTTGAGGGACTGAACGGTCTTTTCCTGGATGAGAACCCGGGCTTTGACTGGCACACCGGCATGATGCTGGAAAATGCCCATCTGCAGACGCCGTTTATGGCCGATCTGGTGACGCTCGCCGATCCAACCAGCCCTTACAGCCTGCTTAACTACATGAAGGAAAAGGGGAAATTATACTCTTTTTATATCCGCGAAGACTTCTTCCTGATGCGCAAAGAGTATAATCAGTACTGCCAGTGGGCCAGTTCACGGCTCTCTAATCTGCGCTGGAACAGCCACGTTGAGTATGTCAGCTACGATGAGGCGGCTGGCGTCTATCAACTCCAGGTCACCGACACCCGGAATGGTCAGAAACAGAACTATCTGGCACGACATCTGATCCTCGGCACCGGGCCTAAAGCCTGGATGCCGGAGTGCAGCCAGCCGCACCGCCAGCGCCTGACGCACTCAAGCCACTATCTGGTCAACAAAGCGGAACTGCAGCAGAAGCGTTCCATCACCGTGCTGGGCAGCGGCCAGAGCGCGGCAGAAATCTACTACGACCTGCTGACCGATATCGACCGCTTTGGCTATCAGCTCAACTGGATCACCCGCGCGCCGCGCTTCTATCCGCTGGAGTACACCAAGCTCACGCTGGAGATGACCTCGCCGGAGTGGGTCGACTATTTCCACGCGCTGCCCGCCAGCACCCGTGACGAACTGAATGCGCGCCACAAGAATCTCTACAAAGGCATCAACAGCAGCCTGATTAACGACATTTATGACCTGATGTATGTCAAACAGCTCGACGGCGATCTGAACGTTAACCTGTTTACTCACTCGGCGCTGACCGCTATGCGCTGGCTGCCACAGGGAGAGTTCGAGCTGACGCTGCATCAGGAGGAGCAGGATTGCACCTTCACCCGTCGCACCGAAGGACTGGTGATGGCGACCGGCTATCACTACCAGCCACCGATGTTTTTAGAGGGCATCAACGCCCGCCTGCGCTGGGATGACAAAGGCCGCTACGACGTGCAGCGCAACTACAGCATCGATTATCACAATCAGATCTTCGTGCAGAACGCCGAACTGCACACCCACGGCTTTGTTACGCCGGATCTCGGCATGGCCTGCTACCGCAACTCGGTGCTGCTGCGCGAACTGACCGGACGCGAGGTCTACCCGATCGAGCGTCAGATTGCCTTCCAGACCTTCCCGGCTAAATCGGAGCACTGAGATGAGTTCACAAACACTGTTCAGCGCCGCCCGCCCCGCAGGCCAGTTCACCCTGAGGCCCATGCTCGCCAGCGATGCGCCGCTGATTCATAGCTGGGTCACCCGCGATTACGCCCGCTTCTGGGGTATGCAGCAGCAGAGCCTGAATCAGGTCGCTGAGTTCTATGAGACGCTGACTGCAGCCGATCCCCATGCTGCGCTGATTGGTTGCTGCAACGACCAGCCGGTCTGCCTGATTGAGTGCTATCGCGCCAGCGACGATGAGGTCGGCAAATTTTATCCTGCCGCACCCGATGATTACGGCATGCATATTCTGATTGCCCCCGCCAGCCAGCCGATCAGAGCCTTCAGCTGGCAGGTCTTCACGCTGGTGATGGACTACATGTTCAGCCGCCCCGAGGTGCGCCGCGTGGTGGTAGAGCCAGATGTGCGCAATGAGAAGATTCACGTGCTGAATAAGCGTGCCGGGTTCCGCTATCAGCACACCATCGACATGGGTCATAAAACCGCCTGGCTGGCCTTTTGCCAGCGGGAAGATTATCAACACGCGTTACTGCAGGAGTCGCAGACTATGAACACCCCCTCTTCGCTGATGAACGGTACACATCTGACGGGCGACCACTGGGCGCAGGCAAACCGCATGCTAATCCGTAAAGCGATTGCCGAGTTCGCGCATGAGAAAATCATTACGCCACAGGAGTCGGGCAACGGCAGCTATCAGCTTGCGGTGCCAGGCGGTGAAGCGAGCTACCATTTCCGGGCGTCGCGGCTGGCGCTGGATCACTGGGAAATCGACGCCGGCTCACTGCGCAAGCAGGAGAACGGTCGTGATCTGCCGCTGGATGCGCTGAAATTTATCGTGGAGTTTAACGGGGAGATAGGTATTACACAGGCACTGCTGGCGACCTACATGGAAGAGATCAGCAGCACGCTGTGCAGCAGCGTTTATAAGCTGCAGAAGAATAATCCTGACAGCCAGGCGCTGGTCTCAGCCGATTTCCAGACGGTGGAAGCGGCGATGACCGAAGGCCATCCCTGCTTTGTTGCCAACAACGGGCGTATTGGCTTCGATGCCCATGATTATCTGGCGTATGCGCCCGAGGCCGCCGCGCCCGTTCACCTCATCTGGGTCGCGGTTCATCGCCGCAACGCCCATTTCTCCAGCCTCAGCGAGCTGAGCTATGAGCAGTTGATGCGTGATGAACTGGGCGACACCACCTTGGAGCAGTTTACTGCGCAGCTGGTGAATAAAGGGCTGGCGGTTGAGGAGTATATCCTGATGCCGGTGCATCCGTGGCAGTGGCAGAACAAGCTGCTGACCGTGTTTGCGGCAGACATCGCCAGTCACGATATTGTTTATCTCGGCACCGGAGACGATGCTTACCAGGCGCAGCAGTCGATCCGCACCTTCTTTAACCGCAGCCAGCCCACGAAGCGCTACGTGAAAACCGCCCTGTCGGTGCTGAACATGGGCTTTATGCGCGGACTGTCCCCCTACTATATGGCGACAACGCCCGCGATAAACGGCTGGCTGGAACAACTGGTTGCTGGCGATGCGTGGCTGAATCGCTGTGATTTCCGCATCCTGCGCGAAGTCGCGGCGGTCGGCTATCACAACCGCTACTATGAGCAGGCGATCAAAGGCGACTCCGCCTATAAAAAGATGTTCGCAGCGCTGTGGCGGGATAATCCTGCGGCCAGCCTGCAGCCCGGCCAGCGTCTGATGACCATGGCCTCTTTCCTGCACGTCGATCACCATCAGCAGGCATTGCTGCCTGCGCTGATAGCGGATTCTGGTTTGCCCGCGAAGCAGTGGATAGAACGCTACCTGACCTGCTATCTCAGCCCGCTGCTGCACTGCTTCTATCAGCATGACCTGGTGTTTATGCCGCACGGTGAAAACCTCATCATGCTGCTGGAGAACAACGTGCCGGTCAGTGCATACATGAAGGATATCGGCGAAGAGATCGCCGTGATGAATCCGGATGCGGTGCTGCCGGAAGGCGTGCAGCGTCTGGCGGTGGATGTGCCGGAGAACCTGAAGCTGCTCTCGATCTTCACCGATGTGTTTGACTGCATCTTCCGCTTTATCAGCGCGATTCTGCATCAGTCAGGAACGCTGCCGGAGGAAGAGTTCTGGCAGGCGGTGGCGCAGTGCGTGAAGGATTACCAGCAGGCGCACCCGGAGCATGCCACTAAGTTCGCGCGCTATGACATGTTCGCGCCGGAGTTTACCCGCTCCTGTCTGAACCGCCTGCAGCTGGCGAATAACCAGCAGATGATAAACCTCGCCGATCCCGCTGAGAACCTCAAGTTCGCCGGAACGCTGAACAACCCGATTGCCCGCTGGCGATAAGCGTTACACCGTCACGCTGAAATTATGCGGTCACCCTGGTGGCCGCTTTTTTAATGGCTTTATCGCAGGTATTTGTAATGGTTTCTTTCGAACCGGTCGCGCAACTGACCCGACGACATCTGATTTTTCCGCTGTCGCTGGTGTTGTTTGAGTTCGCTACCTATATCGCTCACGACATGATCCAGCCCGGCATGCTGCTGGTGACTCAGGAATTTAAGGTCGGGCCGGAGTGGGTCTCTACTTCGCTCACCGCCTATCTGGCCGGTGGCATTATGCTGCAATGGCTGCTTGGCCCCCTCTCTGACCGTATCGGGCGGCGTCCGGTGCTGCTCAGCGGCGTGGCCTTTTTTATGCTCTCGTGTGTGGCGACGCACTGGGTGCAAAGCATTGAGCAGTTCGTCCTGCTGCGTTTTCTGCAGGGCGTCAGCCTCTGTTTTATTGGCGCGGTAGGCTACGCGGCGGTGCAGGAGGCGTTTACGGAATCGCTCAGCATCAAAATGATGGCGCTGATGGCCAACGTCGCCCTGCTGGCCCCGCTGGCCGGTCCGCTGGCGGGTGCGGCTTTTCTTACCGTGGGTGAATGGCGCACCCTGTTCTGGCTGATTGGCGCTATTGCGGCGCTGGCGCTGGCAGGTCTGTGGTATGCGATGCCCGAAACCGCAGGCGACCGGCAGAAACCGCTGTCGCTGCGATCGATTATCAGCGGTTACGCGGCATTGCTGAAGGATCGTCAGGTGATGCGCGGCTCGCTAGCCATCGGACTGGTCACCGTGCCCTGCATCGCCTGGGTCGCGTTGTCGCCGGTGATTTTAATTCATGATGCGGGACTCAGCCGCATCGGCTATGCGTTATTACAGCTGCCGGTCTTCGCCGCCATGATTGCGGGCAACCTGACGCTGGGACGCTTATCCAGCCGTCTGCCCATTGAACAGCCGTTACGGCTCGGTGCCTGGCCGGTGGTCTGCGGGCTGGCAATCGCAGTAACCGCTACCGTGCTAAATCCGCAAAGCTATCTGTGGCTGACTGCCGGAATTAGCCTCTACGGCTTCGGCGCCGGGCTGGTCAGCGCCGGACTTTATCGCATGACGCTTTTTTCCAGCTGCGCCGGAAAAGGCAGCGTGGCAGCGATGCTCGGCATGGTGAGTATTCTGATCATCGCGCTGGGCATTGAAGCAGCCAAAACCGCGTATTTTAGTTACGGCACCGGCGGCTTCAGTGTGGTGAACCTGATCTGCGGTCTGCTGTGGCTGGTTCTGGTCAGCGCTTTTCTACGAGCAGACCAGCGGAAATTGTGCACGGAATAATCGAATATATTTAGCAGTGCGATATAGTACTTGCCCGCACTGCTAACCATAAAGAATCCGATTACGGCATCATTAAAGCGTGATCGCCGCACCATACCCTTACAATATCCATGGTTATAATCTTTCTGATTTGAGGATTCTTAAGAGTGCTTCCTGGTTTTTATAACAGGAATGCCACTTTTGTGACATCGGTGTCAGAAGCATTGTCTCGCTAAGCTGTTGAGCGGTAAGTATGACCAGAAAAATGACAAAACAACTATCGGCCTTCTGAACCGCCCATTTCAGATCTGGAATTTTTAACATCAATAAGGAGAAGTAATGCGACAGAGAGTCATTGTGTGCCCGGTCATTCAAAATGAGGGTAAATATTTGCTATGTAAAATGGCATCTGACAGGGGTGTTTTTCCTGGACAGTGGGCTTTGCCAGGCGGCGGAATGGAGCCAGGTGAAACAATCGAAGAAGCATTAAAGCGGGAAATCAGGGAAGAATTAGGCGAGGCGCTCAAGATAACAAATATCACACCCTGGACGTTTCGGGATGATGTCAGAATCAAAACCTATTCTGATGGAATGACTGAAGAAATTTATATGATCTATCTTATCTTTGATTGTCTGAGCGCAAACCGAACAATAACCTTCAATGAAGAGTTTCAGGAGATTATCTGGGTAGAACCTGAGGCTTTAAAAAACATTGATCTGAATGAAGCCACCCGGATTACGTTTAGCCAAAAAGGACTTATCTGAATATGCATTGCAGGATCTCCTTAAAAGTCTATCGATAACTTAAGTACGATTTTAGCTAAACGGGGCAGTGCTTATGCAACGGAAAACTTCAGCGTTTTCTGGCATGTCCAGTGTTTCAACACTGCCTCATCTTACACTCTATTCATGGGCTCCCTGCTCTGGCAATGGATGCCGATTTACACTTTGAACGTTTATCTTAGGTCATCCCATTCAGACTAATATCAACCACCCAATCCCGCATTTATTTTTTTCAGATAAGCTTTGACCAAATCGTTACTTTATCTGTGTGTTGCGTCATTCGATGATGATTCCGCCTGCTGAGGCAATTGATAACAAAGGAATTCACCATGAAGACGTTATTTCCCCTTAAACCACGCGCACAAACGCTGGTTTTTACTTTACTTGCCGGGACTCTGACCTTTAACGCGGGGGCTGCACCGGTCAAAGGCGGTACGCTGATTTATCTTGAACAGCAGGCACATACCAACCTCTATCCGCCTGCCGGCGGCTTTTACCCTAATGGCGGCATTCTCAATCAGATTACCGATAAATTAACCTGGCAGAATCCCGAAACGCTGCAGGTTGAACCCTGGATTGCGGAAAGCTGGACCACAAATGCCGACAAAACCGAATATACCTTTAAATTACGGCCTGGCGTGACTTTTTCCGATGGCACACCATTAGATGCGAACGCGGTGGCGAAAAACTTTGATACCTACGGGCTGGGAAATAAAGCGCTGCGCCTGCCGGTATCGGAAGTGATTAATAACTATGAACGCAGCGAGGTGATCGACCCGCTGACGGTGAAATTCTATTTCAAAAAACCCTCGCCCGGATTTTTACAGGGCACCGCCACCATTGGCTCTGGCCTGGTCTCGCTGAGTACCCTGGCGCGCAGTTTCGATCAGCTGGGCGATGCCCGTCACATTATCGGCTCCGGCCCGTTTGTAGTTAGTGATGAGAAGCTCGGTCGGGAGGTGGATCTGGTAGCGCGTAAAGATTATCAGTGGGGACCGAAAAACATTCAGCAGCAAGGCCCGGCCAATCTGGATGCGATAAAAGTGATCGTGACGCCGGAAGACAGCGTGCGTATCGGTGCACTGCTGGCGGGCCAGGCAGGCCTGATCCGTCAGGTGCAGGCCTACGACGAGAAGCAGGCTAAAGATCAGAACTTCCCGGTTTATGCCGCGCCGACCCGTGGCGTAAACGACAGCCTCAGCTTCCGTCCGGATAATCCGCTGGTCAGCGATATCCGGGTGCGTCAGGCGCTGCTGCACGCCACCAATGCCAAACAGGTGGTTGAGACGCTCTTCTCGCCGAACTATCCGCAGGCAACCTCGGTCGTGGCGACCACCGCCGCCGGCTACGTCAATCTGGCGGACAAACTCACTTTTGATCTGGCAAAAGCGAAGGCATTGCTGGACCAGGCGGGCTGGCAACCGGGTGCCGATGGCATCCGTGAAAAAGCTGGCCAGCGACTGGCGCTAACCGTCTATGAATCACTGCCGCAGCCGCAAAACAAAGAGGTGCTGCAACTGGTGGCGCAGCAGTGGCGCCAGGCGGGCGTCGCCCTCAGCGTTAAAGCGGGCGATGCCGGCAGCAAAACGCTGGATAATCTCGACCCCCTTAAGACCCCGCTGAACGTCACCGAAGTCGGCCGCGCCGATCCCGACGTGATCAAAAGCAGCTTCTACCCGGCTAACCGCGACAACCTGCTGCAGAAAGGCGGCTCCAGCGACAAAGTGAAAAACTTCCGCGATGACAAGCTGAACCAGCTGCTGGTCGCCATCTCCGCTGAAGTTGACCCGGCAAAACGATTACAGCTGACCGGTGACGTTCAGCGTTATCTGCTGGACCAGGCCTATGTGATTCCGATCTTCGAAGAGCCGCAGGTCTATGCCGGTGCGCCCTGGCTGAAAGGAGTCAGTTTTGAAGCGGTGGGCCGTCCGGCACTCTATGGCGCCTGGCTGGAAAAACAGTAACCGGAGGTGAGGATGCGTCATTATCTGCTGCAACGCGCTGGCCTGGGTGTATTGGTCCTGTGGGCCGCGTTTACCCTGTCGTTTGTGCTGCTGCAGGTGCTGCCAGGCGATGCGGTCCTGATCAAATTTCAGAATCCGGATCTCGGCCTGAGTCCGCAGCAGATTGCTGAGATGCGTCAGGCCTATGGCGCGGACAGCCCGCTGTGGCAGCAATATCTGCACACGCTGGTGGCGATGCTGCACGGCGACTTCGGCTATTCGGTGCAGGCGGGCGTGCCGGTCAGTGAACTGCTGACCAGCAATCTGCCTGGCACGCTGCGACTGGCCCTGTGCGGCTTTTTGCTGGCGACACTGCTGGCATTCGTGCTGGCGACACTGTCGCGGCTGCCTGCCCTGCGCGGCCTGCGTAATCTGCTGCAGTCACTGCCCGCGCTGTTTATCTCAGTGCCGACCTTCTGGCTCGGCATAGCCCTGATTCAGCTCTTCTCATTCCAGCTGCGCTGGATCCCGGTAATCAATCCCTCACCGTGGCAGGGACTGATTCTGCCCATTATTACGGTCGCCGTTCCGATCTCAGCGCCGCTGGCTCAGATTCTGTTGCGCAGCATCGATGAGGTCTCAACCCGGCCTTTTGTGGCGGTGGCGCGCGCCAAAGGGGCCAGCGAGCACTCTGTGCTGTGGCGGCACATCCTGCGCAACGCCATGCTGCCGGTGCTCACCGTGGCGGGCCTGCTGCTGGGAGAACTGATTGCCGGTGCGCTGATCACCGAAACGGTGTTTGGCCTGGGTGGTCTGGGACAGCTGACGCAGCAGGCGGTGAACAATCAGGATGTGGCGGTGTTGCAGGCGGTGGTGATGATCTCCGCGCTGGCTTTTGTGGTGATCAACCTGCTGGTGGATCTGCTGATGCCGCTCTTTGACCCGCGCTTACAGCTGTTACGAGGTGCAACATGAGTCTGGTTGATTACGCTGCTGCGCGGCAACCCGTGGCGGCAAAGATGCGCACTTTACGGTTTTCGCCGGGCCTGTGGCTCGCCGTTTCAGTCATGCTGCTGGCCGTACTGGCAGCCCTGTTCCCGGCCCTCTTTACCCAGGCCAGCCCGATTGAAGGAATTGCGGGTGCACAGCGACTCGCTCCGCAGGCCGGACACTGGCTCGGCACCGATCAGCTCGGCCGCGATCTTTTTGCCCGCATCGTTTACGGCGCGTCCCATTCGCTCTCTGCCGCCGTCATGGCGGTGGCGATCGGACTGCTGGCTGGTACCGCGCTGGGTCTGGTGGCAGGAGCTATCGGCGGCAAAACTGAATCAATTGTGATGCGCGCAGTGGATGTCCTGCTGGCGATTCCGGCGTTGCTGCTCTCTCTGAGCGTGCTGATTTTACTCGGCTTCGGCACCCTGAATGCCGCATTAGCGGTGGGCATCGCCTCCATCGCCAGCTTCGCCCGACTGGCACGCGCCGAAGTGGTGCGCATTCGTCACAGTGAGTATGTCGAAGCGGCTTACGGCAGCGGCGGCCGCTTTTTCAGCGTGCTGTGGCGTCACATTCTGCCCAATGCGCTGACGCCGGTGATCGCCTATGCCGCCCTGCAATTTGGTCAGGCGATTCTGGCGCTGTCGACTTTGAGCTTCCTTGGCTACGGCACCCCGCCGCCAGTGCCGGAATGGGGTCTGTTAATCGCTGAAGGGCGTAATTATCTGGCTACCGCCTGGTGGCTGACCACTTTTCCTGGTGTGGTGGTGGTCGCTGTGGTGCTCGCAGCCAATCGCATCAGCCAGCAACTTTCAGGAGGACGCCGATGAGCGCTCAGCCGTTACTCGCGGTCAATAATCTGACGCTAAGCTATCGCAGCGGCAACCGTTGGCAGCCGGTGGTACATAACGTCAGCTTCGAGCTGCAGCCCGGTGAGATGGTGGCGCTGGTCGGGGAGTCCGGCTCCGGTAAAACCACTACCGCACAGGCGATAATGGGTCTGATGGCGGAAAATGGCCGCCGCGAAGGGGGCGAAATCCTGCTCAACGGCGTGGATATCAGTCAGTGGTCGCAAAAGCGCTTCGATACCCTGCGCGGGGCGCGCATCAGTCTGGTGCCGCAGGATCCCGGTAATTCACTGAACCCGGTGAAAACGGTCGGCGAACAGGTGGAAGAGATCCTGCGACTGCACCTGAAATTACCGTCAGCACAGCGCCAGCAGCGGGTGATTGACCTGCTGAATCGCGTCGGCCTCAGCCATCCGGAACAGCGGGTTAAGCAGTATCCGCATCAGCTGTCGGGCGGCATGAAGCAGCGGGTATTGATCGCCATTGCCCTCGCCCTGCAGCCGGAGATCATTATTGCGGATGAGCCGACCAGCGCGCTGGATGTCACGGTGCAAAAGCGCATTCTCGATCTGCTGGACAACCTGCGGCAGGAATCCCGCACCGCCGTGCTGTTTGTCACCCACGACCTGGCGCTGGCGGCGCAACGCGCAGATCGTATTATCGTGTTTCGTCACGGCGAGATTCAGGAATCGGGCCGCACTGAACAGGTTATCAGCGCGCCTGCTCATCCTTATACCCGTCAGTTACTGAATGATGCGGCACCACAGCGCCCCGCCAGAGTTAAATCTGCAACCGCCCGTTTTTCTGCCCCCGCCATCCGGGCAACCGGCGTGATGAAAAGCTTTTCGCTGGGCAAACAGCAGCGTTTGCAGGCGCTGAACCAGGTCAGCTTTCAGGTTGCGCGCGGCACTACGCATGCACTGGTAGGCGAATCCGGCTCAGGCAAAACCACGCTGGCGCGCATCGTTATGGGTTTTGAAACCGCCGACAGCGGCGAGGTGACGCTGGATGGCATCGTGGTCAACGGATTACGCGGCGAGGCGCTGCGTCAGCTGCGGCGGAAGATCCAGTTTGTCTATCAGAACCCCTTTGCCTCGCTCGATCCGCGTCAGACGCTATATGCAATTATTGAAGAGCCACTGCGTAATTTTGAGCGGCTGAGCCGTAGTCAGCGCCGTGAGCGCGTAGAAGCGATGACCACGCGGGTGGCGCTGCCGCTCTCTCTTCTGTCACGTCATCCTCACGAACTTTCCGGCGGTCAGCGGCAGCGTGTGGCGCTTGCGCGGGCGCTGATCTGCAAGCCGGAGATTCTGGTACTGGATGAGGCGACCTCGGCGCTGGACGTCACGGTGCAGGCACAAATCCTCGACCTGTTGCAGCAGCTTCAGGCCGAACTGGGTCTGACCTATCTGTTTATCACGCACGACCTGGCGACGGTGCGGCAGATTGCCGACAGCGTCACGGTGTTAAAAGCGGGCGAAGTCGCAGAGCAAGGTGACGTTGTCACTATTTTCAGTGCGCCACAGCATCCTTATACCCGGGAATTGATGGCAGCCATTCCTCCGCTTATTCCCTTAACCCACAAGGAGTCAGCATGAGCCGACGTCTCGGATTTTTTACCCGGCTGCTGGATAAGGTGCCGGCGAAACAGCGCTACCAGCTGGCCACCGAACAGATCCAGCATGCCGAACGCTGCGGATTTGATAATGCGTGGATTGCTCAGCACCATTTTCATCAGGATGAGGGGGGTCTGCCGTCGCCACTGCTCTTCCTGGCGCATGTCGCCGCGCAGACCCGCACCATCCGGCTCGGCACCGCCATCATCACCCTGCCAATGGAAAATGCGCTGCGGGTGGCTGAAGATGCCGCAGTACTGGATCTGCTGGCAGATGGGCGGCTGGAGATCGGGCTGGGCTCCGGTGGCACGCCGGATTCGTTTTTGCCGTTTGGTCTGACCTTTGCCGAGCGCGGTGCCGCTTTTGCCGACCATCTGCATACGCTGCTCAGCGCCTGGCGCGGGGATTCACTGGGGCATCCTGATAATCATCTCTATCCCGCCGCGCCGCAGCTTGCCGGACGGGTGTGGATCGCCACCTTCTCAGTTGAGGGCGCAATCCGTGCCGCTCAGGGCGGCCATGGCCTGATGCTGTCCCGCACCCAGCCGCGCCCGGCGGGCCAGCCTGATCTGCCGCTGGATGCATTGCAGAATCCGCTGATCGATGCCTATCTTGCGGCACTTCCTGCGGGAACCCCTCCGCGCATCCTCGCATCCCGTACCGCATTCGTGGCCGATTCTGACCGCTATGCCCGTCAGGTAGCTGAACCGGGAATTCGTCAGCAGGCTGCGCAGTATCGTGGTGAATTACGCGGTGAATGCTTTGATGACCTGCTGGCGCAGTTTGATGCCCATGTTGGCGGCATCGATCAGGTGCAGCACTCGCTGGCGCAGGACAGCACACTGGCGCGCGTCACCGACATCTCATTTCAGGTGCATTCGGTTGAGCCTTCGCATGCCGACACGCTGCGCTCGATTGAACTGATTGCCCAACATCTTGCGCCCGCGCTTCGTGCCGCTGGCGAACCTCACAGGAGAATTTCATGAATCAACCTGACGATTTGATCGCCACACTGGCAGATATCGATCCCGATTCCGAACTGGCCCATGCGCGCCAGACACGTCACGCCGCCACACAACATGCTCAGGGTAGCTACACCCTGTTGTTTAGCCAGGGTGATGAAGATTTTCCGCTGGCGGAGCGCCGTCTGCTGGCCGCACAGGTTGCCGGCTGGCATGCACAACCCGGCCTGCAGGCGCACTACCAGCCACAGGAGAGTCTGGCCGGGAGTGATCGGATCAACGCGGCACAGGCTTTTGCCCATCGCCTGACCTTTGAGCCGGTTACTGCTGCTCCCGCGCATCTGGAGGCTTTGAAACAGGCGGGCTGGAGCCTGCGCGGCATTGTCACACTGGCACAGCTGGTGGCGTTTGTCAGTTTTCAGAGCCGGTTGCTGGCGGGTCTGCGCAGCTTACAGGGCGATGAGGCACCGGATGAGGTTGCCCCGGTAGTCGCCGGTCACTGGCACGAGGCCGTACATACCGCCAGCGGCAAAACTGCCCTGACCGCGTTTACGCAACAGGAACTCGGCTGGGAGCCCTGGCTGACGGCAAAACCGCTGTCGGAATTCAGCGAGGAAGAGCAGGCGACACTGGCAAAATTCGGTCACACCGACTCCGACTATTTTCGCCTGCTGGCGCGCAATCTGCCGTTGCTGGAGCAGCGCACCCTGACCGATAAAGGCATTTTTTATACCGCAGGAGGGCTGCCACGCGCCGAGCGCGAACTGGCTGCCACCGTGGTGAGTAAGGTCAACGGCTGCATTTACTGCGCCTCAGTCCATGCGCGTAAAGCCAGCCAGCTCTCAAAGCAGGATGAAGCGGTACAGAAGCTGCTGAATGTCGCACCCGGCGCGGTGTTATCTCACGGACACACCGCGCGCTGGCAGGCGATCATCGCATTCTCAGCAGCACTGTCGCTGACACCTGCCCAGCCGACACAGTCGCAGCTCTCTGCACTGCGTGAACAGGGTCTGGATACGCTCGCCCTGCTCGATCTGATTCAATCAACCGCCTTTTTTGCCTGGGCTAATCGCCTGATGCTGACGCTGGGCGAACCTTTTCTGCCGGAACAACAGGGATAATCATGACTTTGCCTTTAACCGACCAACTGGTGCAGTGGCGTCGCGAACTGCATCAGCATCCGGAACTTTCGAATCATGAATTTGCCACCACGGCACGTATTACCCGCTGGCTGGAGCAGGCCGGGATCCGGCTGTTGCCGCTGGGGCTGAAAACCGGCGTAGTGGCAGAAATCGGTCATGGCGAACCCCTGATCGCTCTGCGCGCGGATATCGATGCGTTACCGATTGAAGAAACCACCGAACGCCCGTGGCGATCACAGCAGCCGGGCGTGATGCACGCCTGTGGTCACGACGTTCACAGCGCCGTGATGCTCGGCGTGGCGTTGCAGCTGAAACAGCAGGAAGACACGCTGCAAGGCCGGGTACGGATTCTGTTTCAGCCCGCTGAAGAGACCTTTAATGGCGCACGTCAACTGATTGATGCCGGTGCGCTGGAAGGCGTTCAGGCGATATTCGGCCTGCACAACGCGCCCGACCTGCCGCTGGGCACGCTGCGTAGTCGGGCGGGTGCGTTTTATGCCAACGTAGACCGCTTTGTTATCCGCATTGAGGGCAAAGGCGCCCATGCCGCACGACCGCAGGAGGGCATCGATTCGATTGTGATTGCCAGCCATATCGTAACGGCTCTGCAGACCCTGCCGAGCCGGGTATTCAGCTCGCTGGAAACGGTGGTGCTGAGCGTGACGCGCTTTACCGCCGGAAATACCTGGAACGTGCTGCCACAAAGCGTTGAGCTGGAGGGCACCGTGCGCACCCACAACGGCGAAATTCGGGCGCAGATCCCGCACCGAATGCGATCCCTGATTCAGGGTATTGCCGCCGGGTTTGGTGCGACCGCCGAACTGGAGTGGACTGAAGGACCGCCGGCCCTGATTAACACGCCAGGCTGGGTGGATGTTGCTCTGGACGTTGCCCAACAGAGTGGCTATCTCGCGGAGCACGCTGAGTCGCCGCAGATGGGCGGAGAAGATTTTGCCTTCTATCTGCAGCAGGTGCCGGGGGCATTTGTCAGCGTCGGCAGTGCCAGCGAATTTGGTCTGCATCACGCCGCCTTCGATCCTGATGAAGCGTTGATTGGCCCGGCGGTGGACTACTTCACGCAGCTGGTGCCGCGCGCGTTGCAGATTGTGGCGGCGCAATGACGAAAAAAAGGAGTGCTGCTATGTCAGTTCAGGTTCCACAACCGATTCTTGATCATGCTGTGATTAACGTGGCCGACCAGCTCGACAGCGCCAGCGCGCGCTTCCGAAGGCTCGGCTTTCAGCTCACTGAACGGGGTCATCACTCGCTGGGATCGAGTAATCACCTGGCTATTTTTGGTGAGAACTACCTGGAACTGCTGGGCTATGAGACGGGCAAAGGGAGCCAGCGCGCCGATCTCTGGCAATCGCCGCTGGGATTGAGCGGTCTGGTGTGGAAAAGCAGCGATGCAGAGAGTGAGTTTCAGCATCTGCAACGGCAGGATCTGGATGGCGATCCGCCAGCGGCTTTTCATCGTCCGGTTACCCTGCCCGACGGTTCGGTGAGTGAAGCGCACTTTAGGACCGTACGGATTCGCCCTTCGCTGGTACCCAATGGCCGCAGCTTTTTTTGCCAGCATCTGACGCCCGAAGCGGTATGGCAGCCGGCATGGCAGCGTCACCCCAATGGCGTGCGTAATATCAGTGAGTTTGTGATTGTCGCGCAGGATCCGGCGCTTTCAGCCCTGGTCTATAGCCGCCTGTTTGGGGCCGCTAAGGTGCTCGCCTGTCCCGAAGGCGCCTTTGTCCTGCGCGCGGGTGCTGCCACGGTTCGTTTTGCTTCGGCAGACTATGCGCAGCAGCGATTTGGCCCGCTGCCGGAAGACTATGATGGCAGAGCCCGGATGGTCGCGCTGGGTTTTGAGACGGAAGATCTCGTCCTTGTGAAACGCGCGCTGGTGAAGGGTGAAATTGCCTTTCAGGAGCAGCCCGAGGCGATTGTGGTGGAGTCGGCAGAAGGTTTTAACCTGGCACTGCGTTTTACCTGAGTGCAGATTCAGGAGGTGATGAAAAACGCCTCAAGTGAGGCGTTTCTTCAGAGCACGGACCGATAAAATATAAAGACTTATCGAATCTTAATAGTCCATCGCAGCACGCTTAAATCAGAAAAACAGAGATGGCGACAGGCCAAACCGGGCGCATAATGCCCGGATATGCGACACAGTCAACTGACGTTCGCCGCTGAGGATTCGGCTAACCAGCGATTTTTTACCGATCTCATTTTCGAAGTCGCTCAGGCTAAGATTGTGTTGCTCAATAAGCACGCGCAGAATGCCGGGGCCTGTGCTGATTTCATTTTGACGTGCATTAAATTCGGCCAGCTCCGGATCTTTATCTTCATAGTGAGCAATGCGCGCGCAAAGCAGGTCAACCAGCGGATTATCCGGCTCATGTTCAATCAGATATTCGACCAGTTTCAGTGCTTCTTCATAATCCTCGCGCTGGCTGCTGCCAGCCAGCAGCGGTACCGCTTCAGCGAGCTCATTTGACAGCCTGATAGCTTCAGTATTCATCCGGTAACCTCCCGATATTTTTTAACAAGCTTGTCGTACTCAGCGTGCGTGCAGATATGCTTAATAAAGATTTTACTTCGCTCAAAATCCGCGAAGAACATCACGCGCAACTGGTTGCCACTCACGTCGATGACCCACCATTTAGCACGATATTTCATACGATCAAGGCTTGCATAAAGCGCTTTAAGATCGTCAGGACCACTGAAATCGCCTTGCCTGAGATGGCGATAAAGCAGATTAAGTGCGGCCGCTGCATTAGGATATTTTCTGGCCGCCTCATCAAACGGCACACGTGAAATAACATGCATTCCATTGGCTCCTGACTGTTTCCATTATGGAAACCATCCTGTCACAATCCAGCCATGTTGACAAGATGGAAACATGTTAAATTTGCGTACTCAGTAGAGAAAATACGGCAAAAACTAATGTAAAACGGTGATTAAGGCATAATCGGCACGTGGTTTGGATGACCGGTTATCTCTGGTAATAACCTAAATGTAAGAGCAATATTGTGATCTGATGTCTGCTAACAACACTGCCTATGCAATGAAGACTTATTCACCACAAGTTTCGCCAACTGAGGTGATATAAATAATTGCACTCTGATTTGAAATAAAAAAACGCCTCTACTGAGGCGTTTTTCACAGGCTTTACAACGACACAAATCAGAAAGTGTAGCTGGCGGTCACTGAGAAATTACGCGGTTCGCCGTAGACTACGGAGCTGGCCACGTTAGTGTCATACTCTTTGTCGAAGAGGTTATTGAGGTTGCCCTGCAGCGACAGATTTTTGTTCACCTGATAACGGGCGAAGAGATCAACCAGCGCATAGCTGCCCTGACGGGCACGCCAGGTGCCATTGCCTTCCGGGCCACCGACATCATTCCAGATATGTGTCTGCCAGTTCACACCGCCACCCAGCGTCAGCTGCTGCAACGTCGGCAGGCGATAGCTGCTGAACAGGTTAAAGCTGGTCTGCGGCAGTTGCGGGTTAAAGGTGCTGCCATCGCGGTTTTCCGCAATGTAGCGCGTGCCGCCCAGGGTCATCTGCCAGTTGTCGGTTAATGCGCCGTTGACTTCAAACTCCACGCCACGACTCACCACGCCTTTACGGCCAATGTACGCGACATCACCTGACCCCTGAACCGTCTGAGTGGTTGCTTCACCGACATTATTCAGCTCGGTGCGGAACACCGAAATCGAGGTTGTGAAGCGACTATCCATCCAGTCAGATTTCAGGCCTGCCTCGTAGTTTTTGCCGATAACGGGCGACAGGAAAGCGCCGCTGGCATCGCGATAGTCCTGTGGCTGGAACACCGAGGTATAGCTGGCGTAAGCCGACCAGTTTTCAGCGAAGTCATAAATCAATCCGCCGTAAGGGGTGGTGTTATTTTCTTCCATTTCACCACCAGGCGTTTCACGGTTCCAGTTGGTGTAACGGGCACCGATAATCAGGTGCAGCGGATCGGCGAGCGACAGACGGGTCGCCATATAAGTCGATTTCTGGCGAACCAGTTGGGTATCGCTGGCTGGCAGACGCGGCGTCCAGGCTGATTCCGGATACTGACCGTTAAACTCGTTGTAGTTGCCCAGCGACTCCGATGAGATATTCTCAAAGGTACTGAAGTACTTGTTATCCTGGCGGGTGTAATTGACGCCGACCATCAGCTCATGCTGACGACCCAGCAGTTCATAAGGACCGCTGGCGAAGGCATCAACGGCATCCACTTTGCGTTTACCGGTGTTGTAACCAGTCCCGCCTACCACCGGATAGTTGGCATAGGAAGAGACGCCCGCCCCGGTGTTACGATCGAAATAGCCATCAAGATAGATCTGCTTACTGTCGAGGCGCATCTCGTTGTGCGCGCCGTTCAGTGTGATGTTCCAGCCGTTGTCGAAGTCCTGTTTCAGGTTCACAAAGACTTTACGGTTCTCTTTATCGTTGTAGGCCCAGTCAGGTGCGGTGTTGTAGCCGCGTCGGGTATGTATCTGCGTGCCGTCTGTGTACCAGCGCGGCGCGCCACCCCACATGGTGGAATCCGTATTGACCTGGCTGAATTCATAGCCGACCGAAAGCGTGGCAGAGTCGGTCAGGTCAGCGTCAACCACGCCATAGATGAACTGTTTTTTGGCGCCGTAGCGCTCTATGAAGCTGTTGTTATCCTGCCAGCCCGCGATCAGCCGGCCACGAACATTGCCGGAGTCACTGAGCGGAGCCGAGAGATCGGCCACGTAACGCTGCTTATTCCAGCTGCCGTAACTGGCGGAGACGGTGCCGCCGAACTCTTTGCTGTCGGCGTGTTTGCGCACCATATTGATGGCAGCTGATGGATTGCCCGGTCCGGTTAACAGACCGGTCGCTCCGCGCACCACTTCAACGCGCTCATAGAGCGCCATATCGGTCTGCGCATCACCCAGGTTCCAGCGAGCGGCAAAGGCAGTAGGGATACCATCGACCATGTAGTTGTCGATCATAAAGCCGCGCGCATAGTAGTTGGTGCGATCCATATCACCACTGATACCGCGAATACCGGTGGTATTTGCGAGCACATCATTCAGTGACTGGAGTTGCTGATCGGCCATACGCTGCTTACTGACGATGCTGACTGACTGCGGGACATCACGTACGGTGCCCAGCATTTTAGTGCCCGCACGGGTAACCGGTACGCTGTAATCAGTGGCGGGCGAAGCGGCTACGGCATCATCGGCTGACGCGCTGACCGTCATAGTCTGGTTATCGCTGGCAGCGGGTGCGCTGGTCTCTGCGGCATGAGCAGCGTTATGCGCCAGCGACGAGGCGACGATGGCAGCCAGCAAGGAGAAGCGGAATGGACGTTGCAGAGCAGAGGTGCCCGTCGCCCCGGGGTGTTGAAGATCGAAAGCGTTCATTAATTCCTCAATTATCTTTATGTTTTTATGCTGCCACTGTCACGACCATGCTTCCTGCGGACATCGCTGCCCTGCTTATGGTTTGAGGAACCAGAAACCTTTCCCTGAGCGCCTGCGCGCGGGTGTGATGAACTTCTAAAACAAATGAGAAATATACGCATTGCGATTATCATTGCAAGATTTTGTTAGCAAACAATACGAATTTTTTCAGGGAATTGTCTGCGTGTGAAAGGCGGCTAGAGGGTAATAAAGGCAGGGAGGCGTTTATGGGGTCAGCGCGCCCGCTGACTTGTCAGAGAAACAGGGCTGCTGCATCATTTTTAATAAAGATAAAATCCTGTAATGGCCGTTCATTGAACTGTAGTTGTCAGTCCTGATGCCACAATATCTGCCTTAAATCTTATATCACCTTATTTAACACCAGATATTGCAGGAATTCGTACGTGCGCAAAATTTCAATGCTTAAAGCGCTGATAACGACCACCGTTTTCAGTGTTTTTTCAGCCCACTCCGCCACACTTGTGGAGACCGTGAGTGCGGGCTGGGATAATTTCAGTGATAAAGTCGCCACAACCTGGCAGCAGCCTGAAGGTTACGACTTTTATCTGCCCGCGATTACCTGGCACAACCGTGCCACTTACGATCGTGAACATATCAATAAATATAATGAAAGACCCTGGGGCGCGGGCGGAGGTATCTCCCGCTACGATGAAAAAGGGAACTGGAACGGCATCTACTTAATGGCGTTTAAGGACTCCTTTAATAAATGGGAACCCTTTGGTGGCTATGGCTGGGTGGCAACCTGGCGTCCGCTGGCCGACCAGAATTTTCACTGGGGTGCGGGTTACACGGCGGGCTTTACCGCACGGCACAACTGGGATTATATTCCGGTGCCTGCGCTACTGCCGCTGGCCTCTGTCGGCTATGGCGATCTCGATTTCCAGATGACCTATATTCCCGGCACCCATAACAACGGTAACGTCTATTTTGCCTGGCTGCGCTACCACTTCTGACAGTTGCCGATATAAGCGTTAGCGTGACATCGCCATGAGCGAGAGATCGTCCAGCGTGAGGGTTTCGCCATCATAGCGATGACGCAGCAGATGGTAGCTTTCGCATTCAATAATCTGCTCAACCGCGTCCGAAAAGATAGTCATGGCGCTGCGCATCTGGCTTAGATAGTCATGGGTGTCATAGACCCGATCGATTCCTTCCAGCGCATGGTTCATGATTTTTCGGGCGACGTCATTAGGCGTGTCGAGCGCTGAGAGTTTTGAACGCGCAGTCCTGCGCAGATCGCGCGGGGTAAACGCCTCCAGTCCCAGCCCACGGGGAGCGCGGATCATCCGGCGAAGTGCCTGATTCAGCGCGCCTTTTGACAGCGGCTGTTGCGGATCGCGTGGCGCGGGCACCAGCCAGGGTGAGGCTGGATCGGCGGCGCGCAGCAACGCTTCGATGCACTGACGCATCAGCGGTGAAATGGGCAGCACATGCTCCCGCTGCGACTTATTGCGCGTACCCTGCATCCACAATCCTAATTGCAGATCGAACTCCGCTTTCTGCGCCTGCACAATTTCATCCGGCCGCCGGGCGCTGACCAGACATAAACGCAGCGCCCAGCGCGCCTGTTCCGAAAGCGCCCAGTTATCCAGCCCGTGCCAGAACACCCAGATTTCTGCATCGGTAAGTTGCCGACTGCGCGGCGGCGTAGCGCGACCCGCAACATCACGCTTTTTCATTGAAGCGATGGGTGAATGATCGAGATAGCCCTGCATCTCTGCCCAGGCGAGAAATTGTTTGGTCAGCGCGAACACCCGCCGCGCCTCCTCTTTTTTACCGTCGGCGATCAGAATGTTATAGAGCCGGTTAAGGCGTAAGCGGTTCAGCGTTTTGAGTGGCTGCGAACCGATGTTCGGCAGGACATGTTTCAGCAATGAGGAGATGGCGATCTCAGGACGCCGCCGACTGATCAGCAGCGAGAGTTTTACCCAGACCTTCATCACCTGCTCCACCGTGCCTTCATCGCCAAAATTATCCAGCTCGCTGAGTGAAACCTTTTTAACCTGCTCCAGCCAGATCAGTACATGGCGGCCTACGTGGGCTGAACGCGCAGGGATCTGTGTCAGATCTGGGGTCACATTTATACCTGTTTGTCACTGCAGAGCGGGCCATTCTATCCATTGTTTATCTATGACTCCAGACCTAATAAGTCTGGAGTCACAAAGACGCGTTCTGATGAAATCTGAGGAAGTTTTCGGGTGATGACCAACAAGTAAAACTAACGTCACTTCTCCCTTCTGGTCACGGTTATGGCGAATAAATAGCCCATTGTTATGGAATGTAAAGGTGGCTTACCGCGATATACAATGATAACTATTATCATTATCATACGCATTTGCTTACATGCCTTAATACTTCAGGGAGATTTTCTAAGTGAATGTAACCATGCGTGTCCATAAGCGCCCTGTTGCGCTACTGCTGGCCGGTTTATTGAGTACCTCTGCTAACGGCGCTAATCAGGAAGAGACAGAAAAGCTGGCTGATGATGAGACGATGCTGGTCACCGCTGAACAGGAGCTGAAACAGCAGCCTGGCGTTTCGGTGATCACCTCGCAGGACATTGAGAAAAACCCGCCGGTCAACGACCTTTCCGACATTATCCGTAAAATGCCAGGCGTTAACCTTACCGGCAACAGCGCCAACGGCGTACGCGGTAACAATCGTCAGATCGATATTCGCGGCATGGGGCCGGAAAATACGCTGATTCTGATTGATGGTGTGCCGACCACCTCGCGCAATTCGGTTCGTTATAGCTGGCGTGGCGAGCGCGATTCCCGCGGTGACTCAAACTGGGTACCACCAGAAATGGTTGAGCGGATTGAAGTGATTCGTGGACCGGCGGCAGCCCGTTACGGTTCCGGCGCGGCCGGTGGCGTAGTTAATATCATTACCAAACGCCCGACCAATGACTGGAGCGGATCGCTGTCGCTCTACACTAACCAGCCGGAAGATGATAAAGAAGGCGCAACCCGCCGCGCTAACTTTAACCTGAGTGGTCCGCTGGCGGGCGATGCTCTGACCATGCGGCTCTATGGCAACATCAACAAAACCGACAGCGATGCTTTCGACATTAACCAGTCGCACAATGGCTCCGGCGCCGCCGGTCGCGAAGGCGTTCGCAATAAAGACATCAACAGCGTGCTGTCGTGGAAGATTACGCCATTACAGGTGCTGGATTTCAGCTACGGATACAGCCGTCAGGGGAACATCTACGCCGGTGATACCCAGTACAGCAACGGTGCCGGTAATGCCTTAATCGAATCTCTCGATGGTTCTGAAACCAACCGTCTGTATCGTCAGACCTGGGGCCTTGCTCATAATGGCATCTGGGACTGGGGACAATCTAAGCTCACCTTTAACTATGAAAAAACCAATAACACCCGCCTGAATGAAGGCACGGCGGGTGCGGGTGAAGGACGGATCAACAGCAATACATTCTCAACCAGTCGCTTTGAAAGTTACCGGGCCGGAGGTGAAGTCAGCTTCCCGCTGGAACTGCTGCGTGAACAGACCGTTACGCTGGGAGCCGAGTGGAACCGTGATGAGCTGAACGATCCAAATTCAATGAACGGCACCAGTGCGCCTGGCGTATCCATCGACGGTGTCAGTGGTGATGCGGGCAGCCGCAACAGTAAAAACAGCGCAACGCTGAGCTCACTCTATTTTGAAGATAATATTGCTGCGACCGATAGCACTGAAGTGATCCCCGGTCTGCGTTTTGATTATCACGACACCTTTGGTGCGAACTGGAGTCCGTCGCTCAATATTTCTCAGGCTCTGGGAGAAAGTTTTACCCTGAAAGCGGGTATCGCCCGTGCGTTTAAAGCCCCTAACCTTTATCAGTCCAGCGAAGGCTATTTACTGGCGACGCGGGGAAATGGCTGTCCGATCAACGTTACCCGTGGCAGTTGTTATCTGCTGGGTAATGAAAATCTCGATCCTGAAGTCAGCGTTAATAAAGAGCTGGGTATTGAGTTCAGCCAGGATGGCTATATTGCGGGTATCACCTGGTTCCGCAATGACTATAAAAACAAAATTGTCTCCGGGACGGAGGTGTTGGGTTACGCCTCTAATGGTAACAATATCCTGCAATGGAGTAACGGCGGCAAAGCGGTAGTGGAAGGTCTGGAAGGCAATTTCACTATCCCGCTGGTCAGTGACGAGCTGGAGTGGCGGACTAACGCGACTTACATGATCGAGTCGAAGGATAAAAAGACCGGTAATCCGCTGTCGATCATTCCTGAATACACGATCAATACAATGCTGGACTGGCAGGTGACGCAGGATTTCTCCACTAATCTGAACTGGACAATGTATGGTCGTCAGAAACCACGCCACTATGCGGAATCCCGCACAGAAAACAATTCTATGTCGAATCGCGAAGTCGGCGCTTATTCAGTATTTGGTGTCAATTTTAATTATGAGATCACCAAAAATCTGCGTGCCAATGCCGGGATTAATAACCTGCTGGATAAGCAGCTATATCGCGAAGCTGATGGTGCATCAACCTATAACGAACCGGGACGCGCATATTACGCGGGTCTGACAATGTCCTTCTGATCTGCAGCAGCGCTTCCCGGTGGAAGCGCTGTTTTTTCGTCTTCGTCGAAAAACCTCCTGTTTAAACTCCCCCCGATTTATCTTCCCAAGGCTAATCTCTGGCTGCCGCTTAACGAGCCGGAAAGTATCTGACTCACGGGTATGGCATTAAATACTTACATTCCCTCTGGAAAGCGTAACGACAGGTAACTAATGTCGTGATTCCTGTATCCCGGCCAGCGAAACACCCCAGAGTGCGGCTATGCTCTGTCGGGTTCAACCTGCAACTATAACTAACTATCAGGATATTAAGTGATGAAAAAATTATCAGTTATCGTTATTGCTACCGGACTGTTTTTGTCGGTGAATTTACAGGCTAATGCCCAGGGCTGTCTTAAGGGAGCCGCAGTAGGCGGCGTCGCAGGTCATGTTGCTCATCATGGTGTGGCCGGTGCCGCAGCGGGCTGCGCAGTCGGTCATCATATGGCGAAGAAAAAACAGAAAGAGGCTGAGCAAAATCAGCAGTCTCAAAAATAAGCTGAGGTTGTAGCACCGATGTAAATCAACTGATTACCGGGCATTGATGATGTCCGGTGATCGCTGAGTGATAACTATTCTGAGTCTGTTGCATCGCTAAAGTACGGCGCATTAAGGGCAGCCGGTTATGGTAATTATGTTTATTTGAACTCGATGTCTTTAAAGGTGCAGTGATTTAGGTGAGTGACCAGAAATTTGAATAAGGTACGCCTATTTTTAATTCAGACAGTGGAAAACGCCTTTTAAAAAAACGTCCTTTATCGACCCATCCGCACAATGCCATACCATCTGCATATTCAATTACCACCATTATTCTTCTTCTTTTTCTTCGCCGAACAATGGTGCCCACTTCAATCATGCGGATGCCTTAATTGCACTATTGCCGGTTACGTCATGGTTGTCTGAAAGTATCGTTCTGACAATGAAGTCATTACTTTTTCTCAGATCTCCAATCGCTGGCTGGAGTTTTCCATATATCCGCATACCTTCCAGCATCATGAAAATGCTGTGAGCCATGACTCGCGCATCTTCATCCTGGCGAAATACCCGCTGATCCTGGCCTCTTTTTAAGATGTTCTCTATCTCGTTAATTAAATGGTTAAATTTAAAGGAAACTTTCCCTTTAACCTCTTCGTCTCCGGGTAAAAGTTCACTGGCTGCCGCAATAGTAAAGCACCCTTTCTCTCCGGCAGGAGCAGATGATAACTGAGCCACAAATTCGAGCGTTTCTCGCAATGCAGCTTCTGGCGACATTTCTGCATTTCGATTCACTGTCCTTGAAATGCCTTCATCCATATATCGCTGCAAAGCAGCCAGGTAAATAGCACGCTTATCGGGATAAAGTTTATAGATGCTGGCACTTGCAAGACCTGATGCTTTCATAAGATCAGCCATAGACGTTGCCTGATATCCCTTCTGCCAGAAGCATTCAAGTGCGGTGTTGAGGAACGTCTCTGGATCGAATTCTCTGGGTCTGCCTGCTGATGCTTTCATGAGGTTCTCCTGTTTTGAAGATTGATTGTAGATCGATCAATCTACAATTAAAAGGCTTTATCTAAACCTTGTGTTAAAAGTCATGCTTTTTGCCTGGTAAAATTTAATGCTGAGTCAGTGGACAGGCACAGGTGAGTCATTGGCCGCCTTCTGGCGGCGGCAGGCAAATACTTATAATGGGATTACAGTCTGGACCTGATGCTGAAAAACGTAGGGATCTGATAGCAACTCATATTGTTCATCATCCGGATAGGTAACGGCAATCTGATACTGGTCGCCTGCAAAGGCTTTGATGGCTTCTAAATCTTTCCAGTACGTCGCAAGGAAGAAATGCTCCCATTCGCCCTGCGTTTCTCTGCGTACATAGGCTCCCAGATTCCCTGGCGTCGCTTCTGAATGTTCAACACCAGTCTCCTGCAAGTGAGTTGCAAAGCCTTCAGCGTGCCTGGCCGGTACGCATCCGTGCCATGTTCTTACAATCATGTTGCTATCCTCATGTTGTTGAAGAGTTTAACCATAACATGACAATGCAGGAACAACGATTCGTTCTCTGGGGATGGAGAATGGGATGTTACTGCGTAACGGCCAGTTAAAGATTCTCATGCAATAAAAAATGCCGGAGCTCAGTTGTCACTTCTTCTGGTGCTTCTTCAGCCATATGGTGACCGCTGGCTATCGCTTTACCCCGAACATGTGGTGCCCAGGATTTCCAGATGCCCAATACGTCGCCGTAAATATCTTCCAGATCATCATATTTTGACCATAAACAGAGCGTCGGGCATTCAATCAATCGCCCATTCTGACGATCATAAAGCTCATGCTCTTTGTCTGTAGTAAGACCGGCACGATAATCCTCGATCATCCCATGTACAGTCTGCGGATCGTGTATAGCTCGTCTGAATTCAATGTATTCATCATTCCCCATTGTTTCGGGCTGGCCTCCATACCACTTGTCCGGATCGGCTAAAATTGCCATTTCGGGTTTTTCAGGCTGAGCGAAGAAGAACCAGTGATACCACTGTCGGGCAAACTTCTCATTACACCGGTTGAGCGCTTCAAGTATGGGTATACAATCCAGTACAGCTAGTCGTGTAATTCTCTCAGGGTAATCAAGTGCGGCCCTATATGCTGTATAGCTACCTCTGTCATGTCCCACCAGCGCGAATTGATCAAAACCTAACTGGCTCATCAACTCAATACAATCTTTCGCTTTAGCTCGCTTAGAAGAACCAGCATGATTGGGCTCATCAGCAGGTTTAGATGAGCGGCCAAATCCTCTTAAATCGGGACAAACAACGGTAAAAGATTCGGCAAGTTGCGGGGCCACCTTTGACCAGGTTACGTGGGTGCGGGGGTGTCCATGCAACAGCAAAACCGGAGGGCCATTACCTCCATAGCGAACATTTAGCACTGCTTCAGAAAGTCTGACTTGTGTATGAGTAAATCCCTCAAACATTTTTTTATACCCGCGCCATGGATTTATAAAAATTATAGGCTGAAGTCAGCTGATGTATCTTTATTACAACGGCTTAATACTGTGAAGACTGAATCAATTCAACCAACTCCGGGATACTCGTTTGTGTTAAAACAATGTTTCAAGGCAACCAGGACTGAAACATGACGGAGCAGAAATGAGAACGCAGAAGCGATGTATGGGTTATGTGGCCATCGTGGTTGATGACTATGATCGGGCAATTGAGTATTACACCGAAAAGCTGGGTTTTACCCTTGTTGAGGATACACCGCAGCCAGGTAAACGCTGGGTTGTAGTTACACCTGACCCTGAAAGCGACTGCAATCTTCTTCTGGCTCGCGCTTCAAATGACAGACAGGAAGGTTTTATCGGCAATCAGTGCGGCGGAAGAGTATTCCTTTTTCTGCAGACGGATGACTTCTGGCGAGACTACAGGGCCATGAAATCGAAAGGCGTTACATTCTCCCAGGAGCCTCGTGAAGAGGAGTATGGAACAGTGGTGGTTTTTGAAGATCTGTACGGTAACCGCTGGGACCTTTATCAGAACAGGCAGAATTAAACACCAAAGCCAGTTGTCTATCAGGCATTCAGATGAATAATCAAAGCACGAACCCTGCAGGGATATTTCAGATCAGCGGGGAGTGTTTTTGTAGCATCCCCTGAGCACTCGGCTGTCAGTTAAGCGCTCGCAAGCAACCGAGCGCGTCTGATAACAGACTTACTTTCCTCACCAGCTATAACCTTCAGATCGGGGTCAGTTTGGATATCGAAAATTATTGTACGTTAAGGTTGTTTTTTAACCATCAAGATACGAAAAAACCGCTCTCTGAGCGGGATCTCATATCTTGATGGGGCGCTCAATCCTCTCAAGAAGCTCCCTTCTGCTTCAGGGCTTAACTACGTTCAGCGTATAGTCTTTACTGAAATAGTTAGCTGGAGCGATCATGCTTCCATACATTCCACCACTAATATTTATTTTTATAGCACCTGGTTTTGTGGGGACGCCGTAGACTTCAATACAGTTATGATCCTTAGTATCCCTTGTATCAGCTGTAATCACTGAGTCAGGTAATCGGCAATTACGTAAAAAAATCCCTACATCATCAGGTACTACAACTCCCACTTTTTTTTCAGTTCCCCTAAAAACACTACCACCCAAAATACTAATCTTCAAAAGATAGGGTTTCCCTACTGTTGCCTCAGATAATTCTTCATTATTCGGTATGTATTCAGCCTTAGAACTTAATAGGCTACAAGCCGATAGAGGCAATACGAATAAAACTAGAAAGAATCGCAAATATATCATTCTTATTTCAGTGGTTTAAAAACCACCCCTCCAAAGAATCGATGAATGAAGAAGGATAGGTCCTTTTGAGGTTTTATTCGATCAGATACATCACCCCATGAAAAAAGATTTAAATGTACATGCCCGTCATTATCCTGGGTCACTGGACCATTCCACACGATCCAGTGTGTAGGTATTGTTAAGCTCTCCGACTGGCTCCCCCTTAGTAAACCATCATTAATAAGGGTGACGACTTTATAACCTTTATTAATATATTTATTTAAATCACGAATCCCCTGAATTCCTGCCTGAGTGATTCCAACATTACTGTACACCTTTTCATAACCTGCTTTTTCAAACCATTCCGATAGCGTGTGCCACAGAGTGACACCGGCAACAGGAGAGTCAAGATTATCAAAACTAAATACCGCATTTTCTGAATCTCTTAGGCCTGCTAGGGTCATCCAGTCAAGGCCTGAGATATTGTCATCAAAATGACCCGCAGGATGGCGACATCCCTCCCCAGGTTCCATCTCAAGGTCACCGATTCTGGTTTTGCCATATCGCCAAAGTTCACGGGCAGCCTGTGCATAAACATCAGGGCGGTCTTTTTGCAGACAGAAAAAAAATGCGGCAGGGCCACACACACTAGCCCCGGATTGAGAAGGATAAGAGAGATTGCTGAATCTATCCTGAATATCCGCTTCAATTTTGTTTTTTTCAAACGGATCCTGCGGTGTTCCGATAGGATATTCTTTCGCTATAAATGGACGTTCAGGGATGGTGATTTTTATCTTCTTTGTTTCGCCCCCCTGACTTTCAGGCTTCATTGTCCCTTTTGACTCAAAATAACAGGGGTTCTCCCGCTTCACCGGAGACCAGGCTTTGCCTGACGCAAATTCTTCCAGCGTGTACATCTTAGTGAACGGAACAGGCGTTACACAGTGCGTATGCAACATGGTTTTTCGATAAAGCTTCATTTCCATAATATAAATGGTCGAGAGTGACTCATTTATATTTCCGGTCATGTGACTCTGTGTTTCATAATTGCCCAGAAACGGCTGTAGCTTCACATCCACCAGGGGGGATTTATGCCTGCTGGAGTCCATGCGATAAATACACAGGTCATATAACAAAGTATCAGCCGGGACATTGGAGTTAATACGGGTACTGAGATGGTAAACAGCCATAATTAATCCATTAATATATGCAGGTTAATACTTTCAGCAGATTCAGCATAATGCCACGCTGTCATCCCCTGGTTATCCGTATTCCCCGTTTCCGTATGGCCGTCCGGGAACATCAGAACATACCGGCAATCCACCATCAGTCGGCCATCATCATCGGCACACTGAAAACGAAGGGTGTTACGTGAAGAAGGTTGTTGCCCGGACTGGCTCTGTGCACCGATAATTTTTGCCGTTGACGGATTTCCCGCAGCAATAACGAAGTTCGTTCCGGTCGCACACCCACAGCGTACTGGTGAACCATCCACGGCGACAGCCCGCCCCTGTGGGTTTGTCTGCCGGAGATCGCCTGAAGCAATCACACCAGGCTGCCCACATTTCGGGCAGAGGGACGTTTTATCCCCCACATAAAGTTTTCGCCTTCCGTTCACTGACCAGCCCTGACTTCCGGCATAGCAGACTGCTCCTGTTGATGTTTTATCGCCATCAAGCCCGGAGTTTTTACCGTGTACACCGCTCCATCTGTTGTCAGACATACATGTTTTCCTCAGTCCGTAAGAATATGCAGGCTGATATCGTTTGCCGATTCAGCATAATGCCATCCGGTAACCCCGTGTTCATCAGTAACACCAGCTTCAGAACGTCCGTCCGGGAACATCAGAGTGTAGCGACAACCAGCCATTAGCTGGCCATCGTCACCGGCGCACTGAAAGCGAATACAGTTCAGTGTGCCGGAATCCTGTGCCTGCTGCGCCGGGACAGGCGACTGACGGGTATTGCGGGAGGCCAGAGAGCCAGTGCCTGTGCTGGTAGACTGCGTGGCTGAACCGTAAACATAGTGATCGGGGCAACGGCACAGCACTCTGTCACCTGTGGCCGCATACGCTTTGCCTTCTTCTGCCCAGTCCTGTGCGGAGGCCAGAATTTCAAAATAGCCGTTGTATTTGCTGCATGATGCCTTGTCGCCGGTCCGGGCTATTGCTTTACTTCCTTCAAACCAGGACGCAGTCGCTGAAATAATATCTCCGTAACTCGTTTTATCACCCAAACAGGCCAGTGCTCTTGCCATTATTAATCCCTCAATATATATGTGGTTATCCTCATCGGTATCATACAGCAATCACGACTTAACCAAAATCACTCGCCTCTTATTGTCGGTACAGCGCCTGAATGCGGCATATCTGGGAAGGGCTGTATCCCGTTGCATCCGCTGTTTCCCTGATAATGAGTTTCTTGACCTGCCGGTAGTACAGGACTTTCTGATGCCGTGCATGATCGGCCTGCTTTCCCCGGTATTTATGCAACGTATGTGCCCGTTCAATTCCCTGCCTTTGCCGCTGCCGGCGGCTCAGCCAGTCCTTATGCGACATCGCGGCCATCAGGTCGATAAGCATGTTATTGATGGCGGTTATCAAATGACATTACCCGTCCCGATACCCGCCTGCTCCTCACCACCATTCTTGCGGATGGCATCAATCCTGGCCTGACTAAAATGGCAGAAGCCTGCCCCGGGAGTACCAAATCATCACTCGAAGATATTCAGGCATTGTACATCCGTGATGAAACCTATTCAGCCGCTCTTGCAGAGCTGGTAAATGCGCAGGGAAAAAGGCCACTGGCGGCATTATGGGGAGACCGGACAACATCATCATCAGATGGGCAGAATTTCAGGACAGGCAGATCAGGCCGCTACGCAGGGCAGGTTAACCCGAAATAAGGGCAGGAGCCCGGACGTCAGTTTTATACCCATATTTCGGATCAATACAGCCCGTTTTACACCTGTATAATCAGTCGGGTCAGGGATTCAACCAATGTCCTCGATGGCCTGCTGTACCACGAAAGCGACCTGAAAATCAGGGAACATTACACCGATACCGCTGGTTTCACCGATCATGTCTTTGCCCTGATGCATCTGCTGGGGTTTGAGTTCTGCCCGCTAATCAGGGATCTCCATGATAAGAAGCTTTTTATCAAAGGGAAAGCAGACAAGTACCCGGCGCTTCAGTCACTGATATCAACGACCAGCCTTAATCTGAAAGAGATCGAAATTCACGGGCGTGAAGTGCTGCGTCTGGAAACCGCGATAAAGCAGGGAACAGTGACGGCATCCCTGATGCTGAAAAGCTTGCCAGCTACCCCTGGCAAAACGGACTTGCCAAAGCATTGAGGAAAATCGGCCGTATTGAGCGAACTCTGTTTATGCTCGACTGGTTCCGCGATCCGGCACTTCGTAGGCGGGTACAGGCGAGACTGAATAAAGGAGAGGCCCGTAACGTGCTGGCGCGTGCGGTATTCCTGCACCGGCTGGGTGAAATCAGGCACCGAAAACCGGAAAATCAGAGCTACCGCGCCAGTGGACTGACGCTGTTGACAGCAGCTATCTTGCTGTGGAATACCGTCTATACGGAAAGAGCGGTCGATGCCCTGAAGCGTAAAGGGGTGAAGATCAACGAGCAACTGATGTCGCATTTATCCCCGCCAGGTTGGGAGCACATCAATCTGACAGGCGATTATATATGGAAGAGTAACCGGATACCGGCTTCCGGTAAGTTTCGTCGACTAAGGCAAGCTAAAGTAGAAAGGTCAAAAAAAAACCTTAACGTACAATAATTTTCGATATCCAAACTGACCCCAGGATCAGCCAATCAGTTTCGCTAATCCAGCGATCTATCCGATATTTTTAGCTGCGCCCTGGCATTATAAAAACGACGATAGGATAAATAGACAGCAATGATCGTTGACAGACTGGCAGTTCCTATCAGCATAAACGTAACCATAATCTGATACTTAATCGCCTTGAGCGGATCTATTCCGGCGAAAATCAGTCCGGACATCATCCCTGGCAGGCTGACCAGTCCGACGGTTTTGGCAGCGTCCACCGTCGGCATCATAGCTGTACGAATGCTGTCGGCAATGATGCGGCCCGATGCCAGCTTCACCGATGCGCCAAGGCTCAGCATCTCCATAATTTTCTGCTGGTTGTCGCTGAAGCGCTGGTTCAGGTTGCTGTAACAGAGCCCTACTGCGACCATGGCATTACCGGCGATCATGCCCGTGATGGGGATGACCTGCATCGGAACAAACGCTATCGCCCCGCTCAGCACCAGAATCGTTAGCGTGATAACGGTGCCACTAAAAATAGCGACAAACGATATCGTAAAGGCGTTATCAATATTTCGTCCGCGTTTACGGGCGTTGATCGCGGCATTAACGCAGATAAACAGCACCATCAATACCGTGAGCCAGCTGTTATTAACATCGAAGATCGACTTTAATACAAAGCAGACAATGACCAGCTGAATTATCGCCCGGGATACACTCCAGAGAATATCTTTGCTCATGCCGAGCTTTTCTTTCTGGCTGATAAGCAGCGCTATGGCCACCAGCGTCAGTGACAGTAACAGCGAGGTGTCACTGATATTATGCTGATTCACGCTTATTCTCCTTTTCTGGCGGCTCAAGCCGAAGCACCTGCTCAGCCTGCTGGATATCGTTAACGTCATGGCTAATCCGCACCACGGCTACCTTTTCTTCAGATGCGATCCGGTTAATCAGTGAAAGTACTGATAGTCTGTTCTCTTCATCAAGTGCGCTGGTGACTTCATCCAGCAAGAGCACCTCAGGCATAAACTGCAGATTGCGCAGTAGTCCGACACGCTGTTTTTCTCCGCCTGAAAGTTGTTCAACAGGTTTATTCAGCACATCCCCTGAGAGATTTACGCTTTCCAGCGCAGCAACAAGTTTGTCCCGCTGAGGTTTCTGACGGCGAATCTGCCATGGCAGCGCCAGGTTGTCATATACCGTCTGACCAAACAGTTGCGGCGTCTGAAAACAGTACGAGACCTGCTGGCGATAGGCCTCTGCTCTCAGCGTGGTGATATCACTGTTCCTGAAGAAAAGTTGCCCGGAGGTGGGGGTAATCAGCGAAGCAAGGATTTTGAGGAAGGTACTTTTTCCGCTTCCGGATGGGCCGGTCAGCAAGACGCAATCACCCTGATATAACTGCAGGGAGACCGGTTTCAGTAGCTGCCTATCCCCGACTGAAAAAGCGACATCCTGCACATCCAGCAGGAGTGAAACTCTGTCCATATTTGCGCCTCAGGACCTGACAAATTGAGTGTTGGCAGTATCAAAAAAAGCAGGAGTTACCCTTCATAGGCAAATTACCGGTACTGCATGTTGCAGCGCACTCACACTGCTGGCGTGGGCGCGGCAAGGCAAATGTACATCAGGCTATGAAATATAAGGCATTTAATTGCGGCTATGCATTTTCTGAGTAAAAAAATAAATGTGTGAAGGTGTGCGCCAGCCAAAACTTAATACGATCCTGCGCGAGAAACGTGGCAGGTACCGGGTTTGGATCAGAGTGGCAGACCCGCTGCCACCCGACAATTATTTGTTTTCCCAGCTGGTTGAAACCGGGTTGGTTACGGTGTTTTTTTCCTGAGTATAGGTGCCGTTCTGCTGCGCAATGGCTTCACCCGTGTCCACAATGGCATTCTGAATAAAGACGTTCTGCCCGTCCCCCCTGATAAAAGTTAACTGATGAAAAGCGGTTTTATTGCCCCAGTCAGCAGAAGGCAGAGAGATAAAACGCACGGTGAAAGTTTCATCATCAAACTTGCCCTGCATAACGTAAACGCCGTAGTGGTTTTCGCCCTGAGAAATGATTTTATAGGTACCGTTGTCGTAATAATAAATCTCCGCATCCGGAAACGGCTTTTTGTCATACATTTTTCGGTAGTGCAGCACCTGTTTGATGGTGGGCTGGCCGAAGCTGACGGTGAGGTTGTTACCATCTGCCGACGTCGTCAGACCTTCAGCGTGAACACTGCTCATCAGCATTAACAGACTTGTAGCGGCCATTGCGGTTGCTTTCACTCTCTTTCTCCTCAGCGGATTATGGGGACAACAAGCGTATAAGACCCCAGAACTTACACGGTGGTGAGTATCTGTTGAAGAGGCAGATAACACATTATTACACAATGTTATTATCACGCCCTGTAACCTGGCGACTTGAGCCGTAGTTGACCGGGTTGCCCGATATCGAAAGCGCTCGGATGCAGAAGGAAGCGGTTATCGCATTGAAAATAAAAAATAAACGCCAGGCTGACGTTTAAAGTTCGCCAGTGACGCTTAATGCCGCAACGCGGTGGAAAGCTGTTTAACTGCTTAAACGAATATCGGTCTGCTGCCGGCCGCTATAACAAAACGGCGCAGACCGATCTTTCGCTGGCAAATCCGGGCTGAATCCTGCTCTTTTACAGAAAATCAGGCACTAAGCGCAGACAGCCCAGGGCAAGGGGAACGTTTATTTCAGCGGTTCCGGCAGCGTTACGATCCACAACTCGCTGTCCGACTCCGGTTTCTTCAGCGGCTTCACGCCGATCGTCGTTGCAACCGGCTCACCCTCTACAGTAAGTTCCCCCTTTTCGTTCAGCCGATAATCCTTGCGCTTCTTACCTTCCACCGGATTTTGCATGACCGTTTTCACGCCGAAGTCATTGTCATTGGCGACCGCCAGGGTTTTACTGTCGATAAGCGCCAGTCCTTCGGCCTTCTCCTGCTGCCAGCCGAGTTGACGTAAATCGAACACCAGCGTTTTAGCTGCGAGCTTAATGCCTCGCTGCGCCAGCGCTTTCTCGTCGTCCGACTCCGGATACTCACCAGGCTTATCGAATGCGGCAAGATCGGTAGCCGCACTGAGGTCCACCTTATAGATAAGGTTGCGCATCGCTTCGTTTTTATCGCTGCCTTGTTCAATTAAGAGGATATGCTGATTATCGAGCGCCACGATATCGCCAATTTTGGCGTCGCTGTTTTTACTATAAGCCTCGCTGTCGATAGGGTATCCATACATCGCGGTTTTCCCGGTCGCCGGATCGAAGCTCACCAGGCGGGTAAAGCGCGCCTGCTTTTTACTTTTACCGTTGATATCCAGCGTACTCTGCACCGCGGCGATGATGCGCCCGTCCGGCATACGGGTAAGCCCTTCAAAACCACGATTAGGCTGACGCCACTTAAGAATATTAGGCAGTCCGCCCGCAATGGATTTTTCCCCTTCAATAGCCTGCGGCCCGTGAATCGCCAGAATCTTGCCGCGTTGATCAACGTTAATCAGAAACGGGCCATATTCGTCGCACAACCAGTACCCGCCCTTCCCGTCCGGCGTAATGCCTTCCGTATCCAGACCACGGTTATCGCCCTTCAGCACTTTCAGTGTGTCGCTTAACGCGACTTCATTGGTTGAGCCGATGACACCATCCTGTAGCGGCAATCCGTTAATATTGCCCTTGTCGTCATGTAGTGGTCTGGCATCCGTGGCTTCTGCTTTGCCGTTCTGCACCTGAATATTCATCAGCAGCGGAGCGAAGTCTGGCGTGACGAAAATTTTTGACTCATGTTTGCCCACATCGGGTGAGTCGGCATTCGGCCCACGATCGGTGACGGTCGCGAAGGTGAGCGCATCCCCCTGCTTACCGGTAAACAGCAAACCGGAGCCGATTCCCACCGGCAAACCATCCGGAAACGCACTGGCGAACGCGCCGCTGTAGCTCACGCGCGTACCTTCCGGAAAACTGACGATATAGTGCTCAGCCTGAGGTTGCGCCGCAAGACCAGAAAACGAGAGCGCACAACTGATAACCAAAGAAATCGTTTTTATTTTCATAATATTAAATCCATGAGAGAAAGCTGACAGCGTAAAGAACATAAATGACAGGGAAATGATATTTGCGGTAAAAACGGACAGCTAACAGGTTGATTTTGCCACCGTTAAGGCGCCGGCTGGTGAGGTGGTGAACGTATAGTGAACGTTGCCTTGTGCGCAACGCTGCCTGCTCAGTGCCAGGAGCTGACATTGGCAGAAAAATGATTGTTATTCATCACCATATTGCTATCGTTATGCACTTCCGGATGTGAACCACAGTTGAGAAAGCTTGCGGGCTACTCACTTTTCAAAAAAAGGATTTGATATGTTTATGCGCCGTGCTTCTCTGTTTTTAATGTCAATGATGGCTATATCCCAGGCCCAGGCTGCTAACCTGCGGGCTGCCGATGTAATCACCTTTGATGTTGCCGGGGTAAAAACCGGTATGGATTATGATGAAGCCGTAAAAGCCATGACTGAGCACTTTCATGTGCCAGCATCATCGTTAGACGTTGATAAATACCCGGCTCTAAATGTGGTAACAGGAGATAAGCAGCCACAGTATATTGCTTACGAAAAAAACGGCGTCAAACTGCTTGTACATTTTGAAGGCCGTGTTCCTGCAGATCCGAAACATGCGCTGGCTGTGTCTCAGATTTCTTACGAGCTCCCATACTCCACTGAGAATAAAAATGCCATGGCCAAAGCCGCCGTTGAAAAATATGGTGTCCAGTCAAATGCACCTTATACACCAATGGTTTGGTGTAAAGCGCCCGGAAAAATGGCAACCATGGCATGCGGCCCGGATCCTGAGCAGCCGGTACTGAAATTATCAGGCACATCCCTGGAGATGAATGACCCATCGTGGACAAATGCCCGTATTAAACTGATGGACAGTAAACAAACCCGCACACCTGGTTTCTAAAGTGACTGATGCCGCCAGATGATCTTCTGGCGGCTAAGTGCCAGACGCTGATCATGGTTTTATGACAAAGGCTGAAGAGCAGCAGGTGATATTCAGGCGAGATGATTATCAAACGTGATGCGGGACAGATCTGCACAAAGCCAGCTCAGATAAGCTTTCAGTCCTTATTTAAAATTTTTATAAAACATACACAGAGCCTCAGCCACCAGCAGGCTGGCATTTTCTAATGACTTTAATCTGACTCAACGCCCATAACAAACCTCTATCAGACACATGATTTCTTAAAGCCCAGGCTGATAAAAGATGATAAGGCCATACTCTCTGCTCTGAGGTGGTGAGTAACTCCCAGAGCCAGTTTGCATAGTGAAATGTGTACTCGCTCCGGGAGAATTTTCATAGGGTGAAACTGCGAACTGAACTGATGTTCTGGTTACAGTAAATCAAAGACAGGCTGTCGTATCTCATCACCAGAACATCCCTGTATTTACCTGAGATAAGCGTTCATCAATATGTGATGTTTATTATTCAGGCGATTTTTCTATGCCGCTAGCAGAATTACTTATTCGCATCTGAAGACGAGAAATGTGTCCGGTGATATCTGCCGTCCTTTCTGCTAATCCCCGGATAGCACTGGCGATGACAGAAAACCCACGGCCATGTACACCTGCTCTCGCGGCTTCGATACTGGCGTTCAGTGAAATGAGTTTGATCTGCGCAGCAATAATCCCGTTTTCAGAGACGAGTTCGGCAATTTCTTTTGCGGTTTCGGCGGTCTGAATGTTTCGCCTGACTTCGCTTTCCTCATGTCGCCCACGGTCTTTACGGCCCTGAATATCAATAAGCGCGCCGACGGCACGCAAAGGGGTACCATCAGGTGCACGTTTAGTCTGCCCGCGGGCCTGAAACCACCGGTATTCACCACTTCGCAGTTTAAGACGATATTCAATATCAAAACCGGTTTTACCACTGAAGTCCATCAGGTGGCTGACGAAAGCATCGAGCGCATTCTGTTTGTCATCCGGGTGAAGGCGTGATGCCCAGCTGTCCATCACATCAGGGAACTCTTCAATGGTTTCAAAACCCAGCAGCTTCCTGAACTGCGGTGACCACCAGAATACGTTGTCGGGATTCAGGGGATTTCCGCCAATAATATCCAGATCCCAGAGGCCGTCATTAAGCATTTCGCGCGACAGGTCAAAACGGGTGGAGACAATATCAAACTTGCGGGACTGTGACGTTTCTTCTTCTGTATTCTCTATAACGGCAACCAGGCGCGGCGGCGTAAATTCACGACTGTATGATGCACGGATGCAAAACCACTGAAAGGTATTTGCGCCAGTTTTGATCAGGCAGCGTAACAGCTTTTCATCACCGCTATGTTTGAGTGTATGACTTATCAAACCTTTGAACGCTTCCCGGAAATCCGCATGGATCATCTGGATCAGCGAAGAGAGCCCGACCTCCTTCTGCAGAGGCAATCCCATAAGCTGGCGTGCTTCAGGTGAAACAAATGCAGGCGCGTCACTTTTAAGATCGGTCGTCTCAACATACCAGTAGCCTTTCTGGCTGAGGTTCATAATACATTTCAGCAGCGTGGCATCACTATGATCCACATCCAGCGTTTCATCGATAAATTTCTCAGCGATATCCATCGTTGTCGGCTCTTTGGCGGACTGTTTCCGGAATAAATTCAGCATTATTTCTCCTGGTGAGCATATACAGGCATAAAAATATGCCTGAAAGGGTTATCGGCAGAACTTTCTGGATATTCAGTTAAAGGTCGCTGGTTTGAATTAATACTGTAACAAGATGCTATAGATAGCTCGCCAGCTAAAGCTACCGGAACAGAGATGATGGATGAGCATCACCACCAGCGTGCTAAATGTATTTTTTTGAAATCATGTGGCACAAAATTATCTTTGGTCTATGATATCTGAAAAATTTCAGGCCTTATAATCCCGACGCTCCGATCCCCCATGAAGATTCACAGTGAATTGTTATGCTGAGTTTTGACATACGGTTGTGAGTTTATATTTTCCGGCTATCGCAGGTATTAAATGAGTGGCTTAGCTTTGAGCTGCCACCTCTGCCTGCAGACAAAAGTCCGGACATGACTTATTGATATCCATAAGTATAATTCGTCAACGCATAAGAGAGCCTGGCTGCTGATCATATTAAATGCATTAACAGGGTTTAATATTTAACTTAAGCGATATTTTTATGAGATTGGTTTCACTTTGTTTCTGGTTTACCATACCAGATACCATCAGCCTCATGCAGACCCGTGAGTTAAATAAATATGGCATTTTATGTTCATGAAACTTGCCCGCTCACTGACATCATAGCTATGTATCTCGTACTTAATAACCGTAGACAATTTAAGGCCTCCGGAAAAACGACGTTTGCAAAAGATTAATTTCCCGCCGCAAACAAAACAGGGTTTTAAAAAAGGTTTTCTATTCCGTTCCCGCTCAGGTCATCAATGCCTTACAGAAATACGTTTCAGGATATTTAAATGAATGAAAAATTGAAAGATGCTGATGCTCGTGCAACTTATCAGCAGCTAATTAAGTCGGGCGAGTTTAAACCTTTTTTTCAGCCGATAGTCTCACTTGAGGATCAGCGCGTAGTAGGTTTTGAATTGCTGGCACGGCGTATTTTGCCCGAAGGGCTTATCGTATCTCCGGCTGAGTTCATTCCGGCTATGGAACATCATGGGTTACTCAATGAGCTGATGACAAGTCTGGCCGCTCAGGGATTCATGACAGCGAGCACCTGGCCAGAACACCAGTTTCTGTCTTTAAACGTATCTCCTTCACAACTGAACGGTAAGCACCTTCCCGAAATTTTAAGAAAACTGGCTGAACGTTATCAGTTCAGCCTTTCGCGGCTCAGGATAGAAATCACCGAGACAGCATTGATCGATGATATTGAGACGGCTCATGCAGAACTCGAAGCATTGTCTGAAATGGGTTGTATGATTGCTATGGATGACTTTGGCACCGGCTGTTCAAGCCTTGCCTGGCTTATCCAGCTTCCCGCCAGCACGATTAAGATTGATGGCAGTTTTATTCGTTCAATGCTTCAGAAAAAGGATAGTCGGAAAATTATCTCCAGCGTAGTCGGTTTGGGCCGCAGCCTGGATATGGACGTCATTGCTGAGGGTGTTGAAACAGAGGAACAAGCTGAGATGTTGCGGGGTATCGGCTGCGCTTATGCACAAGGCTACTTATTCAGCAGGCCGATCCCGGCTGAAGAAACACATAATTTTCTCACCGCTGGCTCTGGCCGCAAATTTCATAGTCGTGTGGCACGAATGTCTCTTGAGCAGCGCGCGCATCAGATTTCATCGATGTTTGCTGCGCCTGACACCTCTATCTGTTTTCTCAGCCCTGAACTGATGATTGTTGACGCAAGTGATACCTTTGCAGCGCGGGTTGGCTGGCCAATGCAGGACATTACCCATCGCCATATTTTTGAAGTGATACCGTCTCAAGCTGAGAAGCTGCTTTGGTTGCAGGATTTCAGGACAAAAGGTCTTCCTTACCCTCCGTTTGAGGTAAAGCTGCCCGGCGGTAGCACCGATTTGGTTATGATTACGCGGGTGGAGGATGAGGCAAAAGATTTACTGGGGTTTTGTGTGTTTGGCTTTAACATTGACCGTCAGAACAACCTTGTTCAGCCTTAGTGCCAGTTTACGACATCAGATGATACTTCCCTGTCGCTAAAATAACCTTAACGGTGCAGGCTTCAGTTTCAGGTTGTTAGCTGAAGATGGGGAAAATGTCCGCCTGGTCGGAAGCGGACATTACGCATACAGATTTTCAATTATGTATCGGGTAAAGCCAGACAGATAAAACTGCTGTTATTTTAAGGCAAATACAAAATTTAGTCAGTTAGAGTAAAGTGGCGCGCGAGTTTGTCGAAGTGAGATTTGAATTCTGAATATAATGACCTGGTGGCCGGATTTAGCTGACTACGGTGGGGGCAGATAAAGCTCAGAGGATTACTTTCTCCTTTAAAATGCGGAAGAACCGGAACGAGGGCTTTTCGGTCAATGTCTGCATGAACGTCCAGCCAGGACTTGTACCCAATCCCCACTCCCTCAAGAGCAAGCCTGCGTGTGGTTTCGGAGTCATTACAGACAAAACGGCTTTTTACTGATATGGAATGTTTTTTACCCTTATCATAAAAAGACCATGTCCCATAAGGATGACCATTCAGGGTAAACAGAATGCAGTCCCTGCTGGGGACCTCCTCGAGCGAATGCGGTTCTCCATGACGTTCAAGATAATCGGGGGATGCGACCAGGATACGTCTGTTGTAATCAGCCAGTGGCAAGGCGACATAACTCTTGTCCGGAAGAATACCGTAGCGCACAGCAACATCAACAGGGTCCCGGTGTATATCACTCACAGCGTCGGTGAATATAAGCTGTACAGAAATACCGGTATGCTTTTTACAAAACGATGAAATTATCGGTAGAAGTGTACTTCTGCCGATATCGGACGGCATCGAAATCTTTATTAGCCCCTTCAGAACACCTGAATGACTATCAAGGCTTTCTCTACCCGCCTTAATCACCTCAAGCATTTCATTGGCATAGGGAAGATACGTGTTTCCTTCCTTTGTTAATCTTATCGTTCGGGTAGTGCGCACAAAAAGGCTGACGCCGAGCTCTTTTTCCAGTCTCGATATAGCCGCACTGACCTGTGCAGGTAGTAAACCGGCCTCTCTGGCTACACTGGAGAAGCTTTCCAGTTGCGTGGCTCGCACAAACATTCTGACATCCTCAATCCTTAACATTGCGCATACCTTCTTCAACCTTTAACCACGTATAACGAAAAACCACGAGCGGATTTACACTCCTGAAGTGTAAATCTTACTCTATTAAGTCTCTTTTTGTGTAGGAAAGGTTCATTTAAGATTTGCCTGTCAGATAAGCAATCAATACAACTAAATACCCGGAAAGGCGATATGAAAGCAATTGTATATAAAGATAATCAATTACCTATCAGTAACACTGACTCACTTTACGAAACCATTCTTCCAAAACCCGAGCCGGGCAGGTCTGATCTTCTTGTCAGAATTCAGGCAATCGCTGTAAACCCTGTAGATACGAAATTTCGCCGTAACGTCTCCGTGACAGAACCGCGGGTCCTTGGCTGGGATGCTGCTGGTATCGTGGAGGCTGTTGGTGAAGATGTGACCATGTTCAAACCGGGTGACGAAGTTTACTATGCGGGTTCCATCCTGCGAGCCGGATCATATGCTGAGTATGGGCTGGTTGATGAAAAGATCGCTGGCCCTAAAGCTGTCTCTCTTTCAATGGCCGCTGCGGCAGCGTTACCCTTGACCTCACTCACAGCCTGGGAATTGCTGTTTGATCGCCTTGAAGTAAAAACAGGCATAAACGACGTATTGCTTATTATCGGAGCCGGGGGCGGCGTCGGCTCAATCCTTACTCAGCTTGCCAGTAGTCTGACCCAGCTTACGGTAGTGGGCACCAGCTCTCGCAGCGAAACAGCTGAATGGATTAAGTCACTTGGCGCCCATCATATTATCGACCATACCAAACCGTTTGGTCCGCAGCTGAAAGCTTTGGGTATTTCGGACGTGCGTTATGTAGCCAGCCTGACGCACACCGATACGCATTATGAACAGATAATCGACGTAATGGCTCCTCAGGGCAGACTCGCTGTCATTGATGATCCTGATATGCTTGATGCCATGCCACTTAAAAACAAATCAATCTCCCTCCACTGGGAGCTGATGTTTACCCGCTCCATGTTCAATACAGCCGATATGCAGCGTCAGAATGAAATACTGTCGGATGTAAGTAATCTTCTGGATAAAGGCATTATAAGCTCAACGCTGGGCGAACATTATGGAACTATCAACGCTGAAAATTTACGCAGGGCTCATGCAGTTATTGAGGCTGGAACAGCAAAAGGGAAAATTGTTCTGGAAGGATTCTAACTGAATTAGAGATTAAAAAAAGAATTTAACCTTAACTATTTAAGGTTAATAAAACTAACTGAGATTTTCTGCCGGGCAGAAAAATTTAGTTAACCGTACCAGGCAAACCATAAAGGTAAAAAATGTTATATCTGGTCTTTAGTGGAAAAATTAAAGAGAATAAAGTTACTGAGTTTTATGAAAAAGTAGCGAAAGTCAGCCAGGATGCGACGCTTCAGCAGGATAAACCCGTTGTCTATCAGTGGCATAAAAACGTTCACGACCCCAGATTGTTCTTCCTGAATGAACAGTGGAAAAGCGTGGAAGACTTACATGCTCACTTCGAAACTCTGTACAAGATTTTTGGAGCAGCTAAGCCAACTGAACGACTGCCTGCTGCAATTCTGGAGTATCTTGATGAAGCAAGTGTAGCCTATTACGATCCTGTTTCTTGATCAAAAAGCCCCTCTGTGAGGGGCATTCAATCCATTATTTAAATCTACAGAATATATGTTACGGGAGTTATGGTTTGCTACTGAATAAAAAAATAGTACTCACTAGCGTTATTTTACTCAGCTGCTTCTGCGCGGCCACTTCGGCCGGACAGTCGGATCTGGCAAAAAAAAACATTCAGCTTACGAGAGATAAATCTACAGGCAAAGCAGAAGTAGTCGCAACGTTTTGGCATGCTATGCCTACAGGCGTGACGGTGACCGAAACCGGCCGTATTTTTGTAAGTTTTCCGCGATGGGGAGATGATGTCCCTTTTACTGTCGCAGAGATTAACAGAGGGGCCGTTGTTCCTTATCCGAATTCGGTTATCAATATCGCGGATATAAATAACCCTGGTAAAAGCTTTCTGAGCGTTCAAAGCGTTGTTGCTGATGGCAGAGGAAAACTCTGGGTGTTAGACACAGCATCGCCAGGGTTCTCAAAACCCATTGCTGGCGGAGCTAAACTTGTTGCAATTGACCTGAACACAAACAAAGTCGTTAAAACCATCGTTTTGTCTGAAAACGTTGTGTTACCAGCAACCTATGTTAACGACGTTCGCATTGATTATCGCGCTGGTAAATCCGGTATAGCCTACATCACCGACTCATCGCTTTCCGGAACGGGTGGCATCATAGTAGTTGATCTTTACTCAGGAAGCGCGGTACGTCGTCTGACCGGCGATCTAACCACTTCTCCTGAGAAAGGTTTTGTGCCTGTTGTTGAAGGTGAAACCCTTTTACAACGTCATCCGGACGGTTCAACCACTCCTTTTAGCGTTGCATCTGACGGTATTGCATTGTCTTCAGATGGTAAAACACTTTATTACAGCCCTCTGTCAGGGCGTCACCTGTATTCGGTGGACACAGCGAAACTTAGGGATCCGTATATCAGTGAGAAGGAGCTGTCTGCTTCTGTCAGGGATTTGGGCGAAAAAGGTGCCTCCGATGGTCTTGAATCCGATGCCGCAGGAAATATCTACGCTGGTGATTATGAGCGAAACTCAGTCAGAAAAATGGATAAAAATGGAGTATGGTCAACTATTGTTCATGGGCCTGATATTTTATGGCCGGACACACTTTCTGTCGGCCATGATGGCTATCTGTATTTTATTGTAAATCAGCTGCATCGCCAGCCGGTGTTTCATATGAATAAAGATATGCGCCAGAAACCCTATGCACTTATGCGTGTAAAAATAGATGAAAAGCCGATCATTACCAGATAAAATCGAAATAAAATATCCAGAAAACCAGCAACCTCCATTGCCATTAACCTGTATCTGGTGTGCCAAATTAAACGTTAATTAATCATATTAATGGAATATTTATGAAAAAACTGATTCTTGCTTCACTGCTCCTCTGGCCAGTATCTCAGGTCTGGGCAGCAGACTGTGACAATGCAGATACCCAGCTTGAAATGAACCAGTGCGCAAGTGCAGATTACAAGAAAGCTGATAAGGAATTGAATGCTACCTACCAGCAGGTACTGAAATCCACCGCTGGAGAACAGACAGCACTTTTTCGGAAAGCCCAGAGAAAATGGATCGAATATCGTGATGCTGATTGTCAGTCTCAGACTTTTGCATCGCGTGATGGTTCCATTAGTTCAATGAATTTCGGGCTATGCCTCAAGGCAAAAACCGAACAACGGACCAAAGAACTGAAAGACATGCTTAACTGTCCTGAAGGTAATGTGAGCTGTCCGTTATGAAAAAATTCGCACTGTTCCTTGAGTGATATTCGAATTCGACCCGGACAGGGTTAGTGCAATTATGAGTTCCTGTCTTGAAAGTTATGTCCGCCTTTCGCTCTGGCGGACATATTAAACCTTTAGCATGTCTGCTTCATCCCAGATGCAAAAATCAGAACATTGTATAACCAGAAAACCGCGCGCGAGCCTCAGAAGTTTGCGGTTCTGGAGCTATAAAAACTTTACACTTAATGGTCTTTAAGGCGATTATTAATTCTCTATTAACCACGCTTGTATGACAAGCGCGACTCAGGAAGACCACAAGGAAGGAGTAATTATTTCTTTGAAAAAATCGCATTGACTATTTTTGCGCACCTATTAATAATTAATAAAATTAACAGATTTGATGGATTATCATGACTAACTCATCTTTTAACAGGCCCGGTGCTATTGCACTTATGCAATTTGATGATGGCAGAACTATCGAGTTCATAGTAGGTGTTGAAGATATACTGACGGGTGTGGCTATCAATAAAAACAGCATATTCGATCTTGCTTCAGTATCAAAGCAGTTTACAGCATTCAGCATTCTTCTCCTGGAGAAATACGGATTACTGCATTTAAATGACTATCTCCTCGATTTCATTCCAGAAGTTAAACTCTCCCAAAACAATATAACACTTGAGAACTTAATTTATCACACCTCTGGACTCCCCTGTCTTTTTGATATCGCTGAAGATAATGGCGTTGATTATTATTCAACATTTAAAAATGAGGATATAATTAAAGGAATTAGCAAAAGGAAAAATTTAAATTTCTATCCCGGAACCAGGCACGAGTATAGTAACACTGGATATATTTTACTTGCCCAAATAGTTGAAAAGGTATCAGGATTAAGCTATCCGGATTTTGTTAAAAGGGAAATATTTTTACCCCTGGATATGCATGATTCCTTTGTTTCTGATGGAGTCTCTATGGAGAAGGAATCTGTAAGCGGATATCAAGAAAAAGATAACAATATATTTTTTCCTGTTCGCAGCCCATGGGACGTTATCGGAGCAGGCCTTGTGCACTCATCCGCTAATGATTTAATGAAATGGGGCCTGAACTTTTCTTCGGGCCTGGTCGGAGGAAAGGAGTTAATAAGAAAAATGCTTACCCCACTCCCCCTGATTACTGACACCAACATTATGATTGAAGATCATATTTCATACTGCTTTGGCATTGAACTGGACGAGGATAAATCAGGAAAATTTTATTGTCATCAGGGTTCTACATTTGGAAGAGAAACATATTTTGTGCGCTCACAGGAAGCAGCCTATACTCTGGCAGTATTATCAAACATAGAAGGTTATGATGTCTGTTCAATGGCCGTAAGATTGTTTAATGGCATGACTTCAATAACCACATAAAAAATTCTTTCCTTATTTGGCACAATGATAAGGGCATAAGCAGGATGTCCGCTTTTCGCTCATAGCGGACGTGCTCATATAACATTTTCATTTTTGATACTAAGCCACATGAGACATCTACTATTCGCTGACAAGAGTGAATATTTTCTCTTCCAGGCGTTTTGCACTGTCAAAATCGTGGGCGAACTGGGTAATTGTTGGTTTACGTTTACATAATTCGCGCATTCTGCGCGTTGAGTCATGATGAAACGTTGCATCAACTGCAACACCATCAATGCGGCCTTCCAGCATATAGCTTTCCCGGTATGAAGCATCCCCGGCAATCATTATATAGTGAGAGCCAGCATCGACCACTACGGACTGGTGCCCAAGAGTATGTCCCGGGGTTGGAACGATTCTCACCGCGCCGTCTTTCGTTACCGCCATGCTTCTGTCAAAGCTTTCAAACGGACCGTCATCATGGGTAGTGATGGTCGGTTTAAGCCATTTGGGGTAATGCATGTTAAGGAAACCCTGCACTGGCCCATTCCATGCAAGGGCGTCATGCGCCTCTTTTTTGCTCAGGATTATCTCGCTACCAGGAAAATGCCCGATCCCTCCAGCATGATCGCCGTGCATATGCGTCATTATTACCCATCTCACATCCCGGGGATTAAATCCCAGGGACTGAATTCTCGCGTTAACTTCTTCTTCAGGTTTGACCCACCTTCTCTCACATCTCTGCATAAATGGGTGCCACCAGGGTTGATAGCCAGGATCATTCGCATGTGAGCTTTCACCAGTATCCACTAAGATAAGCCCTTCCGGGTGTTCAATAAGCCAGCATCCAATCGGGAGACGAGGACTCCACTCTTTGTCTATCAGAATATCTACAACCCGGGCAGGACGAGCCTCGTAACGTGCGAGTTGATGACGGTATTTAATCTGAACATCTCCGGTTTGCAGGCAGTGTATTTTCATGTCATCCTCTTAACGCAACAGGTGTTGCGTTAAATCTTAGGCTTTGATCGCGATGAGAGCAACAACTAAAGAAAATGAATCACTCGACGCAGTAACAGAGAGAACAGGTGGGCGTAGTGCAAAAGTCAGAGAGGCAGTGCTGCAGGCTGCCAGACAAGTATTGCTGGAAGAAGGGGCGAATGCCTTAACGCACCGTAACGTGGCGCAAATTGCCGGGGTAAATGCTTCGACGGTCTATCGCCGGTGGCCTGACAGAGCAAGATTAATTGCCGAGGTATTCAGAACTACCGCTGAAAGCATGGTTACAATTCCAGATAGTGGCAGCCTGCATTCTGATTTGTACGAATTTTTAAAGATGATAACCAGTATGCTTTCTTCATCAGAGGGAAGGAAATTGATACAAGCCGCGATCAGCGCCAGCTCGTCAGGTGACGACATGGTTGATACTGCGCTTCGGGATGTCTGGGAGCAAAGGTTTCAGCAGGCCGAGGTGATGTTTGAACAGGCAGTCCTTCGTGGCGAAGCTGGCTATAAGGGACAACGCAGAATTATACTTGAGACGCTGATTGCACCTGTCTGGTTCAGAATTTTGATTACTCAGCAGCCTGTGGATGAGAAATATCTGGCTGCCAGCATCAGCCGAATTTTAAAGCAGATGTCATGAAACCGAGTTCTATTAAGGCTCAATCCCCTGAGTGTTCATAATTGTCTTTTTCCAAAGACACACTTTCTTAGAGCGGAGGGATGTCCGCTCCTCACTCATAGCGGAAAGTCCCCCAGTGGCAGGCGACCAGGCACCAGAAGCGACTGAAAATGCTCAACAATTTGCAGCGGTTAACGACCATGACTGCCTTATTTTTTCAGGTTATTCGTGTACGCAGCGGCAGCAACGTTATGTGTCTGGCATGCCGGGGAATTCCACTGAAAAGCTGTCTTTGCCTCGATACCCGGCCGTAACCGTTGCTCATCGGTGTAATCTTCCCGCGGATGAAAGAACAATGGCGCTTCCTGCTCAATGTGCCGCAGCCGTGTAGCCCACTGATCCAGACAGGCTTCTCTGTTTTCCTGCGACGTATTATCTGCCATCTAAGCCATAAAAGGTGGCTGTACATAAAAGCCTGCGTAATGAAAGATGCCGTTATGGATAGGCCAGAATTCGTTGTTTATTGCCATGTTTCAAAGGCAAACGGGGATCACACCCGGGCAGGCGATATGTTTACGATCTTCATTTTGAATGCAGCGTTGTGGCCCCAATGCGGTAAACCCTGTTTTTTTTATCATTGCAGAAGTCCGCCTGATTTGTGCTTAGGGATAAATTTTGCATTCCTCCATAATACTTATCCCACCACTCCGGACATTTCCCCCTCAAACCTATCTGTCTATTACACTGGAAGGTAATACTTCATTTTTGAGGCTCTCAGGATGGTGCAGAACACGGACAGACGCCGTACATTAAATAAAGATAAAGTGTGGCAGGATCAAAAGGATATGGTCAGACAGGCGCTATCAGCAAGTCTTCCATGGTTTGCATTTGTGAATGTCAGTTTTGCTCTGATCATCCTGTTCCGGCATGTTCTTATTCGTGACTTTGATCGATCGATAGGCGCTCACACTGAAATACTGCCATTAATCGATCTCACCGCGGGCGCTATTATCGCTCTGTCACTACTGTTTCTCCTTCTTGCTTACCGCCTGCCAGCGCGTTTGATACCGCTAAGCACGGCGCTGTTGCTGATTCTCGGCGTGATGTGGAGCTATTGCAGCTACTGCTTTATTGTCTGGTGGCAGCTGCCTTTTGCCTGGCCTCTCAGTGTCATCCTTATGCTCACCGCACTGGCGGCGTTTTATTATCACCCTCCCGCGTTAATGCTGTTTACCATACCCCTATGGCTCACTGCCCTGTTGGCCAGCGTGCAGCTTAACCAGGGGGTGAATATCCGGTTTTTACTGGTCTGGCTTCCGCTTACCGCTATTCTTATTTATGGCCGCGTTATCCTGCAGCGCTGGTTTGATGAAGCTTGGTTGCGTTATCAGGAGAACCGGATGCTTATCGCCCGACTCGACCTGTTGGCGCATCAGGATGCGCTGACCGGGACCGCTAACCGGCGTCTGATGGAGAAGTTTCTTGCTGACGCTTTTCGCCAGGCACTGCCGTTTGCGCTGATCATGCTTGATGTGGACTATTTCAAACGCTACAACGATCACTACGGACATCAGGCAGGAGATACATGCCTGGCGAAAGTGGCCGATATTTTGAAATCATCAGTCCGGACACCCGCGGATCTGGTGGCGCGTTACGGGGGCGAAGAGTTTGTGATTGTGCTGCCCGCGGCTTCTCTGGATGAAGCTACGCGGGTTGCTGAACGTATTCAGGCAATCCTGCATGAAACGGCACTGCCACATGCAGCATCAGCAGTTAGCGAGTCGGTCACTGTCAGCATGGGGATCGCGCTTTCAGGCATGCATGATAACGCAGAAGGCGTGATTGCCCGCGCGGATGAGGCGCTTTATCGTGCAAAACAACAGGGACGTAACCGGTGGGAGAAATAAATCCACTCTCTCAGCGCTAATCACTAGGATATCACTCCTTTTGTTCTTCAGCCGGAGGGGCAAACCAGTTCGCCTGGTCACAATAAAAGGCTGTTCGGGCTGGCTGATGAAGTTTGGCGACATGATTTGTACACCGAATTGATTGAATACATCCTGTATATGGCCGTGGAGAACGCTCCTTACTCCGGCCAACGACTCTCCCGGAGGCTGCGCAGGCGTTGCCAGCCAAATCAAAAAGCATCACAACGGCAGTTCTGCATCCCATTCTTTTCATCTGCCCTCCCGGGAAGGCGTTATCAGAAGGTGTGACTGTAATTCATGCTAAAGAAGTACAGATCCGGATCGCGGTAATCTCCCCGCAGCAGCGGCGAGGAAACGGCGGACGAAGACATGTTCAGATACTCAAACGCTGCGCCGACGCTGCTGGAAGGCGTCAGCTGGTACTGTGCTCCGGTGCCAAACCGCCACGCGTCGCCAGAAGGCATCGTCATAGCAGTGTCATCCTGGTTTTTATAAAAGCTGCTGTCATAGGCGATACCGGCATTCAGACGCCAGCGTTCATCCGGCCGGAACTGTAGCCCCAGTGCCGTGTGCCAGGTGTCCCGCAGGCGGCTGGTGCGCTTAACCTGCTGTCCGGCAACATAAATCTGATTACCGCCGTACACACTCCAGTCCTGCCAGCCCAGATCGCCCATGACCGACCAGCGGTTATTCAGGTCGTGCACCACGCTCAGCATCAGCTGCGCGGGTGTATTAATCTGTGATGAGAGAGGGAGAGTAAATTCAGTGTTACCGAGCTGAGGGAACCGTGCCGTGGCATCAATATTGAAGTGGTATTCGGTCTTGCTGGTATAAGCAAGGCCGATGCGGGTTGCCTCGGTCACGTCAAACAGCAATCCGGTGCGGAAGTTCAGTGCCCAGTCATGATCGCTCGCTTTTTCATCCTGCCCGTCCACATTCCGGGTAAGGGATAAAAAACCATAGTTAATCCCGACGCCCATCCCCCATGAAAGTCGGTCGTTTATCTGCCAGGCCACTGCCGGACTAAGCGTCAGACCAACCAGCGTACTCTTTTTGATTAAGCGCTCGCCTGCCCAGTCGCCAAAGTCCAGCCCCAGCCCGTAATTGCCGAACAGGCCGATGCCGGCTGAAACAGACTCATTCAGGCGTTGATGATAGAAGATGCTGGCACCAGGAAACCAGCCGATAGTATTGCCCGGACTCTCTCCACTGAGCGCAGCATTGTCATCAAGGGTGTAAGGCGTATCACCGTAGAGTGCCTGTAAACCACCTGTCAGCATTCGATCCGGCAGACGCGTCAGGCCCGCCGGGTTAGTGACAAGCGTGGAGGCATCCTGGGCTCGGGCGGCCTGGCCAGCTCCGGCCAGACCGGTGTCTTCCGTGGCAATTTCATAAAGGTACAGCCCGCTGGCCTGTGATGAAGCGGAAACTAAAAGCAGTGCAAATAATCCTGTGATTCGCCGCATAGCGTCTCCGGAAGGTTATGGCTGTGGCGGTTTTATTTGATGTCAGGACACTGAATCTTTTCTACAGACTCTGCGTAAACCTGCTGGTTACCCGCAGAGAGAGCCTTTGCTGCAGCAAGGATCAGGTCATGACTGCTTTCGTTGTTAAGAAATACGGACCGGATTTTCTCATCCGAAATGTTTTCCGCGAGCGTGCAGTGTGTCCGCAGGTCAGAAATAATCTTTTGTTCCTTTAGTGCGTACTCAAGATTCTGGTACGGCGAGGCCGCAACCGGCAGCGCTGACAGCAGTAACAGTGAGCCAACAGCGGCTGAGGTAAGTTTCATTTTCGGGCTCCGCTAAACGGTGAAATTTTGCCTGATTGCCTGTAAAGCTTCAGGCCGGTGGCGCGAATCATTCTTCTCTCTGTGCCGGTAAAAATGCCGGATAATCCTCCGGCTATCAGTTCAGGAACTGCAGGTTAAGCCCGGCAAAAATCTGCCAGCGTGGCTGTCCCGGCCCGTGATCAGCGACCGAAGCCTGTGGCTCAACAAAAAAGTTATAAACCGTTTTACCCTGTTTGATGACCTGCCCGACGCCCAGTCCCAGCGGCACGCCATAGCTGTCGTTCTGGAAGTTATAATTCCAGATAGGCGCCGCACGCAGATAAGTGCCGCCGCCCAGCTGATAAAAAACAAACGGCTGGAAAGCGCCCAGGTTAACGTCGCTGCGGTCACCCTCGCCGGCAAAGCTGTGCTGCCAGGAGGCCAGATAGCCATACTGAATTTTCGGTGAGCTGGCATCAAACAACACGTTCACCAGACCGGCGGACCACTTCTCGCTGCCGAGTGAGTTTTCGGTCGCGGTGGGTGCGGTGATCTGCGGGCCAAAGCCAAAACTGACGGCCGGATTGCCGGTATCAATCAGGTAAGCGGTAAACAGGTTCAGGTCGCCCAGCCCTGTCTGGTGTCCGCCGGTGGGCTGAGAGGGATAAGTATTCACAGGAAGCGAGGCGCGAAGCAGCCATTTGCTTTCACCCAGCGAGAAAGGCTGCGCGTAGCGGAACCAGAACTGGTTGGCGTCTTTGTCACTTTCGCTGACGTCACCGATGTAATAATTCTGCATGTTAAATGCAGTCATGTTCGCCAGCGGGTTATTCGCCTGAGCGGCGTCTGCCGGCGGTTCGGCTGAGTGCGCATTGCCTGCAAGGGAAGAAAAAAGCAGACACGCGACGCTCATCTTGGCAGTTTTCATTGAATATCACCCGGCGTTTCTGTCGCTTAAAAAAAAGCCGGTAGCGTTATGCTACCGGCTGGGTTTTTACGGCGTAACCATGTTGAACCAGAAGTCGAACTTATCCATGTAGCCCAGCAGCTCGCTGACCTTGTCGGCGTTGCCGGTGATTTTTACTTCGCCTTTATCCTGCGCCTGCTTCAGCGTTTCCTCTTTCAGGATCACCTTATTCAGGGTTTCACGGGAAAGCGTCAGCGTTGCATCCGCGTTCTGCGCTTCTGAATTTGCCGTGTGGTTAAGCACGCCATTTTCCAGCTCCAGCTTGTACTTGCCGCCGTCTTCACCAAAATCTACGTTCAGCACGGCTTTCGCATTGGCGGCTTTTTCACCGTTAATGTGCAGTGCCAGGTAATCAAAGAACATCTCCGGCGTCATGGCACGGACCGTGTCCGGACTGGCGGTATTCGGCGTCGGCAACTGTTTCACGCCGTTACGCAATTCCTGCGCGCCAGTCAGGTAGAAGTTACGCCACGGGCCGGATTCGGCCTGATAGCCCAACTGCTCCAGCGCATCGGCTTCCAGATTACGCGCGGCTTTATTCTCCGGATCGGCAAACACCACCTTACTGACTACCTGGGCGACCCAGCGGTAATCCCCTTTGTCATAGTCCGTTTTGGCTTTCTGCAGAATGCTGTCGGCACCGCCCATGTACTCAACGTATTTCTTCGCAGCATCTTCCGGCGGCAGTTCATCAAGCGTGGCCGGGTTGCCGTCAAACCAGCCGAGATACAGCACGTAGGTCGCCTTCACGTCATGGCTGACCGAGCCGTAATAGCCGCGGTTGGCCCACATGGTGGCCAGTGACGGCGGAAGTTTGAACTGTGCGGCAATCTCATCGCGCGTCAGGCCTTCGTTGGCCATGCGCAGGGTCTGATCATTGATGTAACGATACAGATCGCGCTGACTTTTCAGCAGTTTGTTAACATTCTCATTGCCCCAGGTCGGCCAGTGGTGCTGCGCCATCAGGATGTCTGCCTTGTCGCCCCAGCGACTAATGGCGTCATTGATGTACTTGGACCAGGGAAGCGGCTCACGAATTTTGGCCCCGCGCAGCGAGTAGGTGTTATGCAGGGTATGAGTGACGTCTTCGGCTGTCTGGATAACCTTTTTCTCTTCGATAAACCACAGCATCTCTGCCGGGGCTTCCGAACCGGGAGCCATCATAAAATCGTAGGTCAGACCATCGATGACGCGTTTTTCACCGGTTTTGGTCACATAATCGGTAGGCGCTATCAGGGTGACGGTGCCAGCTGAAGTGGTAGTACCCAGACCTGCCCCGACCTGACCTTTAGCATCGGCTTTCAGCAGGTTGCCGTACATGTAACTGGCGCGACGGCTCATGACATTACCCGCCATGATATTTTCAGAAACGGCAGACTCCATAAAGCCGGCCGGTGCATAAATTTTGACTTTGCCCGATTTGACGTCAGCTTCGTCGACAACGCCACGGACGCCGCCGTAGTGGTCAACGTGACTATGTGTATAGATGACTGCGACGACAGGTTTCTTACCGCGATTTTTGAAATAGAGATCCATGCCCACTTTAGCCGTTTCCGCAGAAACCAGCGGATCAACAACGGTGACCCCCTCTTTACCCTCAATAATCGTCATATTGGAGAGGTCGAGATTGCGAATCTGGTAGATTCCCTCAGTCACTTCAAACAGACCACTGATATTGATCAACTGAGACTGGCGCCACAGGCTGGGATTGACCGTATCCGGTGCTTTTTCACCCTCTTTAATAAATGCGTACTGTTTCGGATCCCAGATAACGTTGCCGGACTCGCCTTTAATGACGGCATCAGGCAGTGCAGCAATGAACCCTTTATGGGCATCTTCAAAGTCGCTTTTGTTATCGAAGGGTAATTGCTGATAAAGGGCATCATTAGCCTGTTTGGTAGCAGGCGCGGCGTCTTTCTGAGTCTCATCTGCAAATACACTAAACGAAGCGGTAGAGAGTAAACCGGCCAGGGCCAGACTGCGGGCCAGAGGTGTTAATTTCATATGTTTCCTCGGGGTTTCAGACGAATGAAAACTGCATCCGGTACAACGGAATTAAAGACGTGCTTACAGCGTCCGGCATGAAGAGCCAGCAGCAACTGTTACGAGGTAGCAATAATTGCTAACATTTGCTTTAACGTTAGCAAGATCTTAAAAATCCACCAGTTTGAGTTAAGTCAAACAGCGGCTTTTATTCGCTAACTTTGATGAGCATCAAAAATCTAAAATTTAAAATTACAATGAAACCAATCTTATCTATATGATTTTAAATCATATTCTACTTATTCTCCTGAATCTGAATTTATTCCTTATGTAAGTCAGTATCTTGATTTTTGAGAATTACCTCATTTTGTGGTGTGAGGAGTGTTCAGGGCGGATTAATATAAAATACAGAATTAAATGGTCCTGATACGCACAGAATCACCGGACACATTTGAATTCAAATCATGTAATTCAGATGTTTTGCTGACGGCGCTTTTTTCCGATTTCCGTTGTGAGACTAATTCAATGCTCATAGTGCCGCGGTATGGTATACGTCATGAGAAAATTGATTGTCAGAAGGCTTTTAGACATAGCCCTGCGGCGTCAAAGTACTCATTCGCCTGTAAATTTGTGATAAAGATGAATAATATATTCAGGCTGTCAGGGTGAATAAAATACCTTTTCATTTGTAGCGTATATAACGCGCTTCATTTCCGCCCCCGGTACTTTAGCCAGGCAGTAATCAGGTCTTTTTAATACCGTTTGCTTGTTGGAGAGGGGTTCACTCTGACGATGTTGTCTGCATGTTTTAAGGAAATGAATGATCAAAATTTAAAATTGCCGTTCATGGATATAGGTCAGAGGTGATGCACCAGGTTGCGGGATGGCGTCAGTACTGAGCAGACTTCAGCGATGCTACACAGACAATATATGAGTCAGCACCTGATGTCATACTGATGGCTTACGGTTAAACGTGACGGCCGGATTGAGAAATGAGCGATTGAAGAGCGCGAAAAATCTTAAACTTAATCTGATGTTCATCCTGTTAAGTGGCTGAAACACACAGCTAACGCGTTGCGCATATAGATAAATACATTCCCCACTGGAACGATTAACCTGCCACCTGCTGGCCTTTCCTTAAGTCAAATCCGCACCCCACCGCCATGATCGGGTTACACGTCAGTTATTGATAGTACCAGCGAAAACTGGAGTGAAAATAACGCGCGTTATCGTAACCTTAGAACTCTACATTTTTCATTCAAAAACAGTAACTTCTCCTCTGATTACAGTTCGCCTATGCTGGCTGCTCATTAAATTTCACTTCAGAAGGATCTGTTATGTTTGTTGTGCCCGCATCCTACAGTGCAGAGGCTGTTGAGTGCCTTTATGAAGTCATCGGCATACTCAACCTGAACGGCGTACGCTGCCACGTTATCTTTGACAGTCAGGCATCCCGCGCCGCAGTGATCCAGGCGGACGCGACAGAGGAACATGGCGAAATGCGCCATCCTGTGCTGGCCGTGCTGGAAATGGAACGCGTAACGAGTATCAACACCATACTGCGCATCAAATCGTTCTGGACCGATTCCGAGGGCGCTCAATCAGGTGTGGAACCAGGCACTCTGGCAAAAGCGTTATATAAGGCGCTGACAACAAAGAAACATATCACGCTGGTGGGATTGTAGGCATTCTGAAGCCCGTAAAGTACGGGCTGTAACTGTCAGGTGTTGAGAGAGATACACGCCGGGGATGAGCATGATAATTCCACAGGTGCACAAGAGTACTTAATGCTGATCCGCGCATCCTGACCGATCGGGCGTTCGATGGCAGTGTGAAGATTCCGCTTTATTATTGACGTGTTGATACTGCTCTGTGTGAAGACACAGAGAATGCCTTGCTGAAGTCCCGGATGCGTTCCTCACGTCCCACGGCAAGGGCAAACAGCATGCCACCCACAATTGAGAACAGCCCCAGAACACCCCATGCCAGCGTCATATCACTACCGCCACCCAGATGCTTGAGGTATCCGGCAACAAGGGGGCCGCCAGACTGTCCAATGAAGTTGCTGCATGCGCCGACAAAAGCCACCGCAGGAACCGCTTTCTTTGTCGGGAGAATTTCAGTCAGCCTGACGTAAACCAGCGGCACCAGCATCTTCATTGTCAGGCCGACAAACATGAACAAACCTATCTGAGCCCAGTAATATGCCAGCGGCACAAAAGCGGCAGCCAGTAATGCCACACCACAGAGGACGGTGGGAATAGCGGCATGCAGTCGTCGCTCCTGGTTGTACTTATCTGAACGCCGGGTGATATACCAGATGCCCAGCATCGTCATCAGGAATGGCATCCCGCTGATGAGACCGACCATAAATTCACTGAGCGTGCCATATCCTTTGAGAGCTGTCGGCAGCCAGAGCGTAAAACCGTAAGCGAGCATGCTGTGCAGGGAGTAGCCGATCAGCATCAACCAGAGGGCCGGTATTTTGAGAATGGTCCACCAGGGATCGGATTTCTCATTCCTGTAGTTTGACTGCTCAGCGGCCAGGTCTTTCTGGATATAATCCCGATCTTCGGCATTCAGCCAGCTAGCAGCCTGAATACTTTTAGGAACCAGATAAAACCAGATGATGCAGAACAGCCAGGCCGGTGCACCTTCAATTACCATCATCATGCGCCAGTTATGATGTGCAAGGATCCAGCCAGATATCGGACCGGCCAGAAACGCGCCCGCGCCCAGGCTAAGATTCCAGATTCCGAATGCCCGCCCCCGTTCAGGCTTCATAAACCACTGGGCAAGGAACATGGCCGTGGCGGCCTGAATTGGACCTTCAGCGATGCCCAGTAAGAAACGGATCGCTACCAGTTCACCGAAGTTACGCGTCAGGCCGGTAAGCATTGCGCAGGCCCCGAACAAAAACAGGCTGATGCCGATTATTTTCCGTGATCCAAAACGGAGAGCCAGCCATCCTGCGGTAAATTGCGTGGCGACATAACCCCAGGCAAAGGCACCGCCAAGCCAGCCGGCTTCAACAGGACTCAGGCCCATTTCAGCTGTTATATGGGGCAGCGCCATGCCTATATTCACCCGATCAAAAAATGAAATGGTATACATGATGAATACGGCAGGTAATATAATTGTCCAGCGTTTATTTCCGATAAGCGCATGACCCTTGAGAGTTTTCTCACTCATGATAACTTCCTCATTTAACACTGTGGCAGGGGGAGGAAATGCTGATTTCAAATCCATCTGAATATCAGTCAAAATGTTTTATTCATTACCCGTAGGATGTAACGGAGAAATGAGCGATCTGAAAGCAAAAGGCGCGGATAAACAGGCTGGGCGCCAGGGTTAATGAGTGGTTCGAAATGCCTGATATTTCTCAAAATTTCCAGTGCATATCTAATCCAAAAATAATATCTGAATGCCGATAATTCAATGGATGGCTGATATACGTACAAGAAGATGTTGTGCCTGAATCAAAGCCAGCCCTTCAACCCGAAATTATTAACAATGCTACCGTTAGCCAGTTCAATAACACCCTCTCCTCTCAGATTCAGATAAATTTATTCTTCCTGATGCGTCAGGTTAATTAAGAGATTGATATTTTTCCGCAGCCCCTCGGCTTAACGAGGGGCGCATTGACATTAAACATACCGTAATGTAAGCGAAAACTTATTCAGCCAGCGCCCGCATCTCTTTAATAAGGTCTGATTTGCCTTCGAATCCGATACCCGGCAGTTCCGGCATAATAATATGGCCATCTTCAACTTTCACCGAGTCAGGGAAACCGCCGTAAGGCTGGAAAAGATCGGGATAGCTTTCGTTACCACCCAGACCGAGGCCGGCGGCGATATTCAGGGACATCTGATGGCCACCATGAGGTATGCAGCGTGACGGTGACCAGCCAAACTGCTCCAGCACATCCAGTGTGCGCAGATACTCAACCAGCCCATAGGAGAGCGCGCAGTCAAATTGCAGATAGTCGCGATCCGGACGCATACCGCCATAACGCAGCAGGTTTCGCGCGTCCTGATGTGAAAAGAGGTTTTCGCCCGTTGCCATTGCGCCTGGATAGAACTCCGACAGGGCTGCCTGCAGAGAATAATCGAGCGGATCGCCAACCTCTTCGTACCAAAAGAGCGGATATTCACGCAGCATTTTTGCGTAGGCAATACCGGTTTCCAGATCAAAGCGACCATTAGCATCAACGGCGAGGCGCGCTTCGCTGCCGATTTCTTCGAGTACGGCCTCAATACGGCGGCGGTCTTCGTCCAGAGAGGCACCACCGATTTTCATTTTCACAACGTTATAGCCGCGGTTCAGGTAGCCGCGCATTTCCTGTCGCAGTGCGCCAAGGTTTTTACCCGGATAGTAGTAACCCCCAGCCGCATAGACGAAGACGCGCGGATTAGCCTCAACGCCCTTCATTTCGGCCAGCAGGCGGAACAGCGGCTTGTTTGCAATTTTTGCCGTTGCATCCCAGATGGCCATGTCCAGGGTTCCCACTGCAACTGAACGCTCGCCATGACCGCCAGGCTTTTCGTTGCTCATCATCACAGCCCAGACTTTATGCGGATCCAGGTTGTTACCTTTGCCATTCAGCAGGCTTTCGGGATCGGCTTCCAGGATGCGGTCACGGAAGCGTTCCCGGATGAGGCCACCCTGGCCATAACGGCCGTTAGAGTTAAATCCGTATCCCACTACACGGTGCCCGTCGACTTCAACATCGGTCACAACGGCGACAAGGCTTGTCGTCATCTTGCTGAAATCGATGTACGCATTACGAATAGGGGAAGCAATGGGTTTGGTAATTTCTACAACATCAAGGATGCGCATGATCTCTCCGGTAGTTCTCAGTCAAAGACTGTTTTACTAAAATACCTACGCAATCAGTTATGTCATGCCATCTGTTTATCGGCATTCATCGGCACAATGAAGTAGCGTAGTGTTAAGGGACCTGATTGTTCTGTCTGCTATTATCCTAAGCAGTACATGGGTTCCGTTCTAATGCCAAAGAGGCAGCCTGTAATGCAAAATCGGCATCACCTGGAGTTAACCTGGCTTGAAGACTGTATTGCGCTGGCGCAATCACTCAATTTTTCCCGTGCGGCAGCTTCACGATATGTGACACAGCCTGCATTCAGCCGCAGAATCGTCTCGCTAGAAGAGTGGCTTGGCACGCCAATTTTTGAAAGAAATCGTCGGGGCGTCAACCTGACCCGCGCCGGAGAGGTTTTCGTCAGGCAGGTGCCGGAACTTATTCGTGCGCTTTATACCCTGAGGAGTGAATCTATCGAGGCCGCAGGAGAGGCCCGGCCGGATGTTATTTTTTCCGCCACGCATGCCCTGTCATTTTCTTTTTTCCCGGCACTGATGCGTAACAACGAAAAAATTGCCCGCTTCGGATCTTTTCGACTGTTATCAGACTCATTAAGTGCCTGCGAACGCATGATTGAGAAAGGTGACGCGCAATTTCTGCTTTCTTATTACCATCCTCATATGCACATCCATCTCGATCAGTCGAAATATCTCAGCGTCCGGCTTGGACGGGAAGTTTTACAGCCTTATTCACGATGCGATCCGACAACGCGTGAGCCTCTATTCCATGCGTCAGGCGGTAAGAAGTTTCCTTTCCTCTCCTATTCTGCTGAATCCGGCCTGGGCCGCATCCTGTCTAATACCTCACAGGTTAACCGGGCCAGACGCGGAATGGATATTGCTTTCACGGCTGATCTTGCTGCCACCTTACTCGCCATGGTCAAAGCCGGAGACGGCATCGCATGGCTGCCGGAAACACTGGCAGCGTCGGATGTTGATGCTGGCTCGATTGCCGTAGCAGCTAATAAGGAGAGCGCACTCTGGATACCCATAGAGATCCGGCTGTTCAGACCCGCAGCGAGGATGTCCCGGGCGGTAGAAGCGTTGTGGGAAATTTTCTTAGATGGTCAAATCTGAGCGGAAAACCATTTTGCGCTGATCGCGACGGCATCTGAAATGAATAAAGCGAGAACACATCAGAACCACAAGCTGACGCTCTAAGTGGCCTGACAAGCAGAGTAGCACAAACTACCCATATCAATATAAACACCGCTTGCCTTCATGCGACCGACCGGAGATTAACTAGCTTGCGCTGCGGTTTCCCGGTTTTCACGCATGACATCGACTGGGTAAGACGTCCCAGGCACTATAAGCAGGTAATCGGGATAACCGATGATGGGAATGAAATCGGGTATTAAATCAAGTGGGTTAAACAGTATAGGCTGCGACAGTCAACGCCAGCACTTCAGCGAGCATCGGCGTGCGGAGATCGCGGGCGGCAAGCCATACCGCGTGCAGTCCCGTTTGATGTCTCACACCCATTGTCTGGTGTCAGCAATAAGTTTGATACTCACTAACAGGCATTAACTTATTGAGATGTGCTTACTTTACGCTTCCGCACAGTTGCTCTCTGACAGGCACAAGCTTCGTGCTGAAACTAAGCGCCGTTCTCTGTCACTCAACAACGTTCAGTGCATTAGCATCCCAGGCTTTCATCGCGGTTGATACCGCCGAATCGAGTTCATTGCCGGTTGCGCCATCACGGGCTTCAGTCGACAGGCCGATCTCAAAACTGTGAAGGGTCGTGGCCAGCGCGCGCACGTCGGTATCGAAAGCCAGGAGTCCCGCCTCTTTCGCTCTTGTGACACATCGCAAAAATCCCGCCCTGGTCCGATCGCGCTGCGCTGCCAGAATCTCACGAATGTGCTCGTTCGCTGGCGAACAAGTATTAACGGATAGCGCAATCAGGCAACCACTGGGATGCCCCTGTTCTGTCTGCATTTTTGCAGAACGACGCAACGCCAGTTCAATAGCGTCACGGGGTTCAAGCGTGTCATCCCATAGGCAATCGTTAACCTGACCAAAAGTCGTCATATAACAATCGACAACCTCCTCAAACAGCGCTTCTTTTGAACCAAACGCGGCGTAGAAACTTGGGGCGGTGATGCCGTTGCCGAGGTTTGACTTGAGCATGGCAAGCGAAGTGGACTCGTAACCATGCTGCCAGAAAAGGGTCATCGCCTGACGAATTGCCTCGTTCCGGTCAAATGTCCGTGGGCGTCCCATCTGAGCCATATCCGCTCCTTTTTCGCTTATCATATATAAATACTAATCGATACATATATACTTGACAAGCCTCAGTGTAGCCTATACTTTCTGATATATACCGATCGGTATATATATTGTAAAACCCGTTATCCGGAGGGTTTCGCAATTTTTAGTCGTTACAAACTAAAAAAGGGGCCAACGTGCACGCCAATACAGTATTCAGTGAGACCACAACACAACGGGGTCTGCCACTGGCTTCCCTGCTGGCATTTGCCATGACAGGCTTTATTGCCATCCTGACCGAGACCCTTCCGGCGGGTTTACTTCCGGAAATTGGAATGGGTCTTGACGTATCTCAGGTGATGGCGGGTCAGCTGGTCAGCATTTATGCGCTGGGTTCGCTACTCGCGGCAATCCCTCTGACGGTTCTGACCAGTGGCTGGCGTCGTAAAAAGGTACTATTACTCGCCGTAGGTACCTTCCTGATTTTCAACACTATTACCACCCTTTCGTTCAGTTACTGGCTGACGATGGCAGCCCGATTCATGTCGGGTGTGGCTGCAGGACTTGCATGGGGAATTCTGGCGGGCTATGCCCGCCGCCTCGTTCCTGCTGAAATGCAGGGCCGCGCTCTCGCTATTGCTATGGTTGGAATACCGGTTGCCCTGTCCCTTGGAACCCCGGCTGGCGCATGGCTTGGCAGCACGATGGGATGGAGAGTCCCCTTTGGTATCATGGCAGCATTGGCAGTCATTCTGTTCATCTGGACATGGGTGGCGGTTCCTGACCTGCCGGGACAGCAGGCCGACCGCCGACTACCGGTATGGCAAGTTTTCCAGATGCCCGGAGTCAGACCTGTTCTGGCGGTTATCTTTCTATGGATGACGGCACACAATATTCTTTATACATTCATCGGACCGTTCCTGCAGTTGTCGGGGCTGACCGGAAATGTCGGGCTTATCCTGCTGATTTTTGGCATTGCGGCACTTATTGGCATCTGGATAACCGGGATGCTGGTGGATCGCCATCTGCGCAATCTGGTTCTGCTCAGTCTGGCGGCACTGGCGGCGGTTTCTGTGGCACTCGCCGCAGGCATGCGGGAACAGATTGTGGTCTTTCTGGCCGTCATCGTATGGGGATGGTCGTTTGGCGGCGCGTCAACTCAGATGCAGACGGCTGCCGCTGATGCGGCAGGCAATCATGTCGATGTCGTTCAGGCAATGGTGACAACTGCCTGGAATCTGGCTATCGCAAGCGGCGGCGTCATTGGTGGTCTGCTTCTCAATAATGCCGGTGCGGTATCTTTCCCATGGGCGCTACTGATCTTTATGGCTGTTGCGTTGATTATCGCCTGGTGCGCGAAAAAGCATGCTTTCAGGCCCGGTGCAAGAGAACCTTTAGTAAAATAGTGACTTCCAGGGACGTCCGGAACGGACGCCCTGTTTTGGCACCAACCGCCTGCTTTGGATATCTAAAAGAGACCTCAGTTATTTAAGTCGTCCATTTGGGCACTCTTTGAATAGAACTATCGGATTCGTTGCTTCCCGAAATATTCTTTTGTTTTTTGTCTGGAAGACAAGCCATTGAGATAATGCCAGTGAGTACGATGAGTGAACTCATGCCTGCAAAAGCAACCATCAGACTCGCAGCGGCGGCCAGTCCGGAAAGGAGACCAGAAAGTGCTTCAGCAGTATTAGCCAGGGTAGAAAACGTGCCGAATGTCTTGCCTGTGTTCTCTGCAAAAGACCAGGACTGTATGAGTGTCACCAGAAAAATATCAACGAATGCACCACTCATACCAAGGACGAATGCTACCGGCAGCAGAGCCTCGAGCGAATAGAGGGCAATAAATGACATTAAAACCAGTAAAATTCCGTAAAAGAACCAATTGCGCATAACATTCAATGGTGAAATATTTATGGCAAACCGTCCGTAAATGAGACCCCCGGTAATTGTGCCTGCAGCCATTAGAGAAAATATCCAGCTGGTAAATATCTCCCCATTCCCCTGACTGACAGCTACAGCGGGGATAATAAAACGAAGTAATGATCCGGTAAAGAGAATACAAACAGATGAACCAAAAATAGCAATAAATAAGCCAGGAGCTTCCTGAAATAAACTTTTAATGCAGGATAGATTCTCCTGATATACTTGTTTCAATCTGAACGCCGACGTTTTATTCTGTGAATTTTCTGAAAACGTACAAAGTATAACAATTGAAATTGCATACGTTAATGTATTGAACATCAGCACCCAGGGCTTGTCTGCCAATGAGAGTATAACTGAACATTTGATGCGCCAATTGTCTGCCATCCAGCCACCAGCGGAGCCGAAAAATAGAAAAGGAATAAAACGAAAAAAAATAGACGCAGCCGGCAAGAAGATAATTATTATGCGTGTTCTCGAGCACAATATAAACAAAAACGACCTCATATACATGATCGCCCAACTTCGAGATGAAAAGAGAAGCAAGTAACGTGCGGAAATCTTTAATTTTCAGCCAGTTCATAGAAGTCTATTCCAATATTAAAATCTGAAGCACCTGGTGCAGACACACCCTCTGCAAATTCGATTATGCTAACGTCCCTGAGCATGTAATGTGAGTTTATGTGGCCAATAAACGACGAAGCAAAGCTGAGTGCTATGCCCATACCAATACACATATGCATGCCCGTGCCGAATGATAGTGGCTTTTCTTTTCGCCCCGCAATAAAACGGAATGGGTTATCGAAAACTTTTTCATCGAAGTTAGCCAGCGCCGTGTAAAACATGACCCTGTCACCTTCTTTAAGGTTCTGGCCTCGGAAAATCAGGTCCTGCGCTATTACTCTACCTACAGAAAGAACGGGACTGTATAAGCGAGAAGCTTCTACAACGATATCCCGAACATTGACTGTATTCACCTTCAGGTTGAAGTGAGAAATGGCCCAGAGCGCAGCGACAATGAGTGGCATAACGCTGTCGACTTTATCAGCCCCATAACCTCATTGATTACTAATCTGTACGGCAACGCTCTGGTCCCTCTTACAGAGAAGCCTCTAAACTAAAAGACATTATTCAATTTGTTAATATTGAAGCGCCGCCTGTTAACTTACATCAAAATTTTTCTCCCTGATATTATTACATTTTTTAGTTAACAACCTACTGCCCGAGCTGCGTAGTGTAATTAGCGGGCACCCAGCGATAAGCGTTACCTTCATGCTGAACATGGCCCAGGCCAGGGAAGGCGATATGCGCCGCTGCCACCCAGTAGCCCTTATCTGCAGCCTGTTTCAGTACCCTTTCACGTGTAGTGATAGCCTGCTTCTGATTGACATCAAAATGGATGGCCACTTCAGGATCGGGCAATTGCACCGCTTTGGCATGGATGATATCTCCCCACAGCACCAGGGTCTGACCTTCACTCTCTACGCGATAAAGTACGCTACCCGGCGTGTGCCCAGCTGTCGACTCTGCACGGATTCCCCCCGTTAATGTGGCTGGTGCCATAAACGTTTTAAGCAGGCCAGCATTGATGACCGGGCGAAGAGTCCTTTCAGATTCTGCAAAGGTATGGGCCTGACTGGTCTCTACCCTGCTGACGTTAGCCGGATTAAGCCAGAAATCGACATCCCGTTTATCCACGAACACTTCGGCCTTTGGAAAAGCAGGCTTGCCCGCGCGTGAAACACCGCCTGAATGATCGGCATGAATATGGGTTAAGAGTACGGCATCGATCGACTCTGCCGGATAGCCAGCGGCGGCCAGATTAGTCAGCAGATGTCCGCCATTGTGTCCAAAAAGCTCACCGGCCCCGGTGTCGATTAAAATGCGCTTTTTACCATCATCGATAACGAAGGCATTGATTGATGTTTCGGCCTGCGGCGTCATCGAATCTCTGACCATTGCATGGTTTAGTTTTTCAGGCGAAATGTTAGTTAGTAATTTATTCAGGGGAACGGTTACCGTGCCGTCGGAAACCGCGGTAATGCGTAATTTCCCCAATGTCATCCGGTAATAACCCGGAGCTTGCTGATCCCGTACAGAGGTCTGTTCGGCAGCATAGACCGGACTGAACGCGATAAGAGAAGCCACCAGCATCAGTAAAATTTTCATAAATATCTCTCCAGAAAGTTTCATCACAACGTGGTGGGCAGTATCATTACGCAACCTGTATCACTCAAATTGATTAAACTGATGCTCACTATCAGAGAAAATGATTTTCATCGAATCGACCTGAATTTAATGACGGTGTTGTTGGTTCTGAAGCGGGAAGGCAGCGTGTCGCGTGCAGCAGAAAAGCTGCATCTGGGTCAGCCAGCAGTCAGTAATGCACTGGCCCGATTGCGGCTAATGTTCAGCGATCCACTGTTTGTGCGCACGGCGAAAGGCATGGAGCCTACCCCGCGTGCTGAAGCGCTGATCGCTGAGCTGGGCCCGTTAATGGCACAGATGCAGAACGTATTGTTTCAGCCAGCATCCTTCACGCCTTCTGAGGCGACACATGTTTTTCGGCTGGGGATGAGCGACTGGGTTGAACGCTGGCTGATGCCGGGACTATATGCGCGCATCACACGCACCGCTCCCGGCGTGACGCTTCAGGTTACGGCCAGCGATCCCTTCCGGGATGCGGAGCTGGTCGCGCGCGGAGAGATCGATCTTGCCATTTCGGTTGGCGAGAGCACACCCGCCACGCTCCAGCGCGAGAAAATTGTGTCACACAACTTTTGTACGTTGTGGCACCCGGAACAGCTTTCGTTGCGTGCACCGTTGACGCTGGAGGATTATGTGGCGCATGACCATCTGCTGGTTTCCTATCGCGGGGCGAACTGGAGCGCCATCGATGACCAGCTTGCGGCATCAGGAAAGGCCCGTTCGATTCGCTACGTGACGCCGCATTTTTCCTCTCTGCCTCCGCTGCTGGCGCGCGCACCCGCGTTAGCCACCGTTCCCGCCGGGCTGTCGGATGAGTGGGTGACGCATTACGGCTTATGCTGTAGCCCGGTACCCATTGAAACACCGGAAATAGCCCTGTCACTGCTCTGGCATAAACGGCTTGATAACGATTTGTCACTGCGCTGGCTCAGGGAAGAACTGCGTAGCGTGATGACAGAACGAACCTGAATAAATTACGGCCTAATTATTTGCTCAATAATCCATTCGCGAAATATTTCCATCGACTGGGTCATCTTTCTGGCTCTCTGCCAAGTTAACCAGTACCCATCATGACCAGAATAAATATTAAATGGTCTGGCGAGCAAACCTTGCTTTATTTCCGTTTGAAACATGACATCAGGTGCCAGTGCCAGGCCGCCAGTGATCATCACAGCATCAATAATAAGGCGTGAAGAATCGAATACAGGTCCATTAATTCTGAATGGGGAAATACCCGCCGCAGCAAACCAGTTATCCCACTCTTCAAGACGGTAAGAACGTAATAACGTCTCGCCGGATATATCGCCAGGTTTTGTCAGTCTCTTCGCCGTTTCAGGCCGGCATAACAGGGTCAGCGGCGCATCCAGCAATAGCTGGTTATGCGATGACGCCCATTTACCCGAACCATATCTTATAGCAAAATCCACTCCCTCTCCGGCAATGCTTACGACATTGTTGTTCGTCTGAATACTCAGTTCGATAGCGGGATGTCTCTGCTGAAAATCTTCAATTTTTGGTAAAAGCCAGCCCAGCGCAAAGGTGCCCACACAGGATATCGTCAGTGCCTCCCTGACTTTACCTCCTTCAAACTGACGATAAGCCTTCTCAATACGATGAAATTCTTCTGAAATTTTTGAGAATAGCAACCGCGCCTCATCGGTCAACTCCAGGCCCCGGGAAAGCCTTTTGAACAAAATCACCCCTAATTTCTCTTCCAGCAGCCTGACCTGCTGACTGACCGCAGCCTGAGAGACAAAGAGTTCCATGCCTGCCCTGGTAAAGTTGAGGTGGCGGGCAGATGCTTCAAATGCACGCAGCGCATTGAGTGGGATATCACTTTTCAAATCAGCCCCCAGAAAAACTTATGACTGGCATCAATTTATACCGTTTTTTCTTACAAGGAAATTGATTTATTTTGGGGCAAATAATTTAAGGGATGCATTTTTTCTGCGTGACTTAAAAGACCCCATGATTTTACTAATGCCAGAATAAGGTAATGCAAGATGATAAACTTTAAAGGAAGCCTGACCGGCATGTTACTGATGGCCGCAACAGGTTGTTCAGTGTCAGCCCATGCTGCTTTTGACCAGCTAACGCTAAAGAGCCAGTTTGAGACACTGGAAAATAAATCTGGTGGCAGACTCGGCGTTACGGTCGTTGACACATCCGATGGTTCTGAATATTCATGGCGGGGCAATGAAAGATTCCCGCTGTGCAGCACAAGTAAAGTAATGGCAGTAGCAGCGATATTAAAGAAAAATGAAAGTGACCATAGTTTGCTTGATAAGAAAATTCATATAAATAAAAGCGACATGGTTAATTATAATCCCATCACCCAGAAACATATCGGCTCATCAATGACTGTTGCTGAACTGAGTGCTGCGGCGTTGCAATACAGCGATAATCCGCGATGAATAAATTACTTGCGTATCTGGGTGGCCCGCAACAGGCTACGCATTTTGCCCGAACAATCGGCGATAAGGCTTTTCGCCTGGACAGAAAGGAACCAGAACTCAATACAGCAATCCCGGATGATGTGCGTGACACTACGACTCCTTCAGCGATGGCTGACACGCTTAATAAGCTTGTTCTCGGCACCGCCCTCAAAGGAGAGCAGCGAGCCAAACTGTCAGAATGGATGAAGGGCAATACAACAGGTGCAAACAGTATTAAAGCAGGCCTGCCGGCTGACTGGATAGTGGCTGATAAAACCGGCAGTGGTGACTATGGCACAACTAATGATATTGCCGTCATCTGGCCGAAGGATCAGGCACCCATCATCCTGACGACCTACTTCACCCAGAAGGACAAAGACGCGGTCGCGCGCAAAGACGTACTGGCCAGTGCGGCAAAACTAGTTGTAGACGCAATCAGTAAATAATTAGCTTCAGCTTCAGATAATCGGCTCAGAGTGGGCCGATTATCTGGCTTTCGCCCCGCTAACCCGCGCACCAGCGAAATACCACTTCAACTCAAAAACTCAGTACCTCGCCCGGCTACTGCTCAGGTGCGGAAAAAAGGCAGGCGACGGCAAGGCTTCCGGGGCAGTTGGCTCAGCGTTCAGCATGCGCAAAAATGACTCAGCCCAGTGATGGCTGTTCTGCATATGCAGTCCCTTCATCAGACGGGCATGCAGAGACCGCCGTTCGTGTAACGGCATCTGCAATGCACGATGTATCGCACTGGCCATTGCATCAGGATCATAAGGATTGACGATGATGGCACCCTCCATCTGCCCGGCTGCACCGGCAAACTGCGAGAGGATAAGCACCCCGGGATTTTTCGGGTCCTGTAAGGCGATATACATTTTGGCCATCAGGCTCATGCCTGCCATCAACGGCGTCACCAGCGCAACGCGTGAGGCACGATAGATGCCGGCCTGCTCTTCCCGGCTGTAACCATGAGTCAGATAGTTCACCGGATACCAGTTCATTGTGCCATGCACGCCATTAAGTTCCCCGCACAACGCCTCCAGAGCGTGACCGAGTTCTGACGCATCATGTGCGTGTCCGGCTGCCGGAGGCGCCAGCTGCAACAGCGTGATATTTTTCTGGTAGCAATCATGTTTTCGCAGCAGCACCTCCAGGGTGCTGATTCGGTAAGGCAGCCCTGAGCTCTCATCAAGATGGCCGCCGCTTAGCACGGTATTTTCGGGCAGGCTTTCGCGGCACTGCATTTCCATGTAAGCACAGCTGTTGCTATCACGCAGAGACTGGACATCGTCAAGGTCAATTCCGACAGGAAACACACCCACCCTGATAATCCGGCCATGAACACGAAAGCTTTGCGCCTCCAGCCGTTCTATACGGAATTCGCTCTCCAGCCAGACAAGGAAGTTATTCATATCCTGCACGGTCTGAAAGCCAATCAGATCACAACATAACAGTGAGTCAGTGAACCAGCGCCATTCGGGTATGGTTTCAAACATTCTGCCAGCCGGGAAAGGCTGATGCAGAAAAATACCCACTAAGTTGGTCAATCCTTCTTCACGGATATAGGTGGCACAGCCTAGCAGATGGTAATCCTGAATCCAGATAACATCGTCGGGTGTGGCATTTTCGCAGATGGCGCGCGCATAGGCTTTATTGATGTTTTTATATTCCTGATAGCCGCTGGCGGAAAAACGAGCCATGTCCGGACGCTGATGAAAAACAGGCCAGAGCCCTTTATGAATATAATTGTGGTACCCCTCATTAAGCTCGCCAGGCGTATACGGGAAGGTCACGGTTTCATACTGACCCATCTGCTGCACGGCGTAGGGTCTTGACGCATCCGGAGGCATCACCCTGCTTTCACCATCCCAGCTAATCCAGACGCCTCCCTGACGGGAAAGGATGCCGTCATAAATTGCAGTAAGCGTCGAACGTTGACATTGATTATGCGAAACAAGAATAAGGCCTGACATGCTGTATTCCTTAAGAACCCGCTGCGGAGAGGCACCAGTGCCTGGCAGCGAGCCGCTATTAATAGGAGGTCGGAGAATAAACTGGAGAAAACCACTCATGAATGTGCACCCTGTCCACTTAATGCCTGCAGACGCTTTTTGCAAAATCGGGTTGTGACCGCCATCGTGTAACGTTGTCACGTAAATGCCCGGTGCCGTTAATTAAACCGAACGGCCTGTAAAAAAGGCGTAAAAAGAGTCTGATGAAGTGTAAAAACGCTGCAAATCACGCGCCCGATATAGCATTAGCGGGCAGCTATGGCGCAAAAAGTCAGTGAGTTGAAGACAGTGAATATACGCGGGTATAAATAAGGCGGGTTGGCCCGGTTCCGCTCACCCTCAAAGCTGGTTTGATAAATGCGTGGCCGGGCCGTTTTATTGCGGAAACAGAGAACCTAAAAATCTCTTTGTTAATTCAGAGCTGAGCGATCATTGTCTGGAATGATACGCCGTTAAAAAATTTGACCTCCCCGACTTTTTTAAATCCCCTTTTCTCATAAAAAGGGACGGCAAGGAGTGATGACCGTACGCTGATTTCTGAACGCAGTTCGGGAATCGCCCGCTGCCAGAGTGCCCTCGCTACCCCTTTTCGCTGAAATTTCGGATGTACAAAAAGGTATTTAACTAAATTGCCTTCGAAAAGGGTGAGTACGCCTGTCACCTCACCTCTTTCCACGGCAATCAGCCAGAGATAGTCATCTGAAACAATCAACGGCTGAAGCACATCGGGCTTTGTGCTGTCGATGAACCATTGCGGACAGGGCTCTGTCTCTGAAAAATTACATTGCACAGACACAAGCTGTATCAGCTCACTGATGCCTGCCGCATCAGACTCCAACGCCGTTCTGATTTCCATTCTTTTGTCATTCCCCCTGATTAGGTTAAGGCAAGGGCATGGAGGCCTGCCATTCGAAAAGCCATCCACTCCCCTTTTCCGCTGAATCCCGGCCCGAGAACCCGCGTCCTGAAGATTAAAGCAACGTGACTTTTCCCTGGAAAATCACCGGACCGGACGGCCCGCTGAGCCTGGAACCTCCCACCGGCTCCAGACTTACCGCCAGTACCGTCTGATTATCTAACTCGCCAGGCGGTAACCGGAAAACGTTACTGTCGCGGTGATTGATCAGCCCCAGAGATTGTGGCGCAGCACTGCCCCTGATCAGCCAGAGCTGCAGGTTTTTATTCTCTGGCAGCGTGATGTTCAGCGCCGAAACCTGAAGGAGTGAAGCTGACTTATCCAGATTCACCACAAACTGTGCATCGGGCTGTGCGCCGCTGAGTACCGCAATCGGCTGCAGAGACTGTGGGGCATCCGGCTTGCTTAAATGGGTGAAAATGAGGATGCCAGCCATTGCCGCAGCCAGACCCCAGCCGAGCCAGAAGCCAGGAGGCCTGCGGATTGATGTCGTGCCAGAGACGCCAGTATTCGGGCCAAGATCCTGCTCAATCTGCTGCCAGACCGCAGAAGACGGGATAACGGCGTGAGTGAGCAGATCAATGCCGCTGAACGCTTTCTGCCAGTGCAGCACCTCCGCGGCGAATACTGAATCGTCATTGAGGCGTTTATCCAGCCGATGACGTGTCACATCGTCGGTAAGGCCAAGCACATATTCGGCCGCAGTGAGATCATGTTGTTCCTGCCCAGTCATAAGCCTATGCACTCCCGAAGATGGGTTAACGCGCGACGGATCCAGCTTTTCACCGTTCCTTCAGGCTGACTCATTGAGAGCGCAATCTCACTCTGTGAGAGGCCACGATAATAGGCGAGCGAAATGCTTTGTCGCTGTTCTGAGGGTAAGTGCGCCATACAGTGCTGAAGGCGACGCGCCTCCGCATGACTTGCATCGGCAGGAAGTGGTGTCTGGAAACCCGCTTCCGCTTCGCTGATCTCATCCACGGAACAGCTTCTGTTTTCATGTTTACGGAGGAAGTCAATCGCCCGATTTCTGGCGATGTGGCTGAGCCAGATATGCGGCTCACTGCGCTTATCGTCGTAATAATTTGCCGACTGCCAGATATGGATAAACGTATCGTGCAGGATCTCTTCTGCCCAGTCCCGGCGTCTCACCATCCGCAGGATGATCCCATAGAGTCGGGGCGACAGAACGCGATAAAGCTGCTCAAGAGCAGCTTTATCGCCGACGGCTATCTGATTCATTAAATCGGCCTGAATATGGGGCACATTTTTTGTCATCGGCTTCCCTGTTAAAGGTGTAGCCACGCGATAAGTGGCTACACACAGTATAGGTAACGCTTTACGGCATCAGCACGGTATCAATAACGTCAATCACACCGTTACTCTGATTCACATCATACGTAGTGATACTGGCAACATTGCCGTGAGCATCCTTAAGCTGAATGTTGTGCGGGCCATTTGCCATCACCCACAGTGATTCGCCATTGACCGTTTTCAGCTCGGCTTTGCCTCCTCCCGCTTTGATTTTTTTCTCCAGCGCTTTCATGTCCAGTTTTCCTGCGACCACGTGATAGGTCAGGACACTGGTGAGTTTTTGTTTATTTTCTGGCTTAAGCAGGGAGTCGACCGTGCCCTTAGGCAGTTTTTCAAAGGCGGCATTGGTGGGCGCAAAAACGGTAAACGGCCCCTTCCCTTCAAGTGTCGGGACCAGGCCGGCGGCTTTAACGGCAGCCACCAGCGTAGTGTGGTCTTTCGAATTAACAGCATTCTCAACAATATTTTTCGATGGGTACATGGCGGCACCGCCGACCATCACCGTGTCGCTGTCCATGCTCGCCGCGTAAGTGGCGCCACTGAAGACTAATGCAGAAAAAATCAGAGTTGGCAGGAATGGTTTCATTTTCACTTCCCTCATTGAGTTAACGGACAGGGCGAGAGCGCCCTTATCTGTTAATACGAATGAGCAGCGAAAACGGATGCAAAAAATTTCAATTTTTTTTAGCTGGGGGGGTTCAGGCTGATGCGATATGCAATAAGCCCACCAGAGGTGGGCTTATCATAACGAGTCCATACTGCGTCAACGTCTGCTTTTCACGCACAGCAGACAGCCGTCATTACTGGCAAGAAATAGCTCCCGGTCATACAAATCAGCAATGTAAAAAAGGCATTGCCCCGGACAGCTCAGATGCTCTCAACCCACGTCTTTCGCCGTGAGTTATGCGCATGAACTTAAATGCGAAAAGCATTCACTGCTTCACGTAAAGCGTGTGCCTGGGCTGAAAGCGACTGTGATGCCGAAGAGGACTCCTCAACCAGCGCGGCGTTATTCTGCGTGACGCCATCCATCTCGTTCACTGCGATGCTGACCTGTGAAATGCCCTGCATCTGTTCAGCTGAGGCGAGTGAGATGTTATCCATCGCGACAGCGAGTTTTCCGACCATAGCATTGATATCAAGAATGCTCTTGCCGGTGCCGGTTGCCACGACAACACCACTTTCGACCTGCGCCACAGCCTCTTCAATCAGATGTTTAATATCTCTGGCTGCCGTTGCACTGCGCTGTGCCAGCGTCCTGACTTCACCCGCAACGACGGCGAAACCTCGACCTTGTTCGCCCGCTCGTGCTGCTTCGACTGCCGCGTTAAGCGCCAGAATGTTGGTCTGAAATGCAATTCCTTCGATAACGGAGGTAATATCCCGGACTTTCACCGCGCTTTTTGAAATATCATTCATCGTCTCTGACATGCGCTGCATATCGTGTTCACCCGAACGCGCCAGCGCAGCGGTTTCACGGGCTGAATCCGCGGTCTGCTGTGCGCCCGCTGCATTACTTTTTACCGTGACCGTAAGCTGCTCAATACTGGCGGCGGTTTCCTGCAAAGCGGCGGCCTGCTGCTCTGTACGGGAAGAGAGTTCAGTATTGCCCTGGGAAATTTCATCAGCTGCCATGGCGACCGAAGCGGAAGAATCTTTAATCTGCGAGACCAGGTCACGCAGATTGCTCTGCATGCTATCCAGAGAAGCCATCATGCTGACGGTATCCCCCTGACGCAGGGTCACTTTTGTCGTCAGATCGCCCGCCGCAATCGCAGCGGCCAGGCCCTGCGCATGCGAAGGTTCTCCACCCAGCTGAGTCTTGATCCAGCGGGTGATCAGCCCACTCATCACAAATCCCATCACAACAAACAGGGTGGTCAGGCCTGCCAGCGTCATATAAACACCGGAGAGCGCCTGAGTCGACGTTTCCGCCGTTTTACTCGTTACCCTCGCCTGATAATCAACCATCCCATCCACCGCACTGCGGTAGTGCGAAAGCGCAGGGATCAGTTCACCACGGAGTTTTTCCGGGAACGGAGTGGCGTTCTGCATAAACAGGTTTTGCTCTGCCTGATGAAGCGGACCCGCTGCCACTTCAATTTTATTTAATTGCGTGGAAGCCTCTTCTACTTCAGCAAGATTGATCCCCGGAATGCTTTTGGCACCGTTGATCAGTTCCCGGAAATGCGCAGTGGTATTATCACTGTTGGTCTGCAACGCAGAGAACTGGGTTTTTATAGTGGCCTCTGCCTGAGGCTGAGTGTCTGAAGCCACGGACAGTAAAAGGACAGTTTGCTGAGTTAAATTATCTTTTAGCGTCTGCAGGGCCTGGAGATCGCCCAGCCGCGCGCGCGTCAATTCCTGCTGATCGCTGGCCGTATTGAGTTTAAACCCGGCAAATCCTGTCACAAAAACGCCCGTTAAGATGACTGTGAGGAATGCCGCAGTGAGCATGACGCTTAATTTTATTTTTTTGTTCCGATACATAGGAGACCCCGATGTTTGAATAAATAGGTTATCACCGACGTTCCGCTTCTATGGCTCGCTGGTACTGGATCTGTTATCGGCAGCGGGGAAAAAAATTACAGTAATGAAAGGGGTAAGAAGCGATGATTCCGTAGAACCATTTCTTACAAGCATCAGACTCTTTAACCCGGTCTGAGCGCTGTTGATTACTCACATAGTTATTCTCAACTTCGGTTCTTCCCGTGACGGGTTCGCTTCTGATTTTTCCGGGGCAGAGACAGGTAATATATTCGTCATCCGCTCATCTTCTCTCCAGGGTCCTCTGCAATCCTTACATCCTCTCCGGCTTCTTATCTACACTCATCAGTTATCCTTAGCCATTAATGTGGATACGATAAATGCGTAAAAAAACCGCTCACATCTTTTATTCCTGTTTTTCAATAGCAGATCACCACCAGATAAAGAAAAACTGAAGTTAATCTTCTACCTGCCGATAAAACCCTGAGCTTTTTAATTCTTATTTCAATTCTAAAAATTCATTAGCCGTACAGATTATTTAATCAAGGAACAGATGTGAATTTACCCTTTTTCAGGAAAGCTGCTTGCATAGCAGTAGCCGTTTCACTTACATCAAGTTGCTCAACAATGCACGATTTTGCCCGTGACTATGGCACTGCTGCTGGCTGTATTGGTGGTGCGGCGTTAGGCGGTGGCATTACTTATCTTGTCACTCACGACGCTAAAAAAGCATTAGTGGGAGGATTAGCTGGCGGCATGGCGGGCTGCGTGGTCGGCAATGTCTGGCAGAACCGTGAACAAGCGCTAGCGAAAGTCGCGCAGGAAGAGCAGATACGGATTTCAACGCAGGCGCTTAACGCACAGGAAAAAAGTCAGGCGGCGCAGGTGGGCATTGTCGCTCAGGTAGAAGACAGTACCATGTTCAGCACGGGCAGCGCGGAATTGACCGATAGCGGCTTCCGCCAGGTGCAAAAGATTGCAGCGGCGATGAACAGCGGCCAGCAGAATGATGCGGGCGTACTGCTGGTTGTCGGTCACACCGATGCCACAGGCAGCGCGGAATACAATCAACAGCTGTCAGAAGCACGAGCGCATAATGTAGGGCTGGTCCTGAAGCAGAGCGGCATTAAAGCCAGCCAGCTCTACTTTCAGGGTGTCGGTTCTGCCCGTCCGCTTGCAGACAATGACTCCGTTGGTGGCCGTGCCCAGAATCGTCGCGTAGAGATCGTTGCTTTAGCAAACGAAGCGTTACTGCGTCAGCGTCTGGCGCAGGAAAATAATAATCCGCTCTATTTACGCCACAGTTCCGCTGCTGACAGCAGTCTGGCTAAAGCATCATCATCACGAACTGACGCGAGTAAAAAAGCATCTTCTGGTCGCCTGAAAAGTCGCCCAGCGCCGTCAATAACGGAATCTGCCAGCGCGCATCTCCGAAAACCCACTAAACCGCTGTCATCAGTGGAGAGTAATCCATCAAACTTTATCGATTTTGGTGGCAAACCCGCGTCACTTAATACACTGGGCCTCGCCAGCAATCTTAAACCTGTGTCACAAGGCTTTAGCCTGATTAATCAGGCGCAGGCCAGCAGTGTCACAGGCAGTTGTATGAGTGATCTGCCACGCGTTAGTGGGATGGCGAAAAATCTGGCTAGCGGAAAACCGATTGAAAGTCATGACACAAGTGATTATCTGCCTGGTATGAATGGCCGGGCATGGGCGGGCCTGGTGAATGGCAATCTGGTCACGCTGACGCCGGTTTATGTTCTGAAGAATGGCGCTGAAATCACCCGCAACCCACAGGTGATCATTACCCCCAACTATGCGCAAGGCAATCGCACGTCCGTTAAAGCAATGGCGGGGATTGCCAATAGCTGGGAGGGCGAAGAGAGCATTCTTTACCGGATATACATTGAGAACGCGGCCGATGAGCCTCTCTCCTGCGTGGATCTGCTGTTGCCTAAAAGTGGATCTAAAGCGCAACAAGGCCAACTGTTTTACACCCATCACCGTCAGCCATGGCTGGCCGAATATGCTCCTCAGCGTGGATAACGGATAATATCAATGGAAATTTTCAATAGTTTGATGCAGGCCATCGCGACCTATCGCTACATCTTCTGGCCACTGTTTGGTTTGCTGGCGCTGACGCTTGCAGTCATAAAATGGTGGGATGAAGTGCGTTATTTCTTCCTCAACTTTTTCTGTTCATTACCGCTGATAGGACATGTCGCGCGTCTTTCTCACAGCCATGAAGCCCGCCGTAAAAGCACAGGGGGATTAATATGGCATCCGGCCGAAGAAGCACTGTGTGGGAAATATTATCAACATCACAGTACCTCAAACCGGGATGCCGATTTTTATAAGCGCTGTGTAAATTATCTGAACAAGGTGGATGAACGCGGGCGCAAGCCGACCAGTGTGGTGCTATGGCTTTGCAGCATTGCCTTAGTAATTCTGGAAGCATTCATTTTCGCGTTAGTCCTCTCCCCGTTTATTGCCAACAATATTTCGGCGAACCAGGCTGAACTCTCTGCAATCGTGGTCTCAGTACTAATTGGTGTAATCCTGGTTCCTGCAACGCATTTAATGGGGACCCAGCTGCATAAAAATACGCTGCTAAGTAAAATTCGTTACTGGCATAAAGAGGCCAGACTCGAAGGTAATGCACAGGCGTTGGTGAAAAATACGGAGGTTTCGCTGGAGAATAGCCGCATTGATGATGATGCCCCCAGCTATCTGCAGATGTTGAACCGCGTGCAGCACGGGATTGGGGCTAAACCCCAGTATGTGCAGACGGTGGTGACACTATTACTGATTATGACCTTCGCGGTGGGAGCCTATTTTATTCGTGCTGCGACCATCAATGCCGCTGAGACGGAAGCGGTAAATGGAACACCATTCAGCCAGAACACATCTGTTAATGCCTCGTCGCCCTTCGATCTGCCGCGACAGGCGGTAGAAGATAATCAGCAGGCGGATAAGAAGGCAGCCAGCGAAGTCCGTGAAAATCGTGTATTCGCTTCGAAACTGACCTTTATTATTCTGTCGGTGATTTTTATTGGCGTGCAGATTATTGGTATTCTGATTGGTTATTCCCGGTCGCTGGTGGGAATTGAATCGCGACTGGCAGCAAAGTATATCGGTAATTTCAGCAGCTCAGACGAGTTTGCGGCCTGGTACGCTATGCAGCGTGAGCGCGTTGAGCGAGATGCACAAGATAAGCTCGCAAGCCTGCAGAACCGCATGGCGATGCAGCGTGCCAGCAGCGCCAGTAACGCTCAGAATGATGTACGCACATTTGATGATTACGTGCGGGGTAAGCAGCGTGATAAGGCGTTAGCGGATGATGAACATCAACAGTTTTCCGCCAGCAGGGCCACTGCGACCGACAATGCTCAGCCTCAGCCAGAAACTGTTATGGTTCATGATTTCGTCGCGACAGCGCCAGCAATGGCCGCACTGAAATCTGCGAACGCGCCGACGCTGGCCTCACACCATGCTGACGATAAAGCGCGGGTCGCGGCCCTGGGCGATCTGACGCTGCTGGATGACGAGGAGTTACGCCTGGTCGCGGACGATCTTGAACTGCCGCTCTCTGCTCTGCTGAGCAGGCGCAAGGTGCAGTCGCTTCTCAATAAAGCACGGGGCTGAGCAGTGAAAATCAAGAAATGGTGTTTGTTGCTGTTAGTCGGGGCGACCGCTCTGGCTCAGGGTGCCAGCCGTAATGATATTCCCGCCTGTTATGACTTCGCGAAGTTAAGTCACTATCGTCCGGCAGATAGCGGACGCGAACTGGTGATTATTATTGATCAAACGGTAAAAGTACCGCGGGAAATCAAAAATGCCAGCTGGCAACAGATCCTCCGTTTTACCCAGCCGGGCGATCGGGTGGTGCTCTATCAGTTCTCTGCGCTGCTTCAGAATAATTTTATGCAGCGGCTATTCGATGGGCAGCTCGATCCCTTGCTGGCAGATAAAAAGATTCGCGACAGCCTGGGTATGGAGAGCCTGAAGAGCCTTGATCAGTGTCTCGGTCAGCAAAAAGTCTATTTTGGCAAAACCATTGGTGGCCTGATGGCAAAGAGTTTTGCTGAGCAAGGGGACAACATCGCGAAGAGTGAAATTCTGGACAGCCTGAAACGCATCAGTGACGATCTGGCACAGGATAAAGCAGCATCGCGTACGATTTTTCTCATCTCCGACATGCTGGAAAACAGCGCCTTCGACAGTTTCTATCGCAATAATACGATGCGGCTGATCTCCCCTGATAAGGTTTTGCAACTGGTAAAGCAGCAAAACCTGTTGACTGATTTCAGGGGAGCAAAAGTCTTTGTCGCCGGCGCGGGACTCATCGATACGGAGGCAAAGAATAACTATCGATCGGGCAAAATGCTTCAGCAACTGGAAGCGTTCTGGCGGGGTTATTTTTCCGCCTCGAATGCTGAAGTTATAAGCTTCGGTGCACCAGCGCTTAACGTTAATTTGAATTAAAACAACAGGGGCGGCCTCCTGCCCCTACTCATTTTTCTTGCTGCTCTGTCTGCCATGTTATGGCGCACATGTCAGCTGCGCCTGAACGCTTACACCTGCTTCGCTCTCTCATCCTTTTAACCCGCCTGAAAATTATATTTATATAAATCAATCACCTGTTCAATAATCAACGCTAGCCGTTTCTTCTTGTGATGAATTTGTGATCTCCCTCGCCATCCATATTCATCATGTGTTGTTATATTGGTTATGAGTCATCTCGTTATTACATCATTTGGCGGATTTTCCATCCCCCGGGCCGTTGAGGGGGATGCGGCTTTCTGCTGGCGTTATTTCGACGAGCTGCTCTTAACCCTACAACCCTGAAAATTAAAAAAGGTAACGATATGGAAAGCCAGGATCTGCAACGCAAGCTCGGCTTCTGGGCCGTGCTGGCAATTTCCATCGGCACCACCGTCGGTTCCGGTATCTTCGTTTCGGTTGGTGAAGTAGCAAAAGCGGCAGGTACGCCGTGGCTTACTGTGCTGGCATTTGTCATTGGCGGGCTTATCGTCATTCCGCAGATGTGTGTCTATGCAGAACTCTCCACAGCCTATCCTGAAAACGGTGCCGATTATATTTACCTGAAAAACGCCGGCAGCCGTCCGCTGGCCTTTCTTTCCGGCTGGGCCAGCTTTTGGGCGAATGATGCCCCTTCACTCTCAATCATGGCGCTCGCCATTGTCAGTAATCTGGGCTTTCTGATACCCCTCGATCCGCTGAGCGGCAAGCTGGTAGCGACCGGGCTGATACTGGCTTTTATGCTGCTGCATCTGCGTTCGGTAGAAGGCGGGGCCACCTTTCAGACACTGATCACCATCGCCAAAATCATTCCTTTTGTCATCGTGATCGGAATCGGCATCTTCTGGCTAAAAGGTGACAACTTTGTCGTAGTGGAGAGTGCGGCGACTACCAGTGCTGCAGCAGGCTTTATGGCGCTGCTGGCGGGGATTTCAGCCACAAGCTGGTCCTATACCGGCATGGCGTCGATCTGTTATATGACAGGCGAAATCAAAAATCCGGGCAAAACAATGCCGCGCGCATTGATTGGCTCCTGTCTGCTGGTTCTGGTGCTCTACTCGCTGTTAGCACTAGTGATTTCAGGTCTGATGCCGTTCGACAGGCTGGCTGCATCCGAAACGCCCCTCTCCGATGCCCTCACCTATATTCCGGCGCTCGGCAGCGTAGCGGGTATTTTTGTTGCCGTGACGGCCATTATTGTCATCCTCGGATCGCTCTCCAGCTGTGTGATGTACCAACCCCGGCTGGAATATGCGATGGCCAAAGACAAGCTCTTTTTCAAAAGCTTTGCTCACGTTCATCCCCGATACAACACGCCGGATGTCTCAATCATTTTGCAGTGTGCGCTCGGCATTTTCTTTATCTTCGTCTCCGATCTGACCAGCCTGCTCGGCTACTTCACGCTGGTGATGTGTTTTAAGAACACCCTCACCTTCAGTTCCATCATCTGGTGTCGCAAACGCGAAGATTACAAACCGCTGTGGCGCACGCCCGCCTTCGGTCTGATGACCTTCGCCGCTATCGCCTCCAGCCTGATTCTTGTGGCGTCCACGTTCGTATGGGCGCCTGTTCCTGGACTTATTTGTGCCCTGATTGTCATCGCTACCGGTCTGCCCGCTTACGCCTTCTGGGAAAAGCGCAATCGCCGTCTGGCTCACGTTTCTTAACCCTGTCTGGAGAGTAGTTTCATGTTGAATATTGATAAACGCAGTGTGGATTTTCTGGTCACTGAAAACATGGTGCCGGAAGTTGAAAAAATTCTGGAACGGGATGTACCGCGCGTTAACGCCATCGTTGATGAGATGGTGCAACGCGGTATCGATCGCATCTACTTCGTCGCCTGCGGGTCACCGCTCAATGCGGCCCAGACGGCAAAACACCTTGCCGATCGCTTCTCGAGCCTGCAGGTTTATGCGCTTTCCGGCTGGGAATTTTGTGACAACACACCGTATCGTCTTGATGCGCGTTGCGCGGTCATTGGCGTTTCTGATTACGGTAAAACGGAGGAGGTAATTAAAGCGCTGGAGCTGGGTGCGGCCTGCGGCGCGCTGACGGCTGCCTTCACCAAACATCACGACAGCCCGATTACCCAGGCCGCTGACTATGTACTGGCCTATGAAGCGGACTGCATCTGGGAGATTCACCTGCTGCTCTGCTACAGCGTAGTGATCGGGATGATTACCCGTCTCTCACCGCATACCGAGATCGGCAAAATCAAAAACGATCTGCGCAAGTTGCCGCAAGCGCTGGGGCATCTGGTGCGCACATGGGAAGATAAAGGCCGTCAGCTGGGCGAACAGGCGAGTCAGTGGCCAATGATCTATACCGTATCGGCCGGTCCGCTGCGTCCGCTGGGCTACAAAGAGGGGATTGTTACCTTAATGGAATTTACCTGGACACACGGTTCCGTGATTGAGAGTGGCGAGTTTCGTCACGGGCCACTGGAGGTCGTCGAGCCTGGCGTGCCTTTCCTGTTTTTGCTTGGCAGCGATGAAAGTCGCCATACCACCGAACGGGCTATCCGCTTCGTGCGTGAGCGTACCGACAACGTGATTGTTATTGATTACGCGGAAATTTCTCAGGGACTGCATCCGTGGCTGGCACCTTTCCTGATGTTCGTCCCAATGGAGTGGCTCTGCTATTACCTCTCTATTTATAAAGATCACAACCCAGACGATCGCCGTTACTACGGCGGATTAGTTGAGTATTAATCCTTTTGCCTGGTCTGAAGAAGACCAGGCGTTTCTACCAGGAGACGCGAAATGAAAAAGGACGATGCAGCAGCAGGTGAAGCAACGCAACCTGACGGAATGATGCGGCTGGCGACGGTGGGCGATAACTGCGTAGATATCTATCCTCATCTCAACAAAGCCTTTTCCGGCGGCAATGCCGTGAATGTCGCAGTCTACAGCAGGCGTTATGCCATGCAGGCTGCTTGCGTGAGTTGGGTTGGTGATGATGCATATGGTGCAATACTGAAGCGTGACCTGCTGCAACAAGGGGTGGATATTTCTCATCTGCACACGAAAGCTGGCATGACCGCGCAAACCCAGGTTGAGCTGCGCAACAACGATCGCATGTTGGGCGATTACACCGAAGGTGTTATGGCGGATTTTACGTTGAGTCATGAAGACATAGCATGGCTCAACGGCTTTGATATGATCCATTCCGCGGTCTGGGGACACGCTGAGGCGGCGCTACCGGTGCTAAAAGCGTCGGGAAAGATCGTCTCGTTCGACTTTGCCGACAAATGGGAAAACCCACTGTGGCAGAGCTTACCGCCGCATCTTGATTACCTGTTTGCGTCGGCGCATGTCGAATCGGCCTGGCTGCGTGACCGGCTGCAAACCGTGGTGGAGTGCGGCGCGGGCGTCGCGATTGCCACGCTGGGCGAAAATGGCAGCCTGGCCTGGGATGGAAAACAGTTCTGGCGTATGCCGCCTGAACCAGTGGATGTGGTAGATACGATGGGGGCGGGCGACTCTTACATTGCAGGCTTTCTCTGCGCAGTTGCTGTCGGTGAGACAATCGCACAGGCCATGAAGCAGGGATCGCACTGTGCCGCCCGGACATTGAGTTATCATGGCGCCTGGTAAAACCTGGGTTGGCGTGACACTCCGCGCGCCAGCCCCTATGACTCCGCTATAAAGCCTCCTATAATCACTTTCACTATTTTCAACTGTCAGGGTCGACTCATGCCAGCGACGGCGCGATATTCACATCAATTGCTCTATGCCACAGTACGTCAGCGCCTGCTGGATGATATTGCACAGGGCATTTACCTGCCGGGCCAACAGATCCCGACCGAAAGCGACTTATGCACGTTATATAACGTCAGCCGCATTACGATTCGCAAGGCGATAACGGAACTGGTTAAAGATGGCGTGTTGATCCGCTGGCAGGGAAAAGGAACTTTTGTGCAGAGCAACAAGGTTGAAAATGCGCTGCTAACGGTGAGTGGTTTTACTGATTTTGGTGTTTCGCAGGGAAAGCCGACGCGTGAAGAAGTGATTGAACAGGAGCGAGTCAGTAGTGATCCCTTCTGCGAAAGGCTTAATATTGCTGGCAACGGCGAAATGTTTCGCCTGCTGCGGGTGATGTATCTTGATAACGAGCCGCTGTTCATCGACTGTTCGTGGATCCCTCTCTCACGTTATCCCGGCTTTGATCAGGTTTATCACGCAGGTGCTTCAACTTATAAACTTTTCCAGCAAAAATATGACAGTCGAGTCGTCAGCGACAAAAAAACCATCGATATTTTTACCGCCACAAAAGCGGAAGCGCTCAGGTTGCAGTGCGAGCTGGGCGAACCGCTGTTTCGCATCAGTAAGATCGCTTACGATCAGAACGATAAACCGGTGCACTATTCAGAGCTCTTCTGCCGGGCAAACCGCGTCACTCTGACAATTGATAATCATCGTCACTGAAAATCACTGGCAGAGAAATAACGGCGCCGTGGCACGCTTTTCACTCATCAGCAGCGGCTACCTGACACCCATTTCCGGTCTATTTATGCTGCCGCGGCAAGGCGATTTTTTCCTTTGATGTACCGTTAACACACTGCGCGTTTTAAAGAATTGCTCGCGACTCTCAGGAACCTTCCATCCGCCAGCTCGCGCTTATTCCCTGGCAAGTGAACTTCCCCATGCCTGATCCTGCATCCAAAATGGCTGCACATGAAGCAAGACGTTTAACTATTTTCCCATAGCCCAGAAAGCCGATGTCCTGATTATGAACAGCAGAGCCTGGTTCTCTTTGCCATCGTCCCTGAGCCATTGCATTCTCCGACGAGACTAAGTTTCTTCGGGATGCCATGATCAACAGCCAGGTTAACTCAGCAGACGCAACCCGGGAGCCAATCCCTTCCACAATAGCGACGCCTGCACGTGTAAGCAGCATCACTCTGTAACAACGATGCTCAACGCTACAGCGCGCTGAGAGCGAACTTTATAGCGCATCATCTACAGCTCGCACTGATTGACCTGAAACGATAGGTACTGAGCAGGACAGGATATATCCTCCTCACCCCCGTTTTTGATTCCATTCATCCTGACTCAGGGTAAACAGCATGCTTGCGGGCGCATTTTCCACATCATAAATATCCCGGGTATGACGGAGTCCGGCGTTAATCAGAACCTTTTGTGAAGCCAGATGATTCGCTCTTACGACTGCAGAAATCTCAGCCAGTTTTACTTCTTCGAATCCATAACTAACCGCATAGTTCGCAAATTCCGTCGCCAGTCCTTTCCCCCAGGATTCCGGAGAGAAACGATATCCCAGATTATTGATCGTGATATCGGCAAAGCTTCTGATGCTCAATCCCCCAAAACCGATGATTCTTTCTGGATTATCCTGAAGCGAGATAGCCCAACTGCCGAAGCCATTCAATTCCCAGTGACGGATAGAGCGCGATAGCACTTCCCGTGAATGATGGATATCCGGATGTGGGCCCGCGGGATTAAACGTATTCGTCGCAGGGTCGCCGTAGATCCTGAAAAGATCATCGGCATCTGATGGGGTGACTGGCCGAAGAAACAACCGCATAGTGTCTTGCTGCAAAATAAACGCTCTCAGATTAAGAAACGAGTGATCCTGTTTTTATAACGGGAAACAGTGCGGGAAACTATGTAAATCTCTCACCTCATCAGTCTGTTCAGTCAGGCTTGATCTCTTTAATAAGCGCTTCACCCTGATTGTGGATGTTGCCGACTTTGGCTGTAACAGGATGCCAGGTAAAGTCCTTTTCCGGCAATGCGGCTTCATGTGCAATTTCCTGAGCACGTTCTGACGTGGTTTCGGCACTGAGCCATTCGCGTACAGCATCCGCACATAAAACCAGCGGGCGTCGGTCATGGATATCAACCATGCCTTTATTGCTCGCTGCCGTTACGATAACAAAACCCTCATGCCCATGATCCTTACCATAAGGAGCGTTGCCGATAGCGGCGAAGAACAGCGGTTCTTTCTCTTTGTGGTAGATAAAGTAAGGCTGTTTTTTGTCGCCCTCTCGCTTCCATTCATACCAGCCATTGGCAGGAACAATGGCGCGACCATGCTCCCACAGCGGTTTGAACATGCGTCCCGTCGCAGCGGTTTCACCACGCGCATTGATAAGCGGTTGTTTGTCCCACCACTCCGGACCGTAACCCCAGTAAACCGGATCAAAGTGCAGTTCATTATCCCGCTCATTGAGCAAGAGCACTTTGGTGCCTGGCGCTACGTTAAAGCGGCCTATCGGCTCCGGATCATAAATAATTTCATCGGGCTTCAGCCCCAGGGATGCAAAGTAATCATCTCTGCTGCTGTACTGCGCAAACCGTCCACACATGGGGACCTCCTCTCATAAGGATAGCGCAGCGTTGAACGAGTTAAATAAATCTAAAAAATTGTTCTTCTGGCTGAAGATATCGTGATTTTTGACGAGAACATGATTAATGAATATGAAAAAACTGGAGCCGTAATGAAGGGAATTATTTTAAGTCTGGCTATGGCGTCACTGATGGCTGCCTCGTTTACAGCTGATGCGCGCGGCCATCGTGGTGGGGGTGGGCATAGAAGCTACAGCCATAGTTTTAGTTCAGGTTACTCATCACAAACAACGACACCCAGAATCAAGAAGAGATATTCCAGCAGCAAGCGAACGGCCAGATATGCTACTGCGGGCGTGGCGGGTTATGGCGCATACCAGGCCCATAACTACACGTCATCCTACGTGCGTGAGAAGGGCCGTCAGGCCGCAAGAAAATCCTCAACGAACAACTATAACAACCAGTATCAAAATCAGCCCCAGGCTCAGCCGGTTAGCCAGAATATGGCGCCGACATGTTCACCCTTATCTATGGCAAGCCAGCCGGGCTATACAAACCTGCCTGTATGCCTGGGCAGTGTTAATTGATTTTCAAGCCATGCAGCGATGAAACGACGATGAATTGATTTTTTTCAGAAAGACAAAATTTACAGAATGCCACTTATCGCACTCCGGAGAGGTCATATTTTAGTGACTTCGTAGCGACACAAACCTTTAATAATATGAGAAATGACTCATGAGCATAGTTTTTATACCTGCCCTCATCCCATTACTGATGAGAATTGAGAATGAGAAAGGAAGCCCGCTTACTGAGCAGGAAGTCAGTAGCATCCGTGACAATGCCACAACTATCGAAGTGCCGCGTGATGTTGCTCTCGCCATGGCTGAATGCCGCGGTTACTTCGATATCAACCCTGAAAGTTGCTGGGCTGAATGGAGCTTGTACCGGAGTAAGAGTTTGCTGTCTGTTGCTGACAACGGATAACTGCATCGCGGTGCACAGTTTTAGCAGCCGGTATCTGACGGCATAGCTTCAGAGCAGCACGGTGCCTTATGGGATTGTGAGTTTAGACATTTAAGTGCAACGCTTAACACTTTCCTTAGCTATGTAATCTTATTGCGGAGCAAAATGTATCGGGATTTCATCCTTCATAAAGGTGGGTCTCATTGGAAAAGTGTGGGCATCTGCAGCTTGCTTGATTGCTTTAATTGCAGCAGCGCACAGAGCTGGATCTCCGCCCTGAACGTTGATGCTTACCGAAGGCTCGCCTTCCGGCTGCCTGATCCTTACATCACATGTTTTACCGCGATAATTATCTGCATCGAAAAACCGATATTGTATTGCTGTAACAGCCTGGCAGAGCCAAAGCTGAGTTTCACGCTCTTGAGTTTGCTGTGGTGTCTGAGATTCACACTGACTTTTAATCTCTGACGCGTCGGGAGTCTTAATTCCCTTTTGTCGGATGTGATTTGTGCTCATATGGCATCCTGAAACTGCCAATGCGGCAGTCAAAGCAATTATTCTTTTCATGATTACATCCCTGATCTTTACCCATATTTTATACCATTAATTCTACTGACTTAATATCCACAGCCACCAGAACAACCCAGTACTTCATCTGCTCAGTCATCAGCTACGTTTTCAAAAAAAGACAGTGTTTCGGCGCTTTTTCGGCGGGACTGCACTACTGTTACCTGGCAATACACACCTTCCTATTACCTATAAATTTTTCTGTCGCGACCGAAATGCGTGGCCGTGGGTCATCATTCTGTACCCTGCTTCAGACGCGCAACAATCTCACCCCTCTTTTCAAACCACGCCGATAACGTTAAGCTATACGAAACATATACGTTTCATATAAGGCTTGCATGGGTATCGTAAAAATCTCCGACCTGATGCATGAGAATCTGCGCATCGCCAGTCAGGCGATGAGCCGCTCAATTAATGCACAGGCAGAACACTGGCTAAAACTCGGTATGCTGGCAGAACTCTATCCGCAGCAGACCCAACATCAACTGGCGCAGATGCTAATCCGGCTTGAACTGGAAGGCAGCGCTGATATACGCAATATGCTCCCTAAAGAGAGCCTCACCACACAAGGAGACGTGTCATGAACAGCGTTAAAATTCATACCGCAGCGGAAATCGAAATGGCACGGGCAGCCGGACAGGCTGCGGCTCAGGTGCTGGCGATGATTACACCTCACGTCCGTCCCGGCATCACCACGGAAGAACTGGATGATATCTGTCACGACTTCATCGTGAATGAGCTTAAAGTGACGCCAGCAAACATCGGTTATCACGGTTATACCCGTACCACCTGCACGTCGGTCAATCATGTGGTCTGCCACGGCATCCCGGCCAGCAAAAAACTCAAGGATGGCGATATCGTTAATATCGATGTAGCGATCATCAAAGATGGCTGGTATGGCGATACCAGCCGGATGTACTTTGTCGGCACACCGTCAGTCCGTGCCAAACGTCTGGTGGAGATCACCTATCAGTCGATGGTCGCCGGTATAAAAACCGTCCGTCCTGGCGCGACGCTGGGCGATGTGGGCGCGGCTATCCAGCGTGTCGCTGAATCGGCTGGCTTCTCGGTGGTGCGTGAATATTGCGGTCACGGTGTCGGCGAAATTTACCACACCGATCCACAGGTGCTGCACTACGGCACGCCGGGCGAAGGGATGCCACTGAAATCAGGCATGATTTTCACTATCGAACCGATGATTAATGCCGGTAAAGCCGGAACCAGCGTGCTGTCAGATGGCTGGACGGTGGTCACCAAAGATCGCTCGCTCTCGGCGCAATGGGAACATACCGTCGCCGTCACCGATGAGGGTTTTGATTTGCTCACGCCCTGGCCTGAAGGCACCGGCGACTACCCGGCGATTTAATCTCTCAGCCTGAGACCGGGTCTCAGGCTGCATTGTTAACTGCCCCTGACTTCACTCAGCGTTTCCAGCGTGCCGGAATGCCACACCTGCACATCGTTACGTCCGGCGCGCTTGACCTGATACAGCGCCTCATCGGCGCATCTCAGCCATTCATGAATTGTCGCCGCATCGCATGCCGGTGCAATCCCGATACTCACCGAGCACTGAAAGGTAGATGAAGCCGGTAGCCGCAGCAGGGCAATCCCCTGTCTGATCTGCTCTGCCAGCAACATGATGCTGGTTTCATCCGCATCCCGCACAATCACACACAGCTCATCGCCGCCAAAGCGGGCAGGTATATCTTTCAGGCCGACGCTGTCACGCAGTAGTGCCGAGATTTCTGCCAGCAGGAAGTCGCCGGCTTCATGCCCGAAGGTGTCGTTAACCTGTTTGAAGTGATCGACATCCAGCAGCATCAGCCAGGCTTTACCCTCCCCTCGCTGTGTACGTAAAAACTCGCTTTCAAGCCGCCGCTCAAAGAGACGTCGGTTAGGTATTTTCAGACCAGGATCCATCAGCGCAATGCGTTCCAGCTCCTGATTCTTCTTTCGCAGACTCAGGGTCAGATTGTGTGAAACCACGCTGAGCGCCAGCAGATAGCCGCTGGCGAGCGGCAGAGTCAGCCAGACGGTGCGGGTAGAGAAGGTCAGCTGCAAAGGCGCCTTTTCGGCTAACCAGGCCAGTAAAAAGGTCAACAGAAAGGCCTGCAGAGCAGACTTCAGCTGAACCCAACCGCCCGCCGAGTAACGATCAGAGATCAGTACCGCCATGATAATAATCGAGGGAAGCGGACTCAGCGCCATGGTTGCCACCCAGAAGCCGCCGAAAGCGGCATCCAGCGTCAGATTCTTACGTTCAAAACCCGTGGGATCGCGCGATCGCAATGCCAGTCTGAAAGCGGCATAGGGCCAGACAAACGCATTAGTAAATAGCAGTGCACAGAGTTCCAGGCTTTTTCCCAGCTCCATCAATACTGACAGAATGGGCAGGAAACAGAGAAAGGTGCCGAGCTGGCGCATCATGAACATGCGGCGCACAAATCGCGTTGATCGGCGCTTCAGCTGAATATCGTCAGGAGTGTAGTAATTCATATGCAGACTGAAGCAGCAACAGGTTATGGCAGTTTATCGGCAATTAATGAATTAAGGTAAACTATTTACAGAATATTCTTATTGCGGGCCGCTAAGGGCATCTCATCAGGCTGTGACTTGTGTGCCTGGGACGATGGCAGTCAGGGAACAATGGCAGAAAGTGAGAAGATACCGCGCGCCATGTATACGCGCGGAGGCTTTTTATCGGCGGCCTTTAACCACTGAGGCAGACCAGTTGAAATCGCTGACTTCGCTGGCGGTCATTGAAGAAGGTTTTTTCTTACGCAGCGGTTTTTTCTTCTCCTTCTCAGCCTGCGCCCTCTCCTTCTCCAGTTTGCTGGTCATGATGATCTGACGAGCTTCACTATTGAATTCTTTCTCTTTTTTGCTATCAGGCTCTTTACCGGTTCGTTGACGGTACTTCTCGGCCAGGCCCTTATAGGTTTGCTCGACGGCCAGTCGTTCATCAGCGTTGAACTGATCAATGGAAATCATCTTTTTATCGTTCATAGCGGCGTGTCCTGTGGCGAGTTATTCCGGCAAGTGTACCGCATTTGCGGTCCGTTAACGCAGGGAATGGCATTAATCCGGTGAGCTGCTGATTCCATCAGCACATGCAGCCCGGTAATTTCTCTGAAACCTGCGCTTAGCCCTGTAAAAAATAGGGTTACCTCTTAATATAAAACTAATGTTCATCAGGTTTACTGGCAGTGACCACGTACTGCCGAGGAGCTGAAGGAATGATAAAAGAGACCGATCGCCTGTCACAGGCACTATTACGGCGGCATGGGATTGGCGTTAAACAGAAACGTATACACTTCCGTGGCAGGGATTTGCTGTTTCAGCTGCACAACGCCCGCTATGAGGTGTTCAACGGCGATCGCTGTATTGCAACCGTCGATACCAACAATATCAATGAAGCCATTAAGCAGTTTAAAGCGCTGGACCAGCCTGGGGAGAAATAGCCATGCCAGACTATCGTCTGTTTCAGAAAGAGCAAACAGTCAGAGCCGTGAACACTGAGCGGCAGGATCAGCAGGACGCGTTAATGGCTGATGGCTATAAGATGGTGTGGGACGTGGTGCATGCCGATAACGCCGATGCCGCGCTGCTGCGCTATCAGCAATTGCGTCACGAAGAGGATAATGCTGAGCAGAGTTTCGCAACCGATTCAGTTTCAGGTAGCCTGATGAACCTGATATCCCGCTGAGTCAGTGCGGGGCTGAAGGTATAAAGCCAAAGTTACTGTTAATTCATGCTGTGCTGATTAGAATAAAGAAAATTTCCCGAATACAGGTTTCTGATGAAAATCACCATTCATAAAGAAGATGAGCTGTTTATGCACAACTTCTTTGCTGCGCCATGCCACACCGTTGAAACAGACTCACCACAGGCACAACAGATTCAGCAATCGCTTCAGCTGGCCATCCAGCAAAAAGGTGCAGAGGCTGATGGCGACTGGAAACGTAGTCTGACTTTTCTGATTCTGTTTCTCTTTTTATATGCTGCGCTGGGTGCCTCGCTGACGCTTGATCTCAGCACCACTGGCACGCCTCATAAGAGTATTGAATATGCGCTGGAAGCGATTCCGGTGCTGATCGCTTTCTCCGGCTTCTTCATCTCTATTCTCTATCTGTTTCTGACCCGCGCCAGCGCGCGTAAACAGCGTAACTGGGAAAGGACTATCCTGGTGCTGGAGAAATACTCCATCGGAAATCTGTTTAAAGCGACGCATACCCAGGGCGGTGGTACCAGCAACTACTCCGTGCCCAACCTTTCTATTTCGCTCGCGCTGTTTATCTGCCTGACCTGGTTGGTGATTTATAACTATCTGACGTTTACCACCAGCGGGGTGTTTGGCAGTGTCATCTCCCTGTTTATCAGCACCATGGTTTATGTGATTCTGGATATTCAGCTGCTTAAGCCTTTTACCCATGCTGTGGAGAAAGCAGAAGCGGAAAAGAGTGACGCGGATAAAGAGCAGGATTAACTGCGCCTGGTAAGCGGCAAAAGAGATACCCGGTCAATGAGCCGGGTATTTTTTTGTTTAATCAGAACGATCTTGCTGCAAGACCCCTGCTGCACGGAGTTCAACGAGAACGGTCGATACTAAAGTATATAAGTATGTTGTAATTATAGGCAGGGCTTAATCCTTTGGGTTCAGCCCGTGTAAAAGTCAGACGGCCCGCTTTCACAGCGGGCCGTATTCATCACCAGTGGGTTTTCTGCATATCAATGACAAAACGATATTTCACATCGCTGGTCAGCATACGTTCAAAGGCAGTTTCGACCTCTTCACCGGTGATCATCTCAACATCAGCCGTGATGTTGTGCTGACCACAGAAGTCGAGCATCTGCTGCGTCTCCTGGATGCTGCCAATTGAGGTGCCAGTGATGCTCAGGCGACGAAACACCATCGGTGTCACATTCGGTGATGGATGAGGTTGATCGGGTATGCCCACCAGCACCAGCTGGCCATTGGTTTTCAGCGCACTGAGATAAGGATCAAGGTCGTGTGGTGCAGCGACACAGTCCAGAATGATATCCAGTGACGCCTGGCAGTCAGCCATTTGTGCGGCGTCTCGTGAGATCACCACGTTCTTAGCGCCGAGCCGGCGTGCATCTTCCCCTTTCGCCGGAGAAGTCGTAAACAGGGTGACTTCTGCGCCCAGTGCACTGGCCAGTTTAACCGCCATATGGCCCAGTCCCCCGAGTCCGACCACACCCACACGATCGCCTGCTTTGACTTTAAAATGCTGCAACGGTGACCAGACGGTCACGCCAGCGCACAGCAGCGGTGCCACCGCATTCAGTGCCAGATTGTCGGGCACCGTGACCACAAAATGCTGGTCGGCGATGACATGCTGCGCATAGCCACCAAATGTCGTATTGCCGGTGTATTTATCCGTACCGTTGTAGGTCGGCGTGAAACCCGCCTCACAATATTGCTCTTCCTGCTGCTGACAGAAATGGCATTTACCGCACGAGTCGACCATCACGCCCACGCCAACCGTATCCCCGGCGGCAAATTTAGTGACGTTGCCGCCCACTGCCACTACGCGTCCGACAATTTCGTGACCGGGAACCAGCGGATAGCGGCTAACTCCCCATTCATTACGGGCCATATGCAGATCGGAGTGACAGACACCGCAGTAAAGAATTTCGATTTTCACATCGTCAGCCTGCAGCTCGCGTAACTCTACCTGGCCTGCCCGCAGCGGCTGATCTGCCTGGGACGCTATCAGTGCGTTAATTTTCATCTGTTGCCTCTTTTCACCTGGTGGTCGTAAAGAAAGCGGCCCACTATAGACACACGGAACCCCATTTGGTAGTAGTTACCTTTTGGTTACCATCATGTCTGGGAAGTCACTATGCCGGTCTGGGTTGAAGGAAAACTTTGCTTTTATGCGAATTCACCGCCGCGCCGCCTGCTGGAACTCTTTTCGGTGAAGTGGAGCACGATGGTGCTGCATGCGCTCTATCACTGGCCGGAAAACCGGGCACGCACGGGTGAACTGGAGCGCAGCCTGCAGGGTATTTCGAAGAAGATGCTGATTCAGACGCTGCGTGAGCTGGAGCAGCGCGGACTGGTGTCACGTCAGGTGTGGCAGGTGGTGCCACCAAAAGTGGAATACAGCCTCACGCCGTTGGGGCATACCTTCGCACAGCCAATAGAGCAGATGTATCAGTGGGGACTGGAGAATCAGGCTGCGCTGGATGAAATGGAACATCACGCGCGCAGCCATCAGGAGAGTGGCGGATAGAAGGCCGCCAGTTCTCACGCAGTGCAGGCTTAATCGAACGGAAATTCGCGCGCCAGCACGCGGGAAATGACATTCAGCGCGCCTTCATCATTGTTGCTCTGAGTCTGATAGCGCGCCACGGCAGCGACCGAATCAGCGGCATTGGCCATTGAGAAACTGAAGCAGGCCTGACGCAGCATCTCAATATCATTGGCGCTGTCACCAATCGCCAGCACTTCGCAATCGCTGATGCCCCACTTTTCCTGCAGCAGCGCAATGCCGTGTGCCTTATGGCAGCCGGGAATAATGAGATCAATAAAGCCAAAACCGCTGGATACCGGATGCATGATGTTTTCCAGCTCGCCCAGACGGGAATGCAGTCTTTGCAGCAGTGCATCCACCCCTTCGTGCTCCAGCTTCAGCGAGAATTTGAAAATGGTGTCGTCGATGGCATAGAGGTCATCGCGTTTTTCCAGCCGGTGATAGTGGTTTGCAAGCATTGCCATCACCTCATCAGAGGTGGATGAATGCATATAGGCGCCGTTGCGTCCACAGACCACGACCGCGATGTCAGGTTCATGCGCCAGGATATCGAGGATCTTATGCACTTTCTCCTGAGCTAACTCTCCGCAGAAGATCTCTTCATTACAGTCAGAAACCCATGCGCCATTTTCCGCCACGAAAGCGATCTCATCTTTGATGTCGGGAAAATAGCGCTGCAGCTGGTAATACTGATTACCACTGGCCACCACAAAACGGATGCCCTTCTGCTTCAGCAGCGCATACTGACGTGAAAACCGCTGAACGTTGTACTGCTTATTGTCGTCCAGAAAGGTGCCGTCCATATCCACCGCAATCATCTTAACCGCCATCTCGCCTGCCCCTATACGTTCGCCGTTCTGTCCTTTCGGCTGATTGATTTGATTCATAAAGCTTACTCGCTGTGTGGATTAATGAGAATGCAAATAGTGACTTTGCTAACGGCTTTCAGAGCGTTCCGGTTCCGGAGTTGTGTTATCACGCACGTTTTTTTTCGTTAAAAGGATGTTAACCTCAGTCGAATATTACGAATGAAGGTTATTTTAATTACATTCGTAACTCAACCCCCAGATATTCAGGAGCACGAGATGCGTGAAGATTCCCGATCAACCCCTTTACCTGACGACGTCAAAACCGCTATTCGCGAGATGAAACAGCAGTTACGTCAACAGATTGGTGATGTCGATGCCCTTTTCCGTCAGGTTTGCGACAACATCACTGCTGCGATTGCTGAAGCAAAAGCAGATGAAAAGCGCACGGGCAGTGCCTGGCCGGTAGTGCCCATGCAGGACATTGCAGCGGGAAAGGTTTCGGATGAAACCCGGGCGCTGATTAAACGTCGCGGCTGTGTGGTAATTAAGCAGCACTTCGCGCGTGAGCAGGCGCTGGCATGGGATAAGTCGATGCTCGACTATCTGGATCTCAACCGGTTTGACGAACACTATCGCGGCCCCGGCGATGACTTTTTTGGATCGCTGGCCGCCTCCCGCCCCGAAATCTATCCGATTTACTGGTCACAGGCGCAAATGCAGGCGCGGCAGAGCGCGGCAATGGCTGACGCGCAATCTTTTCTGAACCGGTTATGGAAGTCTGAATCACAGGGAAAGCAGTGGTTTGACCCGGATGTCAGCGTTATCTATCCCGATCGCATCCGTCGCCGCTTGCCGGGCACCACCTCGAAGGGATTAGGCGCCCATACCGATTCCGGCGCGCTGGAACGCTGGTTACTCCCCGCGTATCAGCAGGTTTTCAGTAAGCTGTTTCACGGTGATTTTGCCGCTTACGACCCCTGGGATGCAGCTCACCGCACCGAAGTGGATGAGTATGATCTGCCGGGTACCACCAAATGTTCCGTGTTCCGGACCTTTCAGGGCTGGACCGCACTCTCCGATATGATCCCCGGTCAGGGCCTGCTGCACGTGGTGCCGGTGCCGCAGGCGATGGCCTATGTTCTGCTGCGCCCGCTGCTTTCAGACGTACCTGAAGATGAACTGTGCGGCGTCGCGCCGGGCCGGGTGTTGCCCGTTAATGAACAGTGGCATCCGCACCTGATTGCAGGACTCTGTTCGATACCGGCCTTAGAGGCGGGCGATTCGGTATGGTGGCACTGTGATGTGATCCACGCCGTTGCACCGGTTGAAGATCAGCAGGGCTGGGGCAATGTGATGTATATCCCCGCTGCACCTATGTGTGACAAAAACCGCGCCTATGCCCGGCGGGTTGCACAGGCCCTGGAGCAGGGACGTTCACCGGGAGATTTTCCGCCAGAAGATTATGAAACAGAGTGGGGCCAGCGTTTTACGCTGCAGGATCTCAATCTTAACGGACGCCGGTCGCTGGATTTGTCCTGATCCCAATCCCGCGTTGTACACCAGCGCGGGATATCCCTGTTACACTGGAGCTTCTTTTTTCTGCGAAACGCAATTATGAACCCGCGACATCATCAGATTATTCAACTGGTTAATAGCCGGGGCAGCGTAACGGTCAGCGAACTGGCGCAGCTTACCGGGGTTTCTGAAGTGACGGTGCGGCAGGATCTCACGCTGCTGGAACGCGACCGGTTGCTGCGGCGGGTTCACGGTTCCGCGCTGGCGCTGGACAGCGATAACGTCGGCACCCGCATGAATACCCGCTATCCCACTAAGCAGGCGCTGGCACGACATGCGGCCAGCCTGGTTCAGGCGGGTGAATCGGTCTTCATCGAAGGCGGCAGCACCAATGCGCTGCTGGCGCGTGCGCTGGCTGACCGCGCCGATCTTACGCTGATTACCGTCAGTCACTATATTGCCCAGCTTCTTCGGGAAGCCACCTGTGAGGTGATTGTGCTCGGTGGCCTGCTGCAGAAAAGCAGTGAGTCAGTAGTCGGCCCGCTGACGCGGTATTCCATCCAGCAGGTTCATTTTCACCGGGCATTTGTTGGCGTGGATGGCTGGCATCCGGAGACCGGTTTTACCGGCCGCAACATGCTGCGCTGTGATGTGGTGGATGCCGTGCTGGCGAAAGGCGCTGAGAGCTATGCCCTGACCGACGCCTCCAAGTTTGGTCAGATTCACCCCTATCCGCTTTCATCCGGTTATCAGGTCGGGCACGTGATTACCGATGAGACGCTGGATGCGGCGACGGTAGCGCAGCTCAGGGAACAGGCGATAGAGGTGATACAGATCGCCGCAGGTTAAGCAGAACGGCCGGGGCCTTTGGTAACGGAGTCCCGCAGCATCAGGCTGGCCGTGAAAGGTGCCTGAGTATGCCAGTCTCCGCCATCCAGCATGGTCAGCAGGCGGTTAATCGTCTCATCGATCATCTCGGTGACCGGCAGTTTCATGCTGGATAACGACGGCGTGATGAAGGGCGCCAGCGGAATATCATCAAAGCCAATCACCGAAACCTGCCCGGGTACCGCGATGTTGCATTCAGTCAGACGTTTGATGGCACCAATCGCCATCTCATCATTACTCGCCACCAGCGCACTGAATGTCACCCTGCGTTCCAGCAGCTGGTCCACGGCCGCCATACCGCTCTGCGCCGTCCATTTGCCCGTCACGATTCGCCGGGAATCGGCTTCAATGCCCTGCGCGGCCAGCGCAGCGTGATAGCCGGAAAGCCGCTCCACGCCGGTCGGCGAATCGAGCGAACCGGTGATAAATGCGATCTCGCGATGCCCCTGATTCAGCAGATGGCTCACCGCCGCAGCGCTGCTGGCGTGCTGATCGCTGTAAATACAGTAGCTATGGTTGACGCGCAGCCGCCGGTTGATCACCAGTATCGGCTGCTTGTGCCGGGAGATAATCGCATCCAGCGCGTCAATAGTCAGGAAGCGCGGATAGATAATGATGCCGTCACAGCGCAGATCGAGCAGAAACTGAATCGCCGCCTCTTCCTGCTCAGCGGTGTGTTTGCCGTCCGCCAGAATCAGCTGGCGGCCCTGCTGCTCCAGTATGCGCGCGGAGTGTGCCATTAGTTCAGTGAAGTAGCTGCCGCTGTAGAGCGTATTGGTGATCACCAGTCCAATGGTCTGAGACGTTTTTGTCGCCAGGTTGCGCGCCAGCAGATTGGGCCGGTATCCGGTTTCGGCAATCGCCTTCAGTACTTTTTCGCGCTTTTCCTTCCCGACATAGCCATTGCCCGAGAGCACACGTGACACTGTCGCTTTTGAGACGCCCGCCCTGTTTGCCACTTCCTGAATCGTTGCCATGCTGATGCTCCTTTGCTGCGTCGTCCTGCAGTCTACCTAAGCCTCTCAATCTTGGAAATATTTACCCCGCCTTAGTATGAGGTTACCTGGCAGCATCAGGTGATGGAGTTCACAAAAAAGAGATCTGGATGATTTTGGCGCTTGTCGGCGCAGTGAAAGCACTTCATGATTTTGTGAAACCGGTTTCCTATTTGCCTGCCCGCAGGCGCAAAAACATAAAAACTTTGACCGATTTACCCTACAGAGAAGAGCGATCATGCCCAGAAATTATGCCGAGGTGTCACGCGCCATCGTTGATGCGCTAGGCGGCCTCACCAATATCGAAGCCGTAACCCACTGCATGACCCGCCTGCGGTTTGTGTTGAAAGATGAAGCTCAGGTCGACTATCCCCGGCTCAAGGCGATCAATGGTGTTATGGGCGTGGTGCACAACGACACTCAGTGCCAGGTGATCATTGGTAACAACGTGTCACAGGCTTATCAGGCGGTGCTGGAGCTGGGATCGCCCGCAGCGACATCGACTGCACCCGTAAAACGTAAAATCACGCTGCGAGGCATCGGTGCAGGGATTCTTGATGCGCTGGTGGGCACCATGTCGCCGCTGATTCCGGCCATTATTGGCGGGTCAATGGTTAAGCTGCTGGCGATGATCCTGGATATGGCGGGCGTGTTTGAGAAAGGCTCATCAACGCTGGTCATCCTCAACGTGATTGGCGATGGCGCATTCTTCTTCCTGCCGATCATGGTGGCCGCCTCTGCGGCGCTGAAATTCAAAACGAACATGTCGCTGGCGATCGCCATTGCCGGTGTACTGGTTCATCCCAACTTTGTTGAACTGATGGCGAAAGCGGCACAGGGTCAGGCGGTGGAATTTGCTTACATTCCAGTGACCGCGGTGAAATATACCTACACCGTAATCCCGGCGCTGGTGATGACCTGGATCCTGTCGCACATCGAGCGCGGCGTGGATCGTATTACCCCTGCCGTCACTAAAAACTTCCTGAAACCGATGCTGATTGTGCTGATTGCGGCACCCATCGCGATTGTGCTGATCGGTCCGATTGGCATCTGGATCGGCAGCGGTATCTCCGCGCTGGTCTACACCGTGCATGGCTATCTTGGCTGGCTTTCCGTCGCGATTATGGGCGCAATCTGGCCGCTACTGGTGATGACCGGAATGCATCGGGTGTTCACCCCCACCATCATCCAGACCATTGCCGAAACCGGCAAAGAGGGCATGGTGATGCCGTCAGAGATTGGCGCCAACCTTTCGCTGGGAGGATCGTCGCTGGCGGTGGCGTTCCGGACCAAAAACCGTGAACTGCGCCAGACCGCGCTGGCAGCGGCGGCATCAGCGATTATTGCCGGCATTTCAGAACCGGCGCTCTATGGCGTTGCGGTCCGCTTAAAACGACCGCTGATCGCCTGTCTGATCAGTGGTTTTATCTGCGGCGCGGTAGCAGGCATTGGCGGGCTGGCCAGCCACTCCATGGCCTCTCCTGGCCTGTTTACCAGCGTACAGTTCTTCGATCCCACCAATCCCATGAGTATTGTCTGGGTCGGTGCGGTCATGGTGTTGTCTGTGGTGCTGTCATTTGTGCTGACGCTGCTGTTAGGTTTTGAAGATATTCCTGAAACCGAACCCGAAACCAAAACCGCACCCGAAAGCGCAACGCAACCTGCGCCCGTTACCGAACGCGCTAACGCGATTAATAGCCACTAAAGGAAAGGGTCACGCTGACCCGGAAAAGAGGATTGCATGTCTGATTCAAGGTTTCCGCAAGGATTTTTATGGGGCGGCGCACTGGCCGCCAACCAGAGTGAAGGCGGCTTTCGTGAAGGCGGAAAGGGCTTAACCACCGTCGACATGATTCCACATGGCCCGCACCGTATGCCGGTCAAACTCGGTCTGGAAAAGCGTTTTACCCTGCGTGACGATGAATTTTATCCCAGCCATGAAGCCATCGATTTTTATCACCGCTATCCGGAAGACATTGCGCTGATGGCGGAGATGGGGTTCAGCGTGTTCCGCACGTCGATTGCGTGGAGCCGTCTCTATCCCAATGGCGATGAACTGACGCCCAATCCGCAAGGCATCGCCTTTTACCGCGCGGTCTTTGAGGAGTGCCGGAAATATAATATCGAACCGCTGGTCACGCTCTGTCACTTTGATGTGCCGATGCATCTGGTGACTGAATATGGCTCGTGGCGCAATCGCAAAATGGTCGACTTTTTTGCCCGCTATGCCCGCAGCTGCTTTGAGGCGTTTGATGGCCTGGTGAAATACTGGCTGACCTTCAATGAGATTAATATCCTGCTGCACAGCCCGTTTTCCGGCGCCGGTCTGGTGTTCGAACCCGGTGAGAACAAGGATCAGGTAAAGTATCAGGCGGCCCATCATGAACTGGTCGCCAGCGCGCTGGTGACGCGCATCGCGCATGAAGTGAATCCGATGAACCAGGTCGGCTGCATGCTGGCAGGCGGCAACTTCTATCCCTGGTCGAGCAAGCCGGAAGATGTCTGGGCTGCGCTGGAAAAGGATCGGGAAAACCTGTTCTTTATTGATGTGCAGGCGCGCGGGGCCTATCCGGCCTACGCCGCCCGCGTGTTCCGTGAAAAAGGGGTAACGCTTGAGATCGCTGACGGTGATGCCGACATTCTGAAAAACAGCGTCGATTTTGTCTCGTTCAGCTACTACGCCTCACGTTGCGCCTCGGCCGAGATGAATGAGCAGAACAGCAGCGCCGCCAATGTGGTGAAATCCCTGACCAATCCGCATGTACCGCGCAGTGAGTGGGGCTGGGGTATCGATCCGCTCGGCTTACGCATCACTATGAATATGATGTATGACCGCTATCAGAAGCCGCTGTTTCTGGTGGAGAATGGCCTGGGCGCGCGCGATGAGATCGAATCAAATGGCGAGATCAACGACGATTACCGTATCAGCTATCTGCGCGAACATATCCGCGCCATGGGCGACGCGATCGAGGATGGCGTGCCAGTGATGGGTTACACCAGCTGGGGCTGTATCGATCTGGTTGCCGCCTCAACGGGTGAAATGAGCAAGCGCTACGGATTTGTCTATGTTGACCGCGACGACCTGGGTAACGGCACGCTGGCGCGCACGCGGAAGAAATCCTTCTGGTGGTACAAAAAAGTCATTGCCAGTAATGGTGCGGATCTTGAGTGACAACGTCACTTAAAATCTATCGTTATGCTGTTACTGGCGCGACAGCAACGCCGGAATAGAACGCTTATTTCTGCCGTTGTACTCCGGCAGTAATTATCGTATAACCAATGTCTCCGAGGGGTGTCCTGTAATGGGCTGAGATGGCGTAAGCCGAACCCTTTGAACCTGATCTGGGTCATGCCAGCGAAGGGACGGGTCGGCAGATTTTCTGCGTCATCTCCTGCAACATTCCCTGTTCCAGACCGTATGCCCGGATCTCCCTGTTACTGGAGATCCTATGTCACATCCGCTTTTCGACACCGGCTTTTATGGTCGTCTGCGCCAGCAGGCGGGCAGTCAATGGCACGCCTATATCGGGCACGATTTTGTGCGGCAACTCGGTCAGGGCACCCTGCCACCCGCCGCCTTCCGCCACTATCTCACCCAGGATTATCTGTTTCTGTTGCACTTCGCCCGTGCCTGGGGCCTGCTGATCAGCAAACTTTCCGAGCCAGCAGCCTTACGCAGCGCAACGGCATCGCTTAACGCCATCGTCAGCGAACTGCCACTTCACCAGGCTTACTGCCAGCAATGGGGCATCAGCGAGGCGGCTATGGCGAGTGAACCCGAAGCCGTGGAAACGCTCAACTACACCCGCTACGTGCTGGACGTGGGTCACACCGGGGATGCGCTGGAGCTGCTGACCGCGCTGATGCCGTGCGTTGCCGGTTACGCTGAAATTGGCCTGACACTACTTCATGATCCCGCAACCCGCTTTGAGGGGAATCCTTACGCGGCATGGATAGAAAATTACGGCGACGATGCCTATCTGGCTGGCGTTCGCTCCTCACTTTCACTGTTTGAAACCCTGGCCCGGCAGCGCGCCGGTGAACAGCGGTTTAACCCGCTGGCGGCGATCTTCACCACCGCGACCCGGCTGGAAGCCGCTTTCTGGCAGATGGGTCTCAACCATGCTGCCGCCCAGCGGATCAGCTCATGAACCTGCCGTGCAGTCCGGTGCCGCCAGGCATTTCAATTCGCCAGCTCAGCCTGAATTATGGCCAGCAGCCACTCTTCAGCCAGCTTGATCTGGAGATCGCGGGCGGTGCTTTTACCGCTTTACTGGGTGCCAGCGGCGTCGGAAAAAGCAGCCTGATGCGGGTCATTGCTGGTCTGACGCCACCCACCGCCGGGCAGGTCAGCGGCAGCGACGGCCTGCCACTGACCGGACGCATCGCCTGGATGGGGCAACAGGATCTGCTCTATCCGTGGCTGACGGTTGAACAAAATGTCTGCCTCGCCAGTCGCCTGAAAGGTGAAAGGGCCGATCGCGACTGGGCGCAGCATCTGCTGATGCGGGTAGGTCTTAGCCATTCTGCGAACGCGCGACCCGCGACACTTTCCGGCGGGATGCGTCAGCGCGCCGCGCTGGCCCGCACCCTCTACACCCGTCAGCCCGTTGTGCTGATGGATGAGCCCTTCTCCGCACTGGATGCACTCACCCGCGCTCAGATTCAGACGCTGGCTGCAGAAGTGCTGGTCGGACACACCGTGCTGCTGATTACCCATGACGCCGCCGAAGCCTGTCGGCTCAGTCACCACATGCTGGTGATCGGTTCTGCGGGAATTGAAACCTGCCCGCCCCTGGCGGGCCAGCCACCGCGGGCTGCAGACGACATACAGGTATTGCAGAGTCAGGCCGCATTGCTGAAGCAGCTGAGCAGGATAGCGGGATGAGATTACACAAAGGTTTTGCCGGTCTTCACCGTGGAGTGATGCTGTTTGCCGGACTGATTGCGCTGTGGTGGCTCGCCACACTGACTTCGGTTCCGGCCTTTCTGCTGCCCTCACCCGCTGCGGTCGCCATCGCACTGTGGCAAAACGTAGGTTATCTCGGCCATCACACTTTGATTACTCTGACCGAGATCGTCAGCGGCATGGCTCTCGGCGTGCTGCTGGGGAGTGTGCTGGCGCTGGGCATGACCTTTTCGCCGTGGCTGCAGCGCTGGATGATGCCGCTGGTGATCACCAGCCAGGCGATTCCGGTTTTTGCCCTGGCGCCGCTGCTGGTGCTCTGGTTTGGTTTCGGCATGGGCGCAAAGGTCGCGATGGCCGTCCTCGTAATCTTCTTCCCGGTGACCTCCGCCTTTTTTGATGGCCTGCGTCGCGTCACCCCCGGCTATCTCGATCTGGCTCGCACGCTGGGCGCATCACCTGCAGCGCAACTGCGCCATGTCCGGCTGTTAGCCGCGCTGCCCGCCCTGGGCTCAGGATTGCGGATGGCGGCAGCCGTCGCGCCAATAGGCGCAATCATCGGTGAATGGGTCGGCTCGGCCGAGGGGCTGGGCTACGTGATGCTGAATGCCAACGCCCGGATGCAGAGCGACCTCTGTTTCGCCGCCTTGTTTATTCTGGTGCTGATGACGCTGGCCCTGTGGCTGACCCTCGACATCCTGCTGCGCCGCCTGATTACCTGGGCACCCGAGACACATTAATGACTATACCAATGAGAAAACCCATGACAAAAATGCCTCTGTTTACCCTGCTGTTCAGCGCCACCTTAGCCACACAGGCTCAGGCGATGGAGAAACTGACACTGGTGCTCGACTGGTATATCAACCCCGATCACGCACCCATTATGGTGGCCCAGCAGACCGGCGCGTTTGCGGCAGAAGGGCTGGAGGTTAACATTGTGCCGCCTTCCGATCCGGCGCTGCCGCCGCGTCTGGTGGCAGCAAAGCAGGCGGACTTAGCGATTACCTATCAGCCGCAGCTGCATTTCTTCGCCGATCAGGGATTGCCCTTGATGCGGGTGGGGACGTTGATTAACAGTCCGCTGAATACGCTGATGACGTTAGACGAAACGGTAAAAAAACCAGCCGATTTAAAAGGGAAACGTATCGGCTATTCGGTCAGCGGCATTGAACAGGCGACGCTGGTGACCATGCTGAACCATGATGGTGTTAAGGCCGATCAGGTTAAGCTGGTTAACGTCAATTTCCAGCTCACCAGCGCCCTGATGACCGGGCAGGTGGATGCCGTTATCGGCGGCTATCGCAATATCGAAGCGCTGGAGATGAAACAGCACGGTAAAAACCCGGTAGTTTTCAACGTCGAGGATTATGGTGTTTCGGCCTATGACGAACTGATCATCGTCGCCAACCGTGATGAGGCACACTCGGAGAAAATCAAAAAGTTTTTGCGGGCACTGAAGAAGGGTAATGCGCAGTTGCAGGCGCACCCGGAGGAGAGCTGGCAGGCCTTTGCCCGCGCGCATCCGGAGCTGAACACACCGCTGAATCATCAGGCATGGCGTGCCACCCTGCCGCTGTTTGCCGCCGATCCGGCAAAACTGGATCGCGCACGCTATCAGGCTTACGAGCAATTTCTGTTTGATAACAAGCTGATTAAAAGCATCACGCCGGTTGAGCGCTACGCCACCGGCAGTGAGTAATAAGAGAGCCCGCAACGATCGCTGCGGGCCATTTGCCTGGCATCACTTCTGATAAAGCCAGTGTTCAATATCGCTGGCTGGCAGCGGTTTTGAAAAGAAGTAGCCCTGGATTTGATCGCAACCGTAAGTTTTCAGCAACGTCAGGGTGGCTTCCGTCTCAACGCCTTCGGCCAGCACGGTGTAGTTCAGCTCTTTCAGCATCTGAATAATGCATCTGACGATGATTTTTGATGCATCATCTTCACCCATACGCGAGATCAGGGATCGGTCGATCTTGATCACATCCAGCGGGATATCCTGCAGATAGCTGATGTTGCTGTAGCCGGTGCCGAAGTCATCCAGTGAGATCACAAAGCCGTGTGATTTCAGCGCTTCCAGCCCGCTGATCGCCACATTGGTTTTGGTGATCAGTTCATTCTCCAGACACTCAATGCCCAGGATAGAATTGGGTAACTGAGCCGCCGCTAATTTCGCCACCAGCCGATCGGCAAAATCGGGCTTTGCGAAATCGCGTTCGCTGACGTTGATCGAAACCGGAATCAGATCGTATTCGCGATCCCAGCGCGCAAGCTGCTCAATGGTGTGATCGATAACCCAGTTGGTCAGATCGGAAATCAGGTTGGTTTTACCCGCTAACGGAATGAATTCTGAAGGGAAAAGCTCGCCCCGCTCAGGATGATTCCAGCGGATAAGCGCCTCCAGCCCGACCGTTTTACCGCTTTTGAGACACACTTTAGGCTGCCAGGCCAGGTAAAGCTCTTCGTCTTTATTCAGCGCCTGAGCCAGATCGTTCATGATCATAAAGTCATCGGTGCGCCGCGAGTCGTAACTCTCTTCAAAACACATTGCACTGATGTTCTCATCCACCGCCTCATGCAGCGCGCTCACGGCCTGACGCACCGTTTCATTGGCATCCATCTGGCCCGGTACAAACTCTGTTTCACCGGTAAAGACATCCAGGTCGAGCGTGATATTTTCCGCCAGATCGGCCTTCATGCCCTTAAACAGGTCGATCATGTTATGTGCGGTATAACGACCCGAGTAGGGCTGAACAATAGCAAAACGGCCTGGAGCGAAAGTATAGAGCGTTTCATTCTCCGGAAGATTGAGCCGGTGAGCGACATCCTGCGCCATCTGCTTTAGCAGTTTCTCCATCGGCGCAATGCCCACCGCACGGGAAAGCTCATAGGCGCGAATGATGTCGAGGCAGTCGATAAGAATCAGGCGAAAGCGGCTCTCTGGTGCGACAAGGGTCAGTTGCTGAATATCACGAATCAGACGTGGGCGATTCGGCAGGTGCGTAATGACGTCGGCAAAACCCGCATTGTTCCAGGCATCCAGAAATGAGGTGACCAGCGTAGCCAGTGAGCGCAGCGTAGCGAGTTTCTCATCCGTAAAGGGATGTGGCTGGGTGTCGGTGACGCAGAGCGTGCCCAGCACCGCGCCGTCGAGGTTCTGCAGCGAGACACCGGCGTAGAAACGAATATGCGGATCGCCTTTCACAAACGGGTGCGTGACAAAGCGCTCATCCAGTAAGGTGTCATACACCACCAGATGTCCCTCACCATCAATGACGTGGCGGCAAAGAGATTCATCACGGGTCGATTGCTTAAGATCGAAGTTGCGGGACGCTTTAATATATTGGTTATGATCGTCAATAATTGAAATGAAGCTGCCAGAAATACCCAGCACCTGGCTGGCGAGATTAACGAATCTTTCCAGCACCTTATCCCGGGCTTCATCCGGGGACAAAAGTGCCTTGATCGCACTCAGACGTTTTACGTCGCTGCCATTTTGCTCGTTATGCACTGAAACCTCTCCTATGCAGGCGCAAAAATCGAAAATAATTTAGCTCAGGAATGCTCAATTAGCGCCCAATTATCAGATAAATAGCGGCTCAATCTGACAGTACTTTCACAGTGAAACAGTGTCGCATGATATCTGATCGCTGTCGAAATCATTTAACGCTCTTCTTTCATGTGCGCAACCTGCGGCGACTCCGTCCTGAAGCCCAGACCGATCAGGCGTCCCAGTACAAAACGCAGAAACGGCAGGCGCTGGATAATCGCGGGAACCTTGCTGCTTCCCGAAGGTTTTCTTTTTGCTTTGCTGCGGCTCATTTTGATCTGCAAAAACTGCGTGGCGACGGTAGGGAACTGACGGCGCTTCTGCACTTTTTCCAGATCGCGCAGCTGCAGTTCTCCCCGCTTCAGAGGATCGGTCAAAAGATTCGCCGTCGCTACCGCATCCTGAATCGCCAGATTTACGCCAACCCCGCCAATCGGCGACATGGCATGCGCCGCATCACCAATGCAGAGCACACCAGGTTTCGCCCACTTATCCAGTCGGTCAATCCGTATCGACAGCAGCTTAAAGGCTTCCCAGCTCTCGATTTCCGCCATGCGCGTCGCTTCAAAGGGCGACAGGGCCGCCACTTCTGCTTTAAACGCGTCGAGTCCTGCGGCCTGTTTCGCTTCAAACTCCCCTTTCGGAATGGTCAGTCCGCACTGCCAGTAGTCGCCGCGATCGATAACAATAAAGTTCTGGCGTGGCCCTTTATGGCCCATACCCAAATCGGGATCCTGCGGCTGTTTACTTAAGCGGAACCAGATGACATCACGTGCTGCGCCGAATTCCTGTCCGGTCAGTCCTGCCGCTTCGCGAACGCGTGAATGGCGGCCATCTGCACCGACCACCAGTTTACAGCGGATGTGCAGTTGCTGATTCCCGCGGGAAGCTATCACACCACTGACCTTGCCATTTTCAACATTCAGCGACTCAAAAGAGGTCGACTGCAGCAGGCTGAAGCCCGAATACCGGGCGCTCTGTTCAGCCATATAGTTCAGGAAATCCCACTGCGGCATAAAGGCGATAAAACGGCACTGAACCGGCAGGCGTGAAAAATCGGCCATCGTAATACTCTGTCCGCCGATTTCCGCCTCCAGCTTTTCGGCACGCTGATGCGGCAGCGTCAGGAAAGATTCCAGCAGACCGAGCTGATGCATAATTTCCAGCGTTGAAGGATGGATGGTGTCACCGCGAAAATCGTGGAGAAAATCGGCGTGCTTTTCGATCACCACCACGCGCAGGCCTGCGCGGGCGAACAGATAACCCAGCATTAATCCGGCCGGGCCACCGCCGACGATACAACAGTCAGCGGTGAGAATTTCAGTGGAATGTGGCTGCATGTCAGCTCCCTGTCACGCCAGTATTGCTATGATTATTGCGTCGACCGTGGCTACGTTGCCGCAGTCGGTCGGGGATATTGTGCTCAGGCTAATCACTCAATGCGATTAATATCAACTGAAAACTGCCGAAGACCCGATCCTGTCCTCAGCAGTCAGGAGACCATCATGAACGTGATCCGCAACACGCTGTTTATTCTGCCGCTGTTAAGCCCGCTGATTGTGGCAGCCGCACCCTACGACACACTGAAGTTTGCGCTGCGTCAGCAGCAGATAACTGACGATCTGCGCCAGAAGTGCCAGTTATCACCAGCCATCTCCGATGAAAAACTGCGTCAGACGTTTCTTAACGATAAGCAGAACCAGAAGCAGAATCAGGTCACGCTGACTGCGGTGGCTCAGGCGCTGAAAAACCAGGATGATCCAGCCTACCGCGAACGCATGGCGCAAGTGGTTTGTCCACCACAGACGAATTAACCCTTTACCCCGATGAAATTGATCCTGACGTTTGTTTTCACCTTATCACTCAGTAAACTGGGGCGCTGGTCTGGTTGAACAAGAATGTCTCTCAATGAATGAAGAATCACCGCAGCCGGTTTATGTTCCCCGCTCCATCGCGGCGCGCAGCCGGATGTTTCGCGCCCTGCTCTATCGTGATAAAACGCCGCTGGCGATGCTGTTCTGTGCCGCGCTGGTCGGTACGCTGGTTGGCCTGGCGGGCGTGGCGTTTGCCCGGGCCGTTGAAACAATACAGCAGTGGCGTGCTGACACGCTTATACCATCGCAGTTTCAGGGCTGGATGCTCTACGCCGCCGCCTTTGCCATCTCGGCTCTGCTGGCGATGGTGGGCTATTTTCTCGTCAGGCGCTTTGCTCCCGAAGCGGGTGGCTCCGGTATCCCTGAAATTGAAGGGGCGCTGGAAGAGCTGAGGCCTGTGCGCTGGTGGCGGGTGATTCCGGTGAAGTTCTTTGGCGGCATGGGCACGCTGGGTGCCGGTATGGTGCTGGGCCGGGAAGGCCCGACAGTGCAGCTGGGCGGGAACATTGGCCGCATGGTCATTGATATTCTGGGGATGCGCAGCAATGAGGCACGCCATACGCTGCTGGCAACTGGCGCGGCGGCCGGTCTGGCGGCGGCGTTCAATGCGCCGCTGGCGGGCATCCTGTTTATCATCGAGGAGATGCGTCCGCAATTCCGCTATAACCTGATTTCAATTAAAGCCGTGTTTACCGGTGTGATCATGGCCAGCATCGTGTTTCGCTGTTTCAACGGCGAACAGGCGGTGATCTCCGTCGGCAAGCTGGCTGATGCGCCGGTGCAGACGCTGTGGCTCTATCTGGTGCTCGGGATGATTATCGGTATGGTCGGCGTCCTGTTTAATCGCCTGATATTTATCACGCAGGATCTTTTTGCCCGCTTTTATGCCGGTAAAACGGCACGCGTGGTGCTGGCCGGTGCATTGCTGGGCGGCGGCTGCGGTATTCTGGCTCTGCTGTTTGCACCTGGCGCAGGCGGCGGTTCAGAACTGATTCCACAGGCAGTCCATGGCGTCTTTCCGTTCACCCTGCTGCTGATCATCTTTCTGGTCAGGCTGGTGACCACCCTGCTCTGTTTTGGCTCAGGTGCGCCGGGCGGTATTTTTGCGCCGATGCTGGCGCTGGGTACGCTGCTCGGCACAGCCTTTGGGGTGGCCATGTCGGACCTGTTCCCGTTTTATCATCTGGAAGCGGGTACTTTTGCTATCGCGGGGATGGGAGCACTGTTTGCGGCGTCGGTAAGGGCACCGCTGACCGGTATCGTGCTGGTGCTGGAGATGACCGATAACTATCAGCTGATATTGCCGATGATTATTACCTGTCTGGGCGCTACGCTGCTGGCGCAGTTTCTGGGAGGGAAACCACTTTACTCATCAATCCTAGCCCGCACGCTGGCGCGTCAGGCAGAAGCTACCCGCCCGTAGGGGCGGATGACCGGCTTAATTACTTACCATCAAAGTAGTCAGCAGGCATCTGTCCAGGTGCCTGATTGATCACTTCATCGTTATCTGGACCTTCATTCTTCATATAGGTCACTTTCGCAAACTCTGGAATGATCACATACGGATAGGCCGGCCCTTCATCGCGGAAGCGGTGCATATCTTCAATGAAATCATTCTGATAACAGATAGTTTTTTCCGGATGCTGACCTTCACCGGCAATCCACTGCGGGAAGAAAATTGTGCCGTGAACCAGAGTGCGATTCAGATCAAAAAGCAGGCTGACGCAGGTGCCGGTGGGTTCATGCCAGTCTACTTTGTAGATGCCCGGGGCGAACTGAATCGCGTGCATTTTCTGGTTGGTCACCCAGCGGCCACCTACCAGTCCCTGATGAATGCGGTAGTCGCAGGTGGTTTCGTTGCGAGCGTACCACTCATATTTCCAGCCATTATCGTAGGTATAGACAAAATGCGTACCGACGAACTGTGAAAGATCGCTGGAGATATTCTCTGGAGATTCTGCAGACATTTTAACCTCTGTTTGAATAGCGCACTTAACAGGCGCAGATGAATTTCAAAAGAAAGCTATAGCGCAATAACTCGATGAATATTGACTATGACGCAGATTGATTTTTTTGCCATCTGAAAACGGAAATGGTTCGCAATTGGTAAATTAAAAACTCCTTAAAAACCCTTCCCGGCTCCCTGAAGGCAATAGACTCCAGAAAAGAGATACTTTCATATGAATTACTAGTGGAAACTTATAGATGCATAGTGGTGAGACGAGATATCTATCAGTCGTCAATCACCTTGCTGAGTAACTCTTTTGTCAGTCAATTTTAAATATACTCCTTATTTTTCAATATATTGAAAGAGTGTAACGTATACTTTCCTTTTCTTGGGTTGATTATGTTTGCATCATTACTTTGCCAGATAAGACCCTGTCAGGACAATTTGAACATGGGGAAGTTGATGTGGCGTTGCTGACACCAGATACCACGCCGCCGACGTTGCATACACGGCAACTGTTCAATGAACAATATGTTTGTCTGCTGAGTGAAAATCATCCTCTGGCGGGCTGTGCGACGCTGTCGCTGGATGAGTTCTGTGCGCAGGATCATGCGCTGGTTTCGTGGCCCGGCGGAAATTTTCATGGGGTTACCGACCAGGCTTTGGCTGCGATTGGCCGGGCCCGCCGGGTAACGCTCTCAGTTTGCAGTTTTCTGGTGCTCCCGGAAATTTTGCGCGTCACTGATTTGGTAAGCGTGGTACCGAAACGACTGGTAGTCGACACCACGGGTCTGGTCATGTTGTCACCACCGCTGATCATCCCCGGCTTCAGCAAAATCATGGCCTGGCATGACCGAACCCATCATCACAAAGGGCATGAGTGGCTGCGTGAACGACTGGCGTCCGTGGCTAAAACGGTGGTGTATTAACAGGGATAGCGGACTGCGGCTCACTGTTTTGCGATTTTGTTTAAGCAACAGACAGGATAACGGGGCGTTATATCGCATTCTGTCCGACGTCGAAAAGGCAAAATCGCGCTTTACTATGTCGATAGCGGGGTAAAAGTGATGCTGGGGAGATCAGGAAAGAGAGTGTTGAACTGAGGAAACAATAGCAGGAGAATAAATCGCGCGTGAATCACTTTAAATATTATCGATAAAAGCTGCTTTGATAATGTTAATTACTCATATTTACGTTCTGAAAAGAACTGACAGACAACGTAAAATGATAAAAGCCCTGACTGAAATAGCCAGGGCTTTTAAGGTACTACAGATTTTACGTTTACCATTAACTAACTTAATTGATAGGTACTACTTCGGTACTGCTATTTATGAACAGATCCTGCGGATAATAATGATCACGATACTGAAATGTCACTATTATTAGCGGTTTCAACCACCTGATAGTCTTTCAGGAGACAAAGACAGGTCAGGCCCGTATAAATCTGCACACCCCCATCGCGATATATACTCTTTGATGCGTTGCCTTACTTTCATTACGACGTTTAAACCGCAATCGTATCCTGTCGTAACGTAACGTTCAGAACTACGAGGCCTTACATCATCGCGACGCGATACTACATACTTCTTAAAGACTTACTTCGACTCCATTTAACAGGGTTATCTTAACTAACGAACAGTTTTAAAGAACAATGTTTAACAGAACCACCGACAACATCAACTCAAACACTTGTCGGCACCTTTAACACATAACACCTTTGGTTTTCAGTCTATCAGGGCAACTGCACGCCGCTGATGAATCCTACTTTACGGATATAAAAAACGATGTCAACACTGGTTTTAAAAACATGTTTATATTTGCAGTGAATTTTTCAGGCAATCATTTAGCTCTGAAACGCCCGTAAATTTATTATCAATGTTAAGAAAAATTGAGCCCTAATCTATTCAACCTGAATAATTAAGCAGGTCACTATCTATCCTGACACTTAACGGTAGCAATAAAAAAGGCGCCCGCAGGCGCCCTCAAAACTCAGCATGCTGTAAAGATCTTTATTTCGCCAGGCTTGCCAGTAAAACCTTCGCGGTTTCGGCTGAGGAACCTGGGTTCTGACCGGTAATCAGCAAACCATCCTGAACCGTATAGGACTGCCAGTCATCACCGCGTGAGTATAGGCCGCCGTTCTGTTTTAGCACATCTTCAACCAGGAACGGCACCACGTCAGTCAGGCCAACGCCCTCTTCTTCACTGTTCGTGAAGCCAGTAACTTTCTTTCCTTTGACCAGAGGCGTGCCATCAGCATTTTTCACATCACGCAGGACACCTGGAGCATGACAGACCAGCGCAACCGGTTTGCCCGCCTGCAGGGTTTGCTCAATCAGCGAAATGGAGTGTTTGTCGTTTGCCAGATCCCATAAAGGACCATGGCCGCCTGGGTAGAAAACGGCATCAAACGCTTCCTGATCAACAGTATCAAGCTTGATGGTCGAGGCCAGTACTGCCTGAGCAGCAGAATCGGCATGGAAGCGGCGGGTCTCATCAGTCTGAGAATCGGGTTCATCACTTTTTGGATCGAGTGGAGGCTGTCCGCCCTTCGGTGAAGCCAGGGTAATCTCTGCGCCCGCATCAAGAAATGCATAGTAAGGTGCGGCAAGTTCTTCCAGCCAGAAACCGGTCTTCTTGCCAGTGGTGCCCAACTCATCATGCGAGGTCAAAACCATTAAAATTTTCATTTCCGCTCCATATCACAGTTAGTCGGTTTCAGGTGTAAGGATAGTCAGAACCAGCGTCTGAGCCGCTATCTTCTGCGTTGACCCGTTAATCATGGCGGGGTTAGGAATATTTATGAAATTTATTTTTTCAATTTCAGTTATTCACATAGCATTATAACTCAATGAAATACGATCTGAATTTACTGCCAGTTTTGCTGGTCATGATGGAAGAGCGCAACGTTACCCGCGCAGCGGAACGGCTTGGCATAACCCAGCCGGCGCTTTCTAATGCATTAAACCGGCTGCGTGAAACGCTCAACGATCCGCTATTTATCCGCGAACGTTACGGGATGCGACCGACGCCGAAAGCGGAACAGCTGGCTCAGGTGGTCGGTGCTGCGCTGTCATCGATCGACAAGGTTATTCTTGGCCAGCAGGACTTTGATCCGCTTCATGCCACCCGGCTCTTCACGCTTGCGCCTAACAGCTATGTCGAATTCATCATGATGCCTGCCATCGTGGCCCGCCTGAGGAGCTGTGCGCCCGGCATCCGACTCCGCCTCACTCCTTTTGGCAATGACGTCACTGAAACCGGTGTGATTTCAGGTAATACCGATATGGTGCTGGGCCGTATCGTGGAGCCGCCCGATAATCTCGTCGTTCAGCACCTGATGAATGAAGGTCTGGCCTGCGTGATACGCGCCGATCATCCGCTGGTGGGCGAAAACCTCAGCGCAGAGCAATATGAGCAGTTAAAGCACGTCAACGTTCTGCCACCTGGCCGTATGCGCGCTGGGTTATATCAGGCGCTTGAGCAGCGCGGCCTGCGTCGTCAGGTTGCAGTCTCCGTCACCCACTTTCTGGCCGTGCCGGAAATGATTGCGGTCACGGACTACTGCGCGACCCTGCCGCGTTTGATCTGTCAGCACCTTTCACGCGATCAGCGGCTCAGAATCATTCCCGCGCCGGTTGACCTGGGCACCTTTCCGGTTGAAATGGGCTGGCATGCACGCTATCGCGACGATCCTGCCCATCGCTGGTTCAGGACGTTGATTACAGAGACGGCACAGTCGCTGTCTGATCCCCAGATAAACAATTAGCACGATCACCATTGCCGCACTAATAGTTAATATTGATATCATAACCTGAGTTACTATTATTCCCATCGGAGGCAAACATCCTCCCAATTCATAACTCAGGAATATGACAGTAAAGCCGTGTTGAACCCTGCTTTGACTGGGTTTTGAATCGTGATTGTTAAGCCTGAACTTAAGTATGTACACCGCTATGTACACAAAACAACACAATAGCCTTCTGATTAAAACCAAACTGTAGGTGACGACGGTTCGTAAACATCCATGACGAGCACCATCACTTCTCTAGCAGTATTCTCCCCTTAGCCCTTCCCCTACGATCGTCCTTCCGTCATGAGATGTATCCCCGAAATAACCACCTTGCCATTTATTTTTTTCGCGAGCTGGCGAGCTTGAACTCTATCAGATGCCAAGCTAAGCCTCGGACGTCCGGTTAATTGAAATGTATCCTTAAGGCGTTTTAATGCACATCATGTTTGTCGGATTTGCCATGATCGTGCGATTCGAGATGGCCTTAGCTGCTTTATAATGCAGCTAATGTCCGCTAAGAGCGAAGAGAAGACATTCGCAGTATGATGAAGTTTTACTTAAAACGTGGCATATTAAACAACAGGAAACAGGTCAGCGCAGCTAGCTTTATTTTATAGCATTAATGATAGTGTTCAGTCTGAATTTCCTACTCATGCTTTAGTCGATTACAGCCATTATATAGCTGAACATTGGTTTGCCGAAAAAAACTTGACAAAACTTAACATGCTTGTAACTATAACTATGCCCATATAGCTCAAATTTGGTAGAGCGCCTTTAAATCTGCATCTATTGAGGTTTGAAGGAGGTTCCTGGTTCAATTCCAGGTATGGAAAAAATATTTTCTAAGTGTTTTTTCCATACTTGTGAGTCGCAAACTTCATCCTAAGGCGCGTTATGGATAGAGCCCAACAACTTATCGTGTTCCAATCTCAAACAAAGAACATAAAAGAATTAGATCGAGCTTGGCGCATCGCTAAGATTAGTTTGAATCTTGCCTTAAAAAATGATCGAGATACTGAGGCAAGAATCCATACGAAAACTCTTTCGCTAATTTATTCTGCTTGGACTGAAGCGTTATTCTCAAAATTAATTCATACTCCTTATGGTTTTGAATTAAGCGAAATTGAGAGTATAAAAAAATTAAAAGGAATGGAAGCTCAATGGCGTAGATGCTTAAAAGTAGCTAAGGCTAAAGTTTTATCAGCACCAACATTCAATTCCGTTCAATTATCTTCCGCTGATACTTATATTAAAAAATTAATCATTGACTATGTGAAAACGCCAAGTGCACTCAGGAATAGGATTGCTCATGGGCAATGGGTTGTCGCTTTTCAAGGTGATAGTGTAACTGATATAAGTTCTGACTTGACGCTAGCCATTGAAGAGTTAAATGTGGTCGCTCTAGATAATTTAAAAATGGGTTTTAAAGGGTTGGCTGATATTATAGAAGCAATGATTGAGTCACCAAACAATGCTTTTGTGAAAGACTATACTAAAGTTGAATCCGATTTAAAAAGTAACTTATCAAGACGTAGTGGATACACATTGTTAGGGCATATTCAGAGTTTAAAAGGAAAATATGCTTATCGACTTTTAAAGCCGACACGGCTAGCAAATTGTATTTGTTCCATTCAAGATGATGGCTAATTTTATTTTTTTAATGTAGCGTGCTTTGTATTGTGATGGCTCTTAATATTTAGAGCCATTCTATTCGATTCCTTATATAGCCAAATTCCTAAATCCCACCTCCTATCTCACAATTACCTAACCTAAGCCCCTAATTAGAATTTTCTTTCGCAATACGTAGGTTTTCTTTACGCCAGATGCTAAAAATTAAATTTTTGGAAAAACTTATATAAGCAGCTTAACTTCCTGCGCAGCGAATTACTGTGGCGCGCTGAACTGCCCCAGTTGCTCCTTACAAAATATTGTTAGCTACGTCCGCTTCTGGCACAATGCGGACGCTATCCAGCCCAATGTCCGCTATGAGCGATAAGCCGCCATTGACTCCATGTTCAGCGGCTAGCAGGTTGTAATGAAATGCTAAAGCTTTTTGCCGTTGAATTTAAAAACTTCGCTTCTTTTGATATCTCGCGACAACGATTCTAGTCCCGGATATATAAATGACTCCGTTATACCTAGAGCTTGCAAATCTTTAAGCATTTGGGGTACCACTTCATATGGTATAAATATTTTATGTATAATTTTACGAAGCTCATCATAATAGTCTAATTCCCATGTATTTGAACCATGTAATGTAAAGTGGCCCGATTGTGATCTTATTCTCGTATCAATATGACTTGATTGGACTGCAATTGGAAGAAAATTACAACCATCTTTTTTATTCATTGGATCGAAGTAATGACTCCATTTATCAGCCTCTTCACAAATATAAATTTTTGATCTGTTTGAGACTGTTAGATAATTCAATTCTGATGGGCTTATGGCAAAAACAGCAGCTCCTTCCGAGCAAAACTCATCGCTTTCCATAAAATTTTGCGAGGGCGATTCGTTGTAATGCCTCTCTTCGTCAGAGGTAGGATTTGATTCGATAGCAAAGAATAACGCAACTAAGGCGTTTGTCGTCCAGTCTAACAGCCTCGTTGGTACGCCATAGTGCTGCATCAAGAACATCCACTCAAAATTATTTGAGGGCTCTCGATTCAAAAAAGGAACCGCTCGAGACTTAAATTCATAAAACATATTTTCGGGACTAAGACCTGTTACATGACCGCCCTCTGAACATATCACCTGACCATTTTCGACCCTATTACCTCTGGCATCAGTTAAAGGAACGGTATCACGTAATACCGAAGGTGCTAATCTATATGAAGCGCAAGCATGTCCTCTAAACCATATGTCATCGACTTCATTTACTATTTCTGTAACTGTTGAAACATAATCTGCTAGCGAGTTTACGGCATACTTAAACATGATCGTCTCCTAAATAATATGGCTATTCTAATATAACCTAAGTGATGCAATAAACGTGCGATGATTGAATGACTGACTAAATCATTTACCAAGATTTTTAGCTTTGTAGTGACTAAATTATCTGGTAACGCAAGTAGAGGTAGCATGAACTATATACAGTCCAACCCTGTCCGCTTCTGGCACGCTGCAGACAGGGTTAGTAGTCATCCAGTTTGCTGTGAGGGAAGATTTAGCGCTGATAAATAGTTGATGAAATTAAAGTTTCTCATCTATTTTTTCTGCGGGAAGTCTTCGCGATTTTATTTGTCCTTTTTTTCTTTTGCCTGATCCTTTCGCTTTTAGCGGGCTTTAAAAGACAGCTCTCTTTTTTGAGTTCTCGCATACAGTACTCTGGGTTGTAGCTTGAAAAAGCATCAGTCTTTATACTTGGGATTATTGAACTAGGCAACATATTGGTGTGAAACCTAGACACTAGTAGAGGATAATTGCCAATTTGATGTGGCCCATATTCGTCCACAGAGAATTGTGCTAACTTATTAAATAGATCGAAATCTATTTTGTTTTTGGCAAGTGGGTTATGGAATATGTACAGACCATCAAGTAATTGCTCGGGATTTTCTGGTGTTACTTCATGCACACGAAAATGCGGTTCATCTTGCAAATATCTAATGTTTAGAACTGTATCGAAATTTATTTTTTCTGATTTATGTAGCGAAGAGAGTTTACCTAATGTCAGTGTGTTGCAAAATAAAACCGCTGAAACTTCTTTGAATTCTGGGTTAAAAAAAATTCCAAGATTTAAATCCGAATCAGTGCCGGGTTTCTTAATTTTATTTTTTTTGGTGTAAACTTTATTTTCTGGGTCGTAATAGTGCCCATACAGTAAAGCAAACATGGAATAAATAAATTCTCTGCCATAGGCAATTTGGTCATGGGAGGATAAGGCTATTATATATGGAGCCTTAGGCGAAACCCAATTACAATCGACGTATCCTTTAATAGGCGTATTATCTTTGCGTGTATATCCAGTGTATTTTCCTAGCTTTGATTTTAGGGAGTTAGAATGACGTGATATTGCCTCATCGATGATATCTGTAAACTCACGCTTGGTTTTAATCGGCCGTAAGTTGGCCTCAACATCCTCTAGAGTTCGTAGTTTTTCAGGAGTACCATCTTTTTTAATCTCTGACACTACTGCTTCAATGTACATCTCTTTGGGGGCTTCGACGATAAAGTCTGGTCGATTATGCTTTTCGCTAACTTTGAAGTTCATTTCCTTCAGTACTGCGTGAAGATAGAGCTCCCAAAAAGTAGAGTGAAACGATGTTTGAAATTCTTTTTTAGCTTTTTTATCGCGATCATAAAAGTCATTTCCCCAAGAAGAAACAACCTCTTTAGCACCGACGTACCCTAACTGGTTATTCAGATCCTTAAATTTGAAATGAAGGAGGTCTAAATCAGTATCTTCGTCAATTTCGAAAAAGTCCATCCAATAGTTCCTTGTATCGAGGTGCATTTATCCATGGGTGATTTTTATAGCATGAGATAGTCATGGATAACATAAATTTACTTTTTTTACTGTGAAAGTGATCTCATCCCTTTGTTTAACCTTCTCCCCTCTAATTTATGCAGCTCCGACGTTACTAACGTCCGCTTCTGGCACAAAGTGGACTGACGGCAGGCCAGGGTCCGCTATGAGCGAAAAGCGGACGCTGGCGTTCTTTGTAAAAATCCGGTTTGTGTTGGGTTGCATTAGTTTAGGGACGAAAAATATTGTGTCGGCGATTTACCCAGCGCTTTCCTGAACATTGTAATAAACGCGCTGACCGAATCATATCCCAGCGTTCCGGCTACGTGCTGCACGGATTGGCCTTCTGCCAGATGGCTCAGCGCAACCATTAAATGCAGTTGCTGACGCCAGCGACCAAAGCTCATTCCTGTCGCATCTTTTATCAGCCTGGCCAGAGATCGTTCGCTGGTAGCCAGATGCGCAGCCCACTGCTTTAGCGTTCTCCGGTCATCAGGATCATTAAAAAGTGCCTCAGCCATATTCCGGATTTTAGGATGGTCGGATACAGGCAGGTGGAGCGCTTTAACCGGCACATCCGGTATATGTTCCAGCAGCACCGCTGCCAGCCTCGCGGTTTTACTGTCAGGCGAATAAGCATGTTCCTGCTCTGCCAGAAAAAGAACCAGCTCGCGGACCAGAGGAGTAATAGCAAGGGTACAGCAGGTTTCCGGCATCGCTGCCGCGCCGGGCTCAATAAATAAAAAGCAGGTGTCTGCATTCTTCGTGACCCGACAACTGTGGGGGATTTTTCCCGGAACCCAGACAGCATGTCCCGGTGGAACAAGCCACAGCGCATCCTGAACCTTACAGCTCACTGCACCGCGCAAAGAGAGAATAAGTTGTCCCTTACGGTGAGCGTGCGGACTCTGACCTGCATACTCGCCTGACGATGATAAATGCAGCGCGATAGCAGCCTGACTGAAAGCATCGGCATTAAACTCATCCGGTGAGGTCACCGGTTTTTTATTAACTGGCATGATTTAGTTATATGTTGTCAGGTTATCTATATTGTGTAACTCATGCGTCCTTTAAAGTCTTTCTTTTTACCAGAGAACGCAAAATTTATGTCCCACACTACGAACAGGTGGTCTTCAATCATACTTGTGACCGGCATCCTTTTTATTGCCATTAACCTGCGAGTTCCATTTACCGCTATCGCACCCGTTTTAGAGTCCGTTCGCCATGATTTTGGGCTAAGTATCATTGCCGTTGGGTTGCTTAACTCACTGCCTTTACTGGCATTTGCCGCATTTTCTCCCCTGAGTGCATCAATTTCCCGGAAGTACGGTCTGGAGCGCACCCTTTTTGGTGCCCTGGCCGTGATTTCGGGGGGTATCCTGCTTCGCTCCACAGGCAGTGTCTGGGCGCTTTATGGCGGAACCATATTGATAGGTATCGGGATTGCTCTGGGCAATGTCCTGCTGCCTGGCCTTATAAAGCGTGACTTTTCTGACAACGTGGCTTCCGTAACAGGGGCATATTCCATCACCATGGGCGCCGCTGGCGCCATTGGCTCTGCCATTGTCATTCCTCTGACGCAGAGCTGGGGCTGGAACATCGCGTTAGCCATGCTGGTTATAGCACCGCTGCTTGCGTTGCTTTTATGGTTGCCCCAGTTAAAGAAGAAGCATCAGCTGCCAGTAGCGGGTGAGAAAAAAGCGGCGACCGTCGCGGTGTGGCGCTCGCCTCTGGCATGGCAGGTCACCTTGTTTATGGGCCTGAATGCGATGCCGTTTTATGTTGCTGTCGGCTGGCTGCCAGCCATTCTTACGGACAGTGGACTCTCCTCAGCTCAGGCTGGTGAGGTACATGGCATCCTTCAGCTTACCACCGCCATTCCCGGCCTGATTCTGGCAGCCACGCTGCGTCGTCTTAACGATCAGAAATTAGCTGCTGCTGGCGTCAGCCTGTTAACCGGGGTGTCATTTATCGGCATCCTGTATTTGCCGAATCTGGCGATGCTTTGGGCTGCGCTTCTCGGCTTTGGCTCAGGTGCCAGCATGATGCTGGGTCTGACCTTCATCGGGCTGCGTACTAAAAACGCCGGTGATGCTGCCGCGTTGTCAGGCATGGCGCAGAGTGTCGGTTATCTGATGGCGGCGATGGGTCCGCTGTTGCTGGGCAAAGTACAGGAGTTTTCCGGAGGCTGGACGGTGCCATTACTGATAACCGCAGCAATCGCAGTCGCAGGTGCCTGCACCGGAATGGCTGCCGGACGAAACGCTCACCTGGAACCTGTACAGCAGCCGGGGTGAATTAGCTGACACAGCAGGGGAAACGATCGGTTCCTCTGCTGAGGATGCTATTAATTGTCGTTCTGAAGCGTTTACCTGTTACCGGAGCCGTCTTTTACCGGGAAGACCGTTTCTCACCTGCTCCTTCGTTGAAAAGTCCGGCAACCCAGTCAGCAAAAGCACGCACGGCAGGAGAGAGAAAACGCTGATGCGGATAGAGCATCGTCACCGGCATGGAGGGTGGCTGCCAGTCCGCCAGAACTTCGATCAGTTTGCCTTGTTGCAGATTCTCCGAAATCACATTCTCAGCAAGCTGTGCCAGCCCAAAACCTTCAAGACACAGTCTGATGTAGAGTCCCGTTTCGTTAACGGCTGCATCCCCCTCAACCTGAACAGAGAAGGGCTCAGTGCCTCGTGTGAAACGCAGTTCATTAGTGCGCCTTACCGAACCGGAAAAGTAATGAATCGCCCGATGCTGCGACAACGCTTCCGGCGTCTCAGGGACACCATACTCCCTGAGATAGTCCGGAGAGGCGCAGGTTACCCAGCGAAACCGGCCAAGCGGACGGGCAACCAGTGTGGAGTCAGTTAATTCCCCGGTTCGGATGACGCAATCCACTCCTTCCTGAACAAGATCGACCTGCCGGTCGCTGACACCAATCATCAGGTAAATATCCGGATAATGCCGGTAAAAGTCTTTCAGATTGGGCATGACGATGAAATGGGCAATTCCACCAGGCATATCAACCCGCAGCCGCCCCTGAGGGCGTCTGATGGATTCAGTCAGGCTGGATTCACTATGTTCAATTAGCGACAGGATCTCCCGGCATTGCGCCAGATACTGCAGGCCTTCAGGAGTAAGGCTGACCCGCCTTGTCGTGCGGTTCAGCAGACGCACCTGCAGGTATTTCTCCAGGTTTTTAATCGTGCTGGTGACGGTGGAAGAAGGCAGCGACAGGGTTTCTGCCGCGCGTACAAAACTCCCGGCTTCAGCAACCCGCGTGAAAACCTGCATAGCCTGAATCCGATCCATCGTCCTGCTCCTGGGTAAAAGTGAGTCTGATTATTCGCTAATTATGAATTATGAAAACGCTTTAAGCATCTTTTTCAGGGTAATTACGTGACGTATCGTTTCCCCATTAATCAGGAAAGAGGCAGGTTTAATGACCGACTACATCAGAAATATTGTTAACAATCAGAATGTCACTTTACAGGCTACGTTGATTCGTGGCGCGACGATACTGAGCATGGACGAGAACGTCGGTAACATTGAGCGTGGCGATATTCTCATCAACGGCTCAACGATTACCGCCGTTGGCCAGAACCTTGATGTACCGGGTGCGCATGTCATTGATGCCACTAACATGATCGCCATGCCGGGAATGGTCGATTCTCATCGTCACGCATGGGAAGGACAGCTGCGCCGCATTAACCCAAACGCTACCTGCCTGGACGACTACAGCAATGCCACACACTTCTCGTTCGCTAAATATTACCGTCCTGCCGATATCTATGTTGGCAACCTGCTGACGGCGCTTGGCGCTATTGACGCGGGCATCACCACGATGATCGATAACTCGCACAACAGCCGAACCGCAGCGCATTCCGATGCCGCCGTCGAGGCCCTGCTTGATACCGGCATTCGTGCCATTCATGCTTCCGGCGCACCGGTAGCTGGCGAATGGGATAAAGCGCACTGGCCGGGAAACTGGCAGCGTCTGCAGGACAAGTATTTCAACGACAACCCTGAAAGCCTGGTCTCTCTCGCCGTCATGGCGCAGCTGGAGCCGGAGTTGTGGGCCGAGGCCCGCAGACTGGGATTGTCGATTGTCACTGAGTTCTTTGGTGCGGAGATGGGAGCTGAACTTAAATCACTGCATCAGCAGGGGCTGCTGGGTCCGGACAATATTTTTAATCACTGCACGGCGCTGCCTGACGAGGGATGGAAAATTCTGCGCGAAGCCGGTGTCCGGGTGAACGTCTGCCCGCGCTCAGATTCGCACTATGGCATCGAAAGCGGAATGTTCGCCATTGAGGCCGCGCAGCGTCATGGCATCAATCCTGGCCTGAGCGTAGACAATGAAACGTCGTACAGCACCGACATGTTTATGGAGATGCGCGTCGCCTTTTACCTGCAGCGCGTGATGGGCATGCATCAGCAGCAGTGCTGCGATTCTGAACATGCGCTGAAAACGCTTCCGGCGGCGCAGCTCCTTAAAGCCGCGACTCTTGATGGCGCGGCCTGTGCAGGGATGCAGGACAAAGTGGGCAGCCTGACGCCAGGCAAACAGGCTGACCTGGTGCTGATTAATACCAGTGATATCAATCTTTACCCGTCCGGCAATGCCTTTGGTACGGTGGTTCATGCCGCCGAGCGCAGCAATATCGACACCGTCATGATCGGCGGACGCATCGTTAAGCAGAACGGTAAGGTGCTGGGCGTGGACAGCACGCGACTGCGGGCGGCGATTGATGAGTCACGTGAGCACCTGTTTGCCGCCTCTGGCTACCAGCCCGACAATTTTGCTGACACCTTCCTGCCGCTGGAGCAGGCAGACTGAAAGGAATGAAAAGCATGATCTATTACGTAATCGCTTTTGCCGCAGGTCTGGGGATCACTCTGCAGACGACCCTGAACAGCCAGCTGGCAAAGGGACTGGGCGGCGACCCGGTCACTGCGGCGCTGTTTTCCTTTACGGCGGGCGCGTTAAGTCTGGGGGTTTACGCGCTGCTGAGGGGAGGATTGATGACATCGCTGGCGGCGATCCCGTCGCAACCCCTCTGGAGTCTGACGGGTGGAATGATAGGCGCATGTGCCCTGTTCAGCTATGTCGTGCTTGCGCCGAAAATCGGGTTTTCAGCTCTGCTCGGGCTGGCGATTGTCGGACAGTTACTTTCCTCGCAGATGATTGACCACTATGGGTTGCTGGGTGCTATGCGGCGACCGGTTTCGTTACTCAGGCTGGGGGGGATGGTTGTCATGCTGATCGGACTTGCCGTCATGCTTTTCGGCGATCGGCTCTCTGCACGTTTTCTGCAGTAACTGCGTTATCCACTTTTGCCATCGTGCAGTTCGACCTTTTATATCCGGAGGATTAACATGTTTTCAATTGCAGCTGAAGTCAGGAATACGCTTGGAGAGTGCCCGCCTTGGTGTGAGAGAACCCGCAGACTCTACTGGACTGACATTGAAGCCAGTGAACTGCTCGCCATAGAAGAAGGCAATGATGCAGTGATGCGCTGGTCGCTGCCTGAACGCCTTGGCTCCTTTGCACTGACCGAAAAGAGTAACATTCTGCTGATGGGATTCGCGTCAGGGCTGGCTTTCTATGATCTCAACAGCAGTTTAATTACCCCAGTGGCCGCTTCACCGGGAGACATCGGGACCCGCATAGGTGATGGACGATGTGACCGTGCCGGTAATTTTGTCTTCGGGACGATGGATGACGGTTATCCCGTTAAAGTCATCGGTAAGTTTCATCGACTCAACGCGGCAACGCTGACTGTTGAGACGCTTGCACTGCCCGATGTCGCTATACCGAACAGCATCTGTTTCAGCCCCGATGGTGGTACGCTCTATTACTGTGACTCGATGCAGGGTCGGATAATGTGCTGTGATTACCCCTTGCTGCAGAACCAGCGCGTGTTCGCCGAAATCGAAGGCAGCGGCGCGCCTGACGGCTCCTGCGTGGATGACATGGGCTATCTATGGAATGCTGAATGGGGAGGAAACCGTGTTGTCCGTTACCGCCCGGTTGGGACCACAGACGCTATTCTGACGTCACCTGGAATCCAGAGCACCTGTCCGACACTCGGCGGTGAGGGTTTTACCCGTCTCTATTGCACCACGGCTACAGTGGGACTCACTGCGCTGTCTGAATATGACGGTGCATTGCTGAAAGCTGAATCTGATGTCAGCCCCGGCTTACCTGAAAATCGCTTTGCGGCACACACAGTTTAACGGTTTTGATTCTGACAGAATTTTGCCAGTTCAGGCTCAAAGAAAATGTCCGCTTCTGGCACATAGCGGACGAACTAATTGAGTTGAAGGTCCGCTGTGAGCGAGAGGCGGACATCACTGACGTTTGCTCAAAGGCCTAACTTATCAATTATAAATTTAAACGATAACCTGGCGGCCCGGTTTCGAATGCGTCCAGCCTGGTTTTCCCCAGTCTTGTGCGTTTCTCAATCTAATGCCGCTAGCATGAAGCGATGTCAGCCATATACTTTTGAGTGGCGTGAGTCTCTCCATTACACGAAGCGTGATATTCCTTGATATAAGTTCAGCATCCAGGTTTGAAATTACCTTCAAGCCAGTTGGGATAACGTTTGTCCGGGATACCCACATACCGACCTCTCCCGTTGGCTCAAAGTGATCTACAGGCAATTCATATCTGTAAACTTTTCCATTTTGAAAGCGTGATAGCCATGCATGCTCGATGCAGGCAATGGCAGTAGCATGTGAGTTGTTTCCCATCCATTGTTCAAGGTCCACTCTGTTTGTATCAGGTAGTGGCCAAAATACGATGCGCGGGCACTCCCGAGGGAAAAGATAAAGTAATTCGTGAGCTTCATCAGTAGCCCATACCAGTGACCCATTTAACCACTCTTGTCCAGCAGGCCTGTCGACATGAACCCTTATTGGGCGAGGTTTGAATATGCTGATATCAGGACTATCGCTGAAATGAAAAAGACGCACTTAAGGCTCCATTCAAAATGTATCCAATATTCCGAATAAATCATTTTGAGTATCTAAAGTGTCATCCATATGAATGTTACTTAGCTTAATTTCCTTGAAGTAGGCCGCAGCGGATCATATGCGAATGTGGATATGTGAGATGTCCGCTACTGGCACAAAGCGGATGGAGTCAGATGAACGTCCGCTATGAGCGAAAAGCGGACGTTGCTAATAGCATTCTGAGTAAATCAACGGCGAGCAGGTCAGTCTGCTTCTAGCACAATAGAGCCTTAATGAGACCTAAACGCACATTATTTGATCTCGTAGAATCATCATCACCCCGGTGGGACTGGTATAAAAGGTGTGACCGAGCTGGTGAAACTTCGGGCAGGTTAGTCCAACTCTGTTACACTCAGGGCAGGCATGATTTTATAGTTTCAGCCAGGTTAGTGCTGCTACTGAAATCAGGCAAAAACTATAACCACTCAAAAGCAATACTGCTTGTCCGCTGCGACGGACTCTTATCGCCAGGCAGCAGGAAGTTTGATATGTTCAGAAGTGAAGAAGAAAAGATCAATATCGTTATTGGCGAAGCCATATTAGCGCTGCTTGAGGACGACGGTGTCTTCAGCGCTTACACCCTTTCCCGACAGTTGAAACAGATGCTTGAGGTGGAGACAGAGGCTGCCCGTCGTGAAATCATTAAAGAGGCAATAAGGCAGACCAGCAGACTTCTCGCCACAGCCCTCTATTCCGGTAATAGCAGTGCTGAAGTAAAGCGATTATCGCGCGAATTTTCTTGCCAGCAAAATATTGGGTACTAGTATTTATCCGGAATTTTACTCCTCCTGTTACGTTCTGCCTCACCAGGTCAGTGTACCCGGTGACTCAGCATCTGAATCGCCTTTATGATGTTTACCCGCACACGCGGGTCCGCGGTGCTTTTGCTGAGCAGTTCCAGTGCATTTATCAGTTCATCTTTATCTACTGTGGCTTTCTGACTGAGCAGCCTGCGGGCAGTACTACCAATGAGATCTAGTGCTTTTTCATTGTTATCCTCGTCCGAATTCATGAATATCCCCGTTAAACGAACCGCTGTAAATATAGCATTATGTCAGATAGGGGAAGGTAATTGTGTCCTTATCGGTGAGTTGATAACTTCATAAGCCCCGAGGGCCAAAGAGAGCAGCTTTCAGGCAGAGGCTCAAACCTATGACCTGCTCCCCGTAAACTAACATACCATGATGCAAGCAACGTCCGCTTCTGGCACAAAGCTGACGTTGATAGCTTCAGGATTGCACCGCCTGCCCGTCGTGTCTATTTTTAAACCTGCAGCAATATTTTTAGTTCAATGCATGCCGCCAGTTCATCACAACGCGCTGAAAGCTCAATGATCATGCCGGTTATGGTATTCAGCATTACCGATTTATCTGCCAAAACCAGTTGCCAGACAGCCTCACCCATCATTGTGCATGCTGCCTTACACGCCTGTTCCTAAAACCCAATTATCTGCATCGAACTCAAAAAGCTGACTTTAAAACAATTATGCAGCACTACAACGATATTGCGCACACCTCCCTGAGCTGTATGGCCCCGGCTTCTCCATAAAGAGTCAGGATGTTATGCCCCTAAACAGGATTACCGACGTTAAGCTGACACGCTGTCTTCATCACGCATGATTGATTGCTATTGTCCGGCATCTTTAAACTAAACATTAAAATAACAGCACTGCCACCACAATATTCATTTTAATGCATTGAAATATAATGGGTAATTTTCACTTTTCTGAATTGTACCTGACTGAAAATGGCCTCCTCTAAACGGTTGTGCATGCCGAATCATGCATCCCACTTTTAAGCAGGAGTTCAGATGTTATTCAGAAAAGCGTCCATGGCTTTGCTGGCCACCACAATTTTGTGTACCAATGCGATGGCTGAGGATACGGATGTAAGGCCTACCATGTCTTTTGGTTACCAGCGTGGCCATATTAAAGATTTTGGTGAAATTCAGGGCGGAAACTTCAGGTTTCAGTATGAGACATCATCACCGTGGGGTTTCATGGGATCTGTATCGGTGATGAAGAAGAACTGGCAGGATGCTGATACTGAGTGCAGAAGGAGTAATGCACAATGCAAAGAGGATTATAATGCAAAACATCGGTTAGACAGACAGGCAGAATATTACTCTGCTCTGATCGGCCCGACCTATCGCTTCTCAGAGAAACTCAGCGTCTTTGCCTTAGGGGGGATTTCGCATACGAAAGTAGATAATCCATTAATCTTAGATGATCGCAACAACTCTCAGATGAAAAATGGTTCCACTTCATCCAACCAGTTTGCATACAGCACAGGGCTGACATTTGATGCAACCGAAAATCTGGCATTAACTGTGGGCTTTGAAGGATCTCAGGCCGCATTTGCATCAAAAAAACATAAGATGACCAGTGTCTTCGTCAATGCGGGATATCGCTTTTAAGTATTAATTCAGTGGCTCGTTCCGGACGAGCCACTTTCAACTCTTGCCTGGTACTGCTGGCCAGTCTATTTTTTTCATTACACTTGCATTCAGCCTGTATACTTCAGCTAAATGTTTTTTCCAGGCGTCGAGTTTCTGTTTCTCTTCTTCATTTAGTCCGTATACATCCTGCACTACCGCCAGCATGCGTATTTCGGTATCGGCCTTTTCCAGCAACGCATTCTTTATTGCCTGATTATCCTCAATGGTGCTGTATTCCTGTTCAGGGATATCCGTCCAGACGGGCATTCCTTCCTTGCCAGACCCACGCTGTTTCCCTTCTGGGGGGGTACCGGTAAACTGTTGCCAGACTTCATCAGAAACAGGAATAATATCCTCCTGCCAGATACCGTTTCCTCTGTAAGCGGCCTCCTCATCCAGAAAATAAAAGGCATTACTTTTTGCACTGAAACCCATCTGCATAATCAATACCCCATAGCCAGCCAGTAGAATGCGGGTTCACCATTGCCGGCGTGCAGGGTAAAGTTTAATTGATTAACATCTGATATAAATGAATTGTCTTTACTCATTTTATGTCTGCCATATTGCGTAATTAATACGAGGGAACAGTAGTTGGGAAAAGCTGCCGGGTAATTAATTTCGCCTTTGCTTGTTTCATGCAGTCCTCCCTGAATAACGAGCTTACTGACCGGATCTTTCCAGATGAAAGGGAAGCCTTTTGTCTTATGAACAAATGATGCTGAACGGCCTGCCAGCCATGAATGCAGACTTCCGCCGCTCCATGCTTCTCCAGCAATATCGCCTTTAGTAGTGACTTCTGCTTTCCCAATCTTCAATGGCATGTCGGTGCTCAGTGAGCCTTCAACGTTTAACGGACCTTTTACTTCCCCGCCGCTTACGGGAATATAGCGGCGATCAAGATCACCCCAGTCAATATGCTGCTGGTTATTACACAGGACCCAGGCATTCAGGGTCGCATTCCACTCAACTTCATTTTGCTGGCAGCTGCTTAGGGTACCCTTCCTGAGTTCTCTGGCGTCATCGTTTAAGACTGGACAGGCCGGGAAATCACCGACACGGAGTTTGCATGCCCCTGCATTAGTCGCCTGTGTGCGAAAGAACAGACGCATGCCATCGGTGAGCTTTGTGACGGGTGGCTGGCAGATCAGATGAAAGTTATCACCCTCGCTTTTAACTTTGCCACTGTTAAGACGTCCCTGCTGCACAGCAGCAATGATGCCATCCTCAGGAAGAAAAGGCGCATGCTCAGCCATATGTATCGCTGAAGCATCAATGGATATTGCGCCGTTATCTACGGTAATTACCCATGCTGCCGTATAACCGGGATCCGGTGTCGGGGATATCTGTTCACCTTTTCGGGCGGCCATACCCGCTTTTAATGAGACATGACAGCCACCGGATCTTACCGTGTTTTGTGGTGCGCCGCTGTTATCTGGTCCGCTGAAAGCGATCGCCGGATCAGCAGCATTGTAATATGGCAGCACAGCGGGCCCCGTGTCGGTGTCGGCATAAGCCACCTGGATGAGGTAGTTGATGCTGTGACCCTGCATGGCGGGTGCATCAAGCCTGAAAAGGCAGGGTGCCAGACTCAGACCCTGCTTCAGAATAGTATTGATGTTATCGGCAGCCAGTGACGAGTAAGGCGTGCCATCAATATGCTGCAGGGAATAAATCTGCCCCTCCCCGACCTGAACAGTCATGGAAGCCGGTGCGGAAGGCTTACATACCAGACCACATAGCCAGGTACTCTCACCCAGAAAGGCTGACGCCAGTTTCGCCAGCCCTGTCATGGCGAATTTATTGGTATTAAGCAGGTCGGTTTCGAGCGGAATAGCGCCCGGATAAACAATCTGACGATCCATAAAGTTACCCATTAAAAAAGGCCACCTTCAGGGTGGCCATTGCATGATTGTTAACGAAGGAAGAGAGATTAATGAATTCTCACCCAGACCAGCGTGCCTTCCGGTTTGACGGCTTCGATCGCAGCATAAATCTGTGCATCCGTAACACTGCCCGTAACCATTCCCCGGGAGACATATTGCGCGCGCGAAGCACTGCCATAGCCCGCTGTTGAAATTCCGTAGCCTGCCACCCGGGGGATGCCCTGACCGCGCGGACGACTGACGTCCACAAATGCCTGGTAAGGCAGATAACGTGATCCATATCCACCCGCAGCACCATAACCGATTGCCGGCCCGCCATACGCGCCTGTATCTGCAGGGCGTGACGGCTCGAACACGACTGGTGTGTTCCCGGTCAGCATCTCAATAATGTTGGTAACGGCCTGACGCGTACCCCGCTCGCGAAGCAGATTCGTTTTTATCTGGATCCGGAAGGGGTCATCAGACATACCTGAATCTCTGGTCAGGCCAGTGCCAAAGAAGTCATAGGCTGCAACGTCCAGCCAGCCATCGCTCGCCGTGGAGATGCGAGTCTGCTTACGTGCGTAGCGATATAGGGTGTAGCACCAGGATAACGCTGTGGCACAGGCTGAAAGCGCACCTTCAAAAATCGGTGTGTCATCACTGAACCAGCCTGCCGGCAGCAGCGCATGAAGCCGGTTGAGAAAGTCGTTCCTGTCACCTTTAGCCATTCAGCTCACCGTAATCTGACCTTTGCGAATAACCTGTTTTGGCGAGGCCGCAAGGTCAGCGTTACCGTCATTGAGGGTAAGGTATGTCACGTTCGTGACCAGTGGACTGGCCGCATAGGCCGCTCTGATGATCCGGGTGTAGGCCAGAAGCTGTCCGGGTTGAAGGTCTGCAATGTATTGCGATACGGCCGCCTCAACAAGCCCAGCCACTTTAGAGTGATCTGCTTCATTACCTGTCTTAAATGAAAGTATGACCTTTGCATAGATCACCACCGGCCTGAAAACCCCAAAGGCGATGGTAAATCCGCGCACAGCTTCAATAGCCCTGTATGCACGATCAAGCAATTCGCGTGGCGGCATACCGCTGCCGTCATCAATAACGGCATAAAAATAGCCCGGCTGCGGTCTGCCGTCCCAGGAGACATTCTCGGTCAGGGTAAAGCTGACGCCGCGCTGAACATTGCTGAGCGCAAACGTAATCGCCGCTCTTGTGGCTTTTGATAATGAAGCGATCCACATTCTGAATCGCGCGCGGAAATCGTCGTCAGATTCAGCGTCCTGACCGCCCACAAACGCCGCTGGGTTAGTCACCTTATCGACATATAACACAGAACCCGTAATAAGGGTGACGGTACCCGGCTGCGCATTACCTGCAGCGCCTGCGGTATCTGCCCTCACCGGTACCTCCAGGGAAATGACACCCGCTGCGATGATATAGCCCGACTGTCCGGGCCGGTCGGCAATAACCGTGTAGCTCTGTGTGCAATCGAGGGTGGTTATCTTTGTCCCGACCGGGATAAGGGCCTGGCTCGCGGGTGTAAGACGGGAGAACGTCACGTTACCGGCAGCCTGTACAGCAGAGCGACGGAAAAAACCAAAGTCTGCCATCCAGCTGTCCAGGTCTTCGCCGGAGCATGTCGCCGCGCGGGTTGTCACCAGCAGCTTTACAATCAGCTGCTGGAGCCACATGACCACACCGGCATTGGATTCAGCCAGTGAACGCAGAATGCTCCCGATGGAAAAATCCACCAGCTTTGCTGCCCGAGCCTGTATCGCTGTGACCTGTTCGCCGACGAGTTCAGTGAAGGATTTGACGTTGAACGATGACATCCGCTTACCTCGCGACATCGAAGTGGAGAGTTTCTGGCGTGCCGGTCAGGGCATCGGTGTAGACAATGGATACGCTGACACCCCCTTCAATCAGGAACAGTTTCACAACTGGCGGCGGATAGTGCGCGACGGCCTCTTCAAGCAGCATCTGGCCGCTGATGAGCGCCTTCCACTCGCCCGGCTGTACAGCTTCACCGACTTTTTTACCCAGCCCGGCACCGTATTCAGGATGAAACAGATAATCACCGGGGTTGGTCAGCAGTCGTCGCAGAATACGTTGCTTCGTGCGAACGCTGCCCAGAGCCGTGCGCAGATCGCCCGTAGAGGAGGGCGCAAGATCTCCTCCGGTAAAATGATAAAGGTCGTGCATAGGTTACCGTTGCAGAGTGGCTTTGATTTGCTGTTCTGGCGGGGCTGTAAAGTTACCCTGACCTTTCTCGAGATGTGTGTGACCGCTATAAACGGTACGAATATGATGAACCGTGCCATAGCGACCATTGCTGTCGCTGATCTCTTTACCGACCGTCAGATTTTCATCTATCCGGACGTCGCCACCAGTAAAGTGATGTGCTGGTGCGTCATAAATGAGTTTTTCCTTCGCACTCAGCAGGACGTCCCCGCTGTTGAGAAACTTTAAAAGCGATCCGCCCTGATGCACCAGCCAGAATTCACCGGAAGGGGGGCCCGGGCAGCGGTCTTCATCGTTATAAAACTGCCCTGCCGCCATGCCAACCCCGGCCAGGCTGGAATCAAACTCAACCTCAGCTACGGCACCAATCATCGGCCCTGCCGCAAGCCCCCAACCGTTTCCTGCCCATGGCGTGCTGAGGGGGATCCAGCCGGTTTCCTCACCCGTCGGCTGCAGCAGTACCTTCACTGTGTAGTTGTCCGGGTCATAGGCCGTGATAATGCCCTGACGTGTGCCCCTCTCACCCGCATTGCTCTGGCGCGATGTCGCCGCCATGATATTCAGCAGCGCCCTCACCGCTCAACACCCGGCGCCGTGCTGTGGTTCTTACCCGACATCTGCATGGTGTAGCCTGTTTCCCAGCTCAGCGTACGTCGCACCCGATCACAATGGTAAATCTGGTCGAACGGGCTTTGTGTACCCTCAATACGTACATGCATGAAAGGCATTAGCAGGTTGTCACCTGCCGTTGATCCGCTGACGTTCATCTCGTGCTGTATCACCTGCCGGTAGATGGACTGTGCCAGCGCATAAGCGGCTTCAGGCGTTAATCCGTTACGTATAACACGATAAATCTGCGTGTCAGATGAGGCGCTTCCGGGAACTGTTCGCTTACCAGGGGTTGGGTAAGAGGCACTGAACTGTTTATTCTTGCACTTTGCATTCCAGCTGAGCACCTCAACCGATACTCCCCTGGCAATTGTCAGCGCACGTGAAAATGTCAGGTCATCGGAGACATGGCAGCGGGGATACGCCTGCTCACCGGGAGGCTGCCAGCGGATAACATAATCGTCATCACCGGCAGGGTCGCGTCGGGGTTGGAAATGCAGGCTGTCACCTTCCACATAAACCGAAAAGTTTTCGATGCCCGCCAGGCTGGTTATCAGGTCCCATTCCGTCTGTTCGCCTGTCAGGTGTGTCGAATCGATCTGATAGTATTCACCGACGCGCTGTGTCGTCGCCGTCACAACCGGTGTCAGGCCGTGACGCTGCGCCAGCGTGGTGACTATCTGTGAACTGGTGAGATTTTTAAAGCTTTCACCCGGTGTCTTCGCATCAATCAGCTTTGCGGTGAAATCGCGCCCTTCTGCTGAAATCTCAAAGCGTGCCGGTTCGTAATGCCAGGTATCAATGCTGCCTGTGATGTGTCTTTTCTCGTTAACACCGGTCTGGGTTACTATCGAAATGAACAGCTCGGTCCTGATCGTGGTCTGCACCGCCCACCAGTTAAGCAGCTGCATGTCCGGCGGCAGCGCTGAAATCGCCAGCGTGAGCTCAAACGTCCCTGCACCACGAAAGGCATTGTTGTCAACGCTGAATGATACAAATGGCACGTCTGTGCCATTTAAAACACAACGCCCGCTGACATGGCGGGCGCTCGATTCGGTAATGGGGTTGCTGACGTTCATCGCTAACTCGCCGGGCTGGTGGGTATTTTCAGCGTGTGAATGCCGCTCAGCTGCGGATCGGCCAGGTCATTGGCATCGGCAATACTGGTCCATAAAGAGGCGTCCCCATACTGCTCTGATGCCACCTTATACATATTGCCACCGGACAACGTTACCGCTCTGACGCCATTGGCGGCCTGACCTGAATTTACATTTTTGTTAAGCCTGCCCAGCACATTCTGAAGATGATACAGGGCCGGAATGCGGGTCGCGTGGTCTGACTGAAGAAGCAGATTACTGACGGTTTTTGATATGGGATTGCCGGGTACCAGTCCACCCAGCGAGGTAATCTCCAGAGCCGCAGCCTCGAGCAGTGCCAGCTCATGTTGAATGATGTTCCGGGCTGCAATCAGGGGTCTGACAACGGACTGAATCTGCGCAACAGTAGCATGCGCAAAGTCCGTTACCTTCTTAACCGCCTGATGCAGATTTCTGATAGCCTGCGTAACGGCATCAACGTTGATGATACTGGCAAGGCCCAGCGCGCGGCCCAGGTCGCTGTCAATCAGCTCCCGCAGCGCCCCGGTCAGGGCATCCACTTTCGCTGGCGAGCCCTCATTGCGGACAACCGCGACCTCAATGGAATAGGGGCGGCGCCAGACATATTCGTAGACCGGACTGAACGCGGTGATTACCACCGTGAAACGATAGTCATCGAGCGTCAGCAGAACCGGGTGCCCGGCATCCCGCATGCGTTCAAGCGCGCTCACCCGCTCACCCGCCTGCGAGCCCGTGATGATGCCAGACCAGGTCAGTGGCTCATACTCCGTGCCCAGCACATCAATAATGCGGTGGCCGCCAATCAGCTGATGCCGGACGGTTTTCTGCCTGCCGTGAATGACGACCTGTTCGGGGACTTCAAACTCCATGAATTCGAAGTCGCCTAACATCAGGCGGGTCACAGTCGGATCAATGCCCGGCGCAAACTGCGAAAGAGAAATCAGAAGGGACATACTGCGAGTGCCTGTTTCAGATATGACTGACAATGAAAATAGGAGCCGCCATCTGTCGGGAGGCATGCGAATTTACAGGGCCTGACCGTTCAGGCTGCCTGCAAAAGATGTCCGGACATCAAATATGGTGCAAAAAAAGCTCCTACCCAGACGTTATTCAGTCCGGATTTTATTCTGCTGCAGGTCAGCCAGATGATGACTGTTATTTATTCCGGCCAGTGCGATGTTGACGGCCTCTTCCAGCGAGTCATAAGTAACCTCGCCAGGCAGCACCCTGTCCCCGATGATGGTTGTCGGCGTACCTGTGTAATGAAGCCGTCTCATTAACGCCTTATTCACTTCGATAATGTTCTGTGTATCAAGCGGATAAGTTGTGACTTTCATTCCGGCAGCATGCAGGGCTGAATAAATACGCAGGTCGTCACCCATACCGCTGTCTGACATCAGCGCATGGTGAAAAGCATGGAATTTTTCAGGTTCTTCGATCCAGACGGCAAGCGCCATGCGCGTAACAGCGGTTGACGCTTCCGGACCGTATGAAATCAGTTTGTAGATGATCGCAATCTGAGGATAGGCCTTTAAAAGCTTTTCCAGATTACTGTCCAGTCGTTTGCAATGAATACAGTCGTAGTTCACGAAACTGACAATTTTCAGTACAGGTTGCTCAGCACCGACGACAGGAGAGAGCGGATCGTTCAGCAGTTTATTTCGCATGAGTGCATCTGTCTGCGATGGACGCTGCGGCTGTTCTGCAGTTATGCCAGTGTTTGCCTGATGATGCGCCACCCCGGCAGTTGCCTGCCCTGCGCCCATGAGCATCAGCAATAAAACGAATTCATTAAGCATTATCCTGCTCCACAGATAATCTCACAGTTGCCATAACGGAACGCAGTGACTGCGATTTTCATTACCTCACTAACAGTGAAATCAGCATGGCCAAAGCGGCGTTCAGAATTCTGAATACCGGAAGTTGTGAAGGTGTTAGCTGAAGAAGAGGCAGATAAGGCCTTCCTGCAGGGATGTGGTTCAAACCAGGCTGTCATCAGGGCAGAGTGAGGCTGCCAGCCTGACCGGGATAGACCATCAGCATGGATGGATCGAAGGTGCTGGTGGATGACGGTGCTCTGGCTGCCTGCTTACTGATGCCACTCATGACAGTGGCCACCAGTACCTGTCGACCTTCATGCGTCATCAGCAGATTTACGGGCTGCCCGTTATTAACGCCAGAAACTGGCGGTATCGGGGGATACCTGCCGGTTTTACGAAACGCCTGCTCACGAAGATGCTGTCTGTCGAAGTCCGCCTGGGCAGGCATCCAGGGTTTATAGGCAACGCCGTGGTCAAGCGCATTCTGACGTGCCAGTCTGCCACGCTCTGCCATTTCCCGGCTCTGCGATACCGTGCTGCCCGGATACAGGGCGGCAAGCGTTACGGCAGAGATTATGCCCGGCAGACCGGTCAGCGCGGCGGTGAGTCCTGTCAGACCTGTAGTGGCGCTTCTGCCAATAAGCAGGTCAATGCCCCAGCCCGCCAGTTTAAGTGGTGTCAGCAGTGCGCCCGCAGCATGTCTGATGAGCCAGAATCCGCCACTGATGCCTGCAAGGCCGGTCACGGCCAGCGCCGCCTGCCCCGCAAACTTCGCCATCTCAGGATGCCGGTGCGCAATGTCTGCCATCTGCTGAAGAGAGTGCGTGAGTGTTTCCAGCCCCTGCGTGAATGTGTCCAGCAGACCGCCGTCCTTCCCCATTACCCGCTGCAGGTCCTGCCATTTCTTGTGAAAGTCGATCGCTTTGCCGTTGTAAGTGCTGCCGACCGCACCATAGGCATCATTCAGGCCGCGCGCGACTCCGTAGGCATCAATGCGGTGATGAATGGTCTCAAGCTGTTTGTCGATGAGACTGAACATCTTGCCGCCGGTACGCCCGAATATCAGGGCGTTCTCACGCTGCTTCTGTTCTTCGGTGTAATGGTGCCTGCGGTAGAGTGGCAGGATGACGTTTTCATAGTATTCGACAGGCGACTGGCTGAAGAGCTGCGCGTTTATGAGTGGATTGCCCCGGAAACGCTTCACGCCGCCCAGGCTGTTTAGCTCTATCTTGCTGGCATCCCAGATGCCCATCGTCATCAGGTCGTGGGTGACCTGATTAGGCAGCTTCACAATCCCGTTTAACCGGTTGTAAGCAGTCATCAGCGCATCACCCGCTGAACTCCCCTTCAGTTCACCGATAATCGGCTCCAGCTCAGCAAACAGGGCTTTATTGCTCAGGTTAAAGGCAGAGGTGCCCGCTTTGGCCATAAACTGACGGTACTGGGTGAAATCGACATTACCGCCTGAAGACTGTATGGCACGGAACGCCGCGTCCATCAGTTCATTGAAGCGCCCCGGGCTTTTCAGTCCACCCGCCGTCTCGGTGAAGCGCAGCATATCCATCTGCTTCGCAGTGGTGGCCTCACGCTGATGCTCATCCAGCCCGCGGGAGGCGAAGGTAATACGCGCCAGCACCGGTGCCGCCAGTTTCGCCGCGCGCAGCTGCTCATCCAGCGTTTTTGCTCCGGATTCGCTGAATACCCCCTGCGCTTCCACCAGATATTTCAGCATGTCAGTGGCCGAGGAGCCCCGGATACGGGTAGTTTCAGCGAAACGTTGTGCTTCATCTGTCGCAGCCTGACCCATGCCGAACTGTCTGAACTTCTCGGTCATGGTCTGGTAGCGGGCTGCCTCATCAACAAAGCCCTTCAGCATTCTGAAACCCAGATAGCCGGTGGCCAGATTTGTCATACCCTCTGAATATGAGCCTCCGCCCGGTAGCCGGCCATTACCGCCGCCGTGGCCAGAACCGCCGCCCCCCCAGCCCCCCGGGGGCACGCCATTATGCCAGCCATGCCACCAGCCACCCTGTCCTGAAGGCGGAGGGAGTGCGAGCCTCCCGCCAGGGCTGCCATATCCACCACTGCCACCTGCAGCGGCGGCCCCCGCTGCCAGAACGGGCAGTGTCATGGCTGCACCGTAACCACCTGCCAGCAGCGGGGCATTACGCGAGGCCCGGTTGATACGCTGTGTCTGGTCAGCAATCTCGCGGATGGCACCGGCATATTCACGCGCGCCGCGTGACGCACCAGAGAACTCATTATTGAGGGAGCGATTGAGCGCCTGCAGCGCGGATGTCGCTTCACGGGCCGCACTCGTTAGTGCTTTGATGTTCCTGGTGATGGTGACGAATTTCTTATTCAGCTCGATCGCATCACGGCTAACCTGCAGCAGGTTACGCGTAAGCTGATCGTCAAGCGCCAGCCGCACGGCTACACGATAAGCCTGAACATCCATAGGGACCTCAATTTACCGGCATAAAAAACCCGCCGTAGCGGGTCCAAGGATTACAACTAAATCTATAAGTTATTGATCCATAGTAAATTTTAGAGGAAAATGAATTATTTCTACTCCCTAATATTTTTATGGAATAAACATTTATTCATGATTGGATAGGTGTATCCAGAATTTGATACAGGCTGTAGTTGGAATAAACCTGTGCTTTTCCAGTCTCTTTAATTGCTGCCAAAAGCGTTCGCCAATTGAAGTCTGGTCTAGTACGTATCCAGACGCAAAGTGGTCAAATCTTTGTGTCCCTTAGCAAAGTTGATAAAAATGAAAAACCACTCAACTTTTGTAAGAGTAGGTTATCTATAATGGTGCAAAAATCGAACCGATTGATTGATAATTTTTTCTATCTGCTTTAAATTTCTTATAAATATTCAGCGTTTGAAGATGAGTTTTCTCAGAGACAGCTTTGTAACTTTAAAAAAATTTACAAATATTACACTAAAGCTTTTTTGTAAACTGGCGATAAATCTAAGGTTTTCCGCCCTGTAACTTGTTCTCAGTAAAGTCTCAAATTAATGCAATTTTTGCAACTTGGGGCTAGACTTACCATAATGGTAACCAGTATGATTCTAAGCCGCTACACAGGCCCTATGCCTGAGGATGAGGATGACAGAGAAATCCCTAATGGACCACTGTATCCCGATGTAGTTGATTTAATTAGTAAGTGCAAAGTTAAGCCATGGACTCGCAGATGCATTGCCAATTTGCAAAGCATGTCATTTGATGAGGATGACATTGCTCGGTACATAGTCCGAGCAGTTAGAGAAGGCCACTACCATCAATCAGAATGGTGTAGAAATCAGGCAAATGGCCCTTGGGCCGCATGTGATGCCTATACTCTTAAAGATTCAACCTGGAACGAATATGCAGGTAAAGAATTAGAGTGCACTTACTACATAAAGTTTTTTATCACCAAGAACGAGACTGTAGTCATGGCGGTATCGTTTCATCTATCTCATTGAAGATAGATAGGAGGTTTTATGAGTCGTGAGACCTTATGCCCAGTATGTGAGCAAGGTATTTTGGCCCCGGAGCAGGATCAGAATCCGGTAACTTACAAAGGCATTACTAAAGTTCTGCCGATGCGGCTTTCCGTATGCAGTTGCTGTGGTTCTGAAACTGCTACAACTGCAGATTTAAGAGAAAACAAGCGCATTGCTAATGAGTTTAAGAAAAAAGTGGATGGTCTACTCACCGGTTGTGAGCTTAGACACCTACGCACTGAGCAATGGTGCATATCTCAGGACATGGCTTCAAAAATTTTCGGCGGGGGTCCTAAGGCGTTCTCAAAATATGAATCTGATGACGTTGTTCAATCTGAAGCCATGGATAAATTGTTGAGAATAGCAGCATCTGTTCCTGAAGTTTTGGATGTGCTGAAGACAATGTCTGGTATAGAAATAATGGTCGAAAAACAAATTGTTGTGTCGGCCAAGACTTCTCAGTGGTCAGAAACGATCAACGATATAGAGTCGACGCAAACTACTTCCATTAGTTCTTCCAGTCATCATAAGGAGTTCCTCTATAATGACACGAAGCACTGGCGTGTAAGGGAAGTAGCTTAAATGAGTGAGCTTCTTAAATCTGCTATTGAAAACTTGGCAATTTTCACTGTTTCCTTGAGGAATGGGCATACCCATATTGGTGAGGGTTACAACTCATTGAATGTTAATGCTACTCCTAAAAAATCTCAATCCTTTAGAACAGTTGTAAAAATTGAAGCGGTTGAGATGGTTAAGGAGGGTGATGATAACCCACCGAAGTTATTTTACACATTTCACTATGAGGTTGGTTCGCGGTTAGTACCACTTGAACACTCGGATGAGGAGTCATCTGAGGAAGATCAGGAAGCACTAATTACTATAGAAGCTCGTTTTGAGGCTATTTATAGAGCGAAGCGAGAATTAGAGAAAGAGGAACTCCAGGCTTTTGCTGCCAGAAATGTCGGCTACAATGTGTGGCCTTACTGGCGAGAGTATTTACAAAGCACCTGCAATAGGATGGGAATTACACCTATTAAAGTTCCTTTTTACTATGAAAAAAACTCAGATTTACCATCTGAAGAGTCATGATAAAGTTTGAAAGCCCGGCTATGGCTGGGTTTTCTTTCATCATGATCCCTTCATCAAATAAACGTTCACTTTTTTAGACTCCCACCCTTTATAAAGCATTGAATACCCTATCATTTTGAATGCAGCTTCATTTGAGCTTCTGCTATAAAGACTTTCACATTGGTTACTTTAGTTATAGATGTGGATTAAACCAACTAGCAGTTATAATTATAGATATTTTAATAAACTAGAAAACTTCACCTGCAAATCCATAATTACTAATAAACATAGAACCCTCTCGAAATCGCCCGTCCGATCAACTCCGTTAGCGAATCAATTTTCCGCAAGTACACCGGGCCGATAAAGGGGCGCGGCGGTATGTGTTCAGTACCCACTTCCTGCCAGAGCCCGATGTCACTTTTGGTTCCGACGATCGCTGCAAGTCCCATGACCTCACTCTGTATCGAATCTCTGAGTTCGCCTGAGCGCAAAAGTGGTTCGTCTTCACTGTAACCCCGGCGAACGCGATCGGCTTTGGTTGATTCTGCCAGCGGTGCCCAGGCATCAAAAGGCCCGTAGGCAGGCTGGTAAACGCCAATCTCTTCTTTGGCCGTTTCCTCAATCTCTTTCACGATAACGCGGAAACTTACCTCCAGCCCGGTAGCGATTGAGGCTGAGGCAGAAGACAGTTCACGTGCAAACTGCTCAAGGTCCACTACCTACTCTCCTCCCACCTTCGTGTGCTCCAGTTGTAGGTGCCACCCTCGAGCTCGCCGATGACCACACCCATGGCGATGCGCTCATGGGGCATCAGCGCTGTCAGGCCTGGAAAAATCACGCTGAACGGAACCCCGGCTTTCATCAGCCAGCACTGGTTAATAAACCCGGGGTTCTGCGCTAGTTTTTTGCGGCGGTCTCCGTGACCTCATCTTCCTCGTCTTTCGACCTGGCACGAAGGAAAGCACTCACCGCTTTAAGTCCGTTTTTGCCTAGAATGGCAAGCATGCTTTCAATCTGCTTCGGATTCTGCGGTAACGGGTATTCTTCGCCGTCAATGTCAGCTACGGCCGCCGCCGGAAAGGCATACATGTTCATGTACATCACATTGATAGCCATTTCCGGGCCGACCGCTACGGTCAGACGGGATTCCTGCACCGGGTCCAGCTCACGCAGGGTGATGACGCGCCCGCTGGCATCCCTGACCTGGTTTGGCTTTACCGGCGATTCCGCCACGGCGGGCGACGTCTCATGCACTCTGACCTGCACCATTATTTATTCCTCAGTTCACTTTTTTACGGCGGCTGGCTGTCCATGACAGGGTCTGGCTCACCGTTTTCTCGCCCTGCTTGTTACCGGCATCGGTGAGGTGAAACGACACGCCCTCATAGCGGTACACGCTGACGGTGCCGTTTGCCTCGGTGATGGTTTCGGTGATGGTGCCGCGGGGCTGATCGATGCCGTTGTAGTAGTTGTCTTCCCACTTCGCCCAGAAGTCATCGAGCGTGGCATCCATACGTTCAGCCGTAATGGTGCCATTCCAGCCAACGGGGATCTGCAGTTCATCGGTAATGCCATTGAGCGGAGTGATTTTATGGGTCGAGACCTGCGGCTTTGAGTCAAAACTCATGATTTTGTGAATGCGCAGTTTCCCCGTGGGCGTGATGATATCGACGGCAATATCACGCCCGATGGTATAGCCAAGGGTTGGCATGGTTTATCTCCGGAGTAATGAGTCAGTCAGTGTTCAGCGCGATAAGCTGTCTGAGACGGAGATGGACACGCTGCCGCCCCCTTCCAGATTCACAAGGAAGTAGCGCACCACATTGAGATACTTTACCTGCACATCGGCGGTCATGTAGCCCAGTGCCACGCGCGCATCCGGGTTATTGGCCGCATCGAGGCGCACCGCAAAGGCAGGTCCGCCATTCGGGTCGCCAATCATCTTCAGCGTCTCCAGATTCGACAGGAAAGACTCCAGCGTGCTTTTGGTCTCCCGGCGCAGGTCTGTGGTCTGATTGTCACCGACTACGCTGCCGAAGCTTGCCGCAATGGTCAGCGACAGGAAGTTGGTCATGCGGGTGTAGGTATCATCGTTCTGGGTCGGATTCGATGACGTATTGCGCCCGGAGCGCATCCCAAAGTAACTGCCGCCCGGACACGGATTGGTGATGACATCAAGGCGGGCTGAGTTGATGGCCCCGATTTCCGGCACGGAGTAAGGACGTCCCGCCAGCTGCCGCTCAGTGGCAATGATGCCGGGGATGCGCTTGTTGAGCGTGGAGATATGCGGTGCCCGGGCGGCAATGTTTGCCGCTTCAAACGTGGCGGGCGCAATCATGCGGCTTGTGCCGTTTGCGGTATCTTTCCAGTAAGGCCAGTCACCCACTATCAGCTTGAAATGCCAGTCGTCCACGCCTGAGCTGTTAAGCGCTTCAGACACCGCCTTACAGCCAGCGGAGGCCGGGCCCTGGCCGATGGCATATGCACCTTCGGAGCGCGCAAACGCCGCCATCGCAGGCCAGCATGCTTTATCGGTCACATCGGCAAGGTTGATGACCTGTGAATTTGTGCCACGCAGGGCATACATACCCTTACGCGGAGCATCAGTGCCGTCTGTACCGAGTAGCGTGGCATCCGTGATACCGGTCGCGCCGTCGGTGCCCCCGCTGAGTGTGATCTCTTTAACCGCGGCCTGTGCGGGCGCTTCAGATTCGGTTACTTTCGCGCGTACCAGCTGGCTGGGACCGCGGATATTCATCTGACCGTGATTTACGGCCTCTGCCATCGCTTTCCACAGCGCATCCCCTTCACCCTGCAGGTTATCAAAGACTTCGGCACTCACGCCCGGCAGACTGATGGTCAGCTTTTTCGAGTTCACCGCGGTACCGCTGCCGATACCTGCAATTATCTGGTTTCCCCGCGTCCCGCTGTAGAGTGCGGTCAGCAGCAGGCCTGACTTACTGCCATTGTCGCAGAGTCTGCCACTGGCCGCTTTATCCTGACCGTTTGTCACACGCACACAATTCAGGTTCGCCGCACCGAGCTGAAGTGAAATGGCAGCCGCTGTCGCCAGGTCATACTTACGGTTTTCAGGCGTGCCCAGAAAGAATGCCATGTCATTATCTGACGTGATACGAAAGGCGCTGTTTACCGGCCCCCAGCCTGCCACTCCCACCAGCCCCAGGCCGTCGGTGGGTACACCGTTAATGTAACGGGCCCGGGGCGGAACAACCTGAACATACAGGTCGGGGGCGGTAAGTGCTGACGTGCTGAGGTCGCCGGTTGAATAAATCGGCATGAGAGAGACTCCGGATGAGTGAACTGATGCTGGATAAAAAAATTTACCGTATGGTTTGGTGCCCGTTCAGGGTGACAACAAACTGTGTCACCTCAGGTGCGGTGATGGTCCGGGTGGTGGCGTAATTCACGCTGAAGATCAGGTCGCGCCGGTAGACATGCCAGTTCTCTGACCTGTCCGAATCAAACTGCCGGGCATAAAGGAGCTGCGCGGGCGCGCCGTCGTTGAGGTCAATGTGACACTGTTCAGAGAGCGCCGTATCAATGGCACTGCCGATGCGGTCCCGGAGGCCGGGCGCAGGTGCCCAGACAGTAATCTGAAAATCCTTTATCTGCCTGTGCAGCTCTTTTACAGCCGTGCCCGCGGTGGTAACGGAAATACTGAGATGCTCTGCCAGCGGGATGCAGACACTGCTGAGCACAGTGAATGACTTCGGCAGTGCTGCAGACAGCGCGTGTATTGCCCGTCCAGCCGTGGTTCCCGCCCGGAAATGGAAACTGAACGTTTTCCTGTTAAGGGTTATCAGCACGTTTGTGAGTGACGACGCCACACCGGAAACCCCTATTGTGGTGCCGTTCACTGTGAACTGCAGTGTGGGTTTGCCCTTCGCCATTAAACGGAACGGCCTGCCAAGCGCCGTGCTGATTTTACGCTCTGTCGGCAGCGGCCAGACGGAGATGTGCACACCACCGTTATCTATATCCTGCTGCAGTGTTCCCGGCACCGGCCAGCCCGGGTAGATTTTTACTGAAGCGTTAACAATACCGGGTAACTGGCAGCCTCCAGGATACACCACCCCGGCTACCCGCCTCGCCAGGAAGCGGGCGACATCGTCGGTACTGGCCATGTTACACCGCCACCTGAAGCGCCGTAAGACGCCAGCCCATGTCGGTAAGCTCCGTGCCACTGATGACAAAACGATGCCCGGCGTCATCCGTTATAAAATCCCCGACATGAACAAAGACGCCTCTGAACGCGGGCATCATAATGTTGTGCCACGCGCTGCGCGTTTCACCTGGCAGCTTCAGCGGGCTGTGCTCACCGCCCCGGCTCAGCACAATACTGGCGGGCCAGCCGGACATGATGAGCGCTTCATTTGCTGCAGTCGTGCCACCGTAATCCTGAAGCCCGGCATCATTACCCGTCTGAGCGGTACGCCGGATACTGACAAGCCGCTCAGCTTTGACACACAGTATAGGCTGTAACAGCGGCATGGCTGCCACGTAAAAGGTCCCCTCTGTGGACACCAGGATATCGCCTGCCTCAAACCCCGCCGCGTCAAAGATACCAATACGGGTGGCCTGTCCGAAACGCGCCGCCCTCATATAGCCATAATCGGTGGTGAATGAGGCCGAAAGCTCCCGTAGCGGTTGCGCATCCAGCGGGCTGAAGGGTGAGGCTGCCCGGTAATGACTCGCCGTACCGCCCAGGCGTTTCGCGGCCTTCCCGTTACCCTGGTTCACCTTCGCCGCCAGCTGATGCGCGTCCATATCAGCACCGGGTCACAGTTGATGCGCCATTGCCCAGCGACGGGCCCGGAGTGATGCCGAGCAGTCCGCAGAGCTGACGCCGCCACTGATTGTAGAGCCGCGTGCGGTCTGACACTTCTGACCGGTTGCGCTGCCAGACAGCTGCTTTATCCGTATCAAGGTTATCTGCTGCCCGGGTGATGCCACTTTCCAGACCGGCCAGCGTCGTCAGATAGTTCACTACGATGGCTTCCTCCTCAGCCCGCAGTGTAGTCAGCCTGTGAGCCAGCGTCTGGAACCGGCCTGATGTGACCTGTGCGTAAGCTGCATCACTGCGATCGTCAGGTGACGTGTCGCCGGTCGTGGGATAGCCCATATAGCGACGTGCGTCGGCCTGCTGCTGGGGTGTCAGCATGTATGACCTCATCTGAAAGGATTTTGTCTGAAGTGGCTGACCAGGACTAACCCAGCAACAGGGCGCTGTGTTCCGGTTTGATGTTCTGGCATCCCCATGCCGCGGCGATTTCATAGCGCACACGGCGATACTGTTTGTACATGGAAACTTCAAAGGACATGTTGGTGCGCGGATCGGTGATCATCATGCGGTCATCCGCCATGTCGCCTTCTTCTGGCAGCGCGGGGGCGCGTGTAGCCAGGATGATGGCGGAGCGGCTGAAGGCGAAGTTGGCAATAAATTCACTGACAACCTCCAGTTTGGTTCCTGCTTTAACCTTTTCCATCAGCCCCGGCTCATAAATTTCAATGGTGTTATAACTATTAGCAGCAACAACATACTTGTCCTTTCCGATGATAACGACGCACCCTTGCTTAACAAAGTCAGGCACGCTGGATTTACTGTTGTCGCCATCTGAAGGCTGGATTTTTACAGACAGACTTCCTTCCGGGCAATCCTCAGCAACAGTTAATGTTCTGTCCTTAAGTGGCTTTTCACCCGACTCACTTTTCACCTGAGCGACGCCGGCTGATTCACGCAATGTAAAACCATGTAACTCCAGAAGTGTGCCCTGAGAACGCAGTGCTGTGGTTCCGGCCTCATTGGCTTTGGTCAGCTGCGCCATGGTTCGCAGTGCCGCGCCTGCAGTGGTATCGATGACACACTGCAAATCGCTGAGCGGTGCGCCATTGTCCGTCAGGATTTTGCGCACCTGTGCTGTGTCAGTCAGGGTATCTTTAAATGGTGTTTTACCCGCTTCACCGGATGCGCGTGAAGCGCGACGGAACAGCTCGCCCAAATCTTCTTCGATTTCATTAACCAGCGTGCGCATCGCCTGGGTAACCTGGTCGCGGCGGATACCGTGGTAACCCGGACCGGATTTAATGCCCTTCTGCTGTTCGCCTTCCCAGCGGAACGGCACCATACGCGATTTGGTAATGGCTAGCGGCACATTACCAATATCCTGATCACCGTCATCCGGGGGCAGTTGTCCGGGCTTCACATCTTCAGCGTCTGAAGCCGGTGTCACAGGGATACGAATCGGCTGGTTGAGCGCTGCACGTTCTGCTGTGGCGTCCAGCGTGATGGAGGGAATAAACCCGCAGAGTTCACGGGACACGATGTCCAGGGACTGATACAGGTCGGGAATGAGTTGAGTCAGGGTATTAGACATGCAGGGTTATCCTGTTAATCGGTAATCTGTACACCCGCACAGGCCCGTTCGCTCTGCTCCTGAGGGCTGAGGGATTCGAACTGTTCACGGGTAAGTGTGTTGGGGCTGCTGTTGCCATTCCCCCCAGCAGAGCCGCCGCCTGATGCGCCAGTGCCTTTGAGGATCTGATCTTTATACGGGTAGTGCTCAACGAGAATGCTCAGCGCTTCATCGAACCCCGCCGCTTCGCCGGGTCTGACCGCACTGAAGATTTTGTTTCCGTCGCGATCAAACGCCGTGACGGCGTCACCGACTACCTGAAAGTTGCTGCCGAATCGGGCTTCCACCAGGTCAGCCGGAATACTCATTTTCTCGGCAATGAATTTTGAACGGGCGAAACTGCCGCCAATTTTCTCCGCCGTGAGCTTCTGGCTCAGGTCGTCGCGCTCTTTTACGATGGGCGCATACTTCTCTTCCAGCGCCCGGACGGCTTCAGTGCGGACCTTTTCGACTTCACCGGCATCCACCAGCGTTTTGTCTTCCAGGTTCTTCACGGTGTCCAGTGCTGCCAGCGCCGCTGACGGATCATCAATCCCTTCAAAGGTCTTAAGCAGCGTTTCTGCACTTTCCGCACGCTCACGGTGCGACTTTGCTTCACCGTTAAGACGCGAGATGGTCTGCAGCGTGCCGGGGGCATCAAACGCCAGCTCTTTGCCGTCATCCTGTACGTACACGGGTTTGCCATCGTTTACGACCACATGGCCGTTCTCATCGAGTTTCAGTTTCATCAGGGTCATCCAACCTTATAAGAGCCATCCGGCCCGTGACGCCGCGCTGCATCCGCAGCGGCCGGCAATAAAAAAGGCCCCTGCATCTGCACGAGCCCGGAGAGCGTTAAACCGGCGGTGTGGTGATCGGCTTAACTGGCAAAGGTGGTGGCATGGCGCGTATCCGCGCCTGCTCTTCCGACCAGCGGAGCTCGCTGTTGATGAGGCCGCGGCGCTGTATCTCGTTGAACAGCGTTTCGTCGGACAGTGCCCGCGTTTTATACATGTCCACCAGGAAGTCAGCTGACGCTTCAGCCAGGGTAGTGGCACCAAAATCGCTGAAGATGGTGACGTGCCCGCCTTCGGGCTCACCAATCCATTCCGCCAGATACTGCAGCGCCAGCCGGGCCGCATCGGTGAGGTCACACACCATGCGCTGCAGGGCGCTGGTGCTCGCTTCATTATCGGTCAGCGTCTGCACCACGGTACGGTGGCCGGGTTTTACCACCAGCAGCTCGGCTCCTATCTGACGCATTTTCTCTTCAAGGTCGATGATGTCTGTGCGCCCGGCCTCGATGGCCCTGCCGCTGTGCTCCACATAACGCAGGTCTGCTTCATCCTCTTCTGACAGGATGGCCGATGCCGCACCCACCGAAATGGGACCGTCGCCGAGCTTTTTGCCGAACAGCACCGGTACACGGGCGACATGCAGGATGGTCTGCTGGTCACTGCGGGACTGCCAGTGTTCAACATTGAGCCAGGCCAGTTCAGCCAGCGGTGGCCGTCCGTTCATAAACCCGCGCTTGTCACCGTAGACCGGGACAAAGGTGATTTTTTTCAGGCTGGTTGTGCCTTCATCGTGCAGCTGCCACTCCAGCACCCCGCTCGTTTCATTCAGCTTTTCACGATAAATCCGCCAGCGGCCGGGATTCAGTACCCTGACCTGCTCAATGTTTTTCACGACAAATTCATTCTGCGGGTCACGCTCACTGACCGTCTCGACGAATCGCAGCAGCGTGAACGTCTCCTGTCCGTTAACCCGCTCTGAGTCATAATCCAGCAGGCTGGTGGCATTCACCCTGGCGAAATAAGGCCGCAATCCACGCTGGCGCTCTTCAGCCAGAGAGAGCTGTTTATCCGCAGGTGGGTGCTCGACAAGGATGCCGCAGAGTCCGTAGGCCATCGCTTCTTCAAAGGTGTCAGCCAGAAAGGAGTGCAGGTTAGTGCCCTGCAGGTCCACATCCCCGAACATCTCACGTATGCGCGCAGGCACCGCGTCTTCATTCCAGGTGACCGGGCGGGAAAAAGGTTTGCCACTCAGCACCTCGACCGTACGCGAAAAGGCCGGGAACAGCGTCGCCACCGCCAGCCGGTTCTTATAAAACGCTTCTTCCTCACTGGGCCATTTCGGCAGATACATTTTGCCTGCCTGACGCATGGCTGCTGTGCCGCCCAGCAGCACGCTTATCATCGGCCAGCATTCGGCCATCGACTCGATTTTGGGCGATCGCTTCCGGACGTCATTGCTCATAATGATGTTCTGTCAGGCAGAGAATGGACGGACTGTTGTACCCTTTGGCTGGAACAGTTCTGTGATGGCCCAGACCAGCGCATCCAGGCGGTCCGGTGATTTCTTCGCGGTAGCGGGCACGTATTCCAGCAGCTGATTTTCGAGCTGGTAGAGGTTGCCGCGGTGCGCCACCCGCCCCTGCTCATACAGCGCAGAAATGGGCTCAGCCCGGGCAAACTTACCCTTACTGGCATGGACACGGACGATGCGCCCGCGGAAGCCTGCATTGCGCAACGTATCTTCAGCCATGTCGCCGCCCTGGTTGGTTTCAATGACGATGGCTTCAGCATGGTGCTCCTCATACGCCCTGATGGCGCGCTTCGCCCAGCCGTTGGGCGAGTATTTCCCTGAGTAATCCGCGTCTGCAGAGAACAGCCGATCATTGCCGCGACCGTAACTGCTCGCGACGACAATACCGGTTTCGTCACTCTCTTCGCTGTTTGTCGCCTGCGGGTCGATGGCAACGACCGTCCGCGACGGCTGCAGGGTGATCTCCAGCGCACGCGCACCGGACACCATCGCTTCGGTCCAGAGTGCCCCGTCGGCATTGAACCGTCGGGGCCGCTGCATGTACTGCGCTTCCGCGGTGCGCCGGTGTGAAAACAGAGAGACGCGATGCGATTCGTTGTGCTTGTACGGCCAGAGCCATCCGTCAGGCAGACCATGTTCAATGGGTATCGCGTGCGAGTTTTCCGGATACAGTACTGAATACTGTTCGCTGTTATCAATCAGCACCGGCAGGTTCAGATGATGCCATTGTTCGCCACTGCCACCGCGCAGCAGGTATCCGCTCAGGTCGTGGTAGTGAATGCGCTGCATGATGACCACAATGGGCGTGGTCTCAATGGCCAGACGGGAACGGATGGTTTCGTTGAAGCGGGTGTTAACCCCGACGCGTATGGTTTCGCTGTAAGCGTCGTCTGGCTTTACCGGGTCATCAAGAATCAGACAGCCCTGCCAGCCCGACTCCATATGCCCGGCACGAAAGCCGGTGACCTGTCCGGCAGCCGATGAGGCATACACTCCGCCACCATATTCAGTCCACCACATGGCTTTACTGTCAGCATCATCGCGCAGCGCCATCGGCCACATGGCCTGATAGGCAGACGATTTCACGATACTGCGCGTGGTAGACGAGTTCAGTAATGCCAGGTTGTGGGAATAGGACAGATGCAAGAAGCGTGCGCGGCGGTTCAGCGCCAGCCCCCTGCCCATCATGTTAATGGTGGCCAGTTCCGTCTTGGTGTAGCCCGGGGGCACATTGATGATGAGTCGCCGGATGTCGCCATCAATCACCCGGTCCAGCGTCCGCTGTATCACCTGATGATGAGGCGCGACAATCATTCTGCTGCCGCTGCGCTGCTTAAAGAAGTAACGGGTAAAGTAGAGTCCGTCCTCTTCACATTCTATACGGCGTGCAGCGGTCTTAAAATCAGCAGTCGTCATCCTCCAGCATTTCCCGGCGCGCCTGCCGGTATTCCTCGCGTGAAAGCAGCGCAACCTCGAGCGGGCCGCCATCTTTACCTGTCAGTGATGTCGCGGCCTGTTCGCGGAATGCCTGCACGGAAATGTGTTTACCGAGCAACTCCAGATTCCTGACTTTGTCCGGCCACTTAATCTTTTTCAGGATACCGACCATCTCGCGCTCTTCGCCGCGCCCTTCAAACATCTCGGCCAGGTCGAATCCGCTCAGGTATCGACGCCATGAAGCTGGCCATTGCGACACAGGCTTGATGCTCATGTCATTGCTTAGGATGTCGAGCACGTCCATCTGGTCAATCTCTATCAGACGGTTAAGAACATAAGCAGCATCAATGTTTATTTGTTTATTTCTCTGAGATTTGAGATCTGAAATACGGTTTTGAATATTTATTTTTGATAAGTTCTGAGCTCCTAGCACATTAGCATTTTTGGCGCTATACCCCGCACGAATAGCCGCTTGCGTGGCATTTAGGTCGATCATGTACTCTCGACAAAACATCTCTTGCCTTGCGTTTAAAGTCATTATGGTTATTGATAAAAAAAATTAAAGAAAATAAGTGTAATGCCGATAGAGCCTTAGTGGTTTCTGCATAGCAGAACAATATTGTTGCTAGACAATTTTAATATTTATTAAGCAAAAGGAACTGTTTTATGCCACTAGACTCATTTGAACAAAAACTCGACACACTTAATGGAGAAGTACCATCTATACTGTTAGGCAATGGATTTTCGCAAGCTTGGCGGAGAGATATATTTAATTACAAGGTTTTGTATGACCGTGCGAATTTCGGGGCACGACATAACACTCTATCAAATCTGTTCAATCAATTAGGCACGTTTGACTTTGAGAAGGTCATGCAAACTTTAGACTCCGCTTTAGTTGTTTGCATGGGATACAATGTTTCCCAATCCATTATCGATAATATTATAGCCGATAAAGAACAGCTCAAAAACTCACTTATTCAGGTCATTACACAGTCACACCCATCGCGCTCAAGTAATGTTTCTATACTTCAATACTCTAATGCAAAGCCTTTTATCAGTCAGTTCGAAAAAGTTTTCACAGTAAATTACGACCTATTACTCTATTGGATAATCAATAAAACCGAAGTTTCGCCTTATGGATATGTAAATAACGATGGATTTATGCGTGATTGTTGGATAGCAAGACCAGAACAGGATGTTTTCTTTTTACATGGTGGCTTGCACCTATACGATAATGGCACAACCATTCGTAAACATACCTTCAATGATGATCTGAACAATAGCATTGCCGAGCAGGTTGAAACACTATTAAACAATGGACAATTTCCATTGTTTGTTTCAGAACCCGACGCAGAAAAAAAGCTACAAAGAATTCAACACAATTCTTATTTGAATGCATCATTCCAAGCAATAAAAAAACTCAATGGCGCTTTGTTCATTCATGGACACTCGATGGCTGAAAATGATAAACACATTTTTGACCAAATTTGCTTAAGCAATGTTCACACGGTGTTCGTTGGAATATTTGGAGATGAATACTCCGACGCTAATAGATTAACCATGGCCAATGCAAATCGTTTTTTGCGAACACGTAAAATAGATGTTGAATTTTATGATTCCGCCACTGCAAACATCTGGTAGCCACAAGATAACTTGAAACAATAGGCTTTACAACAATAACACCCAAAGGGTTATTATAAATAATAACCCTGAATTGACAGCTGCAATTTAAATTTATCACTGCGAAGCTCTTGTTATTAGCAAAAAAAAACACCTAATCACGACCACCCAAACAATTAGTGATGTAGTTTATTTATTGCGATAAATTATCTTCTAATTCTTGCATTTTAGAAGCGAACTTAATCCGTTCAATTTTCCGGATTGCGGCCTTGTCGTGGTTGCACTGCTCCAGAGCGTTAAGCAGACGCTCATTCAGCTCCAGGCTGTCTCCCCAGGTCAACGGGTCAGGAATCAAAGGCATAGCGCAGTCAGCCAGCAGACTCACCGGTATCGGTACTGGCGGAACCGGTACGTACTTTGTCCCGGTGCGCACGCAGCTGGTCAGCAGCAGGACGAGGCACAGGTTCAGTGGCACAGCTGTTCCCCCTGACCAGCTTGTGAATAACCACCACCCTGCGCTCGCTTTCTTCATTGCCTGCCTGATTTGCATTTTGAGTTGCCCGGGCAATGTCGCTGAAGAGAGCTGTTGCCCTGAGAACATTAGTCGCGAGCATCTCTGCTGAAGCTTTTTCCTGCGCCAGCTGCCTGTTCTGCTGAGTGATCACAACTTTCGATAAGGACTGAAGCTTCAGGGCGACGCTTAGCGCGATGACCAGCAGTAGCAGGCCTGTGATGGTAACGGCACCCCACTTAACGCGGCTTAAGGTCATCGCTGCTCTCCGCCAGGCAAAGTGCACGCTCAGTTTCGCGACGCTTCATCAGCCCTTTCCACCTTCTGCCACTGGCAAAGATCCAGCGGCGCAGTTCATTGCAGGCACCCGTCGTGTCGCCTGAGTTGAGTTTTCTCAGAAGGGAAGAGCGGGAAAAAGCGTCAGTACCGGTGTTATAAGCAAAGCTGTAGAGTGCGGCGCGCTGATAATCGCTGAGGGTAACCGTGACCATACTGTCTACGTCTGCCTGAACAGGCTTGAGGTCAGCGCGCAGCAGAGCGTCGCATTCCTGGTCGGTATAGATTTTGTTACTGACAATATCGGGGCCCGTATGACCATCACATACGGTGAGCACACCGGCAACATCCGGATAAGGAACGTAACGACGCCCTTCCAGACCATCCGGACCGCTGAGCAGCGTAATTGCCAGAGTCAGGGCACCCGCACCGGCTGCAGCCAGAAGTCTGTTACGCAGCGCAGCGGAAATAGCCATGATTTATTGCGGCTTATTCTGGCAGGTACAGCGCAGCGCCCTGATTTCTGCCAGTGTCGCCTTGCGCCGGTAATACCAGTTAATGATGCAGGTGATGGTCGCAAGGCTGATGCCGGCAAGAACGCCGACGGCGCTCCACTCTTCCGGACTGAAAAAGGTCAGGACGCCATGGACAACTTCGCCTGCGGATACGCTGTAAGCGACCCCGGTTGTGAGTTTGCTCATCAGGATTTGCCGCGCAGAACAGGAGAAAGGTAGCCGGAGCCGGTGGATGAGCAGGATACAGTGACGGCATCCGGTCATAAAAAAAGCCCTGACAAAAATGCCAGGGCTGAATAGAAATCTCTCGAGGGTCATTTACCCATCGTTGGAGCCAATCTAACACAAAAAATGGAAAAGTAAATAGCGAGCTATAACATCGCTACATGAATTATCGCTCGCTATTTAGTAATGCGCGATAACATCTTCTCGGCCCAGGCTTCTTCCCGATGCAGCTCGGCGACCAGAAACTCCAGCAGCTGCTTCACGCTTTTGTTCCACGTATCCAGCGTAACAGCCTGCGTGACCTGACACACCGTCCTGAACACAACAGCGGAAGGGATACGTTCAAAGCCGCGCCCGGAACACCGCTTACAGGGCTGATAAACCGGCACACCCTGAAATCGTGTCATCACACGGTTAACGGCTTCCCCTCGCCCTTTGCAGTCCTTGCAGGCTGCCCGCACGACACCTTTTCCGTTACATTTACTGCAATACTTTCCGTTACGAAGGCCCGTGCCGTGACAGGCATGACATGGCGATTCGGAATCCGGGCTGCGCGCATAATCAAGAAAGGCATAGCCCGCGATGACCGTAACCACCGCCATTCGCTCATCTTCGGGCAATCTAGAGAGGGCCGGATAATGCACTGATGCCTTCATTCCGGTCTTAGTGAGCAACCCTACAGCGCGGTCTCTGTCATGGTGACTGAGCTGCATTTTGCCAAAGAATGCAGAATAACCGAGGGGTGCACGCTTCTGTGTCATACCCAGTGCAGCCATCACATCGCTGCCGAGCATGTCACCAGGTGAACGGGAGGACTGGCGGGTGAAAGGCGAAACGGAGCGCGGGCTGTGATACTTAACAACACTTTCAAGTTTCATGGTAAAGACTCTGTGCCGGTAAGAATGTCACCTGCACTATGAGTCGTGTCAGATTCATTTTTCTGAATGCCTGCAGGCACGTTCTGACGAATGAAAAATGAATTTCTGCACAAATTTTTCTCTGGGCAGCTGATGCCTGCCCTTCTCCGTCACCCGGCACCACAGTTCAATGAGCGCTTCGCCAGAATGGTGACGGGGGCTGGCCCCTTTCTTCCACCCGATTAGTGTGGAGGCAACCACATCCAGTTCATCTGCGATGTCCTGAAGGGAGTAACCGGAACGGCTCAGGTCTGTGAGGATCCGGAACCAGTCGATTTTATGAATATTGATGACGGGCACGCGACTTCCCCTGCTGTTACAGCCTGAGTAAATCTTTGAGATTTCTGACGCCCAGCTTATTAGCACAGTTTTTCCGGTGCTGGTAAAGCGTTCTGGTTTGTATACCCAGTGCTGAGCAATGATGACTGACATCTGTGCCGTTAAGAAAGCCATCAATGACGGCATGCTCACGCAGCGTTATTCTGCAGTTTTCTCTGTCTGAAGGTTTCCTGTCCAGATAGCGTTTGAGAACGAATGAGATGCAGGAAACAGGCATGGACACATCCAGAACATATTCCATATCGCATACCCTGTTCAGAAGGTTTCTTTTCCGGCTGTCCAGAAGAGCCTGACTGTCTGAAAAAACCAGCACGTTACCGTTTGTTTTACGCACCAGCGTGAGAAATAAGCTAAACCAGTCAGGAAAGAAGTCATCGTACCCCAGGCAGATAACGGCGAGATGATAGCGACCCGGATATCTGTTCGCTGCATGACTGCTGAATTTCAGGCCGTTTCCGCACGATAATACTGTCAGATTTCTTTTTCTGCATGCGGTGTGTATAAGACTAAATAGTCCATAATGTAAAACATTGTTGTCTCCGATGACGACAATACAGCATTCTTTGCTTTTCATATCCTGCCTTGCGTATTAAGCATTTCATCCCAAAAGAATTAACATCTACCCTCCTAATGACGCGTATTATTACTACTCATATCCTGCAGGACATTCAATGCAATCGTTTGCCCGACAGAAATGCCAAACAAAATCACCCCCTTAACCTGTTGATTAAAATAAGTTAAAGTCACACCAGGAAAAGTATTAGGATTAACTTTCAGACTCCTGTTAGCACCCATTCCTACCCAAAATGAATTCTGACGAGCCTGAATAATAGAAGGCGGATTTGTACTTTCATACAGACACTCACATATCGGTTAAATTCACATCGTGAAAATCACCTTTCAGTCATGAAAAAATAGGGAAGATAATGAGAGGAGTGCTGTTTTTCCACTCACAGAAAGGAAGTATTACATGATGCTACGGGGTATCTCTAAAACCATCCTGAGACAAATTGAAAAAGAAAGCGCATATTACTTCAGATGAAATGGCTGGCATGACCGAGGATGCCGACGCGGAACAATACTGAAACAGCTGACACCATTACGCGTGCAATTCAGTGACTGCGTGATAGCACTATTGACAGTATAGCCTGCTCCAATTGTCTTAAATTCATTGAACAGCAGATGAAATGAAGTCTGGCGACCGCCGGAAGCCGATCAGGATGATCCCGTTGCGTCTTTGAGGCCCATCAGAATTACCCTACAGCAGCGCAGCACAACAGGACTGAGAAGGTCAATACACATCTCCCTTTAAGTCATCAGAGAGAACATGCCCCCTGTCGGGATACCTCTGCAGACACCGCACGCAGGGCACTGTACTGTCATCAGCAAAAAGGGATATGAAAAGACGATCAATGCCAGGTCAGGTCATCGTAACTGTCGGTTGAGTTCATGGTGAATTCTCCCATGGCACTTCTCTGTAGTGCATCGCGCCTTTTGATTTCGTCGCTGACATCATTGATTGCCAGTTTCAGGGCATCAATCCTGTGTATATCACTCTCTGTTTTGAGAAAACTGTTCAGCTTGTTCAGTATGCCCGGCCATGAGACACGTGTGTTGTCATTGAGTATGGCGAGAGTCGCTTCCCCGATGAGCACATCACGCAGCAATTGCATATCCTGTTCTGTCATGACTGCAGCTGGTCTCCTGTCTCACGACACCGAAAAGGTGGGCAGTAAAATCACACTCATTTGCTGAACAAAAGCTCAATCAGCGCATGCAACTGCTGTTCTTCTGCATCAGATGAAGCCTTATCAAGACGTACAATCAGCCTTAAGCAGATAGCTTTGCGATTCAGTGTCTGACCTGAACGGAGGATCTCAGCAACAACTGAACCAAGCGTTTCCTGCTGCGAGAGCAGATTTGCACGGCTGAAATAGTCAGCGATATCGCTGTTGGAACCTGTGCTGCTCAGATTCAGTTGCATGACTGACTCCACTGTATGATTCGAAAATGACGTGTTTTGCGTAAATTATACAAAATATGTAAATCTGTACAGGTATTTCCGCTTCGCTTACAATAATTACTGGCCAGGACAGATGCCGGAGAGTATCCATCCGGATGGTGTACTGCTACAGCCTGATTTGAGCCCTATCTGGCCCATGGCAAATCAGACACACGGGTTGTGTAGGCAGGCGACAGCATATCCCGCTTCATTGACCAGGTTTTCTGGATACCCTGCCCCGCAAAAAACAGACTGGCTTTACCGCTCTGATTAAGCCCGTCAACTACCCGCATGAGAGCCTCACTGTTCGCCTGCGGCCGGTATTCGTCAAACAAGCTGAGCTGAGCCACACCCTGGCTGAAGAAATCGCCCAGCATGACGCCTGCTTTCATGTACCGGTGTCCGTCTACCCATATCCTGTCGAGCGCATCCATGGCGACGCGAATAATATCGCGGGTATCGTTAGATGGGGTCAGCAGCTTGCCGGTTGCCTGGTTACCGTAAAACACCTCCCCGTCGGCATGCGGGCTGGTCCGGATAAAAACCGCTATCTGCCTGCAGTACTGCCTTTCTTTTCTCAGTTTCTCAGCGGCACGCTCGGCAAACGCGCACACCGCCTGACGCATATCCGTGTACTCAGTGATACGTGAACCGAACGAGCGTGAGCAGACAATCTGCTGTTTGGTGGGGGCAAATTCCTCAAGCGCCAGACATGACTCGCCGCGAAGTTCTCTGACGGTGCGCTCAAGCACGACGTTGAAATGTTTGCGGATGATCCAGGTGCTCTGTTCTGCGAGGTCTTTGGCCGTGGTGATGCCCATTGCATTGAGCTTTTTACTGATACGACGCCCTACTCCCCATATATCCTCAACAGGCACAAGCGCCATCAGCTTTCGCTGCCGGTCGATATTCGACAGGTCGACGACTCCGCCAGTCTGCTTCCACTTCTTGGCGGCGTGGTTTGCCAGCTTAGCCAGCGTTTTGGTCTGGGCGATGCCAACCCCCACGGTCAGGTGCGTGTTGCGTTTGATCGTCTCACGCACTTCGCGCCCGAAGTTTTCCAGCACCATGCAGTTGCGTACACCGGTCAGGTCCAGGAACGCTTCATCAATTGAATAGACTTCTACGCTGGGTGCCATCTGCTCGAGCGTCGTCATTACCCGGTTACTCATGTCAGCATAAAGCGCATAGTTGCTGCTGAAGACGTGAATCTTATGCCGTCTGATTTCGTCTCTGAGTTTGAAATACGGTGCGCCCATAGGGATATTCAGTGCCTTTACTTCAGCACTTCGGGCGATGACACAGCCGTCATTGTTGCTCAGAACTAACACTGGTTTGCCGCGCAGGTCAGGCCGGAATACTGTCTCGCAACTGGCATAGAACGAGTTCACATCTACCAGCGCAAACATCACATAGCGCCATTCGGGTTGAAGACCTGGAAGATGCGATCCTCACCTTCGGATGCTGAGATATCCCGGAAATCTGACTTGTGCGCTTCTATCCACCTGTTCGCTTCCCTGGCGGTAAACTGCCAGTTCAGCTGCTGGAGTTCGTGAACAAAGTCGAGTGTGCTCACGGTGTAACGTCCGCGCGCGTCCCGCTTAATGGCCAGCCGGAAAGCGTCTTTGATTTCATAATCGCGTGGCATGATCACTGCCCTTTCAGAAATACTGTATATATAAACAGTAACTGCAGTTAGAGGTTTTAAGCAAATTTCTAGGGTGCGAAATTTTGTAAAGGCAGCGTGAAATGTCTCATTGCGATTAAGTTAGATTTTTATCCCGCAAGAAATACGATGGTAAATTATTCTGCTATCCAGTGTTAATACATCAACCACAAACTCCATCACAGAAGGATAGCGGCACTTATCTCAGTCGTATGAGCGGTGTACCTGCCACATGTCATAGAATGCGGGAAAAGTCCGCTTTCGAAACAAAGCGGACAATCCATCCCATGACCTTATCGGTCAGCATAAGTCATACATGACGTGAAGATACAATGAAATAGCCAATTTGCTCAGCGCTTTGCATAAAGATAATCGCCATTGGCCTCATCTAAAAATTTGATTTTTGAGAGTAATTAAAAATTTAAATGATGGTTACCAGCACACCGGAAGATTCCATTTCAGTAATTTTCTCAGCATCCGCTGCCAATTGCTCCCTGTCAGAGTTAACCAACACAACCCTTCCATAAGAAGTGACCAGGTCGACAGTTTTATTGATGTAATCGCCAGGTTTATATTTACAAACAGTAAATCCATAGCTCTTTAGCAGGCTGCACTTCGATTCAATATTAACCTCCTTAAGATAGCCTGCATCAGGTGAATTGAGGAAAAACTCCAGTGCGTATCTTTTCAATAAAGGGCTCACAGAGGTCTTATCAGTAAATTCTCTTGGTGAGATACGGGCCATAAGACTCAGATCGATGAGTGAATGAGTATTACAGTCTTCAACAAGGCGCGGTCCAAGTCCGCCATGCATACGCGCACCAGATTCGACCAGTACGGGACCGGTGGCAGACATAATAATCTCATTATGGGACGTACCATTACGAATGCCGAGTGAAGTAAGTACCGACTTGATATAACTGATAAGAACTGGATGTTCCTCCAGCGGTTCTGTGATCATCTGACGATAGATCGGCACACCATTAATTTCCTGTTTTACATATCTGAAAATGTTCACTACGAAGTGCTGACCAAAACTACTGACAGCATCGACAACATACTCTGTACCAATAATTTTCTGTTCGATAAGCAGCTCGGCGTTTTTACTACCCGAATAATCAAATGTATTGATCAATTTACCAAAGGCACTTTCAACTTCTGATACATCTTTGCAGAAAAAAACACCTTCTGTACCAAATGAACTGACCGGCTTAATCACATATTCATCAAACTGGTTTTTTGTGCACCATTGCAGGATATCATCAAGATTTCCGGATTTATAATGCGGTATGTATTTAATGTCATCCTTCTTCAACTGATGCTGCATAAGATATTTGTCACGCCGCGCATGGCTTAGTTCAAACACATTAGGTAATAGCTGCCAGTGCTCACATAACTGATCAAAAACCAGTACGCCGGGTTCTGAGCCACAAACAATAAAATCAGGTTGTTTTCCAAGAGCAGATTCAATCTGTTGAACTGTTTCAAGATGAGAATGATAGTTGAAAACCATTGAGTAATCTTCCTCAACAAATGTGGCAAGGATCGCCTGAGGAAGATTAGGATTAGTTATTAAAGCAACAACATCATAACCGTAAAGCGATTTAATTCTGCTTGCAAAAACAGAACCGCTTGAAAAGGGATCTACAATTAAAACACATTTTTTTTCCATTTTTTCCATCCTATGGTTCTAAATCAGATTATGTCAATCACAGCGTTTTCAGAAGGAAACGAACAACAAGCGAGGTATATTTTTTCGGCTTTATCTTTGGCAGAAAGGCAGAAGTCTGGTTCACTTTTTACATCTCCGCTATGAAGCCTGAACTTGCAGCTCCCGCAAATACCTGACCGACACATATTTCTTATTGAAACGTTGTGGCTGATGAGATTATCCAAAACAGTTAAACCAGGATCTACAGAGATGACTCTATTCAAAGTTTTCAAAGTAATCTCTGTTTTATGAGTTTCTGATTTCATGATGTAATCAAATGATCTGCCTGAACTAAACGCCTCTACAGCAACAGAAGTTTGTGGGAATTTTGTATTTATAGCAGTAACCATTGACTGTGCAAAATCAGCACCGCCACATACTATTGCCGATTCAGGCACCGCTTTAATATAGTCAAAAGCTAAATCAATCCTTCCTGCTCTGACAATGTCACTGAATTTTGCGAGTTTGACCCGAGTTACGTGAATGCGCATCGAAAACCAGTCACATCGTGTGTGCAAATCCATTAATTCATTCAGGCAAGGCACAGACCCCAGATCGTGACAACTTAGTACCAATTGCACAACGACCCCGGGAGCACTGTACCCATAAGATTTAAAACATTCTCTTATCAAAGCCATAGGAAGTGTTATTCCAACGCCGCCTGCTATCAGAAGCACATTCTTTCTACTCCGGACTGAATTAAAGGTTATTTCGCCCCCTCGCCCCAAGATATTTACTTCTTTTCTTTCTTGTAATAGCCGACTGATGACATTTGATGCACTTCCTTCGCCTCTGTCTTCAATTATAAATTCATAAAACTTTCCATGCTCAGCAGATACCAGTGTATAGCAACGCTGGAGAGAATTATTACCCTCATCATCGAAGCTAAAAACAAAATACTCACCCGGCATGGTATCAGCAGCTAATAAATCTGTATCACTCACAGGCATCAGACGGAATGATCTCATCCTTGATGTAAGCAGGGATGTTTCTTCGCAGACAAGTTTCATTTACTGGATTACCCTATAGGCCTATTCTGGAAATTACTGTCTCAGCTGAATCGAGATAAATATTTATCTCATTACATCTTTCTGTTTCAGAAATAATTTCTCTGGCATAGGGCATCCCCGACAGTCTGAAAACTGTCTCCCATGCACCCAACTCGTTATCAGCAAAGAGATCCGCTGTTTTAAGCATTGTGTCCCGAAGATATTTCCGTTCACTAGTGCCCAGATCACGAACAATATCATAAGCCACATAACTAAAGACGCTTGAATGACTCCATTCATCCTCAGCATGCACTCGTGTAACTTCATGGCATATTCTCTGAATACTGTGATCTTCAGCCATCACTTTGAGATAGTCTGTTATTAGCGTCTCGCTGGCACATGCCACAGCAAAACGTGTCAGTCTTCGCTGCCACTCTGCACTACATCCGGCCAGCATTTCCCGTCGCCAGTTTATGAGATTAAAATCTGTATAGTTAAGCGGCTCAAGTTTTCGGCGGTCATAGATATAATTACATGCCATCACTGACATTCTTGTATGCAGGGCTTCATCCAGAAGAGCTTCTGACATTACATCCTGAAGATCTGCCCTGTTAGGTGAGTTCACCGGCGGACACTTTATTATGTCTTCACAAGCCGGCGTAACAATGTCGCATTCAATATAGATGGTTTTTAAATTGTATATACCCCACGCATAAGAAAGACACTTGTCCTTAACATCTTCAGGCGCTTCCTTCCAGGCATCGTGCTGTCTGAATGGCAGCAAAGACTCACTAAAATCTTTTTTAGTTTGGTCAAATTCAAGATCTGAATACTCAGGCTGAGATTTATTAACTGCAGCTCTGTTTTTCCAAAGTGCAGACAATCTTTTCAACATAAGGGCGACATTTTCACTGTCGGGCACTGCAAATTCAGCGGACATAAATTACTCCTTTAACTTTTGACTGCCAGATTAATGTTCGTTTTTTACTCTAATCAAACTCATAAAAATAGCGCCTGATAGGGCTAATACAGCGGAAATGATCAAAGCATTTTCCCAGTGCCCGCCATCAAGCAGGTCGCCGTATGCAATTGCTGACAGAGCACTGCCAAGATAAAAGGCGAGCTGCCTGATGCTGGTTGACAGGAGAGTTCTGTCTTTCGAAAAGCCTGTTATAGCCAGAGTATCCAGTAGCGGCATGAGACAGTAATTCAGTAAAAGTCTTAAAAAATATAATGTAATAAAGATTGCCACAGGAACATGTAGTGTTTGAAAGAACAAACACGCGGCCGTCATGATGCCCGCGATAATTACGGCCGGTTTCAGAGAAAAACGCTTTACAAGCATAGGAGCAAACAGTGCTCCAACAATACTGACAACTTTATCACCTCCCATAATCAATGATATTTCACTAATATTCATTGAATAAGCAAGATTAAAGACAATATTAACAAACCGGAAAATAAGTGTTATTGACGCACCCAGAAGTGAAGCAGCAATAAAGAGAATAATAAAATTGCTCCACTCCATATTCTTAGCGCTCTTAAATCGGCGCTCATCGCTTCCCGGCTCATTTATTCCCAGAATGGACTTTATTCGAAAGTAAATCATCAGCAAAGCGGAAATAAACGAGGCGGCCAGGATAGCTTGATAGTTCCGTAATGCAGCAAACTGTGAGAAGTGTGTAATAGCACTGACTGCGACAGAACCTGTCATAGCAGCACCCAGATACGATACGAAGAAACAGCTAAAGAGTGTCGTTCTGTTTCCGGCATCAATGTTTGATCCCATGAGTGAATTGCCCAGCGACAGCTGTGCAATCATACCGGAAAGAATCAATCCAAGTGTAAAAGCGCTAGCCCATACTGTTGTTAGCACAGGAAGCAGAATAAAAGGTAATGCATACAGGAATGAAAAAACAAGCAGTAGCTTCTTCTGTGATACCCGTCGACTGGCTAAGATCAATGGGATTACCGCTGCTGCCATCATCGCCATAGCTATTGCATAAATGTGTCCAGTATTTGTTTTATCGATGCCACGTTCTTCAAGATAAAAATTATAAACAGCATCGAACATACCGTTACTCAGACCCATCAGGAAAGTCGCCACTAAAAAACTTTGTGCAGCTGATCCGAACTTTCTTACTTCCCTAAACATATTCAATCTCGTCCTTCAGCTTTAATTAAATTAATACCTGTAAAGCTCTCGAAAAGAGATTCGCCCTCAGGCCATTCACCATATCCTGCTGCAGTATGAATATGACCCGCCCCGCTAAACTCTCGGGTTTCGCATCCCCATTGTTCCGCAAGGATGCGCGCGCGAGTAAGGCTGAGATGCTCATCATTATCACTGTGAATGAGCAAGCTGCTGTATCCTAAGCGGGATGTGGGCAATGAGCGTTGCTGCCTGATCGGCTCAATCGCCGTTTCGGCGTCAACATCCGCCGGGGCAACAAGAATCAGGGATTTAACACGCTGGCAAGAATGAGCAGCTGCCCATTGGGCCACTGTAACAGCCCCGCAGCTATGACCTAGTAAAACTATGTCACCCCTGGTCACGGCAATGACCTGATTTAGTCTTTTAACCCATAAAGATGATGGCGAGTTCCAGTCATCCTGAAGAACGCGTAGTACATTACTGTATTTCTTCTCAATGAATGACTGCCAGTGATCCGGACCTGAATTTGTATATCCGGGGACAATGAGATAGGTAGTAGTCATCAGTTTCTCGTATAAGTTACGTTGTCAGCGGAAATGTTAATTCCGAATCTTGAGGATAGAATCAATAACAGCTCTTCTTTATCAGCGATTTCATAAGAAGTTGATTTAAGACCGCTGACTTCAGTAAAGATATTGTTTCTAATACTTATCCGGCCGTTATCGGTAGGAAGGCTCGCAACTCTATAGTTTTTAAGAAGGCTTTCAGGTGAAAATAGAGTATAGAAATACGCCATTTTGATATCCGGCTGATAAATTTCTACATCCTGAAATGAGTAGATGTCTTCCCAAACCGCATCATCCCTGCTATTTTCTTTAATAGATACAATCCACCCGTGCTCATCATCGCATCTGACCCGGGATGACAAAAAACCATCTTCATGAGTGAAACCATTCTTAAGCAATAAAAGTCCACGAGGGCCTTTGGCCCCAAATCCGACGTCAAAAATCCATCGCTCGTCATCTTTATTCACCAAAAAAAGTTGATGTGTTGCAGGTGACATATGAGGGATGAGGACTCTGGCCATTCGGATTTGAAAATCAACTGCAAAGTGATTAAAAACCTCTTGTAATAAGACAGAGAATTCGAAGCAAATCCCTCCTCTATTGTTAAGTATTATTTTATTGGCAACATCCTCAGGTCGAAGGCTAATTTCTGAGCCATCATGCATGCCAAAGTTTTCGAACGGCACTGTAAAAAAGTGAGCTTTGTGCAGCGTTGAAAGACAGAAAGACTCTCTGCTAATTTTTTCTTTAATTTTCAACCTTCTAAGATAGGCCAGCATGTCCTTCACAAACTTCTCCTTATGTACTGATTAGCCTGCTGTGTGAGCTCCCTCACACCTCCGGATGAGATATTAAGAGCAAAACTTTACAAAACAACATAATTATCACCGTGAATTATTAAAAAAATATGAAATTATCTTAATGACTCCAATAAGCGCTGATAAAATTATGTGAAGTGCATGTAAATCTATGTAAGCATGGCTTATTACTTAATCTTAAGAAGATATAACTGTAAAGAATTAGGCTTCTACCCAACGCTCCTGCGCGCAGCCAGAAGCCCCCCTATCAAAATGTTGAATGTTTGTTAATCAAACTTGATTTTAACAATGAATAAACTTAGATTTTGCTTAATAATCGCACACCAAACATTTATTATTATGTTCGGGCTTAGAATGGGACAAGGTGATGAAGTATAAGAATGGATTCGGAACGGTGATTCAGATACGGCTGCCGTCGTTCAGCTTTAAAAGTAATCAGTACGGTTGATAAAGTGTTAATGCAGACGATTCCTTCTGGGCGGGCCTCTTAAGCACAGATATCGCGCTCAGCGCCCCACTGCCTCTTGCCGTTTACACAGCGACCTGCGTTTACCATAAAAGCCATATCTAAATCGCTTAATGCAGCAGGAAGGCGCTCACGCATCGTACTTGAAAGCCCCTTCAGCAGGCGGTTAAAGAATGTGTTGGGGCCTGGCCAGCCAGCAACCTGATTGATCCTGAAAAGGTAACAGCAATGATGCAGATCCTCGAAGGAATGGCCCTCATTCCAGACCATAACATCCAGTTCATGCGCACGCATCCTATGACAGTAAAGCTACTGAATTACTTGAAGAAACATTACAAAAGACGTTCCCACTTTAAGTGGAAACAGTGGCTTAAAGTCAGCATTTTGCTCTGTATTTTGTAACCGCATTTCTTCGTGCTGATTATGTCTTAGAGACTTAATTAGGTCAGCTAGGGTTGCCCACCGACTTCCACCTTTCCAGACCCAATGATACTAAGGAAACATCAAATTGTTGATGCTACTGTCTGCTTTATGCCAAAAGTGGACGTTGCTAACATCGGGATATAATAATCTGCGGGGAGCAGGACATCTCCAGCAGTTCACGATAGCTAATGCCATATTTGCAGTACCAGCTTACTGCCCGGTGAATGATCTCTCACTGAAAATGGCGGTCTTTAAATATCTTCATGAGTAGCGTGGTGACAGGTGAAAATGGCTGCAAAGTTTATCAATGCGACGACCTTTGCAACAGCGCCTGAAATAGTCATCCCAGCATAGAAAAAGCGACTAATAATATCTTCTTCACAGTTTGCGGATCTTCCCCATGAGCGAGCAGTGACGAAGCATTAGTTAACTGTGCGTCTATATAAGTAGCGGCAAACTCTGGAGACATATCGGCCGAAAATTCTCCGTTGGCTTTTGAGCGCTTCACCCATTCTTTGAAAGTGGATAAGCCTTGCTCCTCAAGTAAATCGACCTGGGCGCGAGTTGCTTCGCCTAAGTGCATCCGTGCCTCACGCATTTTTACAAAAAGACACCCCATGGGAGACTCATGGTGACAACTCGCTGACGTGGCAAATGACACGAGATTATCAAGTGCTTCTCGAAACGGAGAGTCACTATTTAACATCTCTTGCACAGGACTTAGCACTTGTTCCTCGTACCTGATAAGAACAGCTTTCATCAGGCCATCTTCATTCGTAAATTCACGATAAAGGCCGGGCTTCGATACACCTGATCTCCTGCAAATTTCATTAAGGGATAAACTGCCTATATCCTCTTTCCAGTAAGAATCCATTGCTACATCTAAAACATGGTCACGATCAAGGGTCTTAGGCCGCCCTCTGGAAGGTTTAGTTGGGTTCAAATTCATTTTATACTGCCCGGTATTTTAATTTGACAGATTATACATTACCTTTTATTGTACCAGCCGGTATTTAATTTTCAATCCAGCAGGAAAGTAAAATGAGTGAAGAAAAGAAAAGCATAGTGGTCACAGGAAGCAGCAGCGGATTTGGTCAAAAGTCAGTAAAAGATTTTGCAGATAGAGGCTACCAGGTGTTCGCCACGATGCGTGGCCCAGAAGGCAAGAACGCTACAGTTAAGGCTGAATTAGAAGCGTACAGCGATTCCATCCATGTAGTCGATATGGATGTTACCAATGACGAATCGGTCGAAACAGCGATTGCAAGCGTACTAGAAAAAGCGGGCAAAATTGATGTTTTGCTAAACAATGCGGGTGTAATGTACCTCGGCATTACAGAAGCATTTAGCATTGCCCAGGCTCGCGCGCAGATGGAAACCAACTACTATGGCGCTATGCGTACTATTCAGGCAGTTTTGCCTGCTATGCGTGAAGCCAGGTCAGGCCTGATCATCAACACCTCATCCATGGTTGGCCAAATTTCAGCGCCATATTTTTCTACCTACGCCGCGACTAAACACGCTTTGGAAGGCTACCTCCAGGGGTTACGCTACGAAGTGGCACCATTCGGCATCGATATTGCCATCGTACAACCTGGCCCATTCCCCACAGGTCTGAGTGCAGCAGGACAACAACCGTCACGCACAGACATACTGAACAGCTACGGTGAATTAGCTGATATTCCTGCTGCTATGTTCGAAGAATTCGGGAAATTTATGCAGAGCGATCAGGCACCTGATCCACAAATGGTCGTAGATGCCTATTTAGCGCTCGCCGATATGCCTGAAGGCAAACGCCCGACACGCACGGCGGTTGGCTTAGTTTGGGGAGTTGATGAAATTAATGCGGCTAAACAACCCATTCAAGACCGTGTGTTGAAAGAAATGCAACTAGACAACGTTTTAGGCGGTGCTGACGCGTGATTTTCGGTCCCAGTGGCAGACTATATGGCCCGCCACTGGGATCGTAGGCATTTCAGGCCTATAGTCTGAGCATAGCAACTCTCTTACGAGCCCGCCGATGAACCATGTCGATGTTACAACGGAGTACTGTTGCAAAGTTTGAGATGAGGTAGCCTCTGGTACTATTGAAAGATGTTATCCATCAAAGATTCTGCTCACCAGACGCACCTCGCCCAGGGGATGCACAAAATCTGCTTTTGCTCATATATTCAGCTTGCAGCGCGAACATCGTAGTCGACAGCCGTTATCGTTTACAGCAAAGTCCGCTTTTCGCTCATAGCGGACCTTGACCCCGAGGCATTAACCTTCTTAAACACACTGAGTCAGAGCCGGAATATTCCCACTATACCCGCCTCTGAACCCTTCCGGAATGGCAAAATTCATATATTGCACCAGCGTTGTCCCGACGTGGAACCCGTTGCTTAGGTGCTTTTTTTCGCTGATTTTTCAGGTAGCGGGCCCGTTATAAGTAGCGGCGGAAGTGCCGTATTGATGGCTGCCGTTATAAGCGCATTTTCGCACGGGAAGTTATCCGGCCGGGAGCATTATTCCTGTTTCCCGCACCCAAGATATCCCCTAGATTTATTGCCCCGACAGTCAGTGATTGGTGAACCCGCTGTTCCCCCCCCTCGTCTGCCTGCATGATTAGGGCTGCCGGCTGAGCTTATGCGGAGCACTCTGGATACTACCGCAGGGGAAACCTGCATGAAGGGGTCAGGGAGATGGCACGGGCAGGCGTTGAGATCATAACGTTCGATGACAGCGTATTCAGTAAGCTGAATAAATAAATCCAGTTTCCTGTACCGTTTTTTGAATTTTTTATCGACTTCCCCGCGTTCTTACTGGAGCAGCGCCTCGTCACTGATTTTGACACCATCATCAGCCAAATATCCGACCCAGCCGTCGCGTCTATTTTGCAGTGGCAGAATGCGCAGGAACAGGTCTGCTGGAAGGATTATATGCAGGGCCTGAAATCGAACGTCAACATCGCGTCTACTGGGCTCAGATTTTTAGCAAGGTAAAGCTGGATGCCATCCTCTATCCGGCACTGGGTTGTGAAGTTCCACGGATCGGGAATGTCGGTCAACCTGATATTTTCTATTAACTCATTCGTCACACGGATTTTGCCAGCAGCATTAGAGCGGCCAGCGTGACAATTGCAGTTGCTGAACGGGGAAATTTGTCTGTTGGATTATCTTTAGATGCGTTGCCGAAAGAAGATCGTCAGTTAATTAGCCATGCCCTTGCTATAGAGGCTATTCTCCAGCGCTAAATTTTCTCTTCAGGGACCCCCTATGTCTGATATGGCAATTCCAACGCGTTCTCCTTCGATGTTTTGGGGAGCAACCATCATTTGCGGCACCGTGGTGGGTGCAGGCATGTTCGTCCTGCCGGTCGCGATGGCCGGAGCATGGTTTGGCTGGGCATTACTGATACTGACTTTTAGCTGGATATGTATGTTAATCAGTGGCCTGATGTTTCACCGTGTGAGCCAGCATTACCCTCTGGAAACCGGCTATGACAAAATTGTCCGTGATGTATTAGGCTGTAACTGGGCTGAAATAAATGGCCTGAGCATAGTTTTCGTGCTGGGCATTCTGACATACGCCTATATTTCAGCGGTCGGGCCTGTTTATGATCACTCACTGAGCATATTGACCGGCAAAACGGTCTCATCATCCGAAGCCAAAGTTATGTTAAGCCTGACCGTAGCTGCCATCGTCTGGTTAGGCACCAGCAGCATTGGCCGGATAATGTCTGTTCTGCTCATCACCAAAATTGTTCTGTTACTTATCCTGTTTGGTGGATTATTTACCACCGTGAATGTCGACTACCTGCTGGACAATCAGAACCCTGCGGCATCGTACTGGCCCTATATGCTCGGCATCGTGCCATACTGCCTTGCCTCATTCGGCTATCATGGAAACATTTCCGGCCTGATTAGCTATTACAATGGCGATCATCGTCGTGTGAAAAGATGCCTGTGCACAGGCACCGCCGTGGCGCTGGTTATCTATCTTTTCTGGATAATCTGCACTATGGGTAACCTTCCCCGCTCAGCCTTTCCGGAAATTGCCGCCCAGGGCGGCGACATTGCCGCGCTGATGCACGCATTTAGTCTGCGCGGTTATACTGCCGGGATGTCGCTGTTGTTCTCGACGTTCTCACATTTTGCCGTTATCTGTTCGTTCGTTGGGGTGACGGCGGGCCTTGTGGATTATATCAGCGACCGCTTCAATTTCCCCGCGACCAGAACGGGTCGCCTCAAAGCCACTGCGATCACTTTCCTGCCGCCATTGAGTTTATCTCTGCTTTTTCCGGATGGATTTGTCACGGCAATTGGTTATGCCGGGCTAATCGCGACAATATGGGCAGTGATTGTTCCGGGGTTACTTCATCTGAAAATGCGCTCCCGGCAAGACTCAGGCTATCGGCGCGGCCAGTGGGACGGGCTTCAGTTGAGCATGATTATAGTATTCGCCGCCCTGAACATCCTTTCATGGGCGCTGAGTGAGTTTGATTTATTGCCAGTATATTAACGTCATCAGAAAGCTTTGTCGGCCTCATCATTTTTTAAACAAGCCTGTAATTACATGAATAAGCCGGTCAGGAAGCGTGGAACTTACATACTTCCTGACCGGTTGGTTAACAACACACCCTATGGCCATGAACATCGCAGGTAAAATCCCGTACTTAAACATTTAACTCGTCACCAGCTTTTTAATTGCTTATAAAGATAAAATAGTAGTTATGATTTATGCCCCTTATCCTAAAACCAGAATGGCTTCTGTAAAATAACCTCCTGCTTAAACAGACAGATATGGCATAACATCATGTACTGGCTTTGCTGGGTTGCTTAATCGTTATAAAAGAGTTAAAAAGGCGTAACTCAAAAAATAGGATATACAATGCGCCTTTATCATGGCACATCATTCAGTGCCTCCCAGAGTATTATCAGCTCGGAGAAAATCCTGCATCAGATAGAACGTACATATGATGAATACTCACTTTTTCCCACGACGAATGGCCTCGTCTATCTGACGAATAATATCGGTTATGCGATATACGTGGCTAACAAAGAGGCCATATTTCGCAGAGAAGAATTTTTCTCGGTGTTTGAAGTGGAAGTTGATGAAGCCCAGCTGCTGCCTGACTTCGACCAGCTCGATTATGTATGCAGAATAAAGCGTGAAGATGCTGAACATTTCACCTATTCAGATTCACTCGAAAAAGCACAATCCTGTTGCGTTGCCCGGAGCCTTCACCTGATTACAGACATAAGGAAACAGTTAGTTTTGCCCTCTAACATGAACCTGGAACATCAACTCAGGCCACTAACGCGGGAACTAATAATGCTCAGAAAAAATGGTGACCATCGTAAAGCATCTGACATGCTGAATGGATTAATCTGGCACACCTTCTCAGGTGAAGACGAGAAGCTTAATTTAAGCATGTAACACTAATCCAGCATCGCAACTGCGCTCGTTATCCAACCGGCTGCGAGCGTTGAACTTAAGGATTAACTCAGGCAAAGGGAACTTTTTAACTCTCGCCTGGTGTTTATCATGCACATGGCTGCATGTGTACAAGACACAAACCGGTCCCGTACAGTAAATGTGCGAAGGTTACTGCTATGCTTGTTTCAGCAAAATAAACTTCGGGGTATTTACTTCAATCGCTCCTCAGGCGTTCGCCATTTGAGTAGTCGCTGAAGCGCAGTTTCACCCTTTAAGAACTCCTTTGCGGCCCTTAGACGTTCTCTCAACTGTTCCTGAAGTGCTGCATCGCATCCCTCAATGTCTTTTTCAGCATCCCTGAAAAATTGCTCGATACGCATATCTTCTGCCCATTTAGCCATGATGACCTGCAGTTCATTCACACTGGTTTTATATGCCTCTTCCTGCTTACGGATAACCTCACATTTTTTATACTCGACCATCTGCTGCTCCATCCGCAGACGATTGGCTTCAGCACGTTCCTTTTTTGCCTGAACTTCCTTTTTCAGAACAGGCAGAGCGGCTTGAGCCGCTTTAATGATTTTCGGTATCTGACTTATCAGGCTGCAGGTGTTAGTTTGAGAGAATACCTGGTGCCAGCCTTCTGACTCATAAGGTGAGTAGAGCTGCAGCCTGAATCGGCCACTCGGTATGTGCCGCCGACTGTAATAGCCCAGATGGGCTGAATTCTTACCGCGGGACCAGTTAATCATTCTTTCATCCCGTACATAACGCCCTTTCACCTCCTTAACTGGCACCTCTTCCGTCATCTCAACCAGTGAGAAGCCTACGCTTACGCCTTCTGCACTGATGATGCTGGGACCTGAGGGCCTCCACAGCGCCGGGTAAAGATAATTGCAGATCCCTTGTTCAGCGAAGGTGATATCTCTTCTCCGGAAGCAATCTCCACGCTCAGCCAGCCTTACCAGAAATCCACGTCTCTCTGCTGCAGCAAAAAATTTCAGCATAAATGTTTCAGCAATAATCAGGCCAGTATCCGATGTATTCACGTCAAGAAGCTTTCGCTTAGTCGGTTTGTAATACCCCAGCTCAGTCACAGATGATTTCAGCAAAATCTCTTTGCTGGCAAAAAACAGCTTCGTGCCCTGAGCAGGATGGGATGATGACTTCGCCCTGCGCTTTAGGGCGGGTTTATAGCTACCGGATGCCAGCTGCTTGTTCACAACATGTAATTGCGGCGTCACGTCTTCCTGACCGTCAATACTGTCACGTATGTATGCTTTTAGAGGAGGCAAAGGGGGAATGGCTGGTGGATTACCTTTAGCGACAGCACTCCAGTAACCTTGCATAGGTCGTGGTACTTGCAGCTCAATACACTTAGCGATGAGTATCTGTTCGGTTAACATAAACTCTGCGGCTAAATCTTTTAAGGGCTTGCTCCAAACATGACTGTGAAGAAGCTCCCTAGTCACAACAACCAACCTTTGATTATTAGCTTTCATAAAACCCCTTTTACGACATTAAACCCTAATATTGATAAAATTACGACATAAAATATTTATAAAACAAAAATAAACGGAACATGCTACCAAAGACATTATAAATTCATTTTTTGCATGAAATTCATTTATGAAGTTACTAAAATTAGCAATCCAAAAAAAAAACACTAAAACAATATATTCAGTTTGCGAAATTCGCCTTTGCCCACAGACCTCAGCTTGGGAAGGTGAGTTCTTAAGCTCAATATTTACTATACTCATAAGGCGATACAATGCTTGGAAAAACGAAGCTATCATCATACCCTTTATCGAAATTAGAATTAGACATAAACAACCCTCGACTTATTGGTTATAGAAAACAAAACAAGATTCACAATGAGAATGATGTTATTGCTTTGATGCTTTCCGTTTATGGAGTTAAAGAACTTATTTTTTCAATCTTAACAAACGGATTCCATCCTGACGAAGTTTTATATTCAATACCTAACAATGAAAACAATAAAAAAATCGTTGTAGAAGGAAATAGAAGACTGACCGCCTGTAAAATAATCAAAAGACCAAGCTTTTTAAAGAAAATCGGACAAAACAATTTGTGTGTAAGGATTCAAAACCATAAAAACTACGCCCTCGCCTTAGAAAGTATCAGCAAATTAAATGTCGTAGAATTAGAAAGTAGAACAATAGCTAGAACTTACATTGCATCTAAGCATACGAAAGAGTCGATAAAGAGATGGAGTGTATATACACAAGGTGCCTACTACATCGATCTCATGAATGAATACAGAGATATAAATGCATTACGCGCCTCTATTAACAATAGCGTATCTAGCAGTAGAATTCGAGGTGTAATATTTTTCTCTCAAATCACAGATGAAATTTTATCCTTACCTACACTTAGTGATATAGAAAAAGAAACATTATTATCAGATATTGACAATATCAAAGTCGAAGCAATTATAAGACTAATTCAGCGAGCCGATTTCAAAACAAGAATAGCCAGGATCTCATTAAACAAAAATGGAGATCTATCTATAAAAGGCATAGTCCCACAAGCTTATCAGATACTTTTAGCCAAGCTGGCAAGGGATGCAAATTTCTCCAAAGAGCTAACTACTCGACAAGAAGATGATGAAAAAATAAAAAAATACATTGCTGACTTAGAAAGAATGTTGACTTCATTCGATAAACCAGAAAGAGACTTACTTGATGATACTGAAGATGATGAATATGATTTAAACCTTGAGGAAGAGGAGACACCTGAAGATAACGATGAAAATGGTTCAGATTATGCAGATCCTGCGCAAAACGTTCCGACACATACCGACCGTATAAATCCTAAACCAAAAAAATAAAAAAAAGCGCATACCTTATTGAAAATAGATTTTCTTCTAGTGGACATAAAAAACTAGATGAACTACTGGATGAAGCCAAAAAATTGAATTTCCTGAAATTTAAATATAGCTCAATAATTTTAAGTAGAACAATAATTGAAACAGTTATGAGCATAATAATTAAACATTCATCTGTTCACGATGAGTATAGAGCTTACTCTAGGTATAACTATTTGCAACTTGATTCATTATTAGACTACTACTCAAATAATTTAGTTAAAATTTTTCCTGAAGATGATAAGACTCCTTCTATCAAACTTATAAAGCATACCTCAACGAGTTATAAAGAAACGGGAAAATTGGTCTCTAACTTGGCAACACATAATGAAGACCATTCCCTTACAGAACAAGAAGTTACTCATGTTAGAGAGAAGTTGCATGATTTAATAGCTTATTTTTTACCCAAGTTTATAACTACCTAGCGAAACAAAAATAGTTATAATGGATTCAAGATTACGAAATGGTAGCAATACGATGCGGACATACGAGACAAAACATATAAAAAGCCTTAAAAATAAATCAGTTAGAGATAACTTTGGCTTACCGCATCTTCCTTCGGATGTCTCTCCTTTCCGCTATCCCGGTGGCAAAGCTAAGCTTTCTCGGTTCATAGCCCTTTTCATTCTAACCAATAACCTTAAAGGTTGTACATTAGTTGAACCATTTTGTGGTGGTGCAGGCGGTACTCTTCCTCTACTTCTAGCTGGCTTGATCGACAAATTGGTACTGAATGATATCAATCCTGGGATTTCGGGATTTTGGAAATCATTAAAGAAACAGCCTAGTAAATTGATAGAAATGATAGAAAGGGAACCTGTTGATATCGATTCCTGGCATCATTGGAGAGAAATTTATTTCTCTGATGAAAAACATACCGATCTTGAAAAAGGTTTTTCTGCATTTTTCCTGAACAGGACGAACAGATCTGGGATATTACACGCTGGTCCAATTGGAGGAAGAGCACAAGATGGAAATTACTTAATTGACTGTCGTTTTTCACGTTCAAATTTAATTAAACGTGTAGAAAAATTGGCAAACTTTTCTAAAAAAATCGTTGTAACAAGAAAAGATGCTAGTAAATCAATTCATAACTTGCCCTTTGACAGTTTCATCTATGCAGACCCTCCTTATGTTAAAGAAGGAAGGAATATTTACAATGAATATTGTTTTAGTGAAGCAGATCATAAAAAATTTGCTTCCAAAATTAAAAGAAGCAATGCCCATTGGCTTTTATCCTACGATGATGATCAATTAATTCATGAACTATATTCTAATGCTGGAATCAACATTGTTGAATTGAGCTATGCAATTAATAAAGCTAGAGTTGGAAGAGAACTGTTGATTGCTTCTGTCAACTCCCGGCAACCATTAATTCTTGATATAGAAAGCGAGCTGGAGAGTTTAGAGTCAATAAATTCAAAAAACATGCACACATGCTTTTAAACAAAATTTAACTGACCTACTATTGATTTTTTTAGGCAGCGACTTCGGCTGCCTTAGATTTATCGCTTTTATTAGAATATAATTTTACCTCAACACAAATTGATTACTTTTCGATGGTATTATTAGAGTAACTAAATTTCCATTCTTTTCTTTCAATACCATTAGGCATACATACCTTGAGGAATGCCGTTTGCAATTCATCTGAGAATTTCTTTACTTCTTGGAAGTTTGATTCATTTTGCAGCCAATGCATTATGACCAAAGTGAAAAAATTGATATGCTTATTGAATATTTTTTTATTGTTCTCCCTTTCAATTCCTTTTGTTGATTTACCAATAGCTTTAGCCTCATTTAGCTTGATAACCACGTCCAATATGTCATTTCTAATATCGCTTACATATTTTTGTATTGTATAGCCCTGCCCCGTAATTTGTGTATTCCGCCAAAAACTTCTATCCTTAGTGTTATAAAGATGTTCTATATAATTAAAGAACATATTTTCAGGAGATTCTTTTCCTGGTAATTTTATCGTACACCGGCTTATGTCGCTTTTTTTATCGCCATCTAAAATACAGATCGATTTTAATGAGGTTTCTAAAAGAAAAGGATCAGAAAATATTGTAGCTAAATTATCAGCACCGATTTTACAAGGAACTAAATGAAAAAATCTACTCGCCAAAAGGAAGCTCTTGTCAATTTCTATAAAATATTCAAATATTTGTTTTAGAAAAAAACGTGCTTCGTCATCTTCCATAAAAACGGGGATCCTTTTTTTATTATATATATTATCTCTAGTATCATTTTTAAGATGCATTCTAATGTCAATTATGCTAGGATTTTCGACTTGTTCGACATCAGAAAAGTGGTTTAATAAGTAAATTACTTTATGTTTGTTCTCAAGAGAATACTCAAGTAATGAAAGACTATGAGTGGTGATAAAAACTTGAATTTTATATTTTTCTGAATAGTCCAGTATTAAATCAATTAATTTTTCTTGGAGCGATGGATGTAAAGTCGCATCAAACTCATCAATCAAAAGAATACTTGCGCTTTCCGGTTTTATTTTGCAATTGTCATAATAATATGAAAGTGACACTAAGGCCTTCAGTATTATAAATAAATTATCCTCACCTGAGGATATAGTATTAGAATCTATCCCATCTACTGAACTAGTAAACTCTGGCCCCAGTTTAAAACCATTGACATTACTAATTTCAACATTGTCAATTTCAATATTTATAAGTCGACCATATAATTTAGATAACAAATCCAGGTATTCGACTGGAAGATTTAATTTATCGCTCTTCAAAAATGAATCTTGCGCTTCTCCAGTAGGGAATAATCGTGATAAACCTAAGTAAATTACGGGGCATGAGGGCAAGTATTGATCTTGCTCTGATGCGGAATATAAGGGTTTAATAGCATATCTATTATTAACTGCCGAATTATGCTTTCTAAAACGCAGGGTTCTCTTATCATTATAAGTTACCTCAAAGAGACTACCTTTAAATCCATTCGAAGGGTCATTATAATTTTTAGCATCCCTGACTAGAGCTTCAATCTTCGGGTTAACTAGAACATTCGTGCTTCTAACTACCTTCATACAATTGAGATAAGAAAAGTCTTCAGATCGCTGAGGGGGGGATTTAACTGAATTACTTATTATATGCAATAGTGATGTTTTGCATGTGCCATTAGTCCCAGAAATAACATTTAAGTTAGGGCTGAAAGAAAAATCTAGATTTTCGAGCTTTCTGTACTTATTAACTTTTATATATTCAATCATATACATTCCTTCGCTAAAGGCTTTCATTATTCATATGAGTAAACCATATGATAAATCAAAATGACGTTTTTCGTCACTAATTTATCAATAAAATGCAACATCTTAAATAGATAAGTTATGATTATACGGGATGCCTCAATTAAAGAGCCACGCTATTGATTTTTAATATTTTTTTTGCTATGCGCATAATAAGCACACTACTTCTTCACTTACAGTTAGTAGCAAACTGCAGCAAAACAATCTTGATGCTTATCATATAGCTTAACTTAACTTTGCCCATGATTTTTTTAACATCAAGACTTTTTTAGCCGTAGCTTGTTGGTTATCAGGCGATGCGATCTCACCATGTTTCTGATAACGAAAGAAGTATGTTTTGAGCTTAAAAAAGTAACAACACTTTTCGCTCATACAGGAAGTTCATCTCAATGGCTTGCACAACTGGCACTTGATAGAGTATCTATCCGATTAATGTGAGCCAGTTCCTTTTGCTTACTGCTTGGCAGGTAGAGTTTTCGATTTGGACTTAATGTGGCGGAATATACTCACCAGAATGGATGCGCATAGCCATTTTCCGCAGCTCGCAGCGACACTTCAGACGCAGCTTCAGCTCCTTTAGATCGTGCTCCCGCCTCATGCTGCACTGGCCAGTGACCATCCAGTAATGCACATTAGCCTGACATGGACAGGCTTCAGCAGAGTTGTATAAACCCCATCGCACTCAGTAGCGCATGACCATGTCATAAAAAGTAGTTTCATCCGGCAGGTCAGTAGCACCACTTCAGCCGTCTTTGCATAAGTTGATGAACTGCTCTGTACCGTGAGCAGCTTGCTCGGGCACTCCTCATCTTTGCCAAAAGCTTCTGGCTGAGATGATGCCATTTGCTATGAACATGGCGCCTCACTTCAGTTTCACCTTTTGTGTATTTCAAGTTGGAGCTGATAGAAGCAGCAAAACAAGCTTTAGGCTGGCGAAAAGTATTTGTGCTTAGTTCAAAGAAACAAGTGAAGTTCCTTGAACAACTTCATCTACTACTTCTTTAATGAATGTAAAGTAACCCGACTTTTTCATTTCAAGATGGAATGTTAGGTCGGGTTTAGTTTTCGCCACCCATCTATTAAATACCTTTATTATACTGTATAACATCAGGTAAATCTAATTCTGCTGGGGTAAAGCTAAGAGAACCATTTTCTGTTACTTTTAGATTATATATATCTTCGTTTACCCATAAACTCTTAGCGGATACGGAGAGAACCTGAAGCAACTCTTGTATATCTAGGTCCCATTGCGAAATTATAGATTTAATAACAGATAAATGCGCTTTTTTATCTCTTAAATCGCTATCAAGACTCATATGAGTACCGCCCATAAGCTTACCCAAATTATAAAATGTGTCGCTATAATCACAATATAAATCAGTTGACTTATTAAAATGCAATATCCATTGTTTAGTATACTGATTCCATAAATAACTCACTGGTTTAGATATTGTATAACCATCAAAAGTTTTCCTATCAGAAGCACCAATTCCAAACGTACTATATATCCCCTTTAAACCTCCAAAATAATTTGTGTTTAGCATGTCATCTCCTTTATGACCCTCTACTTCACCTACAAAAGCAAAACGGTTAGATCCATCGGTTATTTCAACATAAACATCTGAGTTCTCCATCATAAGCTCGTAGATCCCCCTTCCCTGATGATTAGGCGGAAGGGAAATAACACCTGATTCATTTTTTGTTTTAACTGGAAGTATAAAATTAACATTCCTTGTATCATGATTAAGCAACTTTCCATGGCGCGAGTCATCTTTCCCTGTTTTGCATATAGAAAAATACTCTATATGAAAGGGTTTTATACCTCGATCTTTAAGAAGGGAGTGACATAAACCTTTGAAAGCATTCCAACCTTGTTTAGAACGTAAGAACTGAACCATGAGATGTTCAAATCCATGATTCTTGACAGATCCTGACATTGCATAATAAAAACCACTATTGATTATTTGTCCTTTATAAGACTGGAGACTCTTTAATTTCTGGCTCCATGGGTAAGGTAGTGTTTTCTGATGCAAAATAGCAGTAATAAGTGAGTGATAAAACATTGCCCAATAGTTTTCGTCATTTCTTGCTTTTTTTAATGAAATAGGTGTAATAATTTTATTATTAGACACATCAGATTCCTTATCAATTTATAACCATCTATTATTAAGTTGATTTTTATTAAACGCATTAATCATTGGCAACTATATTGTAGTCATAACCGGCGTTAAAATAGTGTAAATCATACATAACGGACTATTGGTGTAGATTTATGGAAATTAACAGCAGAATTCATTAACCCTCAATTTCCTCGACAGCAAAACCATTCTGCCTGAAAAAGTTTAGGATGCGGTCAATATTTACTATGCCCCATTGATTCGATATTACAACAAGCTCACCAGATGCAAGTTGTATAGCGTCATTCATATGATAACGATTTTTTCTGACATCACTTACAGAATCAGCCAAGGTAATCGTTCTGTTCTTTATAACGCCTTCCAGTTGGTTTTTAATGTCGTCAAGGCTGGCTGGATTTTCTTTCTCAATCCAGTCAGTGAAAATCTCCAAAGCTAACTTTCTTTTATTTAATACTAGGCCTTTGTATTTGTAACTTGAATAATCCTTTTCTTTTTTACTCAAGCTGGCGATTTGCTCTGTCCTTTTCTCTCTGAACTTTACTTGATATTCGTTTAGTTCAGGCACAGGAATAATCTGCTCAGCATTAATTAAAACCTCCCCTTTAAAATTATATGGGGTGATTTTAACACAACTAATATCAACGCCTTTATCCCTTAACCAAATTGCTGTAGTTGTAAGCTCTTTGCTAAATCCTGCAGATGCCAGGATAATTCTCACATCTTTTCCGAACTCGGCAAGTTCAGTGTCCTGAAGTTCGACAAAATCTAGAATTCTCTCCTTGGCATCAATTTCAAATCCATTTTTTGAGAGATAATCCTGATAATATTCACATGCTTTTGAAAAGCTCATTGTTGAAATCATCGCGGCGTACCGTAGAGCCTGAAGCTCCATATGAGCGCCAAACTCATCTCGTTTTAATTCAATGACTACCAGGTTTGCCTGTTTATCGATTGCCAAAATATCGATTCTGCGACGGCTATCTTCCCAATCCGAAAACTCTTCAGCAATGACGAGACAATCGGGAGCTAAAATGGAAATACTATTCTTAATTGCTTCCTGTAAATCATAACGCTCTTGTAGCCCTTCAATAGTGAACGTTGTTCTATCTAAAGGCGTTAATATCTTGTTTGATATGTTATAGAGAGCCACACAAACTCCTTTTTATGTAATAGTGACTGTGCAGTGATTATATAGCAGTTAATTGAAGTTAATATACATGCCTTTCTAACAGTAATTCAAATGAAAAAATTAATATTTCAAAGTTGAGAGATTTGCATGCTCAAATTTAGTGCCGGATACCTTTTGCCTTTAACATCGCTTTCATCCTCATGATATGTTCAAGAGCTGTATCAGTGCTTACTGGCGCATACAGCTTTTCAACCAGAGGGCGAGGCGCTTGAATGCACTCGCCTGCCTTTATCCGTTTGGCCATCTTACTCAACTCAATACGGCATTTTCCTCGTAGCTCTGATTCGCTGAGTCATTTGGCGCGCATCTGGCTGTAAAGGCTTGTGACCATCCAGTAATGGGTGTTTTCCCGCCATGAGTACGCTTCAGGTGAATCATCCAGGCCACATCGGGCGCTGTATCGCTTGGCGATGCCATAAAGCGCATTTTATCCGGCAGGCCTGCAGCGCGGTAATCACCTTCCCTGCACTAGCTGGTGAACTGCATCGGTGATGGCCAGCACTTCGCTGGCCTGCTGATGGTTCAGGTTCGTCAGAACCCCACAGGACGCAATGCAGAGAACCGGCAGTCTCTGAACAGATTACATTCGTCACCCCCTGAACCCCTATGGAACCGTGTAATCCATGCCTGAAGCCGTGAGTTCCCAGCACAGATTGTGGCGATTAGTTTCTCTCTGCCATTGAGTTTTAGTAGAGCAGGGAGTTTTTATCCCACTGTGTCTTTCAACATAACTTTCCCTTCAATCGCGGGAATATGCAAAACTACATCTGGTTTTAATGGCTTAAAGTGCCATGACTGCTTCTGATGCATTATTAGTAAGCACACAAGCCAATTCCTTTAATATCAACCAATTGTAGCAACATCTAACTTAACCTTATTAACAGAAGGCTTCCTGACACTTTTATCAATTGCATAAAGCAAAAGAATAAGAACAATAACTGCTACCGCCTCAAATATCACAACAAATTTTGAATTGATATTTGGAATCACCACAGCAAAGACGGCAGATAAAACCCATATTATTAATGAAAATGCAAAGAAAACCATGACAGATTTACTTATAGAAGGCTTTAGGGGGTTTTGTGTAAATGGCATTATATAGAGCCTTCCTGATATAAAGGGCTCAAGCATACGCACATGGTATTCCCAAACTTCCTGCCAGTACTTACCTGCTTTAGCAATAGAGGAAGCCAGGAAAGTAAATGCACTTACGAATAACGAGAGGAAGAACAACGAAACATACTGAAGAGTGGGAATTTCTTTTGCGTTTAACATTGCATACACAAGGATACCCCAGGCACTGAACAAAATGGCGTTAATTACCCATAAATAATTGAGCCGCGACCAGAATAGATTTATTTCATATTCGCGAATGTGATGCGCCTTGCTATAGGCCTCCTTTATTCTCTCCTTGTCTGAAACTGTGAGTAATATCGATTCATTTTTGAAATCTTTATTCAAAAGATAGCTAAAATACTCTATATTGCAATCAAAATGAGCGCTAAGACTATCAGGCACTCCACGCCTTGTAAGTTCTTTTTTATACCTTGACTCAATTAATTTCATCTTAGCACCCCTTCGTTATAACATAATTTCTTCGTTTAAAATCTCTCATCATCTTAACTCCATTAAAAATTTCTTACTATTGATATATAATGCAATGACCTGGAAGCTCTTTATACTTGTTACTCTCTAACCTCAAAAACCTTCTTTAATCCTTTAGGGATATCAGGTGCTGCATAAAGGTCACGGCGTAGAATTTAACCCACCTTGTTATTCTTTCCCCCCCCGGGCGCTGAGCCTGCCTCGGGGAATGCTGCTTACACCTGACTCGCTTCACTCGAAGGGCTGGTGTGCATGAAACTTAATGCATAGCGCCAAGACCGCCCTTCTCAGCTGAAGCTGATTTTGTTGCGCTGACAGCCCTCAGCTCATGCATGGATTTTCTTTTCAGGAGCATTTTAAGCTGGTTGATATGCGCTCTGGCCCTCTCAGGACTCACCGGTACATAGATTTTTTCAAGTTGCGCGCGCGGTGGGGGTATTGACTCCCCTTCGCGAATACGACGGGACATCTTTTCAAGCTCTTTTTCGCACGCCTTACGTAACTCACTCTCAGACAGATTATGTGATGTCATCTGGCTGTAGAGGCTCGTTACCATCCAGTAGTGCGTGTCATCCTGCCACGGATAGGCTTCAGGGGAGTGATATAAACCCCGTTGTGCACAGTAACGCATGACCATGTCACAAAGCGTATTTTCATCAGGCAGGCCTGCAGCGACATAGCCGCCCTTCCGGCACCAGCTGATGAACTGCCCGGGGGTTGGCCAGAACGGTGAAACGCTGGCACGCGCACGCTTCATCCCTGCTGAAATCTGATGCCCCGAGGTAATGCCGTTTTCGATAAACGCAGCGACCCACTGACGTTTTGCTGTTGCTTCATCGCGTGGATGCTTTAACACTGTGCTGAAGGATGCGGGAAAGATAACCTTCAGACTGGCGAAGAGCGTATCCACCAGGCGCTCAGCGTTTGAGTCAACTAAACGGCCGTCCTGCTGCTCAAATCCGGGTTCTGACTTCGTCATAAGAAATTATTCTCCCACTCGCTGCGATCGTTCCAGTGTGGCGTGCCTGTACCAGCAGGCGCTATCTGGCTCCGCAAGGCTGCCTGTTTGTTCTGGTAGCTGAGCTTCTGGCTGGCTGTGATAAACCAGTGTCTGGGTCTCTGGTATGAGAATTCGATGTCGAGTTTTTGTAGCTCGTAGACCAGGTCCAGATGTGCGTAGAGATTTTGCCACGATGCAAAGTCTGCATGGTTAAGCTTCACGACTTTGCCCTCGAAGGCATAACGTGAAGGAAGCCATTTACCCTGACACGTCGCCCTGGCGGCGGGTGTTTTATTTATAGGTTCTATGTTGGGTTCTAATGACTGATTCTGTGTCCCGTTTTTGGGATCGTTCAAAAGCCCGTTTTTGGGATCGTTCAAAAGCCCGTTTTTGGGATCATTCGATGGCTTAATTGAAACAGGCCCGATTTTGGGAACATTCCCGTTTTTGGGACCATTACCTTTTACTGAACCCTCCCGTTTTTGGGCACATTTAAAATCGAGGTTCAGCTTCAGGACACGCACCCGTTTTGTGGGACCTTTCCGCTCACCGGTATCGGAAAGCAGACCCTCCTCAATCATCTGATTGATCCATTTCCCGATAGTCTTTCTGTCGAGCCCTGTATCATTGACGAGCCTCATGATGCTGGGATAACAGCAGTGGTATTCGTCAGCCCGGTCAGCCAGTGAAAGGAGAAGTAGTTTTTGGGAAGCCTTGAGATTAAGACTCCAGGCCCAGTCTGTTGCTGCGCGACTCATTTAATATGTCCCTCCAAAATAAAAAATTTTAAGAAGTTTCATTGCATTCTCGCTATGTGTGCAGAGGTTAAGATCTGACTCTCGTTACAACTCTTGTCGCTTCCCTTCCCCCCTCACACTGAATTAAGCGCAGTCCTGAAACCACCAGCTCATGGACAGGATTGTCTGTGCTGATGCTCATCGCCTTCCTCATTACAGGTTCGTTCCAGTTCATACTCAGCAAACCTGATAGCGACCTTCATCAGCCAGCGATATTGTTCCTGGGGTATTTTCATCTCCCCCTTCATCACGAAATCCTCAATACCGCTGGCAGCCAGCGTTTCCATGATTTCGGGATATTTTTCAGTGCGTCTCAGAATGGTTGAGTCTGCAACATTAAGACGACGGGCAACCTCTGTCTGTCGCGTAGTGAACAAAGCTTTTAGGGCCAGCGTATGAAGATGTCGTCCCTGAACTGATGGTTTCTGTTTGCGTGTGTTTGCGGCATCCATTTTTTATTGTCTCAGATAGTGTGATGAACCGGGTCCGATTGCATATGCATAACGCTAAGCATGAATCTGCCCTGATTGGCCAGAAATCAGTGAAACTTCTCCGGTAATCCGTCCTTCTTACCAGGGTAGTCATCACTGTTAAGTTCGTGTGGCGTAACCTGCCAGCCAGTTACTGCAGACCATTTGATGGCGTTGCTTCCTCTGGGCCTGTATTTCCCGGCAATTACCTGACTGACATAGCCCTGGCTGACCCCTGCTGCTTTAGCGAAATCAGCCTGTCTGATACGATTCAGTTTTAAGTAGTCAACCAATTTCATGATGAATTCCCATAGACTGAAAACCCCATATTAGTGCTACTTATTGACAAGATCAACAGTGCAACTATTTGCATAGTATTAGTGCTACAAATAATAATGCCTTATGACAAAAAAGAACCTTATTACCGATGAAGACATTCTCGTTTCGAAGCGCTTGCGCGAGATTTGGGATGCGAAAAAAGAAGAACTTGGCCTTAGCCAAGAGAAAGCGGCTGGCCGAATGGGCTTCAGTACTCAGGCTGCAGTCAGTCAGTTCCTGAACGGGAGAATCGCTCTAAATAAAGAAAATGTACTGAAATTTGCTGAACTTCTGGGTGTATCTCCTGAAGAGATAGATCCCTCTATTGAACCCCTTTTGAAACCCATTCGCCTCGCTGAAAGAAAAAAAAACAGCGTTATTGTCAATAATGTAACAAAGTTCCCTTTCTACACTAGTGAGCAGGTTTTAGAGATATATAAAAACGGAAAAACCTTAACTCCAATCAGCTACATACCCGCCGTAAAAGAAGCCAGCAAAGATGCTTTTTGGATCGCTGTATCCGGGCACTCGATGACAGCAGCTCAAGGCATAAAGCCCAGTTTTCCAGAAGGCGTAATTATACTGGTAGATCCTGGTATACCCGTAACAACAGGTGGTTTTTGTATTGCATCGCTTGATAAAAATACATCGCTGACATTCAAAAAATACGATCTTGATGCCGGATTGGGATATCTGGTGCCTTTGAATGCAGCATACCGAACGCTGAAGTGCGACGATGATACGAAGCTGATTGGCAGTGTCATCCACACGCAATGGCCAGAAGAGCTCTTTAGATGATTGTAAACGACTGAACTTTTTTAATCCGCCATGCCACTGTCCATGCTATTGCTCGTGTTCTGAAAAATCCCCTTCAAATAAATTAGTGCAGCTATTGACATAAATAATTAGCGGCACTATTTTACACCTGTGCCTGCCAGACTGCTTCTGTCTTAATCAGTACACGCGAAGCAGGCATAACGGGAGAGAAATGATTGGCTGCTGAACGGCACAGCATACTGTCGGGCGGGAGGAGTGCAGAAGCGCGAGATCCCGAAGTGGCAAAACCCACCTTCCTCTCAACAAATGAGATGGCACTGCCCAGTGTCATTTCCTTTGTTGATGGAGGTTAGTATGAAAAAGCACAGCGTTCTGTGCCCGGTCTGTGGAATCAACTTTGATCCCAGAGCACCTGGAGTTCATATAAAAAAGCATCATAGCGCAGCATCACGCCATGAGTTAATCCTGATACGCGACGCCCGGCGTCTCTGTTTCGGGAAAAGTAAGCCCTACAAAAATAAATCACCCTGCTTACTCTGACTCATCACGACATTGACAGCTTCTCTGAAACCCTTTTCGCAGTTTAAACGAGGTGTCAGTGCGAAGGGTTTTCAATTCATTCAGAATTATGAAACGGAATACCTCTATAACTTCACTGTCAGCGAATGCCTGACAGCCTGAAGTACCGAAAGTAGTGGCATCCTGATTGTATAATTATGAGTGTGATCTGTCTGACCAAGTGCCTGAATGACTTTCCCGCCTCGTGCGGGATTTTTTTTGCCCCGGATATGTTACGTCCGGCCGGGCATCAAAGCCTCTCTGGCTCAATCACCCTTTCCGTAATGCCTGAATGGCAAATCCACTTAAGGAGTAACGATGTTATATCGCGAAGCTGCCGTGCGTATCAGCCAGACTGTATTGTTGCTGTCCCGTGAACTGAGTGTTTCTGCTGATCAGATGTTTGAGTACCAGCAGGAAGGCAAAGTCACGGAAGAGCAGGCTGCGACACATATGCATAAAGTCCAGGTTGTTCTCGACGTGCTCTTCACCGAAATCCTGGATCCCATCATGACTGAGCACCCTGACTTACTGCCTGGATGTTGCTGTAGCGACGTTTCAGAGACAGACAGGAACGGCCCGTCGTGATCGCTCTCTTACCTGTCCACATGACCGCCATTATGGCGGTTTTTTTACGTCCGGAACCGGAGAACACCATGCATAAAGAAAAACCTTCATGCGTCCTGAATTCAAAAGAAATGCGCCGCCTCGCCCTTGCTCATGTACAGGCGTATGTAAATGCCTGTCACTGTCAGTCCCGTCGTGACGTCCTGATGGCACTGGCTCACTGGCACGATGTAGGCGTGAACATGAGCGATTTCATCAAAAATACGCGCCTCATCATTATTGATGAAGATGGCATCCATGAACGCTGAGATGGCATTCGTAAACCCTGTCCGTAAGGGCATTACCTGACCCGGAGGTCATTATGCAACATCGTGAAACTGCAGAAAAAGTCACTGAAACACTGCTGGAAGTGGCGAACAAGCTGGTGGCATCGGTAAGGATGGTTGATGCCAGTGAGAAAGACGGAAAAGTCAGTATGGACGAAGCAGACGCATACCGTAAGGGTGTGATGGGATCACTGGATGAATTGCTTCAGTCAACTCTCACAACCATTTTCGCCACACACCCTGATTTACGACCAGCATGCAGCTGCGCTTCTTCTGCCTCGGAAGACAATAACCAGCCGTAACTGCCTGCCTGAATACGTCAGAGTAAACCGTCCGCCAGGGCGGTTTTTTTATATCTCAACGGAGACAAAGCATGATTATTCATATCCGGAACGGCAGGTTCATCTTCACCGCCAGTTCTTTAAACCGAAGCCGCCGTTTTGTCTGTTTCAGTGAAGGCATCGCCTGGACGTATGTGCAGAAGCTTGCCGCTGCCTGTGCCGCTGAAATGAGGTAACGGTGATGTCCAAGCCACATGCCCCCGTCCGGATAATAAGGCGTGCTGAGCGCATTATGCGCTTATGGCGTACCGGGCAAATCCGGGCGAGGCGAACCTATCGGGGTCAGTATCTTACGTTAAGGGTTACGCCGCAGTGGAGACTGTTATCGAAAGACAATGGACAGAACTGGGAATTACTCAGTCATGCGGATTACGACAATCAGATTTAGTCCCGATGTTTCAGCCGTAATGACCGGCACGGGGCAAAACAGAGAAAATCGGTCATGGACGCTCAAGAGTCACAGCATCGCCCTGCTGTCCATAAACGCTGGCTCGCAAATGCGGAGACCCGAAGCTTCGCTCCGATCAGAGCGGGCGGCATCCGGGAGAAACCAGGTCCGGGATAACAGCCAGATCAGGCGGGTCACCAACCCCGAAGTTAAACGGTTATTTTCACTTAAAGGAGATTAAAAGATGAAAATTCAGTACATCGCGACCTCAACAGAGGGCACGCTCCATATCAAATCCTGCGTTCTTCGGGCATTTATCCATGAACGTGTTGTCAGGGCGGCTCTCATGGCCGCACCGGATGCCCGGGTGACCCACACTGGTACGTTTGTTATTCATACGCGCATAGCAGGAGACCCGGCACAAATCCTTGCAGCCACCCGCGAGGCCCGTCGTGAAGAAGAAGAGTAAACCAGGTCTGATGACGTCGTGCCCGGTCTTACTGACACCTGAGTAAACACGTCATCCCTGCCCCTCATCATACTGCCGGGCTTATCAGAACCGGAACAGGTTAACTGACTATTCAAAGGACCATTTCCCATGATGCAACCAGACATCAGGGGCGATGCTGCTTTTGCTCGCCCCTTTAATGCCATCCGCGATATCGAGTTTGCGCCTGAAAACATTGTCAATGGTGCCAGCTTTTCATCGCCCACATCCCCGGGATTGCCACCCCAGCCACCTTTGCCCGTGGTGCAGGTGGTGTTTGACCGTTTTGTCGGCATCCTTCTTCAGGAGGGGAAGCCATGATCACACCGTATGCTTTGCTGGAACGTCACAAAGACCACCTGGATGCCCAGGAGCAGGACGCAGTCAGGAAAGAACAGTGGATCGATGACGAAGCCCAGCGCCTGCTGTCCTGTTTTCCTGACCACCTTCACCTGTTCCGTCACTGGAACCTGCATCCTGATGCGATGAAGTGCTGTGCCCATCCTGAAGCCGCTGAGGAATACATCAGCTTTATCACGAATCTGGCCTACCTGCAGGCGGCCCGAAATTACGACCTTCAGGTGCTGCTTGGCTGGGAGGAACCAGCATGATGAAACCGGGTATCTATGAAGGCCTCAGCAATGAGGCCTATCACGCCGGTCCCGGCGTCAGAAAATCGCAGCTCGATGACATTGCGGTTAACCCGGCCATTTACCTCTGGCGCAAACATGCGCCTGTGGATACGGATAAAACAGCCGCACTGGATATGGGAAGCGCGCTGCACTGCATGCTGCTTGAGCCTGAACAGTTTGATAAGCGCTTTATTGTTGCTCCTTCTTTTAACCGGCGCACCTCTCAGGGTAAAGCAGACGAAGCAGCATTTCTGAATGAGACACGCATCCGGAACATGACGGTCATGGATGCAGAACAGGGCCGGAAACTTCAGCTCATGAGAGAGAGCGTAATGGCGCATCACGCCGCACGCTTTTTTCTTGAAGCTGACGGCCACTGCGAATCCTCCCTCTACTGGTCAGATGCAGAGACAGAAGAACTCTGTCGCATCCGGCCAGATAAATATCTGACGAATCGCCCTCTCATCGTCGACGTGAAAAAGGTGAGTGATATGTCGCGCTTTGCCCGCCACATCGAAGCGTTCCGGTACCACGTTCAGGCAGCCATGTACTGCGAGGGCTTTTATCACTGCACTGGCACATATCCGCAGTTCGTTTTTATTGCGGTCAGTGAAGCGATCGACTGTGGCCGTTATCCGGTTCGTGTGTTTGAGCTGCACGACAATGACATGAGCGCGGGATCCGCCCTCTTCCGTCGGGACCTGTGCACTTTCCATTCCTGTCGCCTCGGCAATAACTGGGGCGGCATAGAAATAATTCAGCGCCCCGCATGGGCACATTAACAGGAGTAGGCGTTATGCAAAATCAACCGATGATCTCTGCGCCCGACAGCACTGACACAACTGCCACTATTTTCAGCCCCGATGCCCTGGATAAACTGGTGCGCTTTGCAGAAATCATGGCCAGCAGCAGAGTCACTGTCCCGGCGCATCTCGCGGGCAAAGCCGCAGACTGTCTGGCTGTGACCATGCAGGCCCTGCAGTGGCGTATGAATCCGTTTGCCGTCGCCCAAAAAACCTTCACCGTCAACGGTGTTCTGGGATACGAGGCACAGCTGGTGAATGCAGTGATCAACACCATGGCCCCTGCACGGGATCGGCTCCATTACGAATGGTTTGGGCCATGGGAAAATGTTATCGGCAGATTCACCGAGAAAACCTCATCCAAAGGCAATAAATACATCGCACCGGACTGGACACTGCAGGATGAATCCGGATGCGGTGTTCGGGTGTGGGCAACAATGAAGAACGAGCAGGAGCCGCGGGTGCTGGAACTGCTGCTCTCACAGGCACAGGTGCGGAACTCAACACTCTGGGCGAGCGATCCGCGTCAGCAGCTGGCTTATCTCGCTGTTAAACGCTGGGCCCGTCTGCACTGCCCGGACGTCATTCTGGGGGTGTACACACCGGATGAACTGGAAACGTTATCTCCTGCAGAACGCGACGTGACACCGCCAGCTCGTGAAGATTTGAATGCGTTCATCAATCAGTCAGTCAGCCGAGATCACGGTATTGCGCTGCAAAACCATTCTGTCCCGGACCTGCGAACTGAAGAGATTAAAGCAGAAACGCCCGTGCCTGCAGCGCCACCAGCCAGCCCGGTCAGATCGCCTGACCAGCCGGCGAGCGCACCCCCGCCCTGGCCTAAACACTGTCCGGGTAAAGAACAGGAACGCGCTGAGGACAGGGAACGTTCTTCAGAAGAACTTCTCGCTGATTTTTGTGAGGCAGCCATGAAAAGTCAGTCGGTCAGCGCACTCGCCCGCTGCTACGCCTACGCATCAAAGGTACTTAAACCTGTGCCACCGCTGCTGGATAAAGCCACAGATGTGTTTCTGGTCAGGAAAGCCGAGATTGAAGAAGCCAGAGAATAAATGCCATCTGAACCCCGTTAATTCAGGAGTTATCGATGAATCAGAGAAAGACTGACCGCAACCAGCGTTATTACGCCGTCGCCGAGGCGGCTGCATTTGCCGAACGCTGCGAAAAGTTTGATCAGGCGGGAAAACTCTGGCTGCGGGCAATGAAGCTGGCCTTAAGACCGATGAATGCCCAGTGGGCAGAACACCGCAGTCAGTGTTGTATGAGTGCATTACGTAATGGATGGTCTTATATCAGGGATTAACCCAGCAGTGATTATCCAGAGGTACCCTCATCATTATGAATATTATATTCACTTTTCTGACTTCACTGATATGAAAGTGAGTGTTAGTTTCTTTACAGAAGGCGAATAAATATATACATAAAATTAAAACTCCGCGCGCTCCCTGAGTGTAACATTAATTAAGAAGACGCCACCTATGAACACAAGACTGTTAAGCTATATCGACACCTTTTTATACCATTCTTCTACCGAGCCACTGCAGCAACTGGTTTATATCATCGCAAAACTGTGCCTCATTACTGCACCCGCAGCCTGGGTCGTCAAACGCCCGACTGGCAAAGACGACAGACTCTTTACGTCTCAGGAAGAGGCACTGGAGTTTCTGGAAAAGCAGGGCCACAGCGATGACTATGTCGCGCCACTTTTCACAACAGTAAAAGTGGATATGAGTGCAGGAGAAATCCGGCATCTGCTTTTGACGCCATTACCTGATGAAGAAGATTAGTCTCTAATTAAAAGCAGGCAATGGTTATCTTATATCTGCAAATTTAACGAGTCATGATTGTGGCTCGAAATAAAAAACAACACCAGGGCAGTCAGGAACAATTCAATGACCAGAACAACGAATGCCATTATTATTGTGGCGGCTATACTGTGCTCGCTCCAGCTTGCAAGGGGAGAAAGTATGCCGCTGGAAAATGAACTCCAGTCCTTTTCTGTAAAAACCGGCGCAACCCGGATTATATATTCTGCGGGTTCGAATGGTGCATCAATGACCGTGATGAACCCGCAGGCGTATCCGATGCTGGTGCAGTCGGAAGTCATGATGGAAGACCGGAAAACCCGGGCCCCGTTTATTGTCACCCCACCACTGTTCCGTCTGGACGGGCATCAGCAGAGCCGGATAAAGGTTATCGCAACCAGCAGTCACAATAATGACACGAAAGAGTCACTTTACTGGCTTTGCGTAACAGGCATACCCCCTGAGGCGGATGCAGACTGGACGGGTGATGCGTATAAAAAGAAAAAGGCCGGGCAGCACGCCACCCTTCTGACGCAACTGCGTATCAAAAGCTGCCTGAAACTGCTTGTACGCCCATCCTCCCTCAGAGGCACACCCGAAGACTTTGCCTCCAGCCTGACCTGGGTAAAACGCGGTAAGACGCTCACGGTCAGCAACCCGACACCCTTTTTCATGAATCTCAGAAGTGTTCAGATTGGAAAATCGAGTGTGGCCAACCCTGAATATGTTCCTCCGATGGGTAAACGTGAACTGCACATACCTGCGGATGCGTCAGGTCAGGTGCACTGGCGACTGATTACCGATTATGGCGGAGACAGCAAAGCGTTCACGTCCGACATGAGCACTGATCCTGTTTCTCACTGAGGGTACTCACTGCCAGGATTAAAACGATGACTGTTTACAGACCACTTTTCGTGGCCGGCCTGACGCTGGCTGCGGTTCAGGCAGAAGGCAAAGTCTATACCTTTAACCCGGCTCTCATTGCCGGAAGCAATAAAGAAACAGACCTGATGCTTTTCAATCAGGGCCGTCAGCTACCGGGCATTTATCCGACCGACATCTACCTGAACAATACACTTATCGACTCCCGGCCAGTCAGTTACATATTAAGGCCGGATAAATATGGTCGTCAGGGACTCGTCCCTCACCTCAGCAGACCCATGCTGTCAGGTTACGGAGTACGCATGAAGAGCTTCAAGGTTACTGAGAAGGAAAAACGCTCAGGCTTTTTTGATCTGTCGCAGATACCGGGCGCTCAGGCTGATTTCCACTTTAATGAGCAGTCACTGCATCTGAGTATTCCTCAGGTCTATCTGAAGCCCGGATTTAAAGGCATCGCACCCCGGACACTGTGGGACGACGGCATACCTGCCTTCATCATGAATTACCGTGCCGGGACGAGCCGGAGTGTTACCCGTGGCCCCTCGGGAAGAAAATCTCAGTACTCCTGGCTGCAACTGACGCCAGGCGTCAATATCGGTGCCTGGCGGCTTCGCAACGTCACCAGCTGGCAGCAAACACGTGGAGCGCCCGGACGCTGGCAGGCCATGACGACTTATCTGGAGCGCGGTATTAATGGCATCAACAGTCGCCTGACGCTGGGTGAGCGTTATACCGCCTCTGAGATTTTTGACAGCGTTCCCTTCAGAGGCGTCATGCTTGCCTCTGACGATCGGATGGTACCTTCCAGCCAGTATATGTTTGCGCCGGTCATACGTGGCGTGGCGAGAACCCAGGCCCGCGTTGAGGTAAAGCAGAACGGCTACACTATTTATAACCAGGTCGTCGCACCGGGTCCGTTCGCCCTGACTGACTTCAATCCCACCGGCGCAGGTGGTGATTTTCAGGTTACGGTATGGGAGGCGGAGGGCGTTCCTCAGGTTTTCACTGTTCCTTTCCAGACGCCAGCAATCGCCATTAAAGAGGGCTACCTGCGCTACAGTCTGATGGCCGGGCAGTATCGTTCGTCTGACAGGAGAGTAACAAGAGCGCCGGTCATGGAAGCCACCGCCATGTACGGTCTTCCCTTTGGATTCACGCTTTATGGCGGAATCCAGGCAGCCCGGCACTATCAGTCTTCATCCCTGGGTACCGGGCTGAGCATAGGCAACTGGGGTGCACTCTCTTCAGATGTCACACTCAGCCGCGCACAGCACTCGGGTCATGACCCGGTACACGGTTATTCCTGGCGTATGCGGTACAGCAAAGAGTTTGTCGGGACAAATACTTCGCTGTCACTGGTCAATTTACAGTTCAGCCAGCCGGACTATCTCACACTGGCTGAAACACTGGAGAGCTGGCGGATTGATGGAATGGCGCCAGGCATTCGCAGAAAAAGGAGAAAAAGTCGTACCGGACTATCCATCAGTCAGGGACTGGGTAAATGGGGTTACCTGAACGCAGGTGCTTATCAGGATACCTACTGGAACCGCGGTCTGCGAGAAAGCAGCCTCAATGCGGGATACTCTGTTCCGTTAAGAGATATGACGCTGTCATTAAACTGGTCTGCCAGTCAACGTGCCCGGCACCATCCCAGGGAACAGATGATCAGCCTCTGGCTCTCTGTTCCGCTAAAAAAATGGATGGGTGGCAACACGCGAGCGTCGTACCGGTTCACGCATTCATCGTCCGGCCCTGCCACTCAATCTGCAGGCTTAAGCGGTGATGCGTTTGATCAGCGCCTCAGCTGGAATGTTGATCAGCGTTATACCGCAGGACACGCAGTGCGCCGGAGCAATAGCGACGTATCTCTGGGATGGACCGGAACCTACGGGCACATCTCAGGTAATTACAGCTGTGGCCGGTATTACCAGCAGCGTACCGTTGCAATGGACGGCGGCATTATTGTCCATCGCCACGGGATGACTTTCACACAAACGCTTGGTGATACAAATGCGCTGGTTACAGCCAAAGGCGCTTCAGGCGTAAAAGTTCTGGGCACGCCCGGGATCTTTACAGATTATCGTGGGTATACAGCGCAGCACTGGCTGAATCCTTACCGTGAGAATTCACTTTCATTAGACCCCACAACGTTGCCGGCGGAGGCTGAAATAACCATCACTGACAGGAAAATTGTGCCTACAGCTGGCGCAATTATTCCGGTTAATTTCAAAACCAATATCGGTGCTAAGGCTATTATTGAAATAAGACTTCCTGATGGATCAAAGGCACCTTTTGGATCTGTTGTGCAGGCACTCTCAGCACAACATCCCGAAGGTATTGTTGATAACGAAGGTAAAGTTTACCTGTCAGGTTTATCTGCAAAGGGACAGCTTAATGTAAAAACACGAAGTCAGACGTATAAATGTTTTTTCGTTTTAAGAAAAAATATTGACTCGTATGGTCTGTATTCAGCAGTCGCAAAATGCCAATAAAGGAGTGCATGATGCACAGACTGTTTGCCCAATCATGCATGTCACTGCTTCTGCTACTTAATGCATTTTATAATCAGAGCATAGCTGAAAACTTAGCAATTAAAATCGTACCCGATACAGAATTACACTCAGGAATATTTCCGGATGGTACGACACTGGCCGTGATATATCTATCTGGTATGAATCAAAAGTGTGCTGTAAATGTCTGGAGCCCATCGGCGCAGAATGAGACTACACCCGGGTCCTATACCCTTTATGACAGACCGGGAGGAAACAGGCCACTGAGAGTCAGGCTGGTCGGAGAAGGCTGGCAGCCTGACATACAATTCGGGACAGGCGTTATGCTTAACGACCCATCAGGTTTCGCCACCCTGAAATTAATAACAAACGGCGAACAGTATATTGAGAGCCATACATGGCCAATTAACATTTCGGTTCAATGCGGAAGGAACTAAAAAACCATCAAACATGAAGTAACTCAAAACGTAATTTCTCAAACGTCCTATTACAGGCATCAACCACAGAGGATTGAAAATTGATTAAATTAAAGACCTTACCCTTAACACTTTCTTTGTTAAGCGCATGCAACATCGCAATAGCTGATAACACACCACAACAAGTCGGCGAGATTTTAACTCAATCGGCAGATTTAGTTTTCAAACAGAACTCGAAACTGAATCTTAAGCTGATACCTGTTCAGGATTTAAAGGCAGGAATAAATGACGAATACAAAATAGTAGCAACATTTGATATCACTTCATCACCACCAGTAAGGATAGGAGTGCGCTGGACACCTGGCGTTGGAGAAGTAAGAGTTCCCATAGTGAAAATCCACGGTAAGAACAATCCAAAAAATATCCTTGAGCTGAACTTTGCTTGGGGTAATTATGATTACGACAACAAAGATGAGTGGCATATAACACGTAACCTCGAAGAAAGATTTGGTGGTTCGTTAGTTATTCAAGGAAAACAGCAGGTAGCTGCTGACACTTATACCGTGAGTATGGATGCATCAGCGTTTATTTCTTAACGATAGTTATTCATCAGAAATGAAATGACCAGAAAGAAGGCTAAGCCTATGAATTAACACCCTTAGCCTTCCGCTCGATTTCAACATCCATTGCTCGAGTGAAGATTAGATAATTAAAAAGCATTTTATTATTAACTAAAGTTACTTGCAGCGGGGGAAAACACTTATGAACAATTGGTTTATGTCGCAGCCATTTCATTATGCATTAACAAAACCTAAAGAGAGGTAGCTGAATGAAAAACATCAAAATTATGGCAGTTCTACTTTCTTTAGTTGTAAATCCAACCTTCGGTAATGTTTTTATTTTTCATCCTGGCAAGCATAAAATCAAACCTTCACCAAAACCTGATCATCACGCGTTCATTTCTCCAACAGGCTCCACTATAACACAATCTGCAGATTTAGTTTTTAAAGAAACCAGTCAGATTGACTTCCAGCTTTTGGCTGAAAACAACCTGAAGGCTGGTAAGAATAATAGTAACACTATCGTGGCGTCTTATTACATCAGAGTAAAAAAACCAACACGGCTGGGTATTCGCTGGACACGTCAGTCTGGACTGACAAATGGCGGCAGGATCGTACTCAGTGGAAAAGAAGACTCTATGCATAAAATTGTCTTGTATCTGCCAACTCTGGCATCAGGTAATTCCCTGGAAATATGGGATAATAAAGGCTGGGCGGTATCACAATATCGTGTGGCAGAGTTAAATGGAACGATAAATTTTTATAAGGACCAGACAGTTCAGGCTGATATATATACTCTGAGCATGGATGCCTCTGCGTTTATATCTTAACAACATATGTAGTCATTTAGATGTGCAGATCTGTATAGAAGCCAGAGCATGATAAAGGCGACAAAAATAAATAATGAAAATCCCGCCTATGCGGGGTTTTTTATTGCCCGAAACTGGATTCAGATGTCAGATCCTTCTGGCAAATCATCCATGGCGCTGACAACCTGTGGGCCAGCTCATGAGTATGGATGATCGGGCATGTCCGAGGCAAACACCATGACAGAGGTATAGACAGAAATGGTGCATAATCCAAAAATTGATATTCAAACTCTCTTACAGATGCCCTATCTGAATCTGCACGAAGCTGCCATGCTGCTTCGCGTAGCACCGCAAACCATTCGCAAATGGGTATCAGTAAACGGGCGAACTCAGCGCCCCCACAATCCCGCGTTTCCGGTACCGGTACGCCGCAGCCGTCTGACGTTTCGCACCTGCGACATCATGCGCTATCACGAAGAGCGCGCCAACACTGATACTGTCCCATCACCACTAATCCACTCTGTAACACGCGCCCACCATAACGAATAGGCGCGACGCTGTTCCTCGATATACTCATAACGGTCGTACACCTGCCAGACACCTGGCAATTTATGCCCCAGCATTATTTCCGCAATGTGTGGTTCAGTGAGATCCGAAAAATTAGTGCGGGCCGTCCGGCGCAGATCATGCAATGTCCAGTGTTCCATTTCAGTGCTCAAATGGCGGCGCGCTGATTGCCTGATCCTGGGTGGAATATCAATCAGAGATGAGCGGGCCTGGGGAGCGTCACGCTGAATGTTCGCCATTACAAAGCGGCTATGCGGTGACTGGTCGAACAGCTCCTTTAGCATTTTTTCTGCCTCTGGTATGACTGGCCTCAACAGCGGCTTACGTGTGCGTTTGCCCGTTTTGTGATGTGATGGCGGGATGGACCATATTTTCTTTTCAAAATCGAAATGCGACTTTTCTGCGTTGGATAGTTCCCCCACCCTGCAACCAAACAACAGACACAACTTAACCAGCAACTGAAACTTTCTCGCCAGCCTGCTGGCCTCCATTGCGCGGAAAATTGTCACAATTTCGTCAGCAGACAGAACACGTTCGCGCGGTGTCAGCGTGATCCCTAAATCTGCCAGACGCAGATCGGTTAGCGGTGTGATTTTTATCAGCCGCCTGCGCATCGCCCAGTTATGGGCCTGCCTGGCATTGGTTAAAAGACGAATGGTTATAGAGGGTTTTTTACGTGCCAGCGGTTCCAGAACGTTCAGCCACATGTGGATGGGTGCATCCTCATGGGGAACATTACCTAACCAGGGAAAAAGGTGTATTTCGAATGAACGCAGCACATCATGATGTTCAGGTTTATTTTCAACGGCATATTTTTCCAGCCACGTCCTGATTACCCCTTCAACAGTCAGTGCAGAAAAAGCATCATCACGGGCTTTGCGCTTCAGTATGCGAGGATTACGGTTTTGTTCGAGCTCGCCACGCAGCCGGATGACCTCGTCCCGCGCCTCTTTTAAACTGGTCGCCGGGTATGTACCGATATCCACGCGCTCCCCTTTCCCATTCCATCGGTAACGGTACTGAAACGTGATCTTACCCTTGCAGGATACGCGGGCAGAAAGCCCGTCACGATCGGTCTTGACCTGCACTTTTTCGTATTCTTTGCCCAGCATTGAACGCAAGGCAGCATCTGATAGCGCCATGAATTTTGTTGTGTAATGGAGAAATTATGTACATCAGTATGTACACGAAAAGTAAGTAAGAAAAGGGAAAATATATGAATACTGAGGAACAGTATAAACAAAACATGACCGGTATTTTTTAGCTTTTTCCTGCTTTATCGGGTTGTTACCGACACATTCAGGAATGAGCGGAAATCGTCAGGAACAGTTACAGGCATATCTCAGGAATATGACCATGAAAAACGTAAAAGCACTTTCAATCGCCGCACTCGCAACTCTTTCTCTGATCTCTTTTGGCAGCTTTGCCGAGAGCGTTTCTGTCACCTCATCCACACTGGATGGCGCAGAATCAAAAATTGCTGCTCAGGCTCAGGAACAGGGTGCGCAGTATAAAATTACGGAAGCGAACACCAACAACCGTGTTCACATGACCGCAGAACTGTATAAATAACGGATGGTCGCAAACGGATTTGCCAGAAGAGGCTGCCCAATGGGCAGCCTTTTTTGTGTCCGATCAGGCCAGACGGGCGGCTGGGGCGCTACTGGTGCGCCACCATAGAATCAGCGCTGCCAGCGCAATTGCGCCGAGTACCGCAAACGCGGTGCTGTAAGAATAACGTGCGGCGATCATGCCCGTCATGGCGGGACTCAGCGCGGCACCTGCGCCCTGCATCAGCATAATAACGCTTTGCCCGGCGTTAACATGCCCCGTACCCCGCAGCAGGGAGACAATATAGCCTGGCACTGCCACACCGAGAATCCCAGCCGCAATACCATCCAGAACCTGAACCGGAATGACAAAAATTGGCCCGGCAAAGCCGGCGGCGAGAACCGCGCGCAGCGGTAATATCATCAGGGCGATCATGATAAACAGGCGATAGCCGTGCGTATCAACGCGTTTAGATACCCACAGCGCGACCGGGATCATCACCAGTTGGGAAATCACCACCGTTGCCGCCGCGTAAAGGCCCGGACTGATCGCCGCCTGGCCGCCTGCCGAGGCGACGCGCATGCTCAGCATCGGCAGCAGCGCGGCATTGGCAAGATGAAACAGCAGCAGCGTCAAACCGGCGATCATCAGCGCCGGGTTTCGCAACAACATTGATAAGTGCAGCGCTGGCTGACGCTCTTCATGCGGTTCATAACCGCGCGCCACATCGTTATCGATCTCATTTCCGCGAATTGCCAGCGTAGCGAAAGCAGCGAAAACCGCCATTACCGTCATAAGAATGAAAACGGCACCCATGCCCCAGTACCAGGCTGAAAAACCGGCCAGCAATGCAGCAATCGTATTCCCGCCATGATTAAACGCCTCATTGCGTCCCATCTGCTGGTTAAAGCCGCGCTGACCCGTGAGCCCTAAGGTGATCCCCGCCACCGTCGGGCCGATAAACGCCGCAGCCAGGCCGGCTACAACCTGCGAGACCATCGCCGTCCAGGTCTGATTGCTGTACCACAGCAGCAGCGTGGCAACGGTAATCACCAGACAGCCCAGCAGCACAATGATTTTTTTATGGCGGGTCGCATCGGCGGCGATCCCTGCCGGTAGCGTGGCAAGTAATCCGGCGATACCGCCACAGGTCATTACCAGACCGATTTCGTCGGGTTGCCAGTGTCGCTCCGTAAGAAAGATGCCCAGAAATGGCCCCAGGCCGTCGCGGACATCGGCCAGAAAAAAGCTCATTAAACAGAGCGCGTAGAGTGAACGCTGAGACATGTTATTTCCCTGGAAGGTAAGTGTTAGAGGCAGTTGCGCTTCGGTTAAAAGGGAAATTATGTGTTACGACGTGGAAAGTCACCTTTCGTTATAGTAACAAAATGAAAAAGGCCACCCGTAAACGCTACGGATGGCCTTTTTCTATTCACTCAATAACGAGAGCGAACTATTTATCTGTGCCAAAACCCTGCTTCAGCAGTGCTGGCAGTACATTCGGGAAGTAGATGTTTTTATAGTAACCGCTGACGCTTTCGCTCCAGCTCTCACCGTCATTACGACCAATCGTCTTCCAGTGCTGAACCATCTCATCGTTGTAGGCTGCAATCTGCTGCTCCAGACCCTGCGTCTGGTAAGTCTCATCATGGCGGAACGTTGCCAGAGGCAGACGTGGTTTCTGATGAGCCGGTTCGTCTACGTGACCGATTACCACACCCGCTACCGGGAAGGTCAGTGGCGGCAGCTCCAGCAGTGAAATCATCGCCTGCGGGTCGCGACGGATACCGCCAATGGGCACAATCCCCAGACCTTCGGCACGCGCAGCCGCCATTACCGATCCCAGCGCGATACCGATATCAGTAGAACCCGACACGATACTCTCAATGCTCTGATGGGCGATCTGCTGCTGATCGACAGCGGCCATTCCCACGGCTGATTTATGCATATCCAGCACAAAGGTGATAAACACCGGTGCTTTGGCAATCCACGGCTGACCGCCTGCAATGGCGGCGATCTGTGCGCGACGTCCGGCATCACGCGTGATCACCACAGAAACCTGCTGCGAGTTTACTGATGTCGGTGCGCGATAAGCGGTACTGATAATCCGATCCAGCACAGCTTCATCGACAGGTTGCTCAGTGAAACTGCGTTCACTTTTGTGACTTGTAAAAATATCAATCAGTTCGCTCATGGTTCCTCCCATATAAAGCGCAAGAATAGCAGCAAGTCACAAGGAAAAACTTAACCGCACTGGTCATGCTGTCGCGGCGTTTCTCAGCCTCCCCAGCGGCTTTTAAGATAGCTTACCGCCTGCTGAGTCTGCGGCTGATTCAGATAGTTCTCTCTGAACAGAATCGTGCCATCAATATTGGGGTTCGATTCATTAAGGTCGAGCTGCTTTTTCAGCTCCGGTACGCCGCCCTGCTGTGTCCAGTCAGGCTCAACTTTTGACGGCTCGCCCACTTTATAGAGAGCAAGGCCGATGTAGAGCCGGGTTTTAGTCGGTTTCACGACCTCTGCCCACCAGTTTGCCAGCACATCGTATCGGGCCGCCTGACGGGAAAAAGGCCAGTAGAGTTGAGGTGCAATGTAATCCAGCAAGCCCTGCTGCACCCAGCGGCGGGTATCGGCAAAAGCTTCATCATACGCCGCCGCTCCGCGGGTATCGGAACCGGCAGGATCATGCGACAGATTACGCCAGACGCCCGCCGGGCTGACACCAAACTCCACGTCCGGCTTCAGTTGTTTAATGGTACGTGACACCTGCTCAATCAGCTGCTGAGTATTGTGACGCCGCCAGTCCGCTTTGCTGGCAAACCCCTGACCGTAGCGGCTGAAGGTCTGATTATCGTTGAGCAGTGAACCGGCAGATTCCGCATAGAAGTAGTCATCGAACTGCACACCGTCGATGGGATAACGCGCCACCACCTCGGCCACAATACTGGTGATCCAGTCACGCGCCTCAGGGATACCCGGATCGAGTACATAGCGATCGCCTGCAGTGCGGATCCAGTCGCGATGCAGCACAAAAACGCTGGCCGGATGCAGTGACAGCGTGCGGTTGAGTTCGCTGACGGTAGACGATTTAGTGTTTACCGAAACCCGGTAAGGATTGAACCAGGCATGGACTTTGATACCGCGCTTATGCGCCTCATCCAGCATAAACTGCAGCGGATCATAGCCCGGATCTTCACCAATTTTTCCTGTCAGCATATCTGACCAGGGGAGGATTTTTGAGGGCCAGAGCGCCGTGGCATCAGGCTTCACCTGGAAAAACACCGTGTTGATGCCCAGGCTTTTCAGCTTATCCAGCTTGTCGATCAGCGATTGCTGCTGCTGCTGGATACGCTGCGCCGGACTGGTGCCATTCACCGAGGCAACCGGCGGCCAGTCAAGGCGCGAGACCGTAGCTAACCAGACGCCCCGCATCGGTTCCTGCGCATGAGGTTGTGCTGGCTTGCCGGGCGTCGGTAGCGGCTGTTTCGTCACAGGCGGAAAAGGTGTGACCAGCGATTTCGGCGGCTCAGATGCGCAACTGACCAGCAACAGCGCGGCAGCCAGCGCGGCGCCTCGCTTAATAGCCGCACGGGCCGGTGCAGTAAAGGGATTAAAGGCGATGATAGACTCCGGTATTGTCTGGTCGGGGCGCAAAGAGGAGTATTCTCGGTGACTCTGATTAAATGTCAATGCGTTAGCACAGAGGCGGCAGTAAAACCGCCCTCCTTCAAAAAAAGCACCCTTGAACCCGCTAGCGCTGCGGAGTGAATACCATTCCGGCGGACGCAAGACAGGCTTTGAGGGTGCCAAACGCATCCTGACACTGCCGCTCATTGACGCAGGCGTAACCCAGCAGCAATCCGCGCGCCTCCTGAGGGTGCATATAATATTGCGAAAGTGGCCGTACTTTGACGCCGCGCTTAAGCGCATCCGCGGCTATCGCCACGTCATCCGCGCCTGCTGGCAACGGGATCACCAGATGCAGTCCCGCTTCATGATTGAATGCCGGTAAAAAGGCTGGCCCCAGATAGCGTTCGATCAGCCGGCAGAGAAACTGCCGCCGCTGGCGGTAAAGCAGGCGCATCCGGCGGATATGCTCCATGTAATGGCCCAGCCGGATAAACTCCGCCAGCGCACGCTGAATCAGCAGATGTCCGCCGCGATAGAGCTCTGCCGCGGCGATGCGCAACGGCTGTGCCAGCGGTTTCGGCACCACCATGTAGCCAATGCGCAGCGCGGGATAGAGCGTTTTGCTGAACGTTCCCATGTAAATGACCGGCGCATCCGCTTCCAGCCCCTGCAGTGAGGGATGAGGCTGGCCGGAAAAACGAAATTCGCTGTCGTAGTCATCTTCCACAATCCAGCTCTGATGGCGACGTGCAAGGGTGAGCAATGCCTGACGACGGGCCAGACTCAGATGCACACCCAGCGGATATTGATGAGAGGGCGTCACAAACACCATCTTTGGTGCCGGGCCGCTGTCCGGCACCAGTCCCTGCTCATCCACGGGCATCGCCCGAATCTTCAGGCCATTCATGCGTAGCAGATTGCGTGTTCCCCAGTAGCCTGGCTCCTCCATCCAGACCCGATCGCCAGGATCGCACAACACCCGCGTCACCAGATCAACCGCCTGATGAACCCCTTCGGTGATCAGGATCTGGTCAGCATCGGCCCGCACTGAGCGTGCCACCCGCAGATAATCCACCAGCGCATGGCGCAGATCGGGACAGCCACCGCCGCTGCTGTAGACCAGGCGGTGAACGTCAGGTTCGCGATTCAGACGCGCCTGAATCTGACTAAACAGCTTATGGGGGAATTCGGTCACATCCGGCGCGCCAGGGACAAACGCGCCCCACTGGTAAGGCGATGCTGTAGCGTGCCCCAGCAGACTGGCGCCCCGCTTCGACAGCGTCGCCGGTCGTTGCGCCTTCACCGCCTGAAGGTCGGCTATCGCATCACTCTGCAGAGAGTTTTCCGGCAGCGTCTCTGCAATCCAGGTGCCGCTGCCGGTCCGCGCGGTAACATAGCCCTGCGCCATCAGGCTCTCATAAACATGCATAACCGTGTTTCGCGACACGCCCAGTTCGCGAGCCAGATCGCGGGTTGGCGGTAAACGGCTTCCGCGCGGAAACACCTCTTCAGCGATCGCGGCCTGCATGCAGTTCAGCAGCCGCTGATGTAATGAGCCAGTTCTTAAAAACTGTAACCGCGCTAATAGATGATCTGCGTATAAGAGTCGCAATTGGCTCCACCTTTCCTCTGACAATTGGCTCTGGCAACTCACCACGCCTCAGGCATAAATAAACGTGTTTGTCGGGAATTGTAAACACGCATATTAACGAGGTGGAATAAATGAGCGAAAAAAATAACCTGTTGCAGCAGCGCAAAGCACAGGCTCTCCCCAAAGGTATCGGTACGCTGTGCGACTGGTACGTTGCCCGGGCAGAGAACGCCACCTTATGGGATCAGGAGGGTAACAGCTGGATCGACTTCGCGGGCGGCATCGCGGTACTGAACACCGGCCACCGCCATCCACGCATTGAACAGGCGATTGCCGATCAATTAACAAAGTTTACCCATACGGCTTTCCAGATCACCCCTTACGAAAGCTACATCGCACTGGCCGAGCGTATTAATCAGCGGGTTCCCATCGCCGGTGCGGCGAAAACGGCCTTTTTCACCACCGGGGCGGAAGCGGTAGAGAATGCCGTTAAAGTGGCGCGTGCCTATACCCGCCGTCACGGCATTATCACCTTTGGTAACGCGTTCCATGGCCGCACCTTTATGACCATGGCGATGACCGGAAAAGTGGCGCCTTACAAGCGGGATTTCGGCCCGATGCCGCCGTCAGTCTTCCATGCACGCTATCCCAGCGCGGTTCAGGGGATCAGCATCGAGGCGGCACTGACCAGCCTTGAGGAAATTTTTACGCAGGACATTGCGCCCCATGACGTCGCCGCGATCGTACTGGAGCCGGTGCAGGGCGAAGGTGGATTCCATGCAGCACCCGCAGAGTTTATGGTGCAGTTGCGGGAGCTGGCTGACCGTCACGGCATTCTGCTGATTGCGGATGAAGTCCAGAGTGGATTTGCCCGTACCGGCAAGCTGTTTGCCATGGAACACTACCCGGTTAAGGCCGATATCATCACCATGGCGAAAAGCCTGGCAGGCGGGATGCCGCTCTCCGCGGTCGCCGGTCGTGCAGAGGTGATGGATGCACCTGCACCAGGTGGGCTGGGCGGGACCTATGCCGGTAACCCGCTGGCTATCGCCTCGGCCCATGCGGTGCTGGATGTAATTGAAGAGGAGCAGCTCTGCCAGCGCGCCGTTGATCTCGGTGCCCGGCTTGAAGCAGAACTCCAGGAGCAGCAACGCAAACATCCGGATATTGCTGAAGTGCGTGCGCTGGGTTCGATGGTGGCGATGGAGTTCTATCAGGCCAGCACTGCGCAGGCGGTTCAGAAGATGGCGATGGAACAGGGCTTGCTGCTGCTGACCTGCGGAGCCAAAGGCAACGTCATCCGCTTCCTCTACCCGCTCACCATTCCGGATGCGCAGTTCAGCCAGGCGCTGACCATTCTCTCCACGGTGATCGATCACTGTGTCGCACCCGCCGGACATCCCGTCGTCCCGGCCTGATTTCGCTGACGCGTTAACGCAAGTTCATCCCCGTTCGTCCGGCCATCCAGGCCGGACGTCGACAGGAGACGTTTACATGACGATGACTCAGAGTGCGAATGCAGATTCGCTGGCTCAAAACCTGAAACCGCGCCACGTGCGTATGCTCTCAATTGCGGGCGTGATTGGCGCCGGGCTATTTGTTGGCTCCGGCCATGCTATTTCTGAAGCGGGCCCCGCGGTGCTGATCTCTTATGCCGCTGCCGGTGCGCTGGTGGTCCTGATTATGCGGATGCTGGCAGAGATGGCCGTCGCCTCACCCGATTCAGGCTCGTTCTCAACCTACGCCGATAAAGCGCTGGGACGCTGGGCCGGATTTACCATCGGCTGGCTCTACTGGTGGTTCTGGGTGCTGGTGATCCCACTGGAAGCCAACGCAGCGGGAACCATTCTTCATGCCTGGTTCTCCGATGTCGCCATCTGGCAGTTCACGTTTGCTATCACCCTGTTGCTGACCATTACTAATCTGCTCAGCGTGAAAAATTATGGTGAGTTTGAGTTCTGGTTTGCATTGATCAAGGTCGTTGCCATCATCCTGTTCCTGGGCGTAGCAGGTGCGGCAGTGTTTGGTCTGCTGCCTGACAGCAATACCAGCGGCCTGTCGCATCTCTATGACACTCATGGATTTATGCCGAATGGTATCGGCGCGGTAGTGGCTGCCATCCTGACCACCATGTTCTCTTTTATGGGCACAGAAATTGTCACGATTGCCGCCGCAGAGTCGAAGAATCCCGGTAAGCAGATTACTCAGGCGACTAACTCCGTCATCTGGCGTATTGCACTGTTCTATCTGCTGTCGATTTTCTTTGTAGTGGCGCTGGTGCCGTGGAATGCACCAGGGCTGGTTGAACAGGGTTCATGGCAGACAGTGTTACAGGCGATGAACATCCCGCACGCCCGACTGATTGTCGATCTGGTGGTGCTGATGGCGGTGTGCAGTTGTCTTAACTCTGCACTTTATACCTCTTCGCGCATGCTCTACTCCCTGTCACGCCGCAAAGATGCACCGGCGGCTGCCTCACGTACCAATCGCAGCGGCACGCCGTGGATTGCTGTGCTGCTCTCTACCGCGGCTGCATTTCTGGCGGTGATCGCCAATTATCTGGCGCCGAGCGTGGTGTTTGAATTTTTACTGGCCACATCGGGAGCGATTGCACTGCTGGTCTATCTGGTGATCGCTGCGTCCCACCTGGTGCTGCGTAAAAAGCGTGAGAAAGCGGGTGAAGTCCTGAGTTACCGGATGTGGTTATTTCCTGGCCTGACGTGGGTCACTATCCTGTTTATCGTCACGGTGCTGATAATCATGTTGTTTGATGCGAAACATCAGGCTGAATTACTGGCAACCGGCGGTTTAACGCTGCTGATTATTACCACCAGCCTGGTGCTGCGTCGTAAAAAGGAGAAGCGTCAGAGCACGAAATATTTTACTCAGCGCTCTTCTGACTCTTACTGATCTTCACGCAAGCTTTTTATAAATTAAACCCACCTTTGACAGCAAAGGTGGGTTTTTTTTGCATATCAACAGATGCAACGCGTATTAACCCTCGATTATGCAAGGGATTAATAAGATGCACACATTATCTGCTGATGATGAATATGGTAAACTGAATTCCCCGATGCTGACTTAAAAATTTCAAAAAAGATACTTCACTGGCTCTTAGTGACTTAATGATAAACCCTGTATTGGTTATGGGTTTATATCTTTAGGTTCCATGTCACCGTTGCTGCTAAGGCATTGCACTGTCGTTCAGAATAAAACTTCAGGAGAAGCGTTAAAGATAGGTAACGTAAAGTATCCCTTTGCTCTTTTCAGGATTAAACCAGTGCATTTTTACTTCCAGAGGTAACTTGGTCAGCGATTCGGGATTCATCAGGTCAGCAGTAGTGGCCACAGCCTTACCACTGGCGGGATCAAAACAGTCAAACACGACAGGATTTTGTCCGACATTCATATTACATGAACCATTAGTAATGGCTCCGCTGAAGGTGAGCATGCCTGAATTTGAATCCGCAATAACCGGTCCGGCTAGGGCAATCAGCAACGTGCTAATGCAGACAGATAAAAAAGATTTCATTGTGCGTCCTCCTGAGTATGTATCACCTGTTATCGGCTCACATTCCCAAAGATTAAGTGCTGAGTGAACGAATAAATGTAAATGTACGAACGCTTAGCCCAATGAAATCCCTTAAAAAACTTTTGTTAAGAATAATCCTAATCCAGCCAGCTAACGAGAGTGTAGACCATCGCTGGATAAATTTTCTTTCTTACATTCATTTTTTATTATGGCCTTGTAGCAGCAAATCACGGCTGCCTGTGACTTAATGACGCTTTGCAATAGTTAACACGCTATTCATAGCGCCTTCCGTTAGTGGAAAAGGTCATGATTAATGTGACGGTGGTAAACAGCAGGTAACTCTTCGCGCTTTAGATGACTTTACTACGCTGCTATTAAAGGCTTCCGTTGATCATGATTGAACAGTCAATATAAAATATCCGAAGAGAATGTCTATTTTACTCAAGCCATTCTCCTGCTGATTAATATTGCCAAAACACGTTCAGCTTATTCCAGATACTGGCTGAAACGCAGCAGATAACCATCGGGGTCCTGCACCAGAAACTCCCGCTGACAGGCGGTGGTCTCGCCGATGTCATAGTGGTTGTCCCGAAGCGGCCGATAGAGCGGAACAGCATGCTGCTGCAAACGCATCAGTACAGCCTGAACATCGTCGACTTCAATCTGGAAATTAATACCCCGCCCCAGCGGCCAGCGCAGATCGGCTATGTTCCAGCCCTGCGGATGGAACTGCTCAATCATCAATTGCACCTCTCCATAGCAGAGGTAAGCAAAATCAGGCTGCTGGCGCTGTATTCTCACACTGAAACCCAGCACCACGGTGTAAAAATGCAGCGAAGCAGTAAATTCAGTGACGGTCAGTTCTGGCACCATAGGGTTCCAGTAAAGGGTTTGATTATCACTCATAGTAAGGTTCCATTTTGATCGGTTACTCTCCCCTCTCATCACCGGCTCTGGATTCTGCTTTGCAGCTCATCCAGCATCAGCCGCAGTGCGGCAGACTGGTGCTCACGCGACAGGTAAAGCCCCCATATGCCAATACGTTGCGGCTCATAATCGGGCAGTAATTTTACCAGCTTCCCTGCTTCCAGTGCGTGGCGAGCCTCCTGCTCAGGCACCATCGCTATCCCGCAATGCGCTATCGCCGCGTCACACAACAGTGAAGAGATACCCGCACTGAAATTTCCTCTGACGGCAACCGCGATTTTCTCCCCGCCAGCCGCCGTAAAATGCCAGCTCTGTCCGGCAAAGCGACTGTAGTAGAGGCAGTTATGCTGAGCCAGATCGTCCGGGGTTTCCGGGTTACCCCGCGCCTTAAGATACTCAGGTGAGGCGCAGAGTACCGAGTGGCATTCGCCGAGACGGCGCGCGATCGCCCCCGGCTCTGGCGAGTCGGTGATGCGAATAGCGAGATCGATACGCTCACCAATCAGGCTTACTGGCTGATTGTTAATTTCCAGCTCGATGCGCAGTGCCGGATAACGCGCCAGAAAATCGGGGATCACCGGGCCGACAAGATGAAGAGCCGTAAAGTGGGCGCAGGCGATGCGAAGCGTTCCGGCCGGGACGCCCTGGGTAGTTTCCTGCTGGATCGCCTCTGAGATCAGGGCCAGCTGACGGGTTTTTTGCAGGATCGCCTCTCCGGCAGGCGTAAGGGTCAGCTGGCGCGAAGAGCGATGCAGCAGACGCGTTCCCGCCCACTTTTCCATCTCCTCCAGATAACGGCTGACCATCGGGCGAGAGATCCCCAGCGATCGTGAGGCGGCACTCAGGCTGCCCAGTTCACATATCCGGTTGAAAACGGCTGCCGCCGTGACTCTGTCCATCCACTCCACCTGTTCGGATTATGAAACTCAGCATCTCTGATTGCGGGAATTCTAACAGATAGCCAGATGCGTAGAATAGCGCCACTGATACTGAACATCGCCCGTTACGCCTGCCTGAGTCGGGCATTTATCTCTGAGGATCCTCAATGAAAACTACGCTGTTACCTGTGATGCTGGTGCTGGCCTCGGCCTCCACCAGCGCGGCCACCCTGCAACTGCAAACCTATAATCCGCAGGAAAAGGGCATCTTTGCCGTCTCCTCAACGCTGGTTAGTGGGCCAACCGAAGCGATTCTGTTTGATGCCCAGTTCAGCACCCAGGACGGTGAAAAACTGGCAGAGATGATTAAAAAGAGCGGAAAAACGTTAAAGGAAATTGTGATCACTTCTGGCGATCCCGATTTCTACTTTGGTCTGGAGCCAATTGTTAAAGCCTGGCCGGACGTGAAGGTGGTTGCCGCGCCGTCGGTGGTGAAGCATATCCAGCAGACGCATGACGCCAAGCTGAAATACTGGGGTCCACAGATGAAGCAGGGCGCGCCGGATAAGGTGTTTGTGCCTGAAGTGACCCATCAGACCCGCTTTAGCGTCGACGGCGAGGTGCTGGAGCTGCGTCATCCGGAGCAATACGCCGCTTATATCTGGATCCCCTCTGCGAGCACCATTCTGGGCGGTACCGCCCTCTCCTCGGGCATTCATGTCTGGACGGCTGACACTCAGACCGTTCAGAGCCGCGCTGAATGGCGTCATATCCTGACCGAAATGCAGACGCTGAACGCGAATAATGTGATTCCGGGTCACTATCTCGGTGCCCGTCCGGCCGGTTCACAGGCGGTGGATTTCACCCTGAATTATCTGAAGAGTTTTGAGGCGGCGCTGGCGCAACATAAAACCTCAGCGCAGGTGATTACCGCCATGAAAGCCGCCTGGCCGAAACTGGCAGAACCGGCTTCACTGGAACTCAGCGCCAAAGTCAATACCGGCGAGATGAAGTGGTAAACCCCGCTGAGAGGTCAGCTGACTACCGAGTGCAACGTTTAAGCAGACCCGGCTGAACCCATTGACCTGATCTGAAGATGCCCGGGCGCTATCTTTTCGCCAGATAGCGCCTGTCATCGCGCGCCTGCAACCGCGCCTCCGCTGGTGAGGGGAAGATATAGTGAAACAGATCGCGGTAAAAACTCAGGTGCTTCAGCAATCCTTCCTGTATGGATTTACTGATGTCTTTGATCAGAAATTCCTGGGTGGTACTGAAGTTAGTCACGCTAAAAAAGGTTTTGTCATAGACGTTGACCACACCTTCCCATTTCATCACCTGCTCTTCCGGGGAAGCCCCTTCTGAGGCGACAAATATCCCTTTATGGGATTTCACACCCTGCTTGCTGACATAGGTAGTTAACGCATCATAGCCGCGCTTGTTACGCCAGCGGCAGAATTCGTAGGGCACATCGTAATGGGGCAGCACAAAGTCCGGACTATGAAAATGTTCATCACCAATTAACCCATCCAGCGTGACCGTGAAATGCAGAAAGTCCTGCAGGAAGTCGAACTGGCGGGTTTTAGTCAGTGTGACATTAATGGTGTAGTGACCTGCATGCACATACCAGTAATTGGTAAAGCCGGTGACCAGAATACAGAACGCCTGCCAGTCACTGAGTCTTCGATCCCCCGCCAGCCCCCTGAAACGACTGATCATCATCCGTGATTTGGGATGCTGATACGCTTTCAGCAGCGGATCGTTCATACCTTTCAGTAACATCAGGCACACTCCTTGATAGATTGCGCTTATCCTGCCACGCCCTGATCAGGGTGAAAAGTGTCGTTGGTCTGAATGTGACCCCCATTAAAATCTGGCCGGAGGCATGAAACGGACTATCGGATTGGGGAGAGGGGTTAGCGTTTTAAATTCGTCAGAGAGGGGAAAGCGGAGGCATCGATAATGAAACAGGATGCCAGCCTTACGGGCTGGCCTGTCAGAGCTTGGCGAGCGTCTTCAGCGTTTCTGGGTTCTGCTGCACCATGCGGATCAGTAAAACAGCCTGGGCGTTAGGTCTCGCCCTGCCCTGTTCCCTGCAACCGCACCAGCTCCTGAGTTAACAACGTGGCCAGCTTCCGCACTTTATCCGGGATAAAGCGGGCATCGGGGAAAACTGCATAAAGATAGCGGTCGGGAAGCCGCCAGTCCGGTAAAACCCGCACCAGTCGGCCGGATGCCAGCGCGTCTGCGCCGATAAGTGTTTGTAACCCACCGATCCCCAGCCCCGCTTCAAGGGCCTGCATCAATGCATCACTGTTGTTAGAGCGAAAAGCACTTTCCACCGGCACAGACACCCTCGTGGTCGCGGACACCAGCTGCAGCGGCGCATCGGGCGATACGCCGCTAAAACGTATGTGGGGATGGTGCTGCAGGTCACTGGGAGTTTGCGGCGTGCCGTTTCGCGCTATCCACTCAGGGGAAGTCACCAGCACGGTTTCAACCGTGGTGAGTGAACGGGCAGCCAGTGTAGCGGGCGGCGATTCGCTGAGGCGGATTGCCACATCAACGCCTTCACCAATGAGATCCGACAGGCGATCCTCCAGCGCAATATTCAGACGCAGCGCGGGATGCGCCTGCTGGAATGCAATCAGATGCGGCATAAGCCGCTGCCCGATGCCGCTCGGCAGTTGCATATAGAGTTTGCCGTGCAGAGGCTGCGATTCAGGCCGTAGTTGCTGCTCCAGCTCTTCCATCGCGCTGAGCAGCTGCCTGACCTGCTGCAGATAATGCTGACCCTGCTCCGTCAGCGCCATTTTGCGGGTGGTGCGGTGCAGCAACACAACCCCCAGCGCCTCTTCAAGCGCGGCAATCTGCTGGCTTACCGCCGACTGCTTCATGCCGTTTTGCCGGGCCGCCGCCGAAAAAGATCCCGCTTCCGCCACCCGGATGAAGGTCTGAATCGCATTCAGTTTGTTCTGCATTTATTGATTTTCCTGATAAGTGACATCCGGTTCAGGGGATTTAATCAGAAATAAACGCAGGTGAGAATGCAGCTTCTCTCTTAACAGGGCAATGATCATGAAAACGACGCAGGATAAGAAGGTTGCGCTGGTGGCGGGTGCCAGCGGGATTGTCGGTCAGCAACTGAGTCAGGCACTGGTAGCAGACCACTGGCAGGTCAAAGCACTGACGCATCGGTCAGACTCTGCAGTCAGCGGCACAGAGGTGATTGCGGTTGATCTGCGCGATAGCCAGCAGTGCCAGCAACGGCTGGCATCACTCACCGACGTCACGCATATCTTTTACAGCGCCTGGCTGAACGCTTCTGACTGGGGAACCATGGTCGGGCCGAATCTTGCCATGCTGCAAAATCTGGTTCAGACCATGGAGGATGTCGCCCCACTTGAGCATGTCAGTCTGATGCAGGGATACAAGGTGTATGGCGCCCATCTCGGACGCTTTAAAACGCCGGCGCGGGAAAGCGATCCTGGTGTACCGGGTGCTGAGTTTAACGCCGTGCAGCTGAACTGGCTGAGCGCACAACAGCAAGGTAAAGCCTGGCACTGGAGTGCGCTGCGGCCCGGTGTGGTCGGCAGTGACAGGCCGGGCAACAGCATGAACCTGGCGCTGAGCCTGGCGCTGTACGCTTCAATCTGTCGCGCGGCGCGGCTGCCCTTACGCTTTCCCGGTTCGCCGGAAACCTGGCACAGTATGGTCGATTTTACCGATGCCACTCTGCTGGCCGACGCGACGATCTGGGCCGCGCGTACTCCAGACGCACGCAATCAGGCCTTTAATATCAATAATGGCGATCTCTGGCGCTGGAGTGAGCTATGGCCGGTCATTGCAGCGTGGTTTGAACTGGAGATCGCGCCGCCGGTTTCGCTGTCGTTCCGGTAACTATTTCAGGATTATCGTGCGCTGTGGCGGGAAATCGCCGCTGCCGACGCGCTGCTCCAGCCCGATATTCTGGCGCTCAGTGATGGTGTCTTCGCTGATTTTGTTTTTGGCTGGGATTACGACATGTTTGGCGACGGCAGCAAGCTGCGGCGGGCGGGATTCCACGGTTATCGCGCAACGGATAAGATGTTCTGCGATCTGTTTGCCCGCTTCCGGGCGGCCCGGATCATTCCGTGATGATCCGCTGATTACAGATGCAGAGAGCAGGAAAGTCGCTCTCTGCATCGGGCCATCATTAGCGCCCTTTCTTCTTACGTCCCGGCTGGACAAAGCGCTTGCGTGAGGCACCGTTAGCATCCGCTTTTTCAGCGGGTTTCGCCGCACTCTTCTGCGGTTTTTTAGCGGCGGCCGGTTTCGCCGGAGCTTTAGCTTTCTTCGCTGGTTTATCTTCTGAAGAGGAGTTCTCCAGCAGTTTAAACAGCTCAACGAGTTCGTCGTCAGTGAGATCGCGCCATTCTCCCAGCGGCAATCCCTTGAGATTGACGTTCATGATGCGGGTGCGCTCAAGCTTCGTCACTTCATAGCCAAAATGCTTACACATACGGCGGATCTGGCGATTCAGCCCCTGGACCAGCGTGATGCGGAAGACAAACGGCGCTTCTTTCTTCACTTTGCACTTTTTGGTCACCGTGCCCAGCATCGGTACGCCTGCGCTCATTCCGGCAATAAATTCATCGGTGATCGGCTTGTCGACCGTAACGACATACTCTTTTTCGTGGTTGTTACCGGCCCGCAGGATCTTGTTGACCAGATCACCGTGGTTGGTAAGGAAAATCAGCCCCTGAGAATCTTTGTCGAGTCGGCCAATCGGGAAGACGCGCTTGCTGTGATTGACGAAATCGCTGATGTTATCGCGCTCGCCCTCTTCCATGGTGGTGATAATCCCCACCGGCTTATTCAGGGCAATCAGCACCAGATCGTCTTCATCGCGCGGCTCGATAAGTTGACCATTGACCTTCACCACATCGCCTGCAAATACCTGCGCGCCTACAGTGGCGCGTTTGCCGTTAATGAAAACGTTGCCCTGCTCGATGTAACGATCGGCGTCACGACGGGAGCAGATGCCGCTCTCGCTGATGTATTTATTAAGACGAGTTGATGAGTCAGTCAGCATGATTCCTCCAAAAAACGCGGACTATACCTTACCGGCGGGGGCTTGCGAAGTCTTTGCACCGGAAACTTTTGCCCTGCTTCGCCAGCCTGACGGCAGCGGGCATTCACAGATCAATCGCCATCTCAGTACAGCGTAAATCGCTGCCCGCCAGCTTTGACGGATAGAAACTTTCGCCCAGCGGCCGGAAGCCATGCTGCTGGTAAAAACCCACGGCGTTCGGCGTCGACGCGAGCGTCAACCGGCGGTAGCCACGCTGCAGCGCCTCCGCTTTGATGGTGTCGATGATCAGCCCCGCCATTCCCTGTCCGGTGAACCCAGGCAGGGTAAAAATGGCTTCCACGCTGGCGGCGGCAAGGTCCAGCGATCCCATAGCAACCGGTACGTCGTCCGGACCATCAATCACGAAGAAGGGATTCATGCGGATCATTGCGGGAAAGCTGGCGGGCATGCGGTCTGGCGTCCAGGCGGCGAGCACGTCGGGTGGATAAGCATGCTGGCAGCCATGACGGATGGCCAGATTTCTGATGTTCCATAAATGGTGCGCCTCTTCGGGCGATGCCTGTCTGACAATCATAGTGCCCTCCGGCTCTGCAACAGAACCGCTACGTTATCACATCGCTTTGCGGCTATCTGCGAATACCGCCGGGTTCAGTGCCCCTGGCCTCGCCGCAGTTACGCGCGGTCATGAAGCGCTGCTGCATCAGCAACCGTGCTGTTTCTGTGTTGCTGCATTTGCAACAGCTCGCTTATGCAAAACTGGATTTTAATCCTTTAACTTCAATTATTTAATCTCTGGCACGGTTACTGCTAAGTCTTTTCTTTTATATCTGAAAGTTTGGAAAAATTAACTGTTCCATTAATCCAGCTATATGCCAGGAGAAAATCATGTCACTGAACCAACCTTTACAGTTCGCCTACTGGGTGCCGAATGTCTCGGGCGGACTGGTGATCAGTCAGATAGAGCAGCGTACGCGCTGGGATGCCGAATACAACCGCAAACTGGCGCAGATCGCTGAACAGGCGGGTGTTGATTACGCGCTGACGCAGATTCGCTTTACTGCCGGATATGGGGCAGATAACCAGCATGAATCGGTCACATTCTCGCAGGATTTACTCAGCCACACCTCGAAATTAAAAGTGATTGCCGCTCTGCTTCCCGGCCCGTGGAATCCGGTATTGGCGGCAAAGCAGATTGCCACTATCAGCCATCTTTATGGTCCACGCATCGCCGTTAATATTGTCAGCGGCTGGTTCCGGGGCGAGTTCAAAGCAATTGGTGAACCCTGGCTCGATCATGAAGAGCGCTATCTGCGTTCAGAAGAGTTTATTCGCTGCCTGCGCGGCATCTGGCGTGAAGAGAGCTTTAGCTTTGCCGGCGATTTCTATCGCTTCCGCGATTACGTGATGAAACCCAAGCCGTTGTCACCGCTACCGGAAATTTTCCAGGGTGGCAGTTCACGCGCGGCGCGCGACATGGCCGCCCGGGTGTCAGACTGGTATTTTACCAACGGTAATACCCCGGACGGCGTTCGTCTGCAGGTCGCGGATATCCGTGAAAAAGCCGGACGTCATCAGCATCAGGTCAGAATCGGGCTGAACGGTTTTGTGATTGCCCGCGAGAGCGAACAGCAGGCGCAGGCGGTGCTTCATGAGATCATCAGCAAAGCCAACCCGGATGCGGTAAAAGGCTTTCAGCATGAGGTCAAAAATGCTGGCAGTGCCTCACCCGAAGGAGAGGGGAACTGGGCGAAATCGTCGTTTGAGGATCTGGTGCAGTACAACGACGGCTTTAAAACCAATCTGATTGGCACACCGCAGCAGATTGCTGAACGCATTATCGAACTGAAGCAGGCCGGTGTGGATCTGCTGCTGCTGGCATTTCTGCACTTTCATGAAGAGGTCGAATTCTTTGGCCGCGAAGTGATACCGCGGGTCCGCGAACTGGAGGCGCAGGCTTTGATCGAAGCGTGAAAAAGGTACGCCACAGAAGAGAGTTATACCCGACTGCATCCGGGGTGTGATGAACGCTCAGATCTGCTGCAACGTCGCCCGCCGCTATCATTATGAGAGCGACGGACAACGTCTGCAGGGCTTTTCACTCCGCAAAGCAGATCCGTTAAAAGCGGGCGTTAAGCCCGACGTTCCATGTCACCTGATGCATGTCGCTGTTGCCTGTTACCGCCGAGACGCCCGCAAAGGCATTCACCGAGGTGCCAAGCGGCACGCTCGCACCCACCGCCATATCGATCCAGTTATCATCACTGGAATCGCTGCTGCGGGTAAAGGCGGTGCGGGTCGATTTCAGTCCGGCGGTCACCGCCGAATCGCTGTCACCAAACTGGTGATTGTAGCTGACCTGCGCCCAGGGATTGATCAGCAAATCTTTGCTGTCGATACGCCAGCCCACTGCGCCGATTTGAGAGTGCAGCGTCTGGTCGCCAAAGCGCATTGAGGTGCTGCTGTTGCCCTCCTCTTTATAGCCATCGACCTGGGTGTAGTCGAGCGCATAGCTGGCCACCGGGCCAGTAGAAACATAGCTACCCAGCGGCAAATCCCAGCCGGTCTGCAGCCGCATTCCCAGCACCTTACCATTGCTGTTGCCCTTTTCCGTGCGGGTCGCCGGTCCCAGCCTGATCTGACGCTCAATATCATCAAAGTCGAGATCGGCATAATGGGCGTCCGCATTAATCCATCCCCGATCGAGATAATTCAACTGACTCCAGAGCGCCACCAGATTGCCGCGTAAACGGTAATCAAAGCGCGACGAGGGATCCTGACGTTGCGAGGTCGTAGAGAGCATGGCACCGGCCTGCCAGTGATCGGTCAGCTGATAGCCCACACCCACGGTGCCGCTGGCGCTGGTCGCATCGCCATCCTGCAGGCTGTCGCCGCGGAAATCACGCTGCTGCCCGGCATAACCGCCGAAAACAGTAAACTCGCCAGCACTGGCGGGCTGCTGACGCTGCTGCTGCAGATGTCCATCCAGCGTATTGCGCGCATCGCCCACCAGCATCGACGGCGCCTGACTCAGTGCAGCTACCTGCAGCGGCGCATTCAGCACCGACTGAATGTAATCGGCGATCAGCGCATGGACCGCCGGGCTGGGATGCAGTCTGTCTGCAAACAGATACTGCTGTGACTGCGAAAATCCTGTCGTCGAGGAGGTGCAGTCCATCGCCGAGACACCTGGCGGACAGGCCATTCCGGCCGTATTCGTGAGTCCATACAGGCCCGGATTATCGATCACCTCATTAAACAGGCCATTGATATCCACTCGTGCGATGTTCCCGCGTGCGGTCACCAGCCCCTGCTCTTCAGCCTGGTTGTAACGGTCGGTGAGGGCCGCCGCCTCCTGACTCAGTAACTGCCAGGCGGCAATCAGCTGCTGTGCAATGGCATCCCGGATCAGCGGAATTGAAGAGATTTGTCCGGCCGCCTCGCCAAGCGCGGTTTCAATCGCCTGCTCTCTTGCGGCACGGTCAGGCGTAGTGGTGGTGCTCAGCGACTGAAACAGCGCCGCCGTGGCAGGTTGTGCCGCTGGGCCAAGCACCTGCAGAATCGCCTGCAGCAGGGCGGGCGTTGCCCCTACATTAGGTACCGTCGGTACAATCACCGTTCCGGCTCCGGCATCCAGCAACCGGCTGACCTGTGAGGCCGCTGCACTGGCGCTGTTATCCACTATCTGCCGGGCAGCGAGAGGGGCAAGAGCCGCTGCCGCTAAATCATTGCCGCCAATCCAGTGAATATAGAGACCGTCCGAATCAGCTCGTCCGCCTCGCGCCGCAAGGTAGTTATCAAGCTGATCCTGAGTGTTAAACAGGGGATTAATTGCAGGTACCGCAACTGCGCCACCTTCGGCATAGTTGCTTCCGCCCTGCGATGAAGGGCGCAGGTTATCACCCAGCGACTGCGCTACGATCTCGTCATAGAGCGGATGGGTCGCGCCATCATAGGTAAAGCGCCCGACGTTCCCGCCATCACTCAGGCTATCGCCAAAGACGGTGAGGTCGCTCCAGGCCATCGCAGGCAGCGGCGACAGCAGGCTCAGGGTGGCACAGCAGAAAAGGTATTGCGCGTGAAGGGGTTTCATCAGCAGCTCCGCACAAATCAAATGAAAGTCAGTATGAGTAAGAACCGCACCGGCTGGCGCAGCAAGCTGTAAGCGTAGACGGCTGAGGAAAGGGGTGGCAGAAAATACGGGATCGCGCTCGCAAAGCGGAGAAATTTGACTTAAAGATCAGCCGTGCTGGTTCAGGTGAAATACCGGGAACCCACCACGGCGTCGTTACACTGGCTACTTTTTGCTGGCGGGCTTCAGGCCGCGATTAAGATCCTGTAAACGTTTCATCGTCTTAACGGTACGCTGTGGCAGCGTTGAGGCAACGGACAGGATCAGCATCTCCAGACAGACCATAATCGTGCCGTGCAGGGGAATGCGTCCCTTCTCGCCGCCGCGCGGCACATTGATTACGACATCCGCCTTGCGGGCGAAAAAGGAGTCGGTGGCGTTGGTCAGCAGAATAATCGGAATATCCAGCCGCTTCGCTTCACGCACCACGGTTGTCCCTTCCCGATGCGCCGACTGCTGCGCCATCATGATCAGCACGTCGCCACGCTGTAGCGCCAGCATCTGCTCTGCCAGCGCAATTCCGGCACGGTTAAGGGAAAAGGCGGGCAGACCGATACGATTCAGCAGCCGCACGCTGTAGTCCGCCAGAATACCTGAGGCGTTGATGCCAAAAATAGCGACCTGCCGCGCTTCGCCCAGCAGCGCCACGCTATCCGCTACCGCCACCCGATTCTGCGGTTGCGACAGCACATCACAGGCGTGACGGTGGCCCTCCAGCACAAAGTCGATGGCGCTGTTCACATCACTGGTCACCTCACTGACGGTGGTAATCATCTTATCTTCAGAGGTCAGCGAAGGACCAAACCAGGCCTTAAGTGTCTGTTTGAGGTCGCGTAGCCCGCTAAAGCCCAGCGCCTGAATCGCGCGGATTACAGTGGCATCAGAGGTGTGATTCGCCACAGCGATCTCCATCGCGGTGCTCTCCAGCACCGTTTCCCGCTGTTGATCGATATAACGCGCCACCGCCAGCAGGCGGGGTGAAAGCTGCTTTTCACGGGCGCGAAGACGTTCTGCCACCACATCCACTCTGTTTTTAACGGGCCTGCTCTGTTTCATGCTGCACCTGCAACTGGGGTTAACGTGTGAAAAGGCTCATCGCTGGTCTGGCTAAATGGAGAGTTTAAGGGCCGGGAGATGTAGTAAAAACGTCATGCTGTTTTATATTTCACCTGAAGAAGATGTGGATTTAACCAAACCCCTCACCTTCATATAAAAATATATTCATTATTTTCAATAGGCTAAAAATTCCAGCCAATCTTTTTGCAGCGATAAACGATACGGCAAAAATGTAGTTAATTCTATTCAATTTATGTTTACTACTACAATAGCGGATGTTTGAATGATTCTCAATTACAGATGAGAAAGGTTGTCGTCCGGCCGGCATAATGACCTTGAAGGCCTGATACTGATCTCCTCTGTTTAAACGCTGCATATTGCAGAACACCTCCAGGGTAGACCTGCAAGACAGACAGATTGTCAGTCGTCAGGTCCTTTGCTTCAGACACCAAAAGAAAAAATGAAAAACAAAGATTCACGATATCCGGCCCGGCACCCCGCTCTGGTCGTGGCGATCTGCAGCAGCATCATGCTGCCACAGGTCAATGCAGCAACCGACAGCGCCCCGGATATGACCGTGACCGCGGATGCCAGTTCAGAGGGAAATTACAGCGCCACTCAGAGTAGCGTCGCCAGTAAAATGCCGACCGCGCGGATCGATGAGGCGCAGTCGGTCAGCGTGGTGACGCAGCAGCAACTGGACGATTACCAGGCAAGCTCACTGGCGGATGCGATGCGCTTCGTCAGCGGTGTGACCGAAGCAAACACGCTGGCTGGCACCGAAGATGGCTTTGTACGACGCGGATTTGGCAGCAACGCCGATGGCTCTATCTACCGGGATGGCATTCGCAGCAGTCAGGGATTGAATTTCGATGCCACGACCGAGCGGGTTGAGGTGCTGAAAGGCTCCTCCTCGCTGCTGTATGGCATTCAGAATCCGGGCGGCATTATCAATGTAGTCAGCAAAAAGCCGCAATACAGCTGGCACTCCAGCGTCAGCGGACGTTACGCCAGTGAAGGTGGCGGTGCGGGCACCCTGGATGTCACCGGTCCGCTGGGCAACGGCTTCGCCTTCCGCCTGATCGCCGAAAAGCAAAATCAGGATTACTGGCGCAACTTTGGCAGTGAAGAGCACACACTGCTGGCACCCTCTCTGCAATGGTATGGCGAGCAGGCAAGTTTTCTGATCAGCTATGCCGATTACCGCTATGACATTCCCTACGATCGCGGCACGGCCTTCATTGACGGCAAGCCAATCGACATCGGTTATAAAGATCGGCTGGATGACAAAGCCAATCACGCCTGGGGCCATAACAAAACCCTGAATGCTCATTATGACTGGCAGTTTAATGATGAGTGGCGCACCCGGTTAACCCTGGGCTGGAACCAGCGGCGCTATGACAACAATGAAGTGCGCGTGACGGCGGTGAACGCCAGCAGCGGCGTGGTCACACGTCGCGCCGATGCCAATCGCGGGTTTAACCACAAAACCAAATATCTGAGCTGGGATCTGCTGGGTAATCCCGAAATTCTGGGTATGCAGCACGCGCTGGTGGTGGGCACCGACTATGAGATGAACCAGACTTATCGCGCCCATCAGTATCAGGGCAAGGTCAACCGCCAGTTCAACTATTACACGCCTGAATATGACCTGCTGTCACCGGTCACGGACGCCAGCACGGAAAATAGCGCAGCAGCCAATAACCTGAACCGCATTCATAGCCGATCGCTCTACGTCAAAGACAGTATTTCTGTGTCACCCGACTGGATTGTGGTGCTGGGCGGTCGTTATCAGCATTATGAACAGCGCGCCTCGCGCGGCTTTAATCCGCAGGTGGAAACCCTGAATGATGAGGGTAATAAGTTTCTGCCGCAGGCGGGGGTGATCTACAAATTCACACCTGATCTCTCTTTCTACACCAGCGTCAGTAAGTCGTTCACCCCGTCAACCGACGTGGATGATGATGGCAATGTCGGCAAACCGGAACAGGGCACCAGTAGGGAGGTTGGCAGTAAATGGCAACTCTCGCCGAAACTGTTCGCCACCGTCGCGCTCTATCGGATAGACGAAAAAGCGATGTCGCTGAATATTAATGGCAGCACGCGAGCCATTGATAAAGCCCGATCGACCGGCGCTGAGTTTGAGCTGAACGGCGAAGTTGCACCCGGCTGGGATTTGAGTGCGAACTACAGCTATGATCAGGCAGAGATCGTTAATGACCGGGTTAATCCGGATAACAATGGCAATCGTCTGCAGAATGCGCCGCGCCATGCCGGTGCGCTCTATCTCAGTCATGAGATGCAAATCAGCAGCCTGCCCGGCTCGTTCCGGCTCGGTGGTGGTGCTCGCTATGTCGGCAGCCGTGCGGGCGATCCCGATAACAGTTTCACCCTGCCCGACTATGTGGTGGCAGACAGTTTTGTGGCATGGAACAACCGCCTGTTCGGTGAAAAAACGCAGCTGCGTCTGAACATCAATAACCTGTTTAACCAGCACTATTACAGTTCAAGCGGCGGCAACCTGCGCGTCCGTGAAGGTGAAACCCGCAACCTGATGGTACAGGCCCGTGTTGAATTTTAAATCGCTGCGCTGTGCGTTATTAATGCTGAGTGTGATACTGGTCAGCGCTGGCGCACACGCCCGCACGCTGACCGACATCACCGGCCGTAAGGTAGAGATACCCGACCATCCGCAGCGTATTGTGCTGGGTGAAAGCCGGATGCTCTACAGCGTCGCGCTGCTGATGCCCGGCAATCCGCTGCAGCATATCGCTGGCTGGCCACAGGATCTGAAAAAGTATGATCCCCAGACCTGGCAGATTTTTGCCAGTAAGTTTCCGCAGATGGAGGAAATTCCGGTACTGGGTCTGGATGGCGTCAATGACATGAATCCCGAACAGGTGATCGCACTGAAACCGGACCTGGTGATCCTGCCGCAGCTGGCGCGCGGCAGTGAAAGCGGAGCAGTGCTGGAGAAGATGCTCAGCGCGGCGCATATCCCGGTGGTGAAGATCGATCTGCGGGTTGAGCTGCTGAAAAATACCGAGCGCAGCATGACCCTGCTGGGCGAGGTGCTGAATCAGCCCCAGCGGGCTACTGACTTCAATCGCTTTTACCGCAGCCACATGCAGCGCATTGAGAGCCGACTGGCGGGCTATCACGGTGCTAAACCTAAAGTTCTTTTGCAGCTGCATCTCGGGCGGCGCAGTGAATGCTGCGTGACGTCGGTGAATGGCAACCTGGGTGAGCTGCTGCGCTTTGCCGGGGGCGACAACATCGCCAGTCAGCAGATCAAAGGCGTGTTCGGACGGCTGAGTGAGGAGAGTGTGATTGCGGCACAGCCCGACTTTTACTTCGCCACCGGCACCGGCAGCGCCGATGAAGCGGGAGCCTTAAAACTCGGCCCCGCCGTCACAACAGCGCAGACCCGGCAGAGCCTGCTGGCGCTGACCGGTCAGCAGAATGCGCTGAAGCAGCTGACGGCATTGCGGGACGGTCACGCCGGGGCAATCTGGCACAACTTTTACCTCAGTCCGTGGCACGTGGTAGCGACAGAATTCTTCGCCACCACGCTCTATCCGCAACTGTTCCGCGATGTCGATCCTGAACAGACATTGCGGCAGCTGTTCCATGATTTCCTGCCGATCCCCTATTCGGGCAGCTACCTCTACCGGCTCGCACCGGAGGCGACGTCGGACTCAGGCGGCTGACAGCCCGTGATTTTTCACCCGGACGATATCGGCCATCACCGACAGCGCAATCTCCGCCGGGGTTTTGCTGCCGATAGGCAGGCCGATGGGCGCATGGATGCGGTCCAGTTCGGCACGATCCATGCCGGCGATCTGTTGTAGTCGCGCCCGTCGTTTCTCGCTATTTTTCGCCGAGCCCATGATGCCGATATAGAACGCGGGTGTCGCGATCGCCTCCATCATCGTCAGGTCATCAATGCGGGGATCGTGGGTCAGTGCCACAATCGCCACCGCTGCATGCGCGCCGTTCAGCTCCAGCCAGCGCGCCGGATGCTGTGACACCAGCGTCACGTTGTCCGCAGCGCTGAAGTGGCTCTCCAGCTCCGTCAGCATCTCCGGTCGGTGCTCACAGACCCGCACGTGAAATCCCAGCATCTGCCCGAGCCGGATGCACTCATATGCCACAGTCGAGTAGCCCGCGATCAGCAGTTCCGGTATCGCACCAACCGGCAGTAACATCTGCTGTTCACTGGCATCCAGCGCAGGCAACACCCTGTCAGGGGCGAGCACTTCCCACTGCGCACGTTCGCCGGGTCGTATCATTTTCACCATCGGCTGCTGTCCGCTCAGCGCGCGCTGCATGGCCGTCAGCAGCGCCAGCGTGGCATCATCGGGCGGCAGAAACTCAATGACGATCTCCAGGCTGCCACCGCACGGCAGGCTGACGTCAGGACGCATTCCGCCTTCACCGTACCGCACCCGCTGACTGCTGGCGCGATAGGCTCCTGCCGCCAGTTGCGCCAGAAAGTCCTCTTCAATGCAGCCGCCCGACAGCGATCCGCAGTAAGCACCCGTTTCGTTGACCGTCATCAGGGTGCCAGGCGCGCGCGGCGAAGATCCATAGGTGCGCAGCACCGTGCAGAGCCAGACCTGCTGACCCGCCTGGCAGCTGCTCAGTGCCACATTAATCACACGTTGATCCAGCGTAATCATGAAAATTCCTTTATTAACTGCAGATCAGCAGGGAGATCGATATCACACAAACAGCCGCGATCCTGAAGCGGCAGCCGGACGGCGAGTGACTTCACCGCCGCCTGCGGCCCGGCATCGCCCTGTAGCGTGCTCAGCATCGGATAGCAGGGGTGCTGAAAGCCAACCGGATGGCCCGGCCTGCCGTCAATCCACGGCCTGACGATCGGCGCGTCCGCCAGCGCGGCGCTGACGGCGCGGTAACTTTCAGGCGTGACAAACGGCATATCGCCCAGCGCAATCAGCCAGCCGTCATAGTCACGGCTGGCTTTGACACCTGCGGCGATTGATTCGCCCAGCCCGCCGCTGTCACACAGCACCAGGGTAGCCTGCGAACAGAGCGCCTTAAGCGCAGCGGCGTCCGGGCGCGTGACCACAAACAGGTCAAGACCACTGGCAGCGGCCTGCTCCAGCGTGCGTTGCAGCACCGGTTTGCCATCCAGATCGGCCAGCAGCTTATGCTCACCCGTCTGCTGGCGAAAACGGCGACTCAGCCCGGCGGCCAGCACAATCAACGCTATCTTCACTCTTTTTCTCCGCGAAGCTTGAAAAACGGGCGCAGGTTTCAGCCCGCGCCCGCATATCCTCACATCGACCTGCTGGCAGCAGGTCAGGAACAGGCTCAGATAATCTTATCGAGAGTAATAGGTAAGTCGCGCACCCGCTTGCCGGTGGCATGGAACACCGCATTACTGATGGCTGCCGCCACGCCCACGATACCCAGCTCACCCACGGCTTTACCGCCCATGGTGGTCGCCTCAAAATCGGGCTCGCCAACGTTGATGGTGGTAATGCTCGGGATGTCACCGTTAACCGGCACCAGATAGTCCGCCAGGTTGTTGTTGATCACCCGACCATTGCGTGGATCGACGATGCCCTCTTCCATCAGCGCCTGACCGACGCCCATGATCATGCCGCCAATCCACTGGCTGCGCGCCAGTTTAGGGTTGTAGAGACGACCGCTGTCGAGCGCCGCCACCATCCGTTTGACCCGGATAGTGCCGAAATCTTCATCGACCCGCACTTCCACAAACTGCGCGCTCCAGCTGTGGGCGGAGAATTTTTCAGGGCGGCTCATGTCATTAAGGTTGCGCACCATCTTGTCGCGCTCGCTCTGTGACAGATCGTCCGGGAAAGTGCCGCCTTTCACCGTCAGACTCTCCGCCGGTGCCAGGCTTGCCAGCCGGGCAAATGAGACCGCCAGACCGCTGCGCAGATTATGCTGAACCCCGTCGCCTTTCAGCGTGAGCTGAGATGCCGGAGTGCCATTCAGTGGCGACTGTGGCAGCTCGCTGGCGAGTTTCAGCAGCTGGTCGCGCATTCGTCTGGCGGTATCGTTCACCGCCGCGGTCACGTTGCCCGCAAGCTGCGATCCACCTGCGACACCGGCACGCGGCAGCTCAGTATCACCCAGCTGAACCTCAATGGTGGTGGAGGCGACGCCAAGAATGTCGGCAGCGGTCTGCGCCAGGATGGTATAGGTCCCGGTGCCGATATCCGCACCGGCGCACTGCACCACAAATTTACCCTGTGGGGTCAGGATGATTTTTGCCTCAGCAGGCAGTTTGTTGACCGGATAGGTGCCAGAGGCCATGCCCCAGCCAATCAGTTCACGCCCTTCGCGCATCGACCGCGGCGTCATAATGCGCTTATCCCAGCCAAAGGCTTCAGCCCCTTTCTGATAGGCTTCTTTCAGGCGACGCGAACTCCAGGGCAGATCGAGCTGATAATCTTTGTCCGCCCAGTTGCGCAGACGCAGTTCCAGGGGATCGATATTCAGGGCATAGGCCATCTCGTCCATCGCCACTTCCAAGCCAAAGGCGCTGGGGTTTTCACCTGGCGCCCGCATCCAGCCTGGCGTCACGGTATTGATCGGCCTGACCTGATGCTGGGCGGAGACGTTGCCCACCGCATACATGCGGGCGGTGACTTTGCTGCAGTTCTCAGCAAATACATCGATTAATGAGGTTTCACTGAAGCTGCGCTGGATAATCGCCTGGATTTTGCCGTCACGCGAGGCACCCAGTTCCAGCTGCTGCGAGGTGGCGGGACGTCCGCCCAGACCAGTAAAGGTCTGCGGTCGGGTCAGCGACACTTTGATAGGACGCTTCAGCGCTCGTGATGCCACACTGGCCAGTGCGACGTGGGTGTAAGGCACCGGCTTGGACCCAAATCCCCCGCCGACATAGGGCGAAATAATCCGCACATCTTCAACGTCAATGCCCATCCACTCGGCGATTTCCACCTGCGCGCCTGCCACCCACTGACTCGGCTCCCAGACGGTCATGCGTCCATCCTGCCACTCAGCGACACAGGCGTGCGGTTCCATCGGCATGTTGTATTCGCGCGGCGTGGTATAGCGCTGGCTCAGACGCACCTCGGCCTGCTGCATCGCCGCCTGTGCATCGCCCATATCGATATCCTGTTTCGATACCGGTTTCGGTTCGACACCCTCATCGGTGGCAAAAATCAGTGCAGGCGAGGTTTCATAGTCGATCTCCACCAGCGAGGCGGCATAAGTTGCCTGCTCAAACGTCTCTGCCACCACCAGACCGATGTTCTGGCCGTTGTGAATAATCACATCGTCCTGAATCGGGGTATAGGTTGACTGTGCCGCGCCGCCGTCTGCAATCGCGGTAGGTTTGTTGATCTTCAGGCTATTCAGATGGGTATAAACCGCCACCACTCCCGAGGCCTGCTGCGCCTTTTCCGTAGACATCCGGCTGATACGGCCGCTGGCAACAGTAGACTGGATCACCACGCCATAGAGCGGATTTCCCGGCTGATGTTCTACCGCATACCGCGCCTCACCGGTGACTTTTACTTTGCCGTCACCCCGCGAGCGCCCGGCGCCCAGTCCCTCAATCGGATCGGTGGTTTCTGGTTCCGCCGTGGCTGTATCACTGGCACTGGCGCTTTGCATACTCAGCCCCAGGCTGCCCGCCGCTGAGATCGCCGCCGTCGCCTTCAGTAACTCCCGACGTGATTTGTCATTTACGTCACTCATGCGGTTTCTCCTGCTGCCATCAGCGCACGTGCAATCACACGCGGCGCCAGTTTTACTTTATAGGCGTTGTGGGTCAGCGCCTGCGTCTCCTGTGTAATCCGTTCTGCCGCCTGGAAGACCGTCTCTTCATTAAACGGCTGGCCCTCCAGCGCCTGCTCCACCGACCTGACCCGCCAGGGTTTGGTGGCGACGCCGCCCAGCGCAATATGGACCTGACGCATCACGCCGTTCTCCAGCGTGAAGCCTGCGGCCGCGCTAGCTGCAGCAAACTCATAAGAGCTGCGGTCACGGACTTTAAGATAGTGTGAGTGTCGCAGTGACTCGGTTTGCGGCACTTCAATGGCCACAATAATTTCGTCATCGCGCAGATCGTGCTCACGATCAGGTGTGTCACCCGGCAACAGGAAGAAATCATCAATCGCGATGCGACGGGTTTCGCCCTGCTGATTCTGCAGGACCACGATGGCGTCAAACGCCACCAGAGCCACCGCCAGATCGCCGGGATAGACCGCGATGCAGCTGTCGCTGGCGCCCAGGATGGCATGATTGCTGTTAACGCCATCCAGTGCGGCGCAGCCGGAACCCGGATTGCGTTTGTTGCAGGCGGAAAAGGTCGCCGGATCGCGGTAATAGGCGCAACGGGTACGCTGGCGTAAATTACCGCCCAGCGTGGCCATGTTACGAATCTGCGGTGACGCGGCCTGCCACAGGCTGCCGTAGATGGCTGGCGCGTTCTGCTGGCAGGCGGGATGATCTGCCAGGCCGCTCATGGTGACCAGCGCGCCGGCCGTGATCTTATCGTCGTCAAACTGCAGGTTTTTAAGCCCGGCCAATCCAGTGATGCCGATGAGCTGCGGCGGCGTGAAGACCCCACACTTCATCAGATCGAGTTGTGTGGTGCCCCCTGCCAGAAACTGGCTGCCAGACTGCTGTTTCAGGGCTGCGGCTTCCTCAGGCGACTGCGCGACTTTCCAGCTGAATTCATTCATGCGGACTCCTTCGCCATCTCTGCTGCGGCCTGTTTAATCGCATCCACAATGTGCGGATATGCTCCACAACGGCAAAGGTTGCCGCTCATATACTCACGGATCTCATCTTCTGAACCCGCATGGCCCTCTTTGATGCAGGCGACGGCGGACATAATCTGACCCGGTGTACAGTAGCCGCACTGGAAGGCGTCATTCTCCATAAAGCAACGCTGCACCGGGTGCAGCTCACCTTCGGTGGAAGCCAGCCCTTCAATGCTGGTCACTTCGGCGCCATCCGCCTGAGCCGCCAGCGTCAGGCAACTCAGCACCCGCTGGCCATTAATCAGTACCGTGCAGGCACCGCACTGCCCCTGATCGCACCCTTTTTTGGTGCCGGTCAGGTTAAGATGCTCACGCAGCGCATCAAGCAGGGTGACACGGGGATCGACCTGCATCTGCTGCGACTGACCATTAACCTGCATTGTTAGCGATATTTTTTCCGACATTGTCTGCTTCCCATTGTTGGGGGCCAAAAGATGTAATTTTTTATAGGTTTATTTCTGACGGGGTTCGAATCGGGGGAAAATCGTGATAACCCTAATCTTTACGCGCGTATCTCTGCTTTAAGGTTTAGCAGCTTTTTGGCAATTTTGCGGGGAAGCCGGGAAAAGTAAGTGTTATCTGAATGGCGGAGCGAGGTTGAATCAGGATAAATACGTGTTCATACAACGCTCATCTAAATGATTTTATTAATTTTATTGAAAAAAACTTTTATAGCCGTCGTTCATAGGGTTTATCTGTGCACCTCATTAATCCTGCCGCGAAATGTGCAACCCTGAAAGACTATTTCGGGTCTGATAGCAGGTCGGGTAGCGAAGCCGTAGTTAACGTCGATAAATCGGCCTGTCCCGACCAGGATAACCGATCAAACAGGTCAGAGGGCCTATGCTGAAAGAAAATTTTAACGATCTGATCTATCTGGTGGTGGTAGCAGAAGAGCGCAGCTTCACCCGGGCAGCGGCGAAGCTGGGTGTGTCGCAGTCGGCACTGAGCCACGCGATTCGCGCTCTGGAAGAGCGTCTTAGCGTCCGGTTGCTGACGCGCACTACACGCAGCGTTGCCCCGACAGAAGCGGGTGAACGGCTGATCACTACCCTCGCCCCGCTGTTCAGCGAGATTGAGTCTGAACTGGTCAATGTCACTGACAGTCAGGGTAAAATCTCCGGCAACATTCGTATCACCGCAGGCGAACATGCGCTCACCTCTACACTCTGGCCGCTGCTCAGGCCCTTTCTTCAGCAATACCCCGATGTCCATGTTGAAGTGTCGGTGGATAACAGTCTGACCGATATTGTCAGCGGCCGTTTCGATGCCGGCGTGCGCCTGGGTGAGCAGGTCGAAAAGGATATGGTGGCGGTGCGCATCGGGCCGGACTGGAATATGTGCGTGGTGGCAGCCAGCAGCTATTTTGATCAGCACGGCAGACCTGAGACTCCCTATGATTTACAGCATCATAACTGCATCAACCTGCGGCTGCCGACGCTGGGTGGCCTCTATAACTGGGAGTTTATGCGTGATGGCAAGGAGATCAGGGTCAAAACGCAGGGTCAGTTAATTTTTAATCATCTCGCGTCGCGCATTGATGCCGCACTGAGCGGGATGGGGATCTGCTATGTGCCGCAGGATAGCGTTGCGGAACACCTTAAAAGTGGCCGTCTGGTTCAGGTTTTGGCTGACTGGTGTGAGCCTTTTCCGGGTTATTATCTTTACTATCCCAGCCGCAGACAGCACACCAGCGCCTTTACACGTTTGATTGATGCGGTGCGCTATCGCGGTTGAGAGACAGCCGCGATAGCCAGTCAGCTGGCATTAAGCCGCTGACGTTCAAGCTGTCGCGTTTTGCGACCTGAAATCACCATCGCCACGATAAACACCAGTGCAAACAGCACCACGATCGTGGGTGCTGGCGCGCTGTCGATAAAGAACGAGAGATAGACCCCGCTCAGCGACACCAGCACCGACACCACGACCGCCACCAGCAGCGCATGTGAAAAGCGGCAGGTAAGCAGAACTGCGATAGCACAAGCCAAAGATGACTTTTGGTTACTTAAAAGCAGATGTACTGGCAGACAAGGATGCCTAGTTCAAACTGATTAACTTCTGCAGCATTGTCCGCCAGTCGCAGTGGCAAAGCTGATACCAGACGGTGTAAAAGGCAGATCACATGAAAGCGCCACATTTGGCAGAAACCCTGCCATTTTCTGTAGCGCTTTTAAGGGAGAGCTTGAATAATTTTTGTTTTATACCCCTTTGCTGAACAGTTTGGTCAGCGGTGAGATCCCCATCGGCTGATCGCTCATAGTTTCTTTAACGTGACGAACTTACAGGTATACTCGCGATGTGAAAAAAGTAATGAACGTGCATCATCCTTTTCGGCTTACTGAAAATTTAGATTTTGAGATTTTATTCACCAGATGATGATCTCAATCCTTTACAGTGTTTAGGACAGGGACTTCAGGATAAAAAATGGTAATAGTTTGCCGCCGGGATTACACCTCAAGCTAAAAGCTTCTGGATTATCTGCCAAAACCATATTTGAGACAACTCCCGTCTTTTTTGCTAAAATCCATCACCAGTCGTGGGATTCTGATAAGTTAACTATAGGTGCACTGAGTCGGAACAATCTATTCATTAATCAAAATCAAGAGATTAAGGAGAATTTCATGAGTGATAATGAAGGGAGTCAAAGACTCCTGACACCTGGCGAAATAGCGTTAGCAAAATCAGTATTCGGAAATTCAATCGTCTATCCTCGCGTGTGGATTCATCATGCAAGTTACTTTCCCTTCAAACTTCAGGGTAGAAATACCGCAATGAGCCCCAATGGAGAATTATATTTCCGGGACTGGTATTGCGAGAACTTTTCAATTCAATCTTTTCAGTTTCAACATCTTTTCATCCATGAAATGTCGCATGTCTGGCAGTATCAAAGGGGCATATGGGTACGTATGAGAGGCCTTGTTAGTGGCTTTGTTAGCTACGAATACACTTTTGAAGAAAATAAAAAGCTGTTTGATTATAGATTAGAACAACAAGCACAAATTATTGCTGATTACTTTTTGCTTTCTAAATTTGGGCTTAATATGTGGCTGGCAAGACGTGGTAAAGATGGCGAAGTTTCTTATGTTGGATCAGTAGACAATAAGATTCATTCAAAATATCAAAAAGTTCTTGAGGGGTTCCCGTTCTAATGAATATTTTAACTAAGACCTTAATCCCTGTAATTTTTCTCTTGAGTGGTTGCACGCTGGGCGAAAACCTGGATAATCGATATACTAAAGAAACACCTGTTCCGGCCCATGTCCAGAATAGTGATGTATGTGTTTCTATACCAATACAAAGTGATGAAAAGGTTGTATCCGCGTTAACTTATAATATGAAAAACCCCTCAGAACAGGTTATTTTCCCTGCTGACAAACAACCCAAAGCTGGCCTTTTTTGCATTCAGCCAGAAGAAATAAAACTTGAAAATGGACAAGCATACCTCATTTATATTGAAGTAAATAAAAAAGCAGGCGGTGAGAATAAAAAGGCGACAAGAAAGGCCTATGTCTCTACCTTCCAGGCTGTACAACAAGGCAACAACCTGACAATCACTCCAGCAATGAAAAAATAAATTAAAAGCCCGCATGCTTTGTATGCGGGTTAATTTACCAGATTGCAGCCAATCAATTCCACCCCAAATCAGTCAACGCAACCAAAATTATTATTATATTTTTCCAAATGGTGATAAAAATATCTTTCATACTCTTCAGCTGATTCAATTAAAATCGTCACTTCTGTGAGCTTTTCATCAATTTGCTCGGAGCTATCCACAATAGTTATAAACTTCGTATGAATATGCAGACTCCCATCTCGCTTAAAAAGTGCAAGTTCAGTCATTGAATCATTTCTTTGATAAAAAGTGGTAGGCTTAAATTCTCCATAAACAAACCCCATCGGAGGATCACCGAACTCCAGTTCAGTGAGACCAATCACATTACTTCCTTTTCTGATCTCAAATGTCATTACCATTTCCTTTGAGTCATGTTCATAGGTTTAGAATACTCTGAACATCCGTTTGCACATAAAGTCCCAACTTACCGCATTCATGCTGGTCATCACTCTACTCATGCCTGCCGCTCTCGCGAAGTTTCAGACGCTCCAGCTGTCGCGTTTTGCGGCCTGAAATCACCATCGCCACGATAAACACCAGTGCAAACAGCACCACGATCGTGGGTGCTGGCGCGCTGTCGATAAAGAACGAGAGATAGACCCCACTCAGCGACACCAGCACCGACACCACGACCGCCACCAGCAGCGCATGTGAAAAGCGGCGGGTAAGCAGAACTGCGATAGCACCGGGCGCGATCAGCAGGGAAATCGACAGGATGATCCCTACTGCTTTCAGCGTCGCCACAATGGTCAGCGAGACCATGCAGAGCAGCCCATAATGCAGCCAGCGTGCGGGTAAGCCAGAGACCTGCGCCTGCTGCGGATCAAAACTGAATAGCATAAAATCACGCCATTTCACCGCAATGACCCCAACGATCACCGCTGCGATAAGCGAGGTCTGAATTATGTCAGCGCCCGTAATGCCGAGCATGTCACCAAACAGAATGTGATCAAGATGCACCTCCGGCTTCACGGCGATATAGAGGATCAATCCCACCGCGAACATGCCGGAAAAGACGATTCCCAGCACCGTATCCTGCTTGATACGACTGTTGTCCTGCACAAATCCACTGGCAACGGCACAGAACAGACCTGCGACAAACGCACCCACCGCCAGCGGCAGCCCGGCCATCCAGGCGAGGACGATGCCGGGGAATACCGCATGGCTCATGGCATCGCCCATCAGCGCCCAGCCTTTCAGCACCAGAAAGACCGACAGCAGCGCACAGGGGATCGCCACCACCAGCGCAATCAGCAACGCACTGTTCATAAAAGCGAACTGGAAAGGTTCAAAGATCCACATCAGCCAGGCTCCTTTTCGGGACGATGGCGGCCACGACGCCGGTTAGCCAGCAAGCCATGTTTGGGCGCAAAGACAAACGCCAGCAGGAACAACAACGTCTGCGCCACCACGATGATGCCGCCCGTTGCGCCATCCAGGTAGTAACTCGCCCACGCACCGAGAAAACTGGTGATACTGCCAATCGCTACGGCAATCATCAGCAGACGCGGGAAGCGGTCGGTGAGCATCCAGGCCGTCGCGCCTGGCGTCACCACCAGACAGATCACCAGAAATGCACCGACGGTTTGCAGCGCCGCCACGGTTGAGACTGCCAGCAGGGTAAAGAAGAGGACTTTCAGTCGTTCAGGACGCAGTCCGATGGCGCGCGCGTGATTCTCATCAAAGAAGGTGACCATCAGATCCTTCCACTTAAACAGCAGAATGATGATCGACAGCCCGCCAATCAGCGCCAGCTGGAGTATATCCGCGGGCGCAATCGCCAGAATATTGCCGAGCACAATGGTCTGAATGTTTACCGCGGTCGGATTGAGCGACACCATAAACAGACCCAGACCAAAGAAGGAGGAGAAGATCAGGCCGATGATTGCATCTTCTTTTAAGCGGGTGCGCTGATTGAGTAACAGCATACTGCCCGCCGCCAGCCCACCAGAGAGAAACGCGCCCAGCGCAAAGGGCAGTCCCAGCATGTAAGCACCCGCTACGCCCGGCACGATGGAGTGCGACAGCGCATCGCCAATCAGCGACCAGCCTTTGAGCATCAGATAGCAGGAGAGAAACGCACACAGGCCGCCGACCATGGCGGAGACCCACATCGCGTTGAGCATGTAGTGATAACCAAAAGGCTCCAGTAACAGTTCCATGGTCAGTTTCCGTCTTCAGGTGCCGTACGTGGCGCAATAAAAGGCCGCTCATCGTCGGTGATAATCTGATCGTCCAGCCCTTTCACCATTACATGACGCAGCACCCCACTGAACGCGCGCTCAAGGTTGGCGGCGGTAAAGGTGGTGCGGGTCGGGCCGCTGGCCAGAATGGTGCCTTTAACCATAACCGTGTAATCGCAGAACTCCGTGACCGATCCCAGATTATGCGTTGAGACCAGCATGGTCTTGCCTTCATCGCGAAGCTCACCCAGCAGGCTGATGATTCTGGCCTCAGTCTGAACGTCCACGCCGGTAAACGGCTCATCCAGCAGGATAACGCTGCCCTGCTGGGCAATGGCGCGCGCCAGAAATACCCTTTTCTTCTGTCCGCCGGAGAGTTCACCGATTTGACGATGGCGGTAATCCAGCATATCGACCCGCGCCAGCGCATCACTGACAATCTGCTGGTCGTGCGGTTTCGGTCGACGCAGCAGGCCCATATGACCATAGCGACCCATCATTACCACATCTTCCACCAGCACCGGGAAAGACCAGTCCACCTCTTCCGACTGCGGCACATACGCGACCAGACTCTGACGCAGCGCCTGACGGGTTGGCATGCCGAGCACTGAGATGCTGCCGCTGGCGAGCCGGACAAAGCCCATCAGCGCTTTGAACAGGGTTGACTTGCCTGAGCCATTGACGCCCACCAGCGCCGCAATCGATCCGCCCGGCACGCTGAAGCTGGCATCATGCAACGCGGTGTGACCGTTGCGATAGGTCACGGTGACATCCGAAACAACGATGGTGTCTGTCATTGCGCTTTCTCTCCCGCTTTAATGCCCTGTGCCAGCGTCTCCGTGGTGACTCTGAGCAGATCCAGATAGGTCGGCACCGGTCCCTGAGCGTTGCTTAATGAGTCGACGTAAAGCACCCCACCGTAATGCGCACCCGTTTCCCGCGCGACCTGACGGGCTGGCTTATCCGACACGGTGCTTTCACTGAACACCGCCGGAATCGCATTTTTCTTCACCTGGTCGATCACTTTTCTCACCTGTTGCGGCGTGCCTTGCTGATCAGCATTTACAGGCCACAGGTAGAGTTCTTTCATGCCCAGGTCGCGAGCCAGATAGGAGAATGCGCCTTCGCTGGTCACCATCCAGCGTTTATCCTCCGGGATGTCGGCAATCTGCTGGCGAAGCGGATCCAGCGCTGCGGTGATTTTTTGTTTATAGCCAGCTGCGTTCTGACGATAGGTTTCCGCATGCGCCGGGTCATATTTCACCAGCGCATCACGGATATTATCGACATAGATCAGCGCATTGTCCGGAGACATCCAGGCGTGCGGATTCGGTTTACCGTTATAAGGCCCCTCGCCAATGCCGATCGGTTTTACCCCGGCAGAGACAATCACTTCCGGCACCCCATCCAGATGCTGATAAAAACGCTCAAACCAGCGTTCGAGATTAAGCCCGTTCGCCATGATTAACTGCGCACCCTGCGCACGTTTGATATCGCCGGGCGTCGGCTGATATTCGTGTATTTCAGCACCCGGTTTGGTAATGGAAGTGACTTCGGCCGCATCGCCCGCCACGTTTTTTACCATGTCAGCGATGACCGTAAACGTCGTCACTACCTTAAATTTTTCTGCTGCATAGCTGCTGGTCGCCATCAGGGTTGTCAGTAGCGCACTCAGTAGCATCATGGTTATTTTTCTTTTCGGGACCATAGGGCGATCTCCAGAGGTGATTAAAAACAGAACATAATTAGCATAGGCTATTTTTTATAGCACAGGCTATACCTTTGTAACAGCGAAGGGTTGTGAAGTTTCTTCAGCGTCCGGGCCCGAATGTGAAGTTTTGTAAGCGAATCGCTTTACTTGTTGATATATAGAAATTTAATTTCAATGATGGGAAGTTTATGGAAAGCGTGATGTATAGCTTTAACCGGGTTTTACGCCTTTCTCATCTGTGGTTGAGTAAACCGCAGGAACGATAACAGGATTACAAAAAGCCCATCCTGACGGCGCAATTTACCGAAAAGCGTTCTGACACCTGGCGGCACTCACATGACACGCATAGCAGACCGACAATTAAAATAATCTTATTGATAGGCTGAATTGATTAAGCTTCGTAAATTTTTTTGCTACAGTTAATGTTACTTACCGCAATCACCCAGGAGGATAATTTGTATTTTTCCAGCGACGAAAAAGCGAATGTCATCATTGGCGAAGCCGCAATGAACCTGTTTAATGCCGGTCAGGAAGTGAATGTTGAACTGCTGATTAATGAACTAAGGGTCATGGCTGACTCTGAAGTTAATGAGACTCGCCTTGAGCAGATGCAGCATGCGCTTCAATGGCTGATGGGGTTCAAAACCATCGGTTCCCGCAGCACCGCCCCGGCGAACTGGCTTGCCAAAACCACTGGCAAAGAGCCCGCTGCTCCTGTCTCTGCCGATGACATCTTCTTTAAACACTAATCCATGTGTGCCGTTCCTCTCCGGCCTTAATATTCAGGTCGGAGCGTCGGTGGGGTGTGAATGATACAAGAATCTGGTACAATTTTTACCTCGCTACAAACTCCTCGTAACACCCTGTTTTAAAAGCCTTAGCACTTTTTGCACAAAAAAATTAATCCCAAAAATCCAAAATTCTGTACAAGTTTTGCAAAGATGTATAACTTGCGCATCCAGAGTGCATACATTTAAATCACCTGAGGACAACAACATGCGTCAGAACGGACAAGCCCCGGAAACGATCAGCGATATTGCCCGTTACTTTAATCAGGCCAGCTCACCGTCGCAACAGGAGACGCTGGGTTCGGTTGTGGTGGAAATTCTGCGCGCAGGTCATAGCCTTAGTCGGAAAACGATTTGCAGTAAACTGCTGAGTCGCCTTGAACTGGCTGCCACGCCAGAAGAAGAGAGTCATCTGCATGAACTCATTGCGATGCTGTTTCGTCGCGAAGATTAATGCCCTCTCACGGTCGTGCATGTTAATCAGGACGCCTGTTTCAGCCATCACCCAGGAAGATCTATCCTAGCAATAAAGCCCAGTTCTGCTTCCCGTATCGGGTGCACTAAGTCGCACCCGCTGACGCATACGGACCCGCAGCATGGCCATTGATTCGCAATCAGAGAAGCCAGTATGTACAGAAGTGAAGATGAGAAACTGACAGATGTTATGATCGGCGAAGCCGTTCTGACATTACTCAAGTCAGACAAACCGGTATCCAGCAACGCCTTAATCGCACAGCTCGAACTGATGGCTGCTGATGCTGACGACGCCGTGAAAGTGTCAGTGATTCGCAAAGCCATCACTGAAGTCCGTAATGGTATGGTTGCCGCGCGCAAACGCGTGCAGGGCGACGGTGCCGAACGTGATAACACGGCTCATCGTATGAACAGTGATGGCCCGCCTGAAGGTTCGAAAAAGCACTGATTGAGCGTACTGCGTACCTGATACATGCGGCTAATTTTAAGCGAAGCGGCAGACCTGAACAGAATTTTTAAGGCGGGCTGGGCAAAACGAAAACTGCGCCTACACTCGTTTTTGACTTCAACCATTGCATCTGACCCATTTTCCTCAGAGAAAGAATAATCATGCAGCATTCATCATCAGATTCTTCAATCATTGACTACTTCCGTAGCGCAGGCGATCAGCTTGCTCCGGAAACTGAACTGCTGGGCGCAGTGATTCGTGACATTGTTGCTGATCAGGGACGTGTAACCAATAAAGCGATCATCCTCTATTTGATCGCTGAACTGGAATGCACTTCAGATGTTGTCAGGCTGGATGTGTTACGCAAAACGCTGGAAATCGTGGTTGGCCGCACGCCAGACGATACCGGCATCTGATACGCCATTCTGCGTTACCTCTGGTAACGCAGGATACTCTTCCCCCTCGCCCGCTTTTGTTTCCTTCCCTCACTTTCGCTGTATACCCGATATGCCACACAGAAATTATCCGATATAAAAATTCTTTTGCAGGTTAATGATGTAGCAGGGATTTGATCCCGACGATAACGCTTTTTTGCAATCATGCCAGATGATGATCATTCAGGCTTAATAAGACCTGCCAATGAAAAGGCGAACTTCTTTATCAGAAATTCGCCACCCCTAATGAATAATCAACAGAAAGATCTGACTGACATTTTTAATGAGGTCATCAACCGTCTCGCTGAATAAAAAACAAACGACTCACAAAAAATCCGTTTTAATGGCTGCGAGCAATATGCAAAGCCTCTTATGATCGCCGATGTCAAAGGTAGCAGGGACGCTATCATGACACAGGCCGGGACAACGCCCGGCATCAGGCCTGGCAACCTTAATGCATCTTACGAGTGAAAAAGCTTATCGCTTCCTGACACAATGCTTTCAGCCTGCTGTCACGCGTCTCTTCGCTCAGGCGAAACAGCGCGTCCGTAATGTCGTGGAAATGAACCGGCTCTCCCGCCTTGATCAAATCACTGACTACCGCACCAACCAGCGCACGGATTTCATTATCGTTGTCGTACTTCACACGACCTCCCGATGGTGTATGCATATACAGTCTATCATTAGCGGGAGCCAAAAAACAAAAAAGCCGTAGGGTGGGAAATATAAGCGAAGCGGCAAAAAGGTTATTAACTATACAACTTCAGAATATTATCTTGCTTTATTTTCACCCCATGCAGCCCTGAAGCTATAAATAGCCAAAACGTGGTAGCAACCGCTGTAATCTATTTATGCCCATGTATATTGAGAGTTGGATAGTTATATATCGCGGAAACAGACTTTTGGCTGAATGTGTTATAAACACTTTTACGACTCACTGTTTGTTGCGATAACCTGCGGGGCAGCTTTCCCGGCCTGATATGTGCTGACCAGCCTTTCACAAATGATCATCTGACAATGGCCAGCAGTATGATAAAACTATCGTCATCCTCTGGTGTCACGAGCAGCACATGGCTAAATTTACCCTGAAACAGATTGCTGCCCAGTCGGGACTCAGTCTGGCGACCATCGACCGGGCCCTGCATCAGCGCGGCAACGTGCATGCCACGACCCAGCACCGAATCCAGCAGGCGATAGCGGACCTGGAACTGATGCAAAAAGCGGGACTCGCCAGGGGAAGAACGATCTATTTCGACGTCATCATGCATACACCTGACCGCTTTCAGCCACTGATACGTGAGGCGTTCAGCAGTCAGATTGCCAGTTTTACTGCCTTTAAACTTCAGCTTCGTTTCCACTTCGGCGCGAATTTGACTGCGGAGGCGATTAACGCGCTGCTGAATAAAAAAGCGTTGCATAGTCACGGCGTCATTCTTAAGGCAGCCTGTTCTGGTGAACTTCATCCCACCCTTGAATCACTGCTGAAACAACGCGTTCCGGTGGTCACCATGATGAGTGACCTGCCCGGCAGCGCGCGCCTGCGCTATATCGGCATGGATAATTTTGATGCCGGTAAAGTGGCGGCTTTTCTGATGTCAAAATGGCTGCGGGTGAGTCGTTCGCATATTGTGGCTGTGACCGGCAGTCACGATTTCATTGGCGAACAGGAGAGAATTCAGGGGTTTCAGCGAGCAATGCAGGAGTTTGCGCCCCAGCATCAGGTGAGCGTGGTGGCAGGCGGTTATGGCATTGACGCCCGGATGCAGCAGTCGGTGACACAGTTCTTGCAGAGCCATCCGGATGCAGATGCGGTCTACACAGTCGGTGGCGGTAATCCCGGCATACTGCGCGCTTTTGCCGAACAAAAACGGACGGTTAACGCTTTTATTGGTCACGATCTCGATCGTGAGAATCGTGCACTGCTGCAGGCCGGTAAAATTGATGCATTAATCGAGCATAATTTACAGCTTGATGCGCTGCACGCCTTCAGAACGCTGCTGGCGTTTCATGGATTTTTGCCCGCCTCAGAACCGGCCGCACCCTACTCTAAAATTAACATCATCACCCGTTACAACATGACAGCCTGAAAAACTGTCAGGCAATTAATGAGCCCGGCTCATAACCGTTTGCCGACTGAGCGGGCTAATCACGCTCCGGCTTGCCGGTTACACTGTGCATGACACGTTAACAACAGGAGTGAGTAATGAAAATTATCGCCAACGGATCGCTGCCTTCGCGTAAAGGACCTGCTGAATATTTTACCGGCACGGTTCGGATTGATGCACCATTCCAGGCAACCGAACCCGCCCGCGTGGGTGGCGCAACGGTGACTTTTGAACCGGGTGCCCGCACCGCATGGCATACCCATCCACTCGGGCAAACCCTGATCGTCACGCATGGCCAGGGCTGGATTCAGTGTGAGGGTGAAGCCATTCAGGTGATGAACACCGGTGATATCGTCTGGATCCCGGAAAACGTGAAGCACTGGCACGGTGCAACGCCGGATAACGCCATGACGCATATTGCTATCGCTGAGTCACTGAACGGCTCGCCGGTTGACTGGCTGGAGCAGGTCAGCGATCAGCAATATCAGCGCTAAATCAGACGTGCACTCTGTCGCTAAAGTCTGACGTGATCGATCAGCGCCCTCAGCTTGGGGGCCAGATTTTTGCGGCTGGGAAAATAGAGATAGAAGCCGGCAAAGGCAGGCAACCATGCGTCGAGCAGGGTCACCAGTTCGCCACGTGCGATGTAAGGCTGGAAGGTTTCTTCCATGCCAAAGCTGATGCCGCCCCCGGCGCAGGCGGTGCGGATCATCACCCCCATGTCGTTGGTGGTGAGTTGCGGATTGACGGCAACATCAAACTCGCGTCCCTGCTCTGCGAACTCCCAGCGATAAGGGGCCAGACCAGGCCCTTTTCGCCAGCCGATGCAGCGATGATTGACCAGATCCTGAGGATGTTGCGGCGTGCCTGCACGAGCCAGATAGGCGGGTGACGCCACCGCCACCTGACGCTGCGCGGTGGATACCGGTACCGCAATCATATCCTGAGCAATCACCTCCCCCAGCCGCACGCCCGCGTCATAGCCCTGCCCGACAATATCAAACTCCTCATCGGTGACGGTGATATCCACCTCCACCTGCGGATAAGCGGTAATAAAGCTTGCCAGCAGTTCTCCCCCCAGCATCCGCTCAGCAATCGAGGAGATCGCCAGCCGCAGCTGGCCCCGAGGTTCCGCAGCCAGTTCGGCAATATCGGTCACGGCGCGATTGAGCTGGTTGATCGCCGGCGCCACTTCGGCATATAGCCGCTGTCCGGCTTCTGTCAGCTGAACCGAGCGTGTGGTGCGCTGCATCAGCGTGATGTTAAGCCGGTCTTCCAGGCGCCGCAGACTCTGGCTGATCGCCGGACGCGTAACACCCAATTGTTCTGCGGCCAGCCGGAAATTTCGCGTCTGCGCCACAATCACAAAAACTTCGAGAGCATTTTTATCGGCATTCATTGGTCAGATTGAGTTACCAGTCCGTAAAGCGTTCGGTGGATTATCTTTATAATCCAGTCGCCGTATGATCGCCAGTGACAACCTGACTGGAGAAACAAAATGACTCAGAAAGTGATTTTAATTACCGGCGCCTCAAGCGGCATCGGTGCAGGCATTGCACGTGAACTGGCGAAAACAGATGCCATTCTGCTGCTGGGTGCGCGGCGGGAAAGCCGCCTGGCCGCGCTGGCTGAGGAGCTGCAGTTCAATGGTGCAGAGGTGGCGATCAAAGCGCTTGATGTTACGCGCCGCGAAGAGATGACGCAGTTTGTTGAGTATGCGCTGGAGAGATGGGGCCGGGTGGATGTGATGATCAATAACGCCGGTATTATGCCCTTGTCTCCGATGGCATCGCTGCGGGTGGAAGAGTGGGATCAGATGATCGATGTAAACATCAAAGGGGTGCTGTATGGCATTGCGTCAGTGTTGCCGACCATGCTGGCCCACCAGCGCGGTCACATCATCAACATCGCGTCGATAGGGGCGCTGGCCGTGTCGCCCACCGCAGCCGTCTACTGCGCCACTAAGTTTGCGGTGCGGGCGATTTCCGACGGATTACGGCAGGAGAACAGGCAGCTACGGGTGACCTGTGTCCATCCCGGTGTGGTTGAGAGCGAGCTGGCATCAACCATTACCGATCCGGCAGCCGCCGAGGCGATGCAGCACTATCGCGCTATCGCGTTGCAGCCGGACGCCATTGGTCGCGCCGTTCGCTATGCCATTGAACAGCCTGAAGAGGTGGATGTGAACGAAATCGTGGTGCGGCCAACCCGAACGCAGTAGTAAGCAACCCGCCCGATGCGCTGTGTGCATCGGGCGGGCGGTTTTACTGTCAGTAGAGGCTTCTGCGGGTACGCTGCACGGTGATAGCGATGGCCGTCAGTGCCACCAGCATCAGAAATATCCCCAGTCCAACCATGGCGTTAAAGCCATAGACTTTGAACAGCAGCAGACCGGCAATACAGCCGCTCAGGAATGAAAACACGGTAGTCAGATGGGTGTGCAGAACCTTCTGGAAAAAGCGACGATCGTCGGTTTCAAGATGCACGGCGTGGGACGTGTGGGCAAAGATCCACGACCCCAGCGCAATACCCGCATCGGTCAGCGTGCCGGTAATGTGGGTCGATCTGACGCGGCCATTGGAGAGCTGCGTCGATGTCGCATTATGAATCCCCATTAAAAAGCCCAGCATTAACAGCACTTCCCCGTTAAAGCTTGGCCGGTAGAACACGATCTCAAAGATTGATGCCGCCGTCAGTGCCGCCCCTTCCGCCAGAATGATCAGACAGAATATGGTGCGTAACTTATGTCTGATCCCCACTACCACCGCCAGCCGGGCAACGGTACAGCCCAGCACAAAGGCAATAATCAGTGCCATCAAAAACAGCATGGTATGGAGGTCGCTGGTGGTCACTTCCTGGGAGATTTGCGAGGTGTTACCCGTCATATGCGATGGAAAAAATCCAAACGCGCCCAGCGCCATGGCATTAAGGATGCCGGCGGTAGTGGCAAGCACCAGCGCCAGCAGTCGATCTTCGGTATGCGAACGAACTTTCTTCTTTTTTATCAGCACAGGCTTCCCCACCTCAGGTGAATGCAAAACGTTCTTATAAGGCTTCTAGCATACAACCTGATGGAAATTATTCCTGTCAGAACCAGATAACTCTGATGAAATAAGCCATTAATTTTGCTGATTTTTATAAAGCTGATTCAGTTTACTTTTAAAAGTGTCAACGACGCGATGATTCACCAGCAGGTGATCACCAGAGAGGCTGATGGTGAACTCAGTCAACGATGAAGAGTTGCGCGCCTGTGGACGTAAAGGAGCGATGTGGTTCAGCATCGTCCGCCACCTGATAGCTGACGCCCGGTGTCAGCACGAAACGGCGACCATCTGCCAGTTCAGTGTGCAACTCACCCGCCATACACAGCAAAATATGGCCCTTTGTGCACCAGTGATCGGCGACATAGCCTGGTGAATAGTCGACCATCCGCACCCGGATATCGTTAAACTTCACGGTTCGCCAGGTCGCCTGCCCCTGGTCGCCGGGATGAATCGTCTCTTCAATCTGATCCCACTGGGTCAGGCCAAACGGCAGATTTTCAATTTTCATGCGATTCCCTCAAGGCTAAGTGCAGGATAAACGTCAGGCCAGCGCCTGGGTAACAGCCTCTTCCGCGTGGATAAGCGTGGTATCAAACAGTGGCACGCTGGCATCCGTGGCATCCACCAGCAGTGTGATTTCGGTGCAGCCCAGAATAATGGCCTCCGCGCCCTGCGCGACCAGTTGCTGCATGATCTCACCATAACGGCGACGCGACGCGGGATTGATCTCGCCCAGACAGAGTTCGTGGTAAATCACCTCATGCACAAAAATCCGATCCTCTCTATCCGGCGTGATCACCTCAAGACCAAACTGCTGCTGAAGTCGCCCGCGATAGAAATCCTGTTCCATGGTGAATCGCGTCGCCAGTAATCCGACCTTACGCACCCCGGCCTGCTGAATGCGCCGTCCGGTGGCGTCGGCGATATGCAGCAGCGGGATGCCCGTTGCGGCGCTGATTTGTGCTGCCACTTTATGCATGGTGTTGGTACAGAGTACGATGAACTGCGCGCCAGCCCGTTCCAGATTGCGTGCCGCTTCAGCCAGTATCTCTCCCGCCTGCTGCCACTCGCCCGCGACCTGTAGCTGCTCAATGCGCTGAAAATCCACGCTATAGAGCACCAGCTCCGCCGAGTGCAGGCCGCCCAGCCGCTGTTTAACCTGCTGATTGAGAATACGGTAATAAAGCGCGGTAGACTCCCACGACATACCGCCTAACAGACCAATGACTTTCACAATGCACTCCGGGTTCAGGGGTTTTATTCCAGCATGCCAGATCGACATTGATCGGCAACGGCTTTGTTCAGTTGATACTGTTCTGAGGTCTGAAGCGTCGGGCAATCACCATCAGCACCAGCACGCCAGCGCTCATGATCAGCCAGGCCTGGGTCATTGACGTGCCGCTATCACGCACCCAGCCTGCCAGCAGCGGCATCAGAGCCGCAATCAGATATCCGCCTCCCTGTACACGTGACAGCAGAATGCCCGCTTCTCTGGCACTGCGCGCATGATCCAGCGTGACGATCAGCGACAGCGGAAAGAGCGCACCGATGCCCGTACCCAGTAACAGTGAAGAGAGTATCGGCATCGTACCCGGGTAAAAGACCAGACTCAGCAGCCCCAGCAGCAACAGGGCCAGCACGCCGAGCAGCAGCGGACGGCGATCGGGAAAGCGATGTAACGTCGCCGAGACGATGAATCCTGCCACCACTTCGGTTAACGTCAGCACGGCGAGCAGATAGCCACTGTGGCGAGCACTCCAGCCCAGTTGAATATAGAATGGCGGCAGCCAGGCCAGCACCAGCGTATAAGCACCCGTGCCAATGCCGAAAAAGAGCATCAGCAACAGGGTACGCCGCACAGGCAGCGTCGCTGCATCAGAGGCCACGCTCACCTGCGGCGATCGCCTGACTAAAGTCAGCCAGATCATCAGTGTGACCAGCGTTAACCCGCCGGAAAGCGCCAGCGCGGGTTGCAGGCCCAGCCATGAAAACAGCGGGTCAGCACCGGCAGCAGTCAGTGCCGCGCCCGCCATAATGCCCGTGCTGAACAGCGCCATCAGCGTTGCCGCGGCCTCAGCAAAGCGTTGCCGGATCAGAGTGGGCATCAGCGCCTGTATCACGCCAATCCCTGCGCCCCCCGCCAGCGCGGTGAGCAGCAGCTGAGAGGGAGTAAGCGTAACCCCGCGCCACAGGCAGGCGACAGTCAGACAGAGCAAACCGGCGGCGATTCCCCTTACCGGCCCGATGCGGGCAATCAGCCACGGGCCTGAGAGTGCGGCCAGACCCATCATCGCCACTGGCAGCGTGGTCAGCAGACTGAACGTCGTTGCCGACAGCCCGGCCTGCAGTTGCAACACCGGGAACAGCGGGCCGATAATCGCCAGCATAGGCCGCAGATTCAGCCCGATAAGAAAAGCGATCACGGCAAACAGAATGGGGAACAACACCTTATTTTTCATCATCGACGCCTTAACAGAGGATTGACGATGACAGCACCGGGCTGCCACCATTTATCTTAACGTTAAGATAAATTTCCCCCGGTGTTAAGAGGCTGCGCACAACCCGACAACATAACCACAATAGTTAAAGGTGATTTATGCATGACCATATTGATTTCGTTGTCAGTCAGTGGGACGACGCGATGCCCGATCTCGACGCCTCTTCAATGCGGATCTTCGGCAGGGTGCTGCGTCTGATGAAACATCTGGCGAAAGCGCGCAGTCAGGCACTGGAGCCTTTTGGTTTTCAGGAGGGGGAATTTGATGTGCTGGCGACATTGCGACGGGCGGGATCGCCTTTTCGCCTGTCGCCCACCCAGCTCTACCAGGCGCTGCTGGTGACTTCCGGTGCGATGACAAATCGTCTTAACCGTCTTGAGCAGCAGCATCTGATTGAGCGTATTGCCGCGCCAGAGGATAAGCGCAGCATGCTGGTCGGGCTGACGCCCCACGGGCAGCAGCAGATTGAGCATGCACTCCGCGTCCATACCGCTACGCAGGAGGCGTTGCTGGCACCGCTTGGCGCTTCAGAGCGTGCCGAACTGGAAAGGTTGCTTAAAACGCTGCTGCTGGCGTGTCCAGGCGAAGCGACAGCCGCAGAATAGCGCCGTCAGCGCTGCAGTTCGGCCACCGTCATGGTGAAGATAACCGGCAGGTGATCGGCGCTGGCATAGGCATGCGGCATATCGGTTCGCGCTACGGCTGCACAGCCCTGCTGCACCACCAGGGTCTGCTCACCCACCGTTAAGGCGAGCGTGCCCTGCTCGACATGCAACAGTTCGAGTGTGCCTGAGGAGTGACCGGTTGAACGGAAAGCTTCGCCCGCAAACATCTGCCAGCGCCAGAGCTCGATCATATCCGGCCCACGGGTTCCCGCCAGCAGCTGCGCATAACCGCCCTGCTCGCCCTGCCACAGCCGGGGCATTTCGCTGTTCTCAATCAGCCAGGCGTCAGGCGCATGCGCAACGTTGACGATATCTGCCACCGAGACGCCCAGTGCGGCAGCCACTTTGCAGAGAATGGCAATGCTGGGATTGGCGGCACCCTTTTCGATCTCTACCAGCATGCCTTTACTGACGCCAGCCCGGCGGGATAACTCATCCAGCGAGAGTTTCTGACTTTTACGCCAGCTTTTGATGCTGTCCGAAACAGCCTGATTGACACTGGCGACATCGGCACCCGCATCGGTCGTTATATTGACTTTTTTGGTCATCGGTCATTACTATGAAATAAATTAGTCACTGAGAGAGTATCCGATGTTATCTGTTCACCCGTCAATCGCTCCCGCTGTTTTCGCGCTCGCTCCCGGCTTTCGTGCCATGAGTATTGTGGTGGAAGCCACACCGATTACCCGACCACAAGTTGCCAGCGATGCACTGAAGAGCGCATGCCAGCAGGTGTTAAATGATGATGCGGCGTGGGCAGACGCGCATCTCGCCGCCTGGGCTGAAGTATTTAAAGCCTTTGGTGCCAAAGCGAAACGTACACCCTGTTCGGCAGAAGCATTGCGTAAGCGTGTGCTGCGGGATGGCGCATTGCCTGCCATCGATCCGGTTGTCGATCTCTATAACGCCATCAGCATTCGTTATGCGCTGCCGGTCGGGGGTGAAAATATCGCGGCCTATGCTGGCGAGCCACGTCTGGCGATTGCTGACGGCAGTGAACGTTTCGATACCGTTAAAGAGGGCGAGGTGGTTTATGAGTCGCCGGAACCGGGCGAAGTGATCTGGCGCGACGATCAGGGCGTGACCTGTCGCCGCTGGAACTGGCGTCAGGGTGTAAGAACCCGACTGGATGCCAGTGCGCAGCAGATGTGGTTCATTCTGGAAAGTCTGCCCGCTATGCCGCTCTCCGCGCTGCAACAGGCCAGCGACGATCTGGTTTCGGGATTACAGCAGATGATGCCGGGTGCGCAAATCAGTACGACGCTGATTGAAGCGCCAGCAAACTGAACATTGCCTCAACAGCGGCTGAACAAGGTTAACGGTGAGCGGAAACTGTGGCAGGATACGCGCCCTGCGTCTGGCCATACCCGGCTGACTTAACGGCACTCAACCGGTGACTAAAATGGCTAAAGTAAAATATATCCTGCCCCTGCTGCTGATCCTCGCCCTGGCCGCCTGGTGGTTTATCCCACACGACAGTGAGGAAGATAAGGCGTATTACGTCGCGGTGTTGTGCGCGGTTGATCATGATAGTAAGCAGCCCCTCGACCGGCAGATGCAGAACGTCATTGAAGGCGGCAACTCTGATTATGCGCTGCAAAAAATCACTTATAAATCGGGGCTGGGCCGCAGCGTGATTGCTCGCTGGCAGCAACTGACACCTGATGAACAACAGCGCGCCGTGCAGGATAACCTCGCCTGCCAGCAGATGCTGAAGCGCTGATTTCTGACGGGCGTGTTCATATCGTTATTCATATGATTTCGCGCTGGTCATCATTATGGCCGCGCCCGTCCTGGCTTATCCCTACACATCTGAAATTACCGTGTTTTTTGTCTACGACTAACAGGTAAGCGGGCTTATGAATCCCTGATAACCTGATGCCGGAAGAATATGGGCTGATGGCTGAGAATCCGGAAATCTCAAAAATTGAGTGAAACTAAAACGGGGATGCTGACAGTGGCACTTACGTCCATAAGCTTTCATTATGAAAAAGCCCGCATTAGCGGGCCCTGAGCGTCATTTCAGTATGTTGTATCTGTAGAGCAAATTTCCGAAATCCTGTTTCATGCTAACGAAAAGAAGAATCTGGATAGTATTGTCCACGAAATCGTACAGAACACGATACTCTCCTTCAACATCAAGACGTTCGCGTAACAAAAGCCCGCGCTCTGAAAGATAAGCATTGTAGCGATACCTTTCAGGATCCTGACTGATATTGTCGACTGAATCCATGAGTAGATTATCGACAAATGCAGCCGCTTGCTGCGCCCCAACTGTTCCGCTCTTATAGGACTCAATGTCCTTGAGACACTGTTCAGCCAGAGGCGCGATTACCAGCTGATATTGTTCTGACACTCAAAGCCTCTCTATTATTTTCTTGCGGCACGTAACCTTCCCAGAACGTCTTCAGGGGTCATGCCTTTGCCATCAGCGACTTCCTTTTTAGCTTGCAAGGCCAGCTTGAAAAGGGCGTTTATGTTTCTTTCCTGCTCGATCTCTCTAATCTCAGCCTGACGCTCAGCAGCAGTCTGGATGAAGAGTTCAGAGACGCCGTTTTTTGTTACGTATACTCCTCCTTCGAAGGCGGCAGCATTTCCGAGACTGTCTCTGGCAAGCTTCTGGGACATGGTTTGATTTGAGTTCATACATGATTTCCGATTAGACAGGACGGGTAAAATCAAAGGGATTGCCGGTAGAGCCATCCAGATTTCATCGTTGATTAAAAAATTTCACAGACCGTAAGATTTGAACTGCCCCTCTCTTTTCCGAGGGTCATAGGATGAATATAACCTACGAGTGAAATCGTGTACATATTTATCCACCCTATCCACGTTACTGAATCTGGATGGCAAGGCATCGTCCTGATAGGTTTAAAATCAGAAGGTAGTCATGCTATTCAATGTATTGTATATAGCACGCAACACAGGACCGGCGTTGATGTCTGAAATCGACTGAAATCGTCAAAGATCGCCTTAACCACCAGCAATCACCTCTTCTGCCTATTGACGATTTGTTAACACAACCCGCTATCGACTCTCGGCCTGCTTTAATGCCAGTAGCCTGAATCACTTAAAAGAGAAAAATATGACGATGCCAGAACGCAAAAATTATCCGCAACTGGGCGAAGTAAAAGCGCCTTATGTCCACGCAGTGAAGCATGGCGTGACGCTGTATGTCTCTGGGCTGACCGCTTTCGGTACGGCGGCTCAGCAGGGAAATATGGCTGAACAGGCAGAGGCTATTTTTGATCAACTCAGGGCGGTTGCCGCGGCTGAGCATACGTCGCTCGCAGCGCTGCTGAAGGTCACGATATTCATCACCTCTTTCACAGAGATCACCGCGCTGCGGGAAGTGCTTTATCGCAACTACGGCGAGCATCTGCCCGCCAGCTCGCTGGTACAGGTCAGCGGACTTTTCTCCGCTGACCTGCGCATAGAGATAGAAGCCATTTTTGCCCTGTGAGTAGAAAGCAGCGACATTCCCGATGCTAGAGTTGCAGATCCGCGGCGGCTGCACCCCGTGCCAGATAACCGATCCGATAGACTTCCTGCTCGCCAGCGGGGCGCTGGTGTGAAGCGTTAACGTCTACTCCCTGCCAGCGGCTCACATCCCAGGCGCTGATCCCTGTTGTTACCGGCAGTGTCGTAAGGTCTGAATGGGGTGGAATCGTCCAGCGGTTCAGCGTTATAAAGCGGGCATCGGCCAGATCCGGCATGTGGGTCAGCCCCTCAAGCGCCAGCCAGCTTTCGATGATCGGCCAGCCAAAATCCCTGACCAGCGTCGCAAAGCCAGGACTTTGCAGGAAACGCTGCATACCACTCGCCTCCCGCCAGAAATAGAGCGGCGCATAACGGTTTTCATTCTGTCCGTCATCATCACGGCAAGTGTAAAGATATGCCTTGGCCACCAGCCCTGGAAAGCCATCAAGCCGGGCTCCGTTCAGACTGATGCGCTGTTCGATGATGCCCATGTCGTAGTCAGCGGGCAGGGTAAAACGGTAGTGCATGATAATCATAACGCCTCCTGTGCCAGCATCCGGCCGCCGCTAAAGCTCCACTCTTCGGTGCTGTTAAACTGAATGATGATCATCACGTCGTCAGGATCGATCGCCATCTCCGCCTGAAGCGTCGTACAGAGTGAATGATAAAACTGCTGCTTCTGTTGTCGGGTTCGCGGTCGGCCTGCTGTCACCTGAAACAGCACGAAATTATCGCTACGCCCGCCGCTGAGATAGTGACGATCAAATACCCGCTGTCCGGCGGGCAGCATCTCAATCACCTGAAAGCAATCATGCTCAGGAACGTCAAATTCCGCGACCAGCGCCTGCTGAAGCAGCGTGGAGATCTGATGCAGAGCCGCCTCGCTGTAGCCCTGACGCAGGGTAATTCGGGTATAGGGCATCAGTGATTATCCTCCAGATAACCCAGCGCGGTGACGGCGGCGGGCCAGCCTGCGTAAAACGCCAGATGGGTGAAGCTCTCCACCAGCTCATCCTGCGTCAGTCCATTTTGCCGGGCGAAATCGATGTGCCACGGCAGCTGCTGGACCCGCCCCAGCGCGGTTAACGTTGCCAGCGTCAGCAGGCTGCGTTCACGCGGTGACAGCAGTTCGCGCTGCCAGATATCGCCAAACAGCACCTGCTGTGTCAGTTCGGCCAGTTTTGGCGCGCGCTGCGCAAGTGTTTCCCGATCAAGCGATTTTTTCATTGCACACTCCTCAGTGGTGAGACAGAGTGTCACTCAGGCCTTCAATCCTGAAAATCAAATTAATCAGCTCTTACCATCCATAATTACAGGACAATAATGAACAAGGTACCGGAGTCCCTCGATATGGATGCGCTGCGCAGTTTCGTCGCGGGCATTGATGCCGGCAGCTTTGCCCTGGCGGCACAGCATCTGTGTCGGTCTGCCTCGGCCGTGAGTGCGCAGCTTAAGAAACTGGAGCAGCAATGCGGCACGGCGCTGGTGATGAAAAAAGGGCGTCATGTGCAGCTGACCCGCAGCGGTGAACAGCTGATGAGTTACGCCAGACGCCTGCTGTCGCTGAACGATGAGACATTGCGGGCAGTGAAAGGCGAAGCGTTGCAGGGCGAAATACGCATCGGGATGCAGGAGGATTTTGGCGAGGCATTGATGCCAGCCATTCTCGGCGCGTTCAACCGGCAGCATCCGGAGGTGATGCTGACCGCACACGTCGACAGAAATCTGCCGCTGCTTACGGCGCTGGCCCGTCATGAGCTGGACCTGGCGCTGCTGTGGCAGGCAGAGCAGCAGGCTGGCACGCAGTTAATTGGTCAGTGTCCGTTAGCCTGGATACAGCATCCGGCGTTTGATCTGGCGGGATATCTGCAGCGCGGCGAGCCGCTGCCGCTGGTGGCATTCGATGCGCCGTGTGTCATGCGATCGCGCGCCATCGAGGCGCTGGATAAGGCAGGTATTCCGTGGCGGGTAGTGTTCACCAGCCACAGTCTTAGCGGGATCTGGGCGGCATTACAGGCCGGGCTGGGCATCACCCTGCGCACCCGCGCAGGGTTGCCGGAGACGCTGGTGATTGAATCACACCGGCTGCCAATGCCCGGCTATCTGGGTATCGCGCTCGCCCGCTCAGATCAGGGTAACGATCCGGCGCGAGCACTCTTGCAGCATCTGATCACGCAAGCCGCCCTGCCCTTTATTCAGCGCTGACTGCTGTCTGAAATGCCCGCTGAACCAGAGACGAACAGTATTTTGCTGAGATGTCGCGGTCACCGAACAGAATATGAAACATCACCGGCGCCACGACCACATCGATGATGCGATCAACGTCAAAGCCTGATTCGCCGCGTGCCTCGGCCCGACTTTTCAGTGTTTCAAGATGCTGATAGGTAAACCCACAGCATTTCTGGCTCGCCACTTCAGCCTGACTTCCTATCACATCAGCCAGAAGCTCACGACCGACTTTGGACGACATCTCTTCAGCATACTGCTGGATGAACGCGGTAAGATCGCCGGCCGTCGATCCGGTATCTTCCGGTTCTGCAATGGGCCGCATCCGTGCCACGGCCACATCCGCCAGCAACTGGGACAGATCGCCCCAGCGCCGATAGATCGTGGAAGGTGTCACACCTGCCTGTTCGGCGATCATCGGCACTGTAATAGCTGAACGATCAAGCGTTTCAAGCAACCGGTTAACGGTGTTATGCACTTCCGCCTGAATACGTGCGCTGCGCCCACCCTGCCGAATCATCTCCCTCGCCATCACTTTCTCCCGTTTTATCAGCCTGAACGTCATGGTTAAAGCAACGAAGTTGCATTAACAGATAGCGGCAGTGTACCCCATCTCAGGCTGAGCAGGCGCTAATGTGTGCTATCGGGCGATTGAGAATCAAGGCTGCAGTTTACTCAGGACAGATTTAACCGGCTCGGCGGTGAGATGTGACGAACGGTTATCTGATGCGCCTATCCATAAAAGACTGACTGCCATGACTGCTGAAATAAAAATTGTACGAATATCCATAAAGCCTCCCCCTGATTAAGGTGGCTAAAGTAATCCACACAGCGGAGTATTAATCGCGGGATAAGAGAGGGTTTAAAGGGACTTTGCGCGAAAAGGTGGCGCAGATTTCGCCACGCCTGAATCACAAACGGGAAAGATCAAACTTATTCGGTAACGATGTTGCCAGCCGCAAGCCAGTCACGTCGTGTCAGGGTGTACATCAGGCTGGGAGGCAACCCCTCAGGATCGTCGACCTTTTTCAAAAAGGTCAGGCCCGCTTTTTCCAGTACCCGCCGCGAAGCCAGATGGTTTTCGCGCGTCACACCCGTAATGATGCTCAGCCCGGCCTCTTCGAATCCGTAGCGAATGGCTCTGCGGGAAAGCTCGGTGGCATACCCTTTTCCCCAGGCAGCAGGCTCAAACCGGTAACCGAGATTATTCGTCTGACGACCGTCAAACTGGCTTCTGAAAACGCCCCCAAAGCCAATGATTTTATCCGGATGGGCTTTCTCAAATATCGTCCAGTCGCCAAAACCCTGTTCCTGATAGCTCTGTAATATGCGCTCTATGGCCTGAATGGCATACGTTCTGTCGGGCCATGGACCTCGCGGGTTAAATTTATGCGTTTCGGGGTCGCCATAAATTCTGAAGAGGTCGTCAAGATCCTCGCGAAGAGTATATCTGTAGAGCAGCCGCTCTGATTCCCAAACCATCATGCGCTCCTTTTGGGTGCTGAATAAGCAATCTTTACTCTTTATATCAGCAACTTCTGCTGTCACCAACTCTGTTAATACGCTTAACGAACGGTGGCTAATTTCAGAGCACAAGCCGCGGTTTTGTACTCATCTGATTGCAAAATATGGATCTCTCATCAGAGGCTGTCACTTCGTTGTGTTGTGCTTCTGATATTGGTAAAGGGTGGAAAGAGGTTGCCGCCCCAGGTAATAAGCTGTTTTCGCGGCGGGAAGACGGATTCACCTGGGGCGATTGCCATAAAGGGTGGCGCACGGGTTCTGAATACGCTGCATGGGTGTTAAAGTGCTGCTTAAACTGGCGCGTCGGGTCTGTGTAGTCTCACCTTCAGCGTCATGAGGATCTGAATAGTGAAAGGAAAGTGCAAAAATGGCTGAACAGAGCAGCATTATCACTGAACTTACCGAACTTGAAGGTCTTTACGGCACGGTCGCCCGGCCCTCTGTCGCTAAAGAGACGGATCATATTCATCCCGCCTATCGTCCGTTTATCGCCGCCTCGCCTTTTGTGGCGCTGGCAACGTCGGGGCCCGAGGGACTGGATGTTTCACCGCGCGGCGATCCGGCCGGATTTATCGAAATCGAAAATGACAAGACCCTGTTATTACCCGACAGACGCGGCAATAACCGCATCGACAGCCTGCGCAACATTCTGCATGACAATCGGGTAGCGCTGCTTTTTCTCATCCCTGGCATTGGCGAGACGTTGCGCGTGAACGGCACGGCAGCGATCAGCACCGACCCGGCGCTACTTGAGCGCTTTGCCATCAACAATCAGCTGCCAAAAACCGTATTGCGCATCACTGTGGAGAGCGTTTTCTTTCAGTGCAGCCGGGCGATTATTCGCTCCGGATTATGGGATGCCGAAACGCAGATCTCACGGCAGTCGCTGCCCAGCACCGGTTCGATCCTCAAACAGATTGCAGAGATTGATGGCGATGCCTACGACAAAGCGCTGCCTGAGCGATTGAAGAACTCACTTTATTAATCGCCGTTCAGGGCCTGGAGGCTTAACTTCCTCCAGCGTGCTGATGAGTGAAGTACTTATACTTTCGGAGCGGAGATCACAGTGCGCCTGCAGTCACGCCTCTAAGCGCAAACTGCGATAGCGTTACGCAAAGCTCTCCAGTATCTGCTTTGCATGCAGGTAGTCGTAAGAGGTCACTTCAATTTTATTATTACTGAGATCGCTGAAATAGACGGACATCGACACGTCGTGGTCACTGACGCTGAAAGGGATTTTATTGTTACGGAGTACAGGCATAAGTTCGTTGAAAGATAATGCTGCCACCCCGAAAGCCACCGTATGGCCTGGTGGCTGAGATTTTCGCAGGAAAAGAGAGAGTGATGCCCTGTTATTTCTTATGACCAGCGGCCCACCCTGTTCAAACCAGAAGTACAGGGAAGGGTCGCGTTCAAAGCCCAGGATCTCGTTGTACCACTTTTCTGCCTGTTCAATATTTTCAACGTAGAGATGGATATGATCGATCTCAGCTATCTTCATCATCTGGCTCCCTGATTGTTATTAACAGTGAGACTCGCCGAAATATTATTGATAAACAACCCGCAAAGCACATAACAACACGAAATTTAGCATGATTCTTTATGGCAGGCAGAGATTACCCTAAAGGCTCCTGCGACAATAATATTGCTTAGCTTGTTTAATTAAAGCCTCACTTATCCTTTTTTAAGCAGACCAGTGCAAACCTTCCTCGTTCCGCTACAGATTCCGATATATCGGAAGCCAGTTGAGTGGCCATGGAAAAGGCTTCATCACATATATTTTCTAATTCTTTAATCAGCATTTCTCCGGCTATACGCCGTACCATCGGTGAGCGGTCAAGTATGGCCATCCTTAAGATATCAATAAAAGGTCTGGAAACGGCTATTGTTTTTTCTTTTAAAACAGGTACACGCCGTCGTACGCCAAAGGCTTTATCAATCCACTTCCATTCCAGCCCCTCGGACCAGATAATTTTGCCTTCGAACAGGCAGCGGTACGCCTTCGCACGCAGTGAGGGCTGAATGGAGGATTCAGCAATCTCAGACAGAAAATTATCTAATACTGACGTGCGTCCTGCTTGGGTAAAGACAGTCGCAGCAGGTCCCGAAGAAGTGCAGATAAGTCTTTTTTTCAGAGAGGCAGTGACGTTCTCCATTGAAATAATGTCTGTCAGTACCTCGTGTTCCTTCTCACCCGCTCTTCCCCATGAGGTCCAATAGGGAAGCGTTATAAACAAGACATCCACGATAATTTCCGGGTCAGAAGCTTCTGCGATTGAGGGCAGTGCTTCACGGGCGGCTTCTCTGACCTGAGGAACCCAATCATTTAACCTTCTGACGGCTAAGGCAAATAAAAAACTGTTGGGTGCGCCAACTGATAATGTTCGTAATGCGCGTTCCCGCCGAAAACCATCTGCATGACATAAGTCCAGCCACCTGAGAGAACACACCTGCTGAATCTCAGCACCTGTCCGTTTATAACCTGATGCATAAAAAGATGAGTCAATCTGCCAGCGTATTAATCGCTCCCAATCATCAAGACTTTTCAATGGCAGTTGTGACGTTGCAGCCACGAAAGCTGATATATCAGGCCGTATTCTCTGATACAAAATATCGAAGGTGAGTGATTTTTTGACTGCTTCAGTAACTTCCTGTTTAAGGCTTTCCTGCAATAGCATGCGCCCTTTTTCCCCAACTTAAACTTATAAAGGTTTGAGCTTATCTATAAAGTCACGGTGGCCCAAAGTCAACGTGCCTCTGCCAGCACATGAACTCCCGTCGGGAGAGGGTCAGTAAATCAGATATCCTGATAACAGGCTTGCCTCTGTCAAAAATCAGACGTAACACCTTGAATAGCTCTTACCGTTACAAACTCTCAGACAAGCCTTCCACCCTCACCGCAATAAACGTTAAAGCAAAGATATTGCATTAAGGCACAGATAGCCGTATACCTTATTAAAAGCTAATACTTTGCATTAAGGTAATTTCATGAACCCCACATTGACGCCTCAGGCTGCTGCCCGCACCACGCTTTTCAGTTTTACCGGTGCGGCGCTGATTTCCGCCACCAGCAGTGCGCCAACGCCGCTCTACCCACTTTATCGCAGCCTGTTTCATCTGACGCCAACCATGCTGACGCTGATCTTTGGTGCCTATGCTTTCGCGTTACTGGCCGCGCTGCTGACGGTCGGTAAAGTGTCCGACTATACCGGCCGCCGCCCGCTGATGCTGCTGGCGCTGGCGATCAATGCGGTCGCGCTGGTGATCTTTATGACTGCCAACTCTGCCACCACCTTAATCGCCGCCCGACTGGTGCAGGGCTTTGCTACCGGTATTGCCTTACCGACCTTTGGTGCCAGCCTGATTGACGCCAGTAAAACCCGTGGGCCACTGCTGAACTCATTCACCGCCTTTCTGGGGATGACGCTGGGCACGCTGGCGGGCGGCATACTGGTCACCTTTGCGCCCTTTCCCACGGTGACGCTTTACGCGCTGCTGCTGATACTGATGCTGGTTGCCATGGCGCTGTTGCCGCTAATACCAGAAACCATTGCGCCTCAGCCGGGTGTTCTGGCCGCACTGCGACCTCAGGTCAGCATACCGCGACGCGCGCTGGGCCCGCTGTTAATGGTGACGCCGGTTAATATCGCAACCTGGATGCTGGGCGGATTTTACCTTTCACTGATGCCCTCAATGGTGGCGAACGCAACCGGCCTGACCTCGCCTTTTATCGGCGGCTCGATTGTGGCGACGCTGATGCTGAGCGCAACGGCAGCAGTATTTCTCTTTCGCCCGTTACCGCCTGCGCGGGCATTAGTTATCGGTACGCTGATGCTGATAGCGGGCGTCAGCGTCACGCTTACAGGCCTTTCTCTGCACAGCGTGGCCTGGCTCTATCTCGGCACTGCCATTGCGGGTCAGGGATTTGGATCGATTTTCTCCAGCGTGCTGAAGATCATTATGCAGTTAGCTGAAAGTCATGAACGCGCCGGACTGTTCTCCGCCTTTTTGATCAAAAGCTATCTCGCCTTTGCCCTGCCTGCGATTGCCGCCGGAATGGCAGCGCCCCATATCGGGCTGAACCAGACCGCCTGGTACTATGGCATGACCATCATCGTGCTGGCGCTGGTGTCGCTGCTGGCGATCAGGGGTCGCGCTTTAGCCGGAGCGGTCAGTTAACAAACCCACCCGACGCGGCCAGATATCTGCCGCGTCATCCACAAACGGTAATTTTCACATACACTCAACGGATTAATTTCAGGCGCAGTTGCTGCGTGATACCGTGAGTATGATGTCGAAATCCCAATCTGATGCGGTCTTAGCCCGGTTTTCATCCGCCACACGACGCTGGTTTTCTGCCACCTTTGCTGCTCCCACGCCGGTGCAGCAGGCGGCATGGCAGGCGATAGCCAGCGGAGAGCATGCGCTGGTGATCGCCCCGACCGGTTCAGGGAAGACGCTGGCGGCCTTCCTCACCGCCATCGACACGCTGTTTCAGTTCCGAACCACCCAGCCCTCACCTGCACGTGAAACGACCACCCGCATTCTCTATATTTCACCGGTTAAAGCGCTGGCCGCGGACGTACAGCGCAACCTTAATCTGCCGCTGGCAGGCGTTTACGCTGAGCGGCAGGCGCTGAATGAGCCAGAGATCACGCTGAATATCGGAATGCGATCCGGCGATACGCCCGGTGCAGAGCGCGCCAGGCTGGTGCGCCGCCCGCCCGATATCCTGATCACTACACCCGAGTCACTGTTTCTGATGCTGACCTCAAAAGCGCGAACGACGCTGCAGGGCGTGGCCACGGTCATCGTCGATGAGGTGCATGCGGTGGCGGGATCGAAGCGGGGTTCCCAGCTGGCGCTGAGCCTGGAGCGGCTGGATGCGCTGCTGCCACAGCCCGCCCAGCGTATCGGGCTTTCCGCCACGGTACGACCGGTTGAGCGGGTGGCCGCCTTCCTTGGCGGCTGTCAGCCCGTTCAGGTCGTTAATCCGGCCGCCGACCGGACCCTGCACCTGACCATCGAGGTTCCGGTCGAAGATATGACCGATATCGCCAGCCCCGATGACCTGACCGGTGAAGCCACCTCTGCCAGCGGTTCGATCTGGCCGCACATTGAAGCGCGCATTCTGCAGCAGGTCATGTCCCATCGCGCCACGCTGGTGTTTGTGAATTCGCGTGGCCTGGCGGAAAAGCTGACTGCGCGGCTCAATGCGCGTTATCTGGCGCAGCAGACAACCGCTGGCGAACGGGATGCAGAACCGGACGACAGTGACGATCTTATTGCCCGCTCGCACCACGGTTCCGTCTCGAAGGAGCAGCGAGGCGAGATTGAAGCCGCATTGAAGCTGGGCAGACTGCGCTGCGTAGTGGCGACTTCCAGTCTGGAACTTGGCATTGATATGGGACCGGTGGATCTGGTGATCCAGGTGGGCGCACCGCTTTCAGTCGCCAGCGCACTGCAGCGCGTGGGACGCGCCGGACATCAGGTTGGCGGCGTATCAACCGGCATCCTGTTTCCGCGCACCCGGCGCGATCTGCTGGATTCGGCCGTCATATTGCAGTCAATGCGTGCGGGCCAGCTCGATGCGCTGGCTCCGCCGCGTAACCCGCTCGATATTCTGGCGCAGCAAACCCTGGCGGCCGTCGCAATGGATCCCTTAGATGTCGATGCGTGGTACGCGCGGGTCTGTCGGGCCGATCCGTTTCGCACTCTGTCGCGTCGGCTGTTTGATGCCACGCTCGATATGCTGGCGGGTAAGTTTCCCTCAGACGCTTTTGCTCAGCTGCGGCCGCAGCTGGTGTGGGATCGTCAGAGCGGACTGCTGACGCCGCGACCCGGCGCTCAGCATCTGGCCGTGACCAGCGGCGGCACCATTCCCGATCGCGGCATGTTCAGCGTCATTCTGCCGGAAGGCGAAGAGCAGGCTGGCTCACGTCGTGTCGGCGAACTGGATGAAGAGATGGTCTATGAGTCGCGGGTCAATGACATTATTACCCTGGGCGCAACGTCGTGGCGGATTCAGCAGATTACCCACGACCAGGTACTGGTGGTGCCTGCGCCAGGCCGTCCGGCTCGTCTGCCTTTCTGGCGCGGAGAAGGTGTGGGCCGCTCGGCCGATTCGGGTGCCAGCCTCGGGCTGTTTCTGCGTCATCTGAGTGCGGCTTCACCGGCGGATGCGCAGGAGCAGTTGCGCACGCTGGGGCTGGATGCCCGCGCAGTCACGAATCTGCTGGCTTTGCTGGCTGAACAACGCACCGCGACCGGCGTACTGCCGGACGATCGCACATTGCTGATCGAACGCTGCCGTGACGAAATCGGCGACTGGCGGGTGATCCTGCATTCGCCCTGGGGAAAGCGGGTCAATGCGCCCTGGGCGCTGGCGATTGCCGCCCGAATCCAGCAACGCCTGAGCATTGATGCTTCTGTTGCGGCCAGCGATGACGGCATCGTGGCCCGCTTTCCCGCCAGCGAGGGAGTGTTACCCGGCGCTGACCTGTTTATGTTCGACGCCGACCAGTTGACCCGGGAGGTCACTGAGAGTGTCGGTCAGTCGGCGCTGTTTGCCGCCCGCTTCCGTGAATGTGCCTCACGCGCTCTGCTGCTGCCGAGGCGTAATCCGGGCAAACGTTCGCCGCTCTGGCAGCAGCGGCTGCGCGCCGGTCAGTTGCTGGAAGTTGCACGACAGTATGACGATTTCCCCATCCTTATCGAAACCGCACGCGAATGTCTGCAGGATGTCTACGATCTGCCTGCCCTGCACCAGCTGATGGAACAGATGGCACAGGGAAAGATAAAGCTGGTCGAGGTGACGACCGAACAGCCCTCCCCTTTTGCCGCGCCGCTGCTGTTTGGCTATGTTGCAGAGTTTATTTACGCCAGCGACGCCCCTCAGGCAGAACGGCGCGCCTCACTGCTGGCGCTCGACAGTAACCTGCTGGGTGAGCTGCTCGGCCAGACCAGCAAGCGTGATTTGCTGGCACCTGACGTCGTTGAGCAGGTTGAACAGGAACTGCAGCGCATTGATTCCCGCTATCAGGCACAACACGCCGAAGGCATTATCGATCTGCTGCGCGATCTTGGCCCGCTCCCGGTTGCCGGTATTGCGGCACGTTTCAGTGGCAACGCCCAGCAGATCGCGGAAGCCATAACGCAGTTCGCTGCCGCGCAGCGAATGATTACGGTCACCCTTGCCGGTGAAGAGCGCTGGGCGATCATTGAAGATGCAGCCCGCCTGCGCGATGCACTGGCCGTTGTACTGCCTGACGATCTGCCCGAAACATTTCTGGAGCCGCAGGCCGATCCGCTACGCGATCTCATTAACCGCTACGCCCGAACCCATACCCTGTTCACTGCCCGACAGCTGGCCACGTATTTTGGTCTGGGTATCGCCATTGTGAATGAGGTGCTGCTTTCCCTGCATCAGCAGGGCAACCTGCTCAATATGGGTTCGCCAGAGGGCGCATCGGAAACGGAGTGGGTTTCCATTGAGATCTTCAAACGGTTACGCTTACGTTCACTGCAATCAGCACGTGAAGCAACCCGGCCTGTTCCACCTGCCGCCTGGATCAACCTGCTGCTGGAGCGTCACGGTGTGCTTAACACGCAGCGTGAAGAGCATCACGGGGTTAACGGGCTGTTACGTGTGATTGAGCAACTTGCGGGCGTGCCGCTACCGGCCTCGCTCTGGGAGTCACAAATCCTGCGCGCCAGGATAGCCGACTATCAGCCCGCGATGCTCGATGAACTGTTAGCCAGTGGCGAGGTTACCTGGTGCGGACATAAAGCGCTGGGTCAGAATGATGGGTTGATCTCGCTGCACCTCACGGAATATGCCGCTGAAACACTGCCGGTGATTGACACTACGCAGCCTCTGACGCCGATTCAGCAGGCGACTCTCGACGCATTGAGCCGGGGTGGCTCGTGGTTTGTTCATGAGATCATGGCACAGATGAACGAGGCAGAAACGCAAACCACCGACATTTATGCTGCCCTGTGGCAACTGGTGTGGCAGGGCTATGTCACTGCCGATAGCTGGATTGCGGTGCGTGGGCTGCTGACCACGCCAGGCGCCCCCCGTTCACGTCCCGCGCGTACCCTGCGCACCCGTTTTGGTCAGCGCTTCGCCCCGGGCGCACTTTCTGCACGCCGACCGGCGGTCAACACGCTGGCTGGTCGCTGGTCGCGGGTTAACCGACAGGAGATTGCTCCTGCCCGGCTGGCCCTGTCGCTGGTGGAAAATCTTCTCGACCGTTATGGGGTGATCAGCCGGGGTAGCGCAATATCGGAACAGATCCCGGGCGGATTCCCCGTGTTACAGCCGGTATTACGCAGCATGGAAGATGCCGGACGGCTGCTGCGTGGCCGGTTTGTCGCTGGTGCGGGTGGCGCGCAGTTTGCCGACCATAACACCATTGAGCGGCTGCGGGAGCTGGCAGAAAAGCCGCTGACCGCGACGGTGGCGCTGGCCGCACCGGACCCGGCAAATCCGTTTGGCGCGTTACTGAGCTGGCCGCTCCACGCCAGCGGCATCCGCCCGACCCGCCGTCAGGGGGGTCGCGTGGTGATTGCAGGCGGCGCGCTGGTACTCTACCTGACGCCGGGAGGCAAAGAGTTGCTGACATTCATCGACGATCCCGCGCTGCAGCAGGTCGCGGTGGCGGCGCTGGGCCTGGCACTGAAGCGTGAAAAGCCCGCGAGTTTCACGCTGGAGAAGGTAGATGGTGAACCGGTTTCGCAGTCACCGCTGCTTAACGCGTTGCGACATGCCGGATTTTCACGGGTACCACAGGGGTTTAGCTGGTATAGCTGAGTTGTTTTCGCGCCCGTTTTTATCGCGGACAAAGTCGATAAATGCCTGAAGCGGGGCGGGGATCAGGCGGCGATCGTTGTAGTAGAGCCACGGACCAGAGAAAGTCAGCCACCAGGGTTGCAGCAGCGGTTCCAGCCTGCCGCTGTCAAGGGCTGGCCTGAGCCACTCGTCAAACAGATATATCACGCCGCTTCCGGCGATGGCCGCCTCCACCGCCAGATCCATTGCGCCACCGACCGAAACCACCAGCGGCCCGCTGGTTTCAACGCTGATCTCTTCGCCCTCGTGGCTGAAGGTCCAGTCAGCCATGATGCCGCTGGCATAACGGCCACGCAGACAGCGATGATGGATCAGGTCGCGCGGATGTTCCGGTCGGCCATGTTCTGCCAGATAAGCCGGAGAAGCCGCCAGCGCGAACCGTTGCTGTCTGGGGCCAATGGGCATCGCCACCATATCCTGCTCCAGCCGCTCATCATAACGAATCCCGGCGTCACAACCGTCACGAAAGACATCCTGCACGCTGCTCTCCGCCACAATTTCCAGCCGGATGTCGGGATAACGCTGCAAAAATTCCGGCACCAGCGCCGGCAGCACCAGCCGGGTTGCACTGACCGGCACATTCAGCCGCAGCGTGCCACCAGGGGTGTTACGGTAGCGATTCACCGCATCCAGCGCGGCGTTAACTTCATTGATCGCGGGCAGCAGACGTTCCATCAGCGCCCTGCCCGCTTCGGTTAACACCACGGTGCGAGTGGTGCGGTGAAACAGACGAATGCCCAGCTGTTGTTCCGCCCGTCGTACCGCATCGCTCAGGCGTGACGCATTGCTGCCAGTGACGCGTGCCGCTTCCCTAAACCCTCCCGCTTTTGCCACCGCCACGACGGCATCCAGCAGCGCCATATCGATCGCCATTGTGCATCACCCCGTACAGTCTGTCCTGATTTCACCGGATAGTTGCACAGCTGAATCACCGTTACAATTGATCTACATTCACGCAGGAGGTTTTCATGTCAAACACCACCATGACTTTTACGTTAGGCGATCGTGAAGTTAACCGTATTGGCTACGGCGCAATGCAACTGGCCGGGCCGGGCGTCTTCGGCCCGGTAAAAGATGAAGCCCGGGCAATCCAGGTTTTGCGCGACGCTGTCGCGGCAGGCGTTAATCATATCGACACTAGCGATTTTTACGGTCCGCACGAAACCAACCAGCTGATTAAAAAGGCGCTACATCTCTATCCGCAGGATCTCTGCATCGTCACCAAAGTGGGTGCCCGACGCGACGCCAAAGGCGGCTGGCTGGCGGCGATGGAGCCAGAGGCGCTGACGCAGGCAGTGGAAGATAACCTGCGCAACCTGGGGCTGGATGTGATTGAGGTGGTGAACCTGCGCAGTATGTTGCATCCGGCCAGGCCCAAAGAAGGCTCTCTGAAGCCACAACTGGAGGCGCTGATGGCGTTACAGGCGCGCGGACTGATTCGCCATATTGGCCTGAGTAACGTTACCGCCACGCAGATCGCAGAAGCTCAGGCGATGACGCCGATTGTCTGCGTGCAGAATATGTATAACCTGGCGCATCGACAGGATGATGAGCTGGTGGATCAGCTGGCGCAGCAGGGAATTGCGTATGTGCCGTTCTTCCCGCTGGGCGGCTTCTCTCCGTTGCAGTCGGATCAGCTTAATGAAGTGGCTGCATCCCTGAATGCCACGCCGATGCAGGTCGCACTTGCGTGGCTGCTGCGGCGATCGCCAAATATTCTGCTGATTCCAGGCACCTCTTCCCCGGAACATCTTAAAGAGAATCTTGCCAGCGGCAGCCTGGAACTGTCGGATGATGTGATGGAAAAGCTGAACGCTATTTAACATCAGGCCCGCACGATGCGGGCCTGATGCTGTACTGATTCAGAAACTGCTGAGGCAGGCCGCAAGTTGCGGCTTGTCGCTACAACTGATGTGATGATCGATTCGGTTAATCATATAAGGATAAAACGGGTTAGAGGTGGCGCGCATAATTGAGTCCAGCCCGACAATCAGCACTGCACTCTCGCCGCGCAGTGACAACGTCCCAAAACTGATACCAAACTCATTCTTCTGCGCGGGCGCACTGCCATATAACCCATCCTCGGCCGGGAACGGAATCGCAACGTGCGACAGCGAGTAGAGACCCGCAGGATAGGCAATTGCCAGCGGCTGAATCCGTTCCTGCATCTCTCCCGCGGGAACGCTTTTTGTCACCATCTCCAGTGAGGTGGCGGAGGCATTGGTGATCACCGTGGATGAGTAATTCCGACGCGCTGCAGGCAACAGCTGATTAACCGCGGTATATGAGGAGTGGCGGAATAACGGACTGACGCTGACCGCCTGATTGATATCGAACAGCACCAGTTCGCTGCCGTTCACTGGCAGATAATTATAGAGCGAGCGGATGACCGAAGGCGTACTGACGGTGGAATCCATTACCGACTGAAAGGTTAGCACGGGCGGGAAACCGGAGAGCTTCTGATTACGCGCATATTGCAGGATCTCTTTCTGCAGCGCCTGCGTCAGCAAATAGGTCTGCCGGGCAGCGTGAACCGGAAAAGAGTTGTATTTAAACGGATTAAACTCCGGCACGATATTCAGCCAGGCCGTTTTCGAAAAGGCAGGGAAAACAGAGGGCAACCCGGCAACACCTGCGAACCGGGCAAAACGAGTCACACCGATCATCGGCGATAACAGAATCAATTGCTGCGGACGACGCAGCGTGTGATCGCCCAGGCTGTCGAGCGCATATTTTACCGCCAGCGCCCCGCCGTTCGAGAAACCCACCAGATGCAGCGGCGTCTGCGTGCCCGCCAGCCGGGTCGCTTCCCGCACCGCCAGGCGTGTGGCGGCCATCCAGTCCTGCCAGTCAACATCGGTCAGACCCGCAGGCACCGTACCGTGACCCGGTAACCGTATCGCCACCGCCACATAACCCTGCTGACGGTAAGCCTCTGCCACATGCCGCAGACTGTAAGGACTGTCGGTCAGTCCATGTAACAGCACCACCGCACCGCGCGGCCTGCCCGTCGGTTGCAGAATATAGGAACGGTTCCAGTCCTGCGCGAAATGCCCCGGATAGATCATGCTGCCAGCATAGTATCGGTTGAGTGGCGTTTTTTCTTCCGCATCCAGTCGGTCACTGACCTGTTGCTTCATCTCGTCGAACAGATGATTTTCGGCCTTGAGGTAGTCAGCATAGGTCGCATTATCAAGCTGTTCCACTGTCAGTTCATGCGGGACCCAGGTGTGCCAGCGATGTAACTCCGGCCCGCGCTCCGCTTCATAGATTCGAATAATCAGTAGCAGCAGTAACAATACTCCAGACACAATCGCAAGACGCCAGAGCCTGCGGGTGACGGTTTTCCACCTCCGGGTCATAAATCCTTTCCTGAAAAATTAAAATGCATAGCGAAACCACGCGAACAGCACGTTGCCATTATTGTACGTGCCCGGAATATAGGTGAACTGTACATTCAGCGCCTTATAACCGGCAGAGAACAGCGGCAGAATAATCGGTAGCGGAATATAGTTACCAAAATCTTCGCGTGCGGTGATACCGGCGGTTAATCCCGCGCCAAGACGAAAGTCCTGATTCGAACCAGGATACCAGCCCTTCTCCCAGCCATAACCGACAATCGGCTGCCACTCATTGTGTGAGTCTTTGAAAGCCATTGCATAAAGCGCGCTCCAGTTGCCGCTGTCGCTGTAGCGGGAAATGCCCAGACCGCCTCCCCAGGGATTCTCGTTATAGTTATCGGTTTTTTCTTTGTCGTACATAAAGCGGGCGTGCCAGCTGATAAATGGCAGGTAGAGATCGGTATGCTGAGGCGCGTTCCAGGTCTGCGCAACATCGTCAGTGAATCCATTCCACCAGGAGGAGATTGGTGTGTTTTCAGCATGCAAAGGCGCAGCAGTCAGCAATGCGGCAAAAACTGCCGTGGTGGTTGAAATTTTCATAGTGCCTACCGGTCAGCGTGCGGAGCAGATGAAAAATGAGTATAGCGCAGAGCCTGAGGCAATCTTTGTCAGCGGTCATGCTTCGCTTAACCGGGGATTTCTGAAGACAATAACGACAGCTTATTCAGTCAGGTTCTGGCGATTTCAGCCTGAAATCGCCAGAACTGTATGGAAATTAATCGAGGGAAAATTGCTGATTACAGTGAATGTTGTCTGCTGGGATTTAGTGAGGATAAGGACGGGGAAATGCGGTGCAACGGTTCGTAAGAAGATAAGGAGGTAACAAGATAAGGCGATAAGGAGGTAAAACCGGATTCAGCCGGTGGGCTGAATCCGGTGGGAGACTCAGGAGGCTTCAGCCTCTTTTGGCTTTTCACCAAACTTCTCTTTCATGTGTGACTCAATCTCTTCCAGGCTTTTGCCCCGCGTCTCTGGCACCATCGCCATCACGAAGATCAGCGACCCGACGTTAATCGCGGCAAAGATGAAGAAGGTGGTGCTGCCGGCATATTCCATTATCGGTGGAAAACCAAAGGCGACTATCGCGTTAAAGACCCACTGTAGTGAGACAGCGCCGCCGGTTAATACGCCACGCAACTGCATCGGGAACAGTTCCGACATCATCAGCCAGTAGACTGGCGAGATGCACATCTGCATGCAGAACAGGAACAGCAGAATACAGGCCAGGGCGAGGTAGCTCTGCATCAGGCTGGGAGCGATAAAGGTCATCACGCTGCCCAGCATAATCTGCGAAGCGACCACCAGACACAGGCCGGTAATCAGCATCGTCCGGCGCGGGAAGCGACTAACCGCCCAGATACCTACAATCGCCGCCACCACTGAGACCACGCCGTTACCGATGGTCGCGGCAATCGAGGCGCTGGTGCCAAGTCCGGTCTGTTTAAGGATGATCGGGGTGTAATACATAAAACCATTTACCCCGGTGAACTGGGCGACAAAGCCCAGACCGACGCCGATAACCATCAGGCGAATCACCCACTTTTCACGGATCAGGGTTTTCGCATCCGGCCCACGTTCCGCCGCCCTCGCCTGCTTCTTCATCTGCGCCATCTCATGGCGCACTTCACGCGGCGTTTCACGCAGATATTTCAGGATCTTTTTAGCCTCTTTCAGACGCCCTTCCGCGACCAGCCAGTGTGGTGAGGCGGGAACGAAGAACGTGCCGATAAACAGCAAAAGACCCGGCACCATGGCAATTGCCAGCATGTAGCGCCACAGGTGCTCATCATGCAGCAGATAGCTCAGCAGCGTACTGGCAACATAAGCAATGAGCTGTCCGGTAACGATCATCAGCTCATTGCGGCTGACCAGCGGCGCACGCAGGCGCGGTCCGGCAATTTCGGCGATAAACACCGGCACGGTAGAGGAACCGCCGCCGACAGCAATCCCCAGCAGGAAGCGCATTGCCACCATGACGTTGACAGAAGGCGCCAGCGCTGTTCCCAGTGAACCCAGCACAAAAATAACCGCCAGGCTGCGTAGTGTAATACGCCGGCCAAACCGGTCAGAGAAGAAACCACTCAGGAAAGAGCCTATCGCGGCACCGAACACCAGCGAAGAGGCTACCAGCCCTTCAGTGAATGAATTCAGTCCAAGTCCACCCTGATCGGGTGGTGAGGTCATGTAGGGTAACGCACCCGAGATTATCCCGGTGTCATAACCAAAAGCCAGCGCGCCCATAGTGGCAACCAGTACCACTAAAAAAATACGCTGGCGTACCGTATCCGCAGGCGCGTGATCGCCCGCTTCACCAGAGTCTGGTGTATTCGTACTCATAATATCCCTGCCATTAATTAGTTAAACATCCGTTTGATTAAATTTCATACGGAATAGAAATGGAACATATTTACCGAGTGGGTAAAGAAGTGTAGACGGTATTTAAAAGTTAGCTTTAGCAATGCGATTTTTATAACAGGGATAGTTAACCGGATAAATAAACCAGCGCAATAATGACGTCGTGAAAGTTATTTTAACATTAGGTTAACACTTTCAGTTCCTGCTGGATCCAGCTCAGGAAATGCGCGACGCGGGGAAACTGGGCAAATCCACGCGGGAAGACCAGATGATGGGCGCTGACGGGCAGACTCTCCTGTTCGGACAAGACTCTGACCAGTTTTCCACTGCGCAGATAATCCTCCGCCAGCAATTCACTTTCAAATATAAGACCGTGGCCTAACATCGCCGCCTCAAGACTCATATAAGAGCGATCAAAGCGAAATAACCACTCTTTATCTGGCTGAGGTAATTGCTGAGAAGCAAACCACTGCGGCCACTGAATAAGCGGCGACTCCGATAATATCAGCGCATGATGAATTAAATCAGCGGCCTGATTAACAGGATGTTTTTTCAGATACTCAGGCGAGGCCAGCACCGACATTCTTTCGTGGCGGATCGTTTTAATCTCGAATGAGTTCCAGTCCGGGAATCCATGGCGTATCGCAATATCAATATTGTCGCGGCTGAAAGATAAATTCTCGTAAGAGCAGGAGAGCGTGAGCTGAAACTCGGGATAGCTGTCGCGAAATTTATGGATGCGCGGCAACAGCCACAGCAGACCGAAACTGGGCGCGCAGTGGATCCTGAGGTTGCTGCGGGCTTTCTCGTTACTGATGCGTGCAGTCGCCTGCGTCAGACTCAGCAGTATCGGACCAATCTCCCTGAGGTAATGCTCACCCGACAGCGTCAGCACTACGCCCTTTGCCGAACGATTAAACAGAATACAGCCCAGTTCACGCTCCAGTTTTGCCAGCTGATGACTGGCCGCCGAAGGCGTAATACTTAATTCCTCGGCCGCACGCGCGACATTACCAAAATGGGCCACCTGCTCAAAAACCCGCAGTGATTTAATCGAAGGTAAGTGATCAGACTGCTTTTCCATCCGCCTCTCCACACTGGAATTTTGTGATGTGTGCCCATTTTTAAATCGCAGAATTGTTAACTGCATCAAACCAACAAATTCATTCAGCATCAAATGAATTTTTTTGCATTGCCAATATTAGCCGCTTTATCAATTCTGATCGTGACCCTGCCGGTAGCGATACCGAACCACAAATAATTATTTTTCTGGAGTGGACAATGTTACTCGAAAATAAAGTTGCGATTATTACAGGTGCCGCCTCTCAGCGCGGCATTGGCCGGGCTACAGCCGCCTGTTTTGCTCAACATGGTGCGCGCGTGGTAGTGCTCGATTTAGATCGGCAGGCCGCCCAGGCCAGCGCACTGTCTTGTGGTGACGGGCATCTCGGCCTGGCCACCGATGTGACCGATCCCCTCTCTGTTCGTCGTGCCATCGACCAGGTTCTTGAGCACTTCGGCCGTATTGATGTGCTGGTCAACAATGCAGGTATTACTCAGCCGGTTAAAACACTGGAAATCGGCATCGAGGATTACAACCGTATTCTTGATGTCAATCTGCGCGGCACGCTGCTGATGTCTCAGGCGGTGATCCCCACCATGCAGCAGCAGAAAGGCGGCAGCATCATCTGCCTGTCCTCGGTCTCAGCACAGCGCGGCGGCGGGATTTTCGGCGGCCCGCACTACAGTGCCGCTAAAGCGGGCGTTCTGGGCCTGACTAAAGCGATGGCGCGCGAATTTGGCCCTGACCAGATACGCATTAATGCCCTGACGCCCGGTCTGATCCAGACGGACATCACTGGTGGCCTGTTACAGGATGAACGCCGCCACGCCATTCTCGACGGAATTCCGCTCGGCCGCCTTGGGTCCGCCAGTGACGTCGCCAACGCTGCGCTGTTTCTCGCCAGCGATCTCTCCGGTTATATCACCGGCATCACGCTGGATGTGAACGGCGGCATGCTGATCCATTAAATAGCGCCCTTCCCTGCCCGCACGCCTGGCGGGCTAACCTCGGGAGTGAACACCATGACCACGCTTAATCTGAGCGCAGCCTCTGCTGCGCGCGATATCACCTATCGCAAAATTGCCTGGCGCCTGATGCCCTGGCTGATGCTCTGTTATCTCTGCGCCTATCTTGATCGCGTCAATGTGGGCTTCGCTAAATTACAGATGATGGATGATTTGTCTCTCAGCGAAACCGTGTATGGACTGGGTGCCGGGATCTTTTTTATCGGCTACTTCTTCTTTGAGGTGCCGAGTAACCTGATCCTGCACCGTGTCGGCGCACGCCGCTGGATTGCCCGCATTATGATCACATGGGGAATCATCTCAGCCCTGTTCGCCTTTGTAGAAACCGCATGGCAGTTCTACCTGCTGCGCTTTCTGCTCGGCGTCGCCGAGGCCGGTCTTGCGCCAGGTTTACTGCTCTACCTGACCTACTGGTTTCCATCACACCGTCGCGCGCGTATGACCGTGCTCTGGTTTGTCGCCATTCCACTCTCAGGGATGATTGGCGGCCCGCTCTCAGGCTGGATTATGGCGACCTTTGCAGGCTTTCACGGATGGGCAGGCTGGCAGTGGATGTTTATGCTTGAAGCTATCCCCACTCTTATTATGGGATTAGTGGTACTGCTGGTTCTGAAGGATCGCGTTGAACAGGCAGAGTGGCTGGATGAAGATGAGAAACGCCGGGTGCGTGCCGATCTGGATGAGGATAATCAGCAGAAAGCCTGTCATGGCACGGTAAAAGCCTTTGTCGCCGACCGTCGTCTGTGGCTGCTGGCGCTGATCTACTTCTGTGTGGTGATGGGTCAGTACGCCCTGACGTTCTGGTTACCGACGCTGGTGAGAAACTCAGGCGTCAGTGAACCGCTGCATATTGGGCTGCTGACCAGTCTGCCTTACCTCTGCGCCATTATCTTTATGCTGCTGGCCGGGCGCAGTGGCGATCGCTATCGTGAACGCCGCTGGCATCTGATTGTTCCAATGCTGATCGGACTCACCGGACTGACGCTGGCAACTCTGCTGAGCCATAGCGTCTCCCTGTCACTGCTCTCCCTTTGTATTGCCGCTGCGGGCATTCTTTCCGCCTCATCGCTGTTCTGGATGTTGCCGACCAATCTGTTAGGTGGCGTCTCTGCCGCCGCAGGCATCGCCGCCGTGAACTGCATTGCTAATCTGGCCGGTTTTTTCTCACCGTGGCTGATAGGCACCATCACCACCGCAACCGGTACGCCCGCTTCCGGAATGTACTTTATTGCTGCCGTCCTGCTGGGTGGCGCGCTATGCGTGCTGCGCATCCGGGCAGCGGACGTTAATCGTTAATCAGGAGGTAATATGACTGACTCTCGTCACGCTTCACACGTGCTCTCATTGCAGCAACGAGCCACCAATATTCGCCGCCATGCCTTATTAATGGGGCAGATTCAGGGGCAGGGATATATCGGTCAGGCGCTGGGTGCCGCCGATTTGCTTGCTGTCAGCTATTTCCACGCCATGAATTACCGGCCGGATCAACCTGAGTGGGAAGAGCGCGATCGCTTCTATCTGTCGATTGGCCATTACGCTATCGCCCTTTACGCCGCCTTGCTGGAAGCAGGCGTGATACCTGAAGAAGAAAGGGAAACTTATGGGACTGATGAGAGCCGCTTGCCGATGTCCGGCATGGCTGCCTATACCCCAGGCATGGAAATTACCGGCGGTTCACTGGGTCATGGATTAGGTATTGCCGTGGGTGCCTGTCTTGGGCTGAAGCAGAAAGGCTCGCAGGCACGAGTCTATAACCTGCTTTCAGATGGTGAACTGAATGAAGGCTCTACCTGGGAAGCGGCAATGTCCGCCTCACACTGGCAACTTGATAACCTGATCGCCCTTATCGACGTCAACAATCAGCAGGCTGACGGCCATAGCAGTGAGATTCTCGCTTTTGAACCCATTGTGGATCGCTGGCAGGCTTTTGGCTGGTACACCCAGCGGGTTGATGGCAACGATATCTCTGCTTTGCAGGCCGCCTTTGATGCGGCTCGCAGCTGGCCCGAACCCCAGCCGCGCGTCATCATTTGCGATACCCGAATGGGCAAAGGGGTGCCGTTTCTGGAAAGTCGTGAGAAAAACCACTTTATTCGGGTCGATGCCGATGAGTGGGACAAAGCCCTGACCGCACTTGAGCAAGGAGTCTGAGATGAGTTCACAACCGCAAAAAAAACGTCTGACCACATCCGCCATGATCGCCTCGATCGCCGCTGAAGGCCAGCCCACGGTTTCAGCTCCTTTTGGACATGCCCTGGTCTCTCTGGCAGAGCAGCGCTCAGATGTGGTGGGGCTGACGGCTGATTTAAGTAAATACACCGATCTGCACCTGTTCGCAGAGGCTTTTCCGAAACGCTTTTATCAGATGGGCATGGCGGAACAGTTACTGATGAGCGCCGCAGCAGGTATGGCGCGTGAAGGCTTTATGCCTTTTGTCACCACTTATGCCGTCTTTGCTTCCCGCCGCGCTTATGATTTTATCTGCATGGCCATCGCCGAAGAGAATCTGAACGTTAAAATCGCCTGCGCACTGCCGGGCCTGACCACCGGTTATGGACCGAGTCATCAGGCGACTGATGACCTGGCAATCTTCCGTGGCATGCCGAACCTGACTATCATCGATCCCTGCGATGCACTGGAGATTAGCCAGGTGATACCGGCTATCGCTGAACATCAGGGTCCGGTCTATTTGCGCCTGCTGCGCGGTAAGGTTCCGCTGGTGCTGGATAAATATGACTATCGCTATCAGCACGGTAAGGCTCAGCGCCTGCGCGGCGGTAAGCATGCCGTTATTATCAGCAGCGGATTGATGACCATGCGGGCGCTTGAGGCCGCTGAAGCGCTGGAGAAGCAGGGGATTGAGGTCGGTGTGGTTCACTCACCCATGATTAAGCCTCTGGATGAAGAGACCATCCTGCGTGAGGCGGGAGTAGCACTGCATCATAACCAGCTGGTTATCACCGCTGAAAATCATTCGATAACCGGTGGCTTAGGCGAAGCTATTGCCGGCCTGTTAATGCGAAACCATGTGACACCGCGCTTTAAACAGATTGCGCTGCCGGATGCTTTCCTTGCAGCAGGCGCACTACCGACGCTGCATGACCGTTATGGCATCTCAACGGATGCCATGGTTAAGCAAATCACCGCCTGGCTTGAAGCCTGATTCATATCAAAACCGGGCCTGGCCCGGTTTTCTTCTGCATAGGTTCGCTGCTGCCGTGGAAGATCATCATTGCATTACGTCACTTCACATCGGTCTGATTACTGATTGCAGTGGTCAGCACTCTCTGCGCATCAGCAACTACGCTGTATGCTGATAACAGCCACTTATAACCCGGTTCAATGCCATACAGACGTTATTTCTCGCAATTCACTGTAAACAGCAGTGCAGTGAGCCATCGCCTTTTATCAGGTAGGCCGATAGGGGCTCTTCGTCCGTAAGCTGCCGATTTCATCTGCTTTACCCAATACAGTGAATCTGATGCCATGCAACTACCTTTCCGTCATGAGCAGACTGTGACAATCTTTTCGCGCTGATCAGGTTTTAATGGAGTTCCCTGCCAAAGCTGCATCTTGTATCGCACCTCTTCAAAAAAAATTTTATCGCGCAGAAAAAGTTATCCACTTTTTCTGTGGATAAGTGAGGGATAGTTTCTGAGTATCTTTTTTCACTCTCTGTTCAGGACTTTACTGCTCTCAAGATACGCCTCTTTTCTGATCTTATCCGTTCGCCCTCAGGCCTGAAACGAGGGAGCGTTTAACTGCAGGCATGGCGATTTCAGGCTGAAATTCTTGCATCTTTTATATTAAAAACAAACAGTTAATCACGAAATATCGCTGGCGGGCTAATGTTTGGAGAAAGGCCAGGCAGAGGGTTTAGCGGAGTGTATGAAGCCGGTACGCTATTACTGAGGTTCAGTGGGGGTTGATTGGTCACTAATGAACCAGCCCCGGAAAATCATTACTTGCAATATTCTGACCGTCGGATGCGCGCTGACGGCGATGAGATTCATCAACGATAGCATCAGACGAAAAACGTTATCTCTGTTTATAGTGACCTGTGCGGTTTGGAAGGGGCCTGGGTATCTGGCGAAAGAGTTCAGCGAAGTGGCGATTTCATGCAGTTTTTCAGCAAGAGATAATAAAGCAATTTATTATATTTCAATATCTTAATCAGGAATTCACACTTAAAAATCTGGCGATTTCAGCCTGAAATTTGGGTGTCCGCCATCTCTTTTAACGACGACTCGCTACAAAAATCGAAAAAAAAGCCAGCGTTTATCGCTGGCTGATTTGAGTGCATATACGTTAACGGTTGAGATATTTTTTCAGGGTCTCCGCAATAACTTTATCCAGCTCTTCCTGCAACTCTTTCGACTGCCGGTTAAATTCATAACTGAACATCCGTCCGCGTACCTTTTTTCGGGCGAACCGATCTTTATCAGCAAAAGACCAGAGCGCAGTCGCCTGGGTTTTATCTTTCTCCGGTTCTTTGATCAGACTCTGGCTGCCCTGTCGAATCAGACGCAGAATATGATTTTTAAGCTCGTCCTCGGCCAGACCTTCACGGGCACAGACCACATCAATTTCCCTGGAAATGGATTTGATCAGAGCTTCAACGCTTTGCCCCGACTCACTCAACTTGTCAGCAGCCTGTAACAACGCTTTATAGTCGGGATAGGTCAGCTCAGCGTGATTAGGAAAAAGTGAAATCAAATCTGACGGAACGCTGGCGGCCTGCAGGGCACGCGTCACTTTCGCCTGGGACAAACCCTGATTTTCAGCAATCTCCTTCTGCGACAAACCGCCATCTTTAAGTGTTAACAGACGCATACCCACTTCGCGCAGATTGTGTTCCCGTGCCGTCTGAATATCCTGCGCCAGTCGGCGGGCTTCATCAGCGGTGATGGCCGCGTCAGTGATCAGCACGTCCAGGCCGGTTTTGCAGTAGAGTGCGGCTGCACGACGACGTGAGCCATCCAGGATTTCGATGCGGTCATCGCGCATCACGCCAATAGCGGGAAAGAACTGCTGCAGCTTAATGGTCCGGATAATGTCGCGCAGCGAATCAGGTGTCAGGCCTGCCTGATCGCGACCGTTGGTTTCCATTGTGACAAACGTTTTGCTTTCAACGTCGCTGGCGGCAATGCGTTCAAAACGAAACAACGCGCGCTTGCCCGTTGCCAGAACGAATGTCTGGTTGTGCTGGCTGTCTGGCGTGTCATTTTCCAGTGGAGTCTGGCTGAAGGTTCTGCCAATCGTAATTCTTTTTGCGCTCATACAAACCTCAGTTCAGGCGAATAAATTCGATACGGTCGAAGACGGCTTTAGCAAAGTCTTCTGCGGCGGATCGTGCATTCTTCAACGCTTCGCTGCTGCCGACGTAGGTCGAAGGATTGGCGGAGATAACCGTATCAAAAGATTCGCCACAACGTTCGAAACCATCAAGGCGGGGAAGGGCAGCATCAAGCATGTCGCCACCAAAAATCTCTTTTGCCAGGCTATGACAGAGTTTGTGGTCTGCTTTATTGGAGAGCTTCGACATGAAGCCAATATTACCCTGCAGCCGACAGGTCGCGCCGGAGTCTTCGATAATCGCAATCAGTTCCGGAAGACGAGTCAGGTATTTCAGTGTCGAGTGAAAGTCTACCTGAGCCGGTGGCACCGGAGTCATCAGAAGATCTGATGCTGCAATCGCATTCTTCAGGAAGGCATCAAGATGCGGGCCGCTGTCGATAAAGATAAAGTCATAATCTTTTTTCAGTTTGGCAATAACGTTGTCATACAACACGGCGTGAACGTTCTGTTGCGGAAGATGCTCAGCACAAAGCTGATCCCAGCTTGAGGCGATAAAGGCGTCATCAATCGATGCTGGCAGCACATCCACACCCGGAATGATCGAAGGAACGATAAACTCGTTGACCAGCTCATCTCGTGAGACATTCTGCAGCATTGCCTGCGCCGCAGTCGCTTCCACCAGCCCGACGGAGCGCTCGTGGTTCAGAAACATGGTTGCTGAGGACTGCGGATCAAGGTCGATAACCAGGATGCGCAAATCTTCAAAAAGCAGATGGGGATGTGCGCGCAACGCATGTGCCAGCGAGACGGTTGAAACCGTTTTGGAGACACCGCCCTTCAGATTACCGACAAACAGGGTGTAAGCGTCACTATGGCGATCGCGATACTTCGGCACGCCACGATGATGATAGATATCGATAATATTCTGAATCGACATAGCATATTTAACGGAAGAACCGGCCGCGCGTTTATCAAATTGATAACCGCTCTCTTCCATCTCATTGACTGCGTAATCCACACTGGCTCGGGTCAGTTTGGGCAACTTTGCCAGCGCCGCTTTGGCATAGACCTGATAGTAAGTATTTTCATGCAGTTCCTGCTTTTGCGCCTGAATTTGCTCGGTGAGGCTTAGCAGCATGCGTTCTGAACGCTGCGCAACCTTCATCACCTGCTTGTCATCATTAGCCATAGTTGCTCCAAACATGTAGGATTTATGACTTTATACAGAAATCCTGCACGTGAGGCAATAAATTATCTTCTCAACATAATCTCCGTTTTTATGTAACCACACGGGTTTTGGTGAGCTTCATCACATTATTTCGTCTGGCCGAATATATTTTGCAGGTTAATTGCGGTAAGCATTCACTGTAATCAGCAGAACATTCACTGTAGTGAGCAAACAGGTTTAAAAAATCATCAGACAAACCGGGTACATTGAGCGGGAAAGGGGAGAACACAGAAGACAGCCCTGGAGAGATCAAACGTTCACTGTAGTCAGTAAAGCTTGTGTCTCATTCGGTGACGTTATGGAGCAGGCGAAAGAGCGATGGATACATTGATAAATGGATTTCAGGCAGTAACTGCGTTTGCTGTGCTGATCTTTGCCACTGCATCACTGCAACATTCACTATAGTCAGTAGCGTTTTACGTGTTCAGCTCTGTGAAGAGCAACGTTCACTGTAATCAGTAAACTTGCCGATCAGGAGCCAGAAGAGGGAGCAGGGCAGAGTAAACGTTCACTGTAGTCAGTAAGGATGGGTTGAAAAATCCTCAGCGGATGATAAAAGCATCGGAATCTGGAGAGGGAATATACACCGGCAACGTCACAACCGACTCTGGTCTGCGATACAGAAGCGTAAAGCCCATAAACGTTCACTGTAATCAGTAAATCCAGAAAGCAGTAAACATTCACTATAGTCAGTAACATCACAAACAGAAGAGGGATGAGAAGGAGAACAGCCACGCAAACATTCACTGTAGTCAGTAGTCAGCAGTAAGTAGACAGAGGCGATTCTGTTCTACATCAGGGCGTGCCGACAGGGTCGTAATATGAGTCAGTAGATAGCAGTAAGTAGACAGAGGCGATTCTGTTCTGCATCAGAGTGTGCCGACGTGGTCGTGAGTTATGAAGTGACCAGACCTTGCGAGCAACGGCTTCTTCTGTCGCCCTTCAGCCAGTCATGCACCAGCCCCGTATCTATACATCAGCAATGCCGTCAGCAGGTTCACTTTAACGTTCACTGTAATCAGTAGAATGCACGATGCATTCAGGTACACCGCAGCAAACATTCACTGTAATCAGCAGAACGTTCACTGTAATCAGTACAAGATTAGCATCTCGCCATGGCAGTTATGACTCGCTTCAGACCGGACATCTGGCAACAACGTTCACTGTAATCAGTAGCGATTCGGAAAGCCGTTAAAGAGATTCAATGGTGAGGCGAGGGTAGTGCCCATCGGCAAACATTCACTGTAATCAGTAACAGTGTCACGCTGCTCTCTCTGGTTACGTGTGTCATTCAGGTCATACGTATCATGTGAATCACACTGAGCAGACCCCTCATGGTAAACCGCATCCAGCCCTGACTTGCTGGCCAGTCGGTAATGCTCTTTGAGAACAGGCCAGAGCAAAGGCATTCACTGTAGTCAGTAAAAAGGATTCACTGTAATCAGCAGAGAGGGGCTTAGCCAACCGAAGTCAGGGCATTCACTGTAATCAGTAAACACGGTATAAGTGAGTGCTAACCAATATGAGAGTAAGTACTAACTTACTTGTTAAGCCTTATAAAATGGCACGCAGAAGGGAGAGGGGGGAAGAACACACTTTTGCCCGGCGGCCCGGATACTGATTACAGTGAACGTTACTGATCACAGTGAATCCCTGGAGAGTACTGATTACAGTGAATGAAGAGTGGATGGCGCAATGTCACCGGTGACGCAGAAAGTGACACTGCCACGCAGGAATACTGATTACAGTGAACGTGAGGGGTTAATCATCAAACTCGATCTCATCCAGCGAATCGATGCTCTCCAGATTACTGATGCCATCAAGCTTAGGCGTACGGCTGTGGATAATAAAAAAGACTGAGCGGCCACGCTTCACTTCTGAGTAATCCAGATAACCGATCTCTTTCAGCTGCTCCATCGCGCGCCGCACGACATGGTTCTGCGTGGTGGTCTTAGAGCCGAGGTTCAGGCGCATACGCAGGCGTGCAAGCGAGATAGGCGCCGGATTGGTTGGCAGGCTTTCCAGGAAGGTGTAAAGCGCCTGCGCAGACTCTTTACGCTTCAGACGGGATATTGCACGGAGCTGAAGCAGGACCTTGTGGTCGAAGTTATAGAGTTCGAACAGCTTGGGGTCGGCCTGGATGCGCACAATATCTTTTTCGCGATCGTAATAAGCAGACTGAACAAGGTGGGTGTGATAGGCCTTGCCGTTACCTTCAAAAGAGAGCGTATTGGTCGCGATACGGCGCAGAGAGGCATCAAGACGCTTGCGCAGGGCGGCTGAAGAGTTGGCAGAGGGAATGCCACACATCTTAACAAAGTCGATAAACGGCAGCGTGACAGTATCGCCTTTGGTCGGATAGCGGGAAAACGATTGAATAATACCCGCCCAGGTTTTGAAATCGTTATCCATATCCAGCCGCGCGCCGGTAATGGTAATCTTTTCGTAGCCTTCCGCTTTCACCAGCGTCAGATTCTTCAGCTCTTTCGTCGCATCCGTTGATGCCATCGCACCGGATTTACCGCGTGCAGTAGATTTCAGCGTCGGCACGAACAGCCCAAGACGCATTAAAGCGACAGGCTGAACGGTATTATTCTTGTTGGGATGAAGCTGAATAACTTCACCGCTGTTTTTTGTCACTGACAGAAAAGGTTCAAGTAACGCTTTGTTTTCGTTGTCTTTATCTGCCATGGCGTAAGATCTTCATTCTGTGGATGAAAGGGATCGTTTTCTGACTACAGTGAACATTAGCACTGTTTACAGTGAACATTCTACCTGGTACAGTGAATAAAGTACTGATTACAGTGAACACTTTACTGATTATAGTGAACGCGATCACCCTTTCAGCCCTTGTGGGGTGCGGCCTGCGACGATCGGGGATCTCTTAGGATCTCTATATGATCTATTAAGGATCGTTTATTAGGATCTGGTCACTGTATAAGTGGAAAACTTAAGGCGTGACATCATTTTCAGACGTGTTGACCACCAGCAAAAACTGGCCCGCAATCTGCCCACTGCCTGACCGACTAATCGGTCATAGCCGCATTCATTCTCAATCGATAAACAACTTCCTCACTATTATTCATTTTTCATCATCAACTACAGCGCGTATCGTCTCTCCATCACTGACAGAATGAGGAATACGGCACCATGACTGAACATGCCCTATCACGTAACCCCACAACTGGTGAAATTCTGGCACGCTATCCTTTGCAGAATAGTGCAGAGCTGGAACAGACACTGACTGAAAGCGCATCTGCTTTTGCTGCATGGAAACAGAGCACCATGACGGACCGCGTTCGCGTATTGCGTCAGCTTGGCGAACAGATCCGTCTGCGTGAGCAGGATCTTTCCCGCATGATCACCCTGGAGATGGGTAAACCCATTGCACAGGCACGCGCTGAAGTTCTGAAATGCGCTAACTTATGCGACTGGTATGCGGAACATGGCCCTGCAATGCTGGCCGATCAGCCCACTCAGATTGCCGATGCGTGGCAGCGATTCCGTCCCATCGGGGTGATCCTGGCTGTAATGCCATGGAATTTCCCCTTGTGGCAGGTTCTGCGGGGCGCAGTGAGTATGTTGCTGGCGGGCAACACCTATCTGCTCAAACACGCGCCTAACGTCATGGGAAGCGCCACACTGATGGCTGAGCTGTTCAGGGCAACCGATCTGCCTGCTGGCGGCTTTAACCTGATCAACGTTGACAACGATGGTGTCTCCGTAGCCATCAAAGATGACCGTATTGCCGCCGTTGCCGTTACCGGAAGTGTCCGGGCTGGCGCCGCGATCGCCGCACAGGCGGGCGCAGCACTTAAGAAAACCGTGCTGGAGCTGGGTGGATCCGATCCCTTTATCGTGCTGGCGGATGCCGATCTTGATGAAGCGGTTAAATCAGCCGTTATTGGACGTTTCCAGAATACCGGGCAGGTTTGTATGGCTGCCAAACGCTTTATTGTGGAAGCTCCGATCGCTGAAGAATTTGAAAAACGCTTCACTGCCGCGGTCCAGGCACTCACCATGGGCGATCCGCTGGATGAAAATACCTTCCTGGGCCCGATGGCACGCGCCGATCTGCGTGACGAACTGGATGGACAGGTAAAGGCCACGCTGCGTGAAGGTGCACGTCTGGTACTGGGCGGCGAGAAAGTGGCAGGGCAGGGTAACTACTACGCGCCGACCATTCTCGCTGATGTCACCAGCGACATGACCGCGTTCAGGCAGGAGCTGTTTGGCCCGGTAGCCGCTATTGCGGTCGCCAGGGATCCACAACATGCGCTGGAGATCGCCAACGACAGCGAATTTGGCCTCAGCGCCACCGTCTGGAGCGGTAATGAAGAGATTGCCGATCGTCTGGCGCTCCAGCTGGAAGTCGGTGCTGTGTTTATTAATGGCAACGGCGCGTCCGATCCGCGCGTTACCATCGGTGGTGTGAAGAAAAGCGGCTACGGCCGTGAGCTGTCGCACTTTGGTGTGCACGAATTCTGTAACGTGCAGACCGTCTGGAAGAATCGTCGCTAGTGTTTACTGTGCCGACGGAAGATAAGCGGGCGCTGTTTTAGCGACCGCACTGAGCGGACGCAGCAACCGATGCGGTGCAAACGCACTCAGCATTGGTGACGCTGTGCCGCTCAGCATCTCCTCAGCCACCAGCCTGCCCAGCAATGGGGCAAGTGTCATGCCGCTATGGCTTACCATCAGATAAACGCGTGATGACTCGCCGATATAGCCTAATGCCGGCAAACCATCTGCCGGACGCGACCGCTGTCCTGTTTCAATCCGCTCAATTCTCGCGCCTTCCGTATTTCTAAACAGCCGCCGCAATCGACGCAGCATCTCTTTGCCAATCAGTTCATCCGGCGAGACCGGCCGCGCCGGATCGGCATGCTGATCCAGATCCAGCGCCTGCAGCATCAGGCGGCCGCCACCATCCGGCCGCACATTCAGTTCCGGGGTAATCAGATTGCATTTAAGTGGGATCGGCAGAGGCTGCGTCTGCGCCAGAAAACTGCAGGCAACAGGATCGGCGCGGTTCGCATCGGTCATCGCCAGTTCAAGCCCGCACTGGCTTATCAGTTCCGGTGCCCAGCGGCCGGTCGCCAGCACCAGCTGATCGCCGCGCCATTCATCCCCACTGGCCAGCGTAAGATGGACATCCTGCGCCGATTCAGTCAGCGTCGTCACTTCATTGTTGCAGACCAGCTGCCCGCCACTGGTACGCAGCTCTGCCAGCAGAGAGGCGATAAACAGGCTCGGATAAAGCAGACACTCCGACGGGAAAGACCAGGCGTGCTGAACGCGGGGATCAAGTCGCAACTCGGGCATTGCACCCAGAAGTGCGGCGCGGCTACGTTTCTCTACGGGGTAATCGAGCGTCGTAAGCTTTGCTGCGCGCTGCGCCAGCTGGCGCAGGGATGAATCATCGGCTGCCCACTCCAGCGTGCCAGTTTCCAGCAGCCATCGGGGTGATGCAGGATGGCTGGCCTGCCAGCGCTTGTGCTCGTCTATCGCATGGGCATTAAGATCATGATAGCTGGTGGGTTCTTTGCCGTTGGCATTGACCCAGGCATAGCTGATCTGACTGGTTCCGCTGCCAGGATAGTTTTTATCGAAGACGGTGACCTGTGCGCCCCGTCGCGACAATGACTGCGCGACGGCTAAACCCAGCACGCCTGCACCGATTACGGCAATACGTTGTGGCATATCTGGTCTCTCCTGAACAGGGATTAGTGGAAAACTGCTACCCGCCGGTTCGTTTACTATTGCGAAGTCAAAGAAGTACGTCAACCGCAGCGTCAGGCGGTGGTTTCATCGAACCATGCGGGCACCGGATCGGCCAGGGTGATCCACTGTTCAGGCCCCGCAGCCATCTCCTGTGGTGTCAGCAGCGCATGATCCAGCGCGGCACGGACGCTCTTCTCGTCCATCTCAATGCCGATAAAGACCAGTTCCTGGCGCGCATCGCCGGTACCTTCCTGCCACTGTTCAGCGATAAAGTTGAGTGAATCTGCATCCTGTGGCCATTCAGTTCGCGGCACGCTGACCCACCAGCGCCCGGCATAACCCTGACGTGCCACCGCGCCCGCCTGCGACCACATTGCGGCATATTCCGGCCGACTGGCCAGCCAGAAGTAGCCTTTAGAGCGGATAACGCCGTCAAGCTGGTGGTTTACTGCATGCCAGAAACGCTGCGGATGGAACGGACGACGGGCGCGATAGACAAAGTTACGAATGCCATACTCCTCCGATTCCGGCTGATGCTCACCGCGCAGGGTCTGCAGCCAGCCGGGTGCCTGCGCTGCCCGGTCAAAATCAAACCGGCCGGTATTCAGCAGGCAGTCCAGCGGAACCTGCCCAAACTCACTGTTCACAATAAGCGCGTGCGGATTAAGCGCCTGCAGCATGCCCTTCAACTGGTGCAGCTGCGCCGGGCTGAGCAGGTCCGTTTTGTTCAGCACCAGCAAATCACAAAACTCAATCTGATCCACCAGCAGATCAACCACCGAGCGCTCATCCTGCGCGCCCAGCGATTCGCCACGTGACTGCAGATCATCGGCTGAACGATAATCGCGCAGGAAGTTAAAGCCATCGACCACGGTGATCATACTGTCCAGCCGGGCATAGGCTGACAGACTTTCACCCGCTTCATCTTCAAACGTAAAGGTTTCGGCAACCGGCAACGGTTCAGAAATGCCGGTAGACTCAATCACCAGGTGATCGAAACGCCCGGCCTGAGCCAGACGTTTTACCTCCAGCAGCAGATCTTCACGCAACGTGCAGCAGATGCAGCCGTTACTCATTTCGACCAGCTTTTCATCGGTGCGGGAGAGCTGCGCGCCGCCATCGCGCACCAGCGCAGCGTCAATATTAATTTCAGACATATCATTGACGATCACCGCGATCCGCCGTCCTTCGCGGTTGTTCAGAATATGATTAAGCAGGGTAGTTTTACCGGCACCGAGAAAGCCGGAGAGAACGGCAACCGGCAGACGGGGATCGTCGGATGTCAGAGCAGAGAGTGTCATGATGTTACCTGTAAGAACGGGATTATAGATACGTTATAACATAACATTAGTGAGTTTGTTTTCAATCCTGATTTGTGTTTTTGTTGCGGGTATCAATGAGCGTTTAAAAGGGAGTGGAAATGCAACAACTCACGCTTGTCCCGCGTCTGATGCCAGCCGTCAGGTCCGGAGAGAAAACCTCGACGATTCGCTGGCAGGAGGGCGATATCACTATGGGTCCGCTGAGACTGGTGAATCAGCACGATGAAACGGACGCGGTAATCGTGTGGGTGAAGCAGGTCGACACGCTGCGCTTAAGCGAAGTCGCCGCGACACAGGGGAAACAGGAGGAATGGCCTGATGAGGTGCTGCTGGAAGGGATGCGCGAGCACTATCCGGAGATCAGGCTGAGCAGTGAGGTGCAGCTAATCACTCACCTCACGCCCGCAGAAACCCTGCAGAAGCTCACTAAACAGTGATCAGCTGTGCTCAATCACCAGCAGCGCCATCGTATCGGCTTCCAGCGCCCGAAAGATATGCAGCTCATCGCCCGGATAGGTAATGTAATCACCCACATCCAGCTCCACCGCACTGTCGACCGGGCCCACCAGCGCACGCCCTTTAGCGATAATAATATGCTCAATGGTATTGGGGATATGGGGCTGGGAAATGCGTTCGCTGCCGGGCTGAACTTCCAGCAGATAGATATCACGCCGAACGCCGGGCGGGCAGGAGGCCAGCAAAACGGCCTGATAATCGGCAAGATCGGCGGTAACCGTCAGGCCCTCTCCACGCCGAATCACCTGCAGACGACGCGCATCCGGCTCCAGCAGACGTGAAAATGGAATGTTCAGTGTTACGCAAAGCGACCACAGGGTTTCAATGCCCGGATTTCCATTACCCGCTTCCAGCTGTGACAGCGTAGATTTGGCGATCCCTGCGCGGCGCGCCACTTCAGCCAGTGAAAGACCGGCTCGCTGACGTTCACGTACTAAGGCATTGGCAATAATGCTGATAGGGGTATTCAAACGCACTCCTGATAACCTGAATGTTTTTTATATCGAACATAACGTTCATCTTGTAAAACGCTTTCGCGGTGTTCATTATATCGGATTATATGTTCATTATGAGACAGAGTGATGCTTTTTCCGCAAATGCAGTTGCTGGACAAAGGGGTGATCAAAGCGATTTTTCTGGTCTGCCTGGCTGATGGAATTGTTGGTTTATCCTATGGCTCGCTGGCGTCGGCCGACGGGTTTCCGCTCTGGGTGCCGCTGGCGCTCTCAACGCTGGTGCTGGCGGGGGCGTCGGAGTTCCTGTTTATCGGCATTGTGGCCGGTGGCGGCAGTCCATTTACCGCCGCCGCAGCGGGCCTGCTGGTAAACGCACGTCATTTGCCGTTTGGCATCGCGGTCAAGGATCTGGTGGGGCAGGGTCCGTCAGGCTGGCTGGGCTGTCACATCATGAACGATGAAAGTGTGGTGTTTGGGATCTCTCAGCCGCAACTGGCGCAGCGCCGCAGTGCTTACTGGCTGTGCGGTATCGGTATCGGCTTGATATGGCCGGTCAGCGTCATGATCGGGGCAGCAATCGGGAAGTTTATTCCTGATGTCTCGGTGATCGGACTGGATGCGGTGTTTCCGGCGATCCTGATTGCTCTGATCTTCCCGGCGCTGCGCCAGCGACGCACCCGGATCCCCGCGACCGTCGGCGCGCTGCTCTCCTTGCTGGCGACGCCACTGGTTCCGGCGGGCATGCCGGTGCTGTTTTCACTGCTGGGCCTGCTGACATGGAGATCGCGCAAATGACACATCAGGGAATGATTATCGCCGGGATTGCCCTGCTGGCTGCCGGAACCTATCTGATGCGGTTTGCAGGCGTCAGGCTGGGAAACCGTCTTCCGATAAGCGAGCGCACCCAGCAGATGCTCTCCGACGCCGCCACGATATTGCTGCTGGCGGTAGCGGCCACCACCACGCTGTTTGAAGGCCAGCATTTTGCCGGTGTGGCACGGGTGGCGGGCGTGGGCTTTGCCCTGTTGCTGGCGTGGCGTCGTGCGCCGCTGATTATGATTATTCTGGGGGCGGCGGCGATGACGGCGCTGTTGCGTTTTCTCGGCGTGCCCTGAGGATGTCATTAACCCCGGCAAAAGCGGGGATGTTATCGCGGTGAAAATTTGTCAGGATGGCACTCTCTCAGGCGTGATTAGCCCGATAACCTTGCAGGGATTGCTGAATGAACACTATCCGTACCTGTTTCCTCCTGATGCTGCTGACCGTGATGACAGCCGGTTTAACCGCCGTTCCGGCCATTGCCCGACCCGATATGCGTCCGCTGGGCAAGAACATCGCCGACACAGGTTCCGCCTGGTATCGCTTCCAGAGTAAAAAGTTTGTCTCACAGGATGGGGAACGGCACTATCGGGTGTGGCTTGCTATCCCCAAAAGCGATGCGCCGCCAGGCGGCTATCCGGTGCTCTGGCTACTGGATGGCAATGCGGCGATGGCACATTTGACAGAACCTCTGCTTAAAAAGCTGAGCAGCGGCACGCCGCCAGTGCTGGTCGCGGTGGGTTACGACACCCATTTGCCCTTTGATGTGGTGGCGCGTAATTACGACTACACCCCACCCAATGATGCGCCTGATACTCTGGTCACTCAGCCTCATGGCCGCAAAGGCGGAGGCAGCCATCAGTTTCGTCAGCTGCTGCTGAACACAATTGTCCCGTGGGCAGAACGCCTTGCGCCCAGTAATCCGCAGCGGCGTGCGCTCTGGGGTCACTCCTACGGCGGACTGTTCGTGCTGGATACCTTCTTTCATGCCGCCTGGTTCAGCCATTACTTTTCGGCTGCTCCCTCGCTGAGCTGGAATCATCAGCGCATTCTTACCCTTGCCCGACGCGCCGATGCCGGCCCGCTTAAACATCTGTCGCTCTATCTGATGGAGGGCGATGGCATCACCGAACGCCGAACCGGCCACTCTGACGATCTTCAGCAGGAAGAGCGTGCGCTTATCGACATCCTGCGCCCGAGCGGTGCCAGACTGATTCTGACGCGTTATCCCGGTCAGAGTCACGGCCAGATATTACCCTCATCGCTGGTGGATACGCTGGAAATAGTTTCCGGTAGCCGGGATTGATATCTGACCGGGCATCGCGGCATGATGGCGTTTCATCACCTGCCCGGAGTTCACGCATGAATCGTCCGCTACAGATTGGTCTTTTACTGTTCCCTGATGTCACTCAGCTCGACTTAACCGGCCCGTGGGAGGTGTTTGCGCGCACGCCTGGTGTCGAATGCCATCTCATCTGGAAAGATCGCCAGCCGGTGCGTTCCGATCGCGGCCTGTCGATATTGCCGACTACTACGTTTGCAGATTGCCCGCCACTGGATGTGATCTGTGTGCCTGGCGGGCCGGGACAGATCGCCCTGATGTCGGATGACGTCACGCTGAATTTCCTTCGCCAGCAGGCCGAACAGGCGAAGTGGGTTACGTCGGTCTGTACCGGTTCGCTGGTGCTGGGGGCCGCCGGATTGCTAAAGGGATATCGTGCTACCTCGCACTGGAGCTCCATCGATCAGCTGGCACTGCTGGGCGCGGAGCCGGTCAGTGAGCGGGTGGTGCGCGACCGCAATCGTATCAGCGGCGCAGGCGTGACTTCTGGCATCGATTTTGCCCTGACGCTGGTGGCAGAAATTGCGGGTGACGCGGTGGCGAAAGCGGTTCAGCTGCAGATGGAATATGATCCTGAACCGCCGTTTACCAGCGGTTCGCCGCATACCGCATCGCCACAGGAAGTGGAGCAGGCGCGGGCGAAAATGGCTGAGTTTCTTGCCACTCGCCGTGCGGCAACCAAACGAGCCGCCCTGCGACTACAGGCTGATTAGCTTACTGACACCGGGGATGCGCAACAGCAGCAGTGACAGCGCCATTGAGAAGATTAACGTCAGGGCGATGACCAGCAATTTATCGCCCAGCGTCTGGATGCGGATTGCCGCCGCCAGCAGGCCAAAAATCAGATAGTGCAGGATATAGACGCCGGTCATGGTCTTCCCCAGGGTCGTCAGAAACGTCGTCAGCCACTGGACTTTTTCCGGCAGGCGAATGGCGTTAATGCTGATCACAATCAGCACCACCAGCAGATAAACCTGCGAGCCCGTCAGCACCACATCGTTATGGGTCGCCAGAAAGCGCGCAAGAAAGTAATGACGCTCATACAGCCAGGTAAAGAGATAAACCGCGGGCAGCAGCAGCAGGCTGATCTTTATCACTCTGGGTGATGTCAGCAACTGCATCACGCGCGGCGCGGCCATCAGCCGACCCGTGAGGTAGTAGAGCACCCAGGTCCAGATACGGTATTGCGGCAGCAGCGAAAAGGCCCGCTGGCCCGGGTAGAGGCTGGCGAGCAGGTCATAGGCAAAAGCTAACACCAGCAGCAGTAAAATCCCCGATGCCATCAGCCCAGGCCGCTGAATGAGTCGGTCAATCAGCGGATGCGACACATAAATCACAATCAGCGCAATTACAAACCACGGCTGAATCAGATAGCCCTTATGATGCATCCCGGCAAACCAGAAAAAGCTGAACCAGAAGATAAAAATCAGCAGAATGCGGCGAATTTTGCCGAGCTGCCACGCGGGCGTATGCAGCTCACCGGCGTCGATATAGCCGCTGAGCAGAAAATAGAGCGGCGTGGCGATCGTCGAAACAAAACTCAGCACGTTCAGCGTCAGATTGATGTCGTAATGGTAGCTATCGTAGCTCTGGTAAAGCGTGAAAAACGAGACGGCGGTGATACAGGCCAGCGTCTTCAGCATAGCCAGTCCGCTCTTATTCACCGTGCGCCTCCCGGCCATGGAAGCAACGATAGATGACCGGTAGCACCAGCAGGGTCAATACTGTCGCGAACCCGAGGCCAAAAATAATGACCACCGCCATGCTCTGGAAAAAGACGTCGCGCAGCAGCGGCAGCAGGCCAAGCACCGTGGTGAAGGCGGTCAGCAGAATAGGACGCAGACGTGAGGTCGCCGCATCAATAATCGCCAGCTGCAGCGATTTCTCCTGCCGGAACAGCCTGATCTCCTCAATCAGCACGATCCCGTTACGGATCAACATGCCCGACAGGCTCAGCAGCCCAATCAGCGCCATAAAGCCAAACGGAATACCGGTGAACAAAAAGCCACAGGTGACGCCAATCAGCGCCAGCGGCACGGTGATCCAGATAGCGACGGCGTCGCGCAGCGAGTTAAACATCAGCACGGTAATGATGAACATCGCCAGGAATCCCACCGGCAGCGAACTCAGCAGCCCGCTCTGCGCTTCACGTGAACTCTCCAGCTCACCTCCCCATTCAAGCCGGTAGCCCGCCGGGAGTTTAAGCTGGTCGATCTGTGGCTGAACCTGCGCCACCACTTGTGCGGAGGTTAACCCTGAAGCGGGATCGGGATCGGTCTGCACCGTCAACACGCGCGTACGATCGCGGCGCATAATCAGCGGATTCTCCCACTCCAGCCGTAAGTCGGAAATCACATTGCTCAGGGGCACAAAGTGCTGCAGGGCGGCACTCCACAGCTGAATATTCTCGATGTGATCGACACTCTGCCGCTCTTCATCAGCCGGATAGAGCATCACCGGCATCAGCCGCGAACCGTCACGGAAAATGCCCACCGCGTCACCGCTGAAATTCATTCTCAGCGCCTGATCGATGTCACGTTTATCGATACCCAGTTCCTGACCACGCAGCGCCGAATAGACCGGGCGGATCACTTTGCTGCGCTCCTGCCAGTCGTTGCGAACCGGAAACGTTGAGCCATCCGCCAGGAAAATGGCATCCAGCTGGCTGCCGATGTGGCGCAGCACTTCAGGATCGGGGCCGATCACCCGCAGGGCAATGGCGCTGTCACTGGCGCTGCCAAACTGGATACGTTTGATGCGCTGATTCACCTGTGGGAAGTTCTGCTCAATATAGGCCTCGGTTTTCAGCGCCAGCGCATCAAGCTGTCGGCCATCCTTAACCCGCACCATAATCTGGGCGAAGTTGCTGTACTGCCGTGCCGCGTCATAGGTCAGGGTAAAGCGCAGAGCGCCCTGGCCCACCGTCGTGACCGTGGCTGCGACCTCAGGATCCTGATTAATGAACCGGGCAATATCCGCCGCCGTATTCGCGGTGTAATGAATATCGGTGCCATAGGGCAGCCAGAGATCGGTGAAAAAGACTGGCGTGCTGGAGGAAGGGAAAAAGTTCTGCTTCACCATGGTAAAGCCATACAGCGACAGAGCCAGCAGTGCCACCATTACCGTCAGCGTGGTCAGGCGGAAACGCAGCAGGCCGCCCAGCGCCTGACGATAGAGCCGGAATACGATGCCCTGATAAGGCGTGGAGGGTTCAGTTTGCTCAGGCTGAGCCGTGCTGCGGCGCTTCTCACTCCAGTTGATAAATACCGGCGTTAAGGTCAGCGCCGTGACCCAGCTCAGCATCAGTGAAATCAGCAGCACCTGGAACAGTGATTTACAATATTCGCCGGTCGAATCCTGCGACAGGCCAATCGGTGCAAAGGCGAGAATCGCAATCACCGTGGCACCCAGCAGCGGCAGGGCAGTGCGCCGCACCATGCGGGTAATGGCCTGCTGTAAAGGGTGCCCGCGCTGATGATCGATTTTGACCCCTTCGACCACCACAATGGCATTATCCACCAGCATACTGAGCGAAATAATCAGCGCGCCCAGCGACACCCGCTGCAGCTCAAGTTTAAACAGGTACATGATCAGGAGTGTGCCAAGCACGTTAAGCGCCAGCGAGGCGGCAATCACCATGCCGCTGCGCAGGCCCATAAACAGCAGCAGCGTTCCCACCACAATCGCCAGCGCCATCAGGAAATTGAGGATAAAGCCATCAACCGACTGTTTCACCTCATGGGCCTGGTTATAGAACACCTTCAGGCTGATACCGGCGGGCGTATCCTGCTGGTAGTGCGCCATTCGGGCGGAAAGCGCGTCGCCAACATCAATCACATTGACGCCGGGCGCGAACGAAATGCCGATAGCCAGAGCCGCTTCACCGTCTGCAAAGTAGATATTGGCGGGATTGTCGGTAACGCCACGCGTCAGGGTGGCGATATCGCGCAGATGCACGTTCTGTGGGTTGCCAGCGGGCAGAATCGGCAGATTAGCCAGATCGTCCAGCGTCTGCAGTTCGCCGGTGGGATGAAAACGGATCGATTCGCTGTCGACCCTCAGCGTTCCGGCACTGGCAACGCTGTTATTCCGGCTCAGCAGATCGGCGACGCGCTGCGGCCTCATACCATAGGCGGTCATTTTGCTGGCGGAGAGAGCGATGCGGATCTCCTCCTGCTCGACGCCCGCTACTGCAACTTTAGCCACACCCGGCACCAGCACCAGATCGCGCCGCAGCTGATCGGCGTAGTTGCGCAGTTCGCTGTTGGTAAAGTCTTTACCGTGAATGACGAAGAAGTAGCCATAAACATCGCCGAAATCATCGTTAACCAGCGGGGCCTGAACGCCAGGCGGGAACTGCCGGGCCGCATCGCCGACCCGACGACGTAACTCATCCCAGATTTGCGGAAGCTGATCGGCCAGATAGCGAGTATGAATATTAACGGTAATCTGCGACAGGCCGTTGCCAGAAATGGACGTGATATTGTCCAGCGACGGCAGGCGCTGCAGCGCATTCTCCAGCGGCAGCGTTACCTCCTCTTCAACCTGCTGTGCGGACGCGCCGGGATAGTGGGTGACAATAACCGCCGACTTAATGGTAAACAGCGGATCTTCGAGGCGACCAATGTTGAGCAGCGCATAGATGCCGCCCACGCCCAGCAGCAGAATGACCATCCAGATGCGAATGGGTTTATCAAGAAAATGCTCCTGAATACGCATTATAAACCCCGCTCGCGCTGCCAGATGCGCACCGCTTCACCGTCACGCAACTCACCCACACCGGCGGCAACGATACGGTCGCCCGGCTTCAGCCCGCTGATGATTTCTATGCCCTGGGCGGTGAGACGGCCCACTTCGACAGGTCGATCTTTGATGCGCAGCGCCTCACCATGCTGCTCAACCAGCCAGACGTGCGGTTGATTGGTGGGACTGCGATCGGGATTGAACACCGCCGCCGCAGGCACGACCAGACGCGGCTGGGCAGGGGCATTTGGCAGGTTATGCAGCCTGACGCGCACCGATCCGCTGAGGCCGGCAACGCCAGGGAGATCAGCCGGACGCGGCATGGTCAGCACCACCTGATAGGTCAGCGTGGCGGCATCCGTCTGGCTGGTATGCTCTTTGTATTGTGCGGTGAAAAAGCGGCCTGGCAGGGCGTTCAACTGCACCTCAGGCTGATAGTCAATATTCTGGATATCGAGGCTGGTGAAGAGGGTTTCGGGCAGCGTAAAGATGACGTCTAGCAGATCGGCACGGGTCAGCAGCGCAATGGGCTGTCCGGCGGCCACGACCTGATGATTACGCGCCTGTACCCTTGCAATCACGCCATCAAACGGCGCGCGAAGGCTAAGAAACTGTAACTCCTCCTGTGCGATTTTCAGCGCAGTCGCGGCGGCATCGCGATTAGCACGCTGCACATCCATTTCAGACTTTGAAACGGCGCTGCGCTGGGCCAGCGTATTGAAGCGCTGAAATTGTCGCTCCGCCAGTTGCAGTGCAGTCTGGCGGTCGCGTACCCGTAGTTTCGCATCTGCATCATTCAGGGTAGCGAGAAGCTGTCCCGCTTTCACGGGCGTTCCGTCACGAATATCAAGCTGTACCAGCTGGCCTGCCCTTTTAAACGCAAGATCGGTATTATCACCCGCCTGAATACGCGCAGGAAATACCCGGATATTTTGAGCGATGTCCGACTCAAGGGTGAAAACTTTAATTACGCGGGGCGGGGGAGCATCCGGTTCTTTTTTTTCATCGCACGCTGTCATAAAAAAACAACAGAGCAAAATGAGGATAACCTTGCGTTTAATCATTTTCTTCGCCTTAACATCAGCTTTTAAACTGCGGTTTGATAAGCATTAAGGCGTAATAAACCCTGATGCTTATCGCGACCGGGATAAACTTATTTTTAATCTTCGTCATATAAGTTTAACGAAGCGGCAGGGCCGCTTCGCCTGAATCGGCTTACGCCGCCATCTGAGAGACCACCAGCCAGGTCAGTAAGCCCACCAGAGTCGTTGCGGCGACCGCGAGAATAACGAAACCGCAAAGCATGATAATGCTCTGTTTTTTCATCAGAGTTTCCTTTTGCGAGCCAGAGTATAAACCGATGCACACTGCATCAGCATACTTAAACCTTAGCTAAACAAAAACAACGTTGTCATTCTCATAATATAGGTTAGATTTAATTTAGCCATTTTATGTTATTCGTCAGACGTTTCTTACGTAAATATGATATCGGTCATTACCTGCAGGAGGGGCTGCCTGCAAAATGCATGTCTTTTAATTGCGCCTTTATTTTATCGCTAAATGGCACGAGGTTTATATATGCTAAATAATGATAAGCAGGATAAAGCGTTAGCTTTATCTGAGCGCCCCTGGTATCAGCGTAGTGTGGCAGAGATATTCTCCGAACTGCAGAGCTCCTCAGCAGGATTATCCACCGCCACTGCGCAGGAACGCCTGCAGAAACATGGTCCCAATGCCCTTCCGCAAAAAGCTGAGAAATCGGCTCTGCTCAAATTCATCGCGCATTTTAAAGATGTGCTGATCTATATTCTGCTGGCCGCGGCGGTGATCACCGCGATAATGGGTCACTGGGTCGATACCTTTGTCATTATCGGCGTGGCCGTCATTAACGCCCTGATCGGCTTTATTCAGGAGAATAATGCCGAGAAGTCACTGAAAAGTATTCAGAACATGCTCGCCAGTGAAGCGATGCTGGTGCGGGATGGCAAACAGGTCACGGTCGCGACGCGCGATATTGTGGTTGGTGACGTGGTGATGTTACGCCCCGGCGACAAAATCCCGGCTGATTTGCGACTGTTTGAGGTCAATAATCTGCGGGTTGAAGAGGCAATCCTCACCGGGGAGTCGACGGTGGTGTCGAAGAACACCGATACGCTGAGCGGTGAAAAGTCGCTGGGCGACCGTCTCAACCTGGCTTTTTCAGGCACTACCGTCAGTTCCGGCACCGCCGCAGGCGTGGTGATCGCCAGCGGCGGTGATACTGAGCTGGGCCATATCAACGAAATGATCAGCGGCATAAAAGAGGTTAAAACCCCGCTGCTGGTGCAGATCGACAAACTCGGTAAAGCGATCTTTTTCATCATCCTGCTGATGATGGTCGCCCTGTTTATCTTCGGCTATCTGCTGCGTGACATTCCACTGGGCGAGTTGTCGCTGTCCGTCATCAGCCTGGCGGTTGCTGCGGTTCCGGAAGGTCTGCCTGCCATTATCTCTATCATCCTGTCGCTGGGCGTGCAGTCGATGGCGCGCACCCAGGCGATTATCCGTAAGCTGCCGACTGTTGAAACCCTGGGCGCGATGTCGGTGATCTGCTCCGATAAAACCGGCACGCTCACCATGAATGAGATGACGGTGAAAGCGGTGGTGCTGGCGAAGAGCCGCTGGCGCGTCAGCGGAAACAGCTATGAACCCAAAGGGGAGATTGTTGCTGAGCAGGGCGACGCAAGTGGACTCTCTGCGGCACAGGATCCGCTGTTTCAGCAGTTCCTGCATGCGGTAGACACCTGTAATGAAAGCCAGCTGCGTCAGGAAAGTCAGGGTCACTGGACGATTGTTGGCGGCCCGACTGAAGGCGCGCTGAAGGTTCTGGCGGCGAAGGGCCAGACGACACCTCAGCCGGTTGAGGTGGTGAGCAAGCTGCCGTTCGATTCCCTCTATAAATATATGTCGGTCAGCTGTGTTGCCAACGGTGAATCTTATGTGCTGCTGACCGGTGCACCAGACGTGCTGCTGACGCTGTGTCAGCAGCAGCAAACGCCGGAGGGTGCAGAGCCGATAGACCGTGCGTACTGGGATGCCGCCATCACCACCTACGCCAGCGAAGGGCTGCGCACCGTTGCCGCCGCCTGGAAGAGAACCTCTGCACCCGTTACCGCGCTGGATCATGCCGATCTGAAAAGTGACATGGTGCTGCTGGGTCTGGCCTGCATGATGGATCCCCCCCGTCCCGAGGCGATTGCCGCCATTGACGAGTGCCAGAAAGCGGGCATTCGCGTCAAAATGATCACCGGCGACCATCAGGAAACCGCGATGGCGATTGGTCAGATGCTGGGAATTGGCAACAGCCAGGCTGCTATCACTGGCTACCAGCTTGAACACATGAGTGACGCCGAACTGGCCGATGCGGCAAAAACCTATGACATTTTTGCCCGCACCAGCCCGGAACATAAACTGCGTCTGGTGAAAGCGCTGGAAGCGAGCGGCGAGATCGTTGGCATGACCGGCGACGGCGTCAATGATGCTCCGGCGCTGAAACAGGCCAACGTCGGGATTGCAATGGGTATTAAAGGCACCGAGGTGACAAAAGAGGCGGCCGATATGATTCTGGCCGACGATAACTTTGCCACCATCGCTGCGGCAGTCAAAGAGGGACGTCGGGTCTACGACAATCTCAAGAAAACCATCCTGTTTATCATGCCCACCAACCTGGCGCAGGGTCTGCTGATTATTATCGCGATTCTGATGGGCAATCTGCTGCCGTTAACCCCGGTACAGATTCTGTGGATGAACATGGCAACATCCGCCACGCTGTCGTTTGGTCTGGCGTTCGAGCCTGCTGAAGCGAATGCGATGCGCCGGCCACCGCGCAATGTCAAAGCACACGTGATGGACGCTTACGCTATATGGCGTGTGGTGTTTGTCGGTCTGCTGATTTCAATCAGTGCCTTTGTGCTGGAAGCCTGGCTGCAACCGCGTGGCTACAGTGCCGAGTTTATCCGTACCGTGCTGCTGCAGATGCTGGTCACCGCGCAGTGGGCCTACATGCTTAACTGCCGTAACTCTGATGGCTTCTCACTGGATCGCGGTCTGCTGAAAAATCGCGGTATCTGGCTGGTGACGCTGGTACTGATTGTCCTTCAGGCGATCATTATTTATGTGCCATTAATGAACACACTGTTTGGTACGCGCCCACTGCCGATCAACTACTGGCTGATTTCGCTGATTGTCAGTATCGCGATCTTCATGATAGTTGAGATTGAAAAACGCCTCACCCGCGCATGGCGGGTGAAGACGCCATCACTGAGTTAATTCTGTCTCCGGGTCCTGCTGCGGATAGCTCGCCAGCAGGACCTTTTTAATCAGATAGGTCAGTGGAATAGCCAGTATCCCGCCCGTAATCCCCAGTAACGCCTGCCAGAACAGAAACGCCAGCAACTGCGTGGTCAGCGCCAGATTGAGTCGCTTCCCAATCAGCAATGGTTCGATCACCGAACTCAGGCAGAGGTTCAGCACCACAAAGAAACCTGCTACCGCCAGCGCGATCTGTAAATCAAACATGATGTAACTCTGGATCACCGGCGGAATCGCGGCCAGAAAGGAGCCAAGCACCGGCACGTAATTAAAGATGAACATCAGCACGCCCCAGAAAAAGGCAAACTTCAGCCCGATCAGATGCGCACCGACGCCCACGATTAACCCGCCCAGAATACTGGTCAGCGTTTTCACTCTGGCATACACAATCACGCTCTGAATTCCCTCCTGCAGCGCCAGATAAAAGGCCTGATGTTTTCCCTTTACCCGCTGTTGCATTGCAGCTTTCAGCAGCGGCATCTCATAGAGCATAAACAGCAGCATCAGGAACACCATGATCCACCATGAGATGACGCCAGGGATTTGCGTCAGAAATGCAGTGACGATGCGCACTATTGCCCCTGCATCCACAAAGGTCAGCAACTGGTCGGGCGTCATACCGATATCAAGCCGTGCAAAGGCCAGCGTCAGCTGTTCAAGCCGGGCCGCCAGCAGCACGGGCGCCTGGCGGCTGAGCTGCATTAAATCGGGCGTCAGCACGGTTAACTTGAGGATAGTGACCACCATGATCAACAGCATCAGCATAATCACCAGCAGTGACGAGACGATGCGCGGTATGCGTTTGTTTTCCAGCCGGGTAATCAGGGGATCAAGCATGATGGCCAGTAACATTGCCAGCAGAACCTGATTGATCAGCGGTGCTGCCAGATAAAGGCCGGTCAGAATAATGGTCAGACAGGCGAGGATAAACAGCACGCGTGCCAGCGGCGGCCAGAGGGTAAACCAGCTCAGTCCCATGATTGGGCTCCTTCAGCAAAGATAAGCTGCAGTATAGATGAGGCTTAAGCTTCAGTGCCTTGCGTCAGGTCAGAGGGGGGGAAGGGTCTGGATAAAGGTTATGAAATGCGTATCAGCGTCTTGATGCATTGTTTAGCTGCAGGGAGAAAGATTTTCATTGCGGGACAAATCAGTCTATCTTAAAGGAAATGATCATTCTCTAATGGTGTTTGCGATGAACGATAACCGTTATAAAGAGCGGGGACGACCACGGGCGTTTGATACCGATGCGGCACTGGACAGCGCAATGCTTGTATTCCGGCAAAAGGGCTATCATGCCACCTCGATCGGCGATTTGGGCCAGGCTATGCAGCTCACTACCGGCAGCATCTATAAAGCTTTTACCGACAAGCGCACGCTGTTTGCAAACGTCTTTGCTCGCTATCTCTCAATGCGCAACAGCAGTTTAGCCGCGCGGCTGGCGCAATGTGAAAATGGCCGTGAGCAACTGGCGGCGCTACTCAATTTTTATGTGGATTCAGTGCGCGATGTAGAAGGTGAGCGCGGCTGTCTGGTGGCTGTCAGCGCCGTGGAGCTGCAAACTCTGGATGAGGAACTTGCCGGAGCCGTTAGCGCGGCGCTGATACGCAACCAGCAGAATCTGCAGCAGATAATCAGCCTGGGTCAGCAGGATGGTTCGGTCAATCCTGCACTGGACAGAGACGCCACCGCTTCGCTGATGCTTTGCATCGTGCTGGGGATGCGGGTCGCCGGTAAAGTTGCTGCGACCCGGCCCGATGCCAGCATCATCCCCCTGGCGCTAAAGATACTCGACTAAATTTTTTACACATTAAGGAATCGATCGTTTCCTTATCATCCGGAGGTTTTATGCGCGTATATCCACTCTACCAGCACCACTTTATTAACATTGACTCGCAGCGGCTGCACTACCTCAGCGCAGGCAGTGAACACGCTGAGGCTGTGGTTTTGCTCGCGGGTTTCCCGCAAAGCAGTTATGCCTGGCGGGAGGTTATTCCCTTGCTTGCCAGCCGCTTTCAGGTGATCGCACCCGACCTGCCAGGGCAGGGTGATTCTGACTTTCCAGCCAGTGGTTACGACACTGACAGCGTGGCAGAGCGCATACTGGCGCTGCTGAACCAGCTGGGTATCGAACGCTTTCATCTGGCCGGGCATGATATCGGGGCGTGGGTCGCCTGGTCACTGGCGGCAGGCCATCCCGAAAAGGTCAACCGTCTCGCGCTGCTGGATGGCGGCATTCCCGGTATCACGCTGCCTGACTTACTGCCAATGGTGGGTGATAGCGCCTGGAAAACCTGGCATTTTGGATTTCACTGTGTGGATGATTTACCGGAAGCGCTGATCACTGGCAGAGAGGCGATCTACCTCGACTGGTTTTTTAACCGTAAGTCAGCCAATCCACATCGCATAGATGCGGCGGCCCGTCATGAATATCTGCGCGTTTTTCAGCAGCCCGGGGCCCTGCGGGCCGGACTGGCTTTTTACCGCGCTTTTGCACAGTCGGCAGAGCAGAATCGACAGCGCGCGTTAAAAGGCAAACTGGCTTTACCGCTGCTGGCTGTCAGTGCCGACCAGGGATCGATACCCGATATGGCCACCCCACTGCGCACCGTAGCGCATCAGGTGAGCAGTGAAACTGTTCTCAACTGCGGCCATTTTATTCCCGACGAACAACCCGAGAAATTAGCGGAAATACTGGCAGACTTCTTTATTCCCTCTCCGGATAAAAGCGAAATATCACCTCAGTGACAGTAGGGAAAGTAATGTCGTGTGGCGGATTATTAATATTATTGCTGATCCGCTGTTATCTCATACAGGTTTCCAATAAATAACACTATCTTATTGATTTTTAAGTATGTAGAGCAGGCTGTTGCGCGTTGCTTTCTGTCGCGTGCTGTGAATAAATAAACGGTCATCAACGTCCGTCATCAGGATGAGATTAAAATAGCGGTCGGCAGCAGAGTGCCGATCGCATATTGCCGGGGCTGCTATGAATCAGGAAAAAGCACGACTGGCCGGGGAAATAAAAGCCAGAGTTAATGAACTTGAATCGCAGTTAGTGGCGATTCGACGTGATATCCATGCGCATCCGGAATTAGGCTTTGATACGCTGCGCACCGCCAGTCTGGTCACAGAGTATTTGCAGGCGCTGGGACTTAATCCCCGCACCGGCGTTGGCCGCAGCGGTGTTGTGGTGGACATCGACGGTGCAGAGCCGGGTAAGACCCTGCTGTTGCGCGCCGACATGGACGCGTTGCCGATCCATGAGCAGACCGGTTTACCGTTTGCCAGCCGCTATCCCGGAAAAATGCACGCCTGTGGGCATGATATTCACACCGCAACGATGCTGGGTGTCGCAACGATCCTGCCGCACTATCGTCAGCAGCTCAAAGGCCGGGTCCGGCTGATATTCCAGCCCGCGGAAGAGACGCCAGAAAGTGGCGCTGAGGCGATGATTGCGGACGGCGCGGCAGATGGCATCGACTGGGCCGTGACCCTGCATAACAAGCCTGAACTGGCTGCGGGGGAAGTCGCCCTGACGCGCGGGGCCAGTACCGCCTCCAGCGATGAATTCGACGTTACGGTGCATGGCGTATCGACCCACGCGGCACGTCCTCACATGGGCACCGATCCGATCATCGCGACCGTGCATCTCATCAGCCAGCTACAGACCCTCATCTCGCGTGAACGCGATCCCGCTCACTCCGCCGTATTAACCATCGGGCACATTCAGGGTGGTACCACCCACAATATCATTCCCGATAGCTGCCTGTTTCAGGGCACCATCCGTACTAAGTCGCCGGAAGTACGCGCTGCTATGGAAACCTCGTTTAAACGGATGTGCGAAGGGGTGGCGCTGGCGCAAAACGTGCGGGTGGAGGTTAACTTCCAGCGTGGCGTGCCGCCTCTGATGAATGACGATCGCCTGATCGATTCACTGGAACAGATTCTGTCGCATCAGTTTGATAAGCCCATCATCGCGCAGCCCAGCGCCAGCTTTGGTGCCGAAGATTTTTCACTGTTCACGGAACGGGTACCGGGCTGCCAGATTCATATTGGATCGGCCACGCCGGGCCGTGACGATCACCTGCATAACTCCGACTATCAGCCGGACGAACGCAGCATTACCGCCGGGACGCAGGCGCTGACCCGCCTTGCAATTGATTTACTCTCTTAATAATAAATAAATGAGGTTTATATGATGATGCTTAACCGCCTGTTCACGGCTTCTCTGACCGTGGCGCTGCTCGCCACTTCCGCGTTCAGCCAGGCGAAAGATTTCGGCACCCTGAAGTTTGCGACTGAAGCGGCTTATCCTCCGTTCAACCAGACCACACCGAGCGGCAAAATCGTCGGCTATGAGCCGGATATGGTGGCGGAGCTGGCTAAACGTGCTGGCTTTAAATATGAAATCATCGCCCAGAAATGGTCGGGCATGATCCCGGGTCTTATCGACGGTAAATATGATGCGGTGATCGATGCGGTGACCGTAACGCCAAAACGTGCTGAAGCGATCGATTTTACCCATCAGTACACCGTCAGTGTCTCCAGCTTTGTGACTGCGAAAAAAAGCCCGCTGGCCACGCTGCCAGGCAGCGGCACGATTGTGACGGCGGATGATGACGCCGGCATGAAAAAAGCGATCGACGATCTGAAAACCACCTTCAAAGGGAAAACCATCGCGGTGCAGGTCGCCACCATTCAGGCGGATTTCCTGCAGAAATACCTGGGCGACGTTGCCACTATCCGCACCTATCAGGCGGGTCCTGAAACCTTCGCCGACCTGATGAATGGCCGGGTGGATGCCGTCATGGCGTCTCGTACCAACCTCAACGCCTTTGTGAAAAAACATGCTGAGGCGATCAGCAGCAGCGGCTATGGCTTCTCCGGTGGCGTGCTGGGCGCAGGCTCGGCGATTGGTCTGCGTAAAGGCAACAGTGAGCTGCAGCAGGTGCTGAATCAGGCGCTGGACTCCATGATCAAAGATGGGACGCTGAGCAAACTGTCGATCAAATGGTTTGGCGAAGATGTCGCGCCGAAAGCGTAACCGCTGATGCTGATGAATATTGACTGGCAGATACTGGGCTTCGGGGATGAGGGCTGGGGTGGCGTGCTGCTTAACGCCGCCGCCGTCACCGTCAGCGTGTCGTTATGCGCCTGGCTGCTGGGTGCGTTGCTGGGCAGCGTGCTCTGCTGGATGCAGATTGCCGGTTCACGCTGGCAGCAGCGACTGGCGGCAGGCTATATCACACTGTTTCGCGGCGTGCCGGAACTGCTGGTGATCTACCTCTTCTACTTCGGTGGACGACAGGTGGTCTCCACCGTGGGCACCGCGCTGGGCTTCCCGGGACCCTTCGATGTGAACGGCTTTGTGGCGGGCGCGATTGCCATCGGGCTGATCTCCGGTGCCTATCAGAGCGGGGTGTTCCGTGGCGCTTTCTACGCCATTCCCGGCGGAACGCTGGAAGCGGCGACCGTGACCGGCATGGGACGGCTGATGATGTTTCGTCGCATTATCGTGCCGCAGGCGTTACGCACTGCGCTGCCCGGCATGGGCAACCAGTGGCAATCGGTGATCAAAGAGTCGGCGCTGGTCTCGGTAACCGGACTGGTGGAAACGATGAACCAGGTCTCCACCGCAGCCAACTCCACCCAGATGTCCTTTTTCTTCTACAGCGTGGGTGCGGTGATCTACCTGATTATCACCACCTGTTCCGATATGGTTTTCCGCTACGTGGAAAAGTTTGCGATGCGCGGTCAACAGCGCGTGAAGGGGTAAGGAGTCCACGTGGATATCATGTTTTTACAGCAGACGTTGCTGGCGCTGCTGAAAGGATTGCCGCTGACCATCAACCTGGCGCTGCTCTCACTCTTTGGCGGCGGCGTGCTGGCGCTGCTGCTTAACCTGCTGCGCATGACGCGTGTTGGCAGCGTTTTCTGTCGCTTCTACGTCTGGCTATTTCGCGGTACGCCACTGCTGATCCAGATCTTTATGGTCTATTACGGCCTGGGCAGTTTACCGGCGGTGCGGGAAAGCTTGTTCTGGCCGCTGCTGCGCGATCCCTACTGGTGCGGCTTACTGGCGCTGATTCTCAATGATGCCGCCTACACCTCGGAGATCCTGCGCGGCGGGCTGCGTGCCGTCAGTCAGCAGTCGCTGGAGGCCGCTAAAGTCTCAGGCATGTCGTCGTATAAAATCTTTACCCGCATCACCTTACCGATTGCGATTCGACAGGCATTGCCGGCCTACAGCAATGAGATCATCTCGATGATCAAAGCAACGTCGCTGGTCAGCACTATCAGCCTGATGGAGATGACCGGCATTGCCGACTCGATAGTCTCTTCCACTTTCCGGGCGCTGGAGGTGTTCCTGAGCGCGGCGGTGATCTACCTGATACTCACCATGCTGGTCAGCAAAGGCGTATCGATGCTGGAACGACGCTTATCACCTTACTATTTTGGAGCACGCTCATGACCGCACCTACCATCATGCTGAGTCATCTCAGAAAGAGTTATGCGGGACACGAAGTGCTGCACGACATCAGCCTGACCGCGCAGGATGGCGATGTGATATCGCTGATTGGTGCCAGTGGGTCGGGCAAAAGTACGCTGTTACGCTGCATCCCGTTTCTTGAAGTACCACAGGCGGGTGAAATTGCGGTGGGCGAGGTGAACGTCACGCTGGATAACGCCGACGAAAAACTGAGCCGCGAGCAGCGTCGTCGCATCAAGTTGATGCGAATGCAGCTCGGCTTTGTATTTCAGAGCTTCAACCTGTGGCCGCATAAAACGGTGATGCAGAACATCATTGAAGCGCCGGTTCATGTGCAGAAGCGCAGCCATAAAGAGGCGATTGAAGAAGCAGAAGCGCTGCTCCATAAAGTGGGACTCTATGCAAAACGCGACGCCTGGCCGTCGCAGCTTTCCGGCGGACAGCAGCAGCGCGTGGCGATTGCACGGGCGCTGGCGCAGCAGCCAAAAGCGATACTGTTCGATGAGCCAACTTCAGCGCTGGATCCGGAGCTGGTGGGCGAAGTATTGCGGGTGATCCGCAGTCTGGCGGAAGAGGGACGTACCATGATTATCGTCACCCATGAAATGGGCTTTGCGCGCGACGTGTCGAACAAAGCGGTGTTTTTGCACCAGGGCATGATTGAGGAGTCCGGTTCGCCGGAGCAGGTGTTTCTCGATCCGATCTCGCCACGCTGCCGCGCCTTTGTGAACAGCCACTTTGAGCGCAATGCAGGCTGAAGCAGCAACCTGATAAGGCTGACGCGCGGAAATTTCATGTTTTGAGATCAGAAAACCCCCGGAAGATTTTCCGGGGTTTTTTACATCAGCCAGACCACGTTATCCAGAACGATCAGCGCGATCTTACGCCCGGTCCTGAGACGATGCAGCAGCAGGGCGGCCCGCTTCAACCATTGCCTGCCATTGCTGATAGCTGGGGCGGCTCTGGATTTTTGCATACCACGCTTTCAGGGCGCGACATTCGTCAGGAACAGCAAGATTCACCAAAGTCGCGAAAATCATTCCGCCGGTTACGGCGATATCCGCCATCGAAAATGTATTGCCCGCGACATAAGGTTGTGAGCGTAAAACGCCGTCAAAGTAGTGCATCCCTCTGATGGCCTTTTCACGCATCTTCGCACCCCATTCCTGATTCTGATAGAGCTCCACCTCCGGCCCCAGTCCTGCGGTGGCATGATGGAAATAGACGCTGACTGCATCAAGAAATTCGATCTCAGCCCGTTTGGTCATCATATGGATAACGCCTTTTTCTGCCGGCGTGACGCCAGTCAGAACCGGATTGTCATCCAGCACATCGAGATATTGCGTAATGGCGGTGCATTCAGCGATCAGCGATCCGTCATTCAGCGCTAAAACCGGCAGGGTTCCTGAATAATTGATCGCTAAAAATTCAGGTTTTTTATGCTCACCTTTCCACAGGTTGACCGGAATAAATTCGACCTCAGAAACTAATCCCTTTTCCGCCAGGGCAATCCTGACCCGTGCAGGATAAGGGCCATCATACCAGTCATAAATCTTCATCGCGGGGAGTGACGGAACTGCAGATGCATTGTGGATATCAGTCATGATTAAGTTACCTACCTGTCAATTGGTAGTTGGATTGTCGTACCGAACTTTTCTCCTGTCAATCCCTGTCTACCAGTTGGCAGGTAAATATTTTCCCCTTATAATGCGTCTCCACCTCCTGAAGGAAAACTGAGTTATGAGTCTGAACGCGCGTGAAGCCATTCTGGCCGCAGCAAAAAGTGCTGCCCAGAATCATGGCTATAACGGGATTAATTTTCGCAGCATCGCTGACGAGGTAGGCATCAAGAATGCCAGTATCTATTATCACTTCGCCAGTAAGGCCAATCTGGGGGCCGCGGTTGCCAACCGATACTGGCAGGATACGGCTGAGGATTTAAAGACTATACGCGAGCAAAGTGCCTCACCGGATGAGGCGTTGCAGCGCTATCCGCAGATTTTCCGCAAGTCGCTTGAAGATGCCAACCGGCTCTGTCTCTCCAGCTTTATGGCGGCGGAATATGAAGATCTGCCCGAGGAAGTGAAGCGTGAGGTTCAGTGTTTTGTCGATGCGAACGTCGAGTGGCTGACTGAGGTCCTTTGCGAAAAGTCGCCCGATAACCCGGAGAAAAATGCGCAGCGTGCGCTGGCAATCTACACCGCAGTTGCCGGCGCGCAGTTAATAGCCCGCACGCGCCAGGATATAACCATTTTTGATAACCTGATTGCGACCTATCAGGAGAGCGGCCTGATTCCGCTGTCACACTGAATTAAAACGGCACCGCGCCTGAAAGAGATGCAGGCGTCAGCACTCAGAGCTTCAGGGCTATCAGTGAAAGCAGCAGTGAGTATTCAGGGTTAAATCGCACTATGGCGCAAGCCGCCTGCCAGTTGTGTGAACACGTCGATCATCTTTGGCAGCGCCTTTTCCGGCTCGCTGCTGGAAGCGACCCACAGTGCGGCATTCAGCGCCGCGCTGTTCAGCAGATGAGCGGCGGCATCGGCGTCGACCGGCTTCATTATCCCGCTGTCGATAAGACGGGTAATCGTTTCACGCGTGGCTTCCAGGCAGCTGTTCTGGCTGGGCCATTGCGAGGGATCTCCCAGGAAAGCCGGGCCATCGCGCAGCACAATGCGTTGTACTTCGTTATCCATTGCCATGCGGATGTAGGCGATGCCTTCCGCCACCAGCTTTTCCCACGCATCGCTCACCCCAGACGCTGCCGCTTTAGCCTGCTGGGCCATTTCGCCATCAACCTGTGCGACGACCGCCGCAAGCAGCCCCTTTTTGTCACCAAAATTGTGGTAGAGCGCCCCGCGAGTCAGACCTACGCTGGCCGTCAGTTCATCCATTGATGCGGCGGCAAAGCCTTTTTCGGCAAAGGCTGTGCGTGCTGCTGCAATCAGTTTTGCCCGGTTCTCTTCCATTGTTTCAGCGCGACGTTTAGCGGCCATATACTCTCCTTTCACATACGCGAGGTATATTAATTGACATACGCGACGTATGTGTGATTAATGTGACATACGCCGCGTATATTAAATCAAACTCGTGTGCGCTGCATCCTGCAATCCGCTAAAGGCTATTGAGGAAATTCTATGATCACCCGCGAACCCATTTTTCCTGCTAATCGTCACGCTCTCTATGAGCAGCATGGTTATTCAGCGGCTATACGCTCAGGCGATCTGCTGTTTGTCTCTGGTCAGGTGGGCAGCCGTGCCGACGGCACGCCGGAGCCCGATTTTGCTGCTCAGGTAGAACGGGCATTTGAAAATCTGGCAGCCACGCTCGCTGCGGCAGGGTGTACCTTTGACGATCTGATCGATGTCACCACGTTTCACACCGATCCGGAGCAACAGTTCGAAACCATCATGCAGATAAAGCAGCGCGTTTTTCCGCAGCCTCCCTATCCTAACTGGACAGCGGTGGGTGTGACGTGGCTGGCGGGATTTGATTTTGAAATTAAGGTGATTACACGCATTCCCGATCAGCGGGACCAACGGAGCCTGTCACAGAGTGTATAAAGCATGAGTGGCAATCAGTCTGTCAGGTACTTTACACAGGAGACGGGCGCTGCGATGACATGCCGGACGTTAAATAAGCTGGCATCACATACAGGGATGTCCCGCGCTGCATTTGCAAAACATTTTGGTCAGACGGTTGGAATTACTCCCATAGAATATCTGACGCAATGGAGGATGCCGCTCGCCAGCAATCATCTGCAAAATTCAGGCGAGACGATTTCAGGCATGTCTGCCGCGCTGGGATATGAGTCGGAGCGCCTTCAGAAAAGCATTTAAGCGTGTTACTGGCGCTCCACCAGGAAAGTAAATTCGTTCGAAAAAGTTTTGAAGGTTAATCGAAAACCCCATTAATTACGGCGGTCACGACAGCGGTGCTCAGGGCTATCAGCACAAGATTATCTCCGACGGCTCGCCATTCGTAACCAGGGTAATAGGGCAGCTCATTTAGCATTGATGCTGGCAAACTTTTTTTGGCGATACCCGGAGGCAAAGGTTTACCACGCGCAACTTTTTTAGCTATTCCTGGCGGCAAAGACTGATAGCCGACAAGGCCATAATTGACGGCAAGTTTACGTGCAAGAGAGTAGTTGATATCTGACTCGACGTGATCGGGTCGTCCTGCGTTCTTACGATTTCCATGTTTTTCTTTCGGACCCGCATTACCATGCCCCTTGTTTCCGTGCTCTCCGCTTTTGCCGTTATTACCCGGGTTTCCGCTATTACCATTACCCTGGCCGCCACCACCGTTGCCGTTGCCCGGATTTGCGAAAACGGGCGCAGCAAGCACGGTACAAGATATCACCACCGCAAATGCGGCTTTTAAAGCGCGAGATTTGAGCATGTGATCTTTCCTTAATATTATTCAGTAATCTGAACCAGAAAATATAAAGCGATGTAAGGAGGTAACATGAGCTCAACCTCTTCACATTATTATGTCACCTGTTAGTTATTACCCAGCATTAAACGGCCGACAACCACATAGCAACCTTAAGAATTATCTCAAAGTAATCAAAGAAAAGCTGTACGGTGTTTTGATATTTCGTATAAATTTTATGCTGAAACCCTTGCTAACAATAGATAAATTTTCGGCTTTAAGCGAGGCGGAATACATTTTCGTTATTTTTATGCTGCTGCAATGCATTGTTTATACTTGCGATTACCTGACATTACTACAACGCTTAATAACTCTGCTACATAAGGTACCTTAAGCGAGACAGAAACCATGTCGACTCATGAGACGGAGCAGGTAATTTTGAGCAGAACTTTTCTGATATCGGTCTTCCCATAATATTCAGGATTACAAAATGAAAAATAATAAAAGCTATAAAGGATGGCTGGCTATATCAGCCGTCGTCGCTCTGTGCAGCACTGCCACCGTACAGGCTGAGACGCAGACAAGCGCCCCGCAGGGCGGGAATACACCGCAGACCGTAAAGAGTGACAAGCTCAGCCCTGGTGATGAAAAAGCACTGAAGGATATGGCGCAGGCCAATATCAATGAAATTGCCGCCGCCAAAATTGCGCTGAACAAAACACAAAGCGCAGAAGTTAAAACCTTTGCACAGAAGATGGTCGAAGATCATGGCAGTGCCCTGACAAAAGTTCAGGCGGTTGCTAAGCAAAAAGAGGTGACATTACCGACTGCGCCAGACGCTAAACATAAGGCCATGGCCGACAAGCTGGAAAAGCAGAGCGGCGGTGCCTTTGACAAAATGTATATGGAAAATGCCGGAATAATGGATCATAAGATGGTGCTGTCGACGCTGAAGAGTGACGCGACGAAGATAAAGGATCCGGATGTGAAGGCGCTGGCCGACGCGCATACCCCTGTTGTAGAACAGCATCTGAAATCCGCCCAGCACATGGCGATGTAACCGGGCTGGCCGGTTCCGAATTATCCGCAAGCGCTGTTACGGGATCATCGGGACCAGCCAGAAACGACATAATCCACCATCGGCTGGAGTTTCTCTCTCGTTACGCCAGCCTTTGCCTGAACAGCCATGCCCTGCGCTCAGCCACAGCGGTATAACTGGGTTGAAATGCGAGCTTCAGGAGCCATCAAGCCCCAGCGTTTCACGACGCAGGAAGGCCCAGTCAATCAGAGCAGTCATTGATGGCCCAAGCGCTTTACCCAGATCGGTAAGTGAGTACTCAACACGCGGAGGGACTTCGGGATAAACCGTGCGAGTCACGATGCCATCCTGTTCCAGTTGCTTAAGCTGCTGGATCAGCATTTTTTGATTTACGCCCTCAATCCGGCGCTCCAGCTCTGAAAAGCGCAGCGGGCCTTTAGCGGCGAAAAGCTGACAGATAATAATTGTCTTCCATTTTCCTTCAATAATCTTCAGCGCTTCGGTGGTAGCCTGAGCCCACACCAGTCGCTGCTCCGGAATATCACAACGCCAGTCTCTTTCCATACTTACCTTCAGGTTAGTAACCCACTATTTTGTCGGTTCTTGTTGTTTATTCAGTGCATATGTAGGGTATCTCACTTCATCACAGAATCAGGAGCGAAATATGAAAATCGGCGTAATTGGCACAGGTAATATCGGTGGAACCCTGGCACGTAAGCTGAGTGAAGCGGGGCACAAGGTAAAAATCGCTAATTCACGCGGAGTTGATGGCGTGCGTGATTTTGCGGGTGAAATTAATGCAGAAGCCACAGACATCAGGGGAGCGGTTACAGACGTGGAAGCCGTGATTCTCTCCATTCCACTGCCTGCACTTAGCAGCCTGCCTGATGGGCTTTTCGATCACCTGCCACCCCATGTCCCGGTGATCGACACCAGCAATTACTATCCTGGCCTGCGTGACGCACCGATTACTGCACTGGATAATGGGCAGACCGAAAGCGAATGGGTTCAGGAGCAAATCGGACACCCTGTGGTTAAAGCTTTTAATAATATCCTTGCCGACTCGCTCGCCGATCTGGGCCAGCCGCAGGGAAGTCGGGGGCGTCTGGCGGTTGCCGTAGCGGGAGATCATCCTGAAGCAGTGCATACGGCCATGTCACTGGTTAACGACACCGGTTTTGATCCTGTGTTCTCTGGGACTATCGCTGAATCATGGCGTCAGCAGCCCTGCACGCCTTGTTACTGCTGTGACTGGGAAGCGCCCGTGATGCTGCGAGCTCTGGCGTTGGCCAGAAAGGGAGAAGGTCAGGCTCGGTTGCCACAGCTTTATGCCAGTTTCGCGACGCTGGGTGATGCACCCTCTCATCAGGATATTATCGAAAACAACCGTGCCATAAACTGGCCGGTTTAAATCGCCCGGCAAGGATAATCTGTCTGCATTGAAGTTCTGGATAAAGATTGTTCTGAGAATATTTTTGCATAGTGGCTCTGGCTCAGGCATCTGGTCCACGGTATTGCTCTGCAGGCTTGTCCTTAAGCCTGAGAGATCCAGATTACTCTCCGGGAAGTGTGCTAATAAAGTCACGATAGGTATGCAGTGGGCGGCCAGGCAGGGTGACCAGACGTTCCCGGTCGCCCTCTTGTGGAATCATCCCATCACTGACGTAACGTTCAGCCATCAGCCGCATTTCATACGCCATCCAGCGCGGCATAAACTCCGCCATATTGGCTTCGAATGCATCCGGATTATCTCCTCCATAAATTACCGGACGGCCCAGAAGCTGTTGCCAGGCTGCTGCTGCCTCTTCTCCGTTGAGCGTATCCGGCCCCACGAGATTGAGCGTTTCGACCGGTAATTCTTCGCTGGCCTGGTCGCGCCTTATCAGTTCAATTGCCGCCACTTCAGCAATATCCAGTGTGTCGACCATTACAGTTACGGATTATCAGACCTCTTTACGGCCCAGATAACGCTCTTTCATCAGTGACAGTTTTATGCCGATATCCAGCGCCGGCGATGGCGGCATGAAACTGGCCTTGCCCAGCGACAGCATATCCGCGATATGCGGGTTGTCCTGTTTCATCATGTAATCTGCCAGCAGACTGCCCGCTACGGTCTGTTTTGAAACACCTGCGCCGTTACAGCCACCCGCCGTACAGATAAATTTGTTCAGCATGCCCCATTCAGGCGCGCTGTTTCGCGTAACGCTGATGGTGCCGGACCAGGTATGGGCTATCTTCACACTGCCCAGGGTCGGATAGACTTTATGAAATAAGCGCTGATGCAGCCGGGTTGCCTGCCAGGTCTGCGCGGCATTCACCTGACCGCTGAGTGCGGGTATCACGTGCTGGCGAATCAGGAAACGGCGGTCTGAGGTAAAACGGAAGGTTGCTCCGGCAATCGCATTAACCGGCGTAAGCCCCCAGCTCTGCATGAGGGGCAGAGTAGCCAGTTGTTCATCGGTCAGCGGATCGGTGATGCTGGCGAAGGTCGCCATTGCGGCCTGCCGCGAAAGCCCTGGTCGCAGTTCGGGTGATAATGCGTTGGTGGCCAGCATCACCTTTGGCGTTTTGATGATGCCAAACGGTGTCAGCACTTCAGCCATGCTGCCGTAGCGAATCCCCAGCACTGGCGTGTTATCGAAGCGTTGAACATTTTCAGGTAAAGAGTGGTTTAGCCCGGCGATCAACTGCGCTGGATTAACCAGCACACAGCCAGGTGTATATATCCCTTTGCTGTAAAAGCGCGTGCCGAGTTTTAAGTAAAGCTCCTCGCTGTCTGACATCTGCCACGGCTCATCCATTAAATCGAGGTGGCTGGCGTACTCTTTTAAAATACGATCACTGCCACGTTCAGCCTGGCAGTGATATTTACCGACCTGTTCCCAGTCACACTGAAGATGATGCTGAGAAATAACCTGTTCCAGTTGACGAATGCCTTCCTGAAGCAGGTTACGGTAAGCGTTGGCCTTTTTTAATTCAGCGGTCGAACTGCCAATATTATGAGGCAGACCGATAACAAACCCGGAATTACGTGCCGATGCGCTTTCCCGTGTGCTGTGCGCGTCGACGATGATAATTTTCAGGCCAGGATTGATTTCAGCCAGGCGGCGCGCAAAGGCAACACCTGCAAATCCCGCGCCGATGATAACCCAGTCGGCAGTGATATCCTCTCGCAGCATGGGCTGCGGCGTAAAACAATGCTCACCCGCAGGCCAGCCCAGTTGATTGTGATTAAATGGTATCGATGCGTAGCGCAATTCCCTGTGCCTTCTCTGAAAAAATAAAAGAAATTTATAAGTGAAACCGGGATATCTATGCCAGCGGTAATCTGACTATTGTTGATTTCAGACAAGTAAAATTCAGGTGGATGATTTTTGAGTTAACAACCAAAGGTGGCGCGAATTTTCGAAGAAGAGAAGAGAAGAAGAGAAGAAGAGAAGAAGAGAAGAAGAGATTATAACGCGACTGTTATGGGGTTTATTTTCTGATGTCAAAGACTGAAAAAAGCGATCTGCAGAGGCGATATATTCATGTGGTCCGAGCAGGGGAGAGCGAAACGGAACAGGTCGCGCTGTTAACTGGCAATTTCGAGTGAGAATCCGCCCGTGAAACCAATGCCTGCACGGCATCAAAGCGTTTTATAGATTTCAGCAATCACCTGCATCGTTGCCTCTTCTACGGTTCCTTCATTGCGACATAAAAACCAGCCGTGGTTGGTAATCTCCTGCTCGAACGCTCTGGTGCAAGCGACATGCTCTTCCAGCCTGTGAATCACTGTACTCCCCAGCCCACGCGATCGTGCCGCGGCTCGTTCCCATGAAATCTCAGGTGCCGTGACCACCCCAACATGCAGGTCTGGCGCTCGCACATTGAGCTCAATATTTCGCTGCAAAATCTCTGCAAAGGGCATCATCCGCCGAAACGCGGCATCAGACGGATACCAGCGATCCATCAGGATAATGCAGTTCCCGGGCTGTTTAGTCAGTACGTTCTGTGAAATCCAGGCACGGCTAACGGCAAAGCGTTCACAAATATCCCGTTCAAGATCAACGGAGGGATTTCTGGCGAGCCTGTTAACCAGCGCCATTGTTTCCGCCCTGAAGGGATCGCTTTTTTGCTCGCTAAGTCGGATCACCTTCCTGTTATCTGCTCTTAGCACTTGCGTAATGGACTCCAGCAGAGTGGTTTTACCGGTTCCCTTGGGCCCATCCAGAGAAACAAACAGCTGACGACTCATGCCTGGAATGAGAAGTGAGGAAAGATTTTTGTGAATCGTGCATCCGGTAAAAACATCTTATTTTCCTGGTTTGAACAGCTGAACCTACATCGTTCTCTGTAACCGTCAGGCACGTCAGCGTGAACATGATTTTTAAACAGACCCTGGTGAACACGCTGGTAACGGTTCTGACTCACGAGTTTATAGAACAGGATGTTAGTCAGGTAAGCTTAATAGTTGAGGCCTGTGCGGTGTAGTTTAAGGGAAGCGTCTGGAAAACGGAAAAGATCGTGCCTGTTCTGCCATTTACCCATTCAAACGCATGTCCTTAATCGCAATAACGAGCCCTCAAAGGCAATCCCCCGGTACGTGCAGGAATCTGGCGAGTAGAAATTATCTATATTATGCTCATAAGCCCTTGTTAAATTGATCCTAATCCAATCCTGCCTAAGGTGGTTAAATGTCTGACGAAAGGGAAATCAAACTGGAGACTGCTTTAAAACTGGCGGCCGATCATCCAGCAGAACGACCTGAGTTTTACCGGGTACTGTTAGATTCATCGCTTTACGTCCTGGGTAGTTCCGGAGGGGCAACGGGTGATGGTGAGGTCGAACTAAAGGCGGGTGAGAATATTTCGATTCAGCACTGGGAAAAACCGGATGGAACGCCTGTCATTCCGGTATTCAGCTCGCTTGCCACCCTGCAGCGCGCCATCAGCCAGGAAAGTAAATACATGAAGTTGCCTGCCAGAGCCTTTTTTGAAATGACGCGGGGAGAGGGTGTGTTTCTTAATCCAGGGTCGGATTACGGAAAGGAGTTTGTGCCGGAAGAAATAGAAGCCATGCTGGCGGAAGGAACGGGTCGCCTGCCGCAGACAAGGGTGGTTGAGGAAGAAACACAGGTATTAGTGGGAGTACCTGCCGTTGTTCCGGACAGGCTTCTGAAAGAGTTATCTGCCTGGTTTGCAAAATGTCCCGGGGTCAGCCGTGCATTCCTGGTTTTAATGCACGACCCGTCAGTCGATGATAAACCGCATTATCTGGTGGGGGTGGAAATGAGCGGTGATGTGCAAGAGGTGATGCGTGGTGCGGGTCTTGTCGCAGCGGATACCTCTCCGGATGGGCAGGCGGTGGATCTGATGCGCCTTGGCCAGAACGACAAAGGTCTGGATTCACATATCAGGTCGCAGTTTACGCCATTCTATGTGCGGAGCATGAAGCAAAAACTAAAGGGCATGTTTGGACGCTGAACGGCTTCTGAATGTTGTCTTGTAACCAGCGTAGTAAATCGGGGGTGACTTTGATCTCCAGTTTCAACAGTGCCAGTGATAGTGACTGAAATAGGTGATCCAGGGCGGATTTATCTATGTCCGCTATGAGCGAGAAGGGGACTTTATGCTTCGGGCTTAATCAGGCGTAACAGAGCGGCCCTGCATATGCGCCTCGTCTATCTGAGTACGTGCGTGAAAGCTCACGCATCAAAGGCTCAGGCCTCGTTAAACCCCTCAATTCGTAAAAATTCTTATCAGCAGTTACCGATCACCGGGTAAATGAAAATCAAAAAGACCCACATTAATTGACGATTAGTGCGCTTAAGCACAGGATAATCCCTTTATAACTATACGTTGATTAAACAACATTAATCTTTCTTAATACATTCAAGTATCTTTACTGTTTGCGTGAAAAATGCACTCTTTCCACAGAGTTACAAAGTTGTTTTTCCCTCCGCATTCAGCCCGCTTATAACTTTATGGCGGTAACAAAAATAATACCGTTTATAAAAAGATTCTTAAGAGGGATGAATATGAAAACACTGACAAGAAGACATTTTATGGCTTTTGCGGCAGGAGGAACGGTCGCGCTTGCGGCGGGTCAGGCCATGGCACATGACAACGGCGTAAAGACGTTTCCGGCAGGGAGCGGAGGACGAGATCCCGGACCACATGACCCTATTCGTGAGGCTGAAAGTCCGGACATCGTTAATCCGCCCGTTACCGACAGCGGAACGCTGCCAAACCTTCACTTTTCTTTCAGTGATGCGCACGTACGCAAGGGAAGCGGTGGCTGGACGCATCAGGTGACGCAGCGGGAGCTGGGCATATCTACGACGATTGCGGGTGTGGACATGCGCCTCAATGCCGGAGGTATTCGCGAACTGCACTGGCATAAAGAGGGGGAGTGGGCTTACATGACTTATGGCAACGCGCGGATTACCGCTTTTGACGCCAGCGGAGGATGGTTTGTTGATGATATCGCTGCAGGTGACCTATGGTATTTTCCGCCCGGTATTCCCCATTCGATTCAGGGTCTCGGTCCCGACGGCTGTGAATTTTTACTGGCTTTTGACGACGGAAATTTTGATGAGGATAGCACTTTTCTGCTGTCAGACTGGTTCAGGCATATTCCCCCGGAAATTCTCGCCAAAAACTTCAGGGTTCCGGTATCTTCATTTTCTCACCTGCCTTCACCTGATGATGAGTACATTTTTGCCGGCAACGTTCCGGGCAGCCTGGAATCAGACAGTATAAAAGGCGGGGTGAAGTCGAAAATCCGCTTTACCCACAAGATGCTGGCTCAGGATCCGGTACGCGCGCCGGGAGGAACCGTCAGGATTACGGATTCATCTAATTTTCCGGTTTCAAAAACGATTGCTGCCGCACTGGTAGAAATTGAGCCAGGCGGACTGCGCGAGCTGCACTGGCATCCTAACAATGATGAATGGCAGTATTACCTTGAAGGAGAGGGACGGATGGGGGTCTTTGCATCATCCGGTCAGGCAAGGACTTTTGACTACCGCGCCGGCGATGTGGGATATGTTCCTTTTGCTATGGGACACTACATCGAAAACACCGGTAAGGGACCACTGCGTTTTCTAGAGCTTTTTAAAAGTGATTACTATGCCGATATTTCGCTTAACCAGTGGCTCGCCAGTACACCAGCTGAACTTGTCCGGCAACACCTGCACCTGGATGAAGAGTTTATGAACATGCTTTCACTTAAAAAGAACCCGGTGGTGAAGTAACTGGCTCAGTCGTTACCTGATTAATAAGGATTGACGCTGACTTATTCCTGTTTAAATTAAAGTGTCCGCTTTTAGCATAAAGCGGACACTTATATCGGTAATGCAATACCCCACCTGCCACTTAAAATGGTGCAATAGCATCAGCATTGCTCTTACAGGGATGGGGAAGTCGTTACTAAACTGAGACAGCAGGGCAGTTAAATCATCATGAAGCATCTGCTATTAACAGGGGACATTTCCAGATTTTACCTGGTAGCCAGACATGAAAACGAAGTTTAGCTTATGTCTATCCAGCATCAACTATTCACTTTTCCTGACGATACGTCGTTGAAGTCAGTAAAGGTTAATTGAGCCGATGCCCGGACTCTTGCAAAGAATGGTACTTTTTATTTTGCCAGCAGAAATAATCTGTTTTCAAAAACGAACATTTAATCTGGCTCTGGTTATGCCCTTTATTGTTGCTACGAATTGCGTTTAATGCGTTGAGTGCCGGCTCTGCCTCAGCACCTTTATTGGCGCTGGCCGTTGCGTGCCTGGAATAAGTAAAGCGTCGCTTTATTTCCAACGGCATTGCCTACTTAATAACTGGTATATAAGGAGATTTCGATGGCATTTTCAGGAACGGGCCGCGCCACGGTCATATCGCTGAAAAGCGGTCACCCATTGTCTCAGTCCACTGAAGGAAAATCACAATCTATTCTGAGCGAACCCGCTCTTATCACGCTGCAAAGCTCACCTTCTCAGATTTCTTCTTTTCAGAAACAGGGTGACGATCTCATTCTTAACCTGCACGAGAGCGATACGCTTCGCTATCAGAATTTCTTTACTGAGGTTGCAGGCCAGCAGAGTAAAATGCTTTTCCAGCAGGGAAGTTTATTTCAGGAGGCACAGTTCAGCACAGACGTTTCCGGCGATGCTCAGACTGTCACCACGCTGACACCTGTCTGGCAATCTCCAGCTTCTGCAACATCTCCAATGCCATTCACTGCCAGTCCAGAGTCAGATCCCGCGTTATCAGTCGTAGAGTCTTCCCAAAGCCAGATTCTGATCCCGTCAGGCACGCCGTTAAACGGAGCAGCTGTCGCCCTGAGGGCGACGACCAGCGAAGCCGATTCAACCTTAACGCTTACGCCCCAGGTTGAGTCAGCAACAGCTTCAGATGCCCCCGCCACCTCCGATGCTATGAAGGCCAGCCCCATTCCATTACCGGCGCTGACTCTTGATCCGGTTACCGGCGACAATGCGGTCAGTTACCAGGAGGGGATATACGGCATTATCTTCACCGGCTCCGCCGCCCATCTCCCCTCCGGCACGCCGGTTGAACTGACCCTTGACGGCAGAAGCTGGCAGGGCAGCGTCTACCAGGATCAGTGGCAGGTTCAGCTCTCTGACAGCGACGTGAAAACTATCAAGGACGGCAACCACACCATTCTGGTCAGTGCAACGGATCTGAATGGAAACAGTACCAGCCTCAGCCAGAATCTGCTGCTGATTACCCACTACAACAGCAGCAACCCGAAAGTCACCGTTAACGACATCACGCTGGCGGATGCGGTACAGCATGACGGTCAGACCTGGTACGTTATCAGCGGCACGCTTGAAGCGCCGCTGCCGCTTAAGACTTTTGCGGTGCAGGTTTCTGATACTTTCCACTGGAATTATGCCGTGGTAGAGGCAGATGGCAGCTGGCGCGCGGAAATCAGCGCGTCGGAGCTTTCCCAGGGCGGCAACTTCCTGTCGTTTGGCGTGCTGGATGGTGCCGGAAACTGGTTTGAACAGAGTGGCAATGTCACAGCCGACCTTATTACGCCCGTTGAAGGCGGCGATGGGGTTCCGCCGGTTATCGATGACAATCCAACGGATGGTGGCAACACGCCACTCGCCGATGGTGGCACGCCGATTCCGCCTGTCAGCACGCCCCCTTCTTTAACCATTAATAGTTTTACTGGTGACGGCGTGTTAAGCGCTGAGGAGAAGCTCTCCCCACAGACGTTCAGCGGCACCACAGCGAACCTCGCCGCAGAGAGCACGCTGACCATAATGCTGAACGGTCAGACCTATACCACAACGCCGGCCGCTGACGGCAGCTGGAGTGTTACCCTGCCGTCTGCCGATCTGCAGGTGCTGCCGGTAGGGTCTAACCACATCAGCGTAACCTTTGAAAACAGCGTTGGCGGTACGACCACCGCAAACAAAGTCATTACCGTAGAGGCGTCAGCACCGCCATCAGACGCTATCCCGCCACAGCCGACTATAGACAGGCCGTTTGTTGACGGGTTTATGAACGCACATGAACGCTTCGAGCCTGTTACGCTGAGCGGCTCCACTGGTGTGACCGGGGCGGGCCAGAAGATCGATCTGACCGTAGATGGTGTTCACTATGCGGGCGCTGTGGACAGTCTGGGCAACTGGCTTGTCTCACTCTCCACCGGGCAGCTGATGGAAGCAGATTTAGCCGAGGGGAGTCATTCCGTTACGCTGACCGCCACCGATCGCTGGGGCCAGTCCGGTATCACGGAGACGACGTTTATTACCGATACGCAGGATCCTCTTGTCACGATTAATACACTGGCAGGGGACGGGGTGATCGACAGTCATGAAATCAGCAGCCCGCTGGTGATCTCCGGCAGAGGCGAAGCCGGCAGCACGATTGAGGTTAGTTTTGGGGCCTCCCACTGGAGCGGCATCGTCGATCAAAATGGCCAGTGGCAGTTCTCAGTTCCCGCGGAAACGCTGCAGGGAATGAAGGAAGGGAGCTACCGTGCCATTGCTGAAACAACCGACGAAGCGGGCAACAAAGGTTATGCCTCAGCAGGCGTGCAAATCTTCGCTACTGAGGCGTTGCCGCAGCTGACCCTTGATCCAATCACCGGCGACAATGCGGTCAGTTACCAGGAGGGGATATACGGCATTATCTTCACCGGCACCGCCGCCCATCTCCCCTCCGGCACGCCGGTTGAACTGACCCTTGACGGCAGAACCTGGCAGGGCAGCGTCTACCAGGATCAGTGGCAGGTTCAGCTCTCTGACAGCGACGTGAAAACTATCAAGGATGGCAACCACACCATTCAGGTCAGTGCAACGGATCTGAATGGAAACAGTACCAGCCTCAGCCAGAATCTGCTGCTGATTACCCACTACAACAGCAGCAACCCGAAAGTCACCGTTAACGACATTACGCTGGCGGATGCGGTACAGCATGACGGTCAGACCTGGTACGTTATCAGCGGCACGCTTGAAGCGCCGCTGCCGCTTAAGACTTTTGCGGTGCAGGTTTCTGATACCTTCCACTGGAATTATGCCGTGGTAGAGGCAGATGGCAGCTGGCGCGCGGAAATCAGCGCGTCGGAGCTTTCCCAGGGCGGCAACTTCCTGTCGTTTGGCGTGCTGGATGGCGCCGGAAACTGGTTTGAACAGAGTGGTCACGTCACAGCGGATCTGACTTCTCCGGTCAGTGATAACAGCGGCGATCCGTTGCCACCGGTCACCCCCGATAATCCCACCGATGAAAGCAATACTACGCCAGTGGTCGATATTCCAGGTCAGCCTGCACCTGAAATTGATACGCCATTTGGTGACGGCTGGCTGAACCGTGCGGAGAAAAAAGAGGGCTCGATGCTGACCGGCACAACGGGCGTCACCGGCAGCGGTCAGACGGTATCGGTGATTATTGGTGGTAAACATCACAATGCGGCAGTAAGCGACGATGGTCACTGGAGCCTGCCACTGGCGCCGGGGACGATGAAAACAGGTTTCGGCAAGGGGCAGCATGACATTGTCGTGACTGCTAGCGACGCGGCTGGCCATACGGCTACGATAACGACCAGCTATCAGGTGGATGTCTGCGCACCCAAAATCGCTTTTACTCACCTCACAGAGGGGCAGCAAATCAACCTTGCCTCCAGCCATGATCAGCATGTATCAGGTACGGGTGAAGCCGGTGATATTGTTACTGTCAGGCTTGGCGACCACGAGTGGCAAACCAGTGTGACCAGCAAAGGCACGTGGGCCGTGCAGCTTGAAACACTGGACGCACTCACGCCTGAATCGGGCGAGCACAGGATTACCGCAACTATTCGTGATGTTGCCGGAAACGTTAACCACGTTTCGCAAAACGTCGAGCTTTATATGGCCGAGCCGCAGCCGAAGCTGAGTATTGCAACCGCAGCGCAGGACAACCTGATCAATGCCACTACTGTGATCAGCAGCAACACAGAAGATGGCAGCAATTCGGAAAGCCATAGTGCTATCACACTGGAGCACGCGTCTCTTCATCCTGATATGGCTGACAAACTCCATCTCTCTGGAACAGTAAACAGTGAAACGCTCTCGCTTTTATATTCAAATCTGCACACCAGCCTGAACGGTGCTGCCGATGACGATTCGTTTCAGCTGAATGGTGCGCATGAGGCGTTTGATTTTGCCACGCTTGGGCTGAGATCAGGCAACGCTGAGGTCATTAATCTGGGCGCTTTCAGCAGTAATAGCGTCAATCTGGGGCAAAAAGAGCCGTTGCCAATGAACGACAATGCGAGTGAGGCGCCGACGATAAAAGACGCGGACGGCAATGTGGTTACGCTAAGTAACATTGAAGGCGGCGTCTGGAGCGAGGATGGGCAGTGTATTAGTAACGGTCAGCAGTACGACCTGTATCACAATGCCTCTGCCAGCCATGAAGGTTCGCTGGCTGATATCCTGATGCAACATAATCTTCACTTACAACTGGCTTAAATCAGATGGCCGGGGCGGATTTTCTTCCCTGGCCATTTTCCGCAATTAAGATTGCCAGTGAAGCGCATACGAGTGCCCAGCGTAGCTATTCTCTAATGACGTGCGAACCTACGCTGCCGGTATAGGGAAGACTGACGTCAGGCTAATTTCCGCTATGAGCGAAAAGCGGAACATTAAAAATAATGACATTGTTCAGACCCCATGTCCGCAGCTGACTAAAGTGAAAATAAAATGAACAAAAGCAGTCTTAAAGCGTTTTCCCTGTTACGTGTTCTGACGTTGACGTGTGTGCCCATGTTTTTACTGGGTTGCGCCAGTGCACTTTGCCCTTTTGGCACCACTGAAGGCACGGTACCGGACTTTAAAAATAGTTACTGGAGATCCACAGATAAAAAACCGGCTAAGACTAATGAACAAGTCCTGGAGGAATGCACCCATGCTGCCGATGCTGAGGAGCAACGGCTTTCGCAGATCTATCTGCAGATGTGTAAAACCGGACGTTTAACCGCAGAAAATCAACATTTTGCACAGAAATCACTCGGCAATCCACTCTATTCTGGCCTGGAACCAGTAAAAGCCGTCCCCCAGCATCAATCAGATGATTCAGTTGAAGCTCAGCTGAAATGGTCGATGTCTTATAGCGATAATCCTCAGGAGTTCAAAGAAAATTGTGGCTCTTACATTGAAAATAACGCAGCGGAACGGTCCAGCACCATGCTGGGTTTACAGGCGGGCCGTTACAAAGAGCAGGTTTTTAAACAGTGCATGGCAGAAAACCATATGGCGCTCATTGTTCCAAAAACTGAATTCAGTCAGTGCAAGTCGATAGGGTGGTAAGCAACCACAGGCCTGACCTCTATACCAGGCAAAATATAATGTGTCCGCTAAAACTCATCATCTATTTATGTCTGTAAACCGGGTTCATTAGCCGTGCCCAGCACACCGGGGTTTTTAAACCTGCGCCACCAGACAAGTAAGCATGGGAAGATGAGAAAATGATTACACTGAAGATTTACGCTCCGTACCCCAGAGAAACAGTGTTATGTGGGCAGATATAAAATTAAATGCGGGCTATGCTGCAGAATGCATGATCCCGGAAAAGCATTAATTATGTTGAATAGCGTTCATGCCAGGCGGCGCGCTTGCCGTTTACCTTCGGTCTGCACTATCTGATGTGATACCAGGATAGCGGTTAAAGGGAATAACACATGAAGTCAAACCATAGTATCTTTGTCAGGATAGGGTTAATTACTGGAGTGTTTCTGATTTTTATTTTCTTAAAATATATTTTCGATGCAAGTCGGCCAATGCAAAGCGATGTGCGTGGCAGGCCTGTCCTTAATGTCTGTAGCGAATCTGTTCATGGTAAATTTAACCAGAATGGTGAGAGAGATAACTTATTTCAGGTAAGTCAGCAATGTTCAAATGATATACGGCCTGTTTTCAGTAACTATGTATCCATTAAGAACAATATTTACTGGGTGAGTAAAATTAATTACGAACACTCTCCCTGCATTACTGGGACGGGCGATACTTCAGGTTTAATTTATAACATCACTTCCTGGGGTTGCTTAACAGCAAAGCCCATGCAGGTCAATAAAATAGAAAAGCGCGATCTTTATTTAGTGGCTAAATACTCCTCTGCGTTTCGACCGGTTGATTACGTTAAGACTACCCGGCCATACTGGCAATCGGAACAATTAGCGAGCTACGCGCAAGATGAATCGTCTGTATATTTCCGGAGCGAGAAGATAAAAGAGGTTAACCCGGAAGATTTCCAGGTTATTTTTCCATTTGGAAAGGATGATAAATGGCGTATTTACAATGTCTTCAAAAGTAATGGCTCAACCTATGTCGGTGGCTATAATGTTGGTGATTTAGATCTGAGTAAATTTCATCTTCTTTCTGTTGTCTCCTGTCCGGAGCATGGGCTCACCAGATGCACGGGATATAGCAATCCAGATACCTTTTTTCGTGCGGGAAACTGGGGGCGCGGAGTGATTGGTCACATCGGGAATGATGTCATCTTTTTACAGCCTGAAGTGATCAGTCGCTTCTCAAATATGGCTTCACCAGACATGTTTATGTTTGCGTCATCCGAGCGTATTTATCTTTATAGTTACAGTAAATTTTACGAAGTGGTTGAAGGTGAGACAGGATTACAAAAGAAACTTGTCGAGATGGATAAACAGTATTTCGAGCAGAATCCATGATTATCTGGCAGGCAAAATGTGATCACGTGCTGTCACGTAAACATTATCTAATTAACATCCAGGTGAGTCTGTAATTGAAACTGCTCTCAGGGGGGGGGGGAAACATCCGAATTCCGACACCCTGGACTAACCTGTTTCTATATGTCTGGCTGAAAAATGATACCATTAGTTCTTTTCATTAACGGTCCTGCTGCACCGATCCTGATTGATATAATACGCATTAATCCCAGTAAACCAGATAAGCAAGTGCGGCAGCTGAACAGAAAGCATAGGGGCTTAAAAGCAAAATATCCGAATAAGGCGTTTCACATATCCTGATAACAGGCCATGCCAGTACAACCAGCCACATGAAGAGCGCAGAGCACACGATAAAAAAGCTCCCCTTCAGGGCAGCGTCAGGATAAAATCGCTTTGAAATCATCGCTAATGGCATGCCGATTATCATTGAGCCCATCGTGGTGCCAATAATACTCACCATAACAATGAAAAAATAAGTAAAAATTAAACCCACTACGGGTGTACTGCTTTTTCCCAAGGAAAGATAGGTTAAAACCAGTAATGAACCCACGACACTACTAAATATTGCTGATATCACAGATACCCTAATCCAGTTGTCGTCAATAATGTTCGGCATAATTTTCTCTATGTCTGAGCAGCTATATTGATGCAGCTTACTCGCTTAAATTTTCGGCACGGGCTTGATCGCAAAACAGGCTTCCGGCACAGCATCCTTTTGCTGACCTGTGACGGGCATCCGGCAATAAGGACATTAAGGCCGCCTGTCAGGGTATTTAGCGCCAGGCCAGTGAGCGTCTCGCATCCTTAAGGCTGAATCGCTTTACCCTGCTCATCAAGCAGATCCGTCAGGAGAGCCGTTCCATCGCTTCCCACCCGAAATGCCCCGTAACGTGCCTGCGCGAATCTGTCGGCATGACCTTCCTGAAAGAAATAAGCGTTAGTACCGACGGTCAGCGAGCCATAATGTTGATGGTATTTTACCCGTAGCTGATTCGGCTGCAGAGGTTCACCCTGATCAAAACGGGCCTGAGTCGCATGACGCTGCGCATCGAGGTCAACAATCAGGGTTCCGCTGGTGGGCAGGCATGACGCTGACAGGGTCGCGCCACAGGACTCAGCCTGTTGATACAACGTCAGTTCCAGTGGGCGGGTGAGGGCATAATTCAGCGCCATGTAATCACCCTGCATCAGGGATCGCGGGTCAACCGGGGCAAGAGGTAAAATCATGACCGCGCCTTGCTTCAGCAACTGCTCTTTTTGCCAGATACTGACATTGACGGCTATCAGCGCCAGCGCTATCACAGCGCCAGCCAGCCATCGGCTCTGTTTATGCATTTTCACTGGCACCTCCGATTTGTGCAGGTAATACTTTTTTGACTCCCCATGCCAGCCCCAGTAAAACCAGACCGCTGACCAGCAGCAGCAGGGATTTCTGCAGCAGAATTACCTCCAGGAAGTAATACCAGCCAATGACATACAGCACCATGAAACCGCCACTCATCACCAGCAACCCCAGACTCCCCTGATAACGTGCCATCAGAATTAACCACAATCCCAGCCCTATACCCGGTGCATAGAGGGCGGCAGCCCCGCAGATAAGTGCAGCGGGCAGAGTGATAATCGAAAACAGCGGCTTGCTGTGTCTTTTCTGACTGAGCGCACTCAGCACTAAGCCAGCCGCTATCCCTGGGCCAGTCGCAGACTGAAGCGTGGAAAATTGCGATGCTGACCAGAGGAAATCCGTGAGATACGCCGCGTTTATCCCAAGGAAACTCAGCAACATCAGACCACACGGGATGCCATACAGCAGAGAATGTACCGCGTCAGCATACGGCCCTGCCTGTAACCTCAACTGATGACTGACAGTCCACATCCACAAAAATATAACCGCCGCCACCAGTACGGACACAGCAAGTCGCGCAGCCATCGGAGACAGGCAGATCCGGGCCAGAGAGTAGCCCGCCAGCACCAGGAAAAAGGTCAGGGCAGTGATGGCCATAAACCGATAAGTGCGGTCGGGCATCGCCATCGCCATTGCGGCCAGGATCGGCAAGGCAGTCAGTGAACTCAGCATAATAAAGCTGACGTCATTGCTCTGAATTTGCAGCAGAACACCGGTTATCAGCCCGCACGTTGCCGCAATCGCCCATGCCAGCCCGAGGTGATGTTTACCGTCACGCTGACTGCTTAACAGGCCACGTGCAATGGCGGCAAGCAGCAGCGAAGGAATAATAAGGGTGGCAGCATTCGGGTCTTCCAGCAGATCAGTGGCATAGAGCATCAGTATCATCAGTAACAGAATGATGATCGCTGCCACCCAGCCTCCGACGCTTAGCGCCAGCCTCAGATACCAGGGCAGGTCGGATGCGTGACCGCGCTGCTTAATTTCCTCAACCTGCGAGGCGCTCAGCAAACCCTGCTGACGCAAAGTGTCTGTCAGTAAGGTCAGCCTGGCCGGAGCCAGATCGATTGGCCCCTTTTCAACCAGTTTGCGTTGCCATTTCAGCAGAATTGAACCATTTACCGCCACCCAGAATGCCATCAGGATGCCGGTTAAAAACAGATCACCCGTATCGTAGGCTAAAAGAAATAACTGCATAATTAGCGCACAGCCAACAATGGTCAGGCTGGCGATGCCCAGCGTCAGCATGCAGAGATCCGGATAGCGGTAACGGTACAGGTAATAACCTGCCAGCAGGGTGATCACCCAACCGCCCGTGATATAAGGAAGGTGGTCACCGCCGCCCCAGTCAGAGAGGTTTCCGGCCACAATGGCGGTCAGCTGAAGCAGTAAAAATCCCGCCATGATTCGCGAGAACCAGCGGCTTGCCAGCCAGCTCTCGGGCTGATGCGTTATCGCGCGCCACGCCAGCGCTTCCCTGACAATCAGGCAGGCTGCCAGCAACGCCAGATATGCGTAGAGCACAGTGGTCGGGAGCCTGGCTAAACTGTCAGACGCGGCGAGATCCAGCAGTGACGACGGCAGGGTGTTGTAATAGAGCTGGAACGCCAGGTTAGCGACCAGCCAGCTGCAAAACCACAGGCTGTTTTGCCGGGCAATCAGCGCCAGCGGCAGAAGAACGTATAACCAAGCCCGGAATAGCTCCCAGCTGTCAGCACCGGTCTGATAAATCTGTCCATACAGCGCAAAAAGGGCACCGAAGCTTAGCCCTGTCGCCAGTAATGCGTTGCGTGCCAGCGTGCTGTACCAGCGCCACCAGACAATCACCGCTAGCGCGACGATCAACAGCTCAGCCAGGGCAAATTTCGCCATTTTCGGCAGCCAGGCCCAGTTCCAGGCAATAAAGAACACCGCTCCGGCAACCAGAGACAGTAATCCCAGACAGGAAAGAACCGGGATAAGAAACTGACGCCACTGAGCATCTGACGGTCTGATTCCACAGAAAGCAAAGATACGCTGGCAGGTTTCCGGGGTCAGGCTTCCTCCTTTCAGCAGGCGTGCGATCTGGCGACAAAGATACTCTGCCGTCCGTGACGGCATCCCGGTGATGCCATCGGGTGCAAGCTCCCTCATTCTTTCCCTGCCTCTGTTAGCGGTATGACTTTGATGATGAAGTTAACGGCTGTTCTTCCCTGCATTCAATCCGCGTGTCGGTCAGTGACGCTCTGCTAAGCGGCCGATAATTTTGCTGAACAAATGTAAACATCTTTTCCTGGATATAACAGCGTAAATCAAAGGCGTGGGGGAACTCTGCGCAATCTGCCGCATTATTGTGATCAAGTAGTGTCGCGGCCGTATTTGGGCTGCGTGAACATGACATCCGCCCCCGACGAACGCGATCCCCGCAGGCAGGCTTTACTGCTGTACTCTCAGAGGTACCGCATCACCCGCATTGCTGAAAGGTAAGAAGCGTAATGATTATCAGGTGACTGAGCAGGGGACGCTTACGGTTGATGATAAGTTGATTGCCACGACTATTGGCCAGAAGCCGCTAAAGAAACCGCAGTCGGACAGCAAATTGTGGATTGTTAGCTGCCTGAACCGCTGAAATAAACGATTTCCTGAACCGAGGTTTCACTCCTTTATTGCAGGTGATGATGAGACACGGCGTAATACTTTTACCCTGGCCCGTCGCGCATTGATTCAAAGGGGTGAGTTCCTGAGTGGAAAAGCGCATACGCTACCGGACGCCGCGCCGTATTGGGCGAGCGTGCAGAAAACCGCCCATTCGCTGAATCGGATTGCGGGCAGTTGCTATGCTGGCAGAGGTCCAAAGGCGCGGTATGAATCCACCAGTGAATCAAAAAGCGAGATATCTGAGCGACTTCTGGCGATAAGCTGGGCACCAGCAATGGCCGTGAAAATTGCACGTGCTCTGGATTCACTCTCACTTGAATCGCACACCTTCGCAGCCACCAGAAGTCTGTTCAGCCATGCAATGTTCACATCAGCAAACTTCTGTATTTCTGCATTCATTTCAGGAGGTAAGGTATCTTTTTCAGCGCCCATGAAACTGCCCAGGCAGAGACGATTTTCGGCCTCAAGTGATCTTCGGAAGATTTCAGGAAAGCGACGCAGCGCGTCAATGGGTGATGGGCTTTCTGATTCGATCATCTCGAGTGCGAGCGCACCGTCCTCCCAGTATCGTCTGGCAACGGCAATACCCAACTCGGCTTTGCCTGGAAAATAGTAGTAAATACTCGCCGCTTTGATACCCACATCCTGCGCGAGGTCGCGGAAATTCAAACCGTTATAGCCCTGAGATTGGGCAATTTTCCTGGCCGCCTGCAAAATGGCTTCCCTGGTGTTGACGCTCATCTTGATGCCTTTGGTATTGGGATGATCTCTTAAATAGAGAATGCTAATTTACAGCAAACGCTTACCGGGTGACAGGGTGATTGCCATGGAAAACAGTAAGTTCAATGCATCCAGGGTGCTCAGGCAGACGTCATTGCATCATGGTTTAGCAAGTAACATCGACAGCCGACGCTATCATAAGCACTCTGGTCACCGGGAAAGTCAGTAGATAACGAACCCGGCGTACCGGAGTTTACATCGAGTGGCGCTATTACCGGGCTGGCGAATCCAGCTCAGGAATGCCGCTGTTGCGATCGGCGTAGGCCGCCTGGAAGGCAGGACGTTTTGTCCAGCGCTGCCAGTACGCATCTAAGAACTCAAAACGCTCGTCCAGTGGAGTGGCATTGACCGGGAATTTCGAGAAGGCGATCGCGGTTGCCAGAGTAATATCCGAGAAGGTCGGCGCATCGCCGCCGAGCAGCCATTCGCGGCCGTCTGACAGATGGCGATTAACCAGCGAGGCGTGAGCCAAAGCTTCTTTACGGCAGTGTTCACCCCAGGCCTCATTTTTGGTCAATTCCAGCTTAAAGCCGAGGCCGGTGTGCAACACGTGGAACGCTGTAACGATGCGGTACAGGATATGCACCCACACCCGGTTATCCCACATATTATCCAGACCCTGTTCCAGTGCGGTTTCTCCCATAATCTTGCGGCCCGGATACTCCTGATCAAGATAGCGAACGATGGCAGCCGTTTCAGAAATATAACTCCCGTCAGCCAGTTCAAGGGTAGGCGTTTCGCCCCACGGATTCATATTCAAATGTCGCCAGCCACGCTGCTCTCCTCCAGGAGACATGTCATAGATTGTCTCGGCAAACTGGTCAGCGATGCCCTTTTCATGCATGAAAAGCCGCAGGCGCTGTGGATTAGGAAAGGCCGAAGGTGATGTAAAAAGCTGAAGTTTAGCAGTCATGGTCGATCCTACAGGTTGATGGTTGGGGTATCTAACTAACGTTAGGTAGGCAAACATTAGCGGGCAAATCAACACACGTCAACACCTGTCTAACACTTGTTAGGTTAATTTTTCGGTGATCTTCATGCTTGATACGATATTTCAGCGGAGGCATAGCTGAAGGAGGGGGACAATGACGCCGGAGGGTTGAAAAATGCAAATGAGTGGAGAGGTTCGATTCAAGCGGGTTTTCAGGTGAGTTGCATTTTTGCAATTAATGTCGACTGGTTGCCATTCGGGCTGCTGGCCAACAGGAAGAGCCGGCTGATAGTCCGGAAGCGCAAGGGCCACGGGGTGAGTTAGTAGCGGTTAGATCAACCCATGAAGCCGACTGGTGTCGGCATCATCACTGGTCACAAAAATGAGCGGCCGCTGTGAGCGAAAAGCGGACGTGGGGATTTCAAATACCTTAAAACTGCATGTAAAAAGTAACAGGATCGGAAAAAGACTGTTTCATACAGCAAGCATTCTGTATTGACTCACTTAACTCTGATTTCTTTCATGTTCGATAAGCCACTCTTTACGCGATATGGCTCCACCATATCCGGTCATTTGGCTATTTTTACCGATAATTCTGTGGCACGGAATCACAATCGCAATCCGGTTGGCACCATTCGCAGCGGCAACTGCTCGTACAGCGCCAGTTTTATTCAGTCGCAGCGAAATATCCTGATAGTGTGAGGTCTCCCCATAAGGAACAGTACGTAGTGCATCCCAGACGGACTTTTGAAAATTACTGCCCGGGGCGTCCAGTAAGAGATCAAAGTGACGACGTGTTCCGGCAAAATATTCGCTGATTTCTTTTACTGTCTGCCGGGTATGACTGTTTTCTCCTGTGACAATCCTGGCGTTAAGTAAACGCTGAATGTCGCGAAATTCAGTTTCTAACATCCGGCGATCGGTAAACTCCAGCAGGCAGACTCCCTGCTCTGTGGCACATACAAACATAGGTCCCAGCGCAGTAGTAAACCGGTGAATGACTATTACCTGAGTGGTTCGAGTCGGAGCTGCGCCAGTTAGCCGCTTGTAGATGTAACCAAAGCCGCTCAGGGATTCGTAGCCATTGTCCAGCGCGACGTCAGTTGCTGCACGTCCGCTTTTCAGCTCCTGAAGGGCAATATTGACCCGCTGCATTCGCTGGAAGGCCTGAAAAGTGATGCCGTGATGTTGCAGGAACCATCGCCGCACTCGCTCCGGGCTGATTCCATGCTGACGAAGATCCGCGTCGGATACACGGGATTTAATATCGTGCCTGACAAGCGCAAGCGCCTGTTCGACAAATAATGGCGCGCTGTGCGCGTTTTCAGCAGGTCTGCAGACTTTACAGGGGCGAAAGCCGGCCGCCAGGGCAGATTTGGCATCTTTATAAAACTCTACATTTTCACGTTTGGGCTTTCGCGCCCGGCATATCGAAATGCAGAATACGCCAGTCGTTCTGACGCCAGCAAAAAACACACCCGTATATTCTGAAGCGCGTTCAAGTAATGCCTGATACCAGACGTCACAAAGATTCTTATCGATAACCTTCATTAACAAAAAGTCCTTCAAATGTCTGATGCAACCGGATCGCATGCATTAAATCAGTCAGCTTTGACTGAATGGCCGAATGAACAAAATTACCCATAGAAATGCGGCTTGCCCCGGCCAGTTTCAGTCTATCGAACGAGGGAAGATCGGGCATACACATGACATTCAGAGGCAGATCAATAGCATTTGCAATAAGGCTGATATCTTTCTCTGAGGTCAGACAGGGAACAAACAGGCCGTCAGCACCTGCAGCTCTATAATATTGACCCCGTAATAATGTCTCCTCTAACGCTCTTTCATGCCCGAGCAGGTAAGCATCAGTCCGGACGTTCAGAAACAGGTTATAACCATCACTTCTCAGCGCATCGCATACTGCTCTCAGATTACGCGAAAATTCAGACACATCATCAAGCTGTCGAACCCGATTAATGACTCTGCTGTCTTCAAGGTTAACGCCTGATACACCTATCTGAGCAAGGCGCTTGAGATTGACTATTATCTCTTCGGCTGAATCACCATATCCTGCTTCCATATCAACACTTAATGGCAGGCTGCTAACTGCCCGGATACGAGTGACAATAAAAAATAATTCATCAAACGGCATGCCCTGGCCGTCTTCATATCCCAATGTGGCCGCTATTGCTGCGCTGGACGTTCCCAGAGCCTGATAGCCAGCTTTTTGCGCTGCGACAGTACTGACGACATCCCAGACGTTAGCGATAAGAAGGGGCTCATACTGGTTGTGGAGTTCTGCGAAGTTCATATCCATATCCTCTCAATTAGATTGAAAATGAATCTAAGCATTCAGCAAAAACGGCACAACCGAAAATCAGACGACCATTTTTTTAGCAAAATTTTATCGGGTCAGTCTGATATGCAGAGTGATACGGTCGTAGTGTTTCAGGGTCTGCCTCTGGCAAAAAGCGAACATTCCTAACCGCCGGATATAAGTATCAACGGGGAGCAAAGCAGATAGGTTTGTATGGTCATTTTGAGAAAAGGTCTTGTCAGAATTAATTTCTGATACTGACTGGCGTGGTTTTTCACATTATTGATTGTCAAACCCCTTACGATATCAGAACTCTTCGACTGCCCCGCGTAATGTCTCATCTTCTTTAGATGAAATTAAGCATTGCTTTCTCATAAATCTACTAATGATAATTTGCTATAAGCCAGATTGTTTCGTTGTTAGACAGGGTGCGGTGCGGCTTTTATCTTTCGTCATGATTTGTAAATTCCACACAAACATTTGATGAGGGAGCCATTTTGTCCATCCTACTGAAAAGCATAAAAACAAAACCCACGCGTTTTACTCTGGCGCTTAAAATCGCGTTACTCAGCAGTATGGTGGCTTTCTCTTCAGCCTCTTTCGCCGATTTACCCTTAAAAGAGGGCATTACACCAGCCACCGATGCCAGCCAGATTCCGGCAGTGGCTAAGCTGCGTAAAGACACGGTGGTGGCTGGTATCTCTGAACCGCAGGGTATTTTTAACCCTTATTTCTTTGTTAACGGCTGGGACGAAAACGTCACCAACGTGATTTTCTCACGTCTGATTGACTGGGATAGCCACGGCAAGCTGGTGCCAGGCCTGGCCGAAAGCTGGAGCGTTAGTCAGGATAACAATGTCTACACCATTAAGCTGCGCCCACACCTGACTTTCAGCGACGGCTCGCCCCTCACCGCCGAAGATGTGGCGTTTACCCTGACCGTGCTGCATGACCCGAAATATGATGGCGATACTGACATCACCCTCGCCAACATTGTGGGCGGCGCGGAGTATAAAGCCGGAAAAGCTGATAGCGTCAGTGGCCTGAAAGTGATCGACCCGCTGACATTACAGGTCACCACCGGGCAGCCTGGCGCGACAACGCTGGCGAAAATTGGCGGCCCGGTGTTGTCGAAAGCGTATTATGGGAAAGGGTATCAGCGCGGCAATCTCGACTATCTGCGCATGTTGCACGGTAAACCGCTGGGCAACGGACCGTATGTCTATGACAAATATATTCCGGGCCAGGAGATTCGTTTCCACGCCAATACCCATTTTTACCGTGGCACACCACCGACGCCGCGCTTTATCTACCGCGTAACCAACCCGTCCACTAACTTCCAGTTGTTCCAGACCGGCGAAACCGATTACGACTCGTTTACTTCTCGCCCTGATGATATCGAACAACTGAAAATGCTGGGCTTCGCCAATATCAACCTGTTTGGCTCCAGTGACTACAGCAAAGTGGAATTCAACGTACGTCGCCCGGCGTTGCAGGACGTGAAAGTGCGACAGGCGCTGATTTATGGTCTCGACCGCCAGAAGTTGATTGATGTGGTTTATCAGGGCTATGGAAAAGTGGCAATTGAACCTATTGCCCCGATTTCATGGGCGTATAACACAGATGGCGTGAATCCATACAAATTTGACCCGGCACAGGCGAAGAAACTTCTTGATGAAGCGGGCTGGAAACCGGGGCCTGATGGAATCCGCGTGAAGGACGGTAAACGTCTGGAGTTGACGCTGCTGGTGAGCAAGAAAGTGCTGAATGATGCGCTGATCCCCATCGCCAAAGAGAACTGGCAGCAGATTGGCGTGCTGTTGAAGCCGCAGGTGGTGGATTTCAACGCCCTCATGGCACAGCGTAAAGCCGGTAACTATGACCTGGCCTCTTTCAGCACCAGCACACTCAACGATCCACATGATGGCGTGTGGGATTACTACAGCACGGAAGCGAAAGAGTCCGGCTATAACAATCCGCAGGTTGATAAGCTGATCAACGAAGGTAATGCTGTGCTGGATGTGGAAAAACGCAAACCAATTTATCACCAGCTGTATAAAGTGCTGGCGGACGATCCGCCGGTGATTCTGCTGGGTAACCGCGAGATTTTATCGGCCAGTAGTGCCCGCGTCACCGGCTTTAAACCAGATATCTACAACGGGCTGACCGGTAGCCTGCCGGATGTGAAAATCATTAAATAACAGTAACAACTGCCGGGTCTCCCGGCAGTTGTCATGAGAAAGCTATGCGAAATTTTATCCTCAGGCGACTGCTGCAAACCCTGCCAATGCTGCTGCTCGCATCACTGATTATTTTTATGCTTTTCGCGAAAACGCCAGGCGACTTTATCGACGGTAACATTACCCTAACCGCTGCGCGCGCCGCCGAACTGAAAGCTATTTATGGACTCGATCAACCGATCCTTACCCGCTATCTGCATTGGCTCGGCCAGTTGCTACGCGGCGATTTGGGGTTCTCGCTGCAATACCAAATTCCGGTGAGTCAGCTACTTAACCAGTACATCTGGAACTCTTTCCTGCTGGCAAGCGTTGCGCTGGTGTTTTACTGGAGCATCGGGCTTGCGGTGGGCATTGCCTCGGCGCTGAAACCCAATTCGCTGTTCGATCATCTGGTGAGCGTGTCGGTGTTCGCCGCCATGTCTTTCCCAACCTTCTTTCTCTGCCTGTTGCTTATTAAGTGGTTCGCAGTCGATCTGCACTGGTTGCCAGTGGGCGGCATGACCAACACCGGCAGCGACGATAACGGCTGGGTGTGGGTGATGCAGGTTGCGGCGCATCTGGTGTTACCGGTCATGGCGCTGGTGATGTTGCAGGCGGGCAGCCTGACGCGCTATTTCCGTGCCAGCATGCTTGACGTAGTCAAGATGGATTTTATCCGCACTGCGCGTGCTAAAGGGTTGCGCGAACGTACAGTGATCCTTAAACACGCGCTGCGCAATGCGTTGCTGCCAATCATCACCCTGTTAGGTTTTGAGCTGCCGGGGTTGTTTTCCGGCGCGATCATCACCGAAAAGGTGTTTAACTGGCCGGGCGCAGGGCATATTCATATTGATTCTCTGGCCGCCCGCGATTATCCGGTGCTGATGGGGTTCACCCTGTTTCTTGCGGTATTGACCATTGTGGGCAACCTGATTGCTGATATATTGTACGCGTGGGCCGACCCGCGCATTCGCGTGAGGTCGTGATGTTCGGTTCCCTTTTCTCTACGAATCGCCGCTTACGCAAGGCGGAAATTCCGGCGATGGCGCAGGCCACACCTTCTCCGTGGCACCAGGCGTGGAAAGCGCTGCGCCACAATCATCTGTCGATGCTGTGCCTGGTTCTGCTGGTAATCATGACCATCTGGTGCGTGCTGGGCCCGGTGTGGTCGCCGTGGAAAGATGACGCCACCGATGCGCTGATGATCAACAAACCGCCTGGCGCAGAACACTGGCTGGGCACCGATTTTCTTGGCCGCGATATTTATACCCGCCTGCTGCTTGCCGGTCGTATCTCGCTGATTATTGGCCTGATGACCATGCTACTTTCGGTGGCTCTGGGCTACCTGCTGGGTGCGGTATCCGGCTATGCCGGCGGCTGGACGGACAAACTGATTATGCGCATGGCGGATCTGGTGATGACGATCCCCAGCCTGCCGCTGCTGATTGTTGCCGGAGCGATGTTGTCTGAGCTGGATTTTTCGTCTGATTCGCGCATCTACATGGTAGTAGTGATGCTTAGCTTGCTGGAGTGGCCGAAGCTGGCGCGGCTGGTGCGCGGGCAAATCCTGTCACTGCGCGAACGCGATTTTATGCTGGCGACGCAGGTCCTGGGCCTCTCTTCGCGCCGCCGCCTGTTCGGTCATCTGTTGCCGAACACCATACCCATTCTGGTGGTGATGGCGACCATGGCGGTGGCCAACGCCATCCTGATGGAATCCGCGCTTAGCTACCTCGGCCTTGGCGTCGTACCGCCAACGCCCTCATGGGGCAATATGATGGACGCGGCCAACAGCCTGATCGACTTTCAGCGTCGCCCATGGCTGTGGATGCCGCCGGGCATTGCCATTTTTCTGACCGTCATCGCCATTAATGTGCTGGGCGATGGCCTGCGCGATGCGCTGGATCCGAAGATGAAACGGAGCCTGAAATGAGCGAGCCGCTAATTACCTTTAATAACTTATCCATCTCCTTCGCCAGCGAGCAGGGGCGTGTGCGCGCTGTACAGGATGTCTCCTTTACCATTCAGGCAGGGCAAACCATTGGCGTTGTTGGTGAATCTGGCTGCGGCAAAAGCGTTACCGCCATGTCGCTGATGGGACTGTTACCGCCGCAGGTTGCGCGTATCGACGGCGGAGAAATCCGCTTTGAGGGCACCGATCTGCTTGCCCTGAAGCCGTCGAAAATGGCCGATCTGCGTGGTAATCAATTAGCGATGATCTTTCAGGAGCCGATGACAGCGCTCAATCCGGTGCTGACCATTGGCGAGCAGCTTTGTGAACCGCTGATACGCCATCGCGGCGAAACACCAAAAGCGGCCTGGACGCACGCCACGCAACTGATCACCGATGTCGGACTCGGGCGTGCGGAGAGTCTGATGGGTTGCTATCCGCATCAGCTTTCCGGCGGCATGTTGCAGCGCATCATGATTGCCATGGCGTTAAGCTGCCAGCCGAAGCTGCTGATTGCCGACGAGCCAACCACGGCGCTGGATGTCACCGTGCAGGCGCAAATCCTACGCTTACTGCGCGACCAGGCGCGGGCGCAGCAGATGGCGCTGATGCTGATCACTCACGATTTGGGGGTTATCGCGCAGATGGCGGAACATGTCGTGGTGATGTACGCCGGGCGCATCGTTGAGCAAGGCCCGACTGCCGATGTGCTACACAACCCACTGCACCCTTATACCAAAGGGCTTATCGCATCGCGCCCTGTTCCGGGCGAGCGCCGACGCCGCCTCTACTCCATTCCCGGACAGGTGCCTGACCTGGCCGAACTGCCGCCGTACTGCGCGTTCTATGATCGCTGCGAACGCAGAACCGCGCAGTGCCACGCGGTCATTCCGCCGCTGATCGGGCATACGCGGCAAGCCGCATGTATTCACAGTGAGTTAGCGGAGCCGATCGCATGAGCCAGCAATATGTTATTGAAGTGGACGAGTTGAAAAAGCATTTCTCGCTACGCGACGGGCTTTTTGGTCAGGAAACAGGACAGCTACGCGCTGTGGACGGCGTCAGTTTTAACATTCGACCTGGCACTATTTTTGGACTGGTGGGCGAATCCGGTAGCGGTAAAACCACCGTAGGACGCACGCTGCTGGGGCTTTATGACAAAACGGCAGGTAACGTGAAGTATCGTGGTCAGGAGTTGCAGGATCTGACGCCGAAACAGATGCGCGCGCTGCGCCCGAAAATCCAGTTGGTATTTCAGGATCCTTACAGCTCGCTGAATCCACGCATTCGAATAGGTGATGCAATTGGGGAAGCAATGCTGGAACACATGCTGTGCAGCAAAGAAGAACTGCGCGACAAAGTGCTGGAGGTAATGAAAATCTGTGGACTGGCGCCGCAGCATTACAATCGCTTTCCCCATGAGTTTTCCGGCGGCCAGCGCCAGCGTATCGGCATCGCCAGAGCGCTGATTCTCAACCCGGATTTTATTATTGCCGACGAACCCATCTCGGCGCTGGATGTCTCTATTCAGGCGCAAATCATTAACCTGTTTTCCGATTTGCGTGATGACCATGGCGTCACCTTCCTGTTCATCTCTCACGATCTCGGTGTCGTGGAGCATTTGTGTGATGACGTGGCAGTTATGTATCTGGGGAAACTGGTGGAAACTGCCAGCCGCGATGCACTGTTCAGCCAGCCGCTTCACCCCTACACCCAGGCGCTGCTGGCGGCGGTGCCGACGCTTGCCCCTGGAAGCTTATCCGTGCCGGTGGTGCAGGGGGAAATTCCGGATCCTTCGCGCCCGCCCTCTGGCTGTCGCTTCTCTTCTCGCTGCCCGCAGGCAACAGTACGCTGCCGCACAGAAATTCCGGAACTTCGCGAAATGCGCCCCGGCCATCAGGTGGCGTGCCACTGGGTGCAGCTGACGTAATAAAAAAGAGAGGATTCATCCTCCCTGGTTGATGGAGTCTGACGTTCAATGATGTAAAAAACCACGCCTGTCAGTATCAGAAATTAATCCTGATACGACCCTGTCTGAAAAGGTCATAAAAACCTATCTGACCTGCTCCCAGCAAACTGACATAGCAATGTAAGCAAGTTCCGCTTCTGGTACAAAACTGCCTGCTGAAAAGGGCGGATGACCGCTATGAGCGAAGAGCGCACGTAGTAACCGCATTGATTGTAAGTGGGTCAGGTATTGTTAGTTATGCTTCTGAGCATGTCCAAAATGAGCTTTGCTGCTGTCCCTTCATGATCTAAATCAGGATCATAAATGGTCACTGTGATGCCACAGCAGCGCATATTTCTGAAAAGTTCGCGACAGAGATTTACAAGTGTTTCAGAAGACAAACCGGGATTGCCGGGACAATCAACTGCAGACATTTCAGAACTCTCCAAAACATCCATGTCAAGATGAATCCAGTAGGGCATTTCAGGAAAAAGGTTGAGCCGCTCGAATATCACATTGATGAGATGATGATCAGGCAACTTAAGCGCGTCAAAAATAGTTATACGCCGGATATCAGTGCCAACAATGTCAGGCCATTCATAATCTTCAAGGAGCGACTCACGCTCTCCCAGCTGAATCACTGCGTCATCCTGAACCAGGGATCCTTCGATACCGGGCCATGCAGTCAGTAATGGCTCTCCCCGACCGGTAACGAGTGCCAAATCCATTCCGGCCGCAGCGCCTGGTCGTGCTCCTGGTTCTCGCTTCCAGTTGCCGGGATGACGGAAATCGCTGTGGCCGTCAATATGCACAAGTGCAAGTTGCCCTAACTGACGCCTGCTGCCCAGCAAGGCTCCGGGCAGGATGGCGCAGTCGCCTCCGATAACAACGGGCTTTAAGTTGCGATGATGCGCCGCCTCTACTTCATCAGCCAATCGTAGATTAAGTTGTCTGAGCTTGTGACCGTTCAGGATATCAGTACCTGGCTCACATTCAGGACTGTATTCAGGGCAGGGAACAGTAACAAAGTTACAAGAGGGAAACATTTTATCGAGTCCGTGGTGCATGAGAACTGCTGGCGCACGGAATGTGCCCGGTATGTGCCCTTCATAAAGAGGGTTGAGACCAAGACCAGACGGGACAAGGATTATTTTTTCCATAAAAAACCTGATCTTAACTGGGTTGAGTACCACAGAAACTAAGCTTTCTTACGAAACAGCTTTGTCGCCGAGATAAAATTCGAGGTGTTAACCTGTGCCAGAACGCACAAGGTTCGCTATAAGTGAGAGGCTGACATCCATATTTTAACGTTTATACCGCCGTTTCCACTCATCCACGACATCACCCAAATTCTTTGGGGTAGCATTACTTATCCAGATCATAAATTCACGATTGAATCGGAAATTCTCCCCACACTCTTTGACCATAAAACGGCGAACGTTTTGTGTGTTTTTGTAATTTTTATCAATGATGGTAGAACGTGTTAGTGAGGAGCTATGCCAATCAGTTTCCATCTTTCCAGTTCCCGTAATGAGTGGTTTTAAATAAAAATTAGTACTCCACTTTAGTCAGAGAAGCTGAAATTTCTCAAGGTCTGCTCCGGGAAAAAAGCGGTCTGAAACGCGGCCCCATGCCTCCAGTGCGTTTTAACCTGCCACAACCCGTCAAAACAGAGGTGCGCTTGTTAGCCGAGCTCAATATCGACTGGCGGGCCTGCTACTGCAGTCAATCGAGCGGTTCAGGCATTGACTGGACCTTTTTCAGGAAATCCACAAAAGCGCGCAGAGGTGCTGAAATAAAGCGGCTGGGAAAGTAGAGCCAGGGACCTTCAAATTCGGGCCACCACTCCGGAAGCACAGGCTGCAGTTCACCCGTCGTAAAGCAGGGCTGCAGCCAGTTTTCAAAGACGGCGACAGCCGGTTGCTGTCGGAAGGCATTAAAGTGCGGCTGGCTATCATTGACGTGAAAGACCAGAAAAGTGTTGATGCGGCCGTCGGGCAGATAAAGTCAGAAGATGGAAAACTAGATGTGCTGATCAATAATGCGGGTATTCCCGGAACCTGGCCCATCGCGCCTGAGTCGCAGAGCATCAGCGATATTATGACGGTATATAACACCAACGTTTTCGGCGTCATCAGAGTAACGCAGGCTTTTCTGCCGCTGCTCAAACTGGGTGAGGAACCCCGGATTATCATGGTCAGCAGCGGGCTGGGATCGCTGGAATGGGTATCTGACAAAGCGCATCCCTACTCTCAGGTAGCGGCACTGGGCTATACCAGTTCCAAAACGGCATTAAATGGCGTTACGGTGGCATTTGCCAATTCACTGTCTGAGTATGGCATCAGCGTAAACGCAGTTGACCCGGGATATACGGCCACCGATTTTAACGGACATATCGGTTATCGAACTGTATCCCAGGCGGCCAGGGGGATCGTCTGGCTCGCTGCTGAAGTATCCCAGACAATCACCGCAGGATTCTTTTTGGATGGAGAGCGTGCACCCTGGTGAATCTCGTCTAATAAAAGCATTCCACCTGCCTGAATGGGGCAGGCTGGTTGACGGGTTGCGGCAGAACGCCAGGCGTGTCGTGCGCAGTCGGTTCTCAAATATGTCCGAATCATCCTGAAGGAAAATAAGCGGCTCAATGTTTCTTAGCGCATCTGAATGTAATTAATGGCCGCCTCAGGCACGGATCGTACAGAAAGTTAGGTCATAAGGTCCGCTTTGAATGAAAAGTGGACCCAGACCTACAGGCTGGTCATCAGCCGGGGTAGTTTCTGAAGTTAAACGGCAGTTTTGCAAAAGAAGATAACAGATAACGATGACCGAATTAATTTATCTGAAAGGCGGTCACGCCAGGAGCGAGATATACACACACACTGGATTTCCTGCCCTGTAAATACACATACTGACCAATTATGGCTGTTCAGGTGAATCAGTCGCCTGCTTCCCATATCCAGACAACATTGCCGTAGCTTCATCCATCCGTTGACGATCAAGTTTATAGAACACCCAGTTCTTGATACGTTTCGATGTCACAATCCCAGCTTTAGCAAGAATTTGCAGATGGCCTGTCACGGTGGGCTGACTCAGACCAATTTTTTCGGTGATAAATCCGACACACACACCATCCTTAACCAGATCGCCGTCCTGCTGCACCGGAAAATGTGACTCTGGATCGGACAGCCATTCAACAATCACGAGCCGATGCTCATTACCAAGGGCACGAAAAATATCGGCCATTAATGTCTTTGAGTTGTGCATATAGCCAATCGCCTATATAGTCATTTTCTTATATAACTTTAGGGGCATACTATGACAAACCACAGACAAAGGCTAACAGACAGTGTCACGCTGAAAGATATTTATGCCGCTTCCGGGCGAATTAAATCAACAGTATGCAAAACTCCACTGGAGCCTTCCCACTCGCTGTCTGCTCTTGTCGGGACGGAGGTCAGGCTTAAGATGGAAAATCTTCAGCATACCGGTAGCTTTAAGCTGAGAGGTGCTGCAAACGTTCTTGCCAGTCTTAATGCAGACCAGCGACGTGCCGGCGTCATCGCTCCGACGGCAGGGAATCATGGTTTAGGGCTTGCCTGTGCGGGACATGCGGCAGGCATACCCGTATCCATATTCTTACCGTTTTCAGCAGACCCGATTAAGGTTTCTGCGATGAAGAGTTATGGTGCGCAGGTTACGTTTTTTGACAACATTGAAGACGCAAGGCAGGAAGCCATTGTTGCAGCGCAACAGTCCGGCGCAACGTTCGTCTCAGCCTATAATAATCAGCAGATGATTGCCGGAGGCGGCACCGTCGGTCTGGAAATCATGGAAGACTGGCCAGACGCTGACGTTATTCTCGTGAACATTGGCGGCGGCGGGCTGGCCTCCGGTATCGCAACAGCCATCAAGGGCATAAACCCTGCAGCCGAAGTGTGGGCAGTGCAGAGTGAAGCAAGCCCGACGTTTGAGCGCTGGAAAGAAGCTGGTGAGGCGATCCCAGTGGAAATATCGTCGTCAATCGCCGAAGGCATAAGTGGCTATATAGAGCCTGAAGCGATGACCTGGCCACTCATACGCGATCGCGTCGATCGTGTTCTTCTGGTTTCAGAAGTCGAAATTAAAGCAGCGATGCTGTTAATGCTTAATCTGCACAGCCATGTTGTAGAGCCTTCAGGCGTACCCGCAGTTGCGGCAGCCATCCGTTATGCAAAAGAACTGAGCGGGCGTAAAATTGTCTGCGTGGTGAGCGGTAGAAACATATCGGGCTCCCGCTATCTCAAATTAGTTAATGAGGCGTCACTATGAAGAAACAGAGCGGAGTTAAGGTCGGCTGAGCTCTTATTGCACAACGTTCTTATCATAACGGCTTCATTCATTACGCAGGCTTTGAGGTAGTGCCGCCTTTGACGGCCTGCCGTTTAACAGCCTTTTCGCTTAAAATTCTATGGTTCGTTTAAGGGAATGTCAGGCATCATCATCAAAAAATATTTTTGTCATACAAGGAGTAAGACTAATGAATATAAATATAAGAACAGCCCGGGCTTCTGATGTTGATAGTATTTTCGAAGTCAGAACCTCAGTGCTCGAGAATTATTTGAGTCGTGAAGAAATGCGTCAGCTGGGGATCACCGAAAGCGTCGTGGCCGATATGATTGAAAAGAATTTATGCGCCTGGGTTGCGGCTGAAAGCGATAAAATAGTCGGCTTTTCAATGATTTTGCCAGATGAAGGCTGTCTTTTTGCGGCCTTTGTTCTCCCGGAATATGAAGGCCAGGGGATAGGTCGCAGGCTGGTTTTTCTCGCCGAGCAGGAATTATTCAAACATCATGAGATTGCCTGGCTGGAAACCGATAAAAATAGTCGCGCGGCGAAATTTTACATGCAGCTCGGCTGGGGCAATAAAAAAGAGATTAACGATACCGATATCAAACTGGAGAAACATCGCAGCGCGTAATCTACTGTCATTTTCATAAACGTCCGCTTATGGCATAAGGCGGACATCTGCATCAGGCAAATTATCTTCTGATCAAATATCTGACAAACTATCGTTAGGCTACTCATGTTTCTGGCAAATCTATGATAACCAGTGTGCCAAAACTGCCTTTTTTTACATTATGAGGAATCCCAGCCTTGGCTACGTAAAGCTGGCCAGAAGTTACAGAGATTTGTTTTCCTTTCACGCTCAGTTCAAGACGACCGTCAATGACCAGTAACCCTTCATCATACTCATGTACCTCTTCAATAACAGAGCGTTCATCCATTCGTAAAACTTTGAGATTCGCTGTGCCAATGTGGCCTAATACCTGAGAGTGCCAGGCCTCTGGTAATGCATGTGATTCAATTCTAAGGTCATAAAGCGACATAACGTCACTCCTTTGAGTGTTCTTTTAATGCTCTTATGCCATATATATTTCCTACCGTCATATAATAAATATGGGAAAATAAATCGAATAAGAGACTATACCATTCCTCATTATGCTCTTATTTCTGAAATGCCAGATTCTGCAATCTGGCCTGGTCAGAACCTTGTTTATCAACGGGCCGATAGTTAAATCGCGTCAGCTAATAGCGCAAAGCGGACATTTAGCCGCAATAGCGTGTTTGCTGTCAGACGAACTGTTTGTCCTGCGCAGACCTTTAATCATTAATCGTCATTTTAAATCGCGTATTTTCTTCGGGTCGGCTTACATTCCCAGACTGGCCAGCAGGTCGTCCACATCATCCTGACTGGCAGGAGTCTCTGGTGCGGAGGAGGGTTTAGACGGCGCAGTGCGCTCGGCGGTGCTATGTGAGCCGGTATTATCGCGGATGACCTGTATCAGCTGCTGCTCAGCCTGATTCAGCACGGCCATCATAGCCTGCACAATCTGTCCTGTGAGGTCCTGGAAGCCCTGTGACATCATAATCGCGTGCAACTGCTGTTGCGTCAGACCCGTGACGCGGGGGACATCATTCAGCAAGGCAACGGTATCTGCCGCTAATGCCTGGGTCTGTTCTTTTTCTAATGGCGTCCCCGATGTGGCATCCCAGCGTTGCGAGAGTTTCTCCGCTTTTTCTCCCAGATCGGTTTGCAGAGGCTGCGTGATTTCCACGCTGTTGATTACGCCCTCTGCTGCTTCGCGGGTCATTGTGACGACATAACCCAGCCTTTCACGGGCGTTAGGGATGCTTCCCGCCACATCGGCGATGGTTTTATCAAGCCCCAGCTGTTGCAGACTGTCGCGAAGCTGCCGCAGGATGAAGCCAGCACGCGCCGTAATTTCGCCAATTTCCTGATGCTTACTATGGGTGTCGGATGGTGACATGGATGTTGTTTCCTGCGTACAGAGTTTCGATACCTGAGGTTATCGGCAGCTCGCGGCGGTTTTTTAAATTTCCTGAGGTTTTTACTCGTGTAAAAAGTGACATGATGTGAATGAGACACCATTGAGCTAACGACATCAGGGTTGTAAAAGGCAGAAAATGTTGCGCGCAGGCCCTGTTTTTTCAGCCGGAGGGGGGAGTCAGGTATAGAGCGGAATGTGTGCGGGTTAATGACTGTTATGAGCGAAAAAAGGGGCGTATTACCCACTTCTGAAACGTTTACGCGAGGGCAGGCAGTGTAAACTAAGACATCTTATTTATCATGTAATTACTTCGTCTTAATTAATCCGCCAACGGATAACATTTTGTCCAGTTGTAGTTAACCCTCGCCAGTTTTAATTCTCCATCTACATCCCCAAAATTAATGGTCTGACGTTCAAAAATAAACTCACGCACGGGTGCAGGTAAAAAATCAGCGCCGTAGCGCAGGATAGTGCTATGCCAGAAGGGTGCCGGTAATGGGCTGCCGTTATGACGCATCAGCAACTCATTTTTCCAGTGCGAATCCAGAACTTTTTCGCAGAATGAGTGGCGCATGGCTATTGCCGAACTATCAGGGATCCCCGCAAGCAATAACTGACTGGGCAATGCAACTAACCGCAGATCTCTGATAACAATTTTTATCGCATCAAATTCGCTCCAGATATTCGTCAATTCATCGATTTTTTCGGGCAATGACTCGTTATCGTTATAGAGCGGCAGAGACAGGGGTAAGAAAGTAAAATGGAAACCCTGTGTGGGCAGAATATCGGCAAGGGGATCATCCTTTGTGAGCTGCTGTAATTCACAAATAAGACGTGAGACATCAAAGGTCACCGGCGGCTGAATGCCCGCTGCAAGAGCCAGCCTTACAGGATCGTAGTAATTCCCCTCTTTAACAGCCCCAACTCCTGCATTTTCCGACCAGATGGAGACGGTATTCTGATTGGCAGAACGATACAGGTTTTCCAGATTTATCGATTTCATTACAGACCTTTGGCATTGGTATGAACAGTGGCGATTTGTCATTAATAGTATTTCTGTCTGGTATTTTAGGCTATTCGATTAATTTTTAAGGGATAATAAGGATTTGAGAAGTGAGTTGTTATTACTGCCCATAACTTATCAGGCATATCCCCTTTGCTGATCGCAAACATATCACCATATGTTCAACGTCTCGCACATCTTTAAGGATAGCGTTGCGTCGATTCGTCCAGGTCACAGGGGATGGCGAATGCAGTCTACCCGTACAGTGGTCACTGATGACCAGTTAGCGACCAGATTTAAACGATTGTATTACATGGTTATTCATGGTCAGGATGACGGGTCAGGGCTGGCTGATGAGTTGGCAATCCCTCAGTAAATGCCAAAAGTATCTGGAAATCCCGATTAGCCGCAGCTGTTTCGCGGTCAGGATTACATCCACAAGGGGCACTATCTGATAGATCAGGAAAAGCGCACTGGTACATCATGCTGATCCCAGCTAACCACCCGCTCTGTGGATAATGGACGTTTACAAGTATCACGCGACAGAAAGCCTGCGCTTCACGGGTTTTTTAGTGCCGTTTTCAGGTAAACTTGCTTAAGCTATTCAGGTAATTTTTAAGGATGAAAATCTATGAAAGTGAGTGAAAAAGCACTACTGGAATCCGGCTTTAGTCATGCAGATCTACTAAAACTGAAAAACAATATGGCTAATTATGGTGGCTCACTGGATTCCATGATCCATGATCTTGCTAACCGCTTTAACGCCTCGAAGTGGATTACTATTATTGCCTTTATCATACTTGCTCTTACGCTGATGCTGGCATCCGTAGATACCAGCATCACGCTGGCGGCCACACTTGCGATTGTATTGCCTTTTATATGGTATTTAGCCCCAGCAAAGCTTGCATACAAGTCATGGCGCTATCGCAGAATCACGGCTCATTCAGAGCAGCATCAGTGACATACATAAGGTCAAATATGACCTTAGCTTTAACACCATAACCGACTATATTCATTGTGAGTTTTGGACGGCTCATAGTGCTGACTTTCCTGAAATAATCCGCGGGCAGATATCTGAACAGACGCCAGGTTCCAGGGCGTCTGAACAGACCGAATACGCTATAGGCATTTGCAACAAGCGAGATTGATTTATAGATTCCCAGCCCGCTATCAGGGTTGAACCCCATGAATGCAGCAGTGGACATAGCGGCATCCGCAACCAATCCTTCAGACTGTTTGTTATCCATTACATAGTGCGCAATTTCTTTGCTTATGCCGTTCGCACCATCAGTAACTAAAACTGCACCGGCCAGAACGCCCAATGGTGTCATAGTTCCTATAAGGGTCAGGCCAGCAGCTATTTCAGCCCCCGACAAAACTACATTTACAGCCGAAATGACATACCCGACAATTTTATTATTTTCCCTGACGAACTCCACTTTGGCATAGAGTTTCGCCGTTTTCATGCGCAGCATTCTGTCCTGCTTCTGAATGTTTTCCGTTTCTTCCCTCAGATTTTTAATACAGGCTATGCATTCTTCGTCTGATTTTGCACGTCGGGCAGACGCAAACTGCTGCTCAACCAGATCTCTGATCTCCTGAACAAACTTCACCTGAGTCATGCCATTCGAAAGATGGACTGAGGACACATGATTAGCTGTATTAATCAGCTTTCTGGCCTCAAGGTTAATCATTGTTTCAGCCCAGTTTTTACTTCTGCCTGAGCGCATCATATCAAGCAATGCTACATCCATTTATCTTCTCCCTGTACATAATATCGCCGATAATACCCCATTATTTACAGGTGTAAACCGTCGTTACAGTTGAAAATATGTTGCTTCGGATAACACGTTAGAGGATGAACTATCAGGATTTATTTCAAATGATCGTGGCTCTCACACTTATACAGAGGCCATTCGCATGACAGCGAAAACCGACCCAAAGCGAAACTCATGCAATTGAGATCGCCAGCGCATCGGCCGCGTTACGCTTTATCAGAATGTCGCGCCTGTCTGGCTAAGTCAGTAAAAGAGGGCAGGTCATACTGATCGTCACAACCCCGCTCTGCCCCTAAACGGACAACCAGAGGACAGATCAGGACAACAGATGCCTGACGTATAGAATCGATCAACTCTCTCTGATATTGATGATGTCGATGGCGTTAAATCACTTCTGTTGAGAGAGCTAAAATGAATTTTTATTGCAGTAAGGAATTTACCGGTTCGAAGGCCTGGGACTCACAGCATATTGCCAGCTTCGATAATGTCAGCGTGAAACTTCACTGGACCGATCAGCCTTATAAGTGGCACATCAACGATGGTCAGGAGGTTTTTGCTGTCATGGATGGGTGTGTTGAAATGCAATATAAAGAGCAGGGCGAAGTTAAAAGCCGGGTACTCAACGCTGGTGATATTTTTTATGCCAGTGAAGGGACAGAACATATTGCGCGTCCACAGGGCGTCGCCCGCGTGCTGGTGATTGAAAAAGAGGGATCGGTTTAATTAAGGTGATTCATTATCTGGCTGAGCCAACAAGCCAGTGACAAAACGGGCGATCTCTTCTCCCAGATTGATAAGAAAGGCGTCGCGTGATGGGTGGGTGTCAGTGATATGCGGCGGCAGGATGTTCATGAAGGTGAAATGCCCGGCATCTTTAACCACGCAAAGTTTTGTCTCAGTTCGATTATTTAATTCTTCTTTGATGAACAGCGCTTGCGATGGCGGTGTCAGGGTGTCCTTCTCGCCAGTCCAGATCCTGACAGGCACTTTCACGGAGGCGAGGGCCGAGGGTGCTCTGAAAAAATCCGCAGGTGGCGCTAACAGCACCAGTTGATTCAAATCCTGTCTGCCTGCATATGTCACCTTCTCTCTGGTGCGAGTCCAGGCCGTCGCGCCGGCGTGCATCAACAGAATCACGGTGCCGAGTGAGTGCCCGACGCCGGTAATCGAGGCATAATGTTGACAAAACGCATCGCGGGCGAGGACAAGTCTTTGGCTGCGTTCCAGTAAGTCAGCCTTTGAGGGCGTGGAAGAGGTTAACCGTTCGAAATGGGGCGCTACCACTGAAATACCATTGCGGCTAAAGGTCTGCAGAAGCTCAAGATGACGCAATGGACTTCCGCCAGCACCTGCTGCAAAAAGGATACACTGGCTGGCCTCATTCACCTTCAATAACGTGACGTCAAAATTCCTGTCGGCATGCCTGATGACAGAGGTTTCCGCCCTGGTATTGTTAATCATAAAGCCGACTCCCCGCTAAAAGGTCAGTCTGGAAATACTAACCCGTTCCCGGTGAAACGATAAATTTCCGTCTGCTTCTGGCTCCAGACTACTGTTATGCAAGGCGTAAGCAGCAAATCAAAACGGACCGGTTATTCATACTCTGGCATCAGGCCATTAATCTGTCCGCGCTTATTGCGTCGCCTCTGCCCATAATGCCGCCTGTACAGCAGGGCGCGCACTGATATTTGCTCTGTATGCCACCAGCGCAGGCCAGCGATCCAGTTCAATGCTGAAGAACTTACACCAGCCCAGTACGGTGAAAAGGTAGGCGTCAGCAACGCTGAATGATGGCCCCATCAGAAACGCTTTTTCGGCGAGCGTATCCTGCAGAAAGTCGAACCGCCGGAAGAGCTTTTCACGAAACAGTGACAGGACAGCGTCGGGCAGTGCCTGGTTAAATAACAGAGCGGAACCCGCGTGGATTTCACTGGTAATGAAGTTCAGCCACTCCTGCAGTTGAACACGCGCCCAGCTGCCTGCTGGCGGTGCCAGCCCGGTTTCCGGCCTCAGGTCGGCGAGGTACTGCACAATCGCCGGCCCTTCAGTCAGTATCTGCCCGTCGTCCAGTTCCAGTGCAGCAACATAGCCCTTGGGGTTGATAAGGCGAAAGTCGCGTCCGTCAGAGGTGAGCTTGCTCCTGTTATCCACTTTAACCAACTCAAACTCCAGTGCGAGTTCACGCAGCACGATATGGGGTGACAGCGAACAGGTATCCGGGGCGTAATAAAGTTTCATGTCTTCTCCGTTAACATTGAAAGCGATGTGAGATTCTCTTTGTCGTTACGGAACAGACTGTGCTTAACGCAGAGAATTCTGTAAAATTAATGCTTCAAAGTTAACTATTAGCTGAGCTACTGATAACCATGATGAATCTTCTGCACTGGCGCTTGCTGGTGGCGGTGGCCGATGCCAGCAATATTTCGCGTGCTGCTGAAACGACAGGCATGACACAGTCCGGTGCCAGCCAGGCTATCGCCCAGTTAGAGTCATCACTCGGGTTCGCGGTATTCGTGCGTGAGCGCCGGCACATCGGTGTTACCGCGCTGGGAGAGCAGGTCATTGAACATGCCAGAATTATGCTGTCGCAGTTCAGCGCGATCCGCGTGCTGGCTGATGAGAGCCGGGGTTTAAAGGGCGGACGCATTCGGCTTGCCAGCTTTCCCTCTGTGACGTCCACTCTCCTGCCTGGCCTGTTGCGTAACTTCCGGCGTCTGCATCCGGGCATGGAAGTGGTGGTGCTGGAAGGGACGGATGAAGAAGTTGAGGAGTGGCTTGCAGCAGACACCGTTGAACTGGGGGTGGTAATGAACCCGGCACCCGGACGTGCTGAGGTGATACTGGGAAAAGACGCCTGGGTCGCCGTCATGCCAGCCAGCGCTCCGCACATCGGTCAGTCAGGCGCGAACGGTATAACCCTGCAGGAACTGGCAGACCAGCCCTTTGTGCTTGCAACAGGCGGATGCGTCGTTAATGGCAAAAGCCTGATGGAACAGTCAGGATTCCACCTCTCTGACGTGCGCGTAAAGGTCCGCGACTGGATCAGCGCCTGCATGCTGGTGCGTGAAGGTATGGGTGTCGCGCTGGTGCCGGAATCAGCCCTGCCAGCGGAACGGCGCGGCCTGTCAGTGATGCCGGTCATCCCGCCTCTGCACCGGGAATTCGGGCTGGTTTGTTCGCCTTCCGGAAAAGCTTCTGGCGCGACGCAGGCACTCCTGAACGGACTGCGTAAAGGACAGGGTAATATCTCCGGATAATCCCACTGCACAGCTGACTTTAACCGCCGTTACCCGATCATAAACAGCAGAATGGCTGGCCGGGAAAGAGAGATCGGCAGACTCTCCTGCCCGCGATCCTTTCTCAACTCGCGTCTTAACGCTTTGCCGCATAAGGTGATCGGGGCGAATAACGGTTTTCTGACGTGGCGGAACACGCCTGAATCATCGGGATGGCTCAGAATTCGCGTAACTGGTCGAACAGCTGATACAACCGAGGCTGATCCACAAGCGTGGCGCCTTGCTCGCCCAGTTTCTTCTCCAGCGGGTTCAGAACATCGCACAGCACGCTGTAGATCTCCTCACGCTCGACCGTCTCAATCGCCTTTGAACGCCGGTCGATGAGATTAAAGGCTTCGGTGTAGGCGGTTACGGCGGCAGTTAGCAGGCTCGCCACATCCATGCTGCTATCGATGTTGTTCGTGGCAGCCCGCAGGTTTTTGTAAGCCAGCGCTGCTTTTTTGGCATAAGTGGCCGAAATATGTTCGCGGCCATCCCAGTCCCGGAACGGATTGTGCAGATTCTCAGCCAGCCATTCCGGCTTGCGCGCTTTACTCAGCGAGAGATCCAACCCCTGAGTTGTCGCCTTTTTATAAGCGGTTCTGACAGAGCTGATTACGTCAAGCGGGACGCTGGTCATCCACAGGCATGAGAGATTGGGCAACGCTTCTGGTGAGGGAAAGTCAGCCGCGCTGAAGCCAAACAGGTTGAAGAAAGTCAGCATCTGCAGCTGTGGCAGTGCGGCAATACGATGCATATTGCTGGCTACGCCGGGATTTCCCCAGATGCGCAGCTCAGTTAAGCAGGTAAAGCGCTCAACGACTGGCGCCAGGTCAATCTCTTTAACGCCTGTCAGTGACAATGCCCTGAGCCGGTCAATACCCTGCAGCACAGGCAAAGTCTGCGAACATTGCAGGCACAGATTGCGTCCCTCCTGATCAGCCGCTACCTGAAAGCCTGAAGAAGGCGTTGCGGTGAGTGACAGCAGGGAGAGATCAGGATTCAGACGCACGCAGCTGACGCCTTCAGGGTTCAGAATAAAACGCGACAGACGGGTCGCCCCGACATCGATTTCGCTGACGACAGCGGATTGCCAGTGCAGCTCATTAATGAAGTCATGCTGCTGTATATAGGCCATCAGTTCCGGGGTGCCATGGCGGGTTTCGATGGTCATCAGGCAGGGCAGGCGATCCAGTTCAGAGAGATCGGTCAGGGTTTGCAGGAGGTGGTCATTGATACGGGTGGTGTCCTGGCGAAGTGTGTGGCCGCCGACAACCACGTTGTGCGCGCCTGAAGCAGCCTTGAACCGCGCACGGCTGGCCGGGTCGATCTTCTCCCAGTTTCGCTGACGGACAAGACTCTCTCCCACGTCCCAGCCGAACTTGTAGGCGTTTACTTCCTGATCTGCCAGCGGCGGCAGGTTGGCAATTAATACATGTCCCGGTGGGACATTGGCGGAGACATAACCGTGATCGAAGCTGTCTTTGACAAAATAGTAGCTACAGCGCAAAGGCTGCATACGGCTGGCTTCCGCCCTGTCAGGCAAATGATCACCTGCCCAGTCGAGCTGGAGTATGGCTGCAAGGACTTTACCTCTGGCATTAGCAGGCTGCTGGAGGTGTGTCACCTGACAGGCGACGTACTGCTGCAACTGCGGGGAATACACGCTGTAGATATCGCCGACCTTTGCTTGCACTCTCGCTCCTCTCAGTCAAAAATTTTACAGTCAGAAAATCTGATATAGCGCGCATCCTGCTCAGGGGTGCGCTTTGCCACGGATCTCAGATCCATCCAGCACACTAGCCTGGCATAACGTTTTAACGAAATGCTGGCGCGTGAACATTTTTATTTTTTTTTCGCGGCAGGTGACAGCGTCAGTCGGGTTGCACGCAGCAGCCCGACTGACGAAGCCTGCCCGGAGGCATGCGGGGCAGGTATTCAGCTTACAGGCGGTTACCGGCCTCAACCAGTTCGTTATAGGATTTTAAAACACGCATCGGTGAACCCGATACCATCCAGCCTGAATTGCCGCTTCCTTTCAGCAGACTCTGCTCACCCGTGCTGTAAGGTGTTTTATCGCGAATCCGACGCATGCGATCCTTGCAGTCTTTCAGGAAGGTTCCGGCATTATCCTGGAAGATGGACCAGGTTAATGGCTTGCCCGCTTCGCTGGCCGTTGCCTTTTCTGCCTCACTCAGCAGCGTACTGTAAGCATCAATCGCTTTTGTCATCTCTGTCACGTCGGGAGCGGAAGAGGTAAACAGGGTCGCCAGCGGTTTGGCCTGTGTGACTAATGCCAGGCGGTAGTAGCGACTATGACGGCCCTCAGACTTTTCAATCTCAACGAGTTGCGCAGCAACGACCTCATTGTTCTCTTTTTCAACTTCGGCACCGAACTGGTCGCTGGATTTCATAAAGCTGTTAAACGCCTTCATGAGTGGCGGATGCATTTGTTTGGCTTTCGCGAAGCCATCATCCTTGTAATCTTCCTGACTGTAGTAAAGATGAGCCTGCGAAACCAGCGGCTGCAATGTCGTTAAATCCGCCAGATACTGTGTTGCTGCAGCATCCAGCGCCGGTAACGTCGGTTTAGCTTTCGATGCCTGGTTGATGGCTTTAGTGCAGCTCTCCAGTTCATAAGGCGTGACCTCGCCCAGTACGTTGACGCTGCGCTCTTTGCCGGTTGGCCCCTTTTCAGCATTCGCCATCCAGCTCACATAGCGCAGGGCACTATCGCGAACCGATCCATCCGTAGTGTTAAAGCAACCCACATAGGCGTTTAATTTTGTGGTGAGTTGCGCAGCGCTATCCTCCGCAACAGCCTGGGGTTGACTCTGCGGGGCGGGTTTTGCATCCGCTTTGTCACTGTTGTCACATGCTGCCAGCGGCAGCACAAGGGCAGTCAACAGCATCCCGGGTATCATGGCCCTGCTTGCTCTTTTAAACACAATCGTTCCTTTATTTATGTGGTCAGAAATAGAGAATGAAAATAAATGTTCGCATTGGCTCCCTTTTCAGCTGCGAGGAGGGAGCCGATGACAAACGGGTTATGCGTTTTGCGTCGCTGCCGCCGTTTCTTCTTTCAGCAACGCCCTGACTGTCTGATGACGATGCCAGTAATAGCCGAGGGTGTTTTTAAAGGCTTCAATCTCCTTTTTCAGGCCCGGCAGAGGGATCTCACTGCGTTTTTTTCCCTGCGAGTTTGGCTGCACATGTTGCACGTAGAGCTTATCCCGGCCGAAGCTACGAATGACGTTGATGTTTTTAACGTTATCCCACTCCAGCACTTCGCCGGTTTTCGGCGACACGATGCCCTGCCAGGTGATGACGATCTGCGAGCCATCTTTCAGGGTATAAGGAACATTGGGGAAATGCTTCAGCACCAGCGCGGTTTCCATTTCACCGTCAGGCTGATAGCGCCACGCCAGGCTCTCTTCGTGCACAGAAGAGAAGTCGCGCTCATATTTCTGCCACAACTGCTGTTCAATCTCATTGGCAACCGGCATCAGATCGACCCAGCTCTGGGCCGGGAAATCGGCGGCGATCGCTGCATAGTCAGCTTCGTTAATCTCATATCCTACGTTGCGCATCCTTTCCGCCAGCGGCGGGTGTGAATCAAACGGGTGCGGCACATTCTGCTCACGGATGACGCTGATAAAGTCCGGAGAGGCGACATGTTCAGGCAGACCGGCAGCAATAGCTTTACTGATCCCCAGTTCATTTTCGTGCAGCGTCTGGTTATTAAAGAAGTTTCGCTCAACTTCATTCCGGTAGCTGGCATACGCAGATACTTTGATCAGTGATTCGATAATCGCGGCAGGGGAGACCAGCGTTGATGCATTGCGATCCGCGACAAACTCACGTTCACGGCTGTTACGCTGCCACGCCAGTTCAAACAGCATGCGATAAAGATAGAGCGGATAGAAGACGATCAGCGTGGCCACATTCTGACCCATCAGCTGCATATAGAGATCAAACCGATGCAGTTTCGGTCCCAGTAATGCGCCGGAGGCGGTGTCGCCTTCATGCAGGTGGGTCAGTTCATGGACCATCACGCCATCAGCCTGCGCAACGGTGAGCTGACGCAGGAGCGGAATACTGACATAGAGCTTACGGCCGGTGAGCGGATTCCCATTCACGTTCAGCGGAGCTTCGGTCACGTAGAAGTTGGTGTCGATACCCGCAACAATATGATCGGGTGGCGTGGTGCCCACTCTGGCGGCGAGCATATCAATCTGTGACCAGAGTGCCGGTGCCGCTTCGCGGGTCACGACTTCGCCTTCAATACTCTCTTCCGGTGGGAGTTTTTTGAAGATGCCTTTAATCATGTAATACATACCGGCCAGCACCAGCAGTCCTACTGCCATCACCAGTTTGGGATAGTAGGTTTGTGTGAAGAAGGCGGTGCCCCAGAATGAGAGCCATACCAGCATGCCGCCCTGTACCATGACTTCCAGCGAACAGGCCAGCATCAGGAACTTGCGGGCCAGCGCCAGACTGATAACCTGTCCCTGGCGGCTTTTAAAGGCCAGCGCACTGAACAACAGCACCATCAGCAGGACAGCGCCGCTGCCGATCAGTGTCCAGAATGCCACTTTATCCATCATGTAGAACTGCCACAGTTCGGATTGCGGTTCGCAGACGGCGTTTTTGTAATCCTGCAGATTTTCATCTACCGGGCCGCAGACACTGGAAGGCGGGTTCTGCTGCAGAAACGCCTGTAGTTTGTCCGTATCCTGATGTTGTTCCCGCGCATCGTCCATGAAGAACTGCGTGTATTGCTGATCAAGTTGTTTGTTGCCATATTCAGCAAAAAACAGGGTAATAACAGGAACGAGAAACAGTGTGAACAGCAGCCAGAAAAATACCTTTAGATAACCCTTTTTCAATTCCGTTAATGTATTCAAAATAGTAACTTCCTGCATGTCTATGAAAGGGAGAAGCTGCTGCTATCAGGAAATTCCGAAAAGAATATCCTGGCCCCGGTTAAACGGTGCGGAAACATTTATGCGAGCTTCACGATATTATAATTATTGCAGAGCGATTATAAGCCAGCCTGAACCCGTTTTGAAAAGGTATAGACGGATATTTTCGGCGATTTTTTCCTTTTCCGTCAGGTTATTTTTTTGGCGGCTTCCGGTGGTTCTGCCACGACAGCACTAATTTGAGTTAGTACTCATCACTTATTCTGTCCGATCTCCTGACCGAGGGCTAATCCCCGCCATCTGTCTGCATCCGATACACCATAATCCTATATTTTACCATCAGAGCGGTGCGAAAAAATTACCAGCGCATCCCTTTGAAGGGATTCCAGCCGTTATCGCCTTTTTTCTCTTTCAGGTAATAACTGTAATTGGTGCTCATGCCGTACAGGGCATTAAAACCATAGCCCAGGCCGATCTGAAGATACCGTGGAAATTCCATGCCCGCTATCGCTAAGGCGATGATCAGAATAGTATAAACAACTACCATAATTAAAATCAGCATGATGTTCTTCTTCCACAGGCCGAGTACGAACAGATAAATCGGGCCGAAAAGGAAGGCAATTAAATTCATGTTCACTTTTAATTTTTGCCTGAAAGGCAGTTGTTTCAATGCCTGTCTGAAGCCTGGTGTACTGGGAGCACCATGAAGGTCGAAAAAATCAAATCGGGTCTGCCATTTCGCACTGTACTCTTTAGTTGCGTTTACTTTATTAGGATTTTCAATAGGTTGATTCATGGTTGCCTCAATATCCTGCGCAGAAAACTACAGAGACCGACACTGTTTCAGACGGATGACAGCCGCATGAATGGTGCTTATTGACCGCCAGAACAGCGAATACGAATTTTAAAAACAGGAAAGCCGTGTTAATTTGCACCAAAATAATATCGGTACGGTACAAATAGCCATGCTGCACCCTGGGTGCGCTATTAGCTGCACGGGTGCCGAATTCAGGTTAAACAACAATATTTGAAAATAAATCCATCAGAATCAGTAATGTGAAAATTGCACAGGCCGGACATCTCCTGCGCTGGATGTAATTGATATTAGCACCAAAGAAAATATCGCCACAATGATAAAAATATGTTAATTTTCAAAAAAAATATTCCTCGTTCCTCACACCTTAGAAGGATATAAAGATGATCGCATGGAGCGGAGTGGGTTTTTTCGTCGCAGTATTAATTTCTGCCGCCTACCTCCTGTGTAAATGGCTGTTAGATATTTATTACTACGACGGTTTCTTTGTCTCCCATCTATGGGCGACAGGGGCTACGCTGATCGTTTCTGCCCTTTTTTGTGCGGCCTTTGTCTGGGTGCTCCGGCAGGAAAAATGGCTGGACTCCCTTGCAAAAGCAACGAAAAGCCAGCCAATGATGGCCCCCGAAAAAACCCACAACTTCTTTTTTATTCCCGTTCTCTACTGGCCGATTATTCTGTTTCTGCTCGGCTCAGGGATCTGTATTTACGACCTGACCCGATAACACTTCACATCACTGATACAGGCCATACTGATGCTGTATCAGCGAAATGGAAATATCATCAATACGAAGGAGTTCATGGTGAAATTAAGAAAATCATTAAACATTATGGGTGCGATCTGCCTGGCAACTGCCATCGGGGCTACTTCTCTGATGGCATCAGCCGCTGAGACAGCACCAGCTGCAAACACGCAGACTCAGACGATCTCTTTGCTGGATGGCAAACAGACGTTCAAACTGCAGGGCTATGAAAAGCAGCCTGTGCCGGGCGGCGGACCAGGCACCATGTATGTGAACAAGCAGGAAAAACGCGTATTGATCATTGGCGAAGAAGAGATCCCATTGATTGCGCGCGGTGGCAGTGACGCTGATTTTCTTGAAGGCGGGAAGTCTATCAAAGACAAGCAGAAGCAGGCTTCACCTTCTTATACGGTGATCAGTGAGAAAACTGAAAATACCAACGGTTTGCCGGTCTATCATATTGAAGCCACCGACAAAATGGGTGGCAACGATGTGCAACAGGCGACGCTGCTGGCGGTCGCCAACAAGAAATTCACCGTTATTCAGGTGATTTCAAACCACAAAGACAAGGCTGGCCACCTGAAAGCAGTAAACAATATCCTCGGTAAGTAAGGCCTCAGTCGCTAAGCCCGGTTAGCTGATCGACCCGGATAAGGGGTTGCCGGTGGGGTTCATGAGTTTACTCAGAACACACCTGCAATGCCTTGTCTGAACAATGCACAGGCTGACGCTTCTGCGCGTCATCACGGCTTGCACGCAAACCCCTTTCCTGCCTCTTTCTTCAGGCGTTATGCCAGGCCTGAAAACAGAAAAGGCCGTCTCCGGCCTCTCGTTAACTTTATGCAAACATCTACTTCAGGCTGCGCGAACCTGCGGCATCGCTATATCCGCGCTGATACGAGCACCTTCAGCATCAAATACCATGCAATGGTGCGGATGGAAGGTGGGGCGCAGCGTCTGATAAGGACGGAAATGCACATCGCCGGGCAGCAGCATCTTGAAGCCGTCGTGGCCGTGGCTCTGACCAAACAGATAGGTGTTGTTGCCAAGTCGCTCAACCACTTCGCAGTGGAAGTTGATATTCAGTGGCGCATCGCCGTTGATCTGCAACTGCTCCGGCCGGATACCCAGCGTGATCTCATCACCAGGCTGCAACTGGCGGATGGGCGAGGGGAGCTGCAGCCGATGTTCGCCGTCATTGATCAGGGCGACAAGGCCAGCAGGGCCGCACTGCTCCACGCGCGCAGGCAGGAAGTTCATCTTAGGTGAGCCGATAAAACCGGCGACAAAGCGGTTAATCGGGTTGTAATAGAGCGCCATCGGTGAACCCACCTGTTCAACCTTGCCGTAGTTCATGACCACAATCTTATCGGCCAGCGTCATTGCTTCCGTCTGATCGTGCGTCACATAGACCATGGTGGTTTTCAGCTCCTGGTGCAGCTTCGCAATGTGTAGCCGCATATCGACACGCAGCTCCGCATCCAGGTTCGATAAGGGCTCATCAAACATAAACACCCGGGGATTTCGCACGATTGCGCGACCAATGGCGACACGCTGACGCTGACCGCCGGAAAGCTGCTTTGGTTTACGATCCAGCAGATGCGCAAGCTGTAGCGTCTTCGCCACCATCTCTACCTGATGCTGAATCTGTGCTTTCGGCAGGCCGTTCACCTTCAGTCCGTAACCGATATTTTCCGCTACCGTCATATGCGGGTAAAGCGCATAAGACTGAAACACCATTGCCACTCCACGGTGCGAGGGTGCGACATCATTCATGACCTCATCACCAATCAAAATCTCACCGTCACTGATCTCTTCCAGCCCGGCGATCAGCCGCAGCAGTGTGGATTTACCGCAGCCTGACGGACCGACGAAGACCGCAAACTCACCGGCCTCAATATCAAGCGCGATATTTTTCAGCGTTTCTGTTTTACCAAAGCGTTTGGTGACGTTTCTCAATCTGATGCTGGACATGCTGATCCTCGTGGCAAGGGATTTGTCGGCTAAAATGTACGACGTATAACAGTTTGTCTTTTTACACCTCAGCCCTGATGGTGCCTGCGCTGACTATATCGTTCCGCCAGGGTGCGCCCTACCGCTGATTTTGATTTCTGTAATAGCGATCACACATTGATGCGAACGGGCTGGAGCGCGGTGCGCATTCCGCGTAGCGTATGGCTCAAATGCGATACGTTATTCACACTTCATATGCTCAATAATTCCTTGTTCAGCATGTGCCTGAAAAAAGAACATCAGCAAATGACAGCTTAAAATGTCATACCTTCACACGAGGCCAGTAATGAAAATCAAAATCAGCGTTACGCTACTTCTTTCCGCATTGATGCTTAATCAATCCGCCTGGGCCGCTCAGCAACTTACCGTCTGGGAAGACATTAAAAAATCAGACGGCATCAAAACGGCGATCGCCGATTTTCAGAAACAGTTCGGCGTTGAAGTGAAAGTTCAGGAGATGCCGTTTGCACAGCAGATTGAGAAGCTGCGTCTGGATGGCCCGGCGGGTATTGGCCCGGATGTCCTGGTGATCCCTAATGACCAGCTCGGTAGCGCGGTCGTACAGGGATTACTGGCACCGCTGAAAATTGATGCAGCAGAGCAGAGCGCTTACACCCCCTCAGCAATGGCGGCTTTCACACAGAACAGTGTGGTCTACGGCGTACCCAAAGCGGTGGAAACGCTGGTGCTGATCTACAACAAAGATCTGCTGCCGTCGCCACTGAAAACGCTGGAGGAATACCGTGCCTTCTCCCAGAAGCAGCGTGAGGCGAAGCAGTATGGCCTGCTCGCTAAGTTTGACCAGATTTATTACAGCTGGGGTGTGATGGCTCCGATGGGCTCTTACATCTTTGGCAAAGACGCCAAAGGCGCAATTAACACTCAGGATATCGGTCTGAACACCCCGGGCAGCGTTGAAGCGGTGACTTATCTCAAGCGCTTCTTCAGTGAAGGATTGCTGCCAGGCGGCATCATGGGCGACAACGGCCTCAACGCCATCGATTCGCTGTTTACCGAGAAGAAAGCGGCGGCGGTGATCAATGGGCCGTGGGCATTCCAGCCCTATCAGGCTGCCGGAATCAACTATGGCGTGACACCGCTGCCGCTGCTGCCTAACGGCAAGCCGATGAGCTCCTTCCTGGGCGTCAAAGGCTATGTGGTCTCTACCTGGAGCAAAGATCAGACGCTGGCGCAGAAGTTCCTCACCTTCATCAACCAGCCGCAGTACGTGAAAGAGCGTTATCAGAAAACCCAGGAGATCCCACCGGTCACCGCGCTGATGAACGATCCGATTATCAAAGATGATGAGAAGGCCAACGCGGTCGCGGTGCAGGCGGCGCGTGCGTCAGCAATGCCTGGCGTGCCGGAAATGCAGGAAGTGTGGGGGCCAGCCAATGCTGCGCTGGAGCTGAGCGTATCCGGCAAGCAGGAGCCAAAAGCGGCACTGGATAATGCAGTGAAGCAGATCACCATGCAGATTGAAGCGATGCAGGCCAGCAACCAGTAATGCAGGTTCACGGGATAACCGTACAGGATAAGGATCAGGGTGTGGCTATATCTTCCGATGAAAATCTGGTGACGGCTAAACGTCCGCGTCGTCATGCGACCACCGGTGCGCTGTTGGCACTGCTGCCTGGCTTCGGCCAGTTTTACCACCGCCAGTGGGCTAAAGGGCTCTGTTTTCTGATTTTGCTCAGCAGTTTTACCGGCGTCTTCCACGATTTTCTGCGTGAGGGATTCTGGGGGCTCTATACGCTGGGCGAATCGGTGCCGCGTGATAACTCAATTTTTCTGCTGGCAGAGGGCATTATCAGCGTACTGATTGCCGCCTTCGGCGTGGCGGTCTGGGGAGTGTCAATGCGCGACGCCTGGGTCAATGGCGTCAGGCGCGACAAGGGTCAGCAGCTGAACAGCGTGCGCCAGCAGTATCAGTTACTGCTGCGCGATGGCTTCCCCTATCTGATGATTTCGCCAGGCTTTATTCTGCTGGTGTTTGTAGTGGTGTTTCCGATTCTGTTCGGTTTCGCCATCGCCTTCACCAACTACAACCTCTATCACACGCCACCGGCGAAGCTGGTGGACTGGGTGGGGTTCAAAAACTTCATCAACATTTTTACCCTGTCGATCTGGCGCTCCACCTTCTTTGACGTGCTGCAATGGACGGTGGTCTGGACACTGCTCGCTACCACGCTGCAGTGCACCGTGGGCGTCATGCTGGCGATTCTGGTCAATCAGAAGGGCCTGCGCTTTAAGTCGCTGATCCGCACCATCTTTATCCTGCCGTGGGCGGTGCCGGGCTTCGTCACCATTCTGGTCTTCGCCGGAATGTTCAACGACAGCTTTGGGGTGATCAACAACGCCATTCTCGACTTCTTTGGCATTGCACCCAAAGCGTGGATGACCGATCCGTTCTGGACCAAAACCGCGCTGATTATGATGCAGACCTGGCTAGGTTTCCCGTTTGTGTTTGCGATGACTACCGGCGTCCTGCAGGCGATCCCTGACGATCTCTATGAGGCGGCGATCATGGACGGTGCCAGCGCCTGGACGCGGCTGAAAACCATCACGCTGCCGCTGGTGCTCTACGCCATTGCGCCGATCATCATCACGCAATACACCTTCAACTTTAATAATTTCAACATCATCTATCTGTTTAACAACGGCGGTCCGGCGGTGGCGGGGTCGAATGCCGGAGGAACCGATATCCTGGTGTCGTGGATCTACAAGCTCACTATGTCGTCGTCGCAATATGCTATCGCCGCCACTATCACCATTTTGCTGTCGATTTTCGTGGTAGGTCTGGCGCTGTGGCAGTTCCGCGCGACCCGGTCGTTTAAACAAGATGAGATGGTGTAAGGAAGCAGTTATGGCGAAGTCCGGCAGTATTAAACGCGAAAGGTGGATACGCCTGTCGCTGACCTGGCTGGTGGTGCTGGCCGTCTCGGCCATCATTATCTATCCGCTGGTCTGGACAGTAGGAGCATCCCTGAATGCAGGTAACAGCCTGCTCAGCAGTTCGATCATTCCGGAGAATGCGTCGCTGCAGCACTACCGCGACCTGTTCAATGGCACGGTGCCTTACCTGACGTGGTACTGGAATTCGATGAAAATCAGTTTCCTGACCATGGTGCTGACGTTGATCAGCGTCAGCTGTACCGCCTACGCTTTTTCCCGTTTTCGGTTCAAGGGGCGGCAGAACGGACTGATGCTGTTTCTGTTGTTACAGATGATCCCGCAGTTTTCGGCGCTGATCGCGATTTTCGTGCTGTCGCAGCTGCTGGGGTTGATCAACAGCCATCTGGCGCTGGTGCTGATCTACGTTGGCGGGATGATCCCGATGAACACCTGGCTGATGAAGGGTTATCTCGACTCGATTCCCAAAGATCTGGATGAGTCAGCGCGCATGGACGGTGCAGGCAACTTCCGCATCTTTGTTGAGATCATCATGCCGCTGTCGAAGCCGATCCTGGCGGTAGTGGCGTTGTTCTCCTTCACCGGCCCGCTGGGTGATTTCATCCTCTCCAGCACCATTCTGCGAACGCCAGAGCAGTTCACGCTGCCGATTGGCCTCTATAACCTGGTGTCGCAAAAAATGGGCGCCAGTTACACCACCTATGCCGCCGGTGCCGTGCTGATCGCCGTGCCGGTGGCGGTGTTCTATCTGGCCCTGCAGAAATACTTCGTTTCTGGCCTGGCCTCAGGCAGTACTAAAGGATAAATCATGACGCCAAAAACATTGATTCTCGCCCTGGCGCTGGCCTGGGCGACACCGCTGCTCGCCGCCGATCAGCCTGTCATCGGCTCTGCCGGGCCGTGGCCAGCCGATTTTATCAAAGGTGCGGATATCTCATCGCTGGCTGAACTGGAGAAGCAGGGTGCGAAATTCTACAACGCAGATAACCAGCAGCAGGATGCCATCGCCATCCTGAAAGCCAGCGGCATCAATACCATACGGCTGCGGCTGTGGGTGGATCCCCGCGACGGCAGCGGTCAGACCTACGGTGGTGGCGGCAACGATCTGACGACCACGCTGGCGCTGGCGAAGCGCGTTAAAGCGGCGGGCCTGAAGCTACTGCTGGATATCCACTACAGCGACTTCTGGACAGACCCAGGCAAGCAGTTCAAGCCCAAAGCCTGGCAGTCGCTGCCTTTTCCGCAGCTGGAAACCCAGGTTCATGACTACACCCGTGACACCATCGCTCGTTTCAAAGCGGACGGTGTGATGCCGGATATCGTGCAGATTGGCAATGAACTTAACGGTGGCATGCTCTGGCCGGAAGGCAAAAGCTGGGGCCAGAACGGCGGTGAGTTTGATCGGCTGGCCGGTCTGCTGAAAGCCGGGATCAGCGGAGTGCGTGAGAATCTCAGCGACCCGCATCAGGTGAAGATCATGCTGCACCTGGCTGAGGGCACAAAGAACGACATGTTCCGCTGGTGGTTCGACGAGATCGTTAAGCGTGATGTGCCATTCGATGTGATTGGCCTGTCGATGTACACCTACTGGAACGGCCCCATCAGCGCCCTGAAAGCCAACATGGATGATATCTCCCGGCGCTATGACAAAGACGTGATGGTGGTGGAAGCGGCCTACGGCTACACGCTGGAAAACTGCGATAGCGCGGAGAACAGTTTCCAGGCCAAAGAGGAGCAGGCGGGCGGCTATCCCGGCAGCGTAGCAGGCCAGGCGGCTTATCTGCACGATCTGATCAAAGCGGTGCTGGCGGTGCCGGACCATCGCGGCAAGGGCGTGGTCTACTGGGAACCGGCGTGGATCCCTGCGCCCGGCAATACCTGGGCGACGCCCGCTGGCATGAAATATATCCACGACGAATGGAAACAGGGTAACGCCCGCGAAAACCAGGCGCTGTTTGACTGTCACGGCAAGGCGCTGCCTTCGCTGCAGGTTTTTCATTAACCATTAGCGCAAACGCTGATGTCTACCTCTGAGGAACAGGTATGAATAAATTTCCCCCGCTCAGCGCCCGGGTTAACCGGCTGCTGCATGGTGCTGACTACAATCCGGAACAGTGGGCGCACCAGCCGGGCATTATTGATGACGATGTAATGATGATGAAGCAGGCGAACTGCAACGTTATGTCGGTGGGTATTTTCAGCTGGGCGAAGCTGGAGCCGGAAGAGGGGCGCTATGAATTTGGCTGGCTGGATGAGGTGATTGATACGCTCTGGCTGCAGGGGATATCCGTGTTTCTTGCTACCCCGAGCGGGGCCAGGCCAGCCTGGATGTCGCAGGCGTATCCGGAGGTACTGCGTGTGGGGCGCGATCGCGTGCCGGCTCTGCATGGTGGCCGTCATAACCACTGCATGACCTCGCCGGTGTATCGCCAGAAAGTGCAGGCGATGAACAGCCGGCTGGCGGCGCGCTATGCGCATCATCCGGCGGTGCTCGGCTGGCATATTTCCAATGAGTATGGCGGAGAATGTCATTGCGATCGCTGTCAGCAGGTGTTTCGCGGCTGGTTGCAGCGCCGTTATGAGACGCTGGAGAACCTGAATCTCGCCTGGTGGAGTGATTTCTGGAGTCATACCTACAGCGACTGGTCACAGATTGTGTCGCCAGCGCCACAGGGTGAGATGTCGATTCATGGTCTGAATCTGGACTGGCGGCGGTTTATGACCGATCAGGTTACTGACTTCTGTCGTGAGGAGATTAAACCGCTGAAGCAGGCCAATCCCGATCTGCCTGCGACCACCAATTTTATGGAATATTTCTACGACTACGATTACTGGAAGCTGGCACCGGCGCTCGATTTTATCTCCTGGGATAGCTACCCGATGTGGCATAACGAGAAGGATGAGACCACGCTCGCCTGTTATACCGCAATGTACCACGATTTGATGCGCACTCTGAAGCAGGGCAAGCCTTTCGTGTTGATGGAGTCGACGCCGAGCGCCACCAACTGGCAGCCGACCAGCAAGCTGAAGAAGCCTGGGATGCATATTCTGTCGTCACTGCAGGCGGTGGCCCATGGTGCGGACGCGGTGCAATATTTTCAGTGGCGCAAGAGCCGGGGTTCGGTCGAGAAGTTTCATGGCGCAGTAGTCGATCATGTGGGTCATCTTGATACGCGCACCGGTCGTGAAGTGAGTGAGCTGGGCCGGATGCTGGCCGCGATGACGCCGGTGATGGGCAGCCGGGTTGAGGCGCGGGTGGCGATTATTTTCGACTGGGAGAGTCGCTGGGCGATGGATAATGCGCAGGGGCCGCGCAATCTCGGCCTGCATTATGAGCGCACAGTGAACGAGCACTACCGTGCTTTCTGGGAGCAGGGCGTGGCGGTGGATGTGATTAACGGCGACTGCGATCTCAGTGGTTACGATCTGGTGATTGCGCCGATGCTGTATATGGTGCGGGATGGTTTTGCGGCGCGGATGGAGCAGCATCTTGAGCGGGGCGGGCATTTCGTTGCCAGCTACTGGAGCGGCATCGTGAATGAGAGCGATCTGTGTTATCCCGGTGGCTTCCCGGGGCCGTTGCGGCCGTTGCTCGGCATCTGGTCAGAAGAGATCGATAGTCTGACTGATGAGGAGTTCAATGGCGTACGCGGGGTGCGCGGCAATGAGCTGGGTCTGAGCGGGCCTTATCAGGCGCGAGAGCTTTGCGAGCATATTCATCTGGAAGGGGCAACGGCGCTGGCCAGCTATGAGAGCGATTTTTATGCCGGTACCCCGGCGGTGACGGTGAATCGCGTGGGTCAGGGCAAAGCCTGGTATATCGCATCGCGTAATGATCTGTCTTTCCAGCGGGATTTTTATGGTGCGTTGATTAAGCAGCTGGCGTTGCCACGCGCTCTGGCGATTGATCTGCCACCGGGTGTGGTCGTTCAGCGGCGCACTGATGGCGAACAGGCGTTTCTTTTTGTGCAGAATTTTACCGGTCAGGTGCAGCAGCTGTCGTTGCCTGCTGGGCTCAGCGATTTGATCGATGGCTCGGTTGTGGGGGAATCGCTGGTGCTGGCGCCGTGGGGATGTCGCGTTCTGAGTGTGCCGCTAACTGAAGGTGCAAGCCTTTGACGTTAGTTTAATGCCGTTTGCTGGCAGGTTTAGCATCGGCTCAGGGGGCCAGTACCTTCCGCAAAGACGCAAAAGATGGCATCCCTGCCAGCTCAACACGGGCAATTACGCACCTCATCCCTGAGGTGCGCCCGTTCCCGGGCCAACGCGTTGCGTTGTTCAAAAACGCTCCCGGCGTTTTTGTCCCTGGCCCGTGATGCTTTGCTACAGGTACTGGCCCCCATCGCTTTGCGCATGGGAGTTGTCTGTTGGAAGTTTTGGACCGGCTTTAATTGCGGACTTTGTGGCGGAGGAATAGGGTTTGAGGGCAGGAAGAGTGTATTTTCTGTGAGTGCCCTGAAGCCATTCCCCCTCGTTTTCGTTTATCAGTCGTGAGTGGCGGGCAGCAGCCCGCCTTTTTATTATCTGGAGGAGAACAACATGGTGAGTCTGAAATCGTTTAAGCAATATTTCAGTCGGCAGCCGCTGACGGCGGAAGAGGTTGAGATTGACAGTGCGCTGCTGGAGCGTCTTGTAGAGTGCTTTGGCGGGCGTGAAAATATTCAGCAGGTGGACGCCTGTTTAACCCGGCTGCGGGTGAAAGTGACATCGCTGAGGGCGGTTGATACGGCAGGATTACAGAAGGCGGGGGCGATTGGCGTGGTGATTCTGGGGCAGGAGGTTCATGCCATCTTTGGTACGCAATCCGACCAGCTGCGTCAGTTGCTGGAAGCCCGATTCTTTAAGCCGCTTCAGCCGGAGTAAAAAAAATGGATAACCGTCGCCGGTTATCCAAATAAGCCCCTGCATAAGAGCTTAACAATGATCACAATGAGGAGACTGCTTGGTTACCACCAGGCTTCGACCTGTACGCCGAAGTTCCAGGTGTTGTTACTGGTGTTGTCCTGGAAACTGTGTCCGTCTTCTGAGTCATTCAAGTAAGAGGCAAACAGACGCAGTTCCGGGCGTGACATAAATTCGGGACCGGCTGCGAGACCCAGCGCCAGCGTATATTTCTGACCCGCCTGTTTATAGTCACTGCCCACTTTGTTCTCATCTTTCTGCCAGAAACTACCCACTTCGCCGATCCCGCGGACATACTGCGTGAACTGATACTGACCACGACCCACCAGCGACAGCAGGGTGCTTTTGCTGGTCTGCGCGGTGACGTCATCCGCTGAACCCCAGGTAAAGACCTGATTCAGGGAGAACTTGTCGGTGATCGGCAGCAGGCCGGTATTGATTACGCGGTAGCCGGTGGCATCGCGGGTATCGTTCCACATGTCATACCAGCCACCGCCCTGTGAAATCATGTTTTGTGCCAGGCCTTTATTGGCGTACTGGAACACCAGTTTCTGATAGCCGCCCCACATATCCTGACTGATTTCACTGGTGAGCATAACGCCGTTTTCCGCATCATACAGGCCACCATACTCTTCCTGCTTTTTAGTGGTGTTCGGCATGGCGTAATCAATACCAAACTCGGTCCAGGCACCGCTCCACGGTTTCCAGCCAGCATACCGAAGATCCAGGTAGTTAATGTTGACGTCGTTATCGCCATCGACCCGGTAATCGACGTCATTAGCATCGCCACGGATCCAGGCAAAGGAGATCGCGCCCGGGCCCAGAGTGTAATTTTCGATACCCGCACCGGAGCCGGAGATATTCCAGTATTTGGTATCAATGATGTGCAAATCGTGACGCTGGTAGTAACGTTTACCGCCCCAGATCACCGCATTCTTGTCACCCGGCACCAGCCCTTTGATCTGCAGATTAAGCTGACGCAAACCAAACTGCGCATCGTCACCGAAGGTGGTTTCGTTATCGTTAGAACCGTCGGAGAACATGCTGACCATGGTGTCGACGTAAAAACTGACGTCATCCTTTTTGTAGACTTCGCTGCCCAGCTCAACCTCGCCGTAGGTGTCGGCTTCATTGCCGAGACGGCCAATCTTGTTCTTTTGATACTCTTCAATACCGCCATCCTGCGATACGCCAACGCCACCACGCAGATAGCCATGGAAATCAATGTTGTCGATAGCAGCATAGAGCGTCGGGGAGGTCAGGGCCGCAGCAAGCGCCACAGCAGCAGTACGTAACCTTGTTTCCATGTTATCCTCAATTTTATTTGTAATACGTTCACATGACAGCGGCAGTTAACGCTTTTTGTCAGATGGGTGACAAACAAAATCGCGATAATGTGTGATGCACTGCAAATAAAGTGGCGGTATTTGTAACGATTAGTGAATCAGATCACCAAACCTCGTGATGTGAAGGTATGACTTTTACTTTTTATTTGCGCAATGTGACTGCGGTAACCTGGCTTATTCGGCTGCTGTGATACCATTCCGCCATCGGTAATCAGGGATGCGAATTATGAAATCAAAAAATGCCACCTTAGAGGATGTCGCCCGCCATGCTGGCGTCTCTTATCAGACGGTTTCGCGGGTTTTGAATAAGTCGGCAAACGTCTCAGAATCAACGCGGCGCAAGGTGGAGAACTCTATTGAAACCCTGCGCTACGTGCCAAACAGACTGGCGCAACAGCTGGTGGGTAAGCAGAGCACAACGCTGGGTCTGGTGACCACATCGCTGGCGTTGCATGCTCCTTCGCAGGTGGCCGCTGCGGTTAAACGATATGCCAATGCCGCTGACTATCAGGTGCTGATCGCCATGATTGATGAGAACGTCAATCAAAGTCTGCAGAATTGTATCAATGAGCTGAAGTCGCAGCGCGTGGATAAGGTGATTATCAACGTCCCGCTGGAGAGCAGTGATGCGGAGCGGATCGTGCAGGAGAACGACGATATCCTGTGTCTGTTTCTTGATGTTGATCCGTACAGCGCGGTGTTTAACGTTTCGTTTAACCCGGCTGACGGTACCCGTGCCAGTGTCAAATATCTCTACGAGCAGGGGCATCGGGAATTTGCTCTGCTGGCCGGGCCAGAGGAGTCCGTTTCTGCCAATCTGCGGTTAAAGAGCTGGCTGGATACGCTGGAGAGCTATCGTCTGAAGCCGGTCAGCGTCAGCCACGGTAACTGGGATGCGCAAAGTGGTTACAACGGCGTGCTGCAACTGCTGCGTGAAGCGCCGGAGTTCAGCGCGCTACTGGTGGGAAATGATCAGATGGCACTGGGAGTGCTGAGCGCGCTGCATCAGCGCGGTGTAGCGGTGCCGGGGCAGATTTCGGTGATTGGCTACGATGACACCTATGAAAGTGCCTTCTTCCATCCGGCGCTGACCACGGTGTCGCTCGATCTTGATTTACAGGGCAAAGAGGCCGTTGCGCGTCTGTTGTTAGCCAGTGAGCAGGATGAGCAGCGTTCCTCTTCTATCCTTCCGGCAAAACTGGTGGTACGCAGCTCGACGGGTATCGCCGGTCAGCAGCAGCGTGATCTGAAGCAGATTGCTGAGCAGCTGCGGCTGCTCGCCAGTCGCCTTGAGTAGCAGAACACCGCAAGCAGATAAAAAAAGCATAAGAACGCGCCGCTGCTATGCTCAGATCAGGATAACGATTCTGCACGTCGGAAAAATTATCCGATCACTAAATCGGTCAGTGAACGGGCATTCTGCTTCGCGGTAATGCAGCCGACACGTTCAGCCCGGTTTCTCTACTCTCAGGGAGTGACATTATGCTGTGGCTTGAACAGGGGCTTTACCTCAGGATTGAAGAGTTAGCGCATGGCCCCAGGCCACTGCCGCTTTCCAGCGGTTTTACCCCGCAGACGGCTTATCGCGCGCTGGGCTGTTTTAACCCCTCTGAAACATCAGATGCTTACTACATTCTTTCAAATGACCGCGATGAAATATGGTTCATCTGTAACCGTCATCTGAGAACCGTTTTCCTTGATGCCAGCAACACGGCGTTTCGGGTGAAAATGCAGGAGCCAGCAGAGAGTCTGCCGGTACTCGCTGCTACACCCGATGGTCAAATCGTCTCATTTGAGCGCTCTGTCTGATGTAGCCTGTTACGCATCAGATAATAAAAAAGCCGCCATCGCTGGCGGCCCTGATTACGTTTAAGTCGATGCGTTATCTGTACATTTGCCAGTAACGTTTTTTAACTCGCCGTGGCGGTCTTCATTGCCGGACGCTGTGGCAGCATCACCAGAAGAGCGATGATGATTAGCGCCAGCGTCAGTGAGGCACCGTAGCGGCTTAGCGCGAGTCCGCCTGAGGCAAGGGGTTTGTCCAGAAAGTCGCCGACCACGGCACCCAGTGGTCGGGTCAGGATAAAGGCCGCCCAGAAGAGCCCCGTACGCGAAAGTGATGTAAAGCGACTGGCCGCCCAGATGATTGCCAGCGCGCCAACAAACAGCAGGATCCCGCCATCGTAGCCCAGCCCTTCAGTGTCTGCCGTCCAGTCACCTAAGGCCGTGCCCAGGGTTTGTGAAAACATAATAGTGACCCAGTAAAAACTCTCTGTGACGCCGTTGCTCACTGAACTGACCGCAACCGTACCGCAGGTGATTTTCCACAGGAAAAGCGAGAGGATAAGCAGGGTGCTCAGCAGCACGGTGCCACCTAAATACCCTATGCCCAGTGAGCGATCGGCAAAATCTGCCATCGTCGTGCCAACGGTGGTTGTGGCCACCACGGTGAACCAGTAAATCCATTTGTTGAAACTGTGGCGATTTATCTGCACCACCACCGCGACCAGAAAGATGATGGCGAAAATCAATGTCCCGGTCAGGTAACCGAGATTCATCGACATGGTCACCGCATCGCCGCCGGTTTCACCCAGGGTAGTCGCAGCGATTTTGGTTAACCAGAAAGCCGCGGTAACGGCCGGAACTTTACTGAGAGCGTGAGAAGCTGTGTTGTTATTTTGCATAGGGTGATACTCCGGAACAGCCCAACATGGGCTAATACAGAGACGATGTTATAAGATTAATCTTAAGAAAAGGTTAAGCTAAAGAAAACTATGACAGGATTTTTGATCACAGTTTTTCAATCACTAAACCGGCATTTACCCTATGATTTAATGTAATATTTGCTCTGTCGGAGTGCAGTGTTTGGGCTGTTTTCCCTGTTAACCTATAAGAATTAATTCTGAGTTACTCTGTTTTCTTCTTAATTTTCAGGCGATGCAAAGAGTGATAGCCCGGCGGCTTAATCAGGCGAAAATTGAAGGAAAGTAGCATCAGGGCGTGCGAGCCATGCCGGGGCAGTATTGCCCTGATAATCAGCATCAGGGCAGGGTGGATGGCGTGGCAACCCCGACGCTGTTATCCGGATATCACCAGTTTTGTCTGGTGGGAGAAACGATCAGGTCGTTGACGGTAACGTTCTGCGGCTGATTAAGTGCATACACCACCGCATTAGCCACATCCTGTGGGCTGATGGCTAATTTATTGAGTTCCTGAGCCACTTTACGGCCCTGAGGATCGCCGACTTTATCGGCCCAGCCGGTATTGATTACGCCAGGGCTGATGGTATTGACGCGTATCCCGTTATTAACCCCTAAGTCTTTGCGCATCGATTCTGTCATGGCATGGACGAAGAATTTTGTTGCACTGTAAACCCCTGCACCCGCATCCACCTGATGACCTGCAACCGATGCCATATTCAGGATCTGTCCCTCATTTTTCTTCAGCATAACGGGTAACACAGAGGCAATGGCGTTCAGATAGCCTTTGATATTGACGTCGACCATTTTGTTCCACTCTTCCCATGCAACGTCACTCCAGCTTGAGAAAAGCATCAGGCCCGCATTGTTAATCAGTATGTCTATGGAGCCGAAGGTGTCACTGGCGAACTTCACCAGCGCCTGGGTTTCTTCCAGACGCGTAACATCGGTTACCAGGCCGACAGCGCGTCCCCCTTCAGCTTCAATCTGACGTACCAGCGTATCGAGGCCATCCTGGTCCAGTGCTGCCGCCACAATATTCACGCCATGACGCGCAAGTTCCCGCGCGGTAGCCGCACCAATCCCGGAGGATGCACCCGTAATAATGGCTGTTTTCTGTTGCAGGTAATTCATTTTTAATTCTCCTTCTGGTGAAAGGGGCGGGTAGTCACCCGCCATAAACCGTTATCAGCAGCTGGCTTCCGGCCAGTCGGTATAACCCTCTGCACCACCGCCGTAATAGGCTTCTTTCGGCGCGATGGTCAGCGCGGCACCGTAACGCAGACGCTTAACCAGATCCGGGTTGGAGATGAACAGGCGTCCAAAGGCAACCGCATCAATAATTCCGGCGTTGCGGCGGCTGATGGCCATCTCAAGGTCATAGTTGTTATTGCCAATAAACGGACCGTTGAACTGGGCGCTCAGCGCGTCCATGTCCACATAGGCAGGCACATCACGAGAGGTGGCCGTCGCGCCTTCAACGAAGTGCAGATAAGCCAGGTTGAACCGGTTAAGTTGCTGAATGAGGTAGCCGTACATCGCCATAACATTGCTGTCTGGCGGGGTGTTACCGGCATCAGGCGTGACCGGAGAGAGGCGGATACCGACTTTGTCATTGCCCCAGATGTTGATGATGGCTTCTGTCACTTCCAGCGTCAGGCGGGCGCGGTTTTCAATAGAGCCACCGTAGGCGTCAGTACGGTGATTGGTGGAATCACGCAGGAACTGATCGAGCAGGTAGCTGTTGGCAGAGTGGACCTCAACGCCGTCGAAACCGGCACGCAGGGCATTTTCAGCTGCACGTTTGTATTGCTCAATGATGCCGGGGATTTCTTCTGTTTCCAGCGCACGTGGCGTCGATACCGGCACAAAGCCGTTTACGGTATAAGTCTGTCCTTCAGCTTTAATGGCAGATGGCGCAACCGGACGCTGGCCGTCAGGCTGCAGTTCCACGCTTGAAAAACGGCCCACGTGCCATAACTGGCAGACGATTTTGCCGCCTTTGGCGTGGACTGCCCCGGTGACCTTTTTCCAACCAGCCACCTGCTCTTCGCTCCATATCCCCGGCGTAGCGGCATAGCCGCGTCCCTGCGGAGAGATGTTGGTGGCTTCAGAAATAATCAGGCCAGCCCCGGCACGCTGTGCATAGTAGGTAGCATGGAGTTCATCAGGCACACCCTCTTCACCGTAACGGCTACGCGTGACCGGTGCCATGACAATGCGGTTTGACAGCTGAAGGCTGCCCATCGAAACAGGTGAAAATAAATCGGTACGGGTACTGTTGTCAGTCATATAAACCTCTTAATAGTTGACCGGTCGTCTAGTAATTGGATAAAAAAAACCGGCTACCCGAGTAGCCGTGTTGTTGCGTTCATTGCCTGACTGAACGCTTTGTCAGGATCGTGGATTTTCGCCATCAGGGAAGCCCCCAGCCAGAGCTGATAGAGTTCTTCTGCCAGTTCAGTGGCATCCGTTACGGCGGGCAGGGAGCCATCTTCCTGACCGAGCCGGAGACAGGCAGCAATTTTGAGCACAATTTCATGGGTGCCCGTGGCCAGCACATGCCGCATGTTCTCATACTGGTCGCAGACTTCCGCCCCCAGCTTGACCACGAGACATTTACTTTCAGGCAGGTCTGCGCCCTGGGTCGTTTTCCAGAAGGTAAAATAGCGCAGCAGTCGCTCTCTCGCCGTTCCTGTTCCGCCTAGCTGATGCTCTACTTCCAGCAAATAGTGGCTGAAGTAGTGCTCCAGCAGCGCCTCTGCAAACGCTTCCTTCGACGGAAAGTAGTAATAAAACGAGCCTTTTGGGATATCCGCCGCTTTTACAATCTCGGAAATCCCGACGGCGCTGTAGCCCTTATGAGTAATGATCGCCCTGGCCACATCAATGATGTGCTGCCGCATATCTGTCACGTTTCTTTTCATAATGTGCACACTCTAGTGAAAAACTGACCGGTCGTCTAGTAACTTTTAACCTGTTTCATGCTATCTGTTTCTGATTGTGAGCGGGTGAAGCAGTCGGGTGGCGTGCTGGCCGATCAATTTCAGGCTCTGAAGCGTCGTACCGTCTTTCGCCTCTATCGACATGCCTTCCAGCAGCGTATTCAGAACGGTAGCCAGCGCGACGGTGTTGGTATCTGCGGGCAGTTGCTTCTCCTGAACCGCTCTGACCAGCCTTTTTTCAAACAGATCTTTCCCTTCCTGTCTGAGAACGCTAACCGCCCTGACAACGTCCGTCGATTCTGCTGAAACATTGATGGCTGCCAGTACCACCATGCAGCCGCAGGGCGCTGAAGGGGAGAGCAGAATATCGGCTGCTTCGCTAAAGAAACCGTCAATCGCTTCACCAATATCCTGCCTCTCCTCAAGCCGCAGCCAGGTCGCTTTCCAGTACTTCATTTCGTAGTAGTTCACGGCCTCCAGAAAAAGTTTTGCCTTGTTGCCAAAGGCGGAATAGAGGCTGGGTGGGTTGATTTCCATGGCGGCGCAAAGTTCGGCAACCGATGCCGGCTCAAAACCTTTGCGCCAGAACAGATCCAGCGCTTTCAGCAACGCTTTATCACGGTCAAAGCTTCGTGGCCGGCCTTTCGGCTTTTCAGTCACGGCAGGCTGGTCAGGCATTTTCATAGACGGCCTCAATCATTCTCTTGACACATTACATAGTGATCACTATACAATAATACTATTACGTAGTGCTCACTACAGAATTAAATCGACACAGTGGCTCGCCTTTTCTCCCGCCTGCTCTCCCCCGGCAGGCTGCTGTCGCGCTGAGTCGGTACGTGTCTGTGTCAGAAAATATCACCCAAAAGCGGGGTGTCTGAAGGGATACCTTATTAATCAGAACGGAGAGAAAACAGATGAATAACACGACCTATGTACAGGACTATAACGCCATCGTGGCAGTGCTGAATCAGTATAACGAGGGAGGAAAGCAGGCGAAAAGTGAGCTCATGAAGCCCGCTTTCAGCGACAGGGCGACCATTTTTGGTCTCGACAGTGACGGCAACCTCAGCGGCGGTCCAATTCAGGGATTGTTTGACACCATCGACACCGCATTCCGTCCTTCACCCGAAGCAAAAGCGGCTATCGTGCGCGTAGATATTGTTGGGACTGCCGCCAGTGCCCGCATCGACACTGACGACATTTCTGGTTTCCGTTTCACTGATTTTTTTAACCTGCTGAAAGTGAACGATCGCTGGACCGTGGTCAGCAAGATCTATCACACACATACGGCAGACTGATTGCAGTCTGGTCAGCTGACCGTTGCAGCCTGCGTTTGCTACGGGCTGCAAAAATGGATTGTGACGACTAAAACAGTAAGGTGATTTTACGCCTGATTATCCGGTTGCTATTAATCAACATAATCATACCCCAGCGCTTATGGCAGAGGTGGCATCATTAAAGATTCTGGCCCGATCGGCCGATAAACACTGGCTCATACTTCTGACACTGAATCCCGGGTTCGCTCACTCTTGTGCGGGCAGGGCGGCACCTCAGCAGCTGCAGACGGATAAGCGCAGCGTCAGCCGCCGTCAATGGCGGGTATTCTCGCAATGGTGAACCTGTCTCCGGATCCTCCTTCAGCTACAGGCGGACATTAACGGTTATAATCAGGTCTGTAGCGACGAGTATTGAGCCTGTTTAATATCGTCAGCTACGTCGGAGTCGGCCGCCATGAACACAATGATCAAACCCTCTTTTACCGCTGTCTGGTCTACAGACGCCCAGGGTATCTGCGTCGCCAGTCAGGAAAGCCCTGCTGGTCTGATGCCTGAACTGAAGGGTGTGACGCTGAGTTCATGGCTGAGACTGGCACAGGCCGATGACGATGCAAAGATCGCGCTGCAACTGACCGCCGCGCTTGATTTCCTGACGCCTTTTCATATTGAAGTGCCGATCAACTGTCTGGATGGCAAGACGCGTCGGGTTATTGTATCTGGCCTGCCGGATCGCCAGCCTGGTACGTCCCGTCTGCAGTATAACGGCTTCATTCTGGATGTGACCGGACAGCGTAAAGCGCTGGAAGATGCGCTGCGCACGGCGGCAGAATATCGTCTGTTAATTGAAAACAGCACCGATCTGATTGCCCATTGCGACGCGGATGGCCGGTACGTTTCAATCTCGCCCTCTTATAGCGAAATGATTGGCTGGACAGCCGAAGAAGTTGTCGGTCAGCTGGTGGTGGATTTCCTGCATCCCGATGACCGCGGCCCCGCCTCTGAAGCACTCGCCTGCATCTTCAACGGGGGAGTGCTGCCGGACGTCGTTGAGGTGCGCAAGCTGCATCGTGACGGCCACTACATCATTCTGGGCACCAAAGCCTGTGGCGTCATCAATCCCTCTACCGGCAAAAATATCGGTGCAGTTCTGGTGTCGCGCGACATTACGCGAGACAAAGAGAGGATGCGCAATCTGGAGAAGCTGGCAACGCTGGATACGCTGACCGGGCTGCATAATCGTACCTGGATCAACGACCAGGTTGGGCGCATGCTGGCGAAGGTGGATGATGAGGCCTACACGACGGTGATGTTTATCGATCTTAATGGCTTTAAGGCGGTGAACGATTTGATGGGCCACGCGACAGGGGATGCCTTGCTGCAGCAGGTCAGTGAACGGCTGCAACGCTGTATGCGTCCGGGCGACTCACTGGCGCGACTGGGCGGAGATGAATTTGTTGTGGCGGCAAAGTGCAGAAATCGCGATACAGCCGCTGCCATTGCCCTGCGTATTATTGAAAGTCTGCACGCGCCATTCGCCATTGATAATATGGATGTGCGCATTGGCGCGGCTATCGGTATCAGCCTTGCCCGCTTTGGGACGGCATCGGCCAAAATATTATTCGAAAACGCGGATAAAGCGATGTACCAGGCCAAAGCCCGACGTGATGGGTCGTATCAGTTTTTTGAGTCAGAAGGGCCTTAGTCGATGCATATGATTGCTGGTATGACCTTCCGGATTTGAAGGTAATAGATCTTACGTTTAACGCTTTGCCGCCTGTTCCCGCAAGGATACATTTCCTGAACGCCTGATTAACCCGCCTTATATTCTGAAACCGCGTGCCAAGGCAGAAAGATTTTCTGTTTCAGGCACAGCGAAGTCTGGGGCTGGTGACCAACATCTATGTGCGAGACAGGCTACTGAATTCCCTCAAACGTCTGTGATGAACTGGCCTGAGTGACTTTACGGATCTCCGCGTACGGCAATTCATTGTTCCTGCTGAACTCATCTTCTCATTAACCTGACGCTATTGACAGGCAGGAACGCCACCCTGGCGGAGTTCATACAGACTCATCGATATCCCGTCCATTATCATAAACCGTCTGCGCCTGTTCCATCGCTCCCCCATGTTGCTTTGCCCAGCTCACCAGCGCGATAAAAGGATCCTGCAACGTTCGGCCCAGCGGCGTAATCGCATATTCCACCGCCACAGGGGAGGAGGCAATCACGTGGCGGCTCACTAATCCGTTGCGTTCCAGCCGTCGTAATGCCTCCGTCAGAGACTTATGTGTGATGGGGTCGAGCCTGCGCTTGATGGCGTTAAAACGTGAGGGCTGGGAGCACAACACGGTCAGGATCAGTACTGACCACTTGTTTGCCACCTGTTCCAGGATAGGGCGCGTGCTGTTGATCTCGGCCAGCACTACGGTGATATCAGTGGTCATTTGGTTTCCTTGAGGATATCTGGTGTACATCAGGTGCGTAATTGACACTAAATATAATAAATATACCATCAGGTGTCTAACCCCTATCCGGAGTGGTAATGATGAAACTAAGTGGAAAGATCGCCCTGGTCACCGGTGGTAGTAGCGGTATTGGCCTCGCTGTTGCTCGCCGTTTTGTTCAGGAAGGCGCACGGGTTTTTATAACGGGTCGACGTGAAGCACAGCTGGCTGAGGCTGTAGCGCGGATTGGCGGTGAGGTCGAGGCTATTGCGGGTGACATCACCCACACAAGCGACCTTGAGCGTCTGTTTGAAACCCTCAATGCCAGGGCTGGCAGACTTGATATCCTCGTCAACTCGTCTGGCGTGTCAGAACCTGCGAGCCTGGAAGAGACCACGGAGGAGCACCTTGATCGCATCTTTGATCTGAATGTGCGTGCCATGGTGTTGACGGTGCAGCACGCGGTACGGCTCATGGGGGAGGGCAGCAGCATCGTGCTGGTGGGGTCGATCGCGGGAAGCATTGCTAATCCTGGCTATGCTGCCTATTCCGCCAGCAAGGCAGCGGTGCGATCCTATGCCCGCACCTGGAACAGCGAGCTGGCACCGCGTGGCATCAGAGTTAATACACTCAGCCCTGGCCCAACTGATACGCCGATGTTTAGCCAGGCCAGCGATGAAGTAAGGCAGACACTCAGCGAACGGATCCCGGCAAAGCGGCTGGGTAATCCTGATGAAGTCGCGGCTGCGGCCCTGTTTCTGGCCTCCGATGAGAGCAGTTACGTCAGCGGCACCGAACTGGTAATTGATGGCGGGATGACTGCATAGGGGATTAGCGGCGGACGTTGCGGGGTTGCTCGATGGCATGGCGGGGAGGGTTTTGACTCATTGAGAAGCTCTCCCCATGCTATTCCAGCTAAGAACATTTCTAAGACTGGTATTTCATTCCTGGATTTGTTCTGGTCCCCCTTTATTGTTCAGATTCAGAAATAACTTCGCAGCGTAAAATCATATTGCGTCAGTTTATTATTTCTGTTGGATTTTCACTTTCGGGAGACCAAAATTTAGTACTCATTGTATTCATTGTGAGGCAGAACGCCGGTCAATGATTTCTTTCACGTAATGCTCTATAACAATGTGATGTTCATGGCTTATCTGATAAATGAATGTTTGCAGGAAATCGGGTGTGGAGTGAAGGGTGTTCGTGACCAGTTTATCGAAGTCTTTCTGGGTAAAGCGGTCATAGCCTGTTAGCGTCGAACGCTGGAGCAAGGTATGCGCAGTAATTTCGAGCACGGCACGTCTGTAATCATCGGAAAGCAGAATATCCAGATCGTGCCGGCTGATCTCAAAGGCAAATTCATAGCTGATAAAACCAGAATCGACAGGCAATGAGTAGGTCAGTTTACCTTCCTCCTGTGTCACATGAGGTTCGTATCCGTCACCCATGAGGCGAACTGATTGCATATTAATCTCCTGATCTTTCAGACCTGAGTTGTTACTTCAACAGTCTAAACCACCGATATCGATATTATTCCGCTTCTGACGACGAGCGCAAATACTCACAATATCAGATCGTTCGATAGCGGAAGTTCCCGGTTGTTCACCTGTTCACTAACGGCAAAACTGACAAAGTGGTATGCCTGTTACGGAGAGTCATGTCAACCGTGAGCAGTGAGCTAAAGTTTTCCAGGTGACTTTATGAGCCGGTCGCCTCTCCCCGCTATTTTCGAGACAAAAAAATAGCAGAGAGGAAGTCGTCGCTTACACGTTCTGGAAAAAAGCATCAGGTGATGCTTCTGAAAGGGTCTTTAGCGATCAGCCCACACCGCTGGTTTTCTTCTCTGCCACGTATAGGCGCTTTCAAGCTGACCCACCAGTGCCAGCAATAAGTTCTCCTGATTAAATCCTGCACAGAACTGCATGCCAATCGGCAGACTATGGGAAGAAAGGAAGCCCAGAGGAACAGACATCGCGGGAGTTCCGTACACGTTCGCCAGTACAGTAAACGGTAACTGATTGAAAACGTGATGTTAGCGCATCGACTGGCTGCTTTAAGCGAAAAGCGGACATTGGCCATGTGCTAAAGAAGAAAATTGCGTGGTGTTAATTCCAGAATGGAACGAAATGCAGCGGTAAATGCAGCCGGACATGAGAAGCCCAGTTGGTAGGAGACCTGCTTAATTGAGATGCCATTGGCGAGGAGATCTAATGACGCACAAATTCTTGCTCTTTGCTTCCAGGTTCTGAAGCTGAAGCCCGTATCCTTAATAAACATTCGCGAGAAGGTGCGTTCAGACATATTGGCAATATGGGCCAGATCGCTTAGAGACGCTTCCCAGCGGTGACTGACCAGTAACTCTTTGGTTGCCCTGTTTAAGCGCTCATCATGCGGCATAGGTAGCTCCGCGGTCAAAGGCTTTGCCTCACTGAGAATTTCTAAAATTAATAGCGCCATTTTACGCTGGCTCGGTCCAGTGTAGTCGGCATTGAAAAGCCCGGCTATCAGCTCTTTCACCAGTGCGGTGGCTGTAATCACATGCACCTGACGACTCTTAGTAAAATTCAGGCATTCTTCAATAAGACTGCTACTGAAATAAATGGCCCGTAAGTCGGTGTGGGATAGCAGATTGTAGCTGTGAATCTGCAGAGGCGGTAGCCATAATGCCCGCTGAGGGGGGATCACCCAACGATTGCCCTCTGTTTCGACCAACATAACGCCCCTGGTAGCAAATAATAGCTGTCCTTCAATATGATGATGAGGAGGATCGGTCTCTCCGCGTTGATAGCTGATGGCGGTGCTAGACCATCCCGTCGCTTCATCATGTCTTGGCGCTTTATCTATGCTACCTGGCATTTCAAATTTAGTTCCTGCAGTTATCTTAGTTGGACTCACCCGATTCATAACATCCCGACAGGGTGAAACTTGAAAAATTAAGGTTAACATAAGCATTACAGGAGCATATTTAAATGCACGTGCATTTCATCATCCATGAAAGTTTTGAGGCTCCCGGCGCTTATGAGTCCTGGGCCATAGGCAAAGGTAATCACGTCACCTATTCACGAGTTTATGAAGGTGAGGCTCTACCGTCCAGCGTGGATGACATCGATTTTTTGATTGTTATGGGCGGTCCACAGGACCCGGCAACCACCCCTGAAGAGTGCCCGCATTTTGATGCAAAGGCTGAGCAGGCGGTCATCGCATCCGCTGTGCGCGCAGGTAAAGCCGTTATTGGCATCTGCCTGGGTTCCCAGCTCATTGGTGAGGCGCTCGGTGCTTCTTTTGCACACAGCCCGGAAAAAGAGATCGGCAAGTTTCCTGTCTCTCTGACGCAGGCAGGGCAACAGCATGAGCTGTTTTCACATTTCGGACACACGCTTGAGGTCGGTCACTGGCATAACGATATGCCTGGGCTGACGCCTGATGCCACGGTCATCGCCCACAGTGAAGGGTGCCCGCGTCAGATCGTCGCCTACAGCGATCTGGTGTTCGGTTTCCAGTGCCACATGGAGCTGACACCGGAAGTAGTCGAACTGCTTATTGCCCACTCCGAAAAGGATCTGGGCCGGGCGGGTGAATACCGCTTTGTCCATACGCCTGCACAACTGCGTGCACATGATTACCGGGAGATGAACCAGGCTCTGTTCACATTCCTGGACAAACTGGCCGGGCGTTACAACCAGAGCCATCAATGATCGTCTTTTGCGCAGATTATCCTGCTCAAAAGAGGCAATTCTGAAACTAACAGTGCAGGTAACACTATGACTGAATCGCCAGCCGCCCTTCTGACGATAGCCGGCGCTATCCTGGTAGGCGCCATGAGTCCCGGGCCAAGCTTCATCATGATAGTACGTACTGCCGTAGTCTCATCTCGCCTCAGTGCGCTGTCCGCCGCCGCAGGCATGGGCGTGGGATGCATGATTTTCTCAGTCATTGCGCTGGCCGGGCTGCACTCTCTGCTGGAGCTGGTTCCCTGGCTGTATGCCGCGCTTAAAACCGCCGGTGGGGTTTACCTTCTCTGGCTTGGCTGTGGCATGCTTTTCAGAACGGGCAACAGCCTGGATCTGAGCCTGGGAGGCGAAAACGCACACCGTCCGGGCCGCGCGTTTCTTACCGGTATGGCGACTCAGCTCAGTAATCCGAATACAGCAATTGTATTTGGCAGTATTTTTGCTGCGCTGCTCAGTCAGCATATCTCGCCCTATCTTTATCTTTTGTTGCCCGGTATGGCGTTCTTCATTGATGCAGTCTGGTATGGCCTGGTGGCATGGCTGTTATCGGCTGAAAAGCCACGTCTCACCTATATGAAATACAAATCCCGGCTGGATAAAGCGAGTGGGCTGGTGATGGGGTATCTGGGGATCCGGCTCCTTCTGAGATGATCTCTGTCAGTGTTGACCTCTCCCTCTGTTCTTAAGTTAACTGTGAGCAAAATTACTTTGAAAGCCCTTTTACGCAATGTCAGTTTTATCGCTGGTTTCATGCTGGCATGTTACCTCCCCGCTGCCGTTGCTGCTGGCACGGTGGCGTGTTCATCTTCACAAAAACTGTCTGAATGCATTAAACAGGTCGCCGGTGGCGGCACGGTACTGCTCGGTAAAGGTACCTGGTTTCAGGCCAGCAGCCTGTTGCTGAGCAGCAATGTGGCACTTCAAGGCACGGGGCCGGGTACGGTTATCACCTGGAGTCCTGCGGTGAGGAGCACCATTAATGCGCCGCTGCTCTATACCACTGCCGCCAGCCACGTCACGATAAAGGATGTGAAACTGGTCGGCACTATTGACCAACGGGCTGACAGTCAGGATCTGAGAAATAATCAGATTGGTCTCTTTCTTAACTGCAGCGGAGACCCGACCGCCGATGAAAAAACCGGCTGTAATGATATTACTCTTCAGAACGTTGAGGTGGAGAACAGCAGCGATGGGATCCATATCAAAGGCGCCAGTCATGTCATGGCGACGGATCTGAAGTTGCATAACAATGGCAACACTGAGAAGGACTATTTTCACAACATCTACCTTCGCCGCGTCGCAGATGTTCGTCTAATCCAGACCGGAAAAAACAGCGGAGGTTATTATGCCAGCCCACGCGGGCACGGCATTCGGGGTTCGCACCTGATCAACGTTTATATGAGCGATCTGGAGGTGCATGACAATGCCGATTACGGTATCCATATGGATACCGTCTTTAATGTCAGACTGCATAACATGCACGTTTATCACAATTGCCTCAGCGGTAAGCCTGCCTGCCAGCAGATACAATGCTTTGGCCCTCAGTGTGATGTTCATCTCAATGCGCCGGCTGAACCAGCGTCCATAATCTCCCAATAATTTTTGTCCGCTTTTGGCACAAAGCGAGCATTGATGGCAGTAGGAAGTATGAGAGTGCCATTGTCATACTGGACACAATCATAATTCTGTCCTGACTATGCAGATTGAAATCACTGGAAGAATCATGAATATCCAACTCACAAGCGTCACCCCGGACAGCCCTGGATTTACTGAGTTAAGATCGCAGAGCATGGCTGAAGGGTTTAACATGTTACGCCGACTGGAAGACAACTGGCTTAGCGGACATAACCGCTTTGACAGACCCGGAGAAAAACTAATTGGGGCTTCTGTAGATGGATTAATCATTGGCGTGTGTGGACTCAACATCGACCCGTTTACACTAAAAACTGGCATCGGACGTCTGCGACATCTCTATGTAGACTCAGGATGGAGAAAAAGGCAGGTTGGCAGCGCTCTGCTCAGTGAGACACTTAAGAATTCTGGCCACTGGTTTGATTTTATCAACACAAACGCTCCTCCATCGGCATTCACATTCTATGAACGAGCTGGCTTTGTTGCTTTGACTGGCATAGAAAAAGTCACGCACCATCTCTGTCTCAGAGACCCAGTGCGTTGATATAGTCACGTCCTGGATAGGCCGCATATTCTGTCCAGTGAACCGCTTTTCAGGAACGCCTGCCGGGATACAGCACTGACATAACCAAACCACTTTCAGGCAAATCAGAGCAATTACAGGTAAATCCGCGCCGCTCTGGACACACTGCGTTTCTGACCAGGCATGCAGAACGGCGGCTTAAACTTCTTCAGGAAATCAAAGGAACTGACTGGCAGCTTTGAGCGAAGAGCGGACATCAGGTTAGCCGGTATTATGGGTGCCGCCTGTAATTTTCCCGGACATACGTCTGTAGTTTTTAATGGTCGCACTGGAAAGGCTTGCTGCCGTATCTACGATGACAAAGCTGAAAGTGTTTTCAGTTATCAGGGGACTAAGATCTGTACAGGCAATAAGAAGAGCCTCCACATTAAGATTTGCCACTACAGACATTAAATTCATCCACTCTGCCTGTACACCGGAGTCATGAAAACCTTTCGTTTTAATCCGTCCAATTAGCGATGTGGTCATCTCACGAAGCAGAGGTGGATCAATAATCTCTTTGCCAGAAGCTTCTATCCGCGCCTGATAAAAACCCGCTTCCAGTGTAGGTTCCGTAGCCAGTACAGCAATCCTGGTTGCCTCTGCAGGCAGTGACTCAAGTGCACTGTCTGCGATATGCAGAAGTGGGATACCGGAGCTCACCGCCTTCATTTCGGCAAAGTAGCAGTGTGCAAGATTACAGGGAACAGCTATCAGACTCACTTTGGCCCTGACGAGTTCGGCAATACCCTGCTGCAGGGTTGCGATCATCGCATTATCATCAACTTTCTTGCCAGGCCAGAAAGGTGTCGGCAACGAGATAATATGCATTTTAGGAAAATCCATATCATATTTCGCTCCGTACCCGATGTGACACTCTGTCACCAGCATATCAACGAAGGGGGCTGTGGAGCGGGGTCCCATTCCTGCAAGCACACCTATAGAAACAGTCATTGTCAGTGCCTCCTTTTAAGATCTTCTTTCCGCTTAACAAATTATAGCTAAGTTGCCTGCAAAATTACTGACGAACGGAATGAACATGCGGGAGGTCACTCAGAAAGGTGCAGGTGAACTGCCGCAATTGATCAACATATCATGATGCGGAGAGAGCAGGCTTCAGGCACAAAGCGGACCTACGCTCCGGAAGGTCCGCTATGAGCGAGGAGCAGACGTTTCACTTATGGCAACTGAATGTTCTAATACGTTAAACATAACTTCACTGTTGCGGATCATTGCTCATAAGCTTATAAAATCAGAAACCTATATGGAAATGAAGGCACTATGAACATTTCAATCAGAAAGTTACTGCCGCTAGAATGGGATCATGCTTACAGTCTGATTTCACAGCTACGGAACATTTCCAGGGAAAAATTTATCGAAAGCGTCAGAATTCAGACGTTGAACGGTTATGAACTTGTTGGCGCATTTGGCAATGAAAAAATGCTTGGCTTGATGGGTTTCCGTCCCGTTCATACTCTGGCCAGAGGATCACATCTCCATATTGATGATTTGATCGTAGACGAGGCTTTAAGAAGCACAGGGATAGGGAAAAAATTGCTGGATTTTGCCACCACTGAATCAGAAAGCAGGAATATGAACTTCGTGTTCCTTGATGCCCGACAGCAGGCGATACCGTTTTATGAACGGAATGGCTTTGTGGCTCACACATCACCTTCAATGAAAAAGCCTCTCCGATAAAACCAGATAGCCTGTTCATAGGTGGGGGTGCGGACATTATAACTTTGCATCTACACCCTTTAGCAACATAAAAACATGAAGTTAAGGAAGTTTTTTGCACATAAAAACACTCAACGGATCTGTTGCATAAGGTGGGAATGAATTGCATATCTCATAACCGCATCTACGATAAAGTGCTATAGCCGCTTGCTGGTGAATCCCTGTTTCAAGCTGCAATAGGCTCAAATTCTTTTCTGAAGCAATCGTCTCGATTGCGCTGACTATCTGTTCTCCGAGCTTCCTACGCCGATATTCCGGTCGAATATAAACCCGCTTAATCTCAGCTGAGCCATTTTCATGAAATAGCAAAGCACCACAACCTGCAGGTAAGCCACCTTCATCACGTACGATAATGCACCGGAGCTGCTCATCAGTAACTGTTGAAAGATCCAGGCAGTGATTACTTTCTGCAGGATATAGTGCGTTCTGAAAGGCATCGAGTTCGCTTACCAGCCACAGTAGGTCAGAATCACTTTTATCTACTTCTGAAATGCTGAACATTCGCTATCCTGGATTCAGTTTTAACTACTGAATCGGACTGACGGCAGCGCTGGGTCCGCTATGAGCGAGAAGCATAAGTCGCTGCTGCGTGAGCCGGAATAGTGCTTTGGTGGTGCGGCGGGCGAGAAGAACAGTCCGCATTCCAAAAGCTTTCTCGATGGCGTCAAAAAGTTCTTCGACGATTTGACTCGCTAAGCGGAAACGCTGCGGTAAACATAAAAAGCTCCTGCTGTGCAGGGGCTTTTTTTATTGCTGTACTATTCAGCAAAACGTATCCGTTAGGCGTACTTAAAAATCTTTCTCAAGTTTCCGCTTTCGTTGTCGATAACCTGATTGCTGGCTGAGTGATGATTTCACTCAGCATTTTTTTTCATTTCAGGCGATAAGGATATTTATGAACAAGCTTTGTGTTGCGGCGTTGTTGGCTCTGAGTTTAACCGGCTGTGCGCAGCAGACTTTCGTAATGAAACAGAATCAAGTTGGCGCGGCGACGAAAACCACCAGCCAGCCGTTCTTTGTTTCAGGTATCGGTCAGCGTAAGAGCATTGATGCGGCGCAGGTGTGCGGCGGCCAGGAAAAAGTTAACCGGGTTGAAGTGCAGCAGACGTTTGTTAATGGCTTACTGAGCGTGGTGACGTTTGGTATCTACACGCCACGTGAAGCGCGCGTTTATTGCGCCATCTGATAATGCCTCAGGCCGGTTCGCCGGCCTAATCCTGCGCCTTTTATTAAATCGCATTAGTATATTGTAACTATTAAATTCTGCTCTCGCACCGCTGCGCGGCTCGCCTGCTGACGACGATATCCGAAACGAGTTCAGGCAACGTCGTCCAGCCTGGTAAAAGCAGTGGTAAGCTGTTGATGCGTGTCAGTCCGCTTTGAGCGAGTAACGGACATTGCTAAAAGCGTTCTGTAAGGATTAACAGGGAGCAGGTCAGTCGCCTTCATCACTTATACGCATAAAAAGATCAAGCCTAAGGCATGCATCTGCGCGGGCATCCAGATCCGGTTTTTCTCACCTCCTCCAGCTAACTCCTCCACACCCCGACTTCAATGATGACGTCGCGTAGCCCCGCACCGGTTAAATCTGACGATAGAGAAAGTAATGTTTTCACTGATGATATGTCCTAAAATCATGATCATCGAGTAAAAACGATGGCTGCAATCAGATTCATAGCATCATAAGCCGTGAAACAGTCAATCTGCATTTCAATTATTTCTACAAAATGAGGTCAAATTGAGGCCTTTAAGACAAGCTGCTACGGAGTGACTGGCATGAGTGAGTTAGTGACAATGGCTTTGAGGGTCCCACCTGATGACGAATAAACAGGGTGTTTTGATTGTTAACCTTGGAACACCAAAAGAACCAACGCCTGTTGCGGTAAAGAAATTTTTATCTAAATTTCTGCATGACTACAGAGTGGTCGACTTACCAAGAATCATCTGGTGCCCCATTCTACATGGCGTGATTATCCCATTACGTGCAAGGCGAGTGGCGAAATTATATTCTTCGATTTGGATGGAGGAAGGTTCCCCTCTTATGGTTTACAGCGTCAGGCAAGCCCGTGCGCTTGAAGAAGTGACAGGTATGCCCGTCGAGCTGGGGATGAGTTATGGCGAGCCCAGTATAGGTGGTGCAATTGACAGGCTACTGGAAAAAGGCGTCGATAAAATTATCGTCATTCCTTTGTATCCCCAGTTTTCATCTTCGACCGTTTCTTCTGTTTGGGATAGCGTGAGCCGTCACCTGCAGATAATGAAGAACCGGTATACACCCTCCATAAATTTCATCAATGACTATGCCGATCACCCTGCCTACATTGAAGCGTTAAGAGCATCCGTTCAGGCATCTTTCGAAGCTAACGGCGTTCCAGATGCATTGTTAATTTCATATCATGGTATACCGGTAAGGTTTGTCAAAGAGGGGGACCGATACCAGGAAAGATGTGAGTTAACGACAAAATTACTCATTGAAGCAATCAATATGCCGTCACTGAAAATATTGATGACGTTCCAGTCAAGATTCGGCAGAGAGCCATGGTTAACGCCTTTTACTGATGAGACAATTAAAAATCTACCGAATGAAGGAATAAAAAGCCTGCATGTAATCAGCCCGGGGTTCGCATCAGACTGTTTAGAAACGCTTGAGGAGCTTGATGAGCAGAACAGGGAGATTTTTATGCATGCGGGTGGTACATCGTTTACTTACATACCGGCGCTTAATGATAAACCGATTCATATCGAGATGCTGCGACAACTTGTGAACCTTAATCGGTTTCAGGGATGATTTTCACACTCTTGGGAGCAGGATGTTGCAGGTGTCAACATTCATAGTGAAACCAGAAGTGGGCCCTCCCGGACATGTATGTGATACGTGCCGGGGCGGCGTTATAGGGGCCGCCTGGAAAACCAGCCACTCCAGCTGCAAGCAACTGCCTTGTACGTGGGTATGAGTCGGAGATTATTCGTGGGCAAGTCAGCTATGAGCGAGGAGCGGACGTTTAGTATTTACGGGTACGCCTGCGCTGGCGCACCCGGTTACATTCAGGGCTTCCAGCGGCGCAGAGAGGTATGGTCTTCATACGGCAGCTTTGAAGGTAAAGAAATTAGTTCAATGACGCTACCCCACGGCGTGCGGCCGTAACAGAAAAAGTTATTCTCTCCCACCTCAGTTGGAAACATCAGGGGCTGAGGAGAAGTAAACATTTTCCCGCCAGCCTGCTCGAACAGGCTGATAGCCTCGTTGATGTCATCAACGTAAACAGCAAAATGCTGCAGGCCATAATCGCTGGGTCGCACGGGCTGACTTTGCTCTGGCCCCTTCATTTCAAAAAGTTCCAGTCCCGGGCCGTGCTTCAGCTTCATCATTCTGACCGTGGTAATTTTCGTTCCCGGGAACAGGTTCAGAATATTTTCCGTTTCTTCGCCTTTTACGTCATCGTCTGAAGGCGAGACGGAGTCATAAATAACTTCTGCACCAAAGGCGTCAGAAAAGAAGCGGGTAGCCTCATCAATATCAGCAACGGTAATGCCGACGTGGTCCATACCGCGAATAACGTTGGTAGACATAGTTTTCTCCCTGTGGTTGTTCAGATGTGAGTAATGTTATTAATCAGCCCTGGCGGGCCGCCATTGTTGCGAGCGCACTAAGCTGAGCCGAAATATGGTCACGGGTGTCCGCATCCGTTATGCGGCCGGATTTCGGGTCAAGCCGGGAAGAGGCCTGTCCAATCATGACCTCTGGCTTGTTAAGCACTCTGCCGTCGAGAAAGACCAGAATCTGGCGCAGGTGATACTGCGCCCTTGCGCCACCTATGGCACCGGGTGACGCAGTGATTATGGCGACGGGCTTACCGGCGACAGGGGTATCCGGAAGACGTGAAAGCCAGTCCAGCGCATTTTTCAGGGCACCCGGCACAGAATAGTTATATTCAGGTGTGACAATAATCAGGCCGTCTGCTGCCGCTATCGCTTGTCCCATTTCAACAACCGATTCAGGAAACCCCTGAGCCTGCAGGTCAGCGTCGTAATGCGGTATTTCCCCGACAGAGCTGAGCGCGCTGACATCCACGCCTGCCGGCGCCAGCAGGCTAAGATTGCGGGCTACGACGGCGTTAAAAGAATCCGCGCGAAGACTGCCCAGCAGTGAGACAAATTTCAAAGGTCTTGTCTGTGACATGACTGCTCCCCGTGTTTTTAATATGGATACGCCGACAGATGCCGGCACTTTGTTTTCGAACTGACTTAAGCCTGGTATAGAATTACACATCGATAAACACGCTATGAGTCGCCAGAGAGTCAACTTTATGTCTACCGGGTTTACAGCCGAATCCTTGCGAGGAATCACGACTTTTGTCACAACGGCCAGGTCCAGCAGCTTTACTGAAGCTGCGGAGCAATTGGGCATTACAAAATCTGCCGTCGGAAAAAGCGTGGCGCGGCTTGAGGAGAGGCTGGGAACGCGTCTGTTTCACCGCTCAACCCGTAAGCTAAGCCTGACCAGTGACGGAGAGGCCTATCTCACCAGTTGCCTCTCTGCGCTGGAAATTCTGGACTCGGCTGAAAATACGCTCAGCCGGCGGCAGGACAATCCTGCCGGAACGGTGCGTATAGACATGCCAGCATCATTCGGACGCAATCTGATGATGCCGGTGCTGCTAGAAGTGATGAATATTTATCCAGCCCTGCGTCTGGTGTTGACCTTTAACGATCGTCTGATTGATCCGGTTGAGGAGGGCGTTGACCTGGTACTGCGCCTGGGCGAACTGCAGAGTACCGATGAGCTGATTGCGCGTCGTCTGAGCCGGCAGCGCCTCATGCTCTGCGCATCTCCCGCTTATGTTGAGCGGCATGGTCAGCCTTTTGATGTCGATGCGCTAAAAAAACACTGCTGCATTATGGGGTACCGGCGGGGGGCGCCGCTTGCCTGGCGGCTGCGGCCAGCCGGGGAGCGGGAATTAAAGTTTATCTCGGCCTCGGCACACCAGATAAGTGACGGAGACGCCATGCTTCAGGCCTGCCTGGCAGGAGCCGGTATTGCCCAGTTTCCGGAATCGATGGTGAACAGCCATATTGATGAGGGCAGGCTTGTTGCTGTTATGCCCGATCATATGCCCGTACCCGTCGGGCTGAACGTTGTCTGGCCCCGGACAAGGCATCTGATCCCCAGGGTCAGGCTTATTGTCGATGAACTGCTGAGTAAAGCCGAAAAAGGATACTTTGGCACTCTTAAGTAGAATTTTTGTCACCACTCAGGCGATTTCAGGGCTGTTTATCAACTCTAAGCAAGCTTATATCCTGTCTGTCCTGCTGCCATCACCGTGTCATGTGCCGGTTCTCTAAACGAAAGCCGGCACGTGTTATGCGCAGCTCAGACAAAAAAATAGGTTAACTGACAGGATATTTGTTATGCCACTTGCTCTCTGGGCGCTGGCGATTGGTGCATTCGGTATCGGTACGACTGAATTCATCATTGCCGGCCTGCTTCCCGTTATTGCCGCTGATTTCAACGTTACTATTCCCGTAGCCGGAAATCTGGCAACGGCTTATGCGCTGGGTGTTTTTGTCGGCGCGCCGGCCCTGATTATTCTGGGCTCAAAAGTGCCCCGAAAAGCCATGCTGGTTTTTCTGATGCTGCTGTTTGTGGCGGGTAACCTCGTTACGGCCTTTGCGCCCACGCTGGGCATTGCCATTCTGGGCAGGATCATCACGTCTCTGACTCACGGCGCCTTCTTCGGTATTGGTTCGATCATTGCTGCCGATATGGTTGCGCCATCTAAGCGGGTAAGGGCGATTGCATTCATGTTCATGGGACTGACCGTAGCAAATCTTATTGGTGTTCCCGTCGGTACCTGGATCGGGCAGCATCTTTCCTGGCGGGATGCTTTTATAGTTATTGCCGCAATTGGAGTTGTTACGGTTATCAGCGTCGGTATGCTTATCCCGCATCAGCCCCGTCCGGTGAACCATAATTTCGCACACGAGTTTAATGCCTTCCGCAACGTCAATGTTCTGCTGGCGATGGGCATAACGGTCTTTGGGCCGGGTGCATTTTTTACCTCCATTACCTATATCGCACCCATGATGATCGGGCTGGCCGGATACAGCGAAAGCAGCCTGGCATGGCTGATGCTGCTGTTCGGTCTGGGGCTATTTGTCGGTAATCAGCTGGGCGGCAGATATGCCGATCGCGCGCTTATGCCGATGCTTTACGTCACCCTTGCCGCTCAGGCCGTAGTCCTGCTGGTATTTAACTTTACTGCCCACAACCAGGTCATGTCAGCGGTCTGTATTTTTCTGATGGCTGCGTTTGGGTTTGCGACCGTGTCCCCCATCCAGAAACTGGTGATGGACAAAGCGCGGGCGGCAGGGGCTCCGACACTGGCTGCAGCCGTTAACATAGGCCTCTTCAATCTCGGTAATGCCCTGGGTGCATGGCTGGGAGGGGCAGTTATAGCGGCCGGCTTTGGTCTTCAGTCGCCTGACTGGGCAGGCGCGATACTCTCGGTTATAGCGCTGATTCTGGCGGTTATATCCGGACTGACTGACAAAACCGGGCATAGCGCTGCTATGCGTTCTGCTTCTCACAGTGAGTAACGTCCGCTTCTGGCCCTGAACAGACGTCGATGAGTTACAGGCGCTGCCAGATGGGGCGGGAAGAAACAGTTTACTGGTAATCCCGTCATTGACAGTGAGATGGTAAAACACCTCACTTAAAGAGCAGCAAGAATGGCGGATTCCATTTTCTCCGGGGTGGTAGTCGGGGCAAAGCGTTTGATCGGTTTGCCGTCGCGCCCGATCAGGAACTTAGTGAAGTTCCACTTAATACGACCACCCAGCACGCCGGGTAATTCATCTTTCAGGTAACGGAAAATCGGGTGCGTTGAGGTGCCATTGACCTCAACTTTCCCGAACATCGGAAAACTCACACCATAGTTGATGTGGCATGTCTGCGCGATTTCTTCGGCACCGCCGGGTTCCTGCTTTCCGAACTGGTTGCAGGGAAAACCCAGCACCACCAGCCCCTGCGCGGCGTACTTTTTATAGAGCGATTCAAGACCTGCGTATTGTGGCGTGAATCCACAATGGCTGGCGGTATTAACCACCAGAACCACCTTGTCAGCATAGTCGGTCATCGGGATAAGCTGGCCATTCAGACTGGTGGCAGTGAGTTGATAAAAGGGAGACATGTCGCAATCCTCAGAGCAAAAACCGTGTGACGTTAACATTACCACAGAGTGCATAACGACAGCGGGGTCTGGGAAGCAGATGCTTAGTTAGCAGGTCAGGCATCCTGGCTTCAGGCGCTAACGCCTGAGTTAATGACTATTTGCCACGTCAGATTTGGTTGTTATTCCTGATGAATTTTAACCACGACTTTACCCTTTGCATGTCCGCGTTGAAGCCAGTCAAGCGCATCCTGAGTTTCTGCAAATGGGAACACCCTGTCGATTACCGGTTTGATATGTCCTGCTTCAATAAGTTTGCCGATTTGGGTGAGTTGATCGCCATCAGGACGAACAAAGAGAAATGAATAATCCAGACCGCGCTTTTTTGAAAGGCGCATAATTTTGCGACTCATCAGGGCAAAAATCAGCCGCAGGAAGATATTCAGCTGCCTGGCTCGCGCGAAATTAATGTCTAATGGACCGACCAGAGAAACAATCTTTCCACCAGGTTTAAGAATCTGCATGGATTTTTCAATGGAATCCCCCCGCAGCGTGCCGAGTACGAGATCGTAGCCACTCAGCACGGTTTCAAATTCCTGCTTTTTATAGTCGACCACTTCTTCTGCGCCCAGCCGACTCACCCACTCTACGTTGGCTGAACTGGTCGTCGTCGCTACCCGGGCGCCAAGATGCTTTGCCAGCTGAATCGCAATAGTGCCAATCCCTCCCGAACCTGCCGGAATAAACACTTTTTGTCCTGGCCGCAGATGTGCTCTCTCTGTAAACGCCTGCCAGGCGGTGAGGCTAACCATCGGCAGCGAAGCAGCCTCAATGAAATCCAGATTTTCAGGTTTAAAAGCCGCGAGACTTACGGGAACGCATGCAAAATCGGCGAGTGAACCTGTTCCCCTGTCGAAAATGCTGGCGAAGACTTCATCGCCCGGCTTGAAACGTGTCACCCGACTTCCTGTTGCAATCACCACGCCTGACAAATCACTGCCCAGCGTCGCCGGAAGTTTAAAATGCAGAATCGGTTTGAAAATTCCGCCGGGGATCATGTTATCAATGGGATTCAGACCAACGGCATAGACTTTTACCAGGATTTCATCGGCACCGGGGGAAGGGTAATCTACATTTTCAAATCCCAGCTCAGGTGACTTCCCGTAGCGTTTAAACGTAAAGGCTCGCATCGTCCTGGTTTTCATTTGGTGTTTATCCTCTGATGTTTAGCACTGACCTACTTTCAGGTGCCTCTGTTGCTGAGCAAAAAAGCGGCTCCGGGGAGCAACGTAATAAATAATGGAATAAGGTTTTGCCGGTTAATATGCTCATGCCGCCATTAAGACATTCATGGTCGATTTACCGCTCAGCAGAACCCGTAAAAGGTTCTGCTGAGCAGGGCTTGGCTAAAGGGTTTTGTATCGCTCTGCGGCCTCTTCCTGTCTGATGTCCGAGAGCAGACCCTGACGGGAGGCATCAAGAACATCCCAGCGCTCAGCTGTATGTAATGGCGGAATCGTCACGTGCTCGCGGCGGTCAAAACCCGCCAGAGCGGCGTCAACCAGTTCGCCCACTTCCATCATTTTTGAGGCGTTACTGATGTCGATACCGGCACGATCCCAGATTTCGGTGTACGTACCTGCAGGGAGCACCGCCTGGATATAAATGCCTTTTGAAGAGAGCTCAACGTTCATTCCCTGAGAGAGGAAAAGAACAAAGGCTTTTGTTGCGCCGTAAACCGTCATTGCAAATTCCGGGGCGAGTCCGACTACGGAACTGATATTGACGATCGAACCTTCTCCGGCTTCTGCGAATCGGCCTGCTGCAGCAGTGGCCAGTCTTGTCAGGGCAGTGACGTTAAGCGCGATAAGGCGTTCAATGGAATCAGGCGTCTGCTCGGTAAACGTGCCGGACTGAGCGATACCTGCGTTATTGATAAGAGTGCCTATCCGCGTGTCTTCCCGGAGGCGTGCTTCAACAGCAGCTAAATCACTCGACAGCGTGAGGTCGGCAGGCAGCACATCGACGGAAATATGACATTCCTGCCGCAGCCGTTCTGCAAGCGCCTCTAATTTTAATTTGTCGCGAGCAACCAGAACCAGGTCATGTCCACGACGTGCAAAGCGCTCAGCGTAAACAGCACCAATACCCGTTGATGCGCCTGTAATGAGGACTGAAGTACGAGTCATAGTTTTATCTTCTTCATTTGTTTGATAAAAATCGCCGTTAGCGATATAGGGTTAACCGTGATACCTGAAGAGTGATTAACTGTTACCGCTAAGCGATGGATAGTCGGTGTAGCCCTCCGCACCTCCGCCATACAGTGTTTCAGGATTGAGCGGAGCCAGAGGTGCTCCCGACTTAAGTCTTTCGACGAAATCGGGGTTAGAAATGAAGGGGCGACCGAACGCGAACAAATCGGCTTTGTCCTGTGCAAGATGGTCAGACGCCAGCGCCAGGTCATAGCCATTGTTACCGATGTAGGTGTTTTTAAAGCGGCGACGCAGCGAAGCGTAATCGAACGGTGAGGCATCACGGGGACCTCCCGTCGCGCCTTCAACAACATGCAGATAAACGATACCTGAAGCATCAAGTTGCTCTGCCAGGTAGTCATATTGTGGCTGCGGATCGCTGCATGAAATCGCATTAGCAGGTGAGACCGGTGAGATGCGAACGCCCGTCCGCGCTGCGCCGATCTCATCTTTCACGGCCTCCACGACCTCTTGTAGCAGACGCGCACGATTCTCAACTGAACCGCCATATTCATCTGTGCGCTGATTGGCACCATCTTTCAGGAACTGCTCAAGCAGATAGCCATTCGCACCGTGTATCTCTACGCCATCAAAGCCTGCGGTAATGGCATTGGCTGATGCCTTTCTGAAATCGGCAACAATGCCTTTTATTTCCTTCAGCTCAAGCGCTCTGGGTTCTGAAACATCAACAAAATGGTTGTTCACGAAGGTTTTGGTTTCAGCACGGATAGCTGACGGCGCGCCTGGTGCGGCTCCTTCTGGCTGTAAATCGACATGTGAAATTCGACCTGTGTGCCACAACTGCACAAATATACGTCCGCCTTTGTCATGTACCGCATCTGTGACTTTACGCCAGCCCTCAATCTGGACCTGCGTGTAGATCCCCGGCGTATCCTGATAGCCCTGCGCCTCTGCTGAAATCTGCGTAGCTTCGGTAATCAGTAACCCTGCTGTGGCACGCTGAGCGTAGTAAGTCGCTGCCAGTTCACCTGGCACAAGGCCTGCGCCTGCCCGGTTACGTGTCAGCGGAGCCATCACGATGCGATTCGCAAGCGTGACAGATCCCAGTTCATAGGGCTGAAATAAGGATTGATTCGTCATGGTTATTCCTTTGCGGATTAGCGGGTCAGTAAACTGATTTAATGATGATGATCGTAATCATTAAAGTCAACTGGTTTGATTATGATCATCATCAATGTATACTTAAGCTCAGTTTCAGGAGGAAAAGATGAAAGTGTCAAAAGAGCAGGTTCGCGAAAACAGGAACCGAATCGTTGAAACGGCGTCAGAACTTTTTCGTGAGCGGGGTTACGATGGGGTAGGCGTCGCTGAACTGATGTCAGCCGCAGGGTTAACGCATGGCGGGTTCTATAAGCACTTTGGGTCGAAAGCCGATTTGTTAGCCGAAGCGATGAACTGCGGCTTCGCGCAATCGGCGGAAAAAACTCAGGGTGTGAGTCGGGAAAAGTTCGTTGAATATTACCTTTCCCGCCAGCATCGCGATGATATGGCAAAGGGGTGTGTCATGTCGGCCCTGGGCACCGATGCAGCGCGCCAGTCTGAATCCATCCGCGAGACCTTTGCGGCCGGAATTGAACGACAGCTTGCCGTTTTAGAAACGGAACAGGTCACGCGTGCGGATCTCATCAATACGCTCGCGCAGCTTGTGGGTGCCCTGATGCTTTCGCGTGCCTGCCCGGATAATTCCGGGCTTGCTGATGAAATTCTGGAGGTCTGCCGTACGCGTCTGCTCAGCCCGAATGACTGTAAAGATTGAATCGATGCTCTTGCCGTTCAACCTTACTGAAGCCGTTGCGGCATGGACTGAACGCAACAGCCCGCTGGCGTTTTATTATGAACGGCGGGAATGCGTAATCCGGACTTCCCGTTCCGGATACTATTCCCATCAACGGGCTATCGATCAGTCGGCCATCCGCCTGGGACAGTGACGCATCACTCAGCCGTTGTCGCGGAATCCGGGATAAAGGCTCATTCCACCATCGATAAAAAGCGTGGTGCCATGAACGTAATCAGAGAGATCACTGGCAAGCCAGACGACGGCATTCGCCACATCTTCAGCCGCACCGATACGTCCATAAGGAATGAGCTTTAACAGCGCTTTGCCCGCTTCACCCTGGGTGCTTTCCTCGTTGATGGCGGTAGCGATAGCGCCGGGTGCCACTGCATTGACACGAATACGTTCTTCACCCACTTCCTGAGCCAGCGTTTTCATCAGCAAGTCAACGCCGCCTTTTGATGCGGCATAGTTGACGTGTCCGGCCCAGGGAATGAGCTGGTGAACCGAGCTCATATGAATAATCTTACCGACAGCTTTGCTGATGTCCTTGCGATGCTCCTGACGCTTGAACTGCCGCAGCGCAGCACGCGCGCAGAGGAACTGGCCAGTCAGGTTCACGTCCAGAACGGTATTCCAGTCCTCTAGCGTCATCTCAATGGACGGGGCATCTTTCTGCAGTCCTGAGTTCGCCACCAGGATATCCAGCCTGCCAAATTCCCTGATCGTCTGGTCAAAAAGATTCTCTACATCCGCCTCTTTCGACACGTCTCCTTTGACAGCAATTGCACGGCCTCCATCGGCGCGGATTTTCTCAGCCAGCTCCCCGGCCGGTTCCGCCTGGCTATGGTAGTTAATCACTACACAGGCACCTTCTTTAGCGAGTGCTTCTGCGCAGGCATAGCCGAGACCCGAGCTGGCACCGGTAACCAGCGCAACCTGATTTTTGAGAGAAAAGATCATGAGGCATCCTTATTTCTGTAAATGATGAGCGTCTTAAACCCGGCCGGCATCATCAGGGGAGTGAATATCGATGTATCGCTGACACTACGACGTCCAGCCACCCCCAAACTGATTAATCGGCTAGCCGGATCGAGTACATGGGCCTGAGTCACTGAATTATAGATGTGAAGTACAGGGTTAGCCGCTAATGCGGTCCTGGTGGATAGTCAGGAAACGTTGAAGCAGGAACGTAAGCAGTAAAAAATGGGATATCTGAAAGGCAAAAAAGCAGCTATCAGAAGATAGCTGCTTTTGACGCTCAGGCTTTTCTGGCTGGAATCACTTTTACAATTTATTGCTCATTGCCTGATAACCAGGCCAGAGCTTGATCATTTTCTATCAAGGCTACGAGACCGGCCCCATTTTCCTGAGGCAGAGGAGGTGGTAATGAAAGCTAAAGAGTCTTTACCACCATTCCAGCCGCGGCCAGCATCATGATGGTACCGGCTGAACGGAAAAGGAGTCTTTGCGCTTTAGCGCTGGTCAGGAAGTGGCGTATCCTGAGGGCTGCAAAAATAAAAACGGCTCCCACACTCAAAAGGACTAACACGGTAAGCGGAACCAGCAGTCCTCCCCACATCTGAAAAGATACATTATCCAGAGAGATAACCAGAGGCAGTATAGCCAGATAGAAAGCGATGGTTTTAGGGTTGGCCAGCGTTATGGTCAGCCCTGAAAACCAGGCTGATGCCAGTTCTCGTTTTGTCGCTTTTTGATCGATATTTATTGCCTGAGGCTGGTGGCGCCAGAACTGCCATGCCAGCAGGCATAAAAAGAGTGAGGCAGCCCAGTTAATCAGCGTAAAGAGAGAGGTAAAGGTATGAGCGATCACCGCCAGACCAAATACCGCCACAGATAAATAAATCAAATCTCCGAGAATGAGACCGGCCAGCATCGTAAAGCCTGTTATTGCGCCCCCACTCACGCTGCGAGCGACTAATGCAGTCATCCCCGGACCCGGAATTGCAGCAGCTAAACCGAGTGCAGCAATATAAGATAGTATTTCAGTAGTTCCTGACATAGTTATTCCTGTTGAAATGCACTTCGGTAAAAGGCAACAGCGTTAGTTGTTTAAAAATGCCTGGTTATGAACGATGATTGTCATATAAAAAGCTTAATTAAGGGTGAAAGATATGCATCCTTTTTATCAGTTGGTTTAACGTTGAAAGTGGATGTTCAATTATTGCATGGCGGATATTACTGCATTAATTTAACTACGCAGATGACAAGTTTAATTTTCATGTGCGCGCAGTGCTCTATCCGATCCTCTCTTCAAGAGATGATCGGCTCCCGGCATTCTTTAAATTAAACTGAATCATATGCATTAAATCAGGGTTCAGTTTTTCCTTATATTGTTTGTAATAACAGGCTGGAAAAGTAAAGATATTATGCAGCAGGAAAGCGGAAAATTGTTACCTATATTATTTACTTAACGCCTGTTTTTAGGTAAAAGTAACCCTAAACCGCCTCCATAAAGAAAGGAATTTCCCCTTATGACGCTCAGTTCGACAGATATGAAAATTCTCGAAATTTTACAGGACGATGCCCGGGTAACTAACCAGGTGCTGGCGGAGAAGATAAACATTTCAGCATCTCCCTGCTGGCGCAAAGTTCGTAAGCTCGAGGAAGATAAAGTGATTCAGGGCTATCGTGCTGTTCTTGACCGCAAGAAAATTGGGCTGGGAGTAATGGTTTTCATTCGGGTCGTCATTGACAGCCATAGCGAAGCGGAGGCCAGAAAATTTGAAGAGGAAGTGACTGCCCTGGAGGATGTGGTTGCCTGTTATAGCATCGGTGGGGATGCTGACTTTCTGCTACAGGTTGTGGCTTCAGATCTGGACTCATATGCTGATTTTGCAATGTCAGTGGTACGCAGATTGCCAGGAATTAAAGAAATGCAGAGTATGTTTGTGCTTAAAGAGATCAAACCACTCGTTAGTTATCCTATTAAGAAATCCCCTGAGTATTCTATCGCTGCCGGGATGCCCAGTGACTGATTATCAATTCCGCATAGAGCGGATTTAATGATCAGGCACGCTACCTGCGTGATTCAGCGCACAAAACTGTTATCCGGCATGATCTTACACAAGTTAAAAGCGGCATAGCGTTAGCAAGCTTGCTGACTTCCATCATTTTTCTGCTCTAACAACACAAATATTTGTTATGACTTGATTGTTGATAATGACCAACAGTGCCTTTCAAAACGGAGCCGCCAGCGGCTTAAACTTTAATTCATAGCCTCTCTTCAGCCAAAGTCAGCTTAAAAAGAGACGCTTATTTACATGAAATTATGCCATCAATCTTCCCCCAGCCATAAAGTCCATGCTTTACCGTGACGATAACCGTTGTACCGGGATTTGCCGGCGCATTATTGTTTTCACCACGGAAAAAATATGAAACTTAATCATTTTACGATAGGGCAAAGACTCAGTGTGATGGCAGCAATCCTGCTGCTGGCGACGATGATTGTCGGTTTGAGGGGCATAACCCTGAATGCGCAGGCTCTGCAAAAAAATATTGACATCATGGCAAGCGAAACACGTGTCGCAGAGAGCATCGATACTGCACGTAATGCACAGGTTCAGTTTAAAATTCAGGTACAGGAGTGGAAAAATGCCCTCTTACGCGGCACACAAGGCCAGAGTGTTTTTGACAAATATAAAACGGCCTTTCTGACGCAAAGTGACAAAACTCAGGCACTGCTCCATCAACTGCTGATACTGCAACCCGAGCTTGGGATGGATACGGCGCAGGTGAAACAGACGATTGAGCTACACGCCCAGCTCAGACAAAAATACCTCACTGCGTTGCAAAACTACGACACGCATAACCTCGCCAGCGCCCAGCTGGTTGATAGCCAGGTCAATGGCATCGATCGTGAGCCGACCAAAATGATTGATGATGTCGTTCATCATACGCTGGCACATGCTCAAAAACTCAATCAGCAACTGACAGCGCAAAACCTTGCTCAGTACCGTGAAACCCGTATGACCTTATGGATCGCCATGGCCGGTATTTTACTTTCCGGCATAGTGATAACTGTCTGGTTAATTCGCAGCATTACCCATCCATTACGCGAAGCAGTCAATATTGCGCGCACCGTGGCTTCAGGTGATCTGCAGACCGTTATTCGTCCAAACGGACGTGACGAAACCGCAGAGTTAATGACAGCGTTGCGTGAAATGAATAGCAGCCTGACTTCAATCGTCTCTGGTGTACGTACCGGTACGGAAAACATCGCCTCTGCGTCAATTCAAATCGCGCAGGGCAGTCAGGAACTTTCCTCACGTAACGAGGCGCAGGCTGGCGCACTTGAAGAAACCGCTGCCTCCATGGAGGAACTCACTTCGGTGGTGAAAAACAACGCGCAGAACGCATATCATGCCAGCAATATTGCCCAGGATGCCCGCTCCATTGCGGGTCAGGGCGGCAATGTGGTGGAAAAAGTGGTACACACCATGAGCGAGATCCAGCAGTTCTCGAACGAGATTAACCAGATCATTACGGTGATTGACGGTATCGCTTTCCAGACTAATATTCTGGCACTGAATGCTGCGGTCGAAGCGGCGCGTGCGGGCACTGAAGGTCGAGGGTTTGCGGTGGTTGCGGCCGAAGTACGTGCTCTGGCACAGCGCTCTGCAAAAGCGGCAAAGGATGTGCGTATCCTGATCGAACGTTCTGTGAGTTCAATCGGCCAGGGCAATGAACTGGTTCAACACGCGGGGACAACGATGGAGGAAATTATTTTACGTATTCATCAGGTCAGCGAGTTGATTGAAAACGTATCATCGGCCAGTAATGAGCAGAGTGTTGGTATCGATCAGGTTAATCTGGCGGTCACACATATGGACGCGGCCACTCAGCAAAATGCCGCGCTTTCTCAGCAATCCACAGCCGCAGCGCAGGCCTTACAGGCTCAGGCCGAAATGTTGCTTGCCAGTGTCAGCGTCTTTAAAATTAATAGTGCGCTGGTTTAAGCTTTAATGTCAGGGCGGGGTTTTCACGATGCCGCGCCCTGACAATCTTTCTTGCGACTGGATGATTTCAGTCGCCGCGCCTATTTAAGGCGTCTCATCAGAAAATCGGGCGCTAATCGCATCACGTTCGTAGCCCTGCGGTTGTGTCAGAATATGGTATAAATCAGGACGGCGACCATGGATCCAGCGACGTCCGGTACTCATTGCAAGCAGACTCAAATCAAGGTTAGCGCTCACCATAAAATCTTCCGCTGCCCAGGTTTCATTAATGATTCTTCCATAGGGATCCAGGATCATTGCATTACCGGTGCGCACCTCATCATCATCTGCACCTACGCCGTTACTGAAGAGAATAAATAATCCGTTGTCATGCGCACGAGCGGGCAGCCACCTCATCAGCCATTCCCGACCATTTGCCCCTTTGAATGCAGCAGTAATTTCCTCCCTTCGCGTTTCCCGTTCCGCCCAGAGCGTCAGCGGAATGGGTTTCATCGCATAAGGACTGCGGGAATCGGTACCGCCTGTCTGATGTGGCGCGAGAAGAATATCTGCACCCAGCAATGCCGTTGCACGCACATTTTCTACCAGATTATTGTCCCAGCAAATGAGGATACCTACTTTTACTCCCCAGGGCGTTTCAAAAACGGTAAAGCGGTCACCGCTGCTGATTGACGGATGTTCAAAAGCGTGGAGTTTGCGATGAGTGTGCATTGAGCCGTCCGGCATACAGGCAACATACGCATTATAGAGGCGGCCATCATCGGCTCTTTCGATAAGCCCGGCGCCAATCAGCATTTGATGTTTCATCGCCAGGGAACGAATCAATGTAAGGGAAGGACTCCCCTCGATCGGCTCGGCGAGAGCAGTTACCTCAGCCGAGGTGAGTTTGGGTACATGCCAGTAGCCGGTAATACACATTTCCGGGAATGTGAGTATTTTCACCTGCTCAATCGCTGCCTGTTCAATAAATTTCTCCATTATCAGCAGATTATAATTTTTGTTATTTGCCAGATGCTGAAATTGCACGGTGGCAGCTTTTAAGGATGTATGGTTGCTCATGGTACTTCTCCGGTAGTAATCGAAACTGAATTACATAACCATTGCCTGATAACTGTATAATCAAAACATTTCCGGTTTCGATAACCTTTTGGAATGTAAAAAATGAACATCCGCTTGCTTAAGGCCTTTTTGATACTGGCTGAAAAAAGAAATTATGCCGACGCGGCACGGGCGTTGTTTATTTCGCAACCTGCATTGACCAAGCAGATTAATCTCCTTGAGTCCCTGGTGGAAACGTCACTGTTTACGCGGGGGCGTCATGGAGCCACACTCACGAGCGGTGGCAGATGTCTGCTGCCAGAGGCTGAAAAAGTGGTCAGGCAAACCCGATTATTTATGCATCATGTAGAGCGGGTTTCAAAAGGGATTGAAGGGCATATAGCCGTGGGGTTCGGTCTCTCAAGTTTTTATCTTGCACCACGCTGTATGGCAGAATTTCGTCGGGAGTGTCCGGGGATAGAGATGTCATTGACGGATCTTCCTTCCTTCCAGCAGTACGAACTTTTGCAAAATGATGAGCTGCAGATCGGTTTTGTCAGAGTTCCGCCTCCTGTAGCGCTGGATTACCTGCCATTGTTTACCGATCGATTGGTTTTGATTGCGCCTGCAAGTTCACCGTCATTGCCTGCTGATGACTGGCTGAAGAAACGCCCTCTGTTGCGACTTCATGCCGGGCGAGGACGGGGTTTAAATGCGCAAATTGACCGCTTTCTTCATGACAACGCGCTTTTCATATCATCCACTCAATTGAGTGATGATATACAAACTATTGTCGCGCTGGTCATCGCGGGCACGGGTGTTGCCCTTGTGCCATACAGTGTTATGCATATTGCACCGCCGGAGCTGGTTATTATTCCGTTAACAGGTGAGTCAATAAGCTGGAAAGTTGGCATTGCCTGGAACGCGAACCACGAGGATATAATCCGTGATAATTTTATTGCCAGTATAAAAAAGGGTATCGCGCTTCATGACGTCTGACCCTCCAGAAGCAGGCACTTCTTTTGCCATATTGGATAGGGCAGGATTACTGACATAATTCTTAGCACCCTCTTCAGAACAGGGTCATGATACGAAAGCAACCCTGGCGACGAATAATTTCCTGTTGCGGATAGGGCTTCTCAATACAAACCGTCATTCAAAACGTTCTGCACAGCAGGAATAGCACCCCCGTTTCGCATTATGTATCTGGATATAACTAATCTGCGGATCGGCAAAAAAATAGCCGATGAGATCTTCAGCAAGTTTCCCCTCAGCTATATCCGCCTCTTTTAAAAAATGCTTTCCGTCATAGGCCCTTAATGACAGCGTTCTGCTTAGCAGGACTTCAGGTAATTCATTGATGTAAATGCCTTGCCGGGTGCATCCCTCCCATATATAGATTGCATGAGTACCAAAATAGGGCGTGTCGGCAGGCTGATAGATATGATTAATCAGGAGGGCGCTTTCTCCAACGGGGATATCGCACAATGAGATTCTGTCGGGATAACCCGGATAGCACTCTACCGTTTGTCGTACTGCATGGTGTTTTCTCAGATATTCATCGCTCTGTCCAAAAAGATGAGCAAATTGCCCGGCGTTCAGGCCAGAAATTTTATATTTCATAGCATCCCTCTCTTTTCATCGTAACACCGCGAATAATGACGTTATCGAATACTGTGAGGAGAAACTCGCCGTTTTCGGTCAGGGGATTTCATGATGTGACCGTCCGACAGTGGCAGGCGAGTGCTTCATCAGCTGCGAACTTCTCAGACGCTGGCTGATATCTTCACACAAGTGCTAAGGCCTCACTTCTCGACAGCGGCGCTCAAATTACTCTGTTCCCTCTCACTCTTTCCCGTTCTCCTGTCGTCACTTCATTAAAAAGATCGCTGAACTCCACCCTTTAACGACATACTCGTCACATAAACTAAGGTTGATGAATACTTTTTTGTGACAAATAACACAACCCCATTACATCTTCCGGCGGGAAAGAATTTTTATCGTGATAATGGTTTTACTTAGTACATTACAGTTTTACAGAGTAAAACAAAGCGCTTTGCGGATTGCACCTAAAGCGATGACAAAATTGTGAGGATCATCATGTCTGAAAAACAGCACATCCCGACTTTCTCTGCCGATATTGAGCAGCAGACCGTTAAGAAGGTGGTCTGGCGCATTTTGCCCTTCCTGATTGTTTGTTATCTGATTGCCATTATTGATCGCGGCAACATTGGGATGGCTTCGTTGCAGATGAACGAAGATTTAGGATTGTCGAAAGCGGTATTTGGTTTTGCGAGTAGTCTGTTTTTTGTCGGTTACTTCCTGTTTGAAGTGCCCAGCAATCTGGCCATGCAGAAAATTGGCGCAAAGATTTGGATCTCTCGCATCATGGTGTCGTGGGGTATCATCTCTGTCTGTACCGCCTTTGTTGAAAGTGCCAATACACTCTATATATTGCGCTTTTTACTGGGTGCCGCTGAGGCCGGATTTTTCCCTGGCGTCATTCTTTATCTGACTTACTGGATCCCTGGAAAGTACCGTGCACGCGTGATTGCTACCTTTATGGTGGCCATTCCTGCGGCGAACTTTATTGGATCGCCCATTTCTGGTCTGATTTTGTCACTGGATGGCTGGTACGGTATGCGTGGCTGGCACTGGTTATTTATCCTGGAAGGTATTCCGGCGGTCATTCTGGGAATTGCAGCCTTCTTTTTACTGAGCAATCGTCCCACTAATGCCAGCTGGTTAAATCAGGAACAAAAAGCGTGGCTGAACAGCACTCTCGAAGCCGAAAATGCGAAGAAGAAGGCGATAGGTCATATCTCTTTGTGGCAGTTGCTGCGTCACAAACATATCTGGGTGATGGCGCTGATTTATGCAGGCGCGTCTGCGGCGGGCTCAACGCTGAGCGTCTGGTCTCCGCAACTGCTTAAATCGTTTGGACTGGATAACTTCACCACCGGTTTAGTCAATGCGATTCCCTACGGCCTGGCCTCCATTCTGATGATTATCTGGGGCAGAAGTTCTGACCGCAGCGGAGAGCGTCGCTGGCACACTGCGTTAACGCTGTTCTTAATTGCAGGTGGCCTGCTGTCAGCCTTTATCACCAATAGTCTGACCGGCAGTGTGGTGATCCTGTCGCTGGTATTAATCGGGGCCTACTCAATGAAAGGACCTTTCTGGGCGCTGGCATCGGGATGGATGTCATCGACTACCGCTGCCGCGGGTCTGGCGGCTATCGGTGCGATGGCGAATCTGATCGGCGGTGGGGTGATGGTCAACGTTTATGGCATTATCAATCAGGCGACCGGCAGCCATACGCTGGCTATGGTGCCACTGGCTATCCTCTGTGGCATCGGCGGCATTGCCGTGCTGGTCATGGGCCGCAAAAAAGAGTTAACCATCGACGTTGAAAATAGCGCTTCGTCAGTCAGTAAATAAAGTAATCCCGCCTGCAGACGCTTAGCAGCGCCTCTGCAGGCGGGTTCTTCCGGCTTTATCTCTGCCATATAAAAATTCCACATCCTGTCATTACCTGAATCAGTCTGCTGGTTGTTGATGTCTGTTATGTGTCAGATGCGGAAAGAACTTACCTTTGGGGATTTACTGACAATACGCAGTTTAAGAGCGTTCAGAACTGTTAAGCATGAGATCAATAAAGGCGCGTACAGCAGGATTTGAACGCCGGCTCGCATGCCATACCGCAGAAATATTATGCCGCTCTACTGAAAAATCAGTGAGAAGGGGCACTAACTCCCCGCGCTTAACCCAGGAAGCAGCCATAAAACTCGACACCATGCCTATTCCGGCACCGGCCGCCACAGCCGCGATAACGGCTTCGCTTGCATCGACGATGACAGCAGATGATGGCACAATTTCAATCTCCCGCTCGCCAACCCGGAACGGCCAGCGAAAAATCTGCCCCGTATTTTGATATCGCAAATTAACCGTTTTATGCCCGATAAGATCATTGGGGTGTTCGGGTTCCGGGCATCGGGTCAAATAATCTGGCGAAGCATAACAACCTATCTGATAGGGCGACAAACGACGCGACAGAAGATTTGAATCTGCGAGGTCGCCGATCCGGATGGCTATATCAATACTCTCTTCAACAATGCTAATTACGCGATCACTCAGCTTTAAGTCGATTGTCACTTTAGGATGAAGTGCACAGAATTGCGGAAGGAGAGGCGCGATCATATGAACACCAATCGGAAACGATGCCGCAATGCGTAATGTTCCTGCTGGCTCCTCTCGCGATCGCATGGCGACCTGCTCAAGCTCCTCAGCATCGCGTAATAACTGCAGCGTGCGCTCGTGCAGTTCACGACCTTCAGCAGTCAGCACCAGCGAACGGGTGGTTCGGGTGAACAATGTGACGCCAAGACGCTGCTCCAGTCTCTGGATACTTTTACTTATCGCGGAAGGGGATACTGCCAGCGAGCGAGCGGCAGCGGTAAAGCTGCCGAGCGATCCCGCACGAGCGAATGCAATCAGACCTGTTAGTCTTTCAAAGATTATTTGTTCCTTCATGGCAATATTAAAGCGAAATCCAACCCCATTATCAATCATCACAATTGGTCATATTCTGGCACCTGAATCTGTGTTGGAGTGAAATTGCCATGACTGAAATGATGAAAGCAGTACAGCTACATGCGTTTGGTGGCCCGGAGAATCTCAGGTATGAAGATGCACCCTGCCCAACTATCGGGGCTGACGAAGTCCTTGTGCGCGTGCATGCCGCAAGTCTGAACCCACCAGACTTGTATCTGCGTGATGGTTATCGGGCGCTTCCGCCTGAGTGGCGGCCCGAACCCCACTTTCCCTTAATCCTGGGAACGGATGTTTCAGGTGTTATCGAAGCCGTGGGCGAAAATGTTTCCGCATTCAGCACCGGAGATGAAGTCTATTCAATGGTGCGTTTTCCTGATGGGGTAATGGCCGGTAGTGGAGCTTATGCCGACTATGTAAGCGTTCCTGCATCAGAGGTGGCGTTAAAACCTCCTGGAATAGACCATATCCAGGCAGCGGGTGCCCCGATGTCACTGCTCACCGCGTGGCAATTTCTTGTCGACGTCGGCCATGATGCGCCCAATCCGTTTCAATCTTTCAACCATAAACCGGTTCTGCTTGAAGGCCAGACGGTGATGGTTAACGGTGCAGGAGGTGGCGTAGGGCACATTGCTGTTCAGATCGCGAAGTGGAAGGGTGCGAGAGTCATTGCCGTCGCTTCTTCCCGTCATGAAGTGCTTATGCGCGAACTGGGCGCAGATGATTTTATCGACTACACCAAAGTAGCCGCTGAGAATGTAGTGAAAAACGTCGATCTGGTTATTGATGCTGTTGGCGGAAAGCATATAGAGCGCTTTTTAAGCTGCATCAGACAGGGCGGAGCACTATTTCTGGTGAATCCTTTGAGTTTTACTGGGCAGACTGAGGCCGCTCAAAAAGGGATTACTGTGTCAACAACGCAAGTGCGTTCAAGTGGTCTGCAGCTATCCGAAGCGGGGCTTTTACTGGAAAAAGGCATTATCAACGTCGTGATTGACAGCACCTATCCGTTAGCCATGGCATCAGCCGCACATCAGCGCGCTTCGTCAGGAAGCATCCAGGGCAAAATTGTGCTGACTAACTTCTGATTACCCCATCCCTGATCAGCCATTTTCTGAGGGCGAATAGTAGTCAGTTAAAGGAAAAATAAGATGCTTATCATTTCCGGTTATATGTACATTGATCCTTCTGTCCTGGAACAATTTATGGGAGAACTTAACTTATTGGCAAATGCCGTTCGACAACGTGATGGAAACCTTTCATATAACGCTGCCGTGGAGGACTATCAGACCGGAAGATTGCTTATATCAGAACGATGGATAGATCAGGACGCGCTCAAAGCCCATCTTATAAAAACCGACACGGTAGAGTTTATAAACCGATGGCAGGGAAAAATGAAGGGGGAACTCTTCAAATATGACGCCTGTAACGAGAGAGGGCTTATGGATGGGTAAATAAAAATCTTATTAAAATCGAGAGTGCTTTATTATCAAGCCCCGGATCTGTGAGTAATCGCTCTTCGCTCATAGCAGGCATAAGCCTGGACGATGGTCCGCTTTGTGCCATAAGCGGACATCAGAGGCTTAAGCAGCAAGGATATTTTTCGGAGCTGAGGAGACCGGATCTGTCAGATAAATATATTGAGTGATATTTATCTGCTTTCATCTTTTGCAAAACTGGCGTTTAGTCTTTTCAGCACTTCACTTATGCCCCTGCTGACAATCCGATCCTCCCGCATTACTGTCCCCAGAGTCCGGTGAAGCGAGGGCGTCACAGAGTAAAGGCTGAGACCCTGACTTTCTTCCATACCAGCAACGGACATAAGGGGAACGATGCTGTAGCCCAGACCGGAACGTACCATTCTTTTGATTGCTTCAATACTGCCAAGTTCCATCACAGGGCTGGCAGTATGCCCGGCATACCGGAACCATTCGTCGATTAGGGCGCGTGTCCCGCTTCCGGGTTCAAAGATAATCAGCGGCAGTGACAAAAGGGCGTCGGGAGACAGCGGGTTCGCACTCTGCTCTGATGCATCCTTTTCCATGATAACAACAAACTCATCAGTACCCAGTGGGCTTACGCTCAGGCATTTGCCGGTTACTGGAAGCGTTACAAGTCCAATGTCTATACGATTCTCTCCTACGCTCCGAACAATATCGGAAGTATTGCCCGTGCGTACGTCCACTTTCAGCAGGGGATGTGCCTGTCGCAGCTGTTGCAGTAAGGGAGGCAGAAGATGAATACAGGCTGTTGCACCAGTGCCAAGAGTAACGGTGCCGGTGATGTCGTCTGAATGCAGAGACACCGATTCAATGGCCGTATTTACCACTGAATCAATTTTCATACAGTGCTCAGAAAAAGTCAGTCCGGCAGGAGTGGGCCTTATCCCCCGGCTGGTTCTCTCAATAAGCCGGACATGGAGCGCCTGCTCCAGCTGTCTTATCTGCAGGCTGACAGCAGGCTGTGATAGTCCGAGTGCTTCTGCCGCTCCGGAGAAACTGCCCCGGCTGATGACCATCCTGAAAGTAGCAAGGTGATCAAGGTTCAGGTTTGCCATGCCAAAGTTTTCCTTATACCGCTGATAAGTCCCGCGGCCTGTCTGAAATTATTTACCCGGGTTAATCTTTGTTTCTGACCGGATAAAGAGCAATACCGATGGAAATAACTGAAGCAGATGAAAGACATATTACTGCTATCCAGCAGATTTATGCTTATCACGTATTACATGGCACCGCCACTTTTGAAACCGAACCGCCAGATGTACCTGAAATGGCAGCCCGCCTGAAAAAGGTGCGTTCAGCAGGACTGCCCTGGTTTGTGGCGGTTGATGATGGGCAAGTCCGGGGATACTGCTACCTGTCATTTTACAGGGAACGGCGCGCCTACCGGTTTACCCTGGAAGACTCAGTCTATATTGACGCCACTTGTCAGGGGCGGGGCAACGGCAAAATGCTGTTATCCCGTGCGATAGCCTGGGCAGAAGCCCGTGGCTTTCGCCAGCTCGTGGCCGTGGTAGGTAATAGCGAAAATACTGCCTCACTTGCCCTGCACCGCGCCGCAGGCTTCAGCATCACTGGCACACTCAGTTCGGTAGGATTCAAGCACGGGCGCTGGCTCGATACGGTCATTTTGCAGCGCACGCTTGGACAGGGCGACTCCACGCTTGCGGAGAGCATAGTTTGACAGCCGGACATCTGACAGGCCGCAGCATTTTCTGTATCGGTATGACACAGCTTATTAACTGGGGTATTACGTTCTACATGCCGGGTGTTTTCGGAGCCGCCATCATGGCGGAGACGGGCTGGTCTCCCGTGGTGACATTCTCTGGTCTGACCGTTGCCATGCTGGTTATGGGGCTGGTTTCACCGCTGACCGGTTCCGTCATGGCCCGGACCGGAGGACGCATGATGATGATGGCGGGAACCTTCGCCATAACCATTGGGTGTTTTCTGATGGCGATTACCCATTCCACGGTGGCATGGATTGCGGTTTGGGTCCTGACGGGAGTCGGCATGCGCCTTGCCTTATATGACGCTGCGTTTGCCCTGCTTGTGGAAACCGCAGGTGCAGGGGCCCGAAGGGCAGTCTTTCTGGTTACACTGCTGGGCGGCCTCGCGTCAGCTGTGTTCTGGACTGCTGGCGCGGCCCTGCTGCACATTACAGACTGGCGGCATGCCTTACTCGTTTACGGGTGTGCGGGTCTGGTGGGCCTGCTTTTTCTGACCGCCGTTCCGGCAGGCCGTCGGGTAAAACCTCCCGCTGCTGGTCGATCTGAGCTTCCGGCGGCAGGGACCGCAGAGGAACGAAAAGGATTTATCAGCGGCCTGTGGTATGCCGCCCTGATAGCGCTGCTCAGCTTTGTCTCCTCCGGCGTGTCTACGCATTTCCCCCAGATACTGGCCGCTTATAGCATGCCTGCCTTGGCCGGCATGCTTTGGGGCGTGGGACAGGTGAGTGCCCGCCTGCTGGACGTGGCCTCCGGCGCACGAATCTCCGCACTACGCCTGAACCTTATTACCGGTATCCTGCTGCCACTCTGTTTTATGACCGGCCTTGCGGGGTACGTTACGCCTGTGGCTACAGCCCTCTTCGTCCTGGGTTATGGAGCCGTGAACGGACTGTGCACGGTCGTGAAGGCCTTACTTCCTTTCGTACTGTTTGATCCGCAACATTACGCCCGCAAAACAGGCATGCTGTTATCACCAGGATTTTTTCTCGCGGCACTTGCCCCTTCTGCTTATGCCATGCTGCTGGAACGGGACGGCGTAGGCGGTACGCTGCTTATCTCAGCTTTCCTGACACTGTTCATTACGGCGATTTCCGTAGTGCTCTGGCGACGTCATTCCGGCTCAGGAGTACAGAGCCGTGATTAGAAAATACTACATCTGCCCGGGAAAAACGTTTGATACGGTTCGCGATACTATCAGGATTTGATCTGGATAAATCCGTATCTTGTGTTTTCGCTTTTCGCACATATCGGACTTTATCTGATGCAGATATCTGCTTTGTGCCAGAAGCGGACATCGGATAATAATTTATGTTAATATTTAGAAGAACAACATTCAGCCATAATAATCTCCTGAATTACAGTCATTAATTTTCATTTATGCAGCCTTAAAATTAAATCTATTTTTGCACTTTTAATTTTACAGTCATGGGAAGATTCCTGGCAGGTTTGCCCTTTTCGAAACGCCATTTTGATACGGCTGTTATTACAGCATCATCGAACAAGTGGTCTGGCGTAGACTCGATAATTCTCATCTGACTAACCCTGCCTTCTGCATCAACGTCAAAGTTAAACTTAACCATACCTTCTATCCGGTTCTTAGCCGCATAGTATGGGTAAACGGGCCGATCTTGTCGAAGGGGCTTGGGTTGTTCAACTTTAACAGGTGAATAAGTAGTACATGCATTGAGTACAAGAACAGCCAGAATCATCATAAACCCATACATAACAATATCCTTTTGTTGATAAACATTATCATTATACTTAAACATCAACGGAAGGACATTTGCTGAACTCATCGGATATCGCGTTATAATCCAAAAAAACAGTGGATATAACCCCAATAAGTTCTGCCCCCGTCTTGCTGCAAACTAGTCATCCGCTCCTTGCTCATAGCGGACATATCCTTCATAACACATGCCCTACAATTAACACTTCAAAGAAACCGCTGCAGGCAGCCACCTCATTCAATACGCGAGAAGAGTCGTTAACGATTGAAGGGTAATAAACCCATTTATGTGGGCGAAGGCAAGTAAGCCAGGACGACATAGAACAGAATAAGATTCGTGTCGGAAACCCTGACAGCTAAGCATTACGCTCTAATGCAGCAGATTAAACCCATTAACCAGCCGACCAGACAGCGCTGTTACCTGTCTGATCGGCTGGAGAGGGCGGTTCAGGCTACCGGACTTTCGTTTTTCAATGGTTCTGCCAGTACGTTTAATATGTTACTGGCCGCGACGGTGCCCATCTTCACGTAGGAGTTATCACTGACGCCGCCGATGTGTGGCGACAGAATCACATTTCCAACACTCTGCCAGATATGCGGCGCAGTCAGGGGTTCAGTGGCAAAACTGTCCAGTGCGGCCCAGGCGACAGTGCCTTTATCCAGCGCGGCTAACAGCGCTTCTTCATCAATGAGACCACCGCGCGCCGTGTTCACCAGGATGGCGCCTTTTTTAAACAGAGCCAGTTTCTCAGCGTTAATCATCTGTTGCGTCTGTTCGGTTAACGGGCAGTGCAGCGAAATGACATCTGCCTGTCGCAGCAGATCGTCAAGTGAGGAGGATTCACACTCATCAGGAAAGGTTCTGGCAAAAGGATCATAAGCGAGAACCTTCATGCCAAAAGCACGGCCAATGCGGGCAACACGACCGCCTATGGCACCAAGCCCTACCAGACCCAGCGTTCTGCCCTCCAGCTCCACCGACTTATGGGTCGATTTGTCCCAGTGTCCCTGGCGCATGCGCTGATCAAGCGGTATCACCGATTTTGCACAGGCTAAAATTAACGCCCAGGTATGCTCGGCCACGGCCGCTGCGTTGGCCCCCGGGGCTGACTGAACACTGATATGACGTTCAGCCGCCGCCTTTTGGTCGATAACGTCAATGCCGCTGCCGTGTTTGGAAATAACCCGCAGGTCAGGCGCGGCATCCATAATGCGGGCGTTGATTTTTCCGTATCGGACGATAATCGCCACAGGATTATGCTGCTGGCAGAACTGGAACAGGCTATCTTCGCTGGGCTGTTTGCCGGCATAAACAATGCTGAAGTCACTAAGCAGGTTTATTGCCTGCGGTGCCAGGTCATTACCCGTCACCAGGATCACGGGAGAAGAGGTTGTCATCAGAGCGTCTCCCCATCGTCCAGCATGCCAGCGGTTTGCAGGGCTTTCTCTAACCACGGCGCGCGAAGGTCGCCATCACGAATGGCTGCGATACGGCTGGTTTCGAAATCGAGTTTTTTCTGGGCCAGTTCGAGCAACGCAGGAACGTCTTCACGCGGCAGAACCACCACGCCATCAATATCCCCGATGACGAGATCGCCTGGCTGAATGGCTGCGCCCGCCACAGAAACAGGGTAGTTGACGCGTCCTGCAATGGACTTGGTCGGACCGCAGGGATTCAGGCCCGCAGAGAAAACCGGGAAGCCGTTCGCGCTAAGTGCATCGGCGTCACGCACCGCACCATCAATAATAATTCCGGCGATGCCGGAGGCTTCTGCCTGGGTGGACATTATCTCACCGATTAATGCACAGCTGATATCGCCTTTGCCATCGACCACAATGACATCGCCCGGCTGGGCAATCGCCAGCGCGGCGTGGATCGCCAGGTTGTCGCCCGGTCTCACCTCGACAGTGATAGCCGGTCCGGCGACTTTCATTGTGGGGGACACAGGTTTTACGCGACCGTGCAGCGTTCCGCGTCGTCCGGCAACATCAGCAAGGATCGCCGCCTGAAACTGAGCAGCCTGTTTTACGCGCTCTGGTGCGATACGGATAATGTCGCGATTGATGAAGGTATTCTCTGCATGGGGCATAGATTAATCCTCTTTGTTTTATCAGGCACAACTAAGTTGTACAATATAAAACTACTATATCGATGTTAATTGAGTTCGCACCAGTGTTAAGCATTCATTTGTGATGTAAATACGATGTGAATCACAAATTGCGCGGTAAACTGCCTGCCGTCGCAAACAGGAGGACGTACCGATGGGGAATGAAGGCGTAATTGCCGTAGAAAAAGCGCTGGCGCTGCTGGATTGTTTCAGGCCTGGCGAGGAATCACTGACGCTGACCGCGCTGGCGCAGCTTTCCGGGTACCATAAAACAACAGTTTATCGTCTGATGAACTCACTTGAGCGCATGAACTATGTCATTCGTCGCGACAATGGCGTTTATACCCTTGGGCCAAGACTGCTTTATCTGGGCAAGCTCTATGAACAATCCTTTCATCTGGCCAGTATCGTTCAGCCTGAACTTCACGCACTGGCGACTGCGACAGGCGAAAGCGCCACATGGTATGTGATTGAAAACGGTCAACGACTCTGTCTTTTCAGAGCGGAGCCCTCTGAAGGATTGCGTGAAACACGTCTGCCCGGCACTTATCTGCCGCTGGATAATTCTGCCATCGGGCAGGTGCTTCGTTACTGGGGGCTGAATGAACCTCTGTTTGACTCTGTACCTGAACTCCCGCTATTCACGTCAGGTATCCGCGATCCGCATATCGCGGCATTCTCCGTACCGGTGTTTGGTGAAGGTAACAAACTGCTCGCGGCGCTGGCATTAACCGGTCCGGCTTCACGCCTGACGCAGTCGATGCGCGACAGTGAGATGGGAAAACTGATGAAAGAGGCGGCGTGCAGGCTTTCGGTAAAATCAGGCGCACATAAAGTAATGTGTGATAACGTTTATAAAATTTAGTCGTCTTGCCTGGCCATGACCGGGATGTATCAGTTGCCGCATCCGTGCTGCGTTTAACGCTCTGCGGGTGAGAACCGATTGATTTCCGCTAATGACTTACAGCATGCTGGCGTGCCTGATTATGGGATTATGAAATCCTCCGTGCCATAAGTTGAGGCGAAAGATCACGCCACCTCTGACATCTCTTGTTAGGCCCTCTTTGTGCGAGGCTTTTTACACCCGGATTTTACATCAGGTGTTAAAAGACTCGCTGCCTCATGAAAATTTCCCCGCTTAAATACCTCAACATGAATTCCCTTCATGTTCGTTGAAATTTAATCACTTTTTTTCAACCGGGTGTTGAGGCATAAAGTAAGAATTGTTAATAACTTTGAGTCATATGAATAGTTGTAAAGGGATAGCCACGCTGGATAACCCTTAAATGCAACAACGCATATCAGCGACCAGGATACCCGATAGCGATGAACAACTTAGCCTTTACCCTCAAGCGCATTCGTTTCGACGAAAACTATAATCCTTCGAAAAATACGCGGGCGACGACTAACTTCGCTAATTTAGCGCGCGGCGAAAAACGTCAGGAAAACCTGCACAACGCCCTGGTGATGATCGACAATCGTTTCAACTCTCTGGCGCACTGGGACAATCCAAAGGGCGACCGCTACTCAGTTGAACTTGAGATTATTTCTGCTGAGCTGAATCTTCGTCCCGGAAGCAGCGACGAATCGTTCCCGGCGATTGAGATTTTAAAAACGCATATCGTGGATCATAAAACCGGTGAGCGCACCGAGGGGATTGTCGGCAATAACTTCTCTTCCTATGTGCGTGATTATGATTTCAGCGTTGTTCTGTCAGAACATAACAAAGGTCAGACTGAATTCAGCCTGCCGGATGATTTTGGTCAGCTGCATGGCAACATTTTCAAAAGTTTCGTGAACTCAGCGGTCTATAAAGAGAACTTCAGTAAATCGCCGGTTATCTGCCTGAGTGTATCGAGCAAAAACACCTACGTGCGCACCGGTAATCAGCATCCGGTATTGGGCATTGAATATCAGCAGGATGAACCTTCCCTGACTGATTTCTATTTCGGAAAAATGGGTCTGAAAGTGCGTTTCTTCATGCCGCAGGGCAGTGTTGCGCCGCTGGCTTTCTATTTCCACGGTGACCTGCTCAGCGATTACACCAATCTTGAGCTGATCAGCACCATCAGCACCATGGAAACCTTCCAGAAGATATATCGCCCTGAAATTTACAACGCGAATTCTGCTGCGGGACAGTGCTATCAACCCACGCTGCAGCATCAGGATTATTCGTTAACCCGGATTGTTTACGATCGCGAAGAACGCAGCCGCCTGGCCGTCGAACAGGGTAAGTTTACTGAGACGCATTTTATTAAGCCGAATCAGACACTTCTCGCGCAATGGTCTGCTGAATTCGTTCTTTGATTAATTAAATATAGAAGGTCACCTGCTATGAAAACCTTATTACCGACATCTACTGCTGGCAGCTTGCCTAAACCCTCCTGGATTGCGCAGCCAGAGGTGCTCTGGTCACCCTGGAAACTGCAGGATGAAGAGTTAGTTGACGGCAAAAGAGATGCGTTGCGTCTGTGTCTGGACGATCAGGTTCGGGCCGGTATTGATATCGTCAGTGATGGCGAGCAGACCCGTCAGCACTTCGTGACGACGTTTATTGAACACCTCAGCGGTGTGGATTTTGAAAAGCGTGAAGTGGTGCGAATCCGTAATCGCTATGATGCGAGCGTCCCGACCGTGGTGGGTGAAGTCTCACGTCAGAAACCCGTATTTGTTGAAGATGCGAAAATCCTGCGTAAGCTGACCGATCGTCCTATTAAGTGGGCGTTGCCGGGTCCGATGACGATGATCGATACCCTTTATGACAATCACTATAAAAGTCGCGAAAAGCTGGCCTGGGAATTCGCAAAGATTCTGAATCAGGAAGCCAAAGAATTAGAAGCCGCTGGCGTGGATATTATTCAGTTTGATGAACCTGCGTTTAACGTCTTTTTCGACGAAGTGAATGACTGGGGCATCGCCGCGTTGGAGCGCGCTATCGAAGGTCTGAAGTGTGAAACCGCGGTTCATATCTGCTACGGCTACGGCATTAAAGCGAATACAGACTGGAAGAAAACTCTGGGTACAGAGTGGCGTCAGTACGAAGAGGTCTTCCCTAAATTACAGCGTTCAGCTATCGATATTGTCTCACTGGAGTGTCAGAACTCGCGGGTTCCGATGGATCTGATCGAGCTGATTCGCGGTAAGAAGGTGATGGTCGGTGCCATCGATGTGGCAACCCATACCATCGAGACACCTGAAGAAGTGGCGAATACGCTGCGCAAAGCGCTGCAGTTTGTGGATGCTGAAAATCTCTATCCTTCAACCAACTGCGGCATGATTCCACTGCCGCGTCAGGTTGCTAATGGCAAACTGCATGCGTTAAGTGCGGGCGCTGAGATTGTCCGCAGAGAGATTCTGGGGAGATAGTCCTCACTTCTGCACACTTCAACAGGCTCAGTCCGGACCGCATCATGCGGCCAGTATTCGGGAATTTTCCGGACTGATCTCATCCGAATTTGTACTTTCTAAAGCGGTAGTCAAAAGAGTTTTCTGCAAAACGGATTACTATTATCACCATCCGCTCCCATCTCTGATCACGAGCATCTTTATATTTATCAGTCATTTCTTAAATACATATCCCTAAAGCGTTTGTGTATCGACACCCTGTTTTCGGTAAATCTTTTCAGAAAATGAAGGCTGCTCATGGAAGACTGGCGCTGTGGCTGTTTCCCCTCTCAGGTCCATTGATTGACGAGCTGCCAGAAAAGAGCCGCAGGCTAGGTGACGTCACTAAATCGAATTTTCAAAATGACCCGCTTTTCCTGATGCGATGCAGGATAGCAGGATATTATTTCAGCAAAGGTTTATCCTCTCATTAAGACTTAAGCAGATATATTAACTACATAGTAATAAACGAATAGCCATCGCCTGACGGTTTTTACTACTGCACATGATGTTCCCGGTGCCGGAAATCCGTAAACTTGATTTTATATAGCACTCATACGGTCATACTATGAACGTTAACTAATACCATCAGTATGGCGCGCTACCGATAATCGGGATAAGCCGACATTCATTTACTTTCTGCAAGGCGTTTACCGTGCTGTCTGCGTCTGATTCCGAGTTTAGATGGGGAAATTAAAATTTTCCGTTGCAGAAAAAGATGCTGCTCAATAAAAAATTTTATTTATTGAAAGTCCATCAAAATCCCCAAATGATAATAAATCAGCTGAACACGCTTCAAGCAGATTATCATAAAAAGTATAGGCTAACCAGAGTTAGCTACTTATTGGTATTTTAACAATCCACTACTTAGTGAGTAATAATGAGATAATCAGAAAAATATAACTATATTAATGAGAACATATATAGGTTACAGAACCTCTATCTTTAACAATGACATCACCATCTGGCGATGCATAAAAAGAGAGGTAGTAAGTTGAGTCATTACTGAGCATTTTTTTAAACGTAATATTTTCTGGCACCGTATCGTTATTTTTCTTAACGGTCTGACCGTAGGTGATAGATTTCACTTTAGCTCCCTGAATTCTATAAGGCATGTCGGAATTAAGGGTATATTCTTTATCGCCGTTTATAACGGTTCCACGATATGTTGATAATCCACTTCCATCGCTATAGTTGAAGCCAATGAAGGAGGCGTAAATTCTATATCCATCCGGATATGCCAGGGTTAGCTCAGACGAGCACGTGTAAATGAGCCTGGTGCTTTTAAAATATGCATAATTAATGCTCGCCGAGAAAATAACCGATGCACAAACTGACCAAACGAAAACTTTATTTGATTTCAACATTTCTTAGCCCGCCAGATGTTTAATAGTCTCACAGGAGTTTTTTTTCTCATTACGAGAGCAGATGCCAAGTGTATACTCTGCGAGTAGCCCAGAGCGAAGAAAGTTACCCTGAAAATAAATGCTTTTATTACCGTTTTTGCAATTAATTTTATTTACATCAATAACATGTAAGGCCTTATCTCTGAGTTGTGCGATGTCATATCCAGCACTCCTGTTAATAATGTAAATCCGGCAGGCTTGAAAATCGAAAGAATCATAAAGGCTTAGTTTTTGTATGCTGAATTCCTGTACATGCTGAAGGTAAAGGCTCCCCATTCCTATAAGGAGTATGAAAGGCAGGATTAACCAGCGATAATTATGAAAAGTTCTATCAGCTCTGTTTTCCTCCACAAGAACATGCATACCCGGACTTCCATCTGAAATTTTCTCACTCTGTAAATCAGACATAGTGTCTTCAGAGGAATTTAAAGTTGACTCGGAGCCTGAAAGTATCGGGCCAGGTGATCTATTATTTTGGCCGCGATTTAACTCAAATATATCAACATCTGCGACAAGTTTAATGCCTATTTTTGGCACGGTAATAATTATATTCTTGCTGTGGCCAAGAGTAGTAATTGCTTTCCTCAGTTCGCTGACTGCCATGTAAACATTGTTATAAGACGAGGTATAGCCATAATCCTCCCATACTTTTTGAAGAAGCTCATCACGCGTGGAAATTTCATTAACATTACGTATCAGCTCATCAAGTAATCGGGAAGCTGCATTCGATATAAGTATGCTATTCCCATCATGTAAAACCAGGCATAACTCATTGGTTGCGGGTATAAACTTTATACTTTTATTCAAAATAAAATACATAAATACTCCTTGTGAATTCACTCAACTCGCTGAAATCACTGATACATATCTTCTGGGACAAGTCAGTCATCCGGGAATGTGCCTCTACAGATGCATTAATACTATCTTTTTCTTATGCTAAAAACACCCCCGGATACTCGAATAATCTTTTAAATATCATTTATGCAGAATTTCTGTCTTTATTATTGCCTTTTGGTGAAATAAATACCCAATCAAGCTTAAAAAAGTGAGAATTATCTCACTCAAAGTGCCGAGAAAATGATGCTGAAGATTGTAGTGGAGTAGGGTTAACCAGGACCAAATTTTAAACCCATCCTCTATTCGACTGTTTTCACTGTCTGAAATGTATAAGCACGACATAGCTATTTAATAAAGGGGAGCTCTCTTCTTCCAATAGAGATTCGGTACAAATTATTAAGCCTGTTAAAAGATAAGGAGCACTCAAAATGGAGTTTATGAATGAATTGATTTTATGGCCAGACTCAAACTTTTACCTTAAAACAGGCCTTTGTGCCCTTGAATCATTATGTATAAATAAAAGCGTCAGGAAAGAGTACTTGTTTGTTGATTTTTCATGTCTCAATATCAGGTGCTTTATTAATGATAAATGGATTATCCTGTTAAAGAAAGCTAAAAGAAAAATAATACTCATCTGTGACAGCGTACTGGAGCCTTTAGCAGAATACTGGAGAATCCGTGAGAGAAAGATTAGCGCTGTGATTTACAGTGATTTTTCTCTGGAAAAAACAATCGGAGTTTTTAATGCGGCTCATTATATTTCACATATTCCTTCAGATAAGAAAATTAACAGATTGGATAAAGTTGAAATAAAATATATTAATCTCTCATTGAAGGGATTAGATCCGATGTGTATTTCTAAAGCACTGTACTTACCAATTAAAAAGGTTTATCAGCTCAAGCCGATGATAAGCCGAAAGTTGGGTAGAGATATAACGAAAGTATTATTCAATCAATGCCCGCCCGTAATTAAGTAGCTCAATAAGTCGCTAATAACTTCATCAGGTGATTACAGCCATGCAAAATTCATTGAAAAGAAAAAAAGCAATATTTTTTATTGTCGCCTCTATGTCTCCCCCTGTTGGGGCAGATGTTATATTCGACGGGGATGTTAATCAAAAAAGTAGTAGTGAATCATTTTCATCCTATGAGGGGGACATAATCGTTGGTGATAAAGATACTTCGGGAGACCACATGTTCCCCTCAGGCACTTTGAAAATCGATAATGCATCCGAGGTTTACGGTAGTCAGAGCCTTTATATTGCTAAGGGGGAAGCGTCCAGTGGCAGATTTACTATCAAAGAGGCATGGATAAATGTACAGAACAGTTTCAGAGTTGCTAACGGTAAGGGATCATATGGTGAAATGAACATTCTGGATGGAGCCGGGATTATGGCTTCTGGATCGGGTTCAAGCATTGGCGGCGGGGCTGGCTCTACAGGTATCGTACATGTTGCAGGACTTAACTCAGTATGGAGAATACCTTCGGGAACATTAGTTGTAGGCGAGAATGGAACAGGCAGACTTTATATCAGCCCTGGCAGTGAAGTGACGACACTAACGCTTCGAGTCGCTAATAGAAGTGGTTCTAAAGGCATTATCAATGTCGACGGCGGTGCACTTAAAGTCTGGGGATCTGATTCAATAGGTTATGCCTATGTCGGAGTTAATGGCATAGCTGAGCTGAATGTATTCAATGGGGGAACAGTAACTAATAAATATACGAAAATTGGAGGGGAAGGGGGTGTCGGTATTATTAATGTTTCAGATGCCGGTTCTAGTTTCTTAAGCCACAGGTTTATGACAGTTGGTGCCGAAGATAATGGTACCGGCCTGGTTGCTGTTGAGAATGGCGGAAAGATATTTATTGCATCATACCCTCCTTCGCCTGAAGGAGGATCTCTTATTATTGGAGGTGCTGCTGGTGCAACAGGAAAAGTACATATCACAGGTTTAAATTCGGGGATATATGCTGTAAATGAGAAGACGATTATAGGCAAAGCTGGCAGAGGAAACCTTATCCTTCAAAAGGAAGGAGAATTAGAAAGTGCTGGTATAGTGATTGCTCAGCAGAGTGGTTCAACGGGCGTGTTTGATATTGGTGCTCCTGCAAGGCTATCTGCTGTTTCTGCGGGCAAGCTAAATCCTGATGCTACGATCAGCTTTGGAGAGGGTGAAGGCAGGCTAAATTTTAACCATACTGAAAGTGAATACCTGTTTGCAAATCTCATTCAGGGTAAAGGTACTGTTGAAAATAATAATGGTACGACTGTACTCACAGCACCAAATACGTGGGAGGGTGCTACTAAAATTTCAGGTGGTATTCTGCAGGCGGGCACAGAAAATACCTTCAGCCCTAATGCTACTTACGATGTGGGATCCTCTGGCACATTAAATATCAATGGCTATAACCAAACGATTGGCAGCCTGACAAATGCCGGCAAAGTAATCGTGTCGGCTAATCAGCCTGGAACAACCTTGAAAGTAAATGGCAATTATATTGGCAATAACGGCTTACTCGTTTTCGGTACAACGCTGGGAGGTGATGATTCAATTTCCGATCGGCTCCTTATATCAGGAGATACCACAGGCACTTCCCGCGTTGCTGTAACTAATCTCGGTGGAAACGGAGCGCAAACCCTCAATGGAATCGAACTGATCACTGTAGGCGGCAAGTCATCAGGGGAATTTGTCCAGCAAGGCCGAATCGTTGCTGGAGCATTTGAATATCATCTGACCCGAGGGAAGAACGACGAAACATCAAACTGGTATTTATCTAACTATAAAGATGATGTCGGTGGTAGCGGGTCTGGTGGAGACAACGAAGGAAACGGCATAGATTCAGGTAGCAATGAAGCTGGTAGCGGGTCTGGCGGAGGCAACGAAGGAAACGGTATAGATTCAGGTAACAATGAAGATGGCGTCGGTAGTGCAGGCAGCAGCAGTAACGAAGGTCAAAATGGCGACTCAGATAGCGGAAGCAACGAAGGGAATATCGACGGCGGAGTCACTGAGAGCGGTGAAGACAATGCAGGGATTGATGCTAATAAAATCCAGCTTCTTCGCCCGGAGGGGGGCGTTTATTCAGCCAGTTTGATCGCCGCTGACACTATGTTCCGCTCAAACCTGAGCGACAGGCTTGGGGAAACGGAATATACAGATAACATTACAGGCGAAGATAAAAGCACCAGTCTATGGATTAAAAACAGGGGTAGTCATTCCCGTTATACCGATAAATCAGGACAGCTGAAAACCCGATCCAATAGTTACACGCTATTAATGGGGGGGGATATGGCAAGATTTAATTCAGATAATGGCTCCTCGTTACGCATCGGTGCGCTGGCAGGATATGGCTACAGCCATATACGTTCCGGTTCCATATTGTCAGGTTATAGCGCGCGAGGCATCGTTAAGGGGTACACGCTTGGTCTTTACTCTACCTGGTTCGGTGATGGTTCAAGCGAACATGGTCCTTACTTTGATGCTTTGCTGCAATACAGCTGGTTTAATAACACAATTAATGGTGAAGGACTCAGTGCTGAGAAATATGATTCAAAAGGCCTGAACACCACCTTCGAGACGGGTTATGTAATTGCTATGGGTAACTTAGGTCGTCATGAAGAATTGAACTGGTACGTTCAGCCGCTGATCAGTGCTACATGGTCTGGTATTCGTAGCGATACACACCACGAATCTAACGGCACAGAAATACGAGGTGATGGAAATGACAATATCACTACCCGGCTGGCATTGAAGTCTTTCCTTAAAGGTCATAGTACTCTGGATGAAGGAAAACAGCGCAATTTTAAGCCATTTGTTGAAACATCATGGATACATAATACAGAATTACGTGGCATCACCATGGATGGCGTTACTGTTAGTCAGGCTGGCACCCGAAATATTGGGGAGCTAAAACTTGGCGTTGAGGGACGAATTGCTCCGGAACTTAACCTGACCGGCTATGTATCACAGAAAATGGGAGGTAAGGGGTATTCTGAGTCGCAGGCTATGTTAGGCCTGAAATATAGTTTTTAAATCAGAAAAGCTCTATTACAGTAATCAGATTGTTGATTCATAGGAACTATACAATCTGATTACTGGTTTCCTGTTCGTATTAGTTATTTTCCTGCACTATCTTTAACACTCCCTATGCCGACTAAAATGCTTCTGCAATTTATAGCACAATAATACTCAGGGTTGAATAAACTCCTGAGTGTTAAATCAAGGAGAATCTACAGCAGGCATAACAAAACCAACCTTTCCCGGAACCGTTCTAAGGCACTTCCTTATCTTCCCTTTAACCAAATGCAATACAGAGACAATGCGAAAACCTGTGTTACGCCTTCCCAGCATATAAAGTACTTTTCAGTTCGGAATCAACCTGTCATATCAGAGTAATGTTCTTTATTTATCTTTATTAATAATATAAATCACTAAAATCAGTGATTTGCGTTAGGATGATTGCACCTTCTGAGAGACATAGATTCATCTGCAAAACCTCTGAATGGAGCAGTTAATGAAACATTTAATAAAACCAAATCTGTGTTGCATACGCTGTTCGCGCAAATGCCTTATTACACCGTACACAGATGTACTCATAGGTAGATGTGAAATTCAGAAGTTCACAGTATGGCCGGGTAATAATAATTATTTAATTGAGGGGTTGAAATCTTCATTCCCACAGAAAAAAGAAAGCACTCTACTGCGAAATATCGTTTTTGTGGATTTCTCTATCTATAACTTGCGATATTTCACTAACAGTTATTGGCTGGAGAACCTGAAGAAAACCGGGTTGGTAATCATCCTTGTTTGTGATGATAAAATGATATCACTTGCTAATTTCTGGTCCGAGAACGATATGTCAGTAAATAAAATGCTTCACCGGGGGAGTAACATCGATAATATCAATGAGGTCATTTGCAGTAATCGTATCCACACGGAGGGAGGTGAAAATAAAAGAATTGTTTCGCTAAATGAAAATGAAATGAAATTTCTCGATCTGACATTTCAAGGTTGTGCGCTTTCAGCCATGCCCAAGGTAATGTCCCTTGGCAAAAAGAAAGTTTACAACATAAAGCAATCTATCCACCGCAAAATGGGCGCTGATCTTCATCAGCTCATTTGCATCTAATAGACTTTTAAAGGTAATAAAGAAATGAAAATTAAATTAAATAAAGCATGCCTTTCCCTGTTTATTTGTGGAGCGCTGTCCGCCGGATCAGCTTATTCTGCTTCAGATAACACAATCAATTTCCAGGGAGAAGTATCTGATGAAACCTGCTCCGTTACAGTTAACGGCAATGCAGCATCGCCTGTAGTTTTAATGCCAACAGTGAGTAAATCTGATCTTACAACAAGTGGCGCGACTGCGGGACTGACAGCATTTACAGTAGGACTTAGCGGTTGCACGGGTGATAGCACCGCATCTACCAAGATTTCTACAGTCTTCATTGGTAATAATGTAAGTTCCTCTGGCAATCTGATTAATAGTGGTACAGCGCAAAATGTTGAAGTTCAGCTGCTGGACACTAAGGATGCCGTCATCGATCTTACAAGTGGTTTTAATGGTAGCGGTGATTTGACTCTTGAACCTGGTGCTACTGAAACTTCAGCAGATTATAGTGCACAATATTATTCTACAGGTGGTACTACCGCAGGTACTGTTGCGGCTTCGCTCCAATATGCAGTGACTTACCAGTAATTAATTATGATGCGCATTATATAATGCGCATCGTTTTTGCACTGAGAAAAAAGAATGAAAAAACTCAATCCTACTAATTATTGTGCTCGTGCGATATTTTTAATTTTATCGTTATTAACTAGTCATGCATACGGCAGTGTTACTATTTTAGGAAGTAGGATAATTTATCCAGAAAAATCTGGTTCGGTGGATGTACTGTTAAAAAACAATGACGATATTCCTTATGTCATTCAGACCTGGTTTGATGATGGAGATACTGATTCTCAACCGCAAAAACAAAATAATGCGATTTTTATTTCATCACCTCCTGTATTTCGTATTCAGCCACGCTCAGGTCAAATCATCAGAGTGATCTTTTCATCCAGTAGAAAATTAGCAACCGACAGGGAGACGCTTGGGTGGTTCAATATGCTACAGATACCACCTTCAAATCTGGATGATTCAAAAAATAAAAACGCTATGTTAGTTATAGTCCGAAATCGAATAAAAACATTTTACAGGCCTGCTGCTATCGGTAACCCCGGGAATATTCTCAAAAACCTGAAGTTAACTTATGTGTACGATTTAAAAAAAGGAGGTGGCGTTGAAATTGAAAATCCACAGCCATGGCATGCATCAATCGTTGATATTAAAGCAAATATTAATAGTGGAACCTATAAAAGTGATGCTGAGATGATTCCACCGTTTTCAAAAAAAACGTTTTGGTTCAACTCTTCAAAATTGCGTCCTAACGACAGTGGCGAAGTAATCGTAGCAGCGATTAATGATCAAGGAGCAAGATTAAGTGAAAGATATAACATTAATCACAAATAATAAAAAACTTGCTATATTCTCATTTATTTTTACTTTCTGCACTTCCAAAGTAGGTCATTGCGATGATTATTTTTTTGATTCATCTATGTTCAAAGGTACTGCCTATGGGAAAAATATTGACCAATTTAACCATGATACAACGCCTTCAGGTAATTATATTGTTGACATCTATCTGAACGGGAATCTTGTTTCATCCCAGGAAAAAGTTAATTTTACTGAAAGTCACGATAGTAAAGGTGCACAGCCCTGCCTGACACCACAACAAATGCAGAAACTTCAGTTAAAAATCACTGATAAAGACATAGCCACTCATGCGTGCAGGAGCCTGGTAAAATGGTCTGAAAAGGGAGGCTGGGAGTTTGATCAGGCCTCACTTCGTTTACAACTCACGATCCCCATGACGGAGTTAAATAGAAAACCCCGAGGTTACATACCTCCATCAGAGTGGGATAAAGGAATTACAGCGTTATTTTTTAGACATAATACTAACTTTACATGGACCAATAATACTGATTCTGATTTTGAATATAAGTACCTTTGGAGTGGCATTACAGCAGGCACTAACTTAGGCAAATGGCAACTGCGTCATCAAGGAAATTTTCGTTATATTGATGCCAGCACGGGCAGCAGTGCATATGATTATAACTCTGTTAGAACATGGATACAGCGTCCACTTGAAAATTTCAATAGTCAGATTTCCATTGGTGACAATTACACTGATAATTCTCTGTTTGGCAGTTTATCTTTTAATGGGATTAAACTGGCCACCGACGAAAGAATGTGGCCGCAGGGTAAGCGCGGTTATGCCCCTGAAGTGCATGGTGTTGCATTATCAAACGCCCGTGTGGTTGTTAAGCAGCTTGACAAGGTAGTTTACGAAGTAAATGTTCCACCCGGCCCATTCATTATTGATGATTTATATAACACGCGCAGCCAGGGTGACCTTAAAGTTGAAGTTATCGAGGCAAATGGTAAAAGTTCTACATTCATTGTCCCGTATTCTTCAGTCCCTGATTCTGTTCGTCCAGGCACCTGGCATTATTCGGTTTCATTAGGCCGCGTAAGACAATTTTATTCAGTTGAAAATGAATTTTTTGAGGGGATTTTGCAGAGAGGCTTAAGCAACAGCATTACCGGAACGGCTGGCTCCAGAATGGCTAAGGACTATCAGGCGTGGCTGGTTGGGGGCGTCTGGTCAACCAGCGCGGGAGCAATTGGCGTTAATAGTACTTTTTCAAATGCAAAAGTCGAAAATGATGAGACTCTGAGAGGGTGGCGAGGAGAAGTTAGCTACAGCAAAACATTCCAGACTAAGACCAATTTAGTTCTTGCTGCCTATCGTTACTCTACCAGCGGATTCAGGGATCTACAGGATGTACTTGGTGTAAGACGTCAGAGTCACTCGAATATTGATTACTATTCCGATACGTTGCATCAGCGGAATCGTCTGTCTGCCACAGTTAGTCAGTCCATGGATAATCTTGGTTTACTTAGCCTGAGTGCGAGTACTTCTGACTACTATAATAATCAATCACGCATCACTCAGTTACAATTAGGCTACAACAATAACTGGAAAAAAATCAGTTATGGCTTAAATTTCGGACGACAAAGAACATCCTGGAACTATAGCAGAAGTCGTCTCGATTTTGATAAAAATCAGGATAACAGTCGACGTGAAAAATACACCGAAAATACGTTTTCTTTTAATGTTTCTGTACCGCTGGACTGGGGTAGAAGCCTTTCCTCTGTTTCATATAATTATAATCAATCAAAGGAAACCCGCTCATCCATTGTTTCTACTACAGGATCGCTTGGTGAAAACAGGGAACTTTCATACTCAGTATATGCAGGCACAGATCATGCGCGTAGTTCATCAGATGAAGATACAACAACATTTGGTGCCAATATGCAACAGAATGGCCGCATAGGTAGCTTACGCGCAAATTATGGTCAAGGTGATCACTACCGACAGGCTGGCTTAGGAATGAGTGGAACAGTGTTGATTCATAAAGGTGGCATCACGGCAGGGCCTTACACTAATGATACTTTCGCTCTGATTCATGCAGAAGGTGCGGAAGGCGCAGAGGTTCAAAATGGTCAAGGTGCTGTGGTAGATAGTTACGGATACGCAATTTTACCTTCACTAACGCCATATCGCACAAACGATGTAAGTTTGAATACTTTGAAAATGAATCCTGATGCAGAATTAAGCGGCGGAAGCAAGCGAGTCGTTCCCTATGCGGGTGCTATTGCCAAAGTTAACTTCTCCACTATAAGGGGAAAAGCACTCCTTATTAGCCTTGTTACTGAAGCAGGCGATACGCCTCCTATGGGTGCTGAAGTTCATGATGCAGAAAGTAATTTAATAGGTGTCTTAGGGCAAGGTGGGCAGCTTTATGCAAGGGTACCGAATAATTCAGGAACATTAAGAGTTGACTGGGAAGATAATGAAAAGAAACGTTGTCTGGTCAGTTATCAGCTTGATAGATCCATGAATGAGTCAATTATTCATCTCAATCGCACGTGTAAAAAGGCGTAGATTATGAAAAAAGAAAAAATGATTATTTCATTATTATGTTCTTTTTTTGGTTTTAGTTTTCCTGCTTTGTCTAATTGCATAAAAGTAACAAGTACATCATCTCTTTCTGCTCAGGCGATATCAGCAGGATATACCGCATCGCCATGGACTGGGGCGTGCGATACTTGCTCTGGGAATTTAGGTTTACCTTCAGTAGTCAGCCTTAGCAGTGGTTCTTTCCAGCCATCAGGTACTCTTCTGGCGAGTTCTGTTGCTAGCTTTATTAACTCAGCAAGCAATAAAAGTTACAGCCCAAACCAGATTCTTTTCAGATGTGAACTTAATGACAGTGATAGTCTCTATGAAATGTATGCTACAAATGGTGATAGCACATATGCTGGCAGAAATGCTGCATCAGAATTAGACGGCGCGTATTTCGATGTGGCTAAAAATGTCGCTGTGCGCATGACAAATGTGGCGACGGGTGAGTATTACAGCCGGTTCTGGAAAGCCAGAAGACTCAATGCTGATAGCTGGTATTCTGATGAAAAATATATCTATGTACCTGCAAGTGCTTTCAGTGATGTCTTATACGAAATGTTTAAAATCGATGCGACTAATTATTATATGAATGGTGCCAGCAGATATGTCGATCTTATGACACAGCCGCGTGGCTACATAGCTTTTAAGGGACCAGGTCTCGCGACTAACAACCTTTCTCCTGGTCAGGATAGCGCCAGTAACTTCCCAGGATTCTATGATATATGGCCAGCTGCGTGGAGTACTTATAAAGATGTTACTTACATCCGTGGGGCGCTTTGTGAGGTTTTAGATTATCCTTCACTGGTTATATTACCCCCGATTAGTGTTGGTGCATTACGTGGTGGCGGAAGTAGTCAGACCCCATTCAACATTAGTCTGCAATGTGATGCCGGAGCGGTTTCTGATACGAACAACTCAACAAGTACTTCAGCAAACGTAGCAATGGGTTTTTTAGTTAATCAGGCAAGTGCAGTTCGTCAGGCTAATAATCTTGGACTGGTAAATAGCGGTGGGGGTCTGACCTGGCTTCTTGACACTAATTATGGTAGTGGAGGTGTCGCGTCAGGGGTTGGAATAAAAATTTATGATAAAACTGGTACACCTATCAATCTTCTGCCTGAGCAAGGTAGTAAAGGTTCCGGTAATATCCGAGGCTGGTATGCCTATAAAGATCTTACCTCATTAGTATCTTCTGATTATGCAGAAATTTATAGTGGTGACTTTACTGCATCACTTGAAGCTATCAGCGGGCAGAATGTTTCGTCAGGTACAGTCAATGCGCAATTACAAGTTGTTATCAGTTTTCAGTAATGTTTTTATAGCCGCTACTTTTATTTTAAGCTTAGAATCTTTTGCAGCGGTTAATGTTGATAAAACACGTCTGATTTTTAATTCTTCAGATATGACTCAAACTATTAATCTATATAACAATAGTTCAAGTCCTGCTGTTGTTCAACTATGGACTGATGATCAGGATATCAATGTTTCTCCTGATGAAAGCAAAACACCGGTGATCGTGTTGCCGCCAGTATTGAAGATACTACCTAATGAAAAACGTTCTTTGCGTGTCATACTGACGACCAGGAAAGAGTTGACGTCAGATCGTGAATCTCTTTATTGGTTAAATATTTATCAAATACCATCAATTATTAAGTCAAAAGACAGAGATATGAATAAGATCTTTTTCCCGTTGCGTTTGAGGTTGAAAGTTTTTGTCCGTCCTGCTCATTTAGGATCACCTTCATTTGATGATATGCAAAAGTTGAAGTTTTTAAAAAGAGGAGCTGAGTTAAGGGTTGTCAACCCTACCGCATGGTATGCATCCTTGAATGTCAGTATTCCTGGGTTCAAAAAAATAAATAAAATCATGATCGCTCCGCTTGCTGAAGCGTCAATCCAGACAGAAAGAGAAATAACACAAGATAAAATAAATTATGAAGTTATAGGTGATAGTGGCTTCTCTGATATGCATACTACAAAAATCACTTCACTTTATGATTCTCTTAAATAAAATGCAATTAATAAGGCAACACTCGGAGGTTGTAATGCAAAATAATCTTTATCATGGTATGACTGAAACAGAACTGGATGAAGCTTACAACAATACTGCAATTGTCAAAGACTTCGATGGATTATTAAAAAAACTACAAGCGAGAAGTCGTGCGCTCTACAAAAAGTATCACTGGATCCGTGATCGGTCTTATGGCCGTAAGCCCCGGCAACGCTACGACTTTCTGTCATCTGGTATAAAAAACTCGCCTACTTATATTTTTATACACGGTGGGTATTGGACAAATTGTAATAAAGAAGATTTTGCCTTTATTGCGCAGGGACCTCACGCAAACGGCATGAATGTCATTCTGGCTGAATATACTCTTGCACCTGATGCAACAATGACAGAAATCGTTAATGAAATCGGGCACCTTATTAAGAAAATCAAAGACGATCAGGATTTTCTAGGGGTCCGCGATAGTCCGCTATACCTGGCTGGTCATTCCGCAGGTGGACATCTTGCCGCACTTTACCGCTCACATCATGCTATATCCAGGGTACATATGATCAGTGCACTCGTGGATCTTAATCCGATAAGTATGTGTTGGTTGCAAGATAAATTAAAGTTAACGCCTGTAGAAATAAAATTATATAGCCCACTTTTTCATCTGGAAAAAGGTGCTCCAACGCTGGTTTCGGTTGGTGGCGATGAGTTACCTGAACTTATAAGACAGTCAAGCTGTTATGCAGACGAATTAGTCAGGATTGATAAATCAGTGAAAATGTTTACTCTTCCCATGGCAACCCATTTCACCATATTAGATGATTTAGCTAATCCTGATGGGTCTCTTATGAAGCAATTCATGACTCTGAAAAAACCGGGCACTCCTAAAATATACTAACTTATTAGGCTGTAGTGATAATTTCGGTTTTTATGCAATTTTATCTATTCGCATTCTTAAAAGGCTACAACATGAAGTTAAAACTCTCACGCCGTAAATTACTAAGAAGTATTCCTTTACTGACGGGTAGCGCTTTTTTATCACATTCGTTACTTAATAATGTTTATGCTACGAGCGGTTCGTCTGTTTATAACAACTCATCAGTAACTGAAAATTTATTTAATGCAGGGGCTTCATTAAACAAAACTCTCATAACCTACTTTCAGGTGCCTATGCAAAAACGTTTGAGGGTCAATGAAAAAGAGATACAGGGAAAGCCCTATTCGCACTTCTTTAACAGCAGACTTGATGCTCCACTCGAAATGGTTACTTCTCTGGAAAAGGGCCCATTAGCAAAAAATCACATCCTGCCTCCGACAATTGAGGGGCTAAAGGTTTTATTAGAAGATTTCGATAAATATCCACCATCCGGATACGGTGTAGTTGAAGATGGGCCATGTGCTTATGCGCAAAGCCAGCATCTCTTTCCTGGAGTAACAACGGATATGTTCAGGTGGTGGTTTACCTGGCATCCAGTTGAAAGTGAGCGTTATTATCTGTGGTTCCCTCATGCACATATTCATAATTCTGTTGCAGATCCTAAGCGATTAGCTGATAGCAGTCTGAGTTATGATAAGCGCCTATACGGAAACCCTAATCACATAATTGAATATATCGGTGAGAACTATCTCGATGGAATTATTAATTTTGACGCTCCGGAAAGCCTGGGTTTAGATAGTGAACTACTGAGACGAAACAATTTCACCTTTAACGCGAGTGGCATAATTACCCCTTATGATCATCCCTTAACACCACTGGTCATGATGATTCATCTTGGGCGCGATACTCCAGCTGGTATGCAAATGATAAACCGTTACTGGATAGGGACACATCCGTCGTGGAATCGCTTTTCAAATTTTCCAAACGGAGCAAAGCTTTCTGAAGAATACATTACCAGGGCAGGTATGAACGCGGAATCGTTAGAGATATTTGCATATGAAATGGCAGTGCATGATATGACAGAATTTACGTCGCTGGGACGCTTCCTGCCTCATATTTATAAGGAATTCGCCTGATAACAGATAAGACAGGAAAATATCAGACGACAGCGAATATGAAAGATTCCATGAGTATTGTTGTGTTTTGCCGGGGCCTCTGTCCCGGTTTTTTTACCTTCTCTGTTTAACCGATTATATTGAATATGTGCCATAGCGAACTTAAGAACTTCAGTGTATTTTACCCACCATCGACTGTAAAGACCTGCGTAATTCCATGGGTCAAAAGCTTCATTAATTATCCCCTGGACGATATTTATGGAGTCACAACTATTTCATTTTTCATCAGCAACTCTTATTTTTAAATATAGCCCTGCTGATACCGGTAATCGCTGCTTTTAAAAAAGTTATCAGCCATTATGTTCTTCCTCCAATCGAGTCATTTTTTACGTATCACTTGTTTGTGTACGTCACTGGTTAATCAGGCAGGCCGGAGTACGATAACGGCATATCGACAGCCCTGAGCCGTTTTATTTCTGAACACGCAGTCAGCCGGATCGCCCAGTTCCAGACAGTCGCCAGCAGCCATCTCATAGGTGCTGGAACCTGCTTCAAAAGTCAGTGTCCCTTCAATTACCCATATCAGCTGGCGTCTTGAAACATAGGAGATTGCCGGCATCGGCACAGCGGTATTTGCCGGCAGTTCGACACTGACCAGATCGACCGGCATCTCGCCCGGTGAAACGTGGCGACGCAGATAGCCGGTTTCCGGATCCTGCCACACCGGCTGATTTTCATGCCTGACCAGCGTCCCGGTTTGCACTTCAGTCTGAGCAAGCAGCTGTGAGATAGTCATATCAAACGAGCCTGAGAGGCGCGCTAACAAAACCGCCGTCGGGCTGCTCTCCCCACGCTCAATCTTATGGATCATCGCCCGTGAAACGCCTGAGTTATCAGCCAGCTCGGTAAGTGACCAGCCGCGTTTTTCCCTTTCTTCTTTTACCTTCTGACCGATGCGGAAGTTCAGGTTGTCTTCTTTGCTGGACTTTTTATCTAACATAATGGATAACTATCATAGTGAACAATTCATCTACTTTAGTGAGTGAGCAAAGGGGTGTCCACCATGATTATCCGTGCGGCTGTAGAAAGCGATGCTGAAATCATCGCAGAGATTTATAACGATGCGGTGCTTAACACCACAGCCATCTGGAATGAAAATCGTATTGATGTGGCTAACCGCATCGCGTGGATAAACAGCCGCCAGCAGGCCGGTTTTCCTGTGATTGTGGCGACAGACGACAATGATGATACCGTGCTGGGATATGCCTCTTATGGTGACTGGCGTCCCTGGGACGGATATCGTCATACGGTTGAGCATTCGGTTTATGTTCATAAAGATGCACGAGGTAAAGGCGTGGGTGCCGCCCTGATGCATGGGCTTATCCAGCTTGCTCGCGAAGCCGGGAAGCACGTTATGGTGGCGGCGATTGAATCGGAAAATGCGGCATCCATTGCCCTGCATAAAAAACTGGGATTTATTGAGTCTGGCAGAATGACGGAGGTTGGAACTAAGTTTGGACGCTGGCTGGATTTGACATTTTTGCAGCTGCGTCTGGATGACCGTAAACGACCCTGAGTTGTCCCTTAAAGCGAATCCTTTGATGATACTTCCGGCAGGATGCCGATCCCCGCAGAAGAAAGCTATGTCTGGAAAACGTTTGATTGCGCAGATCGTTTAAAGCGAGAAACGAAGTCGCAGCGAACCAGGAGATAGCAAATTTGCACGTCAGCCGATATAACAGATTAATAACAATCCATCGCAGAGGACATCATGGCGCTTTCGCACGAATTAATCCTGATCTTCACCACCTACTTTGTCGCTACAGCCAGTCCCGGGCCAAGTAATATGGCGATAATGGGAACGGCAATGAAAAAGGGCAGAGGTGCCGCACTGGCGCTGGCTGCGGGTGTCGTGAGTGGTTCGATGCTCTGGGCGCTGCTGGCCGCCTGCGGTGTGCTGACTGTGCTGGCCACCTTCGCTCAGTTGCTGATCGTGTTAAAAATTGGCGGAGGGTTATATCTGTTATGGCTGGCGTTTAAAGCCGGCAAATCTGCGTTACGCCGCACTGAGGCCAGCGATTTTAAAGCCAGCGATGAGCGGGTCGCGTATGGCAGACTGTTTCGTCAGGGGATACTGATGCATATCGGCAACCCCAAAGCGATTCTTACCTGGGTGGCCATTATGTCGTTTGCACTGAAGCCGGATGTGATCGCCGCCACGCTGCCGATAATCATCTGCGGCTGTGCGGTGATTTGCGTGGTTGTGTTCGGCGGCTATGCTCTGCTGTTCTCAACCGCTGTGATGAGCGCATTTTACCGTCGCATTCGTCGCGGACTCGATGCGCTATTAGCCTGCTGCTTTGCGCTGGCAGGGCTGAAACTGGTATTCAGCCGCAGTTAATACTGATGAAGGTGTACGAGGGGTTATCCGCTTCTGGCTCAAATCCGCAAAAGATCATGCAATGAGCCGGAGCGGCATTAAATTAACAAGGTTGCGGTAGCGCTTCAGCAGCCCCTTACTTTAACACCACTATGATCAGGCAAGTAGTCAGACAAACCAGGAATCTGAGTGAACAGGATGATGAAATGAAAGGCGCATGTCTGTGTGAAACCGTTGCTTTCGAAATATCAGTAACCCCCACGCGCTATTACCGTTGTCACTGTTCTCTTTGCAGAAAACAGAGCGGAACCGGCTATAACCTGGCAACGATCGTAAAAGAGAGTGACTTCAGCTGGGTTTCTGGTGAGAGCCAGATCGCGTCATGGCGCAAACCCACCGGTTATCGCAACGATTTTTGCGCCAGCTGTGGCTCCACAGTGCCTAACCGGTTGCGTGGCAGGCCTTATATCTGGCTTCCGGTTGGTTTACTCAATGAGCCTGCCGATATGCAGTGCACTGGTGATTATTGTACTGATGACGCCATGCCCTGGGACACAATCCGTTCAGAGACAAATCATGCCGGGCCGGTAGAATCGCTGGACTCTCTTCTGACAAGCTTAATGCTTTTTGATTGAGGGCAGTGGTGCTTCTTTGTTATTCAAAAAGGGTTACTGAGTCAAAGCGACCCTATTAACGGAAAACAGACGTTATTCCGGCAGCCTGTATTCATCGATCATTATTCGTTAGCTGTAATCCCCAGTAGTCAGAACAGGCTTTAACATCGCGGGGAGAAGGAAGCAGAAGTTTTGGCAGTCTGACCTGGTCGTAAAGCTTTTTATGGTGCTTTCGATTTTGCGGGGCAGTACGGAGAATATATTTCAGCATCTCCAGGTTCATCGGCTCTCTGCCTATCCCCAGACCGCCAATACGCGGCGTGGATGAGTAACATCTGCAAATGTACCGCAGCAGTGCCACTGTCACTTTTACATCCAGCAGAATTAAGCCTGTGGCACGCGCGAATCGTTCTTCAATGCATTTGGTGTAATTACCCTCCATCACCCATCTTTCCTGACTCACCGCCTCAGCATGCAAACGAAGAAATTCTGCCGGTGCTCTGGGCATCCATTGACTGTCCGGAATATGGTGAAGCTGATCCAGATGAACTGCTGGTAGATCTGTTTTGCGAGCAATGGCCTCAGCTAAGGTCGATTTTCCGCTGTTCGATGGACCCATAATACAAATGCGTGGCCCAAGCGCGTCTAATGGAAGTGCACTATTCACAACGTTTCCTCTGAATTAACCCTGTCTGAAATGGATAAATGCGCGGCTGCTAATACGCAGACCGCTATGGATGAGTTTGCCGCTGGACTCCATGAGGTGCTGGCTGAAGGCCAGGTGGGCCGTAATCAGTACGATAATTCGGATACCTCGGAAGCCATGGCGCTGACCCTGACGCAGTCTAAGCTCCATAAACTGATTGAAAAATATGTCTCCGGCGATAACCAGAAGCAGGCGAATGACATTGCTGATGAGATGATAAGCGTCAAAGTCGCCATTCGTGAACGTCAGACGTTGCTGGGAGCACAGGATACGCTGGCGTTAGCCATACGTCATGGAACACGCGACATGCAGGAGAGCGCACATGACTATCTCAGCCAGGTTAAGAGCGCAACCGCACGGCCACAGGTGGAGCTGGCCGGGATGATGGAAGCCATGAAGTCGGGCCGTGATATGGACTCTGTCTTCAACACCTTTGCCGATTTGATTCGTACCACGCCGAATCCTGACAACAAAGCACAGCCCTCCATTGATGGCGCACTCAGTCAACTGGAGGTTTATCGCCAGCAGTGGCAGGCGTTCACTGAAAAATACGCTTCTTAATGTTCTTATGATCCTGCAGGCAGCACCTCCGTCCCGGCGAAGCAATTTGCCTGAAAGCGGCGTCTGCAGGATCACCTCCTGACTTTACGCAGTCAGGCGCTGCGATGTGAGACTGTTAATCCCACGCGCTGTCAGCACTCCATCCAGATAGTGACCCTCTGCCAGAAACCACAGATACCGCCCTGGACAAAAAGCACAGATTACACATTTACAAATTTAAATGTGTAAATATAATGTCGCCTCTTCACACATCAGAGGATTTTTTGTCATGCCGTCACTTTTTACCCCCTTGAGTCTGGGCGACCTTCAGCTTCGTAACCGCATTGTACTGCCGCCGCTGACGCGCTGCCGCAGTGAACAACCGGGCAACATTCCCGGCGAGATGATGGTGGAGTACTACCGCCAGCGTTCCAGCGCGGGACTGATGATCACCGAAGGCACCCAGATTGAGCCTCGCGGGCAGGGCTATGCATGGACGCCGGGGATCCACAGCGAAGCGCAGATCGCCGGCTGGAAAAAGGTTACAGAGGCAGTACATCAGCAAGGGGCCACGATTTTCTGCCAGCTCTGGCATGTTGGCCGCGTGTCGCACAATAAACTGCAGCCGGGCAAGCAGGCACCCGTTGCCCCTTCAGCCATCGCAGCCGATAACGTCCGGGTATTTATTGAAACCGGACCCGGCGCCGGCATATTGACCGCACCCAGCGAGCCACGCGCACTGACTACATCGGAAGTTAAAGAGATCGTAGAGCTTTACCGACGCGCGGCGGAGAATGCCAAAGCGGCCGGTTTCGACGGTGTGGAACTGCATTCCGCCAACGGGTATCTGATTAACCAGTTTATTTCAGAGCACACCAACTTCCGTACGGATGAATATGGCGGATCTGCTGAGAATCGTCTGCGCTTCCTGCGAGAAGTCGTTGAGGCGGTCAGCTCGGTATTTGGCAGCCACCGCGTTGGCGTCAGATTTGCGCCTCTGTTTACCAGTACCGACGAAGAGCGCGTCTATCTCGGTCTGGTTGAAAGTGATCCACACGCGACCTACATCCGCGCAGCAGCACTGCTGAACGAGCTGGAAGTTGGCTATCTCTCCATTGCTGAAGCCGACTGGGACAACAGCCCGGAGATGCCAGAGAGCTTCCGTGTCGCGCTGCGGGAAACATTCCGCTCTCCGATCATCTATTCGGGTCGCTACACGGCTGAAAAAGCGCAGCATGTGCTGGAAAAAGGCTGGGGCGATCTGTTTGGTTTTGGCCGCTCATTTATCGCTAATCCCGATCTGCCCGCGCGGATTAAATCAGGATATCCGCTGAATGAGGTCGATCACGCCTCCCTGTATGGCGGCACTGAGAAAGGCTATACTGACTATCCATTTTATCCATCCTGATATTCTGTGAGGCGGCATGTCCCCCGAAAATGCCCTGAAGTTACTGTCCAACCCGACCAGAGTGGCAGTGCTGAAGTGGCTTAAAAATCCTGACGAAGCGTTTGCGGGCTATACCCAGCTCTATCCCTTCGATCAGTATGGCGTCTGTGCCAGCCTCATACAGGACAAGGCGGGCTTATCACAGCCCGCCACCTCGTTATGCCTGAAAGCACTTCACAATGCGGGGCTGGTTGAAGCCAGCAAAGTCGGGAAATGGACTTACTATCGCCGCGCCGAACCGCGCATTCGTGAAATAACCGATGCGGTAACCCAATCGCTGCAGGCGCTTTAAAAGCGACGGCGTAAAGGGTAATGTAGATGTCAGCACCATCCTTCTGAGGGTGACTTCACCGAACGCATTAACTCAGGGTCAGAAAATGTTTATGTCAGTTCTGTCTTTCACAACCGTCACCACCACCGCCTCTGGCGGCGGCGTGAGCGACTCTGTGACTGGCACCTGACACAACAGATTCTCACTCCCCGCCGAACCGGACGGGGAGCTGTTCTCCGTTCTTAAAAACTGAATGGAGACAGGTCATGGTTACATCTGAAAGTGCACTTTTAATTATCGACATGCAGCAGGGCCTTTTTAATGGTCCCGAGGCTCCCTTTGCCGCAAATTCGATCTTGTCGAATATCTCAATTCTCATTACTAAAGCCCGGGCTTCTGCCGTCCCCCTCTTTTTCGCACGCCATATCGGCCCGGATGATTCCCCTTTTAACGAGCAAAGCCCGCTGACGCGCCTGATCCCGGAATTGCAGGTTAACCCGCAGAGTGATGTCGTCTTCACCAAAAGATATCCCAGCTGTTTCAGGGATACTGGCCTGCAGCTTCAGCTGAAGCAAAAGGGCATTAAGCAACTGGTGATTGCGGGGATGAAAACGGAGTTCTGCGTTGATACTACCTGTCGGGCAGCCCCGGAGCTGGGTTTTAACGTCGTACTGATTTCCGATGCGCACACTACAGTCGATAATCCCCACCTCTCTGCGGAGAAGATTATTGCGCATCACAACCAGACGCTGGCGGGCCCCTTTGTGACGCTGGCAACCGCAACTGACTGGCATTTCGGTTCTGCCGGTTAAGTCCGATTTTCTGACCCGGTTCCATGCAGGCTGCTTGACGAAGCTGTCTGCTTAACTTACAACTAAACCCGTCAGGGGAGTCTCGCCAGAGAGACTGAGAGGCTAATAGCGCACCGCGCGGCTTAGCGACCCTTAGAACCTGACCCAGTTGATACTGGCGTAGGAAGACGGGTATCTCATCAGATACTTGCCGCAGGGGCGCATTCGCAACGTTCCTGCCTTTTCCCTCTGTATCACGGGTCTTCGTTAACGGATAACGAGGCCAAATTGAAAAATCTCATCCTGAATCTTTCTTTTCCTGTCCGGTGGACACCATGAGCCGCTGGTCGGTGCTCGGCAGCGGCGTTGCCGGGCTTTGTGTCGCCACGCTGCTGCTGGAGCGGGGAGAAACGGTCGAAGTTATTACTCAGCCTGACTGCCGTGCGGCCTCGCACTGGGCGGGCGGCATGCTCGCGCCCTGGTGTGAAGCAGAAAGCGCACCGCCACAGGTGATCGAATGGGGCCAGCACGCGGCCAGCTGGTGGGCGAAACGCGTTGATGGCGTGGAACAGCAGGGCACGCTGGTGGTTGCTCCGCCGCGTGACAGCCGCGAACTGACGCGCTTCGCCAGCATGACGCAGCAGCATCAGTGGGTCTCTCCCGGTGACATTGAACCCGCACTGGAAAACCGCTTTGCCCGCGGCCTGTTTTTCGCCGCAGAGGCGCATCTCGATCCGCGCCGCGCCTTGCAGCAACTGCGCGACAAACTGCAACAGGCTGGCGTCCCCTTTCACAGCGGTAAACCCGGCGGCAAAATCATCGACTGCCGTGGCATCCACGCCACCGATCGGCAGCCAGCCCTGCGCGCCGTGCGAGGCGAAATGGTGATCCTGCACACATCCGACGTACAACTCTCCCGTCCTGTCCGGCTGCTGCACCCACGCTTTCCCTGCTATCTGGTACCGCGTGCCGGGGGCCACTTCATGCTGGGTGCCACCATGGTCGAAAGCCACGACAGCAGCCCGATCAGCGCCCGGGCGATGATGGAACTGCTCAGCGCCGCTTACAGCCTGCATCCGGCGCTGGCTGAAGCCCGGATTGTGGAGAGTGGCACCGGTCTGCGTCCTGCTTATCGGCAGAACCTGCCGGAAGTCCGCTACGAAAATGGCCGTTTCTCACTTAACGGCCTCTACCGCCACGGCTTTTTGCTGGCCCCGATCATGGCTGAAAAACTTATGTTGCAACTGACTCAGGAGATGACTCATGCGCGTTGAACTGAATGGCCGCACGATTGAAACCAGCGCAACGACGCTGGCGGAGCTTATGGCGGAGCAGGAGATCGATCCGCGGACCGTCGCCACCGCGCTGAACGGGGAGTTTGTACCGCGTAGCCGCTATGCCAGCCAGCAACTTGAGGCGGGCAACCAGCTCGAAATCCTGTCACCGATGCAGGGAGGTTAACCATGTTCTATCAATTTACTCCGCAATCCCGATTTCTGCTCGGCACGGCCGGTTATCCGTCACCGGACATTCTGCATCAGGCGATCAACGCGTCAGGCGCGGAGATTATTACCGTCAGCCTGCGACGGGAAGGCAGTGAAGGCGGCGCTTTCCGCACGCTGCTGCAACAGCTCAACATACGTATTCTGCCGAATACGGCGGGCTGCCACACGGTGAAAGAGGCGGTGACGACGGCGCAGATGGCGCGTGAACTGTTCGACACACCGTGGATCAAGCTGGAGGTGATTGGCCATGCCGACACGCTGCAGCCCGATCCTTTTGCCCTGGTTGAGGCCGCACGAATTCTCTGCGCTGACGGGTTCCAGGTGTTTCCCTACACTACGGAAGATCTGATTGTCGGCGAAAAATTGCTGGAAGCGGGCTGTGAAGTGCTGATGCCCTGGGGCGCGCCGATCGGCTCCGGCCAGGGGCTGCGTAATATCGAGGGGCTGCGCGCTATGCGTGCGTGGTTTAAAGATGTGCCGTTGATTATTGATGCGGGCATTGGCGCACCTGGCCAGGCGGCTCAGGCGATGGAGATGGGTTTTGATGGCGTGCTGCTCAACACGGCGGTGGCAAAAGCGCGCGATCCGGTGCGCATGGCCGGTGCCTTTGCTGCTGCGATCCACGGCGGACACGAGGCGTTTCAGGCGGGATTGATGGAGCAGCGCGACATGGCGTCTGCCTCTACGCCTATTTTTGGTCTGGCACAATTCAGTTAAGGAGCAGCGATGGAGCGTTATCAGCGACAGACGATGTTGCCAGAGATTGGTGAAGCGGGGCAGCAGCGGCTGAGCAGGGCAAAGGTGCTGGTGGTGGGGGCGGGTGGGCTTAGTGCAACGCTGCTGCCGTTACTGGCAGGCGCGGGTGTGGGATTTATCCGTCTTTACGATGGCGATCGGGTTGAACTGCACAACCTCCACCGGCAGACGCTGTTTGGCATCGACGATGTGGGTCAGCAGAAAGTATTTTGCGCTCAGCGTGCGCTGGCGCAGCGCAATCCTGACTGTCGCGTTGAGGCGCATCCACACGCGCTAAGCGCCAGTCAACTGCCGCAGGCGCTGGAGGGAATCGATCTGGTGGTGGATGCGGCGGATAACTTCGCTATTACTTATCAGCTCTCCGATGTCTGTTATCCGGCAGGCCTGCCGCTGATCTGCGCCTCGGTGCTGGGACGCAAAGGCTATGTTGGCGGATTCTGTGGCGGTGCGCCTGGCTATCGCGCGCTGTTCCCGCAACTGCCCACGGCCTCGGGTAACTGCAATACGGCAGGCGTAATGGGACCGGCGGTAGCGACGCTGGGCGCAATGCAGGCGCAGATGGCGCTGAGCGTATTGTTAAAACTGACGCCATCGCCGCTCGGCTGCATGATCCACTGTGACTTTGTTGACTGGCATATCAGGCAGTTTCGTTTTGATGACGCACCTGAACCTGACGCGCCCGGCACGCCCTTTATCGATCGGGCCATGCTGATGGAGGATGATTGCATAGTGGAGTTGCGCAGCCTGGAAGAGGCACCGGTCAGTGTGGCCGAGCGGGTGGTGCGAATTCTGCCGCAGCAGATAGCGGCCTGGCAACCGCCGGTCAATCAGCGTGTGGTTCTGGTGTGTGCCAGTGGCATGCGCGCAGCCCAGGCGGCTGAGAACCTTGCCGCGCGGGGGATTGCGCGGCTTGCGCTGGTGGCGGCAAACACCCTGTAGCGTGCCGGTTTAGACTACCTCGACCAGCTGGAACGTCTCGAAGATCAGCTCCATTTCGCTGTGAAAATAGCCAGCGCGCTCGAAGTAGCGCTGATGTTCCTGACGCCAGTGGTCGAGGCTCAGATCGCCTTCACCCTCCAGCATCGCCATCTCTGGCGTGACGCGATCAAAGCGCGTCAGGAACAAGCCGGTAGTGCGGATCACGCAGACGGGCTGCTGTTCGCCGTTGAGAACAATGCTGTAACCGCCCGGTTGAGGCAATGCTTCCTGATCCTGCCAGCTCCGCAACGACCCGCAGGTGGCCACTTTCTTACCGGCAATAATCAGCGTTGCGAGCTCGCTGGCTAATTCCGGGGAGTCACCAAATGCATCGGTGAAGGCACCCGGATATTTGTCCTGCAGTTGTTGCAGCGTCATCGTCATCAGCAAATCCTCAATGAATTAGGCGTGCGGGCCCGGCGTAACGTCAGGTTATCGCCATGCAGGCCAGCGGTGCCGTTAAAATGAACAACAGTAGCGGCTTTATTCCCACCGTCTGCTGCTGATAGCGGTACAGCTTAACCGGCCTCCACATGGGAAAACAGGCTTAATTATCAGGATATTGAGTTTGCGCGTGAGTGGGGTCGCAAAGGAGAGACTTAGTCTGGCGCGGCCAGGCACAGCCGCGCACTAAGATTAACGAATCAGAAAGCTTGCCCAGTGCGCTATATCGTCACCGCTGCTGATTTCAGGCTGTACCAGACCGTTAACCATAAAAGTCGGTGAAACGTGAATGCCATTCTGGCGGGCATATTTGCAGTGCCATTTAATGGCGTTCTGCAGGTCGGGCTGATCAAATGCGGCGCTGGCATTCACGCCGCTGACCTCTTTCAGGCGGGCGAGGATCTGATTCGGCGTGGCATCGCGGTTCGGACCGGTACAGTGATCGGTGAACTCAAACTCTTCACGGTGATCGGCCACCGCCTGCATCACCTTTTTCGCGGCCTCTTTACTTTCGCAGGCGGCGGCAAGGATATAGCGCACTATCAGTCCGGAATAGAGGTGCCACGGCTGTGATTGCAGACGGATCTTCAGGGTGATGTTCTCTTCACCCGCGTGCGCCAGTAGCGCGTCGAATTTATTGAAGGCGCGCACCGAAAAAGGACAGGTGGGTTCCAGAAAGACTTCAAATATCTCAGGGCCGTGGCCCCATACCAGTACATCAGCGTGCTGACTCATCGACAACTCCTTGAACATTAACGAGACGGGAAACCTGTTTACCCTGGCAAATCCCTCTGACATCAGCCAGTTAAGAATCAGCTGCAATTGTTACAAAAAACAGCAATCAGCTGATGAGTCGCGTGTAATACGCGACAGGCAGGTCCATTAGTCGTTAGAATTGCCAACTTTGGCATTTTCAACTGCTGGCACGGCGTAGCCGCCCACGAACAGCTATAGTTGTCAGCAGTGTGCAATCTTTTGCAGGATGCAGCCATTTAAGCTGCTTCACTGCTGTTTGTTTGCCCGGAGCTGATAAGCGTTAGAAGAGGTTAATTTTGCATACCGATCTCACCTGGAAAACTCTCCATCACGTCATCAATCAGACGATCTCTGACATGCTTGACGAGCAGCAGACCATTGATGTGTTATCACTGCGCGCCCGCCTGCATGAACTGGCTGAAAAAGAGGAGGATGAGGTTATGCTGCTCTGTTACTGGCAGGCGAGCAAAATTCTGATGCGCTTACCCACGACCGTCACCGCCAGTCAGTTAATGACCGCGGCACGCCACGCTTTTCGCACTCCCATAGGTCACGATTTGCTTTGAGCTGACTGGCTCGCGGCATCAGTAAAAATCACGCAAGTCGAAAACCTGGTGTGGCTGATGATGTAAAACCCGAGGTGAGCCGCTGCTAATCACCGCTGAGAATTTCCGGCACTGCATAATTTTCACGGCGGCCAACTTATATATTCGCATTCTGGAATGAATATATATTTAAGGTTTATATTAAGTGCCGTCTTAGTAAAAATAGTTTTTCAATAAATAATCCTTTTACCTTCTTAAAGTGATGTAGATCAAGGAAGGCTACCAATGTATCTCTTCTGTGTAAGAACCTGAACGTCTCGTTTAATTTTTATATAGCCGAGAGAGGCTAATATAGCAGCAACATAATAAACCTCAGGTTGTTATGTTGGCGCATTTCTGTAAATGCATATTTATCCATCAGGTGACTCATTGCAGCCACTTTGCATGTATTAAAAGAGACAGGTTTGATGAATATCAGAAAACATATTCTGCCCGTGGCACTGGCTGGCCTTATGGTGTCCGGATCAGCATTAGCAACGCCTGCTGATGGCCCATCACCGATTACTCCTAATCCGGGAGCAGCAGCCGGTACACAGGGTGCCGGTGGTGAAGTGAAATTTACCGGCGAAATTACCGATGTTTCCTGTGACGTTTCTACCGCCAGTAAAAACCAGAGCGTTGATTTAGGTAAATGGGCGAAATCGTATTTCGAAAGCCGTAACGAAACTACAGAAACGCCATTCACTATCTCTGTTAAGGATTGTCCTTCATCAGTTAAAACCGTGGCTGTGCTGTTTGATGGTGATAAAGATAGCGGTGACAACTCCCTGCTGAAAGTCACCAGCGGTGGCGCGTCCGGCGTAGGAATTAAAATTTATGAAGCTGACCGAAGCACGCCGATTGCTATCGGATCCGTCTCCAAAGCGGTCAGCCTGGTAACGGCTGACGAGGGCGGTTCTGCGGACTTAAATTTCTTTGCCGATTATAAAAGTGATGGTGCGCCGATTGCTGTCGGTGCTGCCAACTCAGTCTCTAACTTTGTGATGATTTATAACTGATTAATAGCAGGGGCAACCCTGCTTCCCCTCCGAAATATCGATGGCACAAATATCTATGTTTAAGGTAATTAGACTTATATCACTCTTTTCTGCGTGCATGCTGGGCATGGCTGCCCATGCGGGTGTGGTAATGGGAGGGACGCGTATTATTTTTGTGGAAGGCAAAAAGGAGGCAACACTTTCGGTTACCAATCAGGATAAAAATACGCCGTATCTGGTTGAATCCTGGATAGAGAACTTTGATAAAAATAATCATTCCCGGGTACCATTTATTGTTACGCCACCGCTATTCCGGCTTGATGCGGAAAAAGAGAATCTGTTAAGGATTAATTATCTGGGGATGCCCCTGCCGAAAGATCGTGAATCGGTATTCTGGCTGAATGTGAAATCTATTTCACCGACGCCGCGCGATAAAAGTAACCAGCTTCAGGTCAATATTAAATCGAAATTTAAGCTTTTTTATCGGCCAAAAGATTTGCCGGGTAATCCGGCTGATGCCTGGCAGCAACTCTCATTCCGCCATGAAGGCAATCAGCTGATTGCGCATAACCCAACGCCTTACTTTGTCTCATTTTATTCGCTCAGCGTTAATCATCACGAGATACAGGATCCTGGCATGATTGGCCCTGGAGAAGATCGGCACTGGCGCGTCGCTGCTTCCGGCGCAGTGAGCTGGTCTGCAATCAACGACTATGGCGGCATTACCGAACAACGTACGCGCTAGTTGTTATTTGTAATTTATTTTGTTTTAAACCCGGGGCCATCATCAGTGAAAGTTAATCAGCACGCTCAGAGAGGAAAGATAAGGTACGCAAAGCCGCTTTACGCCTCTCCCTGGTTAATGCTGATTTTGTTCTGCCCGCTGCGTGGTGCTCGTGCGGATGACTATTTTGACCCGGCGGCACTGGAGTTCTCATCCGATCAACATCACGCCACCGATCTCCACTATTTTGCTCGTGAGGGAGGACAGCAACCCGGCACTTATCATGTCACGCTGTTGCTCAACAACAGAGTTATTGATAGCCGCGATGTCAGCTTCGTACAGGGCAAAGCCGGGCTGGTTCCGCAACTGACGGTGGCAGAGCTGGCCGCGATGGGGGTGAACGTCAACGGTTTTTCCGCGCTCACTAATCTGAAGAAAGATGAGGCCATCGAAGAGTTAGGCGATTTCATTCCCGATGCATCGACCCACTTTGATTTCGCGCATCAGCAGTTAAACCTTTCAATTCCACAGATCGCGCTGATGGTGAAAGATCGCGATTATGTCGATCCAGCACGCTGGGATGAGGGGGTATCGGCTGCTTTTGTGAACTATACCTTGTCTGGCAGCAGTAGCCGCAATCACAGTGACCGCTGGAACTCGACGTTACTCAGCTTGCGCAGCGGGGCCAATCTTGGTGCATGGCGGCTGCGTAACACGTCCACATGGCGCTACGATCTGGTCAGTCAATGGCAGTCTCAGACCTCATTTCTGGAGCGGGATCTTAAGGCGCTGAAAAGCCAGTTTCGGGTAGGGGATACCTATACGTCCGGCGATGTTTTTGACAGCGTGCAGTTTCGCGGTATGCAGATCATGTCTGATGACACCATGCTTCCGGAAAGCCAGCGCGGCTTCGCCCCGATGATCCACGGCATCGCCCATAGCAATGCGCGGGTAACGGTGAGCCAGCACGGCTATGTGATTTATGAAACCGTGGTCGCACCCGGTGCGTTCGAAATCAAAGATCTCTATCCCACGTCCCAGAGCGGTGACCTTGAGATTACCATTCATGAAAGTGATGGCTCGGTGCGCACCTTCACTCAGCCTTACTCTGCCGTGCCTTATATGCTGCGTCAGGACCATCTGAAATACAGTGTCAGTGGCGGTCGTTATCACTACTCAGGCAGCAGCAACCTGCGTTCGCCTGAATTTGTGCAATCCGCGCTGTTCTACGGACTGCCGCATGACTTTACCGCCTTTGGTGGCCTGCAGGTTGCGCAAAACTATCACGCTGTGGCGGCGGGCCTGGGTAAAAGCCTGGGTGATTTTGGCTCGCTGGGAACCGATGTGACTCTGGCAAAAACCCGTATGCCGGAAGGACAAAGCCGGAGTGGTCAGTCGGTGCGTGTGCAATATCAGAAAAATTTCGCCTCCACCAATACGACCTTCAGCATGGCAAGCTATCGCTACTCTTCCAGCGGTTTTTACGCCTTCAGCGAGGCCAATGCGATGACCAGTCCGGCAAGCTATGTGGCTAACAAACGCAGTCGCTCGGAGATTTCATTCTCTCAGGGTATCGGTGATTATGGCAGCCTCAGTGCCTCCGCGTATGTGCAGCGCTACTGGCGATCAGACAATGAAGATCGCACATTACATCTGGGCTTCTACAGCAATTACAACGCCATTTCGTGGGGCATTGCCTGGTTTTACAACGACTCGACCAGTGCCCGTAAAGCTGACCGTGCGGTCTCTTTCAATGTCTCCATCCCCTTCAGCGCACTGCTGCCAGACAGCTCCGTCAGCTACAGCATGAATGCCACCTATGATGGCGATGTGTCTCAGCAGGTCAGCCTGTCGGGCAGCGCGTTGCAGGACGATAACCTGCACTACAACCTGCAACAGGGTCATGACAGTCAGGGACAGAACGTGAACAGCAACGGTTCGCTGGACTATCGCGGCAGTCGCGGCAGCGTCAGTGTCGGGGTCAGTCACGATCGGCACAGCAGCCAGTTTAACTATGGCCTGTCGGGTGGGATCGTCGCGCATGAACACGGCATTACGTTAAGCCAGCCGCTGGGCGATACCTTCGCGATTGTTCGGGTACCGGATACGGCAGATGTGGGCATCCAGAGCGGCAGCAAAGTGGTCACTGATGGCCGCGGCTATGCGATTGTGCCTTCACTCTCGCCCTACCAGGAAAACGCTATCGAACTGGAAACGGATACGCTGCCCGACAACGTTGACGTCGAACTGGATGGGCAAAAGGCTATCCCTACGCGTGGAGCGATTGTGATGGCCGATTATGCCACCCACGTAGGTAACAGGGTGTTGTTCACTCTTACCTGGCAGGATACTTTTCCGCCCTTCGGTGCGGCAGGCCAGGTCGCACTTGCTGCCGCGGGTAAAGAGAGCAGTACCAGCGGCATCGTGGCCGAAAAAGGGGAACTTTATCTGAGCGGTGTACCGGCTCAGGGCCTCATCGAAGTGAACTGGCAGGATGAGGGAGGGCAGAAAAGCTGTCGCGCACCGTTCTGCCTGCCAGCCGCCACTGGCTCTAACCCGGTCAGGCTGGTCTCTGCGGTTTGTCAGTAATCCACAGGAAGTTAAGATGAAATCAGTTCAGCGATTAATGACAGGAATCATACTGATGATCCCGGCGCTGGTTTGTTTGCAGGCGCTGGGGCAGGAGTCCTGTCAGGGTATCAGTCAGGTTGTGGTACAGGTGCAAAACGTCAACTATGTGCCGGGCGCAGCCGATGGCACGGCCATCTCGGCGCAGATGCCTTTGCAAAGCAGTAATGCCTTTATCTGTAATAGAAACAGCGGTGAGCAGGGCTATAACTACAAGGATCTGGGGTTTGAGATTAACGCCGAAGAGTCCGGTTTACAGACGAATATTGCGGGCGGTCATAATACGCCAATATATCGTGTGCCGGGAGTAGACAGCATCGGATTCGCTATCGGTTTCAGGGAGCCCTCCTGGTGCGCCGGTACCTTCTCTGATACCAGCGGCAAGGGCAAAATTAGCTCGATCTGTAATTCCCAGACCGGCCCACAGTTGAATTCTGCACATGACATTACACTTCAGTCCTATGTGGTCTTCTATAAAATCCCGGGCCAGCAATCGCCGCTTAATCCAGGCAATCAACCGGCCAATGTCGGTGAGGTGAATATTGGCAATGCCAGCTTAAAGGTGGGGGATAGTGCAGCCAGTAGTCAGCCGATCAATGATAAGCCGCAGATCTTCCTCTCCAGCTTTACCGTGCAATATGGCAGCTGTGCCGTTGTCACCTCCCAGTCCGTGATTAATGTGGAGATGGGAAAAGTGAGTAAGGCAGAGTTTAGCGGTATCGGTAGCCGGGCGGGAAGTGAAAAAGGTTTTCAGATTCAGGTGATTTGTGAACACAGTGCAGCGGTTAAAGTGGGCTTTTTCGGTATGACTACTGCGGGCGATAAGGATGCCCTTAGCCTGACGCCACAGAGCAACTCTGCTTCAGGTGTGGGCATTGCCCTGACCTATGGGTCGGGCCTGCAGGTTCCTGAAGGCCAGCGGGTCCCTCTGAATGTGCCCACCGATCAACTGCCGGTGCTGACGACGATCTCCTCACCCAATCAGACGAAGTCGATGGCGTTTAACGCGCAATATATTCAGACCGACGGGCAGGTTATGGCGGGCAAAGCGGACAGCACGGTGACCTTTAACCTGGTTTATAACTAGGTTGTTCAGACTGTGCATTACAGGTGGTAACGGTGTGATGCATGCTGAATGCGCCACATGTTTCTACCCTGAGCGCTGACACAATCATTATCCGGGCCATCTCCTGCAGCAATCGTTAAAACCGGCACAACCCGACCCGCTGTTTTCCCCAATCTCTGTTAAAATTGAACCTCTGCGCCACTTTGCAGGATGCATGTTCGGGAGAAACTATGTTGTGGATTTGGAATGCCCTGATTGTTCTGGTCACTGTTATCGGAATGGAGATAACGGCTGCACTGGCGCACAGATACATAATGCATGGCTGGGGTTGGGGCTGGCATCTGTCACATCATGAACCGCATAAAGGCTGGTTTGAGGTTAATGACCTCTATGCCGTAGTGTTCGCCGCTCTGTCGATTTTGCTCATTTATCTGGGCAGCACGGGTGTCTGGCCCTTGCAGTGGATCGGGGCGGGTATGACGCTCTACGGCCTGCTCTATTTTATTGTGCATGACGGCCTGGTGCATCAGCGCTGGCCATTCCGCTATGTTCCGCGCCGGGGTTATTTACGCAGGCTTTACATGGCGCACCGCATGCATCATGCGGTACGAGGCAAAGAGGGCTGTGTCTCGTTTGGCTTTCTTTACGCGCCGCCGCTGTCAAAACTGCAGGCGACGCTGCGAGAACGCCATGGCGTTAAACGGGGCGCTGCCAGAGATCAGCGGAGCGTGGAGCGTGACGCGCCACCCGGGAAGTAACCGCCTGACCCGATGCCGCCACCAGCAGTGCCAGTTTCTCTGGCGTGCTGGTGGACTGGCGTTGCTCCCACGCCTGTGAACCCGCCTGAACCACCTTCATACCTATTTTACGATAGACCTGCTGCGCGGTAGCAATCGCCCACGCTGAACGCAGCGGTAAACCCGGCAGGCCAGCCGACGCCGATCGATAATAGGGCTCCGCCGTTTCCACCAGCCGACGGGCGACGCGGCTTAATGCCTGGCGATTTTGCGGTTCGGCCAGATTCTCTCGGGTCAGCCCCTCTTCAGCCAGCCACGCAGCGGGCAGATAGCAGCGTCCCGCTTCAGCATCTTCAACGATATCGCGCGCAATATTGGTCAGCTGAAACGCCAGACCGAGATCGCAGGCGCGATCCAGCGTGGCGTTGTCGCGTACGCCCATAATCTGCGCCATCATCAGGCCAACCACGCCCGCAACGTGGTAACAGTAACGCAGCGTATCATCCAGCGTCTGATAGCGTGTCTCATGCACGTCCATCGCAAAGCCCGCCAGATGATCAAAAGCGTAAGCAGGCAGAATATCGTGTGCCATTGCCACCTCCTGAAAGGCCGCAAAGGCGGGCTCATGCATCTGGGATCCGGCATAGGCCTGACGCGTTTTCATCTCCAGCTGCGCCAGGCGCTGTTCGGCAGATTGCAGCGATGGCGTATCGTTGCTGAATCCCAGTACCTGATCGTCAATCACATCATCACAGTGACGGCACCAGGCGTAGAGCATCAGCACGCTGCGTCGGGTTTTGGCATCAAACAGTTTTGACGCGGTGGCAAAGCTTTTCGATCCCACCTCCATGGTGTCTACGGCATGATCGAGCAGTGACGGACTATTCAAGCCAGATCCTCCAGCATCAATCCTGCGGTAGCCTTGGCCGAGCCAATTACGCCTGGAATACCCGCGCCAGGATGGGTACCTGCACCGACCAGATAGAGATTATCAATATTTTTATCGCGGTTGTGAGGCCGGAACCAGGCGCTTTGCGTCAGGATCGGCTCCACCGAGAAGGCCGAACCCTGATACGCATTCAGTTCATCGCGGAAATCAAACGGCGTGAAGATGCGATGCGTGACCAACTGGCTCCGCAGGCCCGGCATATAGTGCTGTTCCAGATAGTCAAAAATGCGATCGCGCAGGCGCGGACCTTCAACGGCCCAGTCGATATCGGCGGTGCCGAGGTGCGGAACTGGCGCCAGCACGTAGTAGCTGCCGCAGCCCTCCGGCGCCAGTGAGGGATCGGTCACGCAGGGCGCATGCAGATAGAGCGAGAAGTCCTCTGCCAGGCCATCTTTGTTAAAGATCTCATCAATCAACTCACGATAGCGCGGACCAAAGCAGACCGTGTGGTGCGCCAGCTGATTGTGATGATGATTCAGGCCAAAATAGATCACAAACAGCGAGTTGCTCATGCGTTTGTTTTGCAGTGATCGTCCCTGCGCCTGCGAAGCGGGATGCTGGCTCAGCAGTTCGCGGTAGGTGTGAACCACATCTGCGTTGGAGGCAACCGCGCGGGTCGGGAAGACCCGGCCATCTTTCAGGTGCACCGCGGTAATTCTGTTTTCCTGGGTCTCCAGCCGGGCAACGCTGGCATTGAGCTCCACTTCGCCGCCCAGATCTTCAAACAGTTTCACCATGCCCTGCACCAGCGCGCCCGTGCCACCGCGCGGGAACCAGACGCCCCATTCACGTTCCAGCGCATGAATCAGGGTATAGATTGAGGAAGTGGCAAACGGATTTCCGCCCACCAGCAGTGAGTGGAAAGAGAAGGCCTGACGCAGATGCTCATCTTCAATGTAGCTCGCCACTTTGCTGTAAACGCTGCGCCATGCCTGAAGTTTTGCCAGCTGAGGCGCGGCCCGCAGCATGTCGCGGAATGACAGAAACGGCACGGTGCCAAGCTTCAGATAGCCTTCAGCAAACACCGCTCGGGAATAGGCCAGAAAGCGACGATATCCTTCAACGTCACGCGGATTAAACGCGGCAATCTGCGCTTCCAGCGCGGGCTGATCGTTGTCATAACTGAACACCTTGCCGGACTCCCAGCAGAGGCGATAAAACGGCTTCACCGGCATCAGCTCGACATAGTCAGAGAGCTTTTTACCCGCCAGGGTGAACAGCTCTTCAATAGCGCTGGGATCGGTGATTACCGTGGGGCCGGCATCAAACGTGAAGCCCTGATCCTGATAGACATAAGCCCGGCCGCCAGGCTTGTCACGCTGCTCCAGCAGTCGGGTGGGAACGCCTGACGCCTGAAGGCGAATGGCCAGAGCCAGACCACCAAAGCCTGCGCCAATTACTGTAGTTCTATTCATTGCATCGCCTGTTGACGGTGAGGAGTCATAATAGCCTGTAACGCCGCCAGAACGGGGACCGGGGGCTTGCCGCTTAAGATGCGCAGCCGATCAGGCAAAGTGAGTTTTCCCGCATAAAAACGGGCGATCAGACCTTCGGGAAGGCCGTAAAAACGTTGCATAACCTGCCAGCGCTGGTCAGCCGGACCCGCCAGAAACAGCATACGGTTCAGCATGCGGAAGAAGCGCTGTTGCTGCCATGCCTGACTGGCGAATTGCTGAATGGTGGCGTGCAGGGTCTCAGAGGTAAACGTCTGCATCTGCGCCAGCCGATCAGCCAGCGCGACCGCCAGCGGCAGAGAATAGCCGGTGGTGGGATGGAATAACCCGGCACGCAAACCGCTGCAGGGCAGATCGCGGTTCTGCCAGAAGGCGGCCACGTCGCCAGTCAGCGTAATGGGTAACGCGCCTTGCTCTTCGCGTAGCAGGCGGTCTAATCGCCACCCCTGCTGCGCGGCATAGTCGCGGATATTCTGACGGGCGCGATCGCCTTCCAGCGTGGCGTTATCAATGTAGTGGGTATCTTCAATCAGCAGGGTGTCTGCAGAAAAGGGCAGGCTGTAGACAAAGCGATAGCCTGCCTGCTGATCTACCGTGGCATCCATGATGATCGGCGCGGTCAGTCCATGTGGCTCGCTGAGCTGCCACTCCTGTCCGACAAACGACTGGAAGCCCATGCGCAGCGCGGCATCGGGCTGGTAGCCACGGCCATCAATCACTGCGTCACTCTCCAGCACCCGGCCATCGTCCAGCGTAACCGTGCGTGAAGCGATGCCCGCAACCCGGGTATTCAGCAGCAGATCCGGCGCAAACCTGTCGCGGATGACCTGCGCGAAGCGCTCCGCAGTCACGCAAAAATAGCCACTGTTCAGACTGCGACTGCGTTGGGGAAAGCGGACCTCATAGCCAGGCCAGTGATGTACTACCAGCGGGGCGATCCAGCGATGCTGCGTTTCGGTGAGATCTTCCGCATGAAACGACCAGGTGTGATTGGCACCCGGTTCACGTTCGGCGTCAATCAGCAGAATACGCAGGGAGGGCCGCTGCTGCCGCAGGCGCAGGGCGATCAGCCCGTTGGCCAGTCCCGCACCCACCAGAATCAGATCATACCGCGGCATAGTGTCTCCTGGTGAGCACCGGCTGGCGGGTCAGCATCGCCTGTTCGACGATGTCTGCCGCCAGGGTGGTTCCGCCCGCCTGACGAAGTGCGCTACGCAGCGTTTTCATCTGCTGAACGTAGCTTTCATCAGCCAGTAAGGTCTGGAGCTGACGTGCCATGGAGTGGCTGGTGGTAAAGCGTGAGGCGCGACGTCCGATACCGTGCCAGACCACTCTGGCAGCCACACCCGGCTGATCAAAGGCCAGCGGGATCGTCAGCAGCGGCGTCAGGTGGTTAATCCCATCCAGCACCGTATTCATGCCGCCGTGCGTAATGGCAAGATCGGCCTGCGCCAGTGCAGCCGCCTGGTCGGCAAAATCGACCACCTGAACATGGCTGGCCTGCGCCAGTTTCTCCGCCTGGAAAGGTGACAACCGACCGCAATGCGCCAGCAATAACTGAGCATCGATCTCCTGGCAGGCGCGGACGATGGTTTTAAACAGGCCGTAGCGATGTCCCTGCAGCGTGCCGAGGGAAGCAAAAATGCGCGGTCTGTCACCATGCGGGAAGTAGCGAGGCTGTGACGCGGCGGGTGCCGGTTCAGTGGTACGCAGCGGGCCAACCGAATGGAAATGATCGGGCAGCGCCTGGCGGGGAAAATCCAGTTCCGGGATCAGCTGGCTGATCTGCGCCAGCGGTGAAAAACAGTGATGCAGTTTTTCCCGTGGCGCTAATCCCATCGCGTGAGCGTTGCGGGCGATCACCCGATCGTGACGTCGCATCAGCCAGTCATAGATTTTTTCACTGGTGCGATAGCGTTCCCGTGCCTGATCGGTTCTGGCATAGTCAAACGGCATCAAGGCCAGCGGGAAATCCGCTTCACGGTTAAGTGGCAGCGCACAGGCAACCGAAACATAAGGCAGGTTCAGCGCTTCTGCCGCCAGTGCACCGGCAGGCTCCATCTGATCGACAATCACGCCATCAATCGCCAGGGTGCTCAGCACCACGGGCAGTTCACGACAGAGCATATCGGTGCTGCGGGCCATCTCATTGATCAGTTTCAGCATTGAGGGGCCGAGAGGATGCGCCGCCAGTTGCAGGGTGTGTGCCAGACTGCCCGCCGGATGCGAGGCTAAACCCAGCGGGAGAAAGCCGATCCGCCTATCGGTGAGTAGCGCGCTAACGTCCGTCTGCTGGATGAAAGTGATCTGGTGTCCGCGTGCGATTAAGGCCTGGCTAAGGTGCTGAAGCGCCTGCACATGGCTATAGAAAGGCGGTGCAATGACCGCAAAGTGGCTCATGCAGCATCCTTAACTGACGGCAGCGAGTTTTTTCTCAAACCAGGCCTGAACAAAATGGTGTGTGGCATAACCGTCCTGGCAGGCCGATAACAGATGCTCGCTGGCGCAGCGCAGATGATCGCGCAGTCGCGTTTCAACCGCCTGTGGTCCCAGCAGATTCACCAGCGTTGATTTCCCGTCATCCTGATGGGCATCTTTACCTGTGTCGGCCATGCCGTCAGTGAGATCGTCCAGTAGCTGGAAAGCCTGACCAAGATTAAGCGAAAAACGGTGCAGCTGTTCGCGGGCTTCACCTGAGGCTTCAGCCACGATAGAGGCCATCTGCATGGAGGCGCAGAACAGGGTGCTGGTTTTATAGTGATTGGTCATCAGAATGGCGTCAGCGCTGCGTGGCTTGTCACCTTCGGAGAGATCCTTAAACTGCCCCTGTACCAGCCCCTGCATGCCGACTGCGTGGGATAATTCTGCCACAGCGTCGGCTCTGGCGGTTGCCGTTAAGCCTTCTGCCGCAGCGACCACGCCGAATGCCTTACTCAGCAGAGCCACCGCGGCCAGAATCGCGACATGTTCACCATACTGGCAATGAATGGTCGGACGTCCGCGACGCAGTTGCGCATCATCCATGCAGGGCATGTCATCCAGAATCAGTGATGCGGCATGCACCATCTCTACCGCGCAGGCGAGATCGAGCAGGCCGGCAGGCGTGGCGTTGCAGCCCAGATCGCGCGCTGCCAGCAACAACAGCAGTGGACGGATACGCTTTCCTGGCGCCAGCGCACCGTCGCGCATTGCAGCGCCCACTAAGTCACGTTCGCTTTCAACCGGTAAAAGCTGATCAAGCCGTTGCTCAATGTCGTTCAACAGGCTGGCTGCATCGCTGTGTATGAAATTGACGTGTTGTTCTGCACAGACCGTCATCATGGCTGTCCTTATCTACAGAGGAAGTCACAGCAGGTCGAATGATTCGATGCCATCTTCAATAATCGTCCCCGACTGCCATAGCATAGTTGGCAGGTTTTCAAAGAACGGCGGGTTAATCCATTACAACTAAGAGTAGTTCACGATAATAAAAATGTCGGAGAATTCAGCAGCCTTCCGCGTTTTGCGGCGATAGCCGGATGGGCATTATGCGTGAATTAACCCAGTAATGCGCGCAGCTGTTTCATCACGCTGGCGACATCCTCCGCAGATAATGCGCCATCTTTAGCAAAGCGCACAATGCCTGCCGGATCAATCACCACCACGGACGCGCTTTCTGGCTTAAGATGCCAGCTGTGCGCGGTTACGCCACTGCTGTCGATAATGAATTGCTGCCACGGTGCCGCTTTTTTACTGGAAGCGATGCTGCGCACCACAAAAATGGCACTGCCAGGCAGCGCATCGTCAGTATTCACGATGGTGGTGGTCTGAAAACGGTCACGCGGCAGGCTGGCCTGCTGAATGGCTTCGATTAATCGTGCACTCTGATCCTTCGCTGAGAGACGACCCGCCACATGAATCACCAGACGCACTTTTCCGGTCAGAGTCTGACTGTTCCAGCGCTGATAATTTATGTCGCCCTGATTCAGCACCATTTCGCCTTTATCGGCAACGAAGACAGGTGGTACAGGCTGACCAGGGGTCAGGGTGTGGGCGGTGGCAAAGCCGGAAAACAGCAGGGCAATCATCAATCCATAATGGCGCACGGGTTCCTCACTTCTTTCTCGGTTTGCGTCAGACGCGGTGAACGCTCTCATTAGCAGGCAGAAGATTAGTACCACATCTATGTTTCAGATCAATAAAAGCATTCAGGATTTGGCCTGAAAATGCAGGGGAGATTGTGTTTACAGGAGGTGGGAAATGAGTACAGCATTGATGACATTACCTGAATTTGCCCGTTATATCGGCATTGCCACCCCAACGCTGGCGCGTGCCTTTTGCTGCCGGGGATCGCTGGCGGGTGTGCCGCTGCCGCAGGCGCTGGATGATGCTCCGCTGACGCAACGCCACTGGCTGCGCGATGATGTACGTCAGTTCGATCATGCCTATAAACGGGTTCAGGCGATGCAGCAACGGAGCACGCTTTAATCTGCGTTAAACAAGACGTGAGCGCGGGAAGTTACCGCGCTTTTTTATGCAAAATTATCGGGCTTTATCAGGAAGCAGACCAGATTGGCATCCCGATCGCCCACGATCTCAATGCTGGAATCCAGCCCGCTGACGGCATCACCGCGACTCAGTCGCAGATCGCCGACGCGAATAATCCCTTCAAGCACGGTAAGATAAGCGACAAAGCCCGGCATCGACGGCACGTCCAGCGTATGGTTGCGCTCAAGCAGTGTGTCGAAGATGTAGACTTCCTGGCGAAGTTCCAGCGGCGCATCAGACTCTTCCGGCCCGGCCAGTTCGGTCCAGCCATTGGTCATAATGCCCTGATCGCGCTCCAGCACCTGGGTCATTGCTTCACCGCCCCGAAGTGCCGGTCGGATAACCGCCTGTAACAGCTCCGCTTCATATAACGGCACCGACTCTTCATATTGAACGCCATCACCCGCGTTCACCACCATCACGCGTTTTGCAGAGAGCTGGGTACGTTCGCCATTACTGTCCTGATGCTGCATCGAACCACGCCACAGGTAGGTGAAAACTTCTTCATCCTCATGCTGCTGCATCGGAATCCGGGCATCGAGTTTTAGCGACATCAGATCAACACTGACCAGCGGGCTTAACGCCTCGCCAGGACGCTGGCGACGGACGGTAAAAGGACCGTACTCAAACAGTTGTTCAGGATTAGCTCGCACAATGTTCATGATTTGCTCTCAAATAAAGTGACTCATAACAACGATCATAGACCTCAGGCGGAGAATGAGAAGCCGGGAGTTTTGCCCGGCTTCGTCAGTTATTTTGAATAATAGAGTGTTCGGCGTCTTGCCAGCTTACTTGCCCTGTTCGTCGCTCTCACCGAGGAAGAAATACCAGAGTGGAATCGACAACAGCCCGGTAAAGACCGTGGAGTAGAGCAGGATCATCATCGCCTGGGTGATATACATGGTCAGCGACCAGTGACTGAAGGGGATCTGGTACTGATCGATCACTCCGCCAATCATCGCATTCGCCATCACCGTAATGACAATCAGCGCCAGCACCGTCACGCTGCGCAGAAAATAGCGCATCTCTTTGCGCTTCCCGGCAAAACGCGACTGGACGATGGCCAGCGGCGACTGCTTGTCCGGGGCTACATCCACGCGAACGACCGCGGCGCGCTGTGCGCTGCGCCAGCGCTGAATATCCAGCAGCACCAGCACCAGCAGGCTGATACCCATAACGGGCAGGGCATATCCCAGCGCCAGCATCACTATCAGACTGGTGCCCTGCGCATAGCGCGGCAGCGCCAGCCAGGCGGATAACAGCGTCTGCGAGGGGTTGAGCTGCGGAACAGCCGGGCGACGAATCCACCACATGCGGTAGCCCAGCACAATCATTGTGCAGAGTCCAAAGCCAGACAGCGCCAGAATCAGCTGATTAGGCAGGCCAAACAGCACGCCCATATGCGCATCCACGCCCCAGCGGGTCAGTTTCGCCACCAGCGGGAAGCTGGCGAACTCAACGCGGTCGACCACGCTAAAATCAGTCGGGTTAATTGAAACCGCATCGACCTGGCTTGGCCAGCTGCGGTCAATCTCCGAAACCGTCCACGCCTGTTCAGCGTTCTTAGGCTGGCGTAGTTCCAGTTTCGCTGCGTGCAGTCCGGCCTGACGCGCCGCTGCCAGCGCCTGATCCCAGCTGGCATTCGGCTGATTGAGAATCACCGGCGCAGCGGTTTTCGCTGGCATGGTCATTCCGGACATCGTCATCCCTTCCATCGCGCCGCGATGGTCAGCATGGGGATCGGCGGCTTCAGCGGGCGCGTTACCGTTCAGTGCAGTATTGACCTGCGGCGTTTTCCAGCCAAAGTCGCTGCGCATCTTTTCAATATTATTGCCCGCCCACTGTGACCAGGTCAGTCCGGTTACTGAAAAGAACACCAGTCCGATTGTCAGCAGCAGCCCCAGCGTGACATGCCAGTGACGGGTTGCCGCGAAGCCGCTCCGTGCTTTACTGCGGGTGCGCGGTGGCCGGGTGCCAGACCATAAGACGATCCCACCCAGCGCGGCGACCCACAGCCAGGAGGCTGCCAGTTCACTGTAGTTTCGGCCAAAATCACCCAGCAACAGGCCGCGATGCAGCTGATCCAGCCACATGCGCAGCGGCAGCACACCGCTGGTGCCATACACCGTCATATCGCCTTTCACCTGCAGGGTGTAGGGATCAATAAACAGCGATCGTGATTCTGATGGGCCAAGCTGTGGCTCGGCAAACTGCACGCGGGTCGTATCCTGCGGGCCGGGTGCCGGACGCACAGCGTAAATGCGTGCTGATTCACCGGCACGGGCTCGCGCAGCGGCAATCTGGGCGGACAGCGGTTGGGCCTCACCCTGGGCGTCGGTGGTCAGGGCATCATGGTAGATAGCCTGTTCCAGTTGCGGCGTCAGAACGTAGAGCGTGCCGGTGAGTGCCGCGACAAAAATAAACGGCGCAATAAACAGGCCGATATAAAAATGCAGGCGGCGAAAGAGATTAAACACCGTGCCGCGCGGTGCAGGGGACATTCCCTGAGAAGAGGACATAGCATTCCACACTTTTCAAAAGACAAAGACGATCAGGTGACGTTGTCACGCAATCGGATTAGTAAGTAGTGAGTGTGACGCGATACAGGGTGGCGCGCGCGGTCGATGAAGACGCAACAGCCGTCGCCATTGGGGTGGATTGATAGCCGCTGGCGGCGGGGCGCGGCTGATCAGGCACATCCACCAGATAAACGGGATAAAAACCCAGAGCATCAGCGGAACATGCACCAGCAGATCGCAGTAGCCACAGGCAAAGCCCGAGCCCATCATCATCCCGTGATCAGCCATCGACATCTCGCTGTGATGATCCATCATCGGCATCTCTGCGCTCATGATCGAAGCGCCTTGCATCCTGGCATGATGTTCAGCGAGATTCTTTGAGATCATCGGTGCAACAAACAACAGCAGCACGGCCAGTATCGCAATACCGGCGGTGAGTCGTTGTCTGAGTGAAGATCCCGGCATGATTTCAACGGTCGTATGAGGTCAGAATTCAGGGCGGCAGTGTAACGCGAAGGGAATAAAAGGGTTAAATAAAGTGGCATCTGTTCCGAAAAAATTCGCACTCTTTGAACATTTTCACTTTAATTTCAGCATCATTTAACTTAGTTGTTACTCGCGGTGCACATACAAATAACATTAATCATTCGCCTGCGGTTTAACCAAACCTGATGAAGGAATAAAAAAAATGAAAATTGTAATGCTGGATGGTGACACGCTGCCTGTACCCCTGCCGACCGATCAACAGCAGGCTGACTGGGAGATGCGCGCGCAGACTCCGGCTGATGACATTGTATCTTCTCTGGCGGGCGCAACGGTCGCTATTACCAATAAGGTGCCGTTGCGGGCTGACACACTGCAACAACTGCCTGAACTGCGTTTTATCTGTGTCGCAGCGACGGGCTATGACTGTATCGATCTTGATGCTTGTAGCGCACGCGGCATCGTGGTCAGTAATGTTCCAGGCTATTCGACTCAGAGCGTTTCAGAGGCGGTGATAGCCGCGATTTTTGCCCTGCGCCGTCAACTGATGGCTTATGCCAGCAATACCCGCATCGACTGGCCCCAGGCTAAGCACTTCTGTGTGCATCATCAGCCGATAGGGGATATTGGCGGGGCCACGCTGGGCATCGCGGGCAAAGGCGACATCGGCCAGGCGGTCGGCAGGCTGGCCCAGGCGCTGGGAATGCAGGTGCAGTACGCCGAGCGCAAAGGCAGTGAAAGGGTGCGTGACGGTTATGTCAGCTTTGAGCAGATGCTGGCGACCAGCGATATCATTTCGCTGCACTGCCCGCTGAGTGACAGCACCCGCCAGATGATTGATCGCGAGGCGCTGGATAAAATGAAGCCACAGGCGCTGCTGATAAACACGGCTCGTGGCGGACTGATTAACGAAGCCGATCTTGCTGCCGCGTTAAAGCAGGGGCTGATTGGTGGTGCGGCGCTGGATGTGCTGAGCAGCGAGCCGCCCGCTCCGGATAATCCGCTGCTGGCGGATCTGCCAACTCTGCTGCTGACACCGCACATCGCCTGGGCAAGTCGCAGCGGCGTGGAGAATCTGGTGGCTGGCGTGATGGCCAATATCGCGGCCTTTATTCAGGGCGAGCCAATTAATGTGGTGAGCTGAGTCAGATGGAATAGTTTTTAATGCCCGACATGGGTTGATATTCAGAGCAACCTCGTAGATTTCAGGAAAAGCCTTTTACGCGCTTTAGTCATCAGGGTATTAATTTCGTTATTTCCATCAGGACTTTAAACGTTCGTGCGCTACAGGAATTAGCGTCTTTTACTGGCTGAATCAGCCGTTGTAAGCGCTTCAGGAACAGAAAGGATTCTGGCCAGTGAAAAAGAAGAACAGCACGCCTGTGCCTCATGATGTCACTTTCCGGCAATTTCTGACTCAGCCGGATATTGCCCGGGATTTCATGGAGCTGCATTTGCCGCCAGAGCTGCGCATATGCTGTGATCTCAGCACGCTGAAACTGGAGTCGGGGTCGTTTGTCGAGGATGACCTTCGGCAGTACTTTAGCGACGTGCTTTACAGCCTTAAAACAACCGCTGGCGATGGATATATCCATGTACTCATTGAGCATCAATCTGTGCCAGACAAACATATGGCATTTCGGCTGATGCGTTATGCAGTGGCTGCCATGCAACGCCATCTTGAAGCAGGGCATAAGCGGTTGCCGCTGGTGATTCCCATCCTGTTTTACACTGGCAGACGCACTCCCTATCCCTATTCGACCCGGTGGCTGGATGAGTTCGATGCCCCGGCGCTGGCGGACAGGCTTTACAGCCGTAGTTTTCCGCTGGTCGATGTCACGGTGATTCCTGACGATGAGATCATGCAACATCGCAGCATGGCGGCTCTGACCCTGTTGCAGAAGCATATCCGGCAGCGTGATCTGGCAGAAATGATGGACAGGCTGGTAACCATTTTGCAGGCTGGCTATCACTCTTCATCACAGGTGATAACGCTGGTACACTACATTGTACAGGCGGGTGAAACATCGGACGCCAAAGCCTTTGTACGGGAGCTGGCACAGCGTGTGCCCCAACACGAGAACGCACTTATGACTATCGCACAACAGCTTGAGCAGATAGGGCTTGAGAAAGGCATTGAACAGGGTATTGAACAGGGACGGTCAGAAGGTAGTCGTGGAGCAAGCCTCAGAATTGCCCGAACCATGCTGAAGAGTGGAATGGATCGCAATACCGTTATGCAGATGACTGGTCTGAATGAAGACGATCTGGCGCAGATTTCGCACTAATTCATTTTTTGAGTTCTGATTATCGCTGACGACTCAAATCGCCAGCGCACTACACGGAAAATGCAAAATCAGCTTCCTGAAATCATGGGAATCCCGCCGCATTTCATCATGGCGAGCCTGTGACTTGCGCGCTCAGACTCAGAATATCGATCGCCCCAGCTTCTCGGTCAGCAATTCCAGCACAGCGGTACCGGCCAGAGAATTGCCCGCGCTATCCAGCCCAGGCGACCAGACGGCAATGCTCATCTCACCTGGGATAATGGCAATAATCCCGCCACCCACGCCCGATTTTGCGGGCATCCCGACTCTCCACGCGAATTCGCCAGCGCCGTCGTACATCCCGCTGGTGATCATCAGTGCGTTAATCTGCCGCGCCTGACGTGGAGTAATCATCTGGCTGCCATCCAGCGTTTTGCCCTGATTCGCCAGATAGATAAACGTGCGGGCCAGCTCAACGCAGTTCATCGACAGGGAACAGTAGTGGAAATAGGTCTGCATCACGCTGGTGACATCGTTATCAAAATTTCCAAACGACTTCATCAGCCAGGCGATCGCTGCATTGCGGGCCGAATATTCGAACTCAGAGCGGGCAACGTGGCGATCATAATTGATATCGGACTGCTGACTCAGCTGGCGCACAATTTCCAGCATTCGCTGACGCGGGGCGGTCAGTCGGGTTTCCAGCAGATCGCAAATCACCAGCGCACCGGCATTAATAAACGGATTACGCGGCTTGCCCTGTTCCAGCTCCAGCTGAACCAATGAATTAAATGGCTGGCCAGAAGGCTCTTTGCCGACCCGCTGCCAGATTTCGCTGTCCTCATAGCGGGTCAGTGCTACGGTCAGAGAAAGCGCCTTGGAGATCGACTGAATCGAAAAGCGCGTCTCAGCATCGCCCGCCTGAAAGAGGGTGCCATCACGCAGGCAAACCGCTATTGCCAGATGATCGGCAGCCACATCCGCCAGCGCAGGGATATAGTCAGCCACCTTTCCCTGATGGATCAGCGGACGCACCTGATCCAGGATCTCCTGCAGCAGAGCATTATTCAGTTCAGACACGCACATTCTCCCGTCGATTCCCGCCGACCCGTGATGCTAAGCATCCGCGATCGGCGAGTCATTTATTGTTAACGGCTCCGCCGCATTTTCAGCTAATGGGTTTTGACTGCGCTGCCAGCGGAGCCAGCATCATTTGTAACAGGCTCAGCATTGCCAGCACGCTGAAGGGCAGCGTCCAGTTACCGCTCTGCTCATGGAGCACGCCAAAGAACAAAGGGCCGAGTGCCGCCAGCGCATATCCGACACACTGTGCCATGCCCGACAGCTGTGACGCCTGACGGTGATGGGTGGCTCGAAGATTAAACAGTGAGAGGCAGAGCACCAGTGATGCGCCTGCGCCCAGTCCGGCCAGTGTCAGCCAGATGACGGCCCACTGCGGATTGAACAATAGGCCCAGCATGCCGAGGAAAATGCCTGATGAAGCAATGAACGCGGTAAGCCGGGCATCTTTTACGCGCTTCAGCGCCACCATGCAGCCCAGGTTAGCGACGATCGCAATTGCCTGATACCAGAACAGCAGCCAGCCTGCGTGGGCCTGACTGAAGCCGTTATCCTGGGCAAACAGCGTAAACCAGTCAATCAGGGTATAAAACGCCAGCGATTGCAGCGCCATAAACAGGGCGATTTGCCAGCCGCCGGGCGTTCGCCACGGATGGCGATATGCAACGGGCGCGTCGGCGGACGCTGCGGTTGACCGCCGTTGACGTAACAGCGGCAGCCAGACGAGTAGCGCAATCAGCGCCGGTAGCGCCCAGACAACCAGCGAGAGTCGCCAGCCTGCCGCTGAAAGCTGGCTCAGCGGAACGGCAATGCCAGATGCCAGGCTGGCAGTAATCGACATGGTGGCGGCATAAAGGCCAATATATTTAGCGGTGTGGGCGGTGAAATCGCGTTTAATCAGTGGCGGCAGCAGCACGTTGGCGGCGGCAATGCCTGCGCTGAGTAACAGCGTTCCGCTCCACAACGCCGCTTCAGCAGGCAGCCAGCGCAACAGCGAACCGGCAGTGATCAGGCATAGCGCGCCCCATAAACTGCGCTCAAGCCCGACGCGATTTCCCAGCCAGGCGGCCAGTGGGGCGAGCAGGGCAAACAGCATCAGTGGAATAAAGTTAAACAGACCTGCTTCACCGACACTCAGGCCAAAGGTCTGGCGGATATCCTGTAGTACCGGGCCGATGACAGTAATGGGCGCACGAAGATTAGCCGCGGTCAGCAGCAGGACGAACAAAAAAAATGTGGCGCTGGAATACGCAGCGAGAGGTTTAGCTGGGTGTTGTACAGGCATCATGGCAGGGATCATCACATGCAGCAGTGCTGCGGGGGCGTTGGTTGACGTTAACGCTTACGCATCAGAATTGATGTCTGGGCGCTACTTTACTGACCGGTTAGCAGCGTGTAAAGCCTTGTTATGCGATGAAATAGCGTAATTGAGATCTCACAGCAGCGATCGCCTTGTGACAGGATCAATGGAATTCAGGTTCAGGGAAATGACCGCAGTCGTTCTGGCTGGGATTGGAGCCTGGCTGGCAGGTCTGCTGGCGGGTTTCGGCCGCCGGAACCGGTTTTTCAGCGTGCCATGGGGCACTACAGGCACTGAGAAGAGAAACCAGAATCATCACACTGATAACGCGCATATCCGCTCCTTATTAACCGTCATGAACAAGGCCACGTCGGTGATCGGCGGTTTGCAGGTCAGGGACGTCTTACCTGAGTGTGGTATCTAAGGGGATAATGTCAATTAAAACAGAGCAAACATCAGCGCGACAGGAAAACTCATCGGCCAGGTGGCCCCCACCAGAAAGGCGCTCAGCAGTTTGATGCTCAGCTTATCTTTGGCGATGAAGAACGTGATCAGCGTAGCGATCAATGCAACAACGGCATAGAAAATTAGCATACCCTGGTACAGTGTCATTGATATCTCCGCAGCGTCATTAAGGTTTTCGCTGCGCATGATGCGGATTTTTGTGATCCAGATCAAGTGAATCAGGGTTTAGCATCTAAAGAAATCATGGGTAGGGGCAGTTGGTTCGCTCGCTGAACTTCACCGTAACAGCGGGCGATTTCAGGCTGAAACCAGGCGGGAAAAACGCAGCTAAAACCTTGGCTGATGCCGTAAGCCAGACTGAACAACCTCTGGCGAAGGCTCCCGGATTAACCGTTGCCATGACGCAAAAAAAGCCCGCCAGCGAGGACGGGCCTGTTATCGGCACTGCATCACTACAGGATAAGCGCTTTAACTCTGGCGGTATAACGCCATCACGTCCTCCAGGTCCGGCGTACGTGGGTTGCCGCCGGTACAGACATCATCCAGCGCCGCCTGTGCCAATGCAGGTATATCCGCTTCCTTTAAGCCTACTTCACGCAGCGAGCGGGGAATACCCACATCGCGACAGAGCTGACGCACCGCGGCGACCGCCGCTTCCCGCGCCTGATCCAGCGACAATGACTCAACCTGTTTCACACCCATTGCACGGGCAATGTCGCGATATTTTTCGCCAGTGCCTGAGGCATTCCACGCCATCACCTGTGGCAGCAAAATGGCATTGGCTACGCCGTGCGGGACATTGTAAAAGGCGCCCAGCGGGTGTGCCATGCCATGCACCAGACCAAGGCCGACATTAGAGAAACCCATACCGGCCACATATTGTCCCAGCGCCATCTGCTCAACCGCCTCAATATTTCCTGCCACCGATTCGCGCAGTGACTGGCTGATAATCTCAATGGCTTTGAGGTGCAGCATATCGGTCAGGGTCCAGGCACCGCGTGTGATGTAGCCTTCAATGGCATGGGTTAGGGCATCAATACCGGTCGCAGCCTTCAGCGACGCGGGCATGCTCGCCATCATCTCCGCATCAATGATTGCCACTTTTGGAATGTCATGGGGATCGACACAGACAAACTTACGGCGATTCTCTTCATCGGTAATGACGTAATTAATCGTCACTTCTGCGGCGGTGCCTGCCGTGGTCGGGATGGCGATGATCGGCACGCACGGATGACGGGTGGGGCTGACGCCTTCCAGGCTGCGCACATCTTCAAACTCAGGGTTATTGATAATAATGCCGATCGCCTTGCTGGTATCCTGTGGTGAGCCCCCGCCAATGGCGATCAGGTAGTCGGCACCTGACTCTCTGAACACCGCAACACCCTGCTGCACAACCCGAATGGTAGGATTCGGCACCACCTCATCATACACCGTCCAGTCAAGCTGATGTTGCGCCAGCAGATCGGTCACCCGCTTCAGCGCACCCGCCGCGACCAGCGCTTTGTCAGTGACGATCAGTGCTTTTCGCATCCCGCGACGTTGTACCTCTTCCGGCAAATGGCGCAAAGCACCAGCACCAAACCAGGCGGTTTCATTGAGAATCATACGTTGGGTCATTAAAACATCCTCTGTTAACAAATGAACTTTTACCATCCGTGATCCCCGGTTCATGTTCTGCGCAGAACCTCTCACTTTCAGGTAAAGACATTTGATAAAAATCAATCAATTAGTAAAAATCACTGCGCCTGTGCCCGTTGGTTTTCGTGCGGTATGTCTGAAATCAGGCTACTGACCTGTTGATGGATTTCTCACTGTCGTCAGTGGTATGTAACACTGGGTCATCAGCAAACCCGCATGCCTATGAGGAAAGAAGACATGACCCGATTCGTAATGAATAAAAAGGATGATCTCGTCGACAGCGCGTTAGATGGCATGATTTACGCCAGCCCGTGGCGCAATCTGGTCCGGTTGCAGGTCGATCCGCGCATTCGCATCGTGATGCGTAATGACTGGCAAAAACAGCAGGTCGCGCTGATTTCCGGTGGCGGTTCAGGCCATGAACCGGCCCATGTCGGCTTTATCGGCAAAGGGATGCTGACGGCTGCCGTCTGTGGCGATGTTTTTGCTTCCCCCAGCGTTGACGCGGTTTACAACGCCATCATCAATATTACCGGTGAGGCGGGGTGTCTGCTGATTGTGAAAAACTACACCGGAGATCGACTCAACTTCGGTCTGGCGGCAGAAAAAGCGCGCAAAGCGGGATTCAGCGTCAATATGGTGATTGTCGGTGATGATGTTGCGTTGCCCGATAACCCTCAGCCACGCGGCGTCGCGGGCACGTTGCTGGTGCATAAAGTGGCGGGCTTCGTCGCAGAGCGGGGTGATGACCTGGCGGCGGTGACCGAGGCAGCAGAGGCAGCCAGTCGTGCTATCGCCACCATGGGCGTTGCGCTCTCAAGCTGCCATCTGCCGGATGAACAGACCGGCCAGCGGGTGCCAGACGGCAGCGTTGAAATGGGGCTGGGGATTCATGGCGAACCGGGTGTTGACGTCATGCAGACGCAAAACAGTCAGCAGATTGTGCAGCATCTGCTGGAGAAAGTGATGCCGGACAACGATCAGCCACGCGCGCTGTTAATCAATAATCTTGGCGGCATGTCCGCGCTGGAGATGAGTCTGGTCACGCGGGATCTGATTGAGTCGCCGCTAAGCCGGGGCAGTGATTATCTGATTGGCCCGGCTCCACTGATGACCGCGCTGGACATGAAGGGCTTTTCCGTCACCTCCATGACGCTGACGCCGTTGTTCGAAGAGGCGATCTGCGCGCCGGTTGAGGTCACCGGCTGGGTTCAGGCGGTTAAAGTCGCACCGCTGCAGCCGGTTAACGCGACAAAAGAGGCAACAGCGCATCCGGCGCAACCCTCAGATAACCCGACCGTCGCTGCGTTTGTTAACAGCATCTGTGAAACCCTGATCGCCAGCGAAAGCGAGCTGAACAAACTGGATGCGCAGGTCGGTGATGGCGATACCGGTTCGACCTTTGCTGCTGGCGCACGCCAGATCCAGCGCGAATGTGCAGATAATCAGCTGCCGTTAAATGCCTTGCCCGATCTGCTCGCGGTGACGGGTGAGCGACTGGCGACCGTGATGGGCGGCTCCAGCGGCGTACTGATGGCGATCTTTTTCACCGCTGCTGCGCAGCAGCTGGCCGAAGGGGATGCGCTGCCCGCGGCCCTGCAGCAGGGTCTGGAGAAGATGAAGCAGTATGGCGGGGCACAACCAGGAGATCGCACGCTGATTGATGCGCTGCAACCGGCAATCGAGGCGTTGGTGGCGGGTAAATCGCTGGCAGAGGCGGCTGATGCGGCACAGCAGGGCAGTGATGCAACCGCCAGCATGGGGAAAGCAAAAGCGGGCCGATCATCTTATCTCAACAGTGCTAACCTCAACGGCGTGTCTGATCCGGGTGCCGTTGCTGTCGCCAGGGTCTTTGCGGCATTAAAAAAACTTTAATCCTGTCACGACGCTAAACGCGCCTGGAGAAAGGCCAGTAACTGGCGGTTTACTTCGCTGCGCTGACGGTGCTGCGGGTAAACCGCATTCAGAGAGAGTGCGGGCGGCAGATAGTCGTCCAGCACGGTCACCAGCTCACCGCGTTGCAGGGCTGTCTCAACAATAAAGGCGGGTAACAATACCAGTCCTAAGCCTGCCAGTGCGGCATCACGCAGAACCTCGCCATTGTTACTCACCATCGGGCCCTGAACCGCCAGCCACTTGGGTTTACCATTGACCTGCAGTTCCCAGCCATTCTGACCTTCACGTCCGTAGCGCAGACAGGCATGTTGCAGCAAGGCTTCTGGCTGCTGCGGCACGCCTGCCCGTTCCAGATAGTGGGGGCTGCAGCAGATAACCCGCTTCAGCTCGCCGAGCGGACGGGCAATCAGCGTGGAATCAGCCAGCGTACCGATGCGAATCGCCATATCAACGCCTTCGCCAATCACATCGGCATAGCGGTCAGCCAGCTCAATATGAAACTGCAATGACGGATGGTGGCTCAGAAACTCGGCAATCAGGGGGGAGAGGTGGCTCATGCCAAAGGACATCGGCAGATTGATTCGGAAGGTGCCGCGCAGCGCCTGCTGCTGCTCTGACACCGCCAGTTGCGCTTCCTGAATCTCATCCAGAATGCGCTGAGCATGTTGCGCGAACAGTAAACCTGCATCCGTTACAGACAGCTTACGGGTGTTACGGATCAACAGTCGTACCCCTAATGATGCCTCCAGCGCAGCCATGCGGCGGCTGACATACTGTTTCGATAGCATCAGATGCTCAGCTGCTGCAGTAAAGTTGCCAGCATGCATTACGGCAACGTAAATCCGGAGATCTTCAATCTGCATAGTGTCCACTTATCGGTGACAGTGACGATGATTCAGGCGAAACTTCAGCCAGACGCGTTAACTTATATCGGGTAATGCGTCACAGGGCAACGCGCCAGCTCTCTCAGCCAGCGCGACGGAGATCATAGATTTGCCGTTTCCTTACCCCTGAACAGGCGGTCAGTCGGGTCAATCGCGTTAAAGCCGTTATAGTAATCAGGCTGTGACGCAATCCATACGGAACATAATCTCTTGAGTAATCTGATAAGGAGTGGCTGGTGAAAAAATTACTCTGCGCGACGGTGCTGGCCGTTTTGCCAATGACCACGCTGGCGGCGTCGGTATTTACGCTGCAATCACAAGACTTCAGCGATAATGCGCTACTGGATAAAAAGTTTGCCGGTGCCAATAAAAGTAATCCTTCCTGTACCGGTGAGAATATCTCTCCCGAATTGAACTGGTCTGCGATTCCGGCGGGCACCCGCAGTCTGGCTCTTCTGATGACCGATCCGGTCGGGGCCAAAGGGCTCGGCGTTACCCACATGGTGGCCTATAACATTCCCGCCAGCCGCTCGTCATTTGCGCAGGGGGCTCTGACAAAGGGCAAGGACTACACCGGCGGAAAAAATACCCCAGGGACGCTGCACTATTATGGTCCTTGTCCGCCTGCAGGCAGTGGGCTGCATCACTATAACTTTGTGCTGATCGCCACCGATTTGCCGGTGGGTCAGTTGAAAGCGGGGTTAACCCAGGCAGAGCTGGTTGCACAGCTAAAAGGCCATGCGCTGGGCGCGGCCAGCACCGTTGGCCGCTTTAGCAATGAATGACCTGCACGTATGCAGAGGCAGCGCTGAATAGCCTGCCTCTGCGCGCAGCGGGTCAGTCGCCACTGAACATCTCGCGGATGCGCGACGCAATGTGATGGGTGTGCGTCTCCAGCGCGAAGTGGCCGCTATCCAGCATCTCGACCACCGCCTGTGGATTATCCCGCTGCCAGGCCACTGCGCCCGGTGGAATAAAGAACGGATCGTGCTTGCCCCAGATCACCAGCGTTGGCACCTGCTGCTGGCGAAAGAACGCCTGAAATTCCGGATAACGTTTCAGATTACTGGCGTAATTGAGAAACAGGGCCTGCTGAATATCTTTGTTACCGGGGCGCTCCATCAGCAGAGTATCCAGGGTATAGGTTTCCGGGGCGATCTGCAGCGGATCGCTCACCCCATGCAGATACTGCCACTTCACCCCTTCCAGCGTCAGGATGGCGTCACGGATCACCTGACCATTTGCTTCGCTGGGATCGTCCCAGTAGGCGCGGACCGGCGCCCAGGCCTCTCCTAATCCCTCCAGATAAGCGTTACCGTTTTGTGATATCAGTCCGCTGACGCGATCGGGGTAAGCCAGTGCCAGTCGCAGACCGGCAGGTGCGCCATAGTCGAAAACATACATCGCATAACGTTCCAGCCCCAGTGCATCGACAAAGGCGGTCAGCGTCTGGCCCAGCGCGTCGAAGGTCCAGGAGTAGTTGCGCTCAGCAGGCACTTCAGTGAAGCCAAAGCCCGGCATATCGGGTGCGATGAGATGAAATTTATCGGCCAGAAGCGGGATCAGATTGCGGAACTGATGTGAAGAGGTGGGAAAGCCATGCAACAGCAGCAGTACCGGCAGGGAAGGATCGCCCGCTTCGCGATAGAAAATATTGACGCCATCGGCCTGCTGGTAACGGTACGAAATGGATTGATCACGCATGCTGAACTCCTGTAACTGGTTAAGTGGTATTTATGGGGTTACTAAGAGTCATTATGCAGCCAGAATGTAACCTGTCAAATCAATTTATAACGGTTACAATAAGGGCGGTGTAACTATTCAAATAGTACTTTGTCGGTTACAGTGGCATCAGCAGAGTTAACAAGGGAGGCAATATCATGGCGGAAACGCAATCACACACCGCCCAGGGACCGTGGTTTCTGGCCGATCATCCGGCGCTGGATTTCATCAATACCCTGGCCATCGTGGAAGGCCAGCCGCACGACTTCTGGCAAACCGATCAGGATGTTGAAGCCTGGCTACACCAGGCCGGACTGGCACCAGACGCCCCGGCTCCGCAGCATGAACCGGGTGCGCTGTTGGAAGCAGCGCGTCACTTACGTCAGATCATTCGTGATAACGTGCAGCAGCACAAAGCGGGAGAGGGCGTTGATATTCAGGCGCTGAACGCCTGGCTGGGTGAAGCGACCAGCCATCTGCAAATGACCGGGGAGCCGGGTGCCTTAAAAATCAGGCGGGTCTATGCGGGCCAGAGTGTGATGCAGCGGCTGGGACAGGTTGCGGAACAGACCGCGATGTTGCTGGCGCAGGAGGATTTCAGCAGAGTCCGTGGCTGTGAACATCCCGCCTGTACACTGTGGTTTTACGATCGCACCAAAGCGCATCGCCGTCGCTGGTGCAGCATGGCGCTGTGTGGCAATCGGGCGAAAGTGGCGCGTTTCAGGGCAGTTAAATCAGCTGGGTAAACAGATCGGATGGCAGATAAAAAAACACCCTGCAGAGCAGGGTGTCAGAACAGTTATTTCGCGGTGGTCGCTGATGGCTTGTGCCGCTTGCGCAGCTTGTCGATCAGGCGATGCGCTTCCGCTTTGGTCGCTACCGCAGGGGATGAACCGGTCAGCGGTTGACGGGCTGTTTCACGTACCGTCAGAATGGTGAGCAGGCCAATCACGCCCGCGCCCATCATGTAGTAAGCCGGCATCATATTGTTTTTAGTGGTATCCACCAGCCACGCGGTAATCAGCGGTGTCGTACCCCCAAACAGCGATACCGACAGGTTGAAGCCGATGGCCAGCGCACTGTAACGGATATCGGTAGTAAACAGCGCAGGCAGCGTCGAAGGCATAGTGCCGCTGAAGCAGGTGTGCAGTACACCCAGAATCATCAGGCCGCCAAATACCGCCCACATATTACCGGACCCGATCAGCATAAAGCTCGGGATGGCGAGCAGGATCAGACCCACCGCACCAAAGGCAATCACCGGACGACGACCGATGCGGTCAGTCCAGCGACCCCACAGCAGCGTCAGCGGCATCATCACGAACATCGCCACCATCACCAGCAGCAGGCCACTTAACTCTGGCAGACCCAGCACGCCGGTCAGATAGCTCGGCATGTACGAGGTCAGCATGTAGTTAGAAACGTTAAACAGCAGCACCAGACCGATACATTTCATCATCGGTGCGCGGTATTTGCTCAGCATCTGCATCAGCGTCAGACGCGGCTTGCTTTGCTCCAGTGCTTCCTGTTTTTCCATGTGCTGCTGGAAAGCCGGAGTCTCTTCCAGCTTCAGTCGCACATAGAGACCAAACAGGCCCAGCGGCGCGGCGATAAAGAACGGCACGCGCCAGCCCCAGGACATCATCGCCTCATTCGACATCACGGTGGTCATCACCGTGACCAGGCTGGCACCCAGCAGGTAACCACCGATGGTGCCGAATTCCAGGAAGCTGCCCATAAAGCCCCGGCGTTTATCGGTAGAGTACTCCGCGATAAAGGTCGCTGCGCCACCATATTCACCACCGGTTGAGAAGCCCTGGATCAGACGTGCCACCAGCAGCAGAATCGGTGCCATGATGCCTATTGAAGAGTAAGCCGGGATCAGACCGATACAGAACGTACCAATCGACATCATGATCATCGTCATCGCCAGCACTTTCTGCCGTCCGATGCGGTCACCCAGCGGGCCAAATACCAGGCCGCCAATCGGACGTACCAGGAAGGCCGCGGCAAACGTACCAAAGGTGGCGATTAGCTGCACCGCGTTGTTGGCATCCGGGAAGAAGACTTTGCCGATGATCACGGCGAGATAGCTGTATACGCCAAAGTCGAACCATTCCATCGCATTACCTAACGCAGCTGCGCCAACTGCACGCTTCAGCATGTCGTTGTCGATTACGGTAATGTCGTCAACAGTCAGCTCTTTTGGCTTCCTGTTCCAGAAATGTTTCTTTGGGTGTTCAGACGATGAGTTTCTGGTGTCCATATTCTCCTCAGGTGCATCAATGAAGGAGTCTTATAGCTTTCGCAGCCGCAAACAATGTTCAGAAGAAACCGTGGAAATGAAAGCTATAAGAAGCCGAATAATTTTTAAGTGAAGCGGCAGAAACCGCAGCCGGTAAACTCTAGACTACGATTGTAAGTTTTTGCAAGTTTTCAGCCGAAATAACTGCATTTACTGACAAACCCAGCATAGTGAACTTATTCACGCCTGCTTACGGGTCTGAACATTTGGTAATAACTTGCGGCTGGTGCTCTGGTTATATCTGGAACTGGTTTTCCCGGTGCTGATGAGCTACTTAAACAGTTTCAGTTCGTCGATGCGATCCAGCGCCTGCAGTAATTGCTCCGTCCCGGTTGTCAGGCTGATGCGAATATAATCACGACCCGCTGCGCCAAACCCGTTACCCGGTGCCACCAGCAGATGACACTGGGCCAGTAGCAGGGCGACGAATTGCTCCCCGTTGAAACCAGCTGGCGCTGCCAGCCAGAGGAAAAAGGTGCCCTGACGGGCGCGTACCGGCCAGTGCATTGCTGCCAGCCTGGCTAAAATCACTCTGCGGCGCTGATGGTAATGCTCTGCCAGCAAGCTGAGTTGTTCAGCGGGCAGCGACAACGCGGTGATGGCGGCATCCTGCACCGCGCCATACACCGTGCTGTAGCTATGAGTATGAAGTTTTTTAAATGCTGCAATCATCGAGGCGTTTCCTGCCGCAAATCCCACCCGCCAGCCTGCCATGAGTGCGCTTTTTGACAGCGTGTAGATTTCCACGCCCCAGGCTTTGCCATCGGGCTGTGCCAGCAGACTCAGCGGCTTTTCGCCCGACTCACTGCCCAGCGTGGCATAGGCGAAATCATGAATCAGCGGAACATGATGCTGGCGGGCGAAGGCCAGCGCGTCGGCGAACAGCGCGGTTGTCGCCAGTGCGCCGGTGGGGTTATGGGGATAATTGAGCAGCAGCAGACCGGCACGCGCCGCGATATCGTCTGGCACCTGGGTGAAATCGGGCAGGAAAGCATTGCACGCCTCCAGCGGAATGCCATAAAAATCGGCACCTGCCTGACGGGCCGCTGAGCGGTAGAGCGGATAGCAGGGATCGGTAGAGATCAACACCTGCCCCGGATTGAGCAGGGCGCGGGGAAAACCGTTGACGCCAATGTGCGCGCCCTGGAACAGCGCCACTTCAGTTTCAGGATCGAGCGTGACGCCGTAGTGACGCTGGTAAAAGGCTGCGATAGCACGGCGCAGCGCGGGTTTGCCCCAGAACGAGGGATACTCATGGTTCTCCGGTTTCGCTGCCGCAGCCTGTAATGAAGCGATTACCGCGGGCGGCGTTGGCTGACGTGGACTGCCGGAGGAGAGATCGATCAGCGGTAACAGCGCATCATCCAGTTGTGCTGCCTGCTTTTCCAGCATGCTGAAGAGGTTCTCTTCGAGCCCTGCGACCATCTCTGAAGCTGCAAACTCCGCCATATCTCTCCCGCAATAAACAGTGTTAAGCGAGGAAGAATGACACAGCTGACATTAAAATCTTTAGCAGAAATAACGCTGTTCTTTGCAAGGATTCGAATATCCAGCATGTGACTATCGTTAGCATAAATAAGCCAAAGTCGGGGCTGGGTTTTGCCTGTTCCTCTCCGCGATGGCTGTGATTAAATCGATCGCTCTCACAATAATGAATCAGGGCAAACAATGCAGATCACATCCCGGGGAATTATTCTGGCACTGACCACCGCCAGCCTTTTTATTTCTGCCGCTCAGGCAGCCGACCATAAGAAAATACGGATTGGATTTAATCCAGGGCCTTATAAAGAGCAGTTTGAAAAAGGCGTCGCGCCCTTATTAATCAGGCAGGGGTACACCCTGGAGTATAAAGATTTCAGTGATGGGATTCAGGTTAATGATGCCGTTCACCGCGGGACGATTGACGCCAATATCATGCAGCATCCCGTCTATCTGAAGTCGGTTAATGACCGGCTTGGCATTGATAACGTGGGGATTGTGCAGGTGCCGACCCCGCCAATGGGGCTCTACTCTGAGCGCGTGAAAACGCTGACTCAACCCGCGCCGGGCAGCACGGTCTCTGTGCCCAACCAGCCCTCAAATGAGTACCGGGCGGCGCTGTTACTCCAGAGCATCGGCTGGCTCAAAATCAGCCCCGATAGCGATGCTGCCACTTTTTCGCAGAAAAATATCACGGAAAATCCCTACAAAATCGTGCTCAAAGAGATGGATAACGCTCAGCAGGTGCGTGCACTCCCCGACGTTGACTATGGAGTCATTCAGGGCAACTTCGCGGTATCCAGTGGCATGAAACTCAATTCGGCACTGAAACTGGAAGCGGCAACCAGCCAGTTTATTAACGTTGTGACGGTAGCCGGTAAAAATAAGCAGGCTCAGTTTGCCCGTGACATTATTGCCGGCTACCACTCAGCAGAATTTAAAAGCTATATCACCGGTAATGCGCAGTATGCGGGCTATCTGCTGCCAGATTATTTCAAATGAGTCAGGTAGCCATTGCGTTTCGCCATGTCAGCAAAACGTTTGCGCGTAACGGTGCAGAAGTGCAGGCGCTGAAGGAGATTAATCTGCGCATCAGCCAGGGTGACATCTTTGGCGTCATCGGCACCAGTGGAGCCGGAAAAAGTACGCTGCTGCGCCTGATTAATCACCTGGAGACACCCACAACCGGCTCGGTTGAGGTGCAGGGTGAAGCGTTACAAGGGATCAGCAAAAAGCGCTTAATTCAGGTCAAAAAGCAGATTGGCATGATCTTCCAGCACTTCAATTTGCTCAATGCCCGAACGGTGTTTCACAACGTCGCCATCCCACTGATTTTGCAGGGCCGGGATAAAGATTTTATCGCCACCCGTGTGGCGGAGCTGCTGGCGTTTGTTAACCTCAGCGACAAAGCCCACAGCTATCCGGATGAACTCTCCGGCGGTCAAAAACAGCGCGTCGGAATTGCCCGCGCGCTGGCGACCAATCCCGCGATTCTGTTGTGTGATGAGGCGACCTCCGCGCTGGATCCCCAGACCACGGTACAGATTCTGTTGCTGTTACAGGAGATTAATCAGCGTTACGGCATCACCATTGTCCTGATCACCCATGAGATGTCGGTGGTACAGAAGATCTGCAACCGGATGGCGGTGATGGAGCAGGGCCGTATCGTTGAACAGGGCGATGTCCTGTCGCTGTTTGCTGAACCGCAACAGTCGGTGAGCGCCAGCTTTGTGCAGTCCGTTATTCACGATCGCCTGCCACAGCAGACCCTTGCGCTGTTAAGCCAGCATCCGGCTGTCGACGTGTTGCGGCTGGAGTTTGTCGGCAGCACGGCACAACAGCCGATCATCAATCGCCTGATCCGTGAACATGAGGTTGAAGTGAATATCCTGTTCGCCAGCATGACGGAAGTTCAGCGTACCATTCTGGGTTTCATGATTGTGCAGATCAAAGGCGAGCCCGCCCGACGCGAGGCGGCCATCCAGTTTCTCATCGCGACCGGAGTGAAAATCAGTGATGTCAGAACTCTTTGAAACCGCCGTTACCGGCGATCAGTTCCTGACGGCGATGCAGGACACGCTGATCATGGTGGCGCTGTCGCTGGGCTTTGGTTCGCTGATGGGCCTGCCGCTTGGCATTGTGCTGGTGATCTGTCGTCCGGGTGGGATACAGCCGAATCGACTGGTACATCAGTTGCTGAACCCGATCGTGAATATCATCCGTTCACTGCCGTTTATTATTCTGCTGATCACTATTCTGCCGCTGACGCGCCTGCTGGTGAACACCACCATCGGTACGGCGGGGGCCATTGTGCCGCTGGTGATATTTATCGCGCCCTATATTTCACGGCTGGTGGAGAATGCGCTGCTGGAGGTGGATGAGGGCATTCTGGAGTCAGCCAATGCGATGGGTGCCACCACGCTGCAGACTATCTGGTATTTCATGATACCGGAAGCCGCCTCGTCGCTGGTGTTAGCTCTGACCACCGCCACTATCGGCCTGCTGGGTGCGACGGCAATGGCGGGCACGGTGGGCGGCGGCGGTATTGGCGACCTCGCCATTACTTACGGCTATCAGCGCTTTGATGCCTTTGCCACGATTTCGACTGCGCTGGTGCTGATTGTCATTGTCCAGCTACTGCAAACCCTGGGTACGCGTCTCTCGCGCCGTATCCGACGCGAGTGAGCCATGAAAAAGAATGATTTAGCTGTTATGCACTGGGGCACGTATCACGTCACCACCGAAGGGGACACGCTGACGTCGGTCAGGCCGGTGGCGTGGGACCGTAATCCCTCTGCGATCGGGCAGTCGTTACCGGGCGCGGTGCAAAGCGAAACCCGGGTCAAAAATCCGGCCGTCAGGCTCGGTTATCTCCAGAACAGAAGCGCATCCCGCAACGGGCGCGGCAAAGAGCCGTTTGTGGAAGTGAGTTGGGATGTTGCGTTGCAACTGGTGGCGGAGGAGCTGGGGCGTGTCAAAACAGAGCACGGCAATCAGGCGATCTACGCCGGCTCTTACGGCTGGTCGAGTGCCGGACGTTTCCATCATGCCCAGAGCCAGCTTCATCGTTTCTTTAACCACTATGGCGGCTATATCGCCAGCACCAACACCTACAGCATTGCGGCCGGTGAACGCACGCTGCCGCACATCATCGGCAACCTCGATGAGTTACAACGTCACCATACCCATTGGCCGGTTCTGGCAGAGCATTGCGAACTGTTTGTGGCTATCGGGGGTTTGCCGCTGCGCAATGCGCAGGTCAATGGCGGCGGGGCTAATGACCATGCGCTTTCTCATTGGTTAACCACGCTACGGCAGAATGGCACCCGGTTTATCAACATCAGTCCGGTCAGAAACGATCTCGCTGGGGTGGCGGATGCGGAGTGGCTGGCGATACAGCCCGGCTCCGATACGGCGCTGTTACTGGCAATCGGGCAGGTGTTAATTACTGAATCTCTTTACGATGCGTCATTCACAAAACGTTACACGGTGGGCTTTGACCACTATGCCGCCTACCTGCTGGGTGAACGCGACGGGATAGCTAAAACGCCAGAATGGGCCGCTCCGCTGACCGGGCTGGCGGCCGCGGAGATCCGTGCGTTGGCACGGCAGATGGCGGCGCATAAAACCATGGTGAATATTGCCTGGTCAGTGCAGCGGGCGCGGCAGGGCGAGCAGGCTTTCTGGGCCACCGTTGCGACCACCGCTTTGCTGGGTCAGATCGGCACGCACGGCGGCGGGCTGGGCTTTGGTTACGCCTCAACCAATCTGGCCGGTGCCGCCCGGCGACAGTTTTCCGGGCCTCGTCTGCCCGCCGGTCATAATCCGGTGCAGCAGACGATTCCGGTGGCACGCATCGCCGACATGTTGCTCAATCCCGGAGGGCACTATGAGTTTGATGGACAACAGCGGATCTATCCCGACATCCGGCTGGTCTACTGGGCGGGCGGCAATGTCTTTCATCATCATCAGGATATCAACAAACTGATACGCGCCTGGCAGCGACCGGACACCGTAATTGTGCATGAGCAGTTCTGGACGGCGCAGGCAAAATTTGCCGACATCGTGCTGCCTGCGACCACGTCGCTGGAGCGTGAAGATATTGGCAGCGCCAGCAACGACGGTTTTATCATCGCCATGCCGCAGCATCTGCCGCCGTTTGCAGCTGCAAAATCGGATTACGCAATTTTTGCCGCTCTGTCGCAGCGGCTCGGTTTTGCTGACGCCTTTACGCAGGGGCGTGATGAGCGCCAGTGGCTTCAGTCACTCTATGAAGATTCCCGGCCACGCGCGGCAGCGCAGGGCATCGAACTGCCGCCCTTTGAGGCGTTCTGGTCACAGGGAGTGGTGGAGTATCCCGCGCCAGAGACGCCGCAGATCCTGCTAAAAGCGTTTCGCGATAACCCGGAGTCAGCCCCGCTAAGCACGCCGTCGGGGAAAATCGAGCTTTTTTCTCAGCAGGTGGCCGATTTCGGGTATGACGAAGCGCCCGGATTTGCCTGCTGGTATGCGCCGGAATACCAGGCGCAACAGCAGGAAAAGCAGCAGTGGCCGTTGCATCTGCTCTCCAGCCAGCCACGGACCCGGTTGCATAGTCAGTACGATCATGGACGGGTCAGCCGGGCCACCAAAATTGCCGGGCGTGAGCCACTCTGGATGCATCCTGAAGATGCTGCTGCGCGCGGTATTGAGGAGAACAGCATCGTAAAAGTCTTTAACGGACGCGGCGCGCTGCTGGCGGGTGTGCATCTGACGCAGGATATCCTGCCGGGTGTCGTACAGATGTCGACCGGCGCCTGGTATGACCCGCTCGATCAGCAGGAGGGCCAGCCGCTGGATAAACACGGCAATCCCAATGTGCTGACCCAGGATAGCGGCAGTTCACGACTCGGCCAGGGGTGCAGTGCGCAGACCTGTTTTGTCGAGATTGCGCTTTATCAACAGCCTCTGCCTGAGATTACGGCATGGTTACCGCCGGCATTCGTGGCGTGGAGCGCAGAGTAATCTGCGGGTTTAAAGCCCGCGGCGTGGTGGGATATTCCCATCCGTCGCATATACATAGCAGGATTAGTTGGTAGTTAACGCATAAATGAAATGGCAGTGTAAAGCGATTCCATGCCAACAGAGTGTCAATCATGAGCGCGTTAACCACAGCAGAATTGCCGGTAATTGATTTCGCATTATTGTCAGGTAATCAACAGCAGCAGCAACAGGTCCTGGAAAAATTAAGCCAGGCCGCGCGTGATGTCGGTTTCTTCTATTTAATCAATCACGGCATCGACCGTGAATTGTTAGATGAGGTTCAGCACGTCGCGCGGAAATTTTTTGCCCTGCCACAGGCGGATAAATCCGCAGTGGCGATGGCGAACTCGCCGCATTTTCGCGGCTATAACCTGGCGGGGGTTGAAATAACCCGCAGCCAGCCTGACTATCGCGAGCAGTTTGATATTGGTGCGGAACGGGAAGCGCTGCCCGTTACCGCCGATTCACCCACCTGGCAACGGATGCAGGGGCCGAATCAGTGGCCTGAAGCTTTACCTGAACTGCAAACGGTGGTCACCCGCTGGCAGCAGCAGATGACAGCGGTGGCGCTGGAGCTGCTGCGCGCCTTTGCCGGGGCACTGAATCTGCCGCGCAACGCCTTCGATAACCTCTATGGCGACTATCCCAACGAACATATCAAACTGATCCGTTATCCGGGCCGCACGGAGGGCGAATCACGCCAGGGTGTTGGCGCGCACAAAGATTCAGGCTTCCTGACGATGTTACTGCAGGACGATCAGCCGGGCTTACAGGTGGAAGTGACGCCGGACAACTGGATCGATGCCTCACCACTGCCGGGCGCGTTTGTGGTGAACATTGGCGAGCTGCTGGAGCTGGCAACCAACGGTTATCTTCGCGCAACGGTGCACCGTGTGGTGTCGCCACCGCAGAGCAGCGAGCGCTTATCCATCGCCTTTTTCCTTGGCGCGCAACTCGACGCCGTGGTGCCGATCTATCAACTGCCTCCTCAGCTGGCTGAACTGGCACAGGGACCGAGCAGCGATCCGCTTAATCCGCTGCTGCGCGAAGTGGGCTGGAACTACCTTAAAGGCCGGCTGCGTTCGCATCCGGAAGTTGCCCAGCGTTTCTACCCCGAACACAACACCCACTGATAACGATAAGAGATAAATGATGATGATTAAAAAGCGCTTTCTGGCCCTTGCCGGTCTTTCACTGCTGATTGCCCAGAGTTTACAGGCCGCGCCGCTGCGCGTAGCGGCCGATCCGCTGCCACATGCGGAAATCCTGGAGTATGTCAAAACCCTGGATCCGAAACTGGATCTCAAAATTGTTGAGCTGAGCGGGGGCGTGAATGCCAATGAGCTGCTGGCCGCCGGAGATGTGGATGCCAACTACTTCCAGCATCTGCCTTACCTGAAAGATCAGGAGAAGGCGCTGGGGAAAACCTTTGCCGTGGCCGCCAGTGTTCACATCGAGCCGCTGGGTATCTATTCGCGTAAGGTGAAAAGTTTAGCGGCGCTACCTGAAGGGGCCAGCATTGCGGTACCGAACAACACCACTAACCTGAGCCGCGCACTCTGGCTGCTGCAGGACAAAGGGGTGATCAAACTCAACGCGCAGGGTGAAACGGGTTCGACGCTGGTGACGCCAAAAGATATCAGTGAAAACCCGAAGAAAATTAAGATCGTTGAGATTGAGTCGCCGCAGCTGCCACGCTCGCTGGATGATGTGGATGCCGCAATTATCAACGGCAACTACGCGCTTGAAGCAGGTCTGACCCCGGCGAAAGATGCGCTGGGACTGGAGTCTGCAGCACATAACCCCTACGCCAACCTGCTGGTAACGACGCCAGAACTGGCGAAAGATCCCCGCGTGTTACAGCTGGCGAAAGATCTGCGCTCGCCGCAGGTAGCGGAGTTTATCCGTAAAAATTATCAGGGCTCAGTGATTCCGGTTGCGGACCAGCAGCATGATTAAACTCAGTCATCTCAGCAAACAGTATCCTGGCGCATCTGCGCCAGCGTTAGACGACATCTCACTCACCATCGAAGAAGGGACCATCTTTGGCATCCTCGGTCGGAGCGGAGCGGGAAAAAGTACACTATTGCGCTGCCTCAATCGGCTGGAGAGTCCCACCAGCGGCCTGATTGAAATTGACGGGCAGGATCTCGCCGCGATGAGCCTGGCGCAACTGCGTCAGCAGCGACAGCAGATGGGGATGATCTTCCAGCACTTCAATCTGCTGCATTCGCGCAACGTGCAGGACAACGTCGATCTGGCGCTGGAGATTGCCGGTGTGCCTGCGGCTGAACGCCGCGAGCGGGTCGCATCGCTGCTGAAACTGGTAGGGCTGGCCTCCTTTGCGGCGGCCTGGCCGTCGCAGCTCTCCGGTGGACAGAAACAGCGCGTCGGCATCGCCCGCGCGCTGGCCGCCCGACCCCGTTATCTGCTGTGCGATGAGGCGACCAGCGCGCTGGATCCCGAAACCACCACTTCGATTCTCGATCTGCTGGCCGATATTCAGCAGCAGCTCAATATCACCATTGTATTGATCACCCATGAAATGGCGGTGGTGAAGCGGATTTGTGACGGGGCGGCGCTACTTGAGAATGGCCAGCTGGTTGAGAGCGGCAGCCTGAGCCAGATCATGGGACGTGAAGAGGGACGCCTGCGCAAAATGCTGCTGAAGGATGGCGAAGCAGACCGGGCGTTTATCGAAAAATATCAGCGTGAGGCGTTAACCCGATGCGTAGCATGAGTAGTGAGCGGTTTCAGGAACTGCTGCTGAACGCCACTGGCGAAACACTGTATATGGTGTTGCTGGCGGCCCTTTTCACGGTCGCGATAGGGCTGCCGGTAGGCGTGCTGCTGTTTCTGACCCGGCCAAAAGGCATTCTGCCCAATCGCGCGATTTCACTGCTGCTGAATACGCTGGTAAATACCGGACGCGCCTTGCCGTTTGTGGTGCTGCTGATTGCGCTGATCCCCTTTACCCGTCTGCTGGTCGGCACCACGCTGGGCAGCACTGCCGCCATTGTGCCGATTACGCTGGGGGCATTTCCCTTCTTTGCCCGCATCGTGGAGAACGCGCTGGATGAGGTCGACCGCGGCCGCATAGAAGCGGTGGTATCAATGGGCGGTACCCTGTGGCATATCGTCAGCCGTGTGCTGCTGCCGGAAGCGCTTCCCGCGCTGGTGGCGGGCGTTACCCTGACGATTGTGATGTTGATTGGCTTCTCGGCGATGGCGGGCGTGGTTGGCGGTGGCGGGCTGGGCGATCTGGCGATTCGCTACGGTTATCAGCGTTTCGATAACCAAATCATGGCGGCCACCATTGTGGTGCTGCTGGCGCTTGTGATGCTTATTCAGAAACTCGGCGACCGGCTGGTACGCTCGCTGGCTTATCGTCGATAAGGAGCAACCATGTTTCGCGTGATGTCGCCGAAAGGCTATCTGCAACGGCCAGGGCTGCGGGCCGGGGTGGGAGAAATTATCCGGCCGCTTGCCTCGCATATTCACATCTTCACCTCGCCGCGGGCCTGGCAGGCGGTGAATCCTGACATGAGCATAAGTCTGGAACGGGCGGGGATCCGCTGGCAGCTCGATACGCTGACCGGTGAGTGTACCGATGCGGCGATTGCTGCGCTGCAACAGCAGGTGCAGACGCATGGCGCTACCCTGATTCTGGCTGTGGGTGGCGGGCGGGTGCTGGACTGTGCCAAAGCGGTCAACGACGCGTTGCCGGATATCCGGCTGGTTAACTTCGCCACGCTGGCCGCCACCTGTGCCGCCTGGTCTCCGCTGGCGATTATCTATGATGAGCGCGGCGGCCATCTGCGCAGCCAGCCACTGAATGCCATGCCTGAGCGGATTCTGGTGGACAGCGAGGTCATCGCCCGCAGCGAGGTACGCTATCTGCGGGCCGGAATCGTGGATGCGCTGGCCAAATGGTTTGAATTTGAGCCTTATCAGCGACAGACGCCGCACCAGCTGGCGCTGGATCTTAAAGTCGCAGCCGCCTGGCAGGCGGTAACGGTGCTGAAACGCTGGGGAGACACGGCGGTGGCCGATAACATCAGGCAGCAGGTCACCCCGGCTCTGGAGAAAGTGATTGAAGCCAACATTGTGCTGGCGGGGCTGGCTAACAGTATTCAGGATGCGATGGCGACTCCCGGTTTTGCCCATATCATCCACGATCGCCTGACTCACCAGCCGGAGCTGCATCACTGGCTGCATGGTGAAAAGGTCGGCTTTAGCTTGCTGGTACAATCCTGGATTGAACAGCAGGGTAAGCAGGTGGAGCCTGAACTGCTGGCGCTGCTGCGCCGTTTCCACTCGCCTCTGACGCTGCCTGCGGCGATTAACGCGGATAGGATGAGACAGATTGCGCAGCAGATCCATTTCCCCTCCGCCAGCCTGGCGCATCTTCCCTTTACGTTCGATCACCCTCTGCTGGAGCAGGCCTTGCTGGCGACTTCTGCGTTTAAACAGTAAGTGCGGTCAGCGAATCGATCAGTGGTCGCCGCTTGCTAACCTACCAATAGTAACTTACCTTTAGTAGATTAATGGCTAATCAGGTAAGGTGACGACGATGCATGCATTAATAGTGACTTCTCATCCCAATCAGGACGCTCACACCCACCGCGTGGCGGACCAGCTGGCGCAGGGCATTATCGCGACAGGCCACCATACAGCTGAAAAGGCCGATCTGGCGGCAGAAGGGTTTGATCCAGGTTTTTCGCTCAGCGATCACAGACATTTCAACGGTCTGGCACCGACGCCGCCCGATGTGCTGGCAGAACAGCAGCGGCTGGATCGTGCCGATGCGCTGGTGCTGGTCTATCCGGTCTACTGGTGGTCATTTCCGGCACAGCTTAAAGGCTGGATAGACCGCGTTTTCATCGCGGGCTGGGCCTTTGATGAGCAGGATGGCCATATCGTAAAACGCCTCGGCCATCTTCCCGTGCATCTGCTTGCGATTGGCGCGGCTGACAACCGAACCTTTCTGCGGCGCGGCTATTTCGCCAGCATGCGGAATCAGATTGATCACGGCATCTTTGACTATTGCGGTGCGCCGGTGGTGACCAGTGAACTGTTGCTTAGCGGCGATGAAGGTTATCCTGAGTCACACTATCAGCTGGCGCATCAACTGGGCCAGCGTCTGTTCGCCCATCAGGAAAAGCATGACCGTTGAAAAAACACCCCGTAAGCGTCTGTCACGCGAAGCGCGACGCAGGCAGTTGTCAGACGTCGCGTGGCAGATATTGCAAACCGAAGGCAGCGAGGCACTGACGCTGGCCAGAGTCGGCGACGCGGCGGGGGTCAGTAAACCGGTGGTTTATGACCACTTCACCACCCGTCATGGATTGCTGGCGGCATTGTATGACGATTTTGATCGCCGCCAGACCGAAAAGATGGAAGCGGCGATGAATGCCGCGCCGATGGTGATGCAACAAAAAGCGGAAGTGCTTGCGGCCTGTTATGTGGATTGTGTGATGACGGAAGGGCGTGAGATTCCGGAGTTGCTGTCAGCGCTCAGCACCTCACCGGAACTGGCTGCCGTCAAACGCCACTATCAGCTCGACTTTATCGCCCGCTGTCAGCGCTGGTTTGTCCCTCTGGCAGGCAGCAGCGGTATTCCGGAAGCAGGCATGTGGGGCTTGCTGGGGGGCGCGGATGCCATCGCAGGTGCGGTGGCACGCGGCGATGTCAGCAAACGGGAAGGAGAGCAGGCGATCACTGCCATGGTCGTGGCGCTGGTGGCAGGTAGCCGTGCGTCGGAATCGGATTAGCATAAAAAAGGCGGCCCGCAGGCCGCCGAATCCTTCAACCACAACAGGCGTTGTGTAAGTAGTGGCAACGTACAATGATGATCGTTTTAGCCTTTCACCCCGCCCGCGGTTAAACCGCTCACCAGCCAGCGCTGCGCCAGCAGGAAAACCAGGGTGATCGGAATCGCGGAGAGCACCGCCGCAGCGGCGAAATCGCCCCACAGATAGTTCTGCGGATTGAGGTACTGCTGCATCCCGACCGCCAGGGTGTAGCTGTTTACATCGCGCAGCAGCAGCGAGGCGACCGGCACTTCAGTCACCGCGGCGATAAACGCCAGAATAAACACCACCGCCAGAATCGGCACCGACAGCGGCAGCAGCACCAGCCGGAACGCCTGCCACGGCGTTGCGCCATCCAGCGCGGCCGCCTCTTCCAGTGACCCGTCGATGGTTTCGAAATAGCCTTTGATGGTCCAGACATGCAGCGCGATACCGCCCAGATAGGCGAAGATCACCCCACCGTGGGTATTCAGCCCGATAAAGGGCAGATACTGACCGAGACGATCAAACAGGGCATAGAGCGCCACCAGTGACAGCACCGCCGGGAACATCTGGAAAATCAGCATTCCTTTCAGCAGGCTGGCACGGCCGGTAAAGCGCATACGGGCAAAGGCATAGGCGCAGGTGGTAGAGAGCGCCACGATGCCCAGCGCACTGATTGCCGCAATCTTGATCGAGTTCCATAACCAGAGCAGCACCGGGAAGGGCGGCGGTGTCACCCGGCCATCCGCATGTTCCACGCTGAAACCCAGCGCCAGACGCCAGTGCTCCCACGAGATCTGCTCCGGGATCAGGCTGCCGGTGGCGAAGTTCCCGGCACGCAGCGAAATCGCAATCACCATCAGCAGGGGAAAGAGAATCGCCGCGATAAATAACAGCAGCAGCAGATGCGTGGTGAACAGACGCAGCCGTTGCGATTTCGGTTGTACCATAGCCATAACAACTCCTCTGAGCCTGGTCCCTCAGGCTATTTTATTTGTCAGTCTGAACCCGGGCAGTGCTCACAATCCTCACCTCCCAGGTTGCGGTTGTTCCACGCTCTTCGCGTCCGGACTGCCTGCAACCATGACGCCTGTCGGGCCAGGCGCTTAGTCGAATTTCATCCGCGAGGCTTTCAGGTTAATCACCGCCAGCGCACCCACCAGCAGGAAGATCAGCGTGGCGATAGCGGCGGCCAGCCCAAAGTCCTGCCCGCCGCCGCCTTCAAAGGCGATACGCCAGGTGTAGTTCACCAGCAAATCGGTGTAACCGGCTGGCGTGGTGGTGCCGAGGCGATCCGGCCCGCCGTTGGTGAGTAACTGCACCAGCACAAAGTTATTAAAGTTAAAGGCAAAGCTGGCGATCATCAGCGGCATCAGTGGTTTCAGCAGCAGCGGCAAGGTAATCAGGAAGAAGTTCTGCAGCGGTCCCGCACCGTCCATCGCCGAGGCTTCATAGAGATCGTCCGGAATCGCCTTCAGCAGGCCCATGCAGAGGATCATCATGTAGGGGTAGCCGAGCCAGGTATTGACGATAATCAGCATGGTGCGCGCCAGCGTCGGGTCGCTGAACCAGGCCGGCTTCACGCCAAACAGCGCGCTGAGCATCACATTGATTTCACCAAAGCTCTGGTTGAACAGTCCTTTGAAAATCAGTATCGAGATAAACGCTGGCACGGCATAAGGCAGAATCAGCATCACCCGATAGACCGCTTTGCCGCGCAACGCCTCCCACTGCACCAGACACGCCAGCACCATCCCCACCGCGACGGTCAGCACCACGGTGATCAGCGAGAAGAGTAGCGTCCAGCCAAATATCGCCAGGAACGGCTTCTGAATCCCTTCGTCAGTAAACACCCGCACGAAGTTTTTCCAGCCGGTATTCACGGTAAAGCCGGGACTCAGGGTTTCGTTCGCCCAACTGCCGTCGGCGTTAATCGCCTGGTAGAAACCAGTCTGCGGATTTGCACGATAGCGCGCGTTACTCTGCTGGTTGATCAGCTCATCCTGCGTGCCAACCCGATAGAGTGGCTGGGTGCCGGAGAACTGGCGCAGCGAACTCATCCGTAACTGACGACCATCCGGCAGTTCAGCCCGGATCTGGCTCAGTGCCTGACGATGGGTCGTGATCGCTCTGAAGTTCGCCCGTTCACCTGACGGTGGTGCGGCAGGGGCCATTTTCAGCGTCTGTTCAGCGCCAAACTGAAACGGCGGCGAAACATAGTCTTTGCCATCATTCAGCACCAGCTGCCAGCGATCGCCGGCCTGGAACAGAGAAAAACTGACTGCTTCACCCGACTGGAAGGTGCGGCCCAGCAAAACCTGTTGCGCCCGTTCAAAGGTGAGCTGGTTGCTGCTGCTGTAGTTGGTAAAGGCAATGGCAATTGTGCAGGCAAGGGGAAACAGTACAAACAGCGCCATTCCCGCCACGCCGGGATAGACATAACGCCACGCATAGGCGCGACGGTTAGCAAAAATCCACAGTCCGGTCGCACTGAGGATCAGCGTCAGCAGCGCAAACAGATATTCGCCCTGCGCGTACATCAGCACCAGCAGATAGCCGACCAGCAGACAGCAGATCCCGATGAGAACGCTTTTCAACAGCACACTGCGCGTTTTCGGTTTTCCTGACATGATGCGGTTTTCCTTAACGGTCACTCAAGCCGGGTTGCCCCGGCTGCAAGGGGAGAATTACTTCTTCAGACGGGCCTGAGCATCTTTCAGTGCGGCGTCGACGCTCTGACGACCGCCCAGCGCGTTCAGGGTAGCGGTGCGCATCGCATACCAGAATGCCGCCATCTGCGGGATATTCGGCATGATGTCACCCTGACGGGCGTTGTTCATGGTGGCGGCGATACGCGAATCTTTTTCCAGCGTCTGCTGGAAAGATTTCAGCGCCACAGCACCCAGCGGCTTATCTTTGTTGACCGCATCCAGACCGGTGTCAGTCAGCAGATAATTCTCCAGGAACTCTTTCGCCAGCTCTTTGTTAGGACTGGCGGCGTTGATCCCGGCACTCAGCACGCCGACAAAGGCTTTCGACGGTTTACCGTTCAGGGTTGGTAATTCGGTGACGCCATAGTCGATGCCGCTTTTGTCGAGGTTGCCCCACGCCCACGGACCATTAATGGTCATGGCGGTTTCGCCCTTGTTAAAGGCGGCCTCAGCAATCGAATAATCGGTGTCCGCATTCAGGGTTTTGGCTTTAACCTGATCGACCAGGAACTGCATGCCCGCTTTAGCTCCGGCGTTATCGACGCCGACATCCTTCACGTCATAATGTCCGTCGGTGAGCTTAAAGGCGTAAGCCCCGCCTGCGGCCAGCAGCGGCCAGGTGAAGTAGGGTTCCTGCAGGTTAAACATGATGGCGCTTTTGCCTTTGGCGCGCAGTTGCTTGTCGAGACCGGCAATCTCTTCCCAGGTTTTTGGCGGGGTCGGCAGCAGCTTCTTGTTGTAAATCAGTGACAGCGACTCAACCGAAATCGGGTAGCCAATCAGCTTGCCGTCAAAGCGCACCGCGTCCCAGGTGAACGGGAAAATCTTCTCGCGGAAGCTGGCATCCGGCGTGATCTCAGCCAGCAGGCCGGACTGCGCATAGCCGCCGAAACGGTCATGTGCCCAGAAGATAATATCCGGGCCATCGCCGGTCGCTGCGACCTGCGGATACTTCTCTTCCATTTTGTCAGGATGTTCGACCGTGACTTTGATGCCGGTCTCCTGCTCAAATTTCTTACCCACTTCGGCAAGGCCGTTGTAGCCCTTGTCACCGTTGATCCAGATGACCAGTTTACCTTCCTCAATTTTTGCCATCGCGCTGGCCGAAAAGAGCACGGCAGAGAGGGCAGAAAGGGCCACAATTCTTGCTCCGGTTTTCATCGTCATAAATCCATCCTGTTAGCGGAAGTGGTGAATGCTTTACCGGCATCATTGTGCTTATCCGCCACGGCTTCTCATCCTCCTCTGCTCTACGCCCCTCGGCCTGCCGCTGTGATCGCGCTGGCAAAAAGCCCCTCAAGCGGGCGCTTACGCGGCAAAAATTCCTGCGGGTCTGCGTTAGCGATCACAAAAAAGCGCGGCAGCGTGCGGGCCGCGGCGTCAGCCCGCGTTTCTCCTCCTCCCGCCTCCTCCCCCAGCGGAATGCAGTGGGGTGGAGGATGTTACCGCCAGTTTCCTCTCGCATAGTGAGCCCCGGAACTCGTCTGCCGCTGGGCAGACACGACTATGCAGCTAAGAGGGAAGGGATCATGGCGAGCGTTGTGTTACGCAATGTCACGAAAGCCTGGGGCGATACGGTGGTGTCGAAAGATATCGATCTTACTATTCGTGAAGGGGAATTTGTTGTTTTCGTCGGCCCATCAGGCTGTGGCAAATCGACGCTGCTGCGCATGATTGCCGGACTGGAGACCATCACCAGCGGCGAGCTGTTAATCGGCGACCGGCGCATGAATGAAGTGCCACCCGCCGAACGCGGCATCGGCATGGTGTTTCAGTCCTATGCGCTCTATCCCCATCTGTCGGTGGCGGAGAACATGTCTTTTGGCCTCAAACTGGCCGGGGTGAAAAAAGCGGAGATCCAGCAGCGGGTTAATCAGGTGGCGGAGATTCTGCAACTGGCGCATCTGCTCGATCGCCGTCCTAAAGCCCTCTCTGGCGGGCAGCGTCAGCGCGTGGCGATTGGCCGCACGCTGGTGGCGGAACCGCGCGTCTTCCTGCTGGATGAACCGCTGTCGAACCTTGACGCCGCGCTGCGCGTTCAGATGCGGATTGAGATCTCCCGTCTGCATAAGCGCCTGAAGCGCACCATGATTTACGTGACCCACGATCAGATCGAAGCGATGACGCTGGCCGACAAAATCGTGGTGCTGGATGCCGGACGCATTGCGCAGGTCGGTAAGCCGCTTGAGCTGTACCACTATCCCGCCAACCGCTTTGTCGCCGGATTTATCGGCTCACCAAAAATGAATTTCCTGCCGGTCAAAGTGACCGCCACCGCCATCGATCAGGTTCAGGTGCGGCTGCCGAATCAGCAGCTGGTCTGGCTGCCGGTTGACAGCGCCGGTGTGCAGGTCGGCAGCAACATGTCACTGGGTATTCGCCCGGAACATCTGCTCTCCAGCGATATCGCCGACGTCACCCTGGAAGGGGAAGTGCAGGTGGTGGAACAGCTGGGGCATGAAACACAGATCCACATCGAGATTCCCGCTATCCGTCAGAACCTGGTCTACCGCCAGGAGGACGTCGTGCTGGTAAAAGAGGGCGCCATCCTCGGTATTGGCCTGCCGCCCGAGCGTTGTCACCTGTTCCGCGAGGACGGGAGCGCGTGCCGCAGGCTGTATCAGGAGCCGGGTGTATAGCCCTGCCAAAAACAATAAAAGCAATGACCTCAGGAGATAGAAAATGTTAACTCTGCGCAAACTTCCCATCGCCGTTGCCGTCGCGGTGGGAACCCTCTCCGCCCCGACGATGGCGGTTGATTTTACCGGTTACGCCCGTTCCGGCATTGGCTGGACCGGCAGCGGTGGTGAACAGCAATGTTTCCAGGCCACCGGTGCCCAAAGTAAATACCGTCTGGGCAACGAATGTGAAACCTACGCCGAACTGAAATTAGGCCAGGAAGTGTGGAAAGAGGGCGACAAAAGCTTCTATTTCGACACCAACGTGGCTTACTCCGTGGCACAGCAGAATGACTGGGAAGCCACATCGCCCGCCTTCCGTGAAGCCAACGTAAAAGGTAAAAACCTGATCGACGCGCTGCCAGGCTCTACCATCTGGGCCGGTAAGCGTTTCTATCAGCGTCATGACGTCCATATGATCGACTTCTACTACTGGGATATTTCCGGTCCGGGTGCCGGTCTGGAAGATGTCGATCTCGGCTTCGGTAAACTCTCTTTCGCCGCAACCCGTTCATCTGAAGCGGGCGGCTCTTACACCTTCTCCAGCGATCGTATCCGTGACTTCGCCACCAGTACTGCCAACGACGTGTTTGATGTGCGTCTGGCCGGTCTGGAAACCAACACCAACGGCGTGCTGGAGCTGGGTGTCGACTACGGTCGCGCTAATGCCCGTGACGACTACCGTCTGGAAGAGGGGGCTTCTAAAGATGGCTGGATGTTCACTGCTGAACATACCCAGAGCATGCTGAAGGGCTATAACAAATTCGTACTGCAGTATGCCACCGATGCGCTGACCTCTCAGGGCAAAGGCGTGCCGCAGGGCACCAGCCTCAACAACAATGGTGACATGTACCGCATCCTCGACCACGGTGCGATCTCACTGGCCGAACGCTGGGATCTGATGTACGTCGCCATGTACCAGAATATCGATCTGGACAATAACCGCGGCACCGAGTGGTACACCGTGGGTGTGCGCCCGATGTACAAATGGACGCCGATTATGAGCACGTTGCTGGAACTGGGCTACGACAACGTCAAATCGCAGCAGGCTAACGAACGCAACGGCCAGTACAAAGTGACGCTGGCGCAGCAGTGGCAGGCGGGCGACAGCATCTGGTCACGTCCGGCTCTGCGTCTGTTCGCGACCTACGCCAAATGGGATGAAAAATGGGGCTACAACAAAGATAACTCAGGCGATCTCACTACCTTCGCCTCTGCGGACACCAGCGGCAACGGCATCCTGACCAACAGCCGTGGTAAAGACGATGAAGTGACCTTCGGCGCGCAGATGGAAATCTGGTGGTAAGCCAGCACCTTTTCTGACAGGCGCGCCTGCGCCTGATGGATCTCTTTGGTCGCGGTGTGCCATTGCCTGGTTCACGCCGCGACCTGCAATAATGTAGACATAATGAAAATGAAAAAACTGGCTGCACTCTGCCTGAGTGCGGCGTTACTGACAGGACACGCGCTTCCCGCCCTGGCGGATGTCAATCTGGTGCCGCAGGATCTCTCGTCCGCACCGGTCGTGGCACCCGAAACGCTGCAACGCCTGAGCTGGCAACCGCTGGCTGCTTCTCAGACACAGACCACAAAACTCGCTAACAGCGGACAGACGCTGAATGCGCCACACATTGCCGGTCCGGTCGCGGCCTATAGTCTGCCCGCCAATATCGGCGAACTGACGCTGACGCTGAGCAGTGAAGTGGCGAACGGTCAGGTTTTCGCACCGAACGTGCTGGTGCTGGATGAAAACCTGCGTCCCGCGGCCTGGTTCCCCTGCCGCTACTTTACCTATCAGAAGCCGGGCGTGATGGCGGCAGATCGACTGGAAGGGGTGATGAAATTAACCCCGGCGCTGGGTCAGCAAAAAATCTACCTGCTGGTGTTTACCACCGACAGCGATCTGACACAAACCACCACGCTGCTTGACCCGGCCAAGGCCTACGCCCAGGGCACCGGTCATGCGGTACCGGATATCCCCGATCCCGTCGCCCGCCACAGCCGGGAAGGGACAATCAAGCTGAAGATGCAGACCAGTTCCGGTTCATCCATTCTGGTCGGGCCGCTGTTTGGTTCATCCGGCCCGAGCGCGGTGACCGTCGGCAATACCGCACCTGCGGCAGCGTACAGCGCAGCACCGGCGCCTGCACCCGCCGCAGCGCCCGCGCCAAAAGCCCGTGCGGAACCGATCATGAGCGATACCGAGAGTTACTTTAACCAGAAGATCAGACAGGCAGTGAACAGCGGTAATATCGATAAGGCGCTGAAACTGCTGGATGAAGCCGAGCGGCTGGGTTCCACCTCTGCACGGCAGACCTTTATCAGTAGTGTTAAAGGCAAGGGGTGAAGCTGCCCCGACAATACTGATGTTGTTCCATCTGGTGCGCTGCGGCGCACCTTTTTTTGTTGCAGAGATCCTGATTGCATGATTTTTTTGCGTGGTTTTACGCATTACGTAAGTCATGCTGTGGGCAATAGCGTTTGATGAATTTAGGCTAACTAAGCTGTTTCAGAGATGACTTTTCTGGAGGCTATATGCGAAGTTACGCGACAACCCAGGCCCGAAAATATCTTGCTGAAATCATGGATATCGTGATGGCGGGTGAGCCTGTGATTATCACCCGCCGGGGCGGCTCTGCTGCTGTGCTTATCAGTCGCGAAGAGTTTGATATCTGGCAGGAAATAAAACAGGGCGCCAATTTTTCAGGCGATACGGAAAAGCATAATCAGAAACTTTTAATGAAGACTTAGTAACAAAACATTCGCTCTTATCGCGATCAATGCATTTGCATTGCCAATGCACTTGCATTACTGTTGCGCTATCTTGTTTTTTCTAGTGAGAATCCGCAATGGGAACTCTGACTCATGCAAACATCTCTCTGCGTGCTTCATCAAAACTGACAGCCCGCAGCCAGACCACTATCCCTGCCGCAGTTCGTGATGCGATGAATCTGCAACCTGGTGAGAATATCGAATACGCTGTTCTGCCGGGCGGCAAAGTCCTTATTACCCGTCAGGAAACGGTGACTGATGATGATCCAGTGATGGCGAGCTTTCTGAGTTTTCTTGCTGCTGACATACGCAACACACCTGCAAATATTAAAACGCTGGATCGAGGATTATTAACTCGCATTACATCGTTGACCGAAGGTATGGACGTTGATTTGGATGCTCCACTCATGGACGATGAGTAATTAAGTATGGAAGACAGCACGGTTATAAATGGATGGCACGTTTATGTTCATCCCTGTTTTGAATCGCAGCTGATTGCGCTGACCAATGAAGTGGAGTTACTCAGGGCTAAATATCCTGAAAGTTACCAGCGAAAAGCGACGACTAAGCTTTTAGCCGCTGTGCTTAAAGTTATCAATAGTGAGATTTGCGCCGATCCACATCAGGCAAAGTTTCGCCAGGGCGATACGCTGGGAGAACAAAATAAGCATTGGTTCCGTGCAAAGTTTTTGATGCAGTATCGTTTGTTCTTTAGATTCAGCGAGCAACATAAAACCATCATCCTTGCATGGATGAATGACGCTGAGACCAAACGTGCTTATGGCAGTAAGCGTGACGCCTATAAAGTATTTTCAGGAATGTTGCATAACGGCTATCCACCTGACGACTGGGCATTGCTGTTAAAGCAATCTCAGGATTGGGCGAATACAAATTCTTAAGTTCATTAAATCCTGAACAGAATCCGGTGTGCTTTTTTCAGACGCTCGTGCTCAGGGTGATCTTATCACTGTTGAGAGGCGCTGATTACAGTAGCAGCGTGCGAGCCGTTGCCGGCCCGCACGCTGTAATAACTGAAAATTATGTAAAACAGGCTGCGTCAGAGACGAGTCTGAGTCGCGCGTTGACCTTCAATTGCGCAGTAGTCGCTTCCGGCGTGCCGTCAGATCACGCAGCAGCGTGTCAGTGGCAGGATCGCTGAACAGCGTTTCCAGCGTGGCGCTGAGCTTGCGTCGCCAGTTCGGATATTCATCGCTGGTGCCCGGAATATTGACCGGCACCGCCATATCCAGCCAGTCCTCCGGTTGCAGTCCCAGCAGGGCGCTGTGACTGTCAGCCAGATAGCGCTGCATCGCCCGGTTTAATGCCTTGCTCATGCCGGTGCGAGGTGCATCGCGTCCGGCACGTTTCGGCAGGGCACCAACCCGATGCAGACTCTGCAGCAGCGCCTGCTTCGCCCGCAGCCGATCCTGATATAGCCCGGCCAGCACCACCTTGTCGGGATAGAGGCCGAGTTGTGCGCCGGTGGTCAAATCATCGCTCTGCCACCAGCCACGCAGCGTCGGAAGATCGTGAGTGGTCGCGACCGCCATTGCCTGCCGTGGCCATTCGGCGGGCGGACGAAAACTGTGGGCTGACTCCTGCTCAAAATAGAGCACCTTATAGGAGTAGACCCCGCCATCACGCAGCTTATCGACAATCGCTTCCGGCACCGTACCGAGATCTTCGCCAATTACCATGCAGCGATGACGCTGACTTTCCAGCGCCAGAATCGCCAGCAGATCGTCGATGGGATAGTGCACGTAGGCACCGTGCATCGCGCTATCACCGGCCGGAATCCACCACAGCCGCATTAGCGCCATCACATGGTCAATGCGCAGTGCGCCGCAGTGCCGCATGTTGGCGCGCAGCAGGGCGATCCACGGCTCCCAGGCGCGCTGACGCATCACCTGCGGATCCATGGGCGGCAATCCCCAGTCCTGGCCGCGCGGGCCGAGAATATCGGGCGGCGCACCGATGCTGGCATCCATGCAGTAGAGATCGCGCTCGCTCCAGGTCTCTGCACCACCCTGCGCAACACCCACCGCCAGATCGCGGTAAAGTCCAATCGGCATCTGCTGCTGCTGGCAGATGTCCCAGCAGTCGGCAAACTGCTTCGCGGCCAGCCACTGCAGCCAGAGCCAGAAGCGCACCTGATCGGCGTGCTGTTGCAGGAAGGCCTGCACGGCCGGACTGCCGGGATCCTGCAACGCCTCCGGCCACACCGGCCAGCCCCAGCGATCACTATCCTGTGCTATCTGATCGGCGTGCAGCGCATCAAACAGCGCCTGATGCTGAAGACTCTCGCCTCCTTCACGTATAAATCCATTAAACGCCTGCACCTCGGGATCGCTGGCGTCACGCTGAGTAAACTGCGGCCACGCCAGTCTCAGCGCGGCAATTTTCAGCCGGGTCACCGCCGCATAATCCACCCAATCTGCTGCGCGAGCCTGTTCCAGCGCCTGTTCTGTTTCCGGACGTTGCCACCAGGCCTGAGCGGCAGCGCTCTGCCGGAAGTCAGCGACTGCGCCCACATCGATGTAGAGCACATTAAGCCAGCGCCGGGACGAGGGGCTGTAAGGGCTGGCACTCTCCGGGCTGGAGGGAAACAGCGCATGGATAGGGTTAAGACCGATAAACGCGCCGCCGCGTGCGGCTACCTCCGGCAGCATCCGGCGCAGATCGCCAAAGTCGCCGATTCCCCAGTTCTCCGCCGAGCGCAGGGTATAGAGCTGCACGCAGGCGCCCCATATTGACTCACCTGCCAGCAGGGCCGGGGGTTCATAACAGCGGGCCGGGGCAATTATTATCCGGCACGACCACTGCTGCGCACCCTGTTGCAGCGTCAGCTGATGATAGCCTTCAGGCAGCGGCGGCAGATGCAGCGGCTGAGAGGGCTGGCAGCGACCTGAGCTGATTTCACCCGCTTCACTGGTGAGATGCCAGTGGGCATCGTCAGCGAGCTGTGGCGACAGGCTCAGAAGATCGCCGCTGCGAAAAATCACCACCGGTGGCAGCGGCGTGCTCAGCGGATGGGAAGGCTGCATCACCGCCAGCAAACGCTGGCGGGTTAGGGTCGGGATCGCCTGTGGCTTACCGTGAGCATTGATATACTCAGCGGCGATACCCGCCCGGGAGAAATCGTCCATAACCGGATCTGTTTTCATGGCGTTCCTTAGCGTTTCGCTTGCCAGATGCGCTGCTGGTAATCGCGGATGGCGCGATCGGAGCTGAACATGCCACAGCGTGCGGTATTGAGGATGGTGGCACGTGTCCAGGCCTCCTGATCGCTCCACAGCGCTTCTACCTGCGCCTGTGCGTCAAGGTAGGGCTGGAAGTCAGCCAGTACCAGATAAGGATCACCGCCTTCCGGGCCGAGACTCTGCAACATCGCATCAAAGGCGTGACAGTCGCCCTGGCTGAAGGTGCCATCTTCCAGCGCCTGTAAGACCTGATTGAGCTGCGGATCTTTCTTGCGCCACTGCGCCGGGGCATAACCGTCTGCTTTTAACGCCACCACCTGTTCCACGGTATGCCCGAAGATAAAGATGTTCTCGCTGCCAACCTGCTCAGCGATCTCGACGTTCGCTCCATCCAGTGTGCCGATGGTCAGAGCGCCATTCAGCGCCAGTTTCATATTTCCGGTGCCGGACGCTTCTTTACCGGCGGTGGAGATCTGCTCAGAAAGGTCGGCGGCGGGAATCAGCCGCTCGGCGACGGAGACGTTGTAATCGGGAATAAACACGACTTTCAGCCGGTCACCGATGCGGGGATCCTGATTGATCACCTCGGCCACTTTGTTGATGGCATAGATGATGTTTTTCGCCAGTGCATAGCCGGGCGCGGCTTTGGCACCAAACAGCACCACGCGCGGCATCCGGTTAGCCTGCGGATCGGTGACCAGCGTCTGCCACAGCGCAATGATGTGCAGCAGGCTCAGATGCTGGCGTTTGTACTCATGCAGTCGTTTGATCTGTACGTCAAACAGCGCGGTAGGGTCAATCTCAATGCCGGTCCGCTGTTTCACCCAGTGCGCCAGCGCGACTTTGTTCTGCTGCTTGATGGCGCGATATTCCGCGCAGAAGGCGGCGTCATCCGCAAAGGCTTCCAGCCCCTGCAAGGCATCGAGATCGTTCAGCCAGGGTTTTTGCAATGTCCGGGTGATCAGCGCACTCAGCGCCGGGTTGCACTGATTGATCCAGCGGCGCGGCGTAATGCCGTTGGTCACGTTGTGGAATTTCTCCGGCCACATCTGGTGATATTCCGGGAAGAGATCCTGCACCACCAGTTTCGAGTGCAGCGCCGCCACACCGTTGACCGCGAACCCGCTGGTGACGCAGAGGTTCGCCATCCGCAGCTGGTTATTATGCACCAGCGCCAGTCTGGCCCACTTCGCTTCATCGTCCGGCCAGCGCGCGGTGACAGCCGTTTTTAGCTGCGCGTTCAGGGTATTGATGATCATCATATGGCGCGGCAGCAGGCTGCGCACCAGACGCACATCCCAGCACTCCAGCGCTTCCGGCATCAGGGTGTGATTGGTGTAGGCAAAAGTGTGCTGTGTGATCTGCCAGGCGCGATCCCAGCTCAGCTGATGCTCATCCAGCAGCAGACGCATCAGCTCCGGGATGGCCAGCGTCGGATGGGTGTCATTAAGCTGGATCACTTCATGATCGGCCAGGGTTTCGATGCTGCGGCCGGCCCGATGATGGCGACGCAGAATGTCTGCCAGCGCACAGGCGCACTGAAAATATTGCTGCATCAGACGCAGTTTTTTACCGTTCTGATGATTGTCATTGGGGTAGAGCACTTTAGTCAGTTTTTCAGCATCAATACCCTGTTGTTCCGCGCGCAGAAAGTCGCCGTCGTTAAAGCGACTGAGGTTAAACGGCTGGGCATGTTTCGCCTGCCATAGACGCAGTGGCTGGCTGATACCATTCTGATAACCCACCACCGGCAGATCCCAGGCTTCGCCGAGCAGTTCAAACGCCGGTTGCCACTGTGGCTGACCCGCAACCGTCACCACTTTACCGCCCAGCCCGACCCGCACGTTAAGCGCGGCGTTGTGGTTAAACCACGGATAGCGGTCGCGCTGCCAGTCATCCGGGCCTTCAATCTGCGCGCCCTGTTCGAAGCGCTGGCGGAACAGACCGTACTGATAGTTCAGACCGTAGCCCGTAGCGGGCTGACCCACATTCGCCATGGAATCCAGGAAACAGGCAGCAAGACGACCCAGGCCGCCATTACCCAGCGCCGGATCCGTTTCGGTTTCCAGCACGTCAGTGAGTGAGATATTCCAGGCGGCCAGGGCCTCGTTGACCGCGTCATACCAGCCCAGGTTCAGCAGGTTGTTGCCGGTCAGGCGACCGATCAAAAACTCCATCGACAGATAGTTAACATGGCGCAGTTCTGTCGGGGCCGGGGGAGCAGGCTGCGCGGCCAGCATATCGGCCAGCGCACCGCTGAGTGCCTGCCACCACTGTGTCGTGGTCATCTCCTGCGCATCGCGCAGGCCAAAACGCTGCCACTGACGGGTCAGGGCAGCATTGAACTGAATCGGGTTGAAATCGGGCTGTGTCATGGTTGATGTCCTGTAAAAACGGAAAATGGATCAATGTGGCGACAGTCTGCCCGCGCGGAAACCCTCGCTCATCCTCCTGCAAAGAATTAGCGGAGGAGGATGGGGAGGGTGGAGAGGATGAGGCTAATCCGAAATCGTTGAAGGAGTGTGATTGCGCACGCTTTTGTAAAGTTTAATTAATGGGTTTGCTTGCATTCATCTGACGAAATGCTGAACCTGTGTAAGGAATAATTACGAAGCGTAAAATAATGATGCGCTCGACAAATGGAGAAACGCGCGCCCATGTTAATACCCGCTAAACTCAGCCGCCCGGTGCGTCTTGAAGGCACTGTGATTCGGGAGAGATTGCTGCAAAAACTCACCGCTGCCGGTAACTATCGGCTGGTGCTGGTCACCAGTCCGGCGGGCTACGGTAAAACCACACTGGTGTCGCAGTGGGCGGCAGGGAAAAGCGATCTGGGGTGGGTTTCTTTAGATGAGGGTGATAATCAGCCGGAGCGCTTTGCCGACTACCTGATCGCTGCACTGCAACAGGCCACCCACGGTGGCTGTCCGCGCAGTGAGCTGCTGGCCCAGAAGCGGCAGTATGTCAATCTCAATGCCCTGTTTTCTCAACTCTTTATCGAGCTGGTGGAGTGGCAGCAGCCGCTGTGGCTGATCGTTGATGACTACCATCTGATCACCAATCCGGTGATCCACGACGCGATGCGCTTTTTCCTGCGCCATCAGCCTGAAAATCTGACGCTGATTCTGATGTCACGTAACCTGCCGCAACTCGGTATCGCCAACCTGCGGGTGCGTGAGCAACTGATTGAGCTGGGCAGCCAGCAGCTGGCTTTTACCCACCAGGAGGCGCGACAGTTTTTTGACTGCCGACTGGCGGCCCCGCTGGAAAGCGAAGAGAGCAGCCGACTCTGTGATGATGTAGCGGGCTGGGCTACGGCGCTGCAACTGATCGTGCTGTCGGCGCGACAGGGTGCCAGTTCGGCTCAGCATTCCGCCCGGCGTCTCTCTGGTATTAATGCCAGCCACCTCTCCGATTATCTGGTTGAGGAAGTTCTGGATAACGTCGATCTGCCTACCCGCCATTTCTTACTGAAAACCGCGCTGCTGCGTTCAATGAACGATGAACTGATCGCCTGTGTCACCCGCGAAGAGAACGGCCAGATGCGGCTGGAAGAGATTGAGCGTCAGGGTCTGTTTCTGCAGCGCATGGACGATTCAGGCTGCTGGTTCAGTTACCATCCGCTGTTTGGTAACTTCCTGCGTCAGCGCTGTCAGTGGGAACTGGCGGCGGAGCTGCCCGCGCTGCATCGGGCTGCGGCAGAGAGCTGGATGGCGCAGGGCTTTCCCGGCGAGGCGATTCATCATGCGCTCGCCTCTGGCGACGCCACCATGCTGCGGGACGTGCTGCTGAAGCACGCGTGGACGCTGTTTAATCAGAGCGAACTGCCGCTGCTGGAGAACTCCCTGAAAGCACTGCCGTGGGAGATGATGCTGGAAAATCCAATGCTGGTGCTGCTGCAGGCCTGGCTGATGCAGAGTCAGCATCGCTTCTCCGAAGTCGACAGTCTGCTGGCGCGTTTTGAACAGGCCAGCCGCTGCGAGATCGATGCAGCACTGCGCGGTGAATTTAATGCGTTGCGCGCCCAGGTGGCGATTAACGATGGCAATACCGATGAAGCGGAACGGCTGGCGAAAGTGGCGCTCGACACTCTGCCAGCGAGCCGTCACTACAGCCGCATTGTGGCAACCTCGGTACATGGTGAAGTGATGCACTGCAAAGGTGAGCTGGATGATTCACTCAAACTGATGCGGCAGACCGAACAGATGGCGCGGCGCGATGAAGTGTGGCACTACGCCCTCTGGAGCCTGATTCAGCAGAGCGAGATTCTGTTTGCTCAGGGTTTTTTGCAGGCAGCGTATGAGATCCAGAGCCGCGCCTTTGTGCTGGTCGACGAACAGCACCTGGCGCAGTTCCCGCTGCACGAGTTTCTGCTGCGCATTCGCGCTCAGTTGCTGTGGGCCTGGGGACGGCTTGAAGAGGCGGAGCAGGCAGCCCGGGAAGGCATCAAAGTGCTGAACGGTTTCCAGCCGCAGCAGCAGATTCAGTGTCTGGGATTGCTGGTGCAGTGCTCACTGGCACGCGGCAATCTGGATAACGCCCGCAGCTACCTGAACCGGCTGGAAAACCTGCTGAACAATGGCAACTGGCACAGCGACTGGATAGCCAATGCCGACAAAGTCCGGGTCATTTACTGGCAGTTGACCGGCGACAGCCAGAACGCCCGTGACTGGATGCGGCAGACGCCTAAACCCGCCTTCGCCAACAACCATTTTCTGCAGGGGCAATGGCGGAACATCGCCCGCGCGCAAATCCTGCTGGGTGATGTCAGCCAGGCGGAAGTGGTGCTGGAGGAGTTGAATGAGAATGCCCGTGCCCTGCGCCTGATGAGCGATTTAAACCGTAATCTGCTGCTGCTGAATCAGATCTACTGGCAGACCGACCGCAAAGCGGAGGCGCAGCGTGTCCTGATAGAGGCGCTGAAACTGGCGCGCAGCACCGGTTTTATCAGCCATTTTGTGATTGAAGGCGAGATGATGGCGCAGCAGTTGCGGCAATTGATCCAGCTGAATACCCTGAATGAGCTGGACAGCCACCGCGCCCGGCGAATCCTGCTGGAGATCAATAAATATCACCGTCACAAGTTCGCCCATTTCGATGAAGGCTTTGTCAGCCGGTTGCTTAACCATCCTGACGTGCCGGAGCTGATCCGAACCAGTCCGCTGACGCAGCGTGAATGGCAGGTGCTGGGATTGATCTATTCGGGCTACAGCAACGATCAAATCGCCGGTGAGCTGGCGGTGGCCTCCACCACCATCAAAACCCATATCCGCAATCTCTATCAGAAGCTGGGCGTCACCCATCGCAGCGAAGCGATGAATCAGGTGCAGTCGCTGCTGAAAATGATGGGCTATGTCTGACGACAGGCGTTTACAGGGGCGGGCTTCAGCCCGCTCTGCCGCATGTCAGCACACCATCGAAACAGGCGGTCTTTATCAATGGGAAGCGGGGCAGTTACTTTACTGCGCAACATGCAGCTCTGATTTGCCGGATTTCGGGCCCTGATTTCTTCCAGCCGGTGCATAAATATCGCATGCATCAGCGCGTTACGGGCTTCACCTTTATTCAGCCCCGCGAGGTCCCGCCTGCAGCAGTTAGGGTAGTGCTTCCTGAAATTACGGATTTCTGAGGTTCAGGAAAATTAATTCTGAGTGGTTAAAGAGTGTCCCCTTACCATACCTCTTAAAAGTCAGATGAATTATAGAAAATGATATATGCTTTTGCTTTTTTTTGAGTTCAGGATTGTCATTCCCTGCTTATGAAAAAAGTGCCTTAATAAAAATGCAATATGTATTATTTCATGAAAAGAGTAAATTGTTAGCAGGGTAATTATTAGCCTTTAATGTCATTAGCTATTAACTAGTTAGTTAAAAAATAGCATCCCCGAAAATTTTTTTTAAAATTAAACGAAAACATTATAAAACAACGAAAAACGTTTCATTACACTCCATAGTTTTTATTTTTTAGATAATTTACTTTTAATGAAATAGCTCATTAGCTATGGGGTGGGCCAGCGATTATCTCATGTATTTATTATCTTTAAGGATGGATTATGAGACATAAAAAATTAACGCTTGCTTTGGCTGTTTTTGTCCTCTCTGCGGCGCGACTTGCAGTCGCTGCACCGTTACATAACCAACCGTTTACGAATCACTCCCCACAGACCTTCTTACTTGTCGGCGATGCTAATGGAGGTGACGGCGGCAACGGGGGTTCTGGTTCTAATTCTCCTGGTGGCCCTGGCGGCGATGGAGGAAATAACAGCGCCAGCGGTAACGGGAATGGCAGCGGTAATGATAACGGCACTGGCAACGGCTCCGCTAACGGTAATGGTTCCGGAGACGGTGACGGCGGCGGTGATGGTGGTGACAGCGGTGGCGATGGTGGTGGTGGTGATGGCGGCGGTGCGTAATCAGGCTGCAGAATCTAACTAAAAATGGTCGCCTCATGAAGGCGGCCATTAATTAAAGGATGAAACTTCTATGTCAAAGCTACACAACACGCTGATTTTTTTTCCACTATCTGCAGGGCTGCTCCTTTCCCTGCCGGTATTCAGTCAGACACTCCCGCAGGACACTATTCAGCTGTCTGCCTGTGAGAGCCTGAACGGACAAGATGGGAACGGCAGTTCGCCTGATGGAGAAAGTGGTAAAGACGGCGTGCCCGGTACAGGCTGTCTGAACGGAGGTAACGGCGGTAACGGTTCTGCTACAGGTGGTAACGGCGGAAATGGGGGAAATGGGGCAGGCGCCGCGACTGAACCCTACCATAAACACCACAAACATCATAAAAATGGACAGGGTAGCGCCAATGGTGGCAACGGGGGTGATGGTGGTTCAACTGACAATGCGCCCGGAGGTGCTGGCGGTGATGGAGGTAACAATGACCAGTCAGAACATCTGTAAACGATACCGTACCCTACTAAGGTGCTCCACTCTGATACTGGTGATTTTTACACACTACGGTTATGCCTCTCCGGCCTCCCCGATTCCTTTTCCTGATTCCTTATCACTGATTTCTGATGGTGGAAACGGCGGGGACGGTGGTCCGGGCGAAAACGGAGGGGATGGCGGTAACGGCGGTAATGCTGGTACAGGCTCCAACTCAAATGGCGGAGATGGCGGAAATGGCGGCACTAACGGAGCCGATGGAGGGGATGGTGGCAACGGAGGAAGCGGGAACAACTCATCCGGTGGTGATGGTGGTGATGGTGGTGATGGTGGTGATGGTGGTGATGACGGTGATAGCGGCGGCGGCATATAAGTCATAGCGCAGAGGATGATATGAAAAACCTTCTCATGAAAGCTGTATATCTCATTATTCTCACCTCAGCATTACTGAGACCTTTCATGGTCGTACTCACGGTAACCTCTTCTCTGGCGGCCGGAATATTCAGCACTGCGGCATGGGCAGACGGCGACGGTGGCGACGGTGGTGACGGTGGCGGTGACGGAAACGGGGGAGACGGAGGGAATGCTGGTTCTGGCAGCAACGGAAATGGCGGCGACGGCGGTAATGGTGGTGAAAACGGAGGAAATGGAGGGAACGGCGGTAATGGTGACGGATCAGGTAATGGCGGAAACGGAGGCGATGCGGGTCCTGGCGGCGTCGGAGGGCAGGGTGGCAGTGGCGGGAATGAGGGAGGACATGATGGTTCTCCCGGGATGAGTGGAGCTAAATAGTTATCCCTATGCCGTTAACGTGGTCTGCCGGAGGTTAATTACCCCGGCGACTTCATGCATACAGACTAAGCAGACAGCAAGGCAATGCTGAGACACCGGGTTGCCAGGCCTGAACTGCAAAGCCGGTGAAGTCATATCAGTCGTTTTTACCGGCACCAGTAAATCCCGATCTTCCTTAAAAGACATCGCATAGTGTCAGCCTGAGTGATGGCAGTTTATCCGGCACCACCCAACGATCCATTTCCCGCCCGGCCTCTGCCGACTCCTGTGACATAACCCCGGCCTCTTCTGCAGGGGAACGGGTTGAATCGCGGCATGCTGGTCACAGATGTTATGTTGCATTAGAGCTGAAAGCCGTTCTTATCAGGCCAGGATATTAAGGATCGCAACATAAAAAGAAGATACATGTGGTGAGTGTCCGCTATGAGCAAGGAGCGGACGTTCCGTTCTTAATGACTGACTGTTACCATTGCATCCAACATAGCACCCGGCTCATCCAACCTTACCCACAACAAAAATTAATATCCATAAATCAGCTCTATACACGTATGACATCACCAACTCCTCAAGTCACAAAATATTTTGCCGATAACGATTTTTTAACGATCCAAAGTCCTGGAAGACAGATATGAATAAATTTTTTTATTGTATGATTGCTTTGTTTTTTTCCGGTTTATGTTCCGCAGCTGAAGATTTAGGCTTGGGGACATATTTATGTGATGTCCGGATAACCAGCTCTCATACAGAGACGCAGCTTTTGCCAAAAGCTGCTGTCGTTGAAGACAATGGAAGTAACTACAAAGTGAAAATGCTGGGTAATGAGGTAGCATCCCCAGCGCTTGAAAGTGTCATGGGTGGTATTAAACAGCAGGCTACTGTTAACGGAATAACCTTCGTAAGACGTCCTAATTACGATGATCGTTTTATCATCGAAAATGCGCATTCCGGCTTCTTTTATAAAATGAGAAACTGCAAAAAAAAATAATATTTTTTCAGCTGATGCTTTAAGCATTAGTATAGGATGGCTTTTAAATTAATTGTGTTTTAAAAGTCCCTGTTTACTATATTATCTTGATTGTGAACCTCATATCTTTGCAGCCATGTTATGATTAAAATGCTTCGACAAATTGCTGTCACCTATTCGGCCGATGAGCAATTTAAACTGCTATCATGTCCGTATGCCTTCCAGTTTAACGTTCAAGCTGTATTACCTTTGTATTAATTTCTGGCAACAGCAATGAGGCGGGCCAGACTAAGTTCAGATTTATGTCCGCTATGAGTGAGGAGCAGCCATGACCCCAGGGATGGTTTGAATAAGTGATATCCCTTTACCCGTTTTGAGCTGATGCTTTTTTTAGCAGGATGCTTTATGTTGGTCACACTCATCCTGCAGGGTATAACCATGATAAAAGTAGAAAAATCAGATCCATTCTCTTCAGAATCCCATCGTTTAATCGAAATGCTATCAGCAGAACTTGCCGCTATTACTGGTGATAACGGCAAAAGCAATTTCACCACCCAAGCAATGGGTGATGACAAAGCTTTATGGGCATTAGCAAAGAATTCTCAAGGCAAAGCTGTGGGATGCGGTGCTATACGACCATTTACCCAAAATATAGCCGAGCTTAAAAGAATGTTTTCAGACCGAAGTGAGTCAGGGATTGGTGGTGCTTTACTCACTTTCCTTGAAAAATCAGCAAAAGAGATGGGATATATCGAAGTTAGGCTGGAAACCCGCCACATCAACTATCGTGCTGTAAATTTCTACATGAAAAATGGTTATGTCCCTATTGAGAATTACGGCCCATATATAGGCAGGACAGAAGCTATCTGTTTCTCAAAGGCATTGCGCTGACTATATTAATTGGAACTGACGTCTGCTCCTGTCACAAAGTAAACTGTCATCGGGCTGATGACCGGTATATGCCAAAAGCGGATACTGTTTTTAATGTGATTTATTTATTTGATGCTGCCTTTGCTGGAGCACAAAGGAAGTAAAACTACGTAGCGATTATTGCTATCCCCGCTAAGGATAAAACCCATTAGCTAAGCAAACGAACCGCGCCTGGAGACTTACCCGTTACACGCTTAAAAGCCCGGCTGAAAGCAGCCTGAGAGGAGTATCCCAACCGTTGCGATGCGGTGTCGACGGTGATGTTTTCTGACGACAGCCAGCGGACAGCGAGATGCATCTTTACTTCTGTTGCATACCGTAGCGGTGGGACGCCGATGGTGGTCTGAAACCTTTCGGCGAATGCGGAGCGGGATATATGCGATTCGGCAGCGAGTTCTGCCACGCTCCAGTCCCGGCCCGGTTCGCGATGAATCGCCAGGATGGCCTGAGCCAGACGCGGATCGCGCAGTGCTGCAGCCAGGCCAGGGCTATTGCCGCAACCATCTTCCACCCATCCTCTGATAAACATCGCTCCAGCCACATCGGCAAGCCTGGCGAGAATACCTGCATAACCCACGCGTCCGGAGCATATCTCACGCTTCATCGCATCAAGGATATGCATGAGTCCCGGCCACTGAATCCCCTTTGCATCGGCATGCATAATTTCAGGCAGCACATCCGCCAGCCGCTGCATGCTTCCCAGATCAATTTTCATGCAACCAAAAAACAGCACAGCGCCTGGCGTTTCCTGAGTACTCGGGCAGGTATCAATGCCACTCACTTTTTCATCCAGTGGTGCCGTTTCAATATTGTCGATATCCAGCACGTCGGCGGCTGTTGCCGACAAAAGCTGATGCCGTTCGCCGTGGGGAAGAAATACAGCCTCTCCGGCTGAAAGCGTAAGAACTTCGCCGTTTGCACTATGGAGCACCATCTCCCCCACAGCGACGTAGTGCAGATAAGCATGACCGGGCCTGCTTGCGAAGTTCAGGCCAAACGTATCTCCCGTCTGGATACGCTGATATCGCACGCCGTATAGCCGCAGGCCGGAAAGCAACTCGCTGATGAGTTCTGATGACAGAGCGAAGGATGAAGTCATATGCCTTTCCGGGTTTTGGGTAAAAAAGTGAGGGTTTTAGAGCATAGATCATCCAGCTGCGCCTGAATAGACTTCTTCTCCTGAAACGACTTTCCAGGAGACTTAGAAATGACGGATGAAACTTCTATCAGGGTTCACAAAGAAAGAGTGCAAAGAGATGAGAAAATCCAGCCAGCCTGGCTTGCGGTTTTTTCTTTAACCATGGGTGTTTTTGGCCTGCTCACCGCAGAGTACCTGCCTGCCAGCTTATTAACGCCTATTGCCCGGGATTTGGGTGTGTCAGAGTCTCTTGCAGGACAGGCCGTAACAGTGACGGCGGTGATTGCGTTATTTGCCGGATTACTGATACCGCGATTAACGCGTGCGCTGGACCGGCGCATCGTGTTGTTGAGCTTTACTGCCCTTATGATCTTCTCAAATCTGCTCGTGGCGCTCTCTTCAGGTATTGTCATGCTGCTGGCAATGCGCATCCTGCTGGGTATCGCGTTGGGTGGATTCTGGAGTATGGCAGCGGCGGTTGCGATGAGGCTAGTGCCGGAGAGGCTGGTACCGCGGGCGCTGTCGATCATTTTTAGTGGAATCGCGGTAGGTACTGTTGTTGCCGTACCGCTGGGAAGTTATCTGGGCGAGATGTCTGGCTGGCGTAGCGCGTTTATTGCCGCTGCTGCGGTTGGCGCACTCTCTTTCATTTTTCAGTGGCTGACGCTGCCCGGAATGCCGCCGGTAGTCAGGACCAGGACGGCATCCGTATTTTCTCTGCTCCAGAGGCCGGGCGTGAGCGTGGGCATGCTGGGGTGCGTGCTTGCACACACCGGCCAGTATGCGCTGTTTACCTATATACGGCCTGCGCTGGAAGGACTCGCACACATAGATGCAAAAGGGCTGGCGTTAATACTTCTGGTGTTTGGCGTTGCTAACTTTATCGGGACACTGTCGGCAGGGTGGCTGATGGAACGCAGCCTGCGTTTTACGCTGATTATTATGCCTGCTCTGGTGGGAGCTGCGGCACTGGGTATGATCACTCTGCCGTTATCAATCGCCGGGCTTACGGCGCTGGTCATGCTGTGGGGGCTGGCATTTGGTGGCATACCGGTGGCATGGTCAGGTTGGGTCGCCCGGACTCTTCCCGATGAGGCCGAGAGCGCAGGGGGTATGGTGGTCGCCGCCGTTCAATCCTCCATTGCCGCGGGTGCAGCAATAGGTGGTCTGATATATGGCCTCAACGGGGTGACGGGGGTATTCATTACAGCTGCCTGTATCATGCTTACTGCCGCGCTGGTTATTGCATTCCGGGTCAGAGTCTCGTCATCAGCTGAAGGAACGCAAAACTGACCATTTCAGTGACATTTAATATGTTGGGACACCTCAATCGAACAGCGTAACATCCCCGGACCGCACAGCGTTCCGGGCCTGCTGGCTGAGTCTGTTGGCAAAGGGGCGGGTTAACTTCTGAAGCTGGTTAACAGGCGCTACGGCAAAAAGCGGCGCTTAGCAATAATCAGTAAGTGCCGTTTACTCGCTATTCTGAAATATCACCATTCTCAGTGGTGATTCAAACGTGCAGAGAAAACATTCCTTAACAGAGACGCTTGAAAAACAGTTTCCAGGTGATATCTTCAACACATAACTACCTCATCAGGAAGACAGTGTGATTACTCTCAGGAATATGAATGAAGAAGAATTCGTAAATTATCGTTCTCTTTTCATCCATGAATATTCGCAGGATCTGCAAAACAATCGCGGATATCTTTCCGAAAAAGCACGAATCAAAGCCATAGAATCTATTGATACAGTGTTAACAAAGGGAGTTGTGACCCCGGCTAATCAGCTGTGGTGTATCCAACAGCCTGATGAACCAGAGGACGTTATTGGCATCCTCTGGCTGTCGATCACCGGGTCATCAGCCTGGATAAGTGATTTCTACATTTATCCTGACTGGCGCGGCCGTGGATTCGGTGGTCTGGCCTTATGCGAAATGAAAAGATTGCTAAAAATAATGAACATCGATGAAGTCGGACTTAGGGTAGCTCCGAATAATGCCTCAGCCAAAGCACTGTATCAGAAGAATGGCTTTCATATTACCGGCATCAATATGTCTCAAAATTTAAAATAAATAATTTAATAAAGCGTTCTTACCAGTAGCCAAAGAGAATATCTTTTTTAAAGACCCCGCCGTGCAGCGCCTCATAATACACATTTGAGGAAATATTTTTTACGACACACTGCATTATTCTCCATAACCCGCTGAGCAAAGAACGGCCTCTTAATCACAACGGGTTTAACCGTTACCTCATGGGTGATTTTGACTAAGTTTGTCCCGTGAAAAGAATCAGCTTTACGAGATCAGTCTGACATCGGATAATACCCGCTATGAGCGAAAAGCGGATGCGATGAAATGAACGCTTACGACCTTATTCGATCAGGATTTTTCACACATCTCTGGCCAGCGTATTGCCTGCAGCACAGCCTTGCCTCTGCCGACCCAGCGTGATCCAGACCATCAGCGCGCAAATCAGCGTGACAGCAGCCAGAACTCTAAAAAGAAACGTATACGCAGTGTCATAACTGTCCTGAAGCAATAATCGTGAAATACCGGGTAACATCGCAGCGGCCTGCTCAGTACTGCCGCCCCCCAGCCATGCGGCAGCCTGGTGAATGACCTCTGGCGCAAACCCGTGAACGGTGTTTTTCAGATTCAAATCATTCATTTCTGTTAAAAATGCTGACGCCATCGCCAGAGCGATCCCTTCTCCGGCAACGCGAACGGTATTAAAGAGGCCTGCGGCCATGCCCGCTTTCTCCACAGATACAGCTGAAAGTGCCAGACCATCCATCAGTCCCCATGGAAGCGCAGCGCCGGTACCCGTCATAATCAGTGAAAGCACAAGAAAATTACTGCTGTTACCCGGTAGTGCGTATCCGAGGAAAAGCAGCCCGACTGATGCAATAATAAGTCCCGCAGCTGAAACGGTTCCCGGAGAAAACCACCTTGTCAGCAGTGCGGCAATGGACGGGAAAACCAGCATTGGAGACGTCAGCGCCATAAGATAAAAAGCGCTCCGGGACTCACTCATCCCGTCACCGCCCATAAAATGCAGCGGAATAATAATCAGCAGCACAACATAGCAATAGCATGTTGCTATCGGCAGTAGCAGAACGCCGGCAAAGCGCGGGCGCAGCAGCAGAGAGATATCCAGAACAGGATTTTCAACCCCCAGGCAACGCACTACAAACCCGCTGAAAAGCAGCATGGCGGAAATGAAAAGGGCGAATGTGGGAAACGATAAAAACCCAAAGGCAGGTATAAGCATCACCGCTGATGTAAATAATATCAGGGCTGCAGTAAACATGATTAATCCTGTGCCGTCTGGTTTCTGATGTCCGCTCTCCTCTGATGCTGGCAGAAACGCAGCACCAGTCAAAATTACAATGCCTGAAAGCAGAGCTAACATGGCATACAACCATCTCCAGCCCAAAGCATCCGTAATGAAACCCATCAACACAGGGCCGAACGCCAGGCCCACGCCAAACATAGTGCCAAGTACGCTGAAGGCCCGGGTCCTGTCCGGACCTTCATAGAGACGGGCCAGTGCGGCGCTGCCGCTGGCCAATATCAAGGCCGCAGCAAGACCCTGCAGTGACCTGAACAACCCAGCCATAAAGATATCCTGTGTCAGGCAGATCATAACGCTGCTCAGGCAAAACAGGGCTGAGCCTGCGGTAAAAATGCGCTTTCTGCCAGTAACATCCGCAGCAACACCGGCTGACAACAAAAAACTGCCGAAAGTCAGCATAAATCCATTCGTCAGCCATGACAGCGCGGCAGGCGAGCCGCCAAGAGCCTGTTGTATTGCCGGCGTGGAGATTACACCACCGGTAAAGCTTAACGGCAGCAATATAGCCGCCAGATAGACAGAAAAGGCTGCCATATTCCTGGCCATTGGACTGGGTGTTCTGGCTGAAGTTGCCATTGGGTGACCTTATGTTTCCGAAAAGCGGATGGGTTAACAAACTTCAGCAATGTTATTGCAGACATTAGAGTGAATAAATACACTGAAAATCTCTTCTTAACGGACATTAAGTTTATAATCAATGGACAGTCTGACCTCTCTTACTTCGTTTGTCCGGACAGCGGAGACGCTGAGTTTTGTACAGGCCGCAAGGTTGCTTGGGATTTCTGCCTCAGCGGTCGGGAAGAATGTCGCCAGACTTGAGCATAAACTGGGCGTACGTCTCTTAAACCGCAGTACAAGAAACGTGAGTCTGACAGCGGAGGGGGCTGCTTTATTAATCCGCTGCCAGCAGATTCTTGAGCAATTACAGGAGGCGGAGTCAGAACTGACGAGCAGCTTAGCGCAGCCTGCCGGGAAGCTCAGGGTTTCACTTCCTGTCATTGGCTACAGGTTGATCCTTCCTCTTCTGCCGGACTTTTCCCGCCGTTATCCTCATGTAGAACTCGATCTCGATTTCAGCGACCGGCTGGTAAACATCATTGATGAAGGATTTGATGTAGCCATACGAAGCGGTGAACTGACGGACTCCCGACTGAAATCTAAAAAGGTTGGTGATTTTCGTTTTGTGCTCTGCGCCAGCCCTTCCTATTTGAATGAATATGGCGTACCCGGCTCGCCAGCGGATTTAACGATGCACAGGTGCATTTCTTTTCGTTTTCCCTCAACGGGGCTGCTCCAGCCCTGGGAACTGCGCGGTATGTGCCCGGGTGCTGATTTGAGGACAGCCTCTGTTCTGACCGTAAATAATATAGAGGCTTCTGTTCGCCTGAGCCTGTCAGGTATGGGGATTTGCTATGTGCCCGGTTTTGTCGTTCGCGAATCTTTGAACACGGGGCAACTGAAAGAGGTATTGCCAGGTAGCTGTACCAGGCAGGGGGTTTTCTCGGCACTCTGGCCAGCCAGCCGGTATCTCTCACCGAGAATACGCTGCTTTGTCGATTTTATTGGTGAGTCCGGCCTGTCTCTGTAATCTGTACCAGGCAGTTAATGCTTTCTGAAATCGTATGCACTTTTATGCTTATCTTAAAATCATGAACGTCCGCTCCTGGCATATAAGGGACTGGTAACAGTCAGATGTCCGCTTTGAGCTGTGAGTTCAACTGATGGACGCAACACACTTATTGAACCGTTCTGCGGGTGATTCATAGTCTAGCGTTTTTCTCGGTCTTTCGTTGAGCTGTCTGGCAACGCTGTTTAGTCTCTGCTGACTGTGAACCGATAAGTCAGTTCCCTTTGGAAAATATTGTCTTAGCAACCTGTTCGTATTTTCATTTGAGCCACGTTGCCAGGGAGATTGAGGATCACAGAAGTAAATCTGGATGTCTGTTGCTACAGTAAACCGGGTGTGGCTGGTCATTTCAGCTCCCCGATCCCAGGTTAATGTTTTATATAGCTCAACAGGTAATTCCCGGGCTTGTCTGATGAGTGCAGATATAACCGTTATGGTCTTGTTGTCCCTGATTTTGGCTAACATAACAAAGCGGGAATGGCGTTCTACGAGGGTGATAATATAGGAGTTTTTCGAGCCCTGGATCAGATCACCTTCCCAGTGACCAGGGATGGCTCTGTCTGAGGCTTCCGGTGGCCTTTCGCTGATAGGTATCGCATTCGGGATTTTCCCTAACCCTTTCCCTTTAAGTGATGACGTTCGGGATCTACGAACCGCTCTTCCGCTTCTGAGGCATTGCTGCAGCTCTTTTTTTAATGCCCCCCGGTTTGTATAAAAAGCGTTTTATAAATCGTTTCGTGTGACACATGCATTTCCTGATTATCCGGATAACAGCGTTTCAGCCAACCGGCGATCTGTTCCGGCGACCAGTCCTGATGCATCTTCTCTGCAATGATTTTACACAATGTGGGGCTTTCAATTAGCTTGCAAGGTTTTGGTCTCAGAGCATTTTCCCACGCAGCAGTATCGGCTTTTGCTGCACGGTATTGCTTGGCACCTCCGTGCCTCCTGACCTCGCGGCTAATCGTTGAGGGTGCTCTTGATAAGTTGGCAGCAATGTCCCTGATACTGAGTTTTGCTACCAGTCCTCTGGAGATCTCCTCTCTTTCATCAAGCGTAAGCGGTAATCGATGCCGCTTTCGAACGGGAGGACGGTAGCCCCCTGTCTGGTGGATTGTGGGCATGATGGAAGAATGAAATCTGTCGAACATTCTGGCGATATCATGCAGAGAATCACCTTGCTTATATCTGTCCCAGATAATCGCCTTCTGCTCTGGCGTGTAGTTAATCCGAGTTCTTCGTTTCATGACAACGTCCCCCCTTGATTAAGGATAGCGTTGCATCGAGCCATTGAACTCACAGCCAAAAGCGGACGTTCGTACTTGAGTCGCGATAGATCTTGCTCACAATGTCGTGTGTCAATCAACTGGGAACAGGTCAACCAGAAGCGGCATTTCGGGCCTAGTGTCTTGTGTCTGGTGATAAATAATACGCATGCAGCTAACTTCCTGCTATCGAATTTAGTGGCTACTAAGGACTGGACCAACACACTGACGCGATCCGAGGCTTTGCATGGTTCATATCTCCGCATCCTGCTTCGTTTCACGGTCCTTAAGCCGTGCAGAAATCTGCCACCCGGGCGACTTTATGCAAGAGTCGCTTTGCTTAATTCCAGCACTCACTTTCCCCCCAGCTTCGGCCTATTTGCGTTATGCCCCAACCCGAGTGTCAGCTCTGCTGTTGGGGAGCTAAATTACCTCATGACTGGATTAACAAAAATAACTTTATTATTTTCGTTAAAACTGTTATTAAAATTTATTATGCATAAGGAATAAGAAATTTCTGTAATTATCAAATTAATGTCTGATTTTAACAGAGTGTCGCTGTTAGATGGCAAGTGGATTAAGTAATTGATTTAGAGAGTTAATTGATCTGTGTAGGGAGGCGCATGAAGCTTGAAACAATTCGTTTATCTGGTTTTCAGTCGTTTGGACATGAGTTAACTGAACTGAGCCTTGAAGATATAACATATATCATTGGCCCTAATGGTACAGGTAAAACCGCAGTTCTCCAGGCTTTATGTCGACTCTTTGCATTCGACCCCGCGTTAAGGCGGATCCAGCGTTCAGATTTCCACGTTCCCTTTGATGAGGAGGAGGTTCCGCTTGAGCGGCAGCTGTGGATAGAGGCTGATTTTCTGTTTCCCGAACTAAGAGATGACGAGGACAACAGTACCGTAGCTCCGCATTTTAGTCATATGCGACTGGACGAGCCGGATGGGGTTCCGCGCGTGCGTTTTCGCCTTAATGCGACTAAAGGGCTGGATGGAGATATTGAAGACACTTTGGTATATGTCCTAGATGTTGATGCAGATGACTTGCCTCTGAATGTCGCTCAGGTTCCACGCGCTGAACGTAATCATATCCAGGTACATTATCTGCCTGCCAGACGCAATCCCGCTGATCATATTACTTACGGTGCGAATGCATTACTAGGACGTTTACTTCGCGCTGTTCGTTGGGACGCTGAGCGCGAAACGATTAAAGGGCTGACTGATCAAATAAGTGACAGCCTTGCGGCAAACCCCTCGGTTAATGCTTTCAGTGAGAGTTTAAAGGCAACATGGGCAATGCTGCATAAAGGTAAATTTTTTGCTGACCCTAAAATTACTTTTGTCGCATCAGAAATTGAATCGCTGTTAAGGCATCTGTCTGTTTCATTTACCCCAGGTCACGATAGCTCATTTGTCGATTTTTCAAGGCTGAGCGATGGCCAAAAGTCCATGCTTTACCTTTCTCTTGTCTTATCGTCTCAGGCTATTGGCAGGGCTGTTCTTGCAGAAGAGGATGTATCGTTTGATCCCGATAAATTACGTCCACCAGTCTTCACTCTGGTAGCCCTTGAGGAGCCAGAAAACAGCCTTTCACCACATTACTTGGGCCGCATTGTTAGCTCCCTAAATGTCATGACAAAAAACCTGGATGCGCAAGCTCTCATTGCGACTCATGCGCCCACAATGCTGCGCCGTGTAGCACCTGAGTTCATACGTTATTTCCGATTGAATGAGTCACGAGAGACGCAGGTCAGTTGTATTAAATTGCCTGATGAAACTGATGAGGCACATAAGTTTGTGAGGGAAGCCGTCCAAGCGTTTCCGGAGGTTTATTTTTCAAGGCTGGTAGTGCTTGGCGAAGGTGATAGCGAAGAGATTGTGTTGCCACGATTGCTTCAGGTCAAGGGTGCGCCCGTTGATGAGTCAGCCATCACGATAGCGCCTTTGGGGGGGCGGCATGTAAATCATTTCTGGCGATTACTTGCAGCGTTAAAGATTCCTTTTTTTACACTGCTCGATCTTGATGTAGCCCGCCATGGAGCAGGATGGGGGCGAATTAAGTACGTAAATGACCAGTTTTCCAAACGTCAAAGGCATAACAAACTTCCTGAACATTACGGAATTCCAAAATGGGATGATGAAAAACAGAAAATTCGGGACTTCGAACATTATCTCGACATGCTTGAAGAGCGCGGCGTGTTTTTCTCCTACCCGCTGGATTTAGACTTTGCAATGTTACTTGCATACCCAGAAGCCTATAACGTTGAGGGAGAGAAGCCCGACAATGCAACTATAAAAGCGGTTCTTGGAAAAAGCCATTACGATTCATCTCAGTACAGGGATGACGAATTAGCGCTTTTTAATACCTATCACCAACGTTTCAAGCTAGGCAGTAAACCCGCAGCTCACATTGAGGCGTTAACACAGCTAAATGATGCTGATCTACTTAAAAGCATGCCAGATTCACTGGACAGGCTGGCTGATGCGGTTATTGCCAAACTCACGGAACTGCCAGAATGATTAATGTTGAAGAATGGCAGCCCGCAGATGGATTGACGCTGGAACCTAATGCGAAACGTGCAGCGAAAGCGCGTAAACGTTGCTTGGCACTGACTGCCGGACCGGGGGCGGGTAAGACGGAAATGCTTGCACAGCGTGCTGACTTCCTTTTGCTAACAGGAACGTGTCGATACCCCAAAAGGATTCTGGCGATCTCATTTAAGGTTGATGCCAGCAGAAACCTTACAGAACGCGTTGAACGCAGGTGTGGACGGGATTTGGCCTCTCGCTTTGACAGTTATACCTTCCACGCCTTTGCCAAGCGCATCATAGATCGATTTAGGCCGGTACTCACGGGAGAATATGCCTTAGATGCTGGTTACACCATTGTAGACAAGAAAAGCGGGGCGTCTCGTCACGAAATAGCATTCGGCGATCTGGTTCCCTATGCAATTAAAATATTGCAAACGTCAAAAATAGCCCAAAATGCAATCCGGCAAACTTATAGTGACATTTTCCTTGATGAATTTCAGGACTGCACAAATTTACAATATGACCTGGTAAAGCTCGCTTTTCAGGGAACCAAAACTCGACTGACTGCAGTCGGTGACACAAAACAGAAAATTATGGCTTGGGCAGGTGCTATGGACGGCATTTTCCAGTCCTTCACAAAGGACTTTAATGCGGTGCCGCTCAATATGTATCGCAATTTTCGCTCAAAACCAACATTGCTGCGTGTTCAGAACGAAATTATTCGTAAGTTAGATCCTGACTCTGTAATGCCTGATGATCAACTGAAAGGGGCCGAAGGGGAGGTTTTTGCTTGGAAATTTGAAGATAGTCAAACTGAAGCTATATATCTGGCTGACCTAATTGATGGATGGATAAATAAAGAGCAGCTACCTCCAGCTGAAATTGCAGTCTTGGTTTCAAGGCAACCAGATTTGTATGCTAATCACCTCTTCAGAGAGTTGGAGCAGCGCGGAATTCCATACCGTAATGAGCAGCAAATGCAGGACATCACGGTCGAACCCGTGACTCGTTTAATCGTTGATTACCTGTCCTGTCTTTATGCGCAGCGGGAACCTAAAGCCTGGATTCGCCTGATGAACCAGCTGGTTCCCTTTGCTGATGAAGAGATTGAGACCAGCGTACGAAAAGGTCTTGATCAACTTATAAGAAAGCATCGTAAGGAAGTTTATGATGCAAAAAAAACGGAAAAACCCTTTTCTGAATGGTGGAAATTTGGTCGCGCTTTTTTAAAGCATATAGGTTTACAGACGCTTGTTGCATTATCTCCTGATTATGAGTCCCATGAGCGTCTGAAACAGGTTATTCGCGATGCCAGAGAACGTATCAAAGATTTATTGGAAATTGAATCTGATTTGCCCCTCGCATTAAAACGATTTGCAGATGATCAAGCTGTGCGAATTTTGACCATCCACAAAAGCAAAGGATTAGAGTTTGATTCGGTTGTCATCATGGCTGTAGAAAATGAGACTTTCTTTGGTAAAGAAGAAGAAAATCGCAGCGTGTTTTTCGTAGGTGTTTCGCGAGCAAAGAGACGCCTTATTTTAACTCATACGAACAAGCGTGATGAACCGGCTAATGCTAAGCACTGGAAAGTTTTTCGGACTGCTCGATTAGAGTATTTTGATTATGTTCTTCCGTTTGTGAGGTAACGGTCAGCCCAAAAATCACTTATAATTCCACAATTATTTTCACATCATTTACTGGGCTAAAAAGCAATGATTATTACAATTGGCTATTCAAATATCTTTAAATAATCGATGCGGATTGCCATTTGCAGCGTCCGCTTCTGGCACGGAGAAGACGGAAAGCAAGATCGCTAGGTCCGCTGAAGCCAGTAACTTAAAATTTAGGATAGGTGATGTAACCGTCTGTATTTTTGACGAAGACTGAAATTGTGATGACTTGATCCTCCTTGGGTAAGTATACTGTTCTTTTCTTTGATTGTGAGGATATATGGCACAGAATATGCCTAAAGAGCAAAGGGTTACACTCATTACACTGGCTACTTTAACTGCAGTAGTGGCAGTCCTTTGGTTTTTGTCTATGGTGATTGAGCATGAAATAAAATACTTTGGTCCCTTAGTGGTTTCGCTCTCGAGTGCAATACCAGTTTTTTCTTTGTGGTGGCCATTTAAACCTAAGTACATATCCAAACGAATGCGAAACACATTACCTGTCGATTTAAATATCACGGACCATGTTCTATTTGGCGATGGTGATTACAAATTCGATCCTTATTTTTCCACGGCATCTAACAGAAGCCTTCATGTTATAACAAAATATTCAACATATCTTTTGGGTGGAGCTCCTGCCTCAGGAATATATAACTTCCATGAGATTGGCGATGCGGGAGCATTTCCAATAAATAGTCTTGATATGAATAGTACGCCTGTTGAGCAAGTGGTTGTTTTGAAAAACATCCATAATAAATATGCCTTGATGAAAATAAAGTTGATTGATCAGCAGTATCCTCATATTTTCGAGATTGAGTATATTCTCAATAGTGCAGGTTCTGTGAATTTTACAGATTACTGATAATAAACGCTTGGCTTAACGGCCAAGTGTTGTGGGTCCTTACAGCAATTTGAAACACCGAGGAGCATTAGACGCGAAAAACCTCGCTATTTATGATAATTTTCCAGAGTTGGATGTTGTTTAACTTTCACTTTTTTTTCAGGGAGGGTTCACAGTTGGTAGAGGTTGTAAAGGTCCGCTTTTGGCGCAGAGCGGACATTGATGGCAGTAGGAAGTATGAGAGTGCCATTGTCCTACTGGACACAATCATAATTCTGTCCTGACTATGCAGATTGAAATCACTGGAAGAATCATGAATATCCAACTCACAAGCGTCACCCCGGACAGCCCAGGATTTGCTGAGTTAAGATCGCAGAGCATGGCTGAAGGATTTAACATGTTGCGCCGACTGGAAGATAACTGGCTTAGCGGACACAACCGTTTTGACAGACCCGGAGAAAAACTAATTGGGGCTTCTGTAGACGGATTAATCATTGGCGTTTGTGGACTCAACATCGACCCGTTTACGCTAAAAACTGGCATCGGACGTCTGCGACATCTCTATGTAGACTCAGGATGGAGAAAAAGGCAGGTTGGCAGTGCCCTGCTCAGTGAGATACTTAAGAATTCTGGCCACTGGTTTGATTTTATCAACACAAACGCTCCTCCATCGGCATTCACATTCTATGAACGAGCTGGCTTTGTTGCTTTGACTGGCATAGAAAAAGTCACGCACCATCTCTGTCTCAGAGACCCAGTGCGTTGATATAGTCACGTCCTGGATAGACCGCATATTCTGTCCAGTGAACTGCTTTTCAGGAACGCCTGACGAGATACAGCCCTGACGTAACCAAACCGAACCACTTTCCGGCAAATCAGAGCTTTTACAGTTAAATCCGCGCCGCCCTGGACACTCTGCGTTTCTGACCAGGCATTCAGAACGGCGGCTTAAACATCTTCAGGAAATCAAAGGAACTGACTGGCAGCTTTGAGCAAGAAGCAGACCTGCTTGCTAAAAAACTTCAGAATTAATCGGGCCAGAACGAAAGTATGAGTAAAACCAGTACGCGATAATCAATGAGGAATTTGGCATCTAATAATCTACAGGGAATGGTATGAAAAGACCGCCCGGCGGCGGCTGAACTTTGCGTTGGTAAGATTGATAATTATATGGCTTTAACTACAGCCATGACGAAACCATCCCATCCCTTTTCACCAACAGTCTGAATGGCTGTGGCCTCAAGTCGCTCATCAGCTGAAATTATCTGAATAAACTCTCTCAGACCCTTCACATTAGGATCATCACTAGCAGAATTAATCACATTACCACCACGTACTGAGTTATCCCCCACAATTACAGTGCCTTGCTTCGACAATTTGATTGCCCATTCCAGATAGCGTGGGTTATTTACTTTATCGGCGTCGATAAAAATAAGGTCAAACGGCGCTTTAAGCGTAGGTAGGACATCAAGTGCAGCACCAGTGTGAAGCTCGACGCGCTCAGTTAATCCGGCATTTTTTATATTCTGGCGGGCAACCTCTGCATGATGCTTATTAAACTCAATGGTCGTTATGCTTCCATGTTGGGGCAAAGCATTGGCCATCCATATCGTGCTGTAACCTCCAAGCGTTCCTATTTCAAGAACGCGGACAGAGCGAGTCATTATAATGAAAATGGCCAGCATTTTTCCCTGCAAAGCAGACACATCGTGTGTGGGTAATCCTTGCTCTAAGTTATTAGAAAGTGTGTATTTTAAATCTGCTTCTTCAGGCGCGAGCTGTTCAGCAAACCAGGCATCTACCTGTGACCATTTATCAGAATCTCGGGAGGCGTAATCAGGGGTTCGCATAGGGAATCTATTCTCCTTTAGTGTCCATTTAGGAAGTTTAGATGCCTATTGTTACAGCACCTGGCACGTTACCGCTCCTCGGGACATTAAATTTTGCAGAACTACGAATGTCCGCTTCTGGCACAAAGCAGCCGTTCTGGCGGCGACTTATCTAAACAACATGGGGAACAGTTTATTCCCCATGTATGGCAGGAATATACCCGCCGCGCGTTCATCATGATTACGGTTGCTTGCTGTTACCCAGCACTTTGTTAATCGCTTCGGTCCCACATTGATCGTCGGATTCCGCGCCGCCGGTGCCCGCCATGCCGATAGCGCCGATCCACTGGCCGCGATATTGCACCGGCACGCCGCCGCCAAGCAGCAATAGCTCATTAACCGTATTCAGATTGACGCTTTCCGGTGAGGATTGCGCCTTTATGGTCAATTGTCTGGTCGGCGTTTTGGTGGAGAGCGCAGTAAACGCTTTACGCCATGCCGCCTGGGTGTTGTGCGGCCCCACGTTGTCATCCCGCATTAGCGTGACCAGGTTTCCACCCCGATCCACCACGGCGACTACGCCCTGACGATTCATGTTATGGCAGGCGGACAAAGCCTCCGTTGCCAGTTGATTACTCAGCGCCTGCGTCATGTCATAGACGGAGGCTGGCTCAGCAGCGAGCGCCACGGCAGGTCCGGTAGTCAGCATCAATGCCAGCAGTAAACGTTTCATTTATTTCAGCTCCCGCGATAGGTGGAATATCCGTACTGGCTCAGCAGCAACGGAATGTGATAGGTGGTCGTGGTATTGGTGATATGGAACTCCACCGGGATTTCGGGGAAGAAACTCTGCTGTTGATGTGCCGCAAAATAGTGACCGGTTTTAAAAATCACCCGATAGTCACCCGCCTCAAAGGGCTTTGCTGGCCACAGGGCATCTATCCGACCCTGCTGGTTAGTATTGGCGGTATTCAGTACTTTCCAGCTTTCTCCCTGTTTCTGCTCAAGCATTACCTCAACCTCTGAGGCCGGCAGCCCGGTCTGCTGGTTCAGCACGTGAACGCTCAGCGGATTTTTACTGGCCGCGAAGGTGACCGTGGGAACGGCAAGCAGCGTGGTGAGGGCCAGGGCAGTGAGACTCTTTTTCATTTTTTAATACTCCGGTGTTAATCACCCCGCAGTTATACCTGTACGGTTGTTCGTTCTGCCTGTCAGAAAGATGACCATATTGTCATCTGGCGCTGAAACACTGGGGCGGTCATAAATTTCATGGCAAACTGCGCCGATGAAACTATTGCTGATCGAAGATAACCAGAAGGCGAGCGCCTGGGTGCGTAAGGGGCTGGAAGAAGCGGGCTATATCGTGGATTACGCCGCAGACGGCCGGGATGGCCTGCATCTGGGGCTGTCACATCCCTACAGCCTGGTGATACTGGATATTATGCTGCCGGGGATGGATGGGTGGCAGGTGCTGAAAACCCTGCGTACCGCCAGTCAGATTCCGGTGATTTGCCTGACCGCCAGAGACTCGGTGGATGATCGGGTGAAAGGGCTGGAACTGGGGGCCAATGATTACCTGGTTAAGCCGTTCTCTTTTGCGGAGTTGCTGGCTCGGGTAAGAAATCAGCTCCGGCAGCAGCAGCCGCACAGTAGCGTACTACGGGTGGGCGATCTGGTGCTGGACTCAGCGCGCTTTCAGGTTGTGCGTGACGGTGTCACTCTTGCACTGACGCGCAAAGAGTTCATGCTGTTATGGCTGCTCGCCAGCCGTCACGGTGAGATTCTGCCGCGGACGCTGCTGGCCAGCGAAATATGGGGCGTTAATTTCGACAGTGAAACCAATATCGTCGATGTTGCTATCCGCCGCCTGCGCCGTAAAGTCGACGACCCCTTTCCTAAAAAGCTCATCACTACGGTAAGGGGCATGGGATATTGCCTGTCAGAAAAAGGAGGCGAGGGTGACTAGCCCTTCTCTGACGCTGCGGCTGACGGCAATTTTTACGCTGATCATGGCGATGGCCTGTGGCGGCATCAGCCTGATTCTGTATAAAGCGTTACGCAGTGAACTGGTCTGGCGGGACGATCAAACGCTGATTAATCGGGCGGCGCAGTTAAGACAACTGCTTGAAGATGGTGCCCATCCCAGCTCGCTGCCGCTCTACTTCAATCGGATGGTCGATATCCATCAGGACATTCTCAGCATCCGCTCGCAGCATGAGCAAAACGTCAGTATTAATCATACCGGGATAACGTTGCCCGCGATCTCGCCCACGTCGGTCAGCACGCCACCCAGTGAGAAACAGCTGCACCGCTGGATCAATGCGGATAAGACGGAAGCGTCGGCGTTAAGCCTGCAGGCAAACTCCTCGCTCGGGCCGGTAACCATTACGCTTGCCCGGGTCGCGCGGGAGCGAGCACTGATGCTGGAGCGTTATCGCCAGCAAAGCATTCTGGTTTCACTGGCGGCCATATTGCTGTGCGCCGCAGTCAGTCCGCTGTTGATTCGCAGAGGGCTAAGGGCGATCGGCCGGTTAAGTAAGATCGTGGCAGAAACGGCCAGTGACCGGTTAAATCAGCCCGTGCCGCTTCGGGCTATCCCGCAGGAGCTGCTACCGATTGGCAATGCGCTTAACACTATGCGTCAGCGCTTATCCACGGACTTTATCCGTCTGACCCAGTTTGCCGACGATCTGGCCCACGAAATCCGCACGCCCATTAATGTGTTACTGGGCCAGAATCAGGTCGCGCTGGGTCATGAACGCTCAGCCGCTGAATATCAGACGCTGCTCGAAGGCAACATTGAAGAGCTGGAGAGTCTGTCGCGTCTCACTGAAAACATTCTCTTCCTGGCTCGCGCCACGCACCACAATATCAGACTCAATAAACAGGACTTCCTGCTGCAGGACGCGCTGGAAGCGCTGATCGACTTTCTTGAACCGGTTGCGGAAGAGCAGGAGAAGCTCATTGAGCTGAGCGCCGAAGGCAGCCTCACCGCGGATAAAATGCTGTTCCAGCGTGCGATGAGTAATCTGTTGATCAACGCCATTCGTTATTCGCCAGAAAAAGACACGATTCAGGTCAGTACCTGTCATCACGCTGACTACGTTGAGATTGAGGTGTTGAACGCGGGCGAAGCGCTGAAGGAGCCTGAAAAATTATTTGAACGCTTCTGGCGGGGCGATAACGTCCGTCATACGGCCGGAAGCGGGCTGGGACTGTCGCTGGTACGCGCCATCGCCGCTTTACATGGCGGAAGTGCTTACTACCGGCATGAGAACGGGCACACTATCTTTGGCCTGCGCCTGCCCCGAAAGTGAGTGACTGTACGAAAACATTATCTGTGTTGCTTTAATGAAAGCAGAGGGGGGATGGAAGCGATCTGCGGAAGTCATAAAGTCAGACACAGCCACCCCCTTGCCTGTTACACGCTACCTAACCGGCACGGTGGTCAGGTAGCGTCAATTACCAGAATATACCTTGTCACTTTCTCGGGTAAATCCCGGCACCACTGAGCATACTGGTGACATCCTGCGGGCCCCAGGTTCGCTGGAGTCTGCATCGGCACATGACGGTGAAGTGTTTAAAGGCTGGCCCCTTCAACCAGCACAAACGTCCCGTGCGCAGCCCCTGCACGCAACAGCCTGGCAGCCTGATACGCAGGGCTTTCATAAAAACCTTTGGCTTCGGCAAAAGATTCGAACTCAAATACCACATGCCGTTCATGCGCCTCTCCCTCCAGATTTTCATACTGCCCTGACCAGGCAACGATCTTCGGATTAAACGCCTGCATGGCTTCGCCTGCAGCTCTGGCATAGTCAGCGTATGCGACAGGGTCCGATACGGTCACGTGAGCGATTAAATAACCTTTGTTCATTTCTCTTTTCCTTCCTGACAGGGGGTAAAATCCAGCGTAAGGCAGCGCGACTGGCGTGCACCAAATCCGGAATAGGGGTTAAGTTTTCAAATCTTCCTTCGGGTCAACGGACTGAGTGGTGAGTAACAACCTTTTCACTGAGTGCTTCCCGATACCCTGAGCAATGTTTGTCGCGGAACCGGCAGTGTTCTGAGACAGTGCTTATGTACACAAATCTGCATGGCAGTTCGCAACGGCGTTGAGCCTTTCAGAAAGACGGTTCACCTTCATAACGTTCAGATCGCGTTCTGTAATATCCGCGGTGTGAAAGCAGTCTATTACCCATTAATATGGTGATAAATAACGTAAGAAATAACGCACTGTTACTCTGAAGGGGAACAATGAATGAAAAACCTTGAGGCGCTGATTATTTTTGCACGCGTGGCGGAAATGAAGAGTTTTACTCAGGCAGCTGAAAGCCTGGGTATTCAGAAAGGACGCGCCTCACTAGTGGTGCGCGAACTCGAAAGGGAGACAGGCGCGACACTTCTGCATCGCACCACGCGAACAGTGCAGTTAACGGAAGATGGACGGGCTTTTTACTCACGCGCCCGCGATCTGTTATCGGAAGCCGAAGAATTACAGTCCATGTTCTCTCACGAGGGGATGTCACTGCGGGGCCGGTTACGCGTTGATATGCCTGCCGTGCTGGCACAATGCGTGGTGATCCCCGCGCTGCCTCAGTTGCTGGAGGCACACCCTGAACTGGAGATCGAGCTTTCAAGTACCGATCGGCGCGTTGATTTAGTTCATGAAGGATTTGATTGTGTCATCCGTCTGGGGCCAATCGTTGATGACACGCTTATTGCTCGCCCTCTGGGGCAGCTACGCATGATTAATGCCGCCAGTCCCAGCTATCTGGCGCGCTTCGGAGTACCGCAGACGATTGATGACCTTCTCAGTCAGGGACACCAGATGGTCCATTACCAGCGGAGCTTTGGTTCGAAGCCAGATGGCTGGGAGTATCCGGTGGATGGCGGCTATCAATTGCTGATGTTACCCGGCGCCATAAGGGTAAATAGCGTACCGGCCTATCATGAGGCGGGACTGGCCGGGCTGGGCTTGATTCAGGGCGGTTACTCCACGCTGGCGCCCTATATTGAGCGCGGTGCGCTGGTTGAAGTCCTTACCGATCTGTGTCCTGAGCCGCTCAGTGCCTCTTTTGTTGTCGCGCACCGACGAAATCTGTCGCGGCGTGTCAGAGCCTTTATGCACTGGACAGAAGAAATTTGAAAACCTTATTTTGACAGATAGCACAGTGATTCTTACGCCAGATAAAAGTACACCAACAGGGTATGTGGCGAACCAAACCAGAAGTACAAATTTAATCACCGCTATGCTAATATTTCCGCGCTTATTAAGGCGTCCTGCCATGCGTAGAATTTTTGGGAACGCAGTATGATCGATAAATATCAAATTCATCATGACGTCGATGTGCTGCTTTTCATACGCCACATCTGCAAACTCGTTTATACGGGACTTATTTTGCTGCTGCTTATTCCTCATATTGCCAGTGCCGAAATAAAAGATGGCAAAGCCAATGATATCGTCAGTGGTATTATCAGCTTCACCCAGTGGACCGGCTTAAAACAACCGCCTCAATTATGTATTTTTTCTTCAGCCCGGCATCTCTCCTTGCCGGACAATGCCTCCTCGGCGGCAGCCACATTCACCGTTGTTTATCTTGCCAGCGCAGGCGACCTGCCGTCGCACAGATGCGACGCCGTCTATTTCGGCGATCAGACGTCACAACAGCAGGTGGACCTTATTCAGCAGTTTAAGGGCAGAGCCGTTCTTACACTCGCGGAGAACAATGCGGATTGCACGCGGGGCGCCGCGTTTTGCCTGATTTTTCATCCGGGCCACACGCTTTTTTCCGTTAACCTTGATTCGCTTGCCAGAAGCGGTGTCAGGGTGAGTCCGGACGTGCTTTTGCTGTCCCGCGAGAGAAGCGAATAAAATGAAATTCGATAAATTAAGAAATGACAAATCATCGATACGCAACAAACTGCGAAAAATAAGCACCATCAACGCTGCGGTGATATTACTGTTGTGCTGGCTGTTGCTCTCTTCGACGTCGCTGCTATTTATTAAAAATTACGAGAAGCGAAACCTTGAATTAATCGGCGCAACCCTCAGCACCACGCTAACCGCTGCGACCGTTTTTTCCGACAGTTACGATGCGCACAATAAAATTGCACGGCTCGGCAATGAAGGGATGTACGCGTCTGCGAAACTGGTCACTAAAGATCACATTGTTCTGGTCAACTGGCATGCTCAGCAGGAGCAGACGGGCTGGTATTCGCGGTTATTACGTGAATGGATTTATCTTAAACCGCTTAACGTTAGTATCATTCACTCTGACGTTGCTGTCGGTACATTAACGCTGGAAGGCACCGTGACCGGCGCGGTGAGTTTCATTCGATACTCCTTCATGATTCTGACCAGCGGTATGCTATGTGTACTGATTATCTCCCTTTTGCTGAGTGAATTTCTGCATCGGGGTATGCTCGCTACACTGCGCAACATTACCAGCTCGATTCACTATGTGATTCATTCCGGTGATTTTTCCTTGCGTATACCGGAGAGCACGACGAGTGAGTTTCAGCTATTTTCAGATGATCTCAATTCGTTGCTGAGGGAAATGCAATCGCTAAAGGCTTCGCTTATCCGAGATAATCGCTCGCTGGCAGCCAAAGCGCTGGAGGACCCGTTAACCGGTCTTGCAAACCGCAGTGCCTTTGCTGCTCACCTTTCCCGGCTTCTCGACCTGCAATATGCTGAGGAGCGTTTTGCCTTACTGTTTCTTGATGGCGATCGCTTTAAAAGTATCAATGATAACTGGGGCCATGCCGCCGGGGATGAGGTATTAAAAGCGATAGCAGCACGCCTGCTATCACTGGCATCTGAACAGGATTTAGTCGCCCGTTTAGGTGGGGATGAATTTGCCATGCTGGTGAGCAGTCAGGTCAGTGAGGAGCAATTACAGCAACTCATGCAGGACATCCATGACCTCATCATGGAAAAAATCATCCTTGCAGAAGGTACGCCGATAAATACCTCGGTTACCATTGGCTACGCCTGGTCACAACACGGCGATACGGTTGAGTCTATTCTCGAACGCGCTGACATGAATATGTACAAAAATAAGCGAACAAATAAGGCTTAAAGATGAAAAAAAATATTTCCCTGATGCTGCTTATTTTGGCGCTGGTCGGTTGTCAGTCTAAAGAACGTTTTAGTGAGGCGCAGATCGCAGCGATGCAGCGTGCGGGATTCACTCAAAATAGGGAAGGCTGGGGATTAGGCTTATCAGATAAGATCCTGTTTGGTGTAAACGAATCAGAACTTACACCCTCCAGCAAAAGAAATATTCAGGGGATGGCAAAAAACCTGGCGTCGACCGGTATTAAGCATGTGCGAATTGACGGGCACACCGATAATTACGGCAAACCAGATTATAACCAACAGCTGTCGCTAAAAAGAGCTAACGCAGTCGCGGCACAGTGGGCGGAAGGGGCTGCTATACCGCGCGAAAATATTATCACACGTGGATTAGGCATGAGTGCACCCGTTACCAGCAACAATAGCGCGCAGGGACGCGCGCAAAATCGGCGTGTGGCAATTGTGATTACTGCGCCGTGATAATGAGTTAACAGTGGGCAGTGCTGCGCGCTCAGGCCGGTATGACTCAATGTCCTGCCTGGCGGCTTTATCCGGTTACCGATGATGCGTGAAAAGCCGCTGGAAAAGGTGAAACGGAGGGAAAAATGCACGGCGGAACCCGCCGTGCAGTGTTGCTATCAGCGATAAAATGCCGGTCTTGCTGGCATACTGACCGGCACAATCTCACCGGAAGTCTGGGCCGCGACGCAGGCATCAGCGGCCACCGCGGCGGCGTAACCATCCCAGGCGGAGGGACCGGTCATCTCACCGCTGATGACGTTGTTGATAAATGCCTGTAACTCCACGTCATACGCATCGATAAAGCGCTTTTTCCAGTCAGTCAGAATGGTGGTGGAGAGCTTAGCCGCGCTGCGAAGCTGCACAGAGACCGGCTCCGGCAGACGAGCAATGCCGCTTTCACCCACCACTTCACACTGAATGTCGTAACCATATTCACAGTTCACGAAGATTTCGACATCAATGCGCGCCCCTTTGGTGGTCTCAAGCAGCACGATTTGCGGATCGCGCAGATGTGACGAAGCCTTACGGGTTTTACGCGGGAAGATCACCTGCACGCTGGCATAATCATCATCCAGCAGCCAGCGCAGCACATCGAGTTCGTGGATCAGGGTGTCGGTGATCGCCATGTCGGTGGTGTAGCTGTCCCCCACTTCCGGGTTACGGTGCGCACAGTGCAGCATCAAAGGCTCGCCAATTTCGCCGCTGTCGATCACCGCTTTTAGTGCGCGATAGCCGCTGTCATAAGGGCGCATAAACCCGACCTGCACCAGCTGACGTCCGGCCTTAATTTCTGCTTCCACAATGTTCATGCAGCCCTGCGCGGTAACCGCCAGCGGTTTTTCGCAGAACACCGCTTTACCCGCCTCAATGCAGGCCAGCACAAAGGCTTCATGCGTCGGGCCCCAGGAGGTGACCAGCACCGCATTGACCTGCGGATCGTTAATCAGATCGATAGCATTGTCATAAATACGCGCTTCCGGCGTCAGCTCGTTAACGATTTGCTGGCAGTTTTCACGGTTGATATCGTTAAGCGCCACCACGCGCGCATTCTGTAACACGGTGCTGCAACGGCGGATGTGTTCGCGACCGATTGCGCCGGTGCCGATGACGCCAATATTAATAGTCATGATAATTCCTTAAGCTGAGTGGTTTAACAGCTGGATGCTGTCGCGAATTTCGCGGGCAATGTCCGCTTCCTGCCAGCTGTTCATCACTGAGGAGAACGGCTCAAAGGCGTAAAGGCCGGTGTAACCCATCTTCTCCAGTCGCTCGACCTGCTGCTTACTGCGCAAGCGGTCTTCCGCGCTGAGCATGATGCGCTCTTCGTCGGTTAGCTGATTAACCGGGCGCGGGTCGGTGACGCCGGAAAGGTGAACCAGACCGATCTGCTGAATATCGATCTCCTGTTCGAAGGTCTGTTCCGCATCTTCAAACAGATGATGATGGAAGGAATCGATCAGCAATCTGAATGGCACACCCGCTTCATGGATCAGCGTCTGAGCCTGAGTCGCTGAACGCAGCGAGCTTTGCGGAAAGCCCAGCGGTTCCACCAGCCCCTGAATACCTGCCTCAGCGAACAGCGGGGCCAGGGTTTTCAGCGCAGTGACAGTGTCGGCAGCGCTGATCGGCGTGCCGTCATTAAGCGGGCAGAGCACCAGCGATTCAGCGCCGACCGCCTGCGCATCACTTAACAGCTGGCGGGTGCGTTGCAGCACCTCTTCATTCAGCTGATTAAAGGGATAGAGCGCATTGATGGTCACAATCCGGATGCCTGACTCACGCGCCAGAGCTTTTACCTCGTCGCCGCTGAGATCGTCGGTGACGCGGCCGCTGGGCATATCATTACGCAGTTCGACATTATGGATACCGAGCTGGCTGACCAGTTTAAAGAACTGCAGAAGGGTGAGGCTGGGCGCAATTTTACGGTTGATGCAAAAGCGCGCGTTGGGAATATTCAGGCTCATAATAATTTCCTTGAATGTAGGGGGTACAGTGTTAATAGCAATCGGGTAGTCAGCGTAATGACACGGGCCGTGAGTTATTCAATACGGACGTTTCAGGCACTATTTTTTGCCGTTGCCGTTATAAAGCGCATAGAAATAGTGCTCGACCTGCTCAAGACTTCTTCCCCGGGTCTCGGGAATAAACTTCACAACAAAAACAGAACCGCCGATGCCGATAGCCGCGAATATAAAGAAGGCTCCGGCCAGACCAAATGCGGCTAATAACAGCGGGAAGGCCATGGAGATGGCGAAATTGGCGATCCACAGTGAGAAGACAGCGCCACCCATACAGATGCCACGCATCCGGGCGGGGAAGATTTCCGACAGCAGCAGCCAGGTAACAGGAGACAATGCGCCCTGCTGGAAGCAGAGGAACATCAGCATGCCCGCCAGCACCAGATAAGCCCGCAGCAGGTTGACCGTGCCGTTGAGGTATTCCGGCATCAGCCAGCAGACCAGCCCTATAAAGAACAGGCAGCAGGTGCAGCCCATCTGTCCGATTAACACCAGCGGACGGCGTCCCACTTTGCCGATTAGCCAGATACCCGCCAGCGTCATCACCACGGAGATCACGCCATTGGCGATGGTGGCGAACAGCGCGGCATCGTTGCTCAGTCCGGCGGCGGTCAGCATGGTGGGGGCGTAATACATAATGGTATTCACCCCGGTCAGCTGCTGGATGGCGGCAATACCCACGCCCAGCAGGAAGATTTTCATCAGCCAGGGTGTGGCGAGATCGCGCAGGCGGCCTTTACCACGCTGACGGTTCTCTTCGATGGTTTCCTCAATCTCTTCCAGTTCCCACTCGACATCGTCGGCGGCGCGGGTTTTTTCCAGGACCTCACGCGCTGCCTGACTGCGGCCTTTCATTACATGCCAGCGCGGGGTTTCAGGCATAAAAATCATGCCGATCCAGAGCAGAACAGCGGGGACAATCGACAGCGCCAGCATCCAGCGCCAGGTATTTTCGCCGCCCCTGATATCGTTAAAGGTGGCGTTGGAGATGTACGCCAGCAGCTGACCGCTGACGATCATCAGCTCCTGCAGGGTGACCAGTTGGCCACGTTTGTTGGCGGGGGCGATTTCTGCGATGTAGACCGGCACGGTCGCGGCAGCACCCCCCACGGCAAAGCCCAGGAACAGGCGAGAAGCGATCATCCAGGTGACATCAGGCGCCAGCGCCGAGCCGACAGCGCCAAAAGCGAAGATAAGCGCCAGCGCAATGATAATGCGTCGTCTGCCGAGGCCATCCGCCAGATGACCGGCTGCCAGCGCGCCGAAGGCTGCACCAAACAGCAGGGAGCTGGTGACCAGCCCGGTAGTAAATGGGGTGAGATGCAAATCGCCGCGCATAAACAGTAATGCGCCTGAGACTACACCGGTGTCATAACCAAACAGCAATCCACCCAGGGTGGCGACCAGCGCAATAATCTTCACAAAAGGCTCGGTGCGGGTGGTGCTATTTGGACCGGATGCCGGGTTCGACGAGATATAAAGTTCTTTTTCCATGAATACTCCTGGTAATAACGGCAAAGACAAAACGTCAGAACATGAAGAAGACATCACCCTACTGATATTTTTATTTCGGGTTAAATTATATTTGAAACTTAGTTTTCATTATGTGAGCTCAACCCTTCCGCCATTTTTATTTTGATGGGATTCCATCAAGGCGAAAATAAAAACATTAAATTTAAGCGGGTTATAGGGAAGGTTGATAAGTTACCGGCGGTTCAGGCAGGGCGGAACAACGGGAAATCAGCGTCTGGAAAGAGTAAATGATCGCAGTCAGGATGAAACATCCCAACCGCGATAAACAGATAGCAGGGTGGGTTAGCGGATTTCCAGCGCGGTGAGCGCCGATAACAGTGCATCGACCTTAGGCAGGAACTGTTTACGGCGTGGCCACACCACGCTCAGCGTCAGCCCCTCAGGCTGCAACTGCGGCAAAATTATCTCCAGATCGCCCTGTTTCACGGCATGCTGAATCAGCCACGAGGGCATTTGTGCCACACCCAGCCCGGCGATGACAGCCTGCAGCTGGGCATCAACGTCGCCCAGTGCCAGCCGGTATGGCACCTCGCGCCAGTGCGGCTGACCATCTTCGGTGGTGAACAGCCAGGGTTTGGTGCTGCCATCTACACGCTCATAAAGGATGGCGCGGTGGTTCAGCAGCGCCGCCTCATCTTCAGGTCGTCCTTCACGTGCCAGATAAGCGGGTGAGGCACAGAACTGCATCTGCTCGCGGCCCATATTACGCCAGCCCAGCGAAGCAGGCAGGTCGGGCGCGCCGCCGATCCGTACCGCCACATCCACGCCCTCTTCAAACAGGTCAACAAAGCGGTCAGAAAAACTCAGGCTCAGAGCCAGTTCCGGGTGTTGCTGACAAAAGGGCATCAGCAGCGGCATCACATTGAGGCGGCCATAGGTGGTGGGCACCGCCAGGCGCAGGCGACCGGAAGGAATCGTTCGCTGTGCCGCCAGCACCGCTTCGGCTTCGGCCAGATCCTCCAGAATACGCAGGCAGGTCTGGTAATAGGCGCTGCCCGCGTCGGTGAGGTGCAGGCTCCGTGTGGTGCGCTCCAGCAGTCGCGAGCCTAATCGTGTCTCCAGGCGGCTGACGCTTTTACTGATCGCCGATCCGGTCACGTGCAGACGCTCCGCAGCGGCGGTAAAACTGCCACACTCTACGCTGGCAACAAACGGCAGAATATCTTTGAGGCGATGATCGTGCATCGATTAATGAACTCAGGTTGAGAATGCTGTGAATAAATGCCAGAGATAAGAACTGAATTCTCTATTAGGCTTAGCATTACGCAAAATGAGGAGAAATCAAATGAAAAAGCATGCTTTGATTGTGGGCATCAGTGGCGTTATTGGTCGCGGACTGGCAGATAAATTACAGAAGGAAGGCTGGCAGGTCAGCGGTCTGTCACGCGGACGTGGCGCGGTACCTGAAGGTGTCACCAGCCTGACGGCCGATCTGACCGATGCGGATGCCGTCCGTGACGCGCTGAAAACAGTGAAACCGGATGCGCTGTTCTTTAGCGTCTGGGCGCGTCAGGAAAATGAAAAAGAGAATATCCGCGTTAACGGCGGCATGGTGCGGAATGTGATTGAAGCACTCGGCGACCGCTTACAGGGTTCGCACGTGGCGCTGGTGACCGGGCTGAAGCACTACCTGGGTCCGTTTGAAGCTTACGGCAAAGGTGCTGTGCCAGTCACGCCGTTCCGTGAAGAGCAGGGCCGTCAGCCGGTCGATAACTTCTACTACGCGCAGGAAGATGAAGTGTTCGCTGGTGCAGAGAAGTATGACTACCGCTGGAGTGTGCATCGCCCACACACCATCATCGGTTATGCCGTGGGCAATGCGATGAATATGGGTCAGACGCTGGCGGTCTACGCTACGCTGTGTAAAGAGAAAGGCTGGCCGTTTATCTTCCCTGGCTCACCTGAGCAGTGGAACGGTGTCGTTGATATGACCGATGCGGGCCTGCTGGCTGAGCAGCTGCACTGGGCGGCGACCTCACCTAATGCCGCTAATCAGGATTTCAATGCGGTAAACGGCGATGTGTTCCGCTGGAACTGGATGTGGCCAAAACTGGCTGACTATTTCGGCATTGAAGCAGCGGAATACCCGGCGCAGATGATGCCGCTGGAAGATCGCATGCAGGAAGCCGCCAGTGCATGGCAGGCGATTGCAGAGCAGCATCAGTTGCGTGAATCGGATGTCACCAGACTGGCTTCCTGGTGGCATACCGATGCCGACCTGGGACGTCCGATGGAAGCCTTTACCGATATGAGTAAGAGCCGCAAAGCGGGCTTCACCGGCTATCGCAGCACGCTCGACTCCTTTACTCAGCTGTTTGATAAGCTGAAAGCGGAAAAAGTGATCCCGCAATAACCCAGCAGGCGCCGCATCAGGCGCCTGTTTTGTTTCTGACTGATAGCTATACTCTGCCACTCAATCAGTAAATGGAGGATTGGATCCTATGGCGACATGTTTCATTATCGGCGCAGCGGGCAAAGTGGGCCAAAAGCTGACCCGTCAGCTGAGCAGTAAAGGCCATACAGTGACGGCGCTGCACCGCAAACCGGAGCAGGCAGAGACGCTGCAGGCCGCTGGTGCTGAACCAGTGGCTGGCGATATTCAGCAGCTGAGCGTGACGGCACTGGCAGATCTGATGACCGGTCACGATGTGGCTGTCTTCACGGCGGGTGCGGGCGGTGCCGGGATCGAGCTGACCAATGCCATCGACGGAGAAGGGCTGAAGCTGGCGGTTGCCGCAGCAGAGCAGGCGGGGGTATCACGCTTTATGCTGGTTTCCGCTTTCCCGGATGCGGGCCGCGGTAAAACTCCCTCAGAGGGATTTGAGAATTACATGCGGGTGAAGCGTCTGGCGGATGCGGAGCTGGTAGCGAGTAAGCTGGAGTGGGTGATCCTGCGACCGGGTACGCTGACCGATGAAGCCGGTACCGGCCGGGTTCATGCCGATCTGGCGATTCCGTATGGTGAGATCCCGCGCGAAGATGTGGCGGCGACACTGGTCGGCCTGATCGAAAATCCGGCGATTAAGTATCAGATCATCGAACTCACCAAAGGTGATGTGCAGATTGATGTGGCGTTGCAGCGGCTGCAGCGAGGCTAAAAAACTGCCTCAAAAAGTTGGAAACTCAACTTATTCAGATGCAGTTCAGGGAAGAGTCCAGGCTCTTTTCCTGAATAACGTTTTACGGTAGTCAGACATTACCAGGAATAAGAGGGATGGCTACCGTGAAGCTGCTGCCCGTCATGTCGTTGGCGTAAGGTTGTTGGTCGCCGAATCTCTGCTCATTATTAGACTGTTAATCCCACGCCGTTACTCATCAATTATTTATCTGAAAAACAGCCAAATGCCAAATTGAAGGCTGAACGCCGATGATATGCCATGTAGTTATCCCGTCTGAAAATATCGCTCATGGAAATGGCCGGTCGTAGGCATTTTACAGCGTGACTGCACCGGTGGCAGCGTTAATCAAAAGAAGGCAATGAGGTAGCTGAATTTTATGTTAGCGGCGAAAAGCGTTAACTCTCTCCGATAATTTACCCCTTCAGTACTGAAGTCATGTCCGAAAGTCGTTCAGAAATTCCCGCCACGGCGCGAGTTAATAAATGTCAGTCAAGGCATTTACGCGGCTATCAGCGGCTGATTCACCTGTGCTTCATATCAATCTGCGGTTGCAGATCCAGATGACAACTTATCATTAAAAGCTTCGGTCAGCATATGTGGTGCAGATTCCTTCGTGTAAGTGAAACTGCTTTAATAACGCTATAGCTGAAAGCTTTTTCGTCACGCTTTAATCCCTGGACTTCATTCTGGAGGAGTCAGATAGTATTAGTTGTGCAGAGGAAGGTCATAGACACTGGGCTCCCCACTATAACTCTGAACGCATCAGTCTGCGTCTCATTAGCTTCAGCCCGGTTAAGTTCAGATTACAATAAAAGAGGGTGTCCTGAGGGCAAAGATAGGATGCGTGAGCAGACCGAAAATGGAGGAATATATGCGTTTTTATTGATTGCCATTAATTAAATGTCATTCAGCATTTCATAATGGGAGCGCAGTCGGAGGATACTATCACTCTTCATATGACAAAGGAGTGTGTTAAATGGCTATACCAGTATATCTGTGGCTTTACGATGAAGAAGGGAAATTAATAAAAGGCTCTGTCGATGTCACTGAACGCGAAGGAAGCATTGAGGTAACTGGGATGCAGCATAATTTATTTATTCCAACGGACGACACAACAGGTGCAGTGACAGGCGCGCGGCAACATGAGGCTTATACTTTTGAAAAAACTATTGATAGCGCATCGCCGCAATTGTATAAAGCGCTAACAACAGGGGAAACGCTAGCAAAAGCAGTGTTCAGCTTCTACCGCATCAATTACAACGGTCAGGAAGAGGAGTATTTCGTAACGAAACTCGAGTGTGTGAAGGTTTGTCACGTCGTGACGGTTATGTTCGATACTAAAGACCCGGATTTTGAAAGGCACGGTCACGTAGAGCATGTCGGGCTGCGTTATGAACAAATAGCTTGGCATTATACAGATGGCAATATTAAACACACCGATAGCCTGGAAGAGCAGAAAACAGCATAAGGAAATCACAATGGCTAAATGGATTTATAAACAAAGTACGGGTGAGTTATATCGCGATGGCAAGTTAATTGAAACAGGCTACTCTGGTATTCTTACAAACAAAAATAATCCTGATCGCGAGCAGGTTCGTGGTATGGGTCCAATCCCGCGAGGAACCTGGAGAATCGGCAGTACCGGAACCAGCAAAGGCCCGCTCACAATTACCCTGGTTCCGCTCAGCGTCAACGCTTATGAGCGTGATATGGGTACATTCAGGATGCACGGAGACAAACGCCACGGCATCAGAGGTTTTGCCTCTGCTGGCTGCATAATTATGGGACCATCAACACGCTTACTGGTTAGTAAAGATTACGGCGCAATTCTGGAGGTGGTGCGGTGATTAATCATTATGTGCTGAGTCTGGCCCTGGCCCTGTTACCGTTCGCTGGTTACACAGCAGATACATCTGGCAGTGAATGCGCCGCTCGGGGTCATTATGCCGAGGAGATGCTCTTATCTGCTATAACCAAAGAAGGTGTTAATGGGATTGAGCGAGATAAAACAACAGTTGAAGTGCTAAATCTTTCCCTCGTTTCCGATGCGTTAGCGCATCAGTTTGCGCAGAAAGACGCTAAAACAGGTAAAGGTCTCTTGCTCAAAGATTACTTCGATATTTACCACAATAACGGCGCAATGAACCTGACGGTTAAATACACCTATACCAACGTGAAAGGCGCAAAAAATGTATATATTGTCTCCAGTATACTAAATAACGATGAGTGCTCTGTCCGATTCAACGGATATTTGACAATTTCCCGTGAGTTCTGAAGGGGGGTTAGCTATCCCGGGAAAAGTTGTCAGATAAAAGAGTTGCGAATTTATGTTGAGTTCCCCGGCCAACCTGAAATTGATTAGCCGGGGAAATTTTTAAAATCTCCTGCGTCCTGCCTTTCGGAGGCTGTTCGATTAAAGGTCTTTTTCGTTACTTAACGCATTTCGCGCAGTGCGCGCGCTCAATGTGCTGGAAGAAATCGTTACCTTTGTCATCGACCAGGATAAAGGCAGGGAAGTTCTCCACCTCGATTTTCCAGATTGCTTCCATTCCCAGCTCGGGATACTCCACGCATTCCAGACTTTTGATGCTCTGCTGCGCCAGCACCGCTGCCGGACCACCAATGCTGCCGAGATAGAAGCCGCCATGTTTATGACAGGCATCCGTCACCTGCTGGCTGCGATTGCCCTTGGCCAGCATGATCTTACTTCCGCCGTGCGCCTGCAGCAGATCCACGTAGGAATCCATACGACCGGCAGTGGTCGGGCCGAGTGAACCAGAAGCATAACCTTCAGGCGTCTTCGCCGGGCCAGCGTAATAGACCGGATGATCTTTGATGTACTGTGGTAATCCTTCGCCGTTATCGATGCGCTCTTTGAGTTTTGCATGTGCAATATCGCGCGCCACGATAATAGTGCCGGTCAGTGACAGGCGGGTTGAAACCGGATAAGAGGACAGTTGCGCCAGAATCTCTTCCATTGGGCGGTTGAGATCAACCTGCAACGCTTCACCTTCGCCCTGCTGACGCAGTGCTTCCGGGATCAGGCGGCCTGGGTTGGCTTCCAGTTTCTCAATCCAGATACCTTCACGGTTAATCTTCGCTTTGATGTTACGGTCAGCCGAGCAGGAGACGCCCATACCGATCGGGCAGGAGGCGCCGTGACGTGGCAGACGCACCACGCGGATATCGTGCGCAAAATATTTGCCGCCAAACTGCGCACCCAGACCGAGCTGCTGCGCCGCTTCCAGCAGTTCCTGCTCCAGCTGAACGTCGCGGAACGCCTGACCGTGTTCGTTGCCTTCAGTGGGCAGCCCGTCGTAATAGTGAGTTGAGGCGAGCTTCACGGTTTTCAGTGTGCTTTCTGCCGAGGTGCCGCCAATGACAAACGCAATATGGTAGGGCGGACAGGCTGCGGTGCCGAGGGTACGCATCTTATCCACCAGGTAATTTTTCAGCTTGCCCGGACTCAGCAGCGCTTTGGTTTCCTGATAGAGATAGGTTTTATTGGCGGAACCGCCACCTTTGGCGATACAGAGGAACTTGTACTCATCGCCATCCACGCTGTAGAGGTCGATCTGCGCTGGCAGGTTAGTGCCGGTATTCACCTCTTTATACATATCCAGAGCGGCATTCTGCGAATAGCGCAGGTTATCTTCGATATAGGTGTTGTAGATACCCTGTGACAGCGCAGCTTCATCACCGCCGCCGGTCCAGACGCGCTGGCCCTTTTTGCCCATGATGATCGCGGTGCCGGTATCCTGACAGGTTGGCAGCACGCCTTTGGCGGCAATTTCAGAGTTCCTTAAAAACTGCAGGGCGACATATTTATCATTGTCGCTGGCTTCCGGGTCATCAAGGATGGAGGCGACCTGCTGCTGGTGGGCCGGACGCAGCATAAAAGAGGCGTCGTGGAACGCCTGCTGGCTCAGTAACGTCAGTGCCTGCGGATCGACTTTAAGGATCTCCTGACCCTCAAACTCGGAGACGGAGACATGCTCACGACTCAGCAGATAGTATTCGGTATCTTCGTGGGACAGCGGGAAAGGGTTCTGATAGACAAAAGGCTTGTTCGACATTTTTTCTCACTTAATGACCGGCTGAACCTCCGCGGACAGGCTGCGGGGCGCAACATCATAGGCGAATTAATTGTTTATTATGCTTCCCCACCGCGGATGCGGTGGGGAAGTGCAGGAATGGTATCTTATAACGCGTTGATCTGCATGTTGTATCCGTCAGAACAACCACACCATCCACGGATAGGCAATCAGCATCATGGAGCCTAAGAAGATGGCACCGAAGATGGTTCCCAGACGCCAGTAGTCTTTGGTAGGCAGATAACCGCTGCCGTAGTAAATCGGGCTTGGGCCGGTGCCGTATGGCGTGATGATGCCCATCACACCCAGAGAGGTACACAACATCAGGCAGAAGACCGGCATATTGATGCCCGGAATGGAGGCTGCAATGGTCAGCATGGCCGGTAACAGCGCGGTGGTGTGTGCGGTGGTACTGGCAAACAGGTAGTGCAGCAGGAAGAAGGCGATTAACAGCACCACGGCCGAAACCTGTGGGTCATAACCCTGCAGCAGCATGCCACCCTCTTTACCTAACCAGGTAATAAAGCCGACGCGGGCCAGACCATCGGCCAGTGCCACCAGGGTGGCGAACCAGGCAAAGGTGTTCCAGGCCGGTTTATTACTGGTGATGTCATTCCAGGTCAGTACGCCGGTCCACAGCATCAGTACTACCACCAGCAGCGCAGCCATGGCAGGTTCGATCCACGAGGTGGCGAAAATCCACATCAGCAGGGCACAGACCACAAACACCAGCAGCAGGATTTCATTGCGGGTCAGTCTGCCCAGTTTTTCCAGTTCAGCGATGGCCCATTTCGGCACTTCATCATTGATTTTAACTTCAGGTGGATAGAACCAGTAAGCCAGCAGCGGCATGGTCAGAATCAGCAGCACACCCAGCGGCAGGAAGGCCAGGAACCACATGCCCCATGAGATATCAAAACCGACGATGCTTTTTACCAGTGCCAGTGCCAGCAGGTTGGGTGCCAGCGCAGAGAGGAACATGGAGCTGGTAATACAGGCCGCGGTAATCGCTACCCACATCAGATAGGAACCGATTTTACGGGCGCTCGGGTCGTTAGGTTTAGAGCCGTAAAGCGGCGGCAGGTTGGCAATAATCGGGTAGATGGTACCGCCACTGCGCGCGGTGTTTGACGGCGTAAAGGGCGCAAGAAGCAGGTCAGCAAAGGTAATGGCATAACCCAGCGTCAGACTGCGGCGACCCAGATACTTCACCAGAATCAGGGCCAGGCGGCGACCAAACTGCGTTTTGTCATAACCTGCGGCGAACATAAAGGCACCGAAGATCAGCCAGACCGTGGAGTTGCCGAACCCGCTGACCGCCCATTTGAACGACTCACTAGCGACTTTGAATTTCGGGTTAGCCAGTTCAGCCGGGCTGAAGAGCAGAAACTGGCTGAACAGCGCGATGACTACCACGCCGGTCAGGCCGATCACCGCGCCTGGCAGGGGTTCAAAGATCAATCCGACAATCACGCCGACGAAGATGGCGAAGAAGTGCCAGGCGTAGGGTTCGAGTCCGGCTGGTGTGGGCACCAGCAACAGCAACACGGCAACGAGCACCGGCAGAGCAAGCATGATAGCTTTCTTTTTACCCGGCGCCGCAGGTGCGACTTTTGGGGGTTCAGTTACAGCTGAGAGTGGTTTCATAGTATTTTATCTGCAAGTTAAGAAGAATGCGATTTGCGCCCCGGACCTTCACTGATGACTTTCTTTCTTATTCTTAATAGTGTGAATAAACCGCGATGCACTGATTTTTTAATCGACTGCTTAGCTATTGAGCTGCATTTTTAAATCCATGTAAATATGATGCGATTTTTGCAAATATAGATTTTGATCCAGATCAAAGAAATTAATTCATTATTCCCCATTTTTAACATTTATTTTTTATTTATATTTACGGCATCGACATTTTGACAGTTCTGTGAAGCTGGTCGACAAATCACCAGCTAACGCAAACTGAATGCCTTGCTTTAACTGCTTGATGATAAACGATTTATTTTTTATGTAAACGAATGGTTGATTTTTGGTTACCCATGGTTAACAATTAATATAACTTCACTTTATGCATTCGGCAAATAAAAACTCTAAATCATTTAAAAGTTAAAAAAGTAAATTTATCGCTTATGAAAGCAAATAAAAGGGTATATTAGTCTCATGACATCGGACCACTTAATTAAGCGATAATTTGCGTCCGCTAAAAAATTTCCAGACTTTTAAATCTTGGAGTTTATCGCAATGAAATCTCTCACCCCCATCCTTAATCCATTGACTCTGCCTAACGGCGCTGTGTTGAAAAACCGACTGGTAATGGCACCGATGACCACCTGTACCGGCTTTTATGACGGTACGGTCACCAGTGAGCTGGTCGAGTACTATCGCGCACGTGCAGGCAGCATCGGAACCGTGATCGTTGAATGCTGCTTCATTGACAACCGTGGCCCGGCATTTCCGGGTGCCATTGCTATCGACAGCGACAACAAAATCCCTGGTCTGAAACGCATTGCGGACGCGATTAAATCTGAAGGCTCTACGGCCATTTTGCAGATCTATCACGGCGGCCGTATGGTGGAACCGGAGCTGATTGGTGGCAAAACGCCGGTTGCGCCAAGCGCCATCGCGGCACCGCGTGAAGGGGCAACCAAACCCCTGGCGCTGAGCGCCGAAGAAGTCGAAACCATGATCACCAAATTTGGTGATGCGGTGAACCGCGCTATCAAGGCCGGTTTCGATGGCGTCGAAATTCATGGTGCTAACACCTACCTGATTCAGCAGTTCTATTCGCCGAACTCTAACCAGCGCGATGACAAGTGGGGCGGCAGCCGCGATAACCGCGCACGCTTCCCGCTGGAAGTGCTGGAAATCACCCACAAGATGGCTGAGCGCTTCGCCCATAACTCTTTCATCATCGGCTATCGCTTCTCGCCGGAAGAGATCGAAGTGCCCGGCATTCGCTTTGACGACACGCTCTATCTGCTGGAAAAACTGGCGGCGCGTGGACTCGATTACGTCCATTTCTCGGTAGGTCAGCTGCTGCGTCCGTCAATTGTTGATACCCAGGATCCGACGCCGCTGATTGAGAAGTTCGTCGCGATGCGTTCGCCTGTGCTGGCAAAAGTGCCGGTGATTGGCGTTGGCGGCGTCGTCAATAAAGCCGATGCCGAGCTGGCGCTGGAGAAAGGCTACGATCTGGTGGCGATTGGTAAAGCCTGCATCGCTTACCCGAACTGGGCTGACCGCATCATTAATAACGAACACCTCGATCTCTACATCGACAGCAACAAACGCGAAGAGCTGCAGATCCCGGAACCGCTGTGGCGCTTCTCCCTGGTCGATGCGATGATCCGCGACATGAGTGAATCGGGCCGTAAATACAAAGCGGGCGTCTATCAGGAAAAAGTCGAAGCCGAAGCGCTGAAACTGAAAATCAACGTTACGCTGGATACTGACCGTATCACTGACATCTCGCTGGTGCCGGATGACACCCTGGATGTGGACTTCACCACCACCTTTGAAAGCCTGCGTAGCCGCATCCTGGTGGCCAACAGCCCACACGTCGATGCGATTACCGGGGCGACTACCCAGAGTGAGGCGCTGAAAAAAGCGGTTTCACGCGCGCTGACCACCTCCAGCAAAGAGCATGTGATTGAAGAGGGCGGCAACCCTAACGCACCGCAGAATTACGATGTGGTGATTGTGGGCAGCGGCGGCGCCGGTCTTGCGGCGGCGATTCAGGCGCACGATGAAGGTGCGCGCGTGGTCATCATCGAGAAGATGCCGACCATTGGTGGTAACACTATTAAAGCCTCAGTGGGCATGAACGCCGCTGAAACCCGTTTCCAGAAACTCAAAGGCATCGAAGACAGCAAAGAGCTGTTCTACGAGGAGACGCTGAAAGGCGGTCAGTTTAAAAATAATCCGGTGCTGCTACGTGAGTTTGTAGAGCTGGCGCCGGAGGCGATTGAGTGGCTGGCGAATCACGGCATTGAGCTTAACGACATCACCATCACCGGCGGGATGAGCATCGATCGTACCCACCGTCCGGCGGATCGTTCAGCGGTGGGTGGCTTCCTGATCAGCGGTCTGGTTAAAAACATCAACAGCCGCAACATCGAAGTCCTGCTGGAAACCTCAGTCTCAGAAATCCTTTATGAGAACGGCGCGGTAGCGGGTGTGAGAGTGGTCGATGAGTACAACGACAGCCGTATCCTGAACGCGAAAAGCGTGATTGTGGCGACCGGCGGATTCAGTGCGAACCGTGAACTGGTAGTGAAATATCGCCCTGAACTCGATGGCTTTGTCACCACCAACCACAAAGGTGCCACCGGCAGCGGTATTGCCATGCTGGAAAAAATTGGTGCCGGTACCGTGGATATGGGCGAAATCCAGATTCACCCAACGGTTGAACAGACCACCTCTTATCTGGTCTCTGAATCCATTCGTGGCGGCGGTGCTATCCTGGTCAGTCAGGCGGGTGAGCGCTTCTACAACGAAATGGAAACCCGCGATAAAGTCTCGGCGCAGATTATCGCCTTGCCAGAGAAGAGTGCCTGGATTGTGTTTGACGAGCAGGTGCGGATGAATAACAAAGCGGCTGACGAATATATCGCCAAAGGCTTTGTGGTCAGCGCGCCAACCGTGGCGGAACTGGCGGTGAAACTCAACATGAGTGAGCATCATACGCTGGAAGCCACGCTGGCCCGTTACAACAACTTCGTTATCATGCAGAAAGATGAAGACTTCGGTCGCCAGACCGCGCTGCGTCATCCTCTGAGTGAAGCGCCGTTCTACGCGATTCGTGTTGCACCGGGCGTACACCACACCATGGGCGGCGTCACCATCGACACCACCACTGCGGTGCTGGACAGCCAGAAACAGGTGATTAACGGCGCCTGGGCCTGTGGCGAGGTCGTTGGTGGCATCCACGGCGCGAACCGTATCGGCGGTAACGCAGTCGCCGATATCATTATCTTCGGCATTCTGGCCGGTGGTAACGCCGCCGCTTACGCCCGACGTTAAGGGTCGTCTCCGGCATCCGCGCTCTGCGGATGCCGTTCTTTTCTCTTTAAAGCAGAGTCGCCTATGTTAACTGATGCGCGTGTCTATGCTTACTCCGCTGTCTTAATGGGTTCACCCATCCTGCTCAAACTCTTCAACGATAATCAGACCCTGGCCGGACAGGTCTTCCGCCTGATTAAACAGCAGGAGAATCTCTTCACGGTTAACCGCGCGGCGTCGGAAGTGATGGCGATTAATCACGCGGCAGGGCAGCATCCGGTGGTCGTCAGTCAGCCGGTGTTTGACCTGATCGCCTGCGCGCATGCGGTGAGCCTGCTGCCCGACAGCCTGTTTAATCTGGCTATCGGCCCGCTGGTGAAGTGCTGGAAAATCGGCTTTCAGGGCCACCGTGTTCCATCAGAGACAGAACTTCAGGCGCGCATGGCGCTGACGAATCCGCATGACGTTATTCTTGATGACGCAAGCCGCAGTGTCATGCTGGCCCGGCCGGGGATGGAGATTGACCTGGGCGCGATCGCCAAAGGCTATATCGCCGATGTTGTGCAGGCTTTTTTGCGCCAGCAGCAGGTCAGCAGTGCGCTGATTAATCTGGGCGGAAACGTGCAGACGGTGGGTGCGCCGCCAGAAGAGGCGGGCTGGTCAATCGGCCTGAAAAAACCGTTTGGTGAGGCCGATGAGCTGATCGGGGTGATCGGGGTGAATAATCGCTCGGTGGTGACATCCGGTATCTATGAGCGTTATTTCGAGCTGGATGGCGTCTGTTATCACCACATCCTCGACCCGCGTAGCGGTTATCCGCTGGATAACGACCTGCTGAGCGTCACGGTGATCTCTGACCGTTCACTGGATGGCGACATCTACACCACGCTGCTTTATGGCCTTGGCGTTGAACAGGGCATTGCCTGCCTGGCGGAGCAACCGGGCATTGAAGCGATATTTGTGACCCGTGACAGGCAGGTGATCTGCTCGTCACAACGTCACTTTTCTTTTCAGTTACTGGACACCGATTACCGGCTGGTTCACTGACAATATTGTTTGAGTAAGGTGTGATACTCCGGCTGCAGGCGATAGCGATAAACCGGACGGCCCGTAACCCCATAATGAATACTGGTGAACAGGATATTAATCTGCGCCAGCCAGATCAGATACTTGCGGCAGGAGACGCGGGAGATATTCACCTCGGTTGCCAGTTCGTCGGTGGAGAACTCCGTACCCGGATGGGCGTCGATCCAAAGACACAGGGTGCGTAGCGTCTGCGGCGTTAATCCTTTCGGCAGTCGCTTCTGCTCGCTGGCCCCCGGCGGATTGCCATGCAACAACTGATCAACGTCCGACTGCTGATAGAACTGATGATTATCCATCAGCGATTTTTTCTGTCGCCAGCCAGTCAGCGCCTCTTCAAAGCGGGCAAACTGGAAAGGCTTGATCAGATAATCCACCACACCGTAGTTGAGTGAGGTTTTGATGGTGGCGGCATCTGCTGCTGACGAGATAATAATCACGTCAACCGGACGTCCTGCGCTGCGCAGTTCCGGCAACAGGTCGAGACCGTTCTCCTGCTGCATATAGATATCCAGCAGGATCAGATCAACCTGAGGTTCGGCCTGCGCCAGCCGCTCTTTGGCCTGCTGTAAGGTTGAGGCGGTGCCGCAGCAGGTAAAGCCTGGGATCTGCCCGATATAACAGCGATTCAGCTCGGCTACCATGGCGTCATCATCGACAACTAACACATTGATCATTGGGTAATCATTCCTCTCTCCCACGGAAGTTGTACTAAGAATTGGGTGAATACACCCGGTTCCGACTCGACACTGACACTGCCGCCCAGGCTTTCGGTCTGCTGCTTAACCAGAAACAATCCGACACCGCGATCTTCGCCTTTTGACGAGACGCCACGCTCAAAAATGGCGCTGAGCTGCGTACCGTCGATCCCGGGTCCGTCATCACTCACTTCACAGGCTAACCAGCCATTCTGATAGTGCAGCATGAGGTGGATTTCCCCTTCGGTTTCAGGATCCAGCGCCTCAAGCGCATTTTCAATTAAATTGCCCAGCACCGTAATCAGTACCGCGCTCTGCTCCTCGCTGCCGCAGTCGGGCAGAAAACTCGCCTCATCGATAATCAGCTGATGGCCTTCATCGGTCACCCGGTTGATTTTGCTGAGCAGGAAACCCGCAATGATGGGCGATTTGATCTTTTGCAGCAGCGAACCAATCTCCGTCTGATAGGCGTTGGCGGTTTTCAGGATGTACTCTTCCATCTGCGCATAGTTTTTCATATGCAGCAGGCCCAGAATGACATGCAGCTTGTTCATGAACTCATGGGAACGTTCACGTAACGCGTCTACATAGTTTACCATGCCGTCCAGACGCTGCATCAGCTGGCTGATTTCGGTCTTGTCCCTGAAGGTGGTCACCGCGCCGATAATGCGGTCACGACTGCGAACCGGCACGGTATTGCTGATCAGGATGCGATTACCCAGCGTCAGCTCCTGATCGTGCCAGGCTTTGCCCGCATGCAGCGCATCCTGCTGATGGCGGTGCATTACGCTCTCTTCAGCAATCAGATCGCCGCTTAATGGCATCTTGCGGGTGGTCTCATGCAGCAGCTGCTGCGCCGCGTGGTTAATCAGGCTGACGCGTGACTCATCATCTACCGCAATTACACCCTCTTTAATAGAATTGAGGATCGCCTGACGCTGCTCGAACAGGCTGGAGATTTCATGCGGCTCCAGCCCGAGCAATATGCTCTTCAGGCGCCTGACCAGAATAAGAATCCCCAGCAGACCCACCAGGCCGCCAAATAAGACAGTCCAGACAATGTTCCAGCGGCTTTTGGCAATCTGCGCCGCCACATCATTCAGCGCAATGCCGATCGCCACCACACCAATCTGCTGATGATCTGCGTTATAAACCGGGGTAAATACCCGCAGTGCCTCTACCAGCACGCCGTGATTTACCGCCACATTTTCCCGCCCGCTGAGGGCCGGATAGATATCGTTGCCGACAAAATGTTTGCCAATCACCGCCGCGTTTGGGTGTGAAAAGCGAATGCCACGCATATCCGTCACCACCACAAACAGCAGGCCGTTGCGTTTGCGCGCAGCTTCAGCCAGTGGCTGAATCTGGCTGCTGCCATCCGGTAACAGCAACCCACGCTGGACTTCAGGGCTGTCTGCCAGCGTGCGTGCCACCGCCATCGCCTTATCTTTAAGATGCGACTGAGCAAAGTTATCGATCTGCACAAAATAGAGCAGATGGACAGCAAGCAGCACGGTGACGATAACCGCAGTCATCATCAGGGTGGTCAGGGTACTGAGTTTCATGGGTCGTTTAGTCACGGCATGTCGGTTCTGTGGTTGGCTTGTCATTGGCGTTCAGCACGGGTGGGAGATCGCCCGGAAACATACGCTAACTGACCGCATCAGTACAGTTTTAGCGGTCTGCGCGCGGGCAATCGCCGGAGAACAATATTTGTGTTAGGGGATTGTATAATTCAAAGGACACCCTTAATGTGTGGTTAAAATATGTGAGTAATTGAGTAAGCCTTTTGTAATTAAAATAAGGCTAAATTGCTATTTTTAATTTTATAACTATTTTCACATTAACTCACAAATAACATTATTTTAAACTTTAAGGACTTTTTTTAACCAGTACCGTCTGAGCTGTAGATTAAAATGATGAATTCAAAGAAAGTTATCCCCACTCTTTCCCTCGCGGCCTTGTTAGTTTCTTCAGCACTGCATGCTGAAACTTCACCAGAAAAAACCGACGTCCTGTTAATTGGTGGCGGCATCATGAGCGCCTCAATGGGCACCATGCTGGAAGAGCTTCAGCCTGGCTGGAAACAGATCATGGTTGAGAAGCTGGATGGTGTGGCACTGGAATCCTCTAACGGCTGGAACAACGCCGGTACCGGTCACTCTGCCAATATGGAGCTGAACTATACGCCAGAGCGTAAAGACGGCTCGATCGACGTGACGAAAGCGCTGGAAATCAACGAAGCCTTCATGGTTTCACGCCAGTTCTGGAGTTCGCAGGTCAAAGAGGGCGTGATGCACGATCCGCGCTCTTTCATCAACTCAACGCCACACATGAGCTTCGTCTGGGGCGACAACGTCGACTTCCTGACTAAACGCTATGCGGCGTTACAGAAAACCGCGCTGTTCCAGGGCATGAAGTTCTCTACCGATCACAAGCAGATCGAACAGTGGGCACCGCTGGTGATGGAAGGTCGTGATCCCCAGCAGAAAGTGGCCGCAACCTGGACGCCAGTTGGCACCGACGTAAACTACGGTGAAATTACCCGTCAGCTAATCGGCAGCCTGAAGAAGAATGACAACTTCCGTCTGGAAACCTCCTCTGAAGTCACCGATTTCAAACGTAACGGTGATAACTCGTGGCACGTCACCATTAAAGATGCCAAAAACGGCAACGAGCGTGCGGTTGACGCGAAATATGTCTTTATTGGTGCTGGCGGCGGCGCGCTGAAATTACTGCAGAAAACCGGCATCCCGGAAGCGGAAAACTATGCAGGCTTCCCGGTGGGTGGTTCATTCCTGGTAACCGAAAACAAGGCGATTGCCGATCGTCACCTGGCGAAAGTCTACGGTCAGGCGTCTACCGGTGCACCACCGATGTCCGTTCCGCATCTGGATACCCGTTATCTGGATGGCAAACGCGTCGTGCTGTTTGGACCGTTCGCGACCTTCTCAACCAAGTTCCTGAAAAATGGTTCACTGTTTGACCTGCTGAGCACCACCACTACTCATAACATCGTGCCAATGACCGACGTGGGTATGGATAACTTCGACCTGGTGAAATACCTGGTTGGCCAGGTGATGCTGACAGAAGAAGATCGCTTCGAAGCGCTGAAAGAGTACTACCCGGACGCGAAGAAAGAGGACTGGAAACTGATTCAGGCCGGTCAGCGCGTACAGATCATCAAGAAAGATGCTGACAAAGGTGGCGTGCTGAAACTGGGTACAGAAATTGTGACCGATCAGCAGAAAACCGTGGCGGCACTGCTGGGTGCTTCTCCTGGTGCATCGACCGCTGCGCCTATCGCGTTAAGCGTGATGCAGAAACTGTTCCCGGAAGAGTTTAAGTCAGCGGAATGGCAGGCCAAAATCCACAAGATGATCCCAGGCTACGGTCAGAAACTGAATGACAATGTGCCGATGCTGCAGCAGGTATGGAATGACACCGCTGCGACTCTGCAGCTGACCACGCCGCCGGTTATCAACATGGATGGCAAAGCAGCCGAGGCACCAGCAGCACAGCCTGAGCAGGCAGCGCCTTCAGCGAAGCACGACATGGCGCTGTAACAGCGACCTGACGTAAAAAAAGCCCGCACAGGTTATCCTGCGCGGGCTTTTTTATTGCTGCGTTTTCTTCCCGTTACTCCGGCTGGTTACCGCGCCAGTTGCCCCAGGGATCTTCTGCGGGTGCTTGATCCGCCTCTTCAGACGGTGCTTCGCGGGAGGCCGGTTCCTCTTTTAACGAGGCGAGATAAAGCGCTTCGACTTCAGCCCGCGCCCAGGGCGTGCGCCGCAAAAACTTCAGGCTTGATTTAACACTCGGATCGCTTTTAAAGCAGTTAATGTTGATCCGTTTTCCCAGTTCCGCCCAGCCATACTGCGCGACTAAACTGTTTATCTGCATCTCCAGCGTTACGCCATGCAGAGGATCTTTTGAGGTTTGTGCGTTCATCATCTATCCGCCTGATTCATTCAATGCCGCACATCCTGACAATCGTAAAGCCGTTGTGCAAGGCGTGAAGGTGAAAAAGGGCGTGCCGTGGCGCGTTAAGCGCAAATTTCTGTGTCTGAGTTAACGTGACAGGCAGAAGAGTGCGCAGGCGTGCGGCGATTGTGCTAATCATAAGCGACTGATGATGCTCAAAAAGGATCCCCTGCCATGTCTGTGCCCGTCGATAATCTGCTCAGCTCCGCCAGCCGTAAACGTGCTCTGATAGCCGGTTCGGTAGGTAATTTCATTGAATGGTATGAGTTTGCCGTCTATGGCTTTCTTGCCACCGTGATAGCGCAGAACTTTTTCCGGCTGGAAGGGGAGTCAGCGCTGACCGGGCTTCTGCTGACCTATGCGTCATTCGCCATCGCCTTTTTCTTCCGTCCACTCGGTGCAATCATTTTCGGCCGGATGGGTGACCGTATCGGGCGCAAACCCACGCTGATTTTTGTGTTAATCATGATGACGCTGGCGACGGCGGCTATCGGCCTGGTGCCCACCTACGCCCAGTTGGGCATCCTGGCGCCGCTGATCGTGACCGGTCTGCGTATTCTGCAGGGCCTGTTCGCGGGCGGTGAGTATGGCGGGGCGGTATCGCTGATGACCGAGTTTGCACCGCGCGGTAAGCGGGGCCTTTACGGGGCGTGGCAATCTTTTACTGTGGCGCTGGGATTACTGGCTGGCGCGGGCATCGTGGCGCTGCTCTCGCTGCTGCTGTCGCCGGAGCAGATGCTGAGCTGGGGCTGGCGCATCCCGTTCTTCATTGCCCTGCCGCTGGGTGTCATCGCGCTCTGGCTGCGGGTTCAGATGGAGGAGACCCCGGCGTTTATTCAGCAGCAGGCAAAACCCGTTGTAAAAGTTGACGCCAGCCTTGGCGATACGCTGAAAACGATCCTGCTCGGTATCTGTCGGCTGATGGTCTGGTCGGCGGCCGGTTACACCTGGCTGGTGATTATGCCGACGTACCTGCAGGCATCGCTGCACACCGGCTTTAAACAGGCGTTGCTGATTGCGGTGATATCGAACCTGGGCTTTGCTGCTACCATCATCCCGGCCGGGATGCTGAGTGACAGGATTGGCCGCCGTGCGGTGATGGTAACGGCGGCGGTATTGCTGCTGGTGCTCTCTCTGCCGCTGCTTAACATACTTCAGGCAGAGAGCACCGGACTGCTGCTGAAAGCGCTGGTGGTGTTTATCGCGGGCGGAGTTGTCGGGTTGCTGGCCGGACCGGGGCCTGCAATGCTGGCAGAGATGTTCCCGACGCGGGTGCGTTATACCGGACTGGGTCTGGCCTATTCGCTTTCTAACGCGGTGTTTTCCGGCTGTGCCGGATTGATCATCACCGGGTTGATTAAACAGACCGGTAATCCCGATATCCCCGCCTGGTATGTGATGGCGACTGCGCTGGTCAGTATTGTTGCGTTGATGACCCTGAACAAAGATGATCATCTGCGGCTACTGGATGAGCCACCGTCGCGCTAAGTGTCGGCAAGCGAGCCGAGCGGGAAATTCAGGCTGCATAAGTGTTATGCAGCCTTTTTTACTGACAGGTCTGCCGGGAAGGGCAACAAACAAGCCTGCTTATCAGAAATGCAGCTGTAATATCACTGGCGTAACGTGCCGCTCTGTTCAGGCCGATGTAACAGGGTTTTATTCCGTAAGCGATTCAGCCGGATCAACGTCACTGACCTTCTCGCGTCATCAACACCGCCAACAGGTCTGAAGCCATAGCGGATGCTGGAGAGAAGGATTCAGACAAGGTCATTCACTTTGCGATGATGGCAAACTGAAAACCTGATCACGGCAATTAACTTTATGAGCATGGTTGTCGGCAATAATGATGACAGCAGCCATAATCATACCGAGAAGAATGATAACTATTTTACGCAGGAGCATAAGCGTTAATTCCTGTGAAATTAAACTATTCTTATCTGTAATATGTTATTCACTTTTATCAGTGACTTAACGTGAGTGTTGATTAATTATGGCTGAAGTAAAATCTTTATATATTGATCGCGATGCGGTTTTCCAGGCTCTGCTGAAATAAAGGCGTCATGCAAATTATAAAATAAACGAAATCTAAATGAGGGAATAAAAGCTGTTAATTTATCTTGTGTCTGTTTGACTGAAAAGGGTTGAACCTGTATGGCTTCAGGCTGTGAAGAGGAAAAGCTGAATAACGGCCCACAGTTGAACACTGCGGGCAGCACGCTGGACCCGGTCGGGACTCATCCGACAACCGGATCCCGCTGGTGGCGGTCACATCACTAACTTTAAACAGATTACAGACTGAGAACGGTGTCGTCAGATTTCTGTTTCTCCGGCTGAGTGATGAAATCTTGTGCCAGATCGGCGACGATGGCTGCAACGGTTCGCACCGATTTGATCATCGAGATGCCGGTGCCTGTCGAAACAACGCCTTTGTCAAGATTGCCCAGTCGCATCGCCTGCCATAAAGAGTGGTAGCCATTCATTGCAGTGAACAGGGTTTCACGGTCAGCGCCGTGCGCATCAAGTTCTGCCAGCCTGGGGCTGAGCGGCGTTGGCAATGTCCGGTAATAAGCGGGCAGGGTGCGGAAAAGTAGCAAATCTTCTGCGCTCGATGAAATAATCAGCTGCTTAACCTTCTCATCCGCCGGGTTCTCCTGCGCGGTTAAAAACAGGCTGCCTATCCAGACGCCTTCTGCACCTAACGCCATGGCTGCACGCACGCCACGCACATCCCCAATGCCGCCTGCCGCCAGCACCGGAATTTTCACACTGTCAGCGATCATAGGCACGATGCTGAACGTTCCGATAATGCGTGATGGCACGGTGCCGCCTTCATCAAATCCGGTTGCGACAATGATATCGGCGCCAAGCTTTTCAGCCTGCTGAGAATTCGCTACGTCAGGCGTCAGCGCACGAAAAAGGATTTTGATGCGATGTTGTTTCAGAAAATCGAATATTTCGGCATCAAACACTTCATTAACTAAAACGACCTCCACCTTCTCTTCAACAAACATTTCAGCGGTGGGTCGCCAGAAACTCATATCCGGCCCATTGATCAGAGTTGCTCCAAAAGGTTTATCGGTCAGCTGTTTGGTTTTTCTGATTTGCTCACGCATGCGCTCCAGCGCCATGAAACGAGAGTCCGGCAATGTATCCTGCCCGGCGTTGGGGCCAATTATGCCTAATCCGCCTGCGTTGGATACTGCGGCAACAAACGTTGCATTGGTCAGAAAGTACATGGGTGCCTGAATAATGGGATAGCGAATATTCAGAATTTCTGTCACACGGTTTTTCATCGCTTTTTCCTTATCCGGATACGGTGTAGTCAGACTTATTCGTTAAAATAAGAATTTTTTTACAGGCCGTTTTATTTTTATTCTCTTAGCCAAAACAGGGAGTTTAATAGTTGAAAATAAGAAGTAAATGGTCAGAATTGGGTACATGTTTGCCAGATATGGAAAGATAATGGATCTCAACGCGACAAAACTCTTTATTGCAGTCGTTCAGGCAGGCAGCTTTTCAGCGGCAAGCGAGAGAACAGCTATCCCCATCTCTACGCTGGTGCGGAAAGTGAACGAGCTGGAGCGGGCACTGGGTGTACAGTTACTGGAGCGATCAAAGAAAGGGGTCAGGCCGACCTACAAAGGACAACAGTTCTTTGAGCAATCGCGACCTGGCCTGGAATTGCTGGAAGAGGCCACCAAAACGGTCAGGTCTGCGCACAAACTGGCGGGCAAACTGCGAATATCGGTGCCGCCTGACTTCACCATCTGGTGGGAATTGCTGCATGCGTTTCAGCAACGCTATCCTGATATCAAAGTGTTTTGCCACTCAGGGCAAAGAGTGGTGGATCTGTTTGAAGATGGCATTGACGTGGCACTCAGGCTGGGCGAGTTGCATACCGAAGATGTGATTGCGAAACCGGTTATGAATGCCGAGGCATGGTTTGTTGCCACGCCTGAACTGGCTGAACGCTTTGGACATCCGCAGACGCTGGCGGCGCTTGCGACGTGTCCGATAGCCAGCTGGGAAGGGCTTAACAGTGGTTCCTTTGAGTGGGTATCCGGAGACGAGAAGGTAAAATTTGAGCCGTTTTTTTCCTCCAACAACACGCAGGGCCTGCGCCATTACGCACTGAGCGGTGCCGGAGTCTCGCTGTTGTTTGATTTTTTAGTGAAACCTGATGTGGAGAGCGGGAAGCTGGTGCGGTTGTTGCCCGATTATCCGACTCACTCGATGCCCTTACATCTGGTCTATGTCCGGCACAAACATCCTTCAGCCATCACACTCGCGTATCTGGAGTTTTGTGCCGAATGGGTGAGTCAATACAAGATTGGATAGGGGCTACACAAAAGGGTCAGAGGCAGAGGTGTCCGGCAAACCAGCTCACAGGCGCTGTGGCCTCACCGATGAATGAAAGGGATAAACACAGAAAAAGAAATGGCGCCCTGAGGCGCCTCTGATAGTGACCCTGACGCCACTATTTACACCAGCTGCTGTGCCGTGGTTTCCACCAATGTCAGCAACACTTTGATATCTTCCAGCGTCACTGTCGGATTCAGCAGGGTCATCTTCAGGCAGGTCACGCCATCGAACTCGGTCACACCAACGTTGGCGCGGCCCGATTCCAGCAGGGCATCACCGATACGCTGATTCAGCAACGCAATATCCGCACTGCTGAAGTGCGCCAGATGCGCCGGACGATAGCGGAACAGCACGCTGGCCAGCTGCGGTTTCATCACCAGCTCCAGCGCAGGCTGCTCATCAACGTACTGTGCAACCTGCTGCGCCAGTGTCACACCGTGATCGATGATTTCGGCATACTGTTTCTGACCCAGCGCTTCCAGACCCATCCACAGTTTCAGTGCATCGAAACGGCGGGTGGTCTGAAGCGATTTGGATACCAGATTCGGCACACCCTGCGCTTCATCAAACTCAGAGTTCAGATAGGCCGCCTGGTAGCGCATCAGCTCATAGTGACGGGCTTCCTTCAGCAGGAAAGCACCACAGCTGATGGTCTGGAAGAACTGCTTGTGGAAGTCCAGGGTAATGGAATCGACCAGCTCAATGCCATCCAGATAGTCACGATACTTTTCTGAGAGCAACAGCGCGCCGCCCCAGGCCGCATCGACGTGCACCCAGATGTTCTCTTCGGCCGCCAGCGCCGCGATTTCGCGCAGGGGATCGATTGCACCGGCATCGGTAGTACCCGCCGTGGCAACAATTGCCAGAATGTTTTCGCCGTTGGCTTTGGAGGCTGCCAGCTTGTGGCGCAGGTCATCCATATCCATGCGGGCAAAGCGATCGCATTTCACTTGCGTCACGGATTGATAGCCCAGACCCAGCAGCGCCATGTTCTTCTGAACCGAGAAGTGCGCATTCTCTGAACAGAAGACTTTAATCTTCTTCAGATCGCCGGTTAAACCATCCTGCTGAACAGAATGACCCTGGCGGGCAAACCAGGCATCACGCGCCAGCATCAGACCCATCAGGTTGCTCTGGGTGCCGCCGCTGGTGAAGACACCCGCGTCGCCGGACTGATAACCGACCTGGGAACGCAGCCACTCAATCAGCTTCATCTCAATCAGAGTGGCTGAAGGTGCCTGGTCCCACGAATCCATACTCTGGTTGGTGGCGTTAATCAGCACTTCCGCTGCCTGGCTGATAACCAGGCTCGGGCAGTGCAGATGCGCCACACACTGCGGGTGATGAACCGACAGGCTGTCTTTGAGGAAGTACTCAATGGCGCGTTCAATCGCGGCCTGGTTGCCCAGGCCCTGAGGATTGAAGTCCAGCTTAATGCGCTCGCGCAGCTCTGCGACGGTTTTTCCCTGATACATCTCAGGTTGTTCCAGCCACTTCACGACGGCCGCGCTACTCTGGGCAATCGCCTGCTGGTAGGCCTCGGTACTTTGTGCTGAGGCCGCCAGAATCGGGTTTAACCGGGACATTGCATTCACTCCACTCAAACTGGTTTCACGCCAGCTGACAGCAGGGCGTTTTCAAATTTATCCATAAACACGTCCAGTTCTGCATCTGTGATCAGCAGGGACGGCAGCAGACGTAATACGCTGCCGTGACGTCCGCCACGCTCCAGAATCAGGCCGTTCTCAAAACATTTTTTCTGTACCAGCGCGGAGAGCTCGCCGTCTGCCGGGAAGCTGCCCATGTGATCAGCGGCTTCGTCAGGTTTCACCAGCTCAATGCCGATCATCAGTCCCAGACCACGCACGTTGCCGATTACCGGGTAGCGCTGCTGCAGCTCGCCCAGTTTGCCTTTCAGCCATTCGCCCTGTGCAGCAACTTTGTCAGCGATGTTGTTATCTTTCAGCAGTTTCAGCGTAGTCAGGCCGGTCGCCATTGCGAGCTGGTTGCCACGGAAGGTGCCGGTGTGGTGGCCAGGAGACCAGGCGTCGAACTCTTTCTTAATGCCCAGTACCGCCAGTGGCAGACCGCCGCCGACCGCTTTTGACATCACGATGATGTCCGGCTCAATACCGGCGTGCTCAAAGGCGAAGAATTTACCGGTACGGGCAATGCCCGCCTGCACTTCGTCGATGATCAGCAGAATGCCATGCTCTTTGGTCACTTTACGGATGCGCTGCAGCCACTCAGCCGGAGCCGGGTTAACACCGCCTTCGCCCTGAACTGCTTCCAGAATGACGGCTGCCGGTTTACGAACGCCGCTCTCAACGTCGTTGATCAGGTTTTCGAAGTAGTAGGTCAGCGCTTTCACGCCCGCTTCACCGCCAATGCCCAGCGGGCAGCGGTAGAGGTGCGGATAAGGCATGAACTGCACTTCCGGCATCAAGCCGTCGACGGCTTCTTTCGGTGACAGGTTGCCGGTGACCGACAGCGCGCCGTGGGTCATGCCGTGATACGCACCAGAGAAGCTGATGATGCCGGAACGACCGGTGTGTTTTTTCGCCAGTTTCAGCGCCGCTTCAACGGCATCCGCGCCCGACGGGCCGGTAAACTGCAGGCAGTACTCTTTGCCCTGACCCGGTAATAACGAGAGCAGATACTCAGAGAACGCATCTTTTAACGGCGTGGTTAAATCAAGAGTATGTAACGGCAAGCCGCTGGTAATGACATTTTGAATGCTCTGCAGAACGTCTGGATGGTTATGACCCAATGCCAGCGTTCCGGCACCTGCAAGACAGTCGAGATACTGATTATTCTCGACGTCTGTGATCCAGACACCCTGTGCTTTCGCAATCGCGAACGGCAATTTGCGAGGATAACTTCGAACGTTTGATTCAAATTCAGCCTGACGGGCTAAATAGGTTTCATTGGTTGCGTTTAAGTTCTGTGCATTCAAACTATCAATACGGACTTTATCCGTCATCATATCTCTCCTACAACCGGGACGGGCGTAGCGTCGCAGTTGAATAAATGTATTTAAATGGGGGTATGTGTTTTAAGCGCGGCCAATATAGGTGTTTTTAAGGTCCGACTCAACGTTTAATTTTATCGGCAGATAACAGATTCTTTGCTATAGGAATCAATCATTTGGTGAGTTTGTGAACGTATACATTATTGCCGCTTCGCTAGTCCGTGGTTAATAAGTGGCGTAAAAACACCAGCTTACCCGGCGCGGGGCGTGCTAAGTCAATGATAATAATCTGTGTAAATAGCTGTTTCCGGGGCAAAACGCTATCAAAAAGGGGCCTTTTCAGATGGAAAAAGCATAAGTCAGTTTGACTGAAGAAGCTGCATTTATAGCGGGTTAAAAGCGCAGACCAATTAAAATAATAAACCTTTTATTAACATTTAATTAAAATCTGGCGGTGTTAAAGCCTTTATAACGCGTCAGATCCACGTTACGACAGGAGATGATCAATAAACTGCGTTAAGTCAGCCATCCCTTCGCTTGCCTTTTTCTCCGACGGATTGATGGTCAGCAAATCGGCATAGCCGTTAAGCATCGCACTGATTTGCCGGGCGGTACGTGGGATATCGGCACAACGCAGCGTTCCATCTGTGACGCCGTCACGAATTATCCCCTCCACCAGCGCCTGCCACGCTGCCGTCATTTGTTCTGCCAGCGCGGCATAGGCTTCGTGATGCGCAGCCATCTGCCAGAATGAAGCATAAAGTTGCCAGGTTGCATCCGGTGCGCTCGGCAGATGACTTTCGAACAGATTAAGCAGCCACTGCTTTGTTAAGGATGCTGACTCTGTAGAGAGCTGAAGCAGCCGCCGGACAGGCCAGCGGCAACAAATGGGAGGAATACACAGCCATTGCCGGACTAGAAGCCATCGCTGCGTCAGGGGCGGGTTAATAATCCAGTTCACATAGCGAAAATGCCCTAAAGCTTTATCAGACGGGACATAGACCGGCTTATATTCTTTTAATGACTAATGTCTCGTGCTGTATTGATTGTGCTCAATTTATATCCATCATTCCTGTGTAAACCTGCAGTATCTCATTATGGGAGATGCCTGCCGTCGCATAGCTTTTGCTGACGCGTTTATCACAGGAAAAAAAGGGATTTGACATGGAACCGCAATATACCAACGTACTGACCCCGGAATTAGCTACCTTACTGGCGCGTCCGCCATTTTCGACGGAGAAAAAGGCCGGGATGCCTGAAGGTGCCCGTCAGACAGTTGAAGAGCAGGAGGCATTTCTGCTTGAACATCCGGTGGTGGCGATTTACCGGATCGCGGTTGACGGGGCGCTGACACACCGCGGCGGGGTGGTACGTGCAGCCTGGAACGGCTCTGAAATAGCGCCTGAGGACGGACAGAAGGTCAGCGTTGCGCTGGAAGGTGATGAGGTGGTTTATCCTGACGGCACCACCGCCCGGATTGTCACCGGCAGCGGTGCGAAATTCCAGAAAGGCGGTAAAAGTATCGCGCTGGTCGGCAGCCGGCTGAGTAACGGTGATGTGATTATCAGCACCCCGCAGGCGGGATGTACGCTGAATGAGCTGAAAGGTCTGCCGATGGATGCTGATTTTTTACCGGCAGAGGGCTGAGCCGATGACCCGAAGAGGCTGTATCATTCACGGTAAAAACGTCGGTCTGCACGGGGATAAGACTTCCACAGGGGCGCAGTGTATCGCGACCCGCCCCGGTATGTCGGTCATGGGGTTGCTGAAACTCTATATCGGTGACAAAACCACCCCCTGCCCAAAGTGCGGGGAAGTAGGGATCATTGTGAGTGGCGATCACCGGCACTCAAACAGCGCCGCTGTGGCGGTGGATGGCTCAGAGATCCGTTGCGGGTGCCCGCAGGGAACCAATTTTCTGATTGCCCCTGGTACGATACCGCAGCTTTCGGCGGCAAAAGCCCGGATGGCACCGGTAGTCGCTCCGGAGCCGGAACAACATGCTCAGGCGGCAAAGAAAAAGAAACGGGAGATCACGCTGACGATAGGCGTGTTCTTCGACGGTACCGGCAACAATGCCGTTAACACGCAGAACATGCTGAAGGCCTATACCGCAGGTCATTACAACCTGAACGATCCGGAAGCCGAGTCCATTCTGGCAAAATGCGCCCGTGAAAATTTTGGCGTGTCGGGCAGCGGTGCAACCAGCTATACCGGGTACTACACCAATATTCACTGGCTGAGCACACTGTATAAACAAACCATATCCGGTAAAGATTCAGATGTTCAGGTAGGCATCTACATTGATGGTATTGGTACCGAAGCCGGTAAACCCGACAACAAGCTGGGCCAGGGATTTGGTATATCCGACACAGGGGTTGCTGCTAAAACCAACCACGCCGTATCTCAGTTAGTGAAAGCTATTTCAGACGCTGCAGAGGATATACGAAGCAAATCAGGCTGTGAGATTGTTATAAATTGTCTTCAGTTTGACATCTTTGGCTTTAGTCGCGGAGCAGCCGCAGCCCGTCATTTTGCCAACCGCATCCAGTCAGAAGACCCGGCCATTATCAGCGCCATCCGCCAGGCCATGACGGGCATCACTTTCAATGGTTCTCCTTCAGGAAAGACCCGCTTCATCGGCATCTTTGATACCGTTGCTGCGATAGGTACGCCGGTTAATGGCCTGAACCCGCACAGTGCGGATACCGGGAACGTGAAACTCACCCTGCGTCCCGGTGTGGCGGAGAAGGTCTTTCACATCACCGCCGCGAACGAGTGCCGCTTTAACTTTGCGCTGAACAGCGTTAAACCGGCCTGGCCGGAATTGGCGCTGCCCGGCGTGCATTCCGATATCGGCGGCGGTTATCTGCCGGTCACACGAGAAGACCTTTTCCTGACCCGCCCGGCAACGGAGACGGTGCCGTACAGCCAGCCCGGTGAGAAGACGCAGGCTTACCGGCAGGCAGTAGCACAGTTGCAGACCCTGGATAAATCGCCCTGTCTGGCCCCGCTGCTGCGGACAAATGAAATATCGGCAGAAACCTGGCATGACGCCCGGCTCCCCCCGGACCGGTACGGCCAGATGCAGAAGCGCAGCTTTGCGGCGCTGACCATGCGCGGAAGGACCGTCAGAAACGACTGGTCACGCGTGGCGTTGCGGGTGATGCTTGAGGCCGCACGGGAAGCCGGGGTGGTGTTTGACTCTGTCGACCCGGCTAATCCGAACATGACTCTTTCTGATGAACTGTCTCCCCTGTGTGACAAAGCGCTGGTGATGGGTAAGGCAGCACGCAGCGGTCAGACGCCACAGGCGTTCAGTCAGGATGAGCTGGACGTGATTGCGGAGAAGTATATTCACTGTTCGGCCAACTGGAATGCCATCGTGGTCAATACGGACGGTCTGATTCACGGGGGCGCATCACCCTCTGAGCTGATTGGCTTTATCAACCGGCCGGATGAGCAGTGGAAACGCTCTGTCTACAGCATGGACGGGAAGAAGGTATGAGGCTGAAAACACTTTTTCCCCTGCTGATGTTGGTGATGGTCAGCGGCTGCCGGGCTGGAGAGGCACAGGCGCCGGAAGACACCGGCGAAATGCCCTACGGTGAAGTTGATTTTGCATTTTTCACTCCCCGGGCCTTACCGGCGGTTGTGACAAAAGCGCTGATTATCGACAACGAAAAAGTTGTATCCACTTACAGAACGCTGGACAGCACTCCAGGGGATCCGGATACAACTCAGATATGGAATAACCGGGTCAGGATGCATGCTCAGTTTAATAAAGCCCGGCATCCACCGGCGCTGATGCTGTTCTGCTGGGATTCGGTTATCGATAAAAAGACCTACGAGACGCGCATCACCTTCTCACCGGCCCTTCGGGGAAAAATGTCGGTGCCAACCGGCAGGGACAGAAGAGGTAATATGGCCTGGTATGACACATTACTGTTAGGGCTGGCACCAGAGGGTAAAGTCCGTATCTGGCTTCAGAACAGCGCAGGAGGTGATAACCTGCCAGTCAAACCGGTAAAAATCACCACGCTGTCCGGGGATAAACTGGATGCCTGCAAAGGGATTACGGACCATCCCAACGGGTATGTTTATTACGGTGAAACGCCAGCATTTGTTAAAGGGAAAACCTATCCCTACGGCAACTGGTAGCGATTGCTTCTGATACCCGCCTGACGACACATGCAGGCCGGGTTTAGGCGCTTATGTGTTGTCTGTCTGGAGGGCAATCATCATGCTGGTTTTTACCGACCTGAGCCGTACACCTGAACTGGCGGAGGTGGCTGAGCGGCTGGGTATTATTGACGGCCAGCCCGTTCTCATCGGGGAGGACGGGGTATTTGACCGTGAAGTGAATGCCTTTTTACGGTCCCTGGTTGATCCATCAAGCCCGGGGCGTAATACCTGGCGTACCTATGCCTATCAAGCGTACAGCCAGGATGAGTTGGACGTGATTGCGGAGAAGTATATTCACTGTTCAGCCAACTGGAATGCCATCGTGGTCAATACTGACGGCCTTATTCACGGTGGCGCCTCCCCCTCAGAGCTGATTGGCTTTATCAACCGGCCGGATGAGCAGTGGAAACGTTCCGTCTACAGCATGGACGGAAAGAAGGTATGAAGCTGAAAACATTTTTCCCCTTGCTGATAATGGTGATGGTCAGCGGCTGCCGGGCTGGAGAGGCACAGACGCCGGAAGACACCGGCGAAATGCCCTACGGTGAAGTTGATTTTGCATTTTTCACTCCGCGGGCCTTACCGGCGGTTGTGACAAAAGCGCTGATTATCGACAACGAGAAAGTTGTATCTACTTACAGAACGCTGGACAGCATTCAGGAAAATCCTGACAGCGTGGGAAGCTGGAGCAGCAGGGTAAGCAGGCATGCTCAGTTCAACAAAGCCCGGCATCCTCCCGCACAGATGCTCTTCTGCTGGGATTCGGTTATAGATAAAAAGACCTACGAGACGCGCATCACCTTTTCATCGGCCCTGCGGGAGAAAATGTCGGTGCCAACCGGAAAGGACTGGCGTGGGGATACGGCCTGGTATGACACGCTGCTGTTTGGGCTGGCACCAGAAGGTAAAGTCCGCATCTGGCTTCAGAACAGTGCACCGGTCGCCAATCTGCCGGTCGAACCGGTAAAAATCACCACGCTGTCCGGGGATAAACTGGATGCCTGCAAAGACGTGCCTTCGCGCATTGACTTTAACTACAGCATTCCGGATGGTTATGATCAGGACATAAAGGATTTTATCAAAGGGAAAGCCTATCCCTACGGCAACTGGTAGCGATTGCTTCTGATACCCGCCTGACGACACATGCAGGCCGGGTTTAGGAGTTTATGTGTTGTCTGTCTGGAGGGCAATCATCATGCTGGTTTTTACCGACCTGAGCCGTACACCTGAACTGGCGGAGGTGGCTGAGCGGCTGGGTATTATTGACGGCCAGCCCTTTCTCATCGGGGAGGACGGGGTATTTGACCATGAAATGAATGCCTTTTTACGGTCCCTGGTTGATCCATCAAGCCCGGGGCGTAATACCTGGCGTACCTATGCCTATCAAGCGTTCAGCCAGGATGAGCTGGACGTGATTGCGGAGAAGTATATTCACTGTTCGGCCAACTGGAATGCCATCGTGGTGAATACGGACGGCCTTATTCACGGCGGCGCATCACCCTCTGAGCTGATTGGCTTTATCAACCGCCCGGATGAGCAGTGGAAACGCTCGGTCTACAGCATGGACGGGAAGAAGGTATGAGGCTGAAAACACTTTTTCCCCTGCTGATGCTGGTGATGGTCAGCGGCTGCCGGGCTGGAGAGGCACAGACGCCGGAAGATACCGGCGAAATGCCCTACGGTGAGGTTGATTTTGCATTTTTCACTCCGCGGGCCTTACCGGCGGTTGTGACAAAAGCGCTGATTATCGACAACGAGAAAGTTGTATCCACTTACAGAACGCTGGACAGCACTCCAGGGGATCCGGATACAACTCAGATATGGAATAACCGGGTCAGGATGCATGCTCAGTTTAATAAAGCCCGGCATCCACCGGCGCTGATGCTGTTCTGCTGGGATTCGGTTATCGATAAAAAGACCTACGAGACGCGCATCACCTTCTCACCGGCCCTTCGGGGAAAAATGTCGGTGCCAACCGGCAGGGACAGAAGAGGTAATATGGCCTGGTATGACACATTACTGTTAGGGCTGGCACCAGAGGGTAAAGTCCGTATCTGGCTTCAGAACAGCGCAGGAGGTGATAACCTGCCAGTCAAACCGGTAAAAATCACCACGCTGTCCGGGGATAAACTGGATGCCTGCAAAGACGTGCCTTCGCGCATTGACTTTAACTACAGCATTCCGGATGGTTATGATCAGGACATAAAGGATTTTATCAAAGGGAAATCCTATCCCTATGGCAACTGGTAACGCCGACAGATGAAATCTGCCGGATAATATGCGCCGGAGCGGTGTGCTCCGTCTCTCCGATCGGGAAGCCTGGGGTTATCTGGCCATCGGTAGCGTGGCAGCGCTGCTATTTGCTGTCACCATTGCGGTAATGTCGAACCGTGGCGGGACCAATGCGGGTCACATCTATTCGGTGATGACCTATATGTGGATGTTTGCCATGAGCCTGGATGATGGCCCACAGCTGCTGGAAAAATATTCCCAGCTGAAAGACATAGGTCGCCGGGTAAATACCGGCACGCACTGATTTGGCCGATTCAGGCGCTGCCTTCTTTTGGGCGTTGTCTCAGTTGAGGGCTGAAGCAGCCGCCGGACGGGCCGGCGGCAACGGATTTGAAGAATAACGAGCCGACTCGGGACCGAAAGCGATCACGGCTCAGGGGAGGGGCTAATAATCCAGCTCACCTGGCGCAAATGCTCTGAATGCGTTATCAGATGGCGTATAGCCCAGCACTTCTCGCGTCTGTGTCAGATCAAAGCGCTTAAAGCGGTTATCGGAAATGCCGTAGCCAATAAAGAAGGTGATCTTCTCTGCCTCGACAGCGCCAGTCAGCAATCTGACGGCATCTTCCGGACTCAGCCATGCGCTGTAATCCCGTGCATTATGCAGGCTGTTATCCAGTGCAGGTTCAAACGCCCCGATTCTTAATGCCACACAGCTCAAGCCGTGCTGGCTGGCATAGAAGGCGCAAAGTGCTTCACCATAACATTTGGTAACGCCATACAGATTCGCGGGAGAGACGGCCATGCCGGGATGTATCTGGACATCCGCCGGGTAGCCCTCAATGGTCTGCGCACTGCTGGCAAAGACCAGACGACGACAGCGGTGCTCAGCTGCTGCCTTGAGTATCCAGGTCGTAGAGAGAATATTGGCGGGCAGCAGATCGTCGAAACTGGCCTGCGCATCCGGGATACCGGCGAGGTGGATGACGGTATCGACAGGCTCTTCAGCCAGTAATTTCTCCGCTGCACCAGGTTGTGACAGATCCGCCACAATAAAACGATGGGGTGCGGGTATCGTGTAATCCGGCTCACATAAATCGGTCAGGATAAAACGGTAGTTGTTCTGGCTGGCCGCAAAGAAAGTGCGCCCGATGCGCCCGCTGGCACCGGTAAGAAGGATAACTCTGGTCGTCATCTGGTCATTCCTGTTATGCAAAATAAGCGCTGAGAGGTCAGTTAAACAGAGATTCCCGACTCGGGCCTGCGTAGCTTTCCGGATTGTGATCTTAAACAGGTCGCTATGCGCCAGAGTGGCACGGATAAATGCCCACGTTCACGCAGCCTTCACTGTGCGCCAGATCACATAAATGGGTTGCTATGCGCAGCCTGACTTTTTATAGTCTGCCCGCTTCAACCGGACGGGAACACGCTCTGCTTTCTCTCTCCGCCTCACTTCAGTTTTTTCAGTTCTGGCCATTGGGAATCAATTTTGTTAAGAAAAAATCATAAAACCGACGATGCCGGTTTTGTCCGCTGGGCATTACTGGCCCTCGCGCTGGGCGGCTTTGGCATCGGTACCGGTGAGTTCATCATGATGGGCCTGCTGCCAGATGTTTCACGCTCCCTTGCGATTACCGAGCCGCAGGCGGGCAACGCCATTGCCAGTTACGCGATGGGCGTGGTGGTCGGTGCGCCGTTTATTGCGGTGCTGGCGGCGCGAATGGCACGTAAATCGCTGCTGCTGATCCTGATGGCGCTGTTCAGCATCGGTAATGTTGCCAGCGCGATGGCCGACAGCTATCACGGCCTGCTCGTGGCGCGTTTTCTGACCGGGCTGCCTCACGGCGCCTACTTTGGTGTGGCATCGCTGGTAGCCGCCTCGCTGGTGCCGATTGAACGTCGTGGCCGCGCGCTGGCGTCACTGATGCTGGGACTGACGGTGGCGACCCTGATTGGTGTGCCGCTGGGCTCCTGGATAGGGCAGTTATTTAGCTGGCACGTGGTGTTCACCTTTGTGGGCGCAATTGGACTGCTGACCTGCCTGCTGATTGGCCGCTATGTTCCTTACACGCCTGGCGATGTGGATGCGCATCCGCTGCGGGAACTGGGCGCGCTGAAAAACGCGCAGGTGCTGCTGACCCTGCTGGTAGGGGCGGTAGGATTTGGCGGGATGTTCGCTATCTTCAGTTATATCGCGCCGACGCTGATTAACATTGCTGGCATCTCCCCCTCGCTGATCCCCTGGGCGATGGTGGCGTTTGGGCTGGGAATGATTATCGGTAATCTGGTGGGTGGCCGTCTGGCTGATGGCCCGGTGCTGAATATTATTGGCTGGACGCTGTTATGGAACGTGCTGGTGATGCTGGCCTTCCCGATGCTGGTTCAGCATGTGGCAACCGGCCTGCTGGCCACGTTCCTGATCGGCACCTGCTCAGTGCTGCTGCCGTCATTGCAGATTCGCCTGATGGATGTCGCCAATGAGTCGCAAACCCTGGCGGCTGCCATGAACCACTCGGCGTTGAACATTGCCAATGCGATGGGCGCGTATCTTGGGGGCCTGACGGTGTCGCTGGGCTATGGCTGGATCTCCACCGCGTGGGTGGGTGTTGCGCTGGGCGTGGCCGGTCTGATGGTCTTTGTGCTCACGGCGCGTCATGCTGCCCGTCAGCAGACTCAACTGGCCTGATATGAGTAAAGCAGGGCGCAGCGATACTGTTTATCGCTGCGCTTTATTAGTACAGGGCCGCCGTATTATTTTTCAGCAATGATTAACCGCACTATTATTTACTCTCTGACCGTTCAGCGAAAATTATCATTCTGTCATCCCTGATATTTCAAAATGCTCGGAAAATCAACAAGGGCGCTCCGGACGTCTGGATGTTAAAAGTAAATTAAAATAATGTTTGCTAATGTCGGTGAGGCGTGGCTTAATAGCGTCATCGGTTTGGAACACAGACCTTATCAAAGCAGTTTTAGTAAAGCAGTCCTCAGTGCAAGCGATATCACAAGATACCCTTATTCATGAGTCTCCTCCTAAAAGCCTGGTAAGTTACCTTCTGAAAGACAGGCCATCTTCGCCACTTTGTGGCTCATAAATTAAGGAATTATCGATGTCTAATAAAATGACTGGTTTAGTAAAATGGTTTGACGCTGGTAAAGGTTTTGGTTTTATCTCTCCTCAGGATGGCAGCAAAGATGTATTCGTACATTTCTCTGCAATTCAGAGCAACGATTATAAAACTCTGGACGAAGGTCAGCAGGTCGAATTCACTATTGAAAACGGCGCTAAAGGTCCTTCAGCGGCAAACGTTGTCCCTATGTAAGCCTTAATTATCAATAGTGCTTATCAACGCGTAATGGCAATAGCCTCAGCAGATAAGCCTGATATTGATAATTAATTAAAACCCGCCTTGTGCGGGTTTTTTGCGTTTATGATTTGCCTGATGCTTACGCGATGTTTTTTGCCCGCGCCAGATATCGGCGCAGGCCAGTAAAAAAATGTTCAGCGCACGCTGGCGACCAGCCACTGCTGCAATTCTGTCAGCTCCGCGCGTTGCTCCGGAAAATCCGCAATAAGCTGATTCAGCACCGGTTCAAGGGCATCGGGCCGATAGGTCACACCCTGCAACCGCTGCGCCAGCGCTTCCAGCGGCGCAGGGTTGAGGCTGTCGCTGAAAATCTGACAGCGGCTGATCACGCCGCGTTCTACATCGAAATGAATCTCCACACCACCCCAGACAAAACGCTGGTCCAGCAGATGCGAGAAATCGGGTGCCTGACCGAAATTCCACTCCCAGCTACTCTGCTTTGCGAACTGCTCTCTGAAACCCGGCAGATCGGGCAGGGCGTCGGGAGAGATCCTCTCTGGCTCACAGCGCTCACCGTAATAGTTGAAAAATGCGTCCGTCACCGCGGAGCAGATCGCCTGATAGCTGATACCCGGCGTTAACTCCGCCAGATTGGTCACTCTGGCGCGCACTGAGGTAATCCCCTTCGCCTGCAATTTCTTCACATCCGGATTAAGGTAATCCGCCAGGCGGGAGAGGTCGGCATCCATCAGAATAGTGCCGTGATGGAAACCGCGATCCGGCGTTTCACGGTAGGCTGAACCGGATATTTTGCGCAGCCCGTCAGCGGTGTTCACCACTAAGTCATTACGGCCAGAAGCCTCCGCGGGTACGCCTAGCGAAGTCAGTGCGCGCAGAATGATCTCAGTCGAGACGCTTTTATCATACTCCGGCTTGCCGGCCATAAAGGTAAAACAGCAATTGCCGAGATCGTGAAATACCGCGCCACCGCCGCTGCTGCGACGCGCCAGCCGGATGCCATCTTCCGCCATGCGTCGGGTGTTGCACTCTTTCCACGGATTCTGTGCCCGCCCTATCACCACCGTTTCCGCATTACGCCACAAAAACAGCACCCGCTGGGTGGCCGGCATCTGGCGGAAAATGCACTCTTCTACCGCCAGGTTAAACCAGGGATCGTTGGATTCAGATAACAGTAAACGCAGCGTGGACATCGGTGACTCCCGTTCCTTAAGAGAAGAGGCCCATAAAGCAGGGCAGAAGGCAGAGTGTACCAGCCGGGAAACGGGACTACATGCCTCTTCATGCCGTGATGCTGCGGCAAAAAAAGATAAAATGCCGTCTGCAGAGTAATCGCGGCAGATTGGTGTACGACATTATGACAATATGGATAAGGAGTGTGCTGATTCCCCTGCTTATTTTCCCTTTGAGAGAACAAAAACCGTATGAACGCTTCCGCTGGCATAGCGATGAAGATCACCGCTGCATTAAGTAGCACGCTGATGCTGGCCTGTGTAAAAGAACTGGATGGGGCGATACCGGTCGGCGAAGTGATATTTTTTCGCTCGCTGCTGGCACTGGTGCCGCTGTTAATCTGGCTGCGCTTGCAGGGCAGCGTGCTGGATGGCATTCGCACCCGCAATATCCGCGGGCATTTTGTGCGCGGTCTGGCCGGAACCGGTGGACTCTATTTCAGTTATCTGTCGCTGCTCTACATTTCTTTGACCGACGCCACGGCTATTAACTATGCCGCGCCGCTGTTTACCGTGCTGCTGGCGGCGCTATTTCTGCGCGAAAAAGTGCGTCACCATCGCTGGGTCGCGGTCTTTACCGGTTTCAGTGGCATTCTGGTGATGTTCTCCGGGCATCTCACACTGACGCGCCAGGCAACATTTTCCCTTTCTGCATCGGCGGGTATTCTGCTGGCGTTGATGGCAGCCTTCTGTACGGCCTGTGCGCTGGTGCAGATCCGCTTTCTTAACGGCAAAGAGAAGCCGGGCGCCATCGCTTTCTGGTTCGCTATCACCACGGCCTTAACATCGCTGGTCACGCTGCCAGGCGGCTGGAAAGTGCCGCATGGCAATCAGCTGGCATTACTGGTGGGATGTGGGCTGCTGGGCGGTATTACTCAGATTCTGATGACTCTGAGCCTGCGCTATGCCGAAGCGTCGTTGCTGGCCCCGTTCGACTACACCACCTTAATCTGGTCAGTGGCGGTGGGTTATCTGCTGCTCGGCAATCTGCCAACCTCCACTACGGTGATGGGTGCGATTCTGGTGGTGGCAGGCGGCCTTTACTCGGTGCTGTATGAGCGTTACCGCTTCCGTAAAGCGCGGGTAGTTAATGCCAGTCGTTGATCGGCCCGTCCGGCATCGCCTTGTTATTTCCAGAGTGATAACGCAGAGTTAATAATTTGTGATCGCGGCGAAGGAACAGTCGGCTGCATTCGTTTACGTTGTGAGCAATCAGAATGTAATCGATTACTTATTCGTGAGGTTCCCATGATTGCAACAGTGCAGGAGAGAGCAGGCCAGCAGGTGCAGCATAAGCTGCTGGTGCCGCGCCTCTCTCTGATGATGTTTATGCAGTTCTTTATCTGGGGCAGCTGGTCGGTGACGCTGGGGCTGGTAATGACCCGTCACAACATGCCGTTGCTGATTGGGGATGCGTTTTCGGCCGGACCTATCGCCTCAATTCTCTCGCCGTTTGTGCTCGGCATGCTGGTAGATCGCTTTTTTCCCTCGCAGAAAGTGATGGCGGTGATGAACCTGGCGGGCGCAGCGATTCTCTGGTTCGTGCCCCAGGCGCTAATCGCGGAGAATGGGGCGCAGCTGATCGCACTGTTATTTGGCTATACACTCTGCTTTATGCCGACCCTGGCGCTCTCAAATAACATCGCCTTTCACAGCCTCGCCAGCAGCGAGAAAAGCTTTCCCATCGTCAGAGTCTTCGGCACCATCGGCTGGATCGTGGCGGGGATCTTTATCGGTGTAACGGGCATTGCTGACAGCGTGGCAGTGTTCCAGCTGGCGGCGCTCTGTTCGGTACTGCTGGCGATCTACAGCCTGACGCTGCCACATACGCCGGCTCCGGCCAAAGGATTGCCGTTAAAAGTTCGCGATCTCTTCTGCGCCGATGCCTTCGCACTGCTGCGATTGCGTCATTTCCTGGTCTTCGCTGTATGTGCCACCCTGATCTCTATTCCGCTCGGCACCTACTACGCTTTTACCGCCTCCTGGCTGGCGGATGCCGGTATCCGGGAAGTCAGCACCCTGATGTCACTGGGTCAGATGTCTGAAATTGTTTTCATGCTGATCATTCCACTGCTGTTCCGCCGTCTTGGCGTGAAAGTCATGCTGCTGATTGGGATGACAGCGTGGTTTGTCCGCTATGCACTGTTTGCGCTGGGCATGAGTGATGAGACGCGCACGCTGATTTATCTGGGCATTCTGCTGCATGGCGTCTGCTATGACTTCTTCTTTGTGGTGGGATTCATCTACACCGATCGGATCGCCGGTGAAAAGGTCAAGGGGCAGGCGCAGAGCATGGTGGTGATGTTCACCTACGGCATCGGCATGCTGCTGGGATCGCAAATCTCCGGTGCGCTCTACAATCAGCTGGTGGCGGGTAACGCCAGCCCAGAGAGCTGGGCGATATTCTGGTGGATCCCTGCCGTGGCGGCTGCGGTGATTGCGATTATTTTCTTCTTCTCATTCAAATACCGTGATTAAGCGGTAACTGAACTCAGGAGTCACAGATGAAAACAGTTAAGGGACCCGGCATCTTCCTGTCTCAGTTCATTGCCACCCAGCCGCCTTTTAACTCACTGGCGGGGCTGGCGGAGTGGGCCGCCGGGCTGGGATACCGGGCACTTCAGATCCCCTGCCACCAGCACGCTATTTTCGACCTTGAGCAGGCAGCGGTCAGCCAGACTTACTGCGACGAGGTGCTGGGAACACTGGCCGGTTTCGGGCTGGAGATCAGTGAGCTTTCAACGCATCTGGAAGGGCAACTGGTTGCCGTGAACCCCGCATACGATCTCGCTTTTGATAATTTTGCGCCTGCTGCGCTGCGAGGCGATCCCGCCCGGCGCACCGACTGGGCCATCGCTACGCTAAAGCGTGCGGCTGCCGCTTCTGAAAAACTCGGCCTGCGCGCACATGCCACTTTTTCCGGCTCGCTCGCCTGGCCCTGGTTCTATCCCTGGCCGCCGCATCATGAAGCCCTGTTTAATGAGGCGTTTGCTGAGCTGGCGCGCCGCTGGCTGCCGGTGCTGGATAGTTTTGACCATCACGGTGTGGACCTCTGCTATGAGATTCATCCCGGCGAAGACCTGCATGACGGTGTCACGTTTGAGCTATTTCTGACGCAAGTGAATCACCACCCGCGCTGCAATATCCTGTTCGATCCCAGCCATCTTCTTCTGCAACACATCGACTATCTGCAGTTCATCGACCTCTATCATCCGCGTATCAAAGCTTTTCACGTTAAGGATGCGGAGTACCAGTTAAATGGACGCAGCGGAGTGTATGGCGGTTATCAGCCGTGGCTGGCCCGCGCCGGACGCTTTCGCTCGCCGGGCGATGGCCAGATCGACTTCAGCCGCATTTTCAGCAAACTGGCCCAGTACGACTATGACGGCTGGGCGGTGCTGGAGTGGGAGTGCTGTCTGAAGGATGGCGAGACCGGGGCGCGTGAAGGGGCGGAATTTATCCGCCGGCATATCATCCCGGTGGCTGACCGCGCTTTTGATGATTTTGCTTTAGCAGAGAACGCCCCTTCGGTGCGCCATCAGCTGGGTCTGGATCGCGACGTCTGAGGCGGCATGGATTCAAAGGTTTTCTGCGGGTGAGTTAAAAACAGAGGGATCGCTATGTCTATTCAGAAAATCGCCCGGATGGCGGGTGTTTCGGTTGCCACCGTTTCCCGTGTGTTGAATAACAGCGACAGCGTAAAACCGGCTAACCGGCAGAAAGTCCTTGAGGCGATCGAAGAGAGCAACTATCAGCCTAACCTGCTGGCGCGCCAGCTGCGTACGGCGCGCAGCTCGATGATTCTGGTTCTGGTTTCCGATATCTCTAACCCATTCTGCGCAGAGGTGGTCAAAGGCATTGAGGAGCAGGCGGAGAAAAATGGCTATCGCATCCTGTTGTGTAACTCGGGCGCGGATATTGCCCGTTCGCGATCCAGCCTGCAACTGCTCTCCGGCAAGATGGTGGATGGCATTATCACCATGGATGCTTTCAGCAAGCTGCCGGAGCTGAGCCAGCTGATAGGCAAGGCACCCTGGGTTCAGTGCGCCGAACATGATGATAATGGCCAGATCTCCTGCGTCGGGATTGATGATGACGTCGCTGCGCAGTCAGTGGTGCACTATCTGGCCGGACAGGGACGTCAGCGCATTGCGCTGATCAATCACGACCTCCGCTACCGATATGCCCGCCTGCGTCAGCAGGGCTACGCACATCAACTCAAAGAGCAACAACTGGCATGGCAGGCCATCGCTTATGCCAGTGAGTTAAGCTTCAGCGCCGGAAAAGCCGCGATGAATCAGCTGCTGGCGGGCGAGACACGACCTGACGCCGTGTTTGCGGTTTCAGATACGCTGGCAGCGGGTGCCATGGCGGCGATACAGCAGGCGGGGCTGCGGATACCTCAGGACATTGCCGTGGTGGGTTTTGACGGCAGTGAACTGGCCGACATGGTATCGCCGCCGCTGACGACTCTGGCTCAGCCCTCCAGGGAGATTGGCCGTCGTGCCTGTGAGCTGGTGCTGCAAAAAATCATCCGGCCAGACTCTCCGCCACAATGTGTGATCATGCAGGGAGAGCTGGTGGTGCGAGCCAGTAGCTGAAGGATCAATCCGTAAAACCTGGCCCCGCTATAAACTCGCCCTTATTGTCTACTAAAACGCGACAGTCATTGCTAATTCACGCCATTGTGTGACTACCTGGTTTACTTATATGCTGTTTCCATCGAAGGGCATTCGCACTTCCCGAATCAACGAAGGGGCAGAATATGATTGAGCAAAGATTGTCAGAGCAACGCGGCGTGGGCGATCACGGCTGGCTGAATTCACGTCACACCTTCTCTTTTGCAAATTACTGGGATCCAAAGCAGGCGGGCTTTTCAGATCTGCTGGTGATCAATGATGATCGGGTAGCCAAAGGTCGCGGTTTTGGCGCCCATCCTCACAGCAACATGGAGATTATCTCCTATGTCCTGGAGGGCGCGCTGGAGCATAAAGACTCTATGGGCACCGGCTCTGTGATTGTTCCCGGGGATGTGCAGCTGATGAGTGCCGGTAGCGGTGTGACTCACAGTGAGTTCAACCACTCGGGTACCGAGGGTGTTCACTTTCTGCAAATCTGGGTGGTGCCGGCAGAGAAAAATAGTCCGCCAGGCTACCAGCAGGTCTCCGTTAGCGAAGCGGATAAACGCGGTAATCTGCGACTGATTATTTCGCCGGAAGGTGAAAACGGGGCATTGCGGGTGCGCCAGGATATTCGCATCTATGCGGGACTGTTCCAGGGGGATGAGCAGCAGACAATCACTCTGCCGGACGACCGCTATGCGTATATTCATGTGGCGCGCGGCAGTGTCAGGGTAAATGGCCTGCAATTTAATGCCGGTGACGGTGCGCGGGTTCGCAATGAGAAAACCCTGTCGTTCAGTCACGGTGAAGGAGCGGAGGTGTTGTTATTCGATCTGCGTCCCAACGAAGTGAATCATCCAACCCGTTAAGGCGAAAACTGCGCGGCTTCCACCGCGCAGTTTAAGATTGTTGACTAAATCTGCCAATGCCAGCTTTGAGATCGAGTCTGCGCAGAAAACACGGCCAGATCGGAAAGACGCAAAAGATGTCATCCATGACTGCTCGACCCGCGCGATTACGCACCTCATCCCTGAGGTGCGCCCGTAGCCGGGCCAACGCTTTGCGTTGTTCAAAAACGCTCCCGGCGTTTTTGTCCCAGGCGCGGGACGCTTTCCTCTTCTGGCCGTGTTATCTGCGCGTTGAGCTTATTTGTTGCGGTCAGATGCAGTCTGAAACTGCGCGGCTTCCACCGCGCAGTTTTTTTGCATCACTGCGCGTTAAGAAACGCCAGCAGATCCTGATTCAGTTGATCCTGATGCGTCACCGCAAAACCGTGCGGCGCATTGTCATAAACCTTGAGTTCAGCACCTTCTATCATCTCCGCCGCCACTTTGCCGGTGGATTCAAACGGAACGATCTGGTCGTTGCTGCCATGAATCACCAGCGTCGGCACATTCACTTTCGCTACGTCAGCACGGAAATCGGTCTCAGCAAAAGCGGTGACGCAATCAACAGTGCTCTTCAGCGAAGCGAGCAGCGCGATGTTCAGCGTCTGCGTCATGACGCCATCAGAAACGGTCTGTCCGGCATTGGTACCATAAAACGGCGTAGCGAACTCTTTGATAAACTGCGCGCGATCCTTAAGCAGGCCATCACGAATCCCTTCAAACACCGACATATCGACACCCTGCGGGTAGTCTGCCGTTTTGCCAAAGATTGGCGTGACGGCACCCAGCAGCACCAGTGCCGCGACGCGATCGCTGCCATAGCTGCCGATATAGCGTGTGACGTCGCCGCCACCCATTGAGAAACCCACCAGCGTCACATTCTGCAGGTCGAGATGGGTGATTAAATCGTTGATGTCAGAAGCAAAGGTATCGTAGTTATTACCGGTCCAGGGCTGATCAGAACGACCAAAACCACGACGGTCAAAGGCGATAACCCGATAACCGTTCTCCGCCAGGAAGTTCATCTGGCTGTCCCACATATCGGCATCCAGCGGCCAGCCGTGGCTGAACAGAACCGGCTTACCGGTGCCCCAGTCTTTAAAGTAGATCTGTGTGCCGTCGGTCGTTTTAAAGGTGCTCATGGTATTGCCCTCTGTATGACGTGATGGATGAAAAGATGGTGTGCCAGTCACGCTGGCGCCACCAGATAGCGAACCTCGGGTGAATGTTCACCCTGATGAAAAGCGAAAACCCGTCGCTCTATCTTTTTGTCGTTGATGGTGTAGCGCTCTTTCTGACGCAGATGCTCGACCCAGGAGCCGACGACAAACGTCTCAACGAAAATGCCGGGCTGCAGAATATCTTCATAAAGTGACCAGTTGATGGCGCCACCGCGACGCCTGACCCGCCGCATATCCTGCATGCAGACGGTAAAGGCATGTGCATCATCAATAGTAATCCGGTATTCGTAATTCACCATCACCGGGCCGCGTTCATGACGAATATCCAGTGCGGGCGCGTTGACGCCATCACCAATCATATCGAGATTAAGGTCGGGATCCTGGTCGAGCCGCCAGCGCCAGACGGTGCTGCTGGCCAGCACCATGCCCAGTGCGGCGATGCAGAGCGACAGCGGAATGCTGAAGTGCGAGGCGAGCTGTCCCCAGAGTGCGCTGCCAGCGGTCATGGAGCCGAAGAACACCGTCAGATAGACCGCCAGCGCGCGAGCTTTTACCCATTTCGCGGCGCTGCGCTGTGCGCCGAGATTCAGCGTCGAGAGCACGGCAATCCAGGCAAATCCGGTAAAAAATTCAAACGCATTCAGTAGCCAGAAGTGGCGTACAAAAGCCAGAGCCAGCATGGTCAGGGCGAAAACAAGACTGGCGAGTACCATCAGGCGATCGGAGCTCAGGCGACGACGCAGGCGCGGCAGCAGCACCGCGCCGGAAATCGCGCCAACACCGATACAGGCCAGCATGATGCCGTAGCCGCCAGGGCCAAGGCCGAGTTCACGACGCGCCACCAGCGGCAGCAATGCCCAGCCCGCGCTGCCAAACAGGAAGAAGGCAAAGGTTCGCACCAGCACATTACGCAACACCGGTGCCGCGTGAACGTAGCGCAGTCCGGCACGCACCGCCGGAAAGAAGTGCTCAGGCGGGAGGCGCTGCACGCTCGGCTCCGCCTTCCAGCGCCAGAGCACCCAGGTGACGCCCAGCACTGAGAGCGCATTGAGCAGGAAGACCATCCAGGGACCAGTGAACGAGAGGATCAGGCCACCCAGCGCCGGGCCGATGGCTCGACTGATATTAATACCGAGTGAGTTAAGGGCAATGGCCGCGCCCAGCTCCGGTTTCGACACCAGATCCGGCACTACCGCCTGAAAGGGCGGTGAACTCATGGCGGCACCGGCGCTCAGCAAGAAGGCTGCCACCAGCAGCACCTCGGGAGTGACATGGCCGGTCCAGGCGAGCACCGTCAGTCCACAGGCGGCGATAAAGGTCCATAGCTGGGAAAACAGCAGATATTTGCGGCGGTCAACGATATCCGCCATCACGCCTGAGGGCAGCGCGAACAGGAACATCGGCAAACTGCTGGCCGCCTGCACCAGCGCCACGGCCAGCGGATCGGCACTCAGCGTCAGCATGCTCCAGTTCACACCCACATCGTTCATCCATGAACCGATGTTGGAGACGACGGTGGCGATCCACAGCATGCGGAACACCGGCCTGCGTAGCGGCTGTAACGGCGAAATCTCGCCAGCGGCCTGGACCTCAGGCTGCTCCTGCTCCAGCTGGTGGATATCATTAACCTGTGCCATGACGAACCCCCTGATGTTTCACCGCGCCGATTCGCCAGCCGCCAGGCCCGGTCAGCGCCAGCGTGGTAAAGATAATCAGCAGCAGCCAGCCGAACTGGCCTTCCGCCAGTGACCAGCCAGGGTGTACCACCAGCATCGCGACCAGCAGCACCGCGATGATCGGCAGGCAGGCAATCCGGCTACCCCAGCCGAGAATAATAAAGATCGGGCAGATGACTTCTGCCACTATCGCTGGCAGCAGGCTCATCATCGGTCCCAGACCAAACGGGTCTTCTATACGCGTCAGTTCTTCGCTGAAATGCAGAATTTTCGGCAGTCCATGCACCTGTAACAGCAGCAGGCTGCCGGTCAGGCGCAGGAAGAACAGCCCCGCGTTGATGCGGGGCGATTGAGTGATAGCGTTATTCATGATTAAAACGCGAAGCAGCTGCAGCCGAGCGCGCCCCAGAAGGCGTTATCTTCGGCAACCGGAACGCTGGAACCACGGGCGATCTCATGGGAGTGGCGATGAACACCGCAGGGGCCACTGCAGTGGTGCACGGTGGGCATCATACCCGCACGGCTCTGCGCAACCGGCGGAGCGCTGCGATAGTGACCTGGCACATTCACCACCGGTGACCACTCAGGCAGAACCGGAATAGCGGGCGGCGCATCCGCGCTGAACGATCCGGCGGCATAGACAATATTGCCATCCACCACCGTCAGCACTGACTCAATGCCTTTAATTTGCTCTTCCGGCACGCTGAAGAAGTCTTTGCTCAGCACGGCCAGATCTGCCAGAAGACCTACCTGAATCCGACCTTTTTTATTTTGCTCGCTGGAGAACCAGGCGCTGCCCTGTGTCCAGAGCATCAGCGCCGTTTCACGGTCAAGGCGGGCATTGACGTCATACATCTGCATGCCGCCCACGGTGCGACCGGAAACCAGCCAGTAGAGCGCGGTCCAGGGGTTATAACTGGCGACGCGGGTTGCATCGGTGCCGAGTCCGACCGGAACGCCGGTTTCCAGCATTTTCTGAACCGGTGGGGTATGGCGGGTGGCTTCAATGCCGTAGCGTTCAGCAAAGTATTCGCCCTGGAATGCCATGCGATGCTGCACCGCAATGCCACCGCCCAGCTCTTTGATACGATCGATATTGCGCTGAGTAACGGTTTCCGCGTGGTCAAAGAACCAGTGCAGACCATTAAACGGGATATCGCGGTTGACCTTCTCAAAGACATCCAGCATCCGGCTGATCGACTCGTCATAGGTTGCATGCAGCCGGAAAGGCCAGCGATGTTCCACCAGATGACGCACCACGCGCTCCAGCTCATCCTCCATGCTAGGCGCTAAGTCCGGACGTGGCTCCAGAAAATCTTCGAAGTCGGCGGCCGAGAACACCAGCATTTCGCCTGCGCCGTTGTGACGGAAATAGTCGCTGCCCTGACCTGGCGTCAGCATGTCTGTCCACTTCTCAAAATCTTCAAGTTCATGACCCGGACGCTGAGTGAAGAGGTTGTAGGCGATACGCAGCGTCATCTGCTTTTTCTGATGCAGTTCAGCGATCACTTCGTAATCTTCGGGATAGTTCTGGAAGCCACCGCCCGCATCAATCGCGCTGGTCAGACCCAGTCGATTCAGCTCGCGCATAAACTGACGGGTCGAGTTGATCTGCTGTTCCAGCGGCAGTTTCGGTCCTTTGGCCAGGGTGGCGTAGAGGATCATGGCATTGGGACGGGCGATCAGCAGGCCGGTGGGATTGCCGTTGCTGTCGCGCTGAATTTCGCTACCCGGCGGGTTCGGTGTCTCTTTGGTGTAGCCGACGACTTTCAGCGCTGCGCGGTTGAGCAGGGCGCGGTCATAAAGATGCAGCACGAAGACCGGCGTATCGGGGGCAGCCTCGTTGATCTCATCCAGCGTCGGCATCCGGCGCTCGGCAAACTGGAACTCGGTCCAGCCGCCTACCACACGCACCCACTGCGGTGACGGCGTGCGCAGCGCCTGCTCTTTCAGCATCCTCAGCGCATCGGCAACCGACGGAACCCCTTCCCAGCGCAGCTCAAGGTTGTAGTTCAGACCACCACGTATCAGGTGCAGGTGGGAATCGTTCAGGCCCGGCACGGCGGTGTGACCTTTCAGATCGATCACTTTGGTGCCGTCGCAGTGATACTCCATCGCCTCTGCCAGTGTGCCTACCGCAACGAATTTGCCATCACGAATCGCAACCGCTTCTGCCACCGGATTGCTGCGGTCAACAGTATGAAATTTGCCATGGGTCAGTATCAGTTCTGCTTTACCCAGCGTAACCATAGATCCTCCTCAACGGGGTTGTCCGACGTAGTGCGGGACAGGAAGTGCCGCAGATAACAGGGCACGAATAAGCCGGATTATGGTGAGCGGGTTAATGCGTCGTCTAGTTATACAGAGGGATACCTATACCTTCGTATAGTTATACGCAGAGATAATAGTTTGCCTTCGCCCGTCGCCCTACACTGCGACCAGACAGCCAGCAGCAGGACGTTAAACCTGCACTGATCGTCCTTTTGCTCCGCGCCAATTGGCGAAAATTCCGTTACATAACCTCTATGGGTGAACGCATGTCCAACGCTAAGCTTGAAGTCCTCACGCCACATAACAGCCAGATTATTTTCATCGACCAGCAGCCGCAGATGGCCTTTGGCGTGCAGTCGATTGACCGCCAGGTGCTGAAAAACAACACCGTTGCGCTGGCGAAGGCGGCGAAAGTCTTCAATATCCCCGCCATCATTACCACCGTCGAAACCGAAAGCTTCTCTGGCCACACCTATCCTGAACTGCTGGATGTGTTTCCGGGTCAGGACATTCTGGAACGCAGCTCAATGAACTCCTGGGATGACCAGAAAGTGCGTGATGCGCTGGCCGCGAACGGCAAGAAAAAAGTGGTGGTGTCCGGTCTCTGGACGGAAGTGTGTAACAACAGCTTTGCACTGTGCGCAATGCTGGAAGGGGATTACGAGATCTATATGGTGGCGGATGCGTCAGGCGGCACCACCAAAGAAGCGCACGACTACGCGATGCAGCGCATGATTCAGGCGGGTGTGGTGCCGGTGACCTGGCAGCAGGTGATGCTGGAGTGGCAGCGTGACTGGGCCAACCGTGACACTTACGATGCAGTGATGAACATCGCCAAAGAGCATTCAGGTGCCTATGGCATTGGTGTGGATTATGCCTACACCATGGTACACAAAGCGCCGTCACGTCAGAAAAGTGAACACCGTACCCTGGCACCGGTTCACGCACCGGTCCGCTAAGGGGCGTCCTGCTGATCGGCTTACGTCTGCCGGTCAGCAGGCATAACAGGAGTCCGGTTATGAATCCTTTACTGCTTTCTCTGGCTGCAGGGGTATTGATTGGCCTGCTTTACGGCCTGCTAAAGGTGCGTTCACCGGCTCCGCCCGCGATTGCGCTGGTGGGGCTGCTGGGGATGTTGCTGGGTGGGGCGCTGGTTCATGCAGTCTTGCCCGCAGAGCATGCGACCACCCTGCAGCGATCCGATGCGCCGCTTGTTACACCTGTTTCGCGGGTAAGCTGAACATGTTGAAATCCTACATTATTTCTCTCACGGTGGGGCTGCTTGCCGGGGTAATCTATGCCCTGATCAACGTGAACTCTCCGGCACCGCCGGTTATTGCTTTAGTGGGGCTGTTTGGCATGCTGGTGGGCGAGCAGTTGATTCCGCTGGGTACGCGTCTGTTCCGCCGGCAGCCGGTGACGCTGAAGTGGTTTCGCCATGAGTGTGTGCCAAAAATCAGTGGGACACCGCCACCCGATGGTGATGACCACCCTTAAGTCCTCGCGTGCCGTACGATGAGGCGTTTCAGAGGATAACTGCATGGCGCTGTCACAGCGTATTGTCATTGTGGACGATGAACGCGCGGTCCGCAGTGGACTCAGCAATCTGTTGCATTCAGACGGCTATTCGACCCGACTATTTGAGTCAGGTGAGGCGCTGCTGAGCGATGACGATGCGCTTTCAGAGGTGGGCATGCTGATCATCGATGTCGGACTCAAGGGCATGTCCGGCTTTGAGCTATTCACTATTTTGAAACAGCGGGCAGGTCTGCCACCGGTGATTTTTATCTCAGCAGATCTGGAAGAGACCACCCTGTGGTATGCCATTGCCTTAGGTGCCGTGACTTTTTTGCGAAAGCCGATTGATGTTGATACGCTGCTGACACTGATCCGTTGCGAGTTATCTCAGGGAAAGGTGCGCTGATGAGCATGCTTTCGGTTAATTTTCAGGAGAGTGACGACGCAGGTAACGCGATTGAAGATTTCGACACGCTGACGCCGCTGGCGCAGGATGGCTGTCTGCTCTGGATGCTGGCGCGCCGTCACTCAGGTGAGTCACTGATAATCGCCACCGGACAGAGTGACGACGTCACGTTTCAGGCGACGCAGCGGTTGAAAAATGAACGAGCGCTGGCCGCTTATCTTTCGCCCCGCTGGGCCATCACCGCGACGGGCACCACCCGTTACCTCAACCGCTATGCGCTGATCTACCCCACATTTCCGTTTCGCAGCCTGGCGAATAACCTCGCGACCCCTCCCGATAAAATCGCTGACTTCCTGCAGGTTGCATTGCAGCTTTGCTACACGCTCGGCCAGGCGCATCATCAGGGCATCGTGCATGGGGATATCAAGCCGGGCCATTTTTTTATCAGCGACGATGGCCGGTTCCGGCTGGGCGGGTTTGGTCTCGCCTCGCTGGCGGCGCAATCGGCGGAAAAAAACAGCCTGCGCGTCTCAGGCGGTACGCTGGCCTATATGTCACCTGAACATACCGGCCGCACGCCGCATCCGGTCAGTAGCCTCAGCGATCTCTACAGTCTGGGGGTCGTGCTGTATGAATATCTCACCGGTAAGTTGCCGTTTGGCTCACCGGATGCGGGGGAGGCGGAGTGGATTCATCATCACATTGCCAGCGCACCCCGGCCAGCCGGACAGGTCAGAGAGGATGTGCCGCCGATGCTCTCTGTGATTCTGCTGCGTCTGCTGGCAAAGTCACCTGCTGACGGGTATCAGACCGTGCAGGGGCTGATGGCTGATTTACGCCGCTGTCAGGCGACGCTGACCGCAGAAAACACCATTGCGCCGTTCACGCCCGGTCTGCAGGAGCGGTTCAGCACCAGTTTCCGGCCCGAGACACTGTTCACGCAACATCCGCAGGCTCGCGTGCTGCTGACGACGCTGGATGCGGTCAACCGTACCGGCACGCAGAGCCTGGTGATGCTGAGCGGGGCGCCCGGCTCGGGTAAGTCCGCCATTATCGCTTCCGCCCTGAAAACCCTGCAGCACCGACAGATTCTGCTGGCCGCCAGCAAGGCCGATCAACATTCGCCTGCCGCACCTTATTCCGCCGTCGCCTCAGCGTTTCGCACAGTCACGCTTTATCTGCTGGGATTGTCAGCCCTGGAGCTAAGCAAATGGCGGGTTCGCCTGTTGCGCTTGCTGGGTGGCTATACCGATTTAGCCATTGAACTGGTGCCTGAACTAAAACAGCTGCTGAATATCCGGACAGTGCAGCCGGTGGTGCGCCATGCCCCGGACGCCCGCGAGCAGTTTAATCAGATGGCGTCTGCGCTTATCCAGGCATTTGCCACGCCGGGCCGTCCGCTGGTGATGCTGATTGATGATGTTCACTGGGCAGACAATGCCACGCTGCAACTGCTGGAAAATCTGATTACCCGTAATGAGCATCTGCCTTTTATGCTGGTGCTCGCCTTCCGGGAGGGTGAGTCGATGCCCTGTCCGATGATTGCCGGGTTTCTGCTGCGCCTCAGAGCATCAGCGGCACGTGTCGTGGCGCTGACGCCGCAGCCGCTCAGTGTTAAAAGCATCACCCGCTGGCTGGCGGGAATGCTGCATACCCGTCCCGGCGGCAATCGTGAGCTGGCACAGATTATCTTTGAGAAAACCGGCGGTAATCCGCTCTCGATGCAGGAGTTCTTCCGTCAGGCGGTGGATGATGGGGTGATTGTCTATCGTCAGAACCCGCTGAAGTGGCATTACGACAGCCAGGCGCTGATTGCGCGTCAGTACACCGACAATGTGGCGACGCTGGTATTAAATCAGCTGGCGCGGATGCCGGAGGCTACACGCCAGCTGCTGGGTTCGCTGGCCTGTCTGGGGGCCAGCGGTGAACTGTCGCTGTTAAGTCATATCAACGCGACGTCCGTATCGCGGATTCAGCAGCAGCTTGAGCCTGCCGTCAGCGGCCGTTTTATAACCCTGACTGGCGGGAACTACGCCTTTACCCACGACCGCGTGCATAACGCAGCGTTTTTACTGCTCGAACTTCGGCAGCAACACTCTCTTCATCAGCAGGCGGCGGCATGGCTGTCGGCCGCGGTTGTAAATGCCGATCACAGTGAGACGCTGTTCCGCGCGGCTTATCACATCGGCATGATTGCTGAACTGCCGCTTAGTGTCGCAGACCGTGAACGCTATTATCCCCTCTGTTTACGTGCTGCGCAGGGAGCGAAACGTGCCGGAGATTATCTCTCGGCGCTGCGCTATCTGCGCAGCGCCCAGCAACTCAGCCAGCGGATGGTGACCGGCAATGACTTTATGCTGGGCATCGATGAGGCGGAGTGCGAATTTCTGCACGGTAATCTCACGACCGCGCAAAAGCTCTGTACCCGACTGCTGAGTGAACCAGGCACGCTGAGTGAAAAATCGATGGCAGCCTGTCTCTCTGCCGAAATTCATATGCGCCAGTCCGATAACCATCTGGCGCTGGAAACTGCGCTCGCCTGGCTGGCAGTATTTGGTGTACATCTGAGGCGTGATCCGGACGACGCGGAGATTGACGCCGCCTGGCAGGCGATCAGGGCGCGGATCGGCGATTCCCCGCAAGCGGCTTTTTCCCGACTGCCACGTAACAACGATCAGGAAACTGAGTCGGTGCTGAACCTGATGGCCAGCACCATCTTTGTCTCCGCCTACGACTGCCCGCAGCTGCATCTGTTGCTGGTCTGCCGGATGCTGGAGATGACGCTGGATCACGGCGTGACCGGTGCCTCTGCGTTTGGTCTCGCCTGGTTCAGCGTGCTGATCAGCGAACGCTATCAGGCCTGGCATTTTGGCTATGCCTGCGGTCGGGTGGCCCGTGAGCTGGTGGAGCGGCATGACTTTACCCGCTACAAAGCCCGCACGCTGCTGCCTCTGGATCAGCTGGGGATCTGGACGCAGCCGCTGGATGTCGCCGTAGAGAGTGCCCGTGATAGTTTTCGCGTCGCGGTGATGCACGGTGACCGTTCCTTTGCCTGCCTCTCGTTGCGTCATCAGATCATGAACACGCTGACACGCGGCGATCACCTGGAGTCGGTCATGACCTCCATTGAGCGCGGACTCGCTTTTACCCGCAAAACCTTTTATCCCGATGTTGAGAACGTGCTGGTCATGCAGAAGCAGCTGGTGATGCAACTGCGGAACAGCAACGGGTTCAGGGCAGGCGATCGCGATGGGGCTTTGCCGATGGTGGCGGGCAGCGAGCCGGGCGTGATCTCTGGCCCAAAAGCGATGGTGCTGTTCTGGGCGGGGTTGTATCAGGGAATGGCACATTTCTTTGCGGCAGAATACCGGGAGGCGCTGCGCTGTTTTGCAGAAATTCGTCCGCTGACCAGCGCAGTGCCCGCTTACATCTACCTGATGGATATGCATTTTTACAGCGCACTATCGCTAAGCCTGCAGCCCGGTGCGGCTGACAGCAACACGCTGCGCTGCGATCTGGACAAATTTGCGGGCTGGGCCGACCTCAATCCCGGACTCTTTGCTGATAAATATGCCCTGCTCAGGGCAGAGTGTGCCCGTCTTGCGGGCAACACGGGCGAGGCGCTGAAGCAGTATGAAAATGCGATCTGTCTCTCCCGCCAGGGGGGATATCTGCACATTCATGCGCTGGCGAATCAGCTGGCTGGCCGCTACTGCAAATCATTACAGCTAGATACCGCCGCCGATGCCTACGTTAAAGCGTCGATGAGAAGCTGGGAGAGCTGGGGCGCACTGGCGATGGTGCGCCAGCTTGAGCAGCACTATCCGCATCTGACCACGCCGATGCAAAACAGTGCAGTGGCGACCATTCCCTTTACGCAGGATGCCTCGTTCTACGACCTGGAGAGTGTGCTGACCGCCGTGCGCGCCCTGACGGAGGAGATCAACCTTGATCGGTTGATTCATACCCTGATGCGCATCCTGCTGGAGCGGGCCGGTGCCCAGCGCTGTCGGCTTATCCGGATTCTGGATGGTACGCTTCCGGAAACGCAGGCCTGGGCAGAAAGCACGGCTGATGGCGTGCGGGTGCAGATTGTCAAAGAGCGCCCCGTCGCAACTGACCTGCCGCTATCGGTACTGGCCGCGGTGATCCGTACCGGTCAGGAGATACGTACTGGCAAGCCGGAAGAGTTCAGTCCGTTCAGTCAGGATCCTTACCTGGTGGCCTCGGGCGCTGCGGTGTTATGTGTTCCGATGTTCAGGCAGGCCAATATGGTTGGGGTGCTCTATCTGGAGAATCGCCTGATGCCCGATGCGTTCACGGCTGAGCACTCCCACATTGTTAAAACGTTGAGTGCTCAGGCGGCGGTTTCGCTGGAGACGGCGCGCCTCTACGCTGAACTGCTGGAGGAGAACAACCATCGGCGACGGGTTGAGAAGCAGCTACGCGCCAGCAAAACCTCGCTGATGCTCGGCGAGAAGATCAGCCATACCGGCACCTGGCGCTGGGAAGTGGCAGAGGACATGATGATGGTGTCTGAAGAGTATGGCCGTATTCTGGGCCTGCCAGCCCATCAAAAAGGGTTGTCGATGGCAGATTTTCTGACCCGCGTTCATCCCGATGATTATGAGTGCATCAGCGAACTGGTGACGCACAGCGTCAGTCAGGGACGTAGTATGCAGGCTGAGTTCCGTGTGCTCAGGCCGGATGGGGAATGCCGTTATATCAAAGGTATCGGAGAGCCGGTAGAAAACTTCCCCGAGGTGAAAGAGTACTTCGGCACCATTTCCGATATCACCTCGCAGCGCCAGGCAGAAGATGCCGCGCGCATGGCACAGGCGGATCTGGCCCGTGTAACCCGCGCCACCACAGTCGGGCAACTGACTGCCTCAATCGCGCACGAAATTAACCAGCCACTGATGTCGATCGTGGCCAATGCCGGTGCCAGCCTGCGCTGGTTAAAGCGTGAACCGGTGATGCTGGAGAATGCCAGCAGCAGTCTGGATGAAATTATCAAAGAGGGAAAACGTGCCGGAGAGATAATTCGTGGCCTGCAGGCGCTGACCCGCAATCATGAATCGAGCTTTGCCTCGGAAAACCTCCATCTGATCGCCCGCGATATCCTGGCGCTCTCCAGAGTGGAGCTGGAGCGACGCGGAATTTCGCTGGAGCTGAAACTGAGGGCCGGAAAGGCGGATATCTATTGCGACCGCGTTCAGATTCAGCAGGTGCTGCTGAATCTGGTAATCAATGCCATCGATGCCATGTCCGACGATTTACCGCGCGCGGCGCTTTTGCGGCTGACGTCAGAGAACCCGACGCCGGACACGCTGCGTTTTGAGGTGCTGGACAGCGGTTGCGGCTTACCTGATGGCGTGCGTGAACGGATTTTTGAGTCGTTCTACACCACGAAGAAAAGTGGCATGGGCATGGGATTAACCATCAGCAAAGGGATTATCAAAAAGCATTGTGGTGAGTTAGGCGCAGAGAACAGGGCGGAAGGCGGCAGCCGTTTCTGGTTCACTCTGCCACTAGGATAATCGTATTGAGGACAGGTGTCTGCCTGGCCTTAGCGGCGTCGGGTATGATCAATATTGAGCCGCTCTGCCGCCCGCACCAGATCGGTGAGCGACCGTGCCTTCATCTTTTCCATCACCCGCCGCTTGTGAACTTTTGCCGTGATCTCACTGACGCCCATTTCGGCGGCAATCTGCTTATTCAGCAGGCCGCTAATCGCCAGCAGCATGACCTCGCTTTCACGCGGTGTCAGGGTCTGATGTCGCTCCAGTATCTCCCTTCGCTCCTCGGAAGAGGCCATATTCTGCCCGGCGATCTGTAAGGCTTCTGCAACCGCCTGCAAAATACGATCGGGATCGACAGGTTTAGTCAGAAACTCATAAGCACCGGTTTTCATCGCCCGCACCGTGACCGGAATGGTCCCGAAGCCGGTTAAGAAGATAGTGGGAATGGCGTAGCCACGATCAATCAATGCCTGTGCGACATCAAATCCATCTGCACCAGGCAGATTAATATCCAGAATCAGGCAACAGGGAAGGGGAGTAAAAGCGTGAGCCAGGAAATCATCAGCCGAAGAAAAAGAGATAACCGTGTAATCGTCGGCAGTGAGCAGATTACGCAGTGCAGCAGTCACAGCAGCGTCGTCGTCAACGATATAAACGATGGGATTCATAGGGACCTCATTTCAGCCAGGTATTTACTGATAATTTAATTAAGCATGACGCGTAAAGAGGCCCTGATGAGAAAGTGTCGGGCAGGGTTAACAGGATATTACCATAACAGTTATCATTATCATCTTATAATTATCAGCTTGCTAAAATTAAGATAAATGGCTGATAGGTATGACTAAAATGTGAGCGTCAACTCTGGGGGGGGGCGCCACTGTTCTGGGCGTCAATGCTGATAACTGTCATTTGATCGACATAGCTATGCCATAAATTGTTCGCTCACTCACGGGCAGGAGAATAGTCCCGTTTAATAGCTAAAATAATCCATAAACCCGTTATCCAGATTAAATCGTTTCAGCCTGATATGTACTGGAATAAGTTAGTGGCGGTACGTAATTAATTTGGGAGTAGTCTGTTAACTCGCGGCGGACCTGATAATTAATTCACTGAGGGAAAAACGACGGATTGATAAGCGTGCCGATCATTACCCTGCGTCTTATAGCGAAATAAGCTAGTTGATTATATAGTTACAACATACATTGTGCTTTGTTATTAACCCTAAGCTTCACCATTGTGCGGCCAATGCTTATCAACGCGAAGCCTCTGTGCCAGATTCTGACGAACAGCCGGGTAAAACTGACCCGTTTTTATCCGGTAAGAAGTCATTACATTTAAAAAAGCCTTGTCTGTCAGCAAGTAATCTTGATAAGCGTAGCGGTATTCATGGCGTGGCTGTTAATCCTCACTAAGCTTGTGAAGCAACCCTTTAAATAGAGGGAGATTTTTCATTCGGTAGCTCGTCGCAATGTCGTCATGAGGCTTATATGAGTCAAAATTACTGCACCATTATCTACAATGGTGAACGGTTAAAAGGGTTAGCTGATCAACCGCTAATCGATTTTCTGGATGCTCAAGGGAAAAAACTACCTCATGTCTGTTACCACCCGGCGTTGCCGCCGCTGCAAAGTTGTGATGTCTGCTGGGTAGATGCCAACGGCGAGCGGGTTCGCGGCTGCACGCTCCGCACTGAAGAGGGGCTGGAGGTGCAGAGTGAAGGCAGTGCGCTTAAGGCCGCGCAGCAGGAGGGAATGGATCGGCTGCTCAATCGTCATGAGCTTTACTGTACCGTCTGTGAACACAACACCGGTGACTGCACGCTGCATAATGCCGTGGCTGATATGCACATTCCGATTCAGTACTATCCTCATGAGCCCAAGCCCTACGCAAAAGATCATTCCAATCCGTTTTACACCTACGATCCTGACCAGTGCATCTTATGCGGTCGCTGTGTCGAAGCATGTCAGAATGTCGAGGTCAATGAGACGCTGTCGATTGACTACACCCAGGCGCATCCTCGCGTGCTCTGGGATGGCGGAACGGAAATCGCCGGTTCCAGCTGCGTCAGCTGCGGACATTGCGTCACAGTTTGCCCGTGCAATGCGCTGCTCGAAAAAACCATGCAGCCCGATGCGGGTCCGTTCACTGCGATGGATGAAGGGCTGAAGCGTCCGCTGATCGACTTTGTTAAAACGCTTGAAAACAGCATCGGCATGGAGCCGATTACCGGCGTTTCGAAAATCGATGTGGCGCTGCGCCAGTCTGAGATCAAACGCACCAAAACCGTCTGCACCTATTGCGGTGTAGGCTGCAGCTTTGAGATCTGGACCCGCGACCGCCATATCCTGAAAGTTCAGCCGGTCGCCGAAGCCCCGGCCAACGGCATCTCGACCTGCGTTAAAGGTAAGTTCGGCTGGGACTTCGTCAACAGCCCGGAGCGCCTGACTACGCCGTTGATCCGCGAGCATGGTCGTTTCCGGCCCGCCAGCTGGGATGAAGCTTTGCAGCGGGTAGCCGAAGGTTTACAGGGTATCGCTCAGAATTATGGAGGCGATGCGATTGGCTTTATCGGCTCCAGCAAGGCCAGCAATGAAGAAGCCTATCTGACCCAAAAAATCGCCCGTTTAATTTTTGGCACCAACAACGTTGATAACTCCTCGCGCTATTGTCAGAACCCGGCCACAGAAGGGCTGTTCCGCACGGTGGGCTACGGCGGAGATGCCGGGACGATTGAGGATCTGCAACAGACCGATTTGATTGTGCTGGTCGGCAGCAACCTGGCCGAGAACCATCCGGTCATTGCTTCTCACATCAAACAGAGCCACAAACATCGCGGTCAGAAACTGCTGGTCGTTGATCCGCGCCGTCATGAAATGGCGGAACGTGCTGACTGTTATCTGCGTATCCGGCCCGGTACCGACCTGGTCTGGGCCTCGGCGATGGCAAAATATATGTTCGATCACGGTTATGCGGATGAGGCTTTTCTGGCCCAGCGGGTCAACCAGGTTGATGAGTACCGCGCCTCACTCGCTCCCTTTACGCTGGCCTTTGCCAGTGAGACATGTGGACTGAGTGAATCAGAACTGATTGAAGCAGCGGAAATGATCGGCCAGGCGGGCAGTGCCTGTGTGTTGTGGGCGATGGGAATTACCCAGCACAGCCACGGGGCAGACACCAGTACGGCGCTGTCGAACCTGCTGCTGGTCACCGGCAACTATGGCCGGCCTGGCACCGGCGGTTATCCGATGCGCGGACACAACAACGTACAGGGCGCCAGCGACTTTGGCTGCCTCAGTAATCTCTATCCCGGCTATGAAAAAGTCACTGACCCAGCGGTGCGCGAAAAATGGGCGCGCGCCTGGGGCGTCTCGCCTGAAGCGCTTTCCGATCAGCCTGGTGCAGATAATTTTAAAATGGTGCAGCAGGCCGGTGAAGGCAAAATTCGTGCGATGTATATCACCGGTGAAGAGACGGCGTTTGCGGATGCCGATGCCACTTCGGTGCATTCCGCCTTCAGCAAGCTGGAATTTATGGTCGTACAGGACATTTTCATGTCACGCACTGCCGAATTTGCCGATGTGGTGCTGCCCGGTGCGCCCAGCGTGGAGAAAGAGGGTACGTTTGTGAACACCGAGCGGCGGATACAGCACTTTTCACCCGCCATGAAGCCGCTGGGTGATTGTCGGCCCGACTGGGAGATCTTTACCGATCTCGCCGCCCGTCTCGGTCATCCGTGGCATTACCCGAACCCAGGCGCGATTATGGCGGAAGCGGCAGGCATCGCAGAGATTTTCGCGGGTGTCAGCTATGAGCAACTGGTCGGCTGGCAGTCCCAGCTCTGGCCCGTCAGCGCCGCAGGCGAAAGCACGCCGCGACTCTACACGGAACGGTTTAATTTTCCGGATGGCAAAGCGCGACTCTATCCGCTGAGCTGGCAGCCGCCCGCCGAGCAGGAGGATTCACAGTATAATCTGCTACTGAATAATGGCCGGATGCTGGAGCATTTCCAGTCGATGAATCAGACCGGGCAGGGTGGCCGCATGATGTCACTGTCGCCAAATGCCTTTGTTGAGATCTCACCGGAGCTGGCCGCCGAGCGCGCGCTGAACGAAGGAGAGTGGGTACGCATTACCTCGCGGCGCGGATCGCTGGATGTGCCTGTTGTGATCACTGAGCGTGTAGCAGGCAACGTGCTGTTTATGCCGATTCATCATGGCAAAGATGGCGTCAACGCCCTGACTGGCGAACATCACGATCCCGACGTCAACACACCAGCTTATAAAGAGATTGCCGTAAATATGAAGCGCGTTGATCGCCGGTCGCAGCCTAATCCGGTGCCACTACACAATTTCCGTCATGGCAGTCGTACGCCGCTGGATCACCTGCCGATAGAGCAAAAATGGCAGCAGGCTGGCTATCGGGAACCGCCTGAACATGTCGAAAAACCGGAGAAACTCTAATGGCAGAACGGATGAAATATCAGGTCCCGCCGACACCTACCGAGCCGACCGCCCGGGAGGCGATGGATGAGCTAATCGAAAATCTTCACCAGCACGGTTTTCTGCGGCTGGCGAACGATCTGGTTAAATCAAACAGCGAGGTGGGGAAAATTCTGGTCTCAGGCCTTAATCAGCCGGGTACGCAGAACGCGCTGCAGAATCTCTCGCTACTGATGATGACGCTGGGCAGCGTGCCGCCAGAACGGTTTAATCATCTGCTGTTGGCCGTTCGCGATGCCGCGATGGCCGTTAAACCGGCGCGCGATGAGGCCCGTCAGGAAAAAGCTGCGCCGGGCATCCGCGGCATTATCCGGTTACTCAATGATGAGGATCTGTGGCGCGGACTGCGACCCATCTTCGCGGCGCTTGAAGTCTTCTCACAACAGATCGACCGTGAAGAGCAGAAGCCGATTACCCGCTTCAGTGGCAAGCCCACACGGGAGTAGTTCAGCCTGCGATCGTTCAGGATTGCGTGGGGGTGTAGATCAGATGACCGGCTACACCGCCCGCGCCGCCATCTTTTGGATGATTGATACCATCGGAGACCGGGACATCGGTGAAATCAAACGGCGAAACCCCCTCAAGGCAGGCGACATTCACCCCGAACTGATCGGGCTGTGAGCGGCTCTGATGAAAGGTGTAAATGCCGCAAACGGAACAGAAGTAGTGGCCCACCTCTTTGCTGTTGAAACGATACTCTGTGAGCTGCGCTTCACCGCAGGTCAGCTCCACTTTTGTCGCAAATACCACCACCGCGCCGCGCATCCGGCAAAACGAGCAGTTGCAGCGGCGCACCGTATTAAATCCATCCTTCAGCGTCACCCGGTACGCCACCGCGCCACAGTGGCATTGTGCTGTCATTTCATTTTGCATCGTGATCTCCTGTGTAGTGAAACCAACCAGCTTTCAGCCTACGCCAAAGCCTGGGATTTGGCAGCATCGGGTGCGGATTTGTCGACCATTAGCACAGCCAGGGCAGGGTGCGTTCATCGGGTTCGTCTGCGACACGATTTATTTAATCACCCCGTATCAGACAGTAATAAGCGTCATCTCTTCCGCTTCAAACGCCTCAAGCAGTTCTTTATCGAGCTTCTCTTCCACGACGAGCGTTGAAATTTCACGGCATTTCGCCACGCTGAATCGCGCTACGGCAGGGATTTTATCCGCTGTCAGCCCGACAATGACCTGATTGCTTTGCGCCATTGCGACTTTCTTGAATTCGCAATCCGCATAGTTAAAACCGGTCAGACCGGCCTCCGGACTCATGGCACAGCCGCCAATAAACGCCTGATCAAACAGAATCCCCTGGATCTGGTTGATCGCGGTTTGCCCGACCGCGCCGCCGGTGCTCTTCTGTATCTGGCCGCCCAGCATAATCACCTCCGCAGCAGTATGGTTGATCAGTAGCGCAGCAATATCGGGTGCATTGGTGACGACGGTGATATTCAAATCTGGTGATAGCGCCTGTGCCAGCGCAAGATTGGTCGTACCGGCATCAATAAAAATGCAGCTATTGGTTTTCACCAGGCTGGCACAGCGCTGCGCGATCAGGGCTTTTGCTGCGTGATCGTGAGCTTTCCGGCTGACAAAGCTGCCCGCCTCCTGCAGCTGTAACACCGCACCGCCATAGACCTTTTTACATAAACCCTCTTTACTGAGTTCATGAAGATCGCGGCGGATAGTGTGCTCTGACACGGCCAATTGCCTTGCAAGGTCAGCGCAGACCACCCGTCCTTTGTCCTGCAATATATCACGAATCAGCGCTTGTCGCTGCTGCGGGAAAGCTGCATAATCGAGCATATAAACCTCAAAATATTCACAATCGAGCTATAGTGAGCATAATCGTTCACTGCCGGGCAGGGAGTCAATAGCGATCTCTCAGCCCTGTCAGTCCTTCCTGACATCCCTCAAAGGAATGCAATGGCTAATAATGTCTCTTCCACGCTGGCAACACGCATCATCTTTTTTATAGCCGGATTTATCACCGCGACCTGGGCGGTTATTGTGCCTTTCGCCCGCGGCAATACCGGCGTTAATGAGGCGCAACTCGGCACCTTGCTGCTTTGTCTAGGCGTCGGCGCGCTGATTGCGATGCCGGTGACGGGCTGGCTGACCAGCCGCTTTGGCTGCCGCCGGGTGATTCTGGTCGCTGTCGCGCTGGTCATCATCAGTACGCCATGGCTATCGGTGCTGAGCAACCCGCTGTTGCTGGCGCTGGCGTTGCTGGTTTTTGGCGTCGGCATCGGTGTGACCGACTGCGCCATGAACATCCAGGCAATTCTGGTGGAGAAGCAGGCGGCGAAGCCAGTCATGTCAGGCTTTCACGGCATGTACAGTGTGGGCGGCATTGCCGGGGCGGGCTTTATGACGCTGCTACTGGCGATGGGTTTTAGCGTGCTGACCGGCTGTTTGCTGGCAGTTGTGGCGGTGATTATCATGACGCTGGTCAGCGCACCGGGCTTACTGACCTACGCGAACCCCGCTGAAGGCCCGGTACTTGCTGTTCCGCGCGGCAGCGTACTGATTATCGGCATCATCTGCTTTGCCGTCTTCCTGACCGAAGGCACCGTGCTGGACTGGAGTGCTGTCTATCTGACCGACGTCCGGGCCATTCCGGCGTCACTGGGTGGGCTGGGCTATACCTGCTTTGCCATTGCGATGACCGTGGCGCGTCTGACCGGGGATCGGATTATCTCATCGCTGGGACGTTTACCGGTTGTGCTGGGCGGCGCGCTGGTTGCCGCGGCTGGCATGGCGATGGTGACCTTTATCGACTCCTGGCCGCTGGCGTTGCTGGGCTACACCCTTGTCGGCGCAGGCTGCGCCAATATCGTGCCGGTAATGTTCTCCGCCGCTGGGCGTCAGACGGTGATGCCGCAGGCGGTCGCCGTGCCTGCCATTACTACTCTGGGTTACCTGGGGGTACTGAGCGGGCCAGCCGTGATTGGCTACGTGGCGCATTACACGCATCTCGCTTTCTCGTTTTCACTGATTATGGCGCTGATGCTGATCGTCGGTGCGGTCTCTCTGACCCTGGATCTGGGCCGTAGCCGCGCGGGGGAGAATGCATAAAATTACCCAATCCGCGCTCCTGACAGAATTTCATTGAACGGGGCGCGGAGTCATCTTCAGGAGGAACGGAAGCGGCGTGCCATTACTCTCCCAGCCTGACCCAGCGGCGGCCTGCCAGCACCGTCAGCGCCACGATGGTGATGCCCGCAGCCAGATGCATAGAAAAATCGATGGCGTGCAGATGGGTATCGTGGCACAACGACAGCAGCATCGATGAGGTAAACGCACTGCCGCAGCCGCTCAGCGCCAGACTGCGCGCCGGATAGAGGGATCGGGTGCGCTGCAGGGCGAACACGGACATCAGCATCATCGGGACACTGGCCGACAGCATAAACAGATAGCAGTGCATCCCTTCACCCAACCGGTTCGCGCCCGATGGCGGTGCTGAAGATGACATATTGATCAGATTCAGCCCCAGCCACATCATCGCCATCAGCAGCGGCCAGCGCAGGCTGATCGGTTTTCTGCCTGCAATACTCAGCGTAAAGGCTGCCGCCAGCGTGCTGCCCGCGATGATGAGTGACAGCAGCAGGGCAACCAGCGCGAAAAACGCGCCAGGCTGAGACCAGTCGGTGAAACGGCTGTGAAATGCCCAGCTGGTCAGCGCGCCACAGGGCAGGGCAAGGGCAATCCAGCCCGCAACGCGCCAGGCCGTGGGCCAGACGCGCTGCACCGGCTGGGCAGACGCGCTGAGCTGATTAATTAACTGGTCATGATTTCTCATGATGACCCCGTCCATATTTACGAAGGTTGACCATTGCGCGATGCAACAGAGATTTAACCGCAGAGAGCGACTGATTGGTTTCAGCTGCTGCCTGCGCCAGGCTCTGCTCGCGCAGATGCACGGATTCGACGATCTCTCGCTGGCGCAGCGGAAGGTTATCCAGATAACCGGAGAGGATATCCGTATCGGCTGAGGACTCTGCACTTGCAGCGGGTTGCCGTTGCAGCTCTTCCTCATCCTGTACTTCCTGGCGACGGCCGCGATGGCGCAGCGCATCTATGGCCCGGGCAGAGGCGATGGCAGCAACCCAGGGGAGTATCGGACGCTGCGGATCGTAGGTATGCCGCACCCGATGGATCGCCAGCAGCGTCTCCTGAATCACATCCTCGACCAGTCCCTCATCACGGATTTTTTTGCATACCAGTGCCCGGATGGCCGGAACCATCGCTTTCAGTAACTGGTTATAGGCAGCTCTGTCACCCGCCTGCGCCCGGGCCATTAATGCTGGCCACTGCTGTGCGCGTTGATCAGTTTCTGGCATCGATCATCAGCAGTTCAGCACGCTGTCGCCGTGCCCTGACCACGCGCCAGGCAATCGTTTCATCAGTAATCTCAGGATTTATTTCCTTTTTCTGTTGCCTGATTCAGCGCTGAAATCACAATGCCAGGCGTCAGCACCTGCGGCAGTACCTCAGGTTTACCGCCGTCAGCCGGATAGACCACGTAGAGCGGTAATCCACCGCGTCCGAAATCGCTCAGCGCCTGTTCAACATCGGGATTGTATTTGGTGGAATCCGCGACCATATAAATGGTGTTGGTTCGCGCCATCGCCGCTTTTACCGCCTGCGTCGAAAGCGAAGTACGATCGTTAACCTGGCAGGTAATACACCATGATGCGGTAAAGTTCACCAGTATTGGTTTGCCCTGACCTTTGATGGCATCAACGTTCTGGGGCGACCAGGCCACAGCGGCGGCAGCCTGTGAGGCGGTTGCCGTTTCAGCCGGAGCTTCGGCAAACCTGTTCAGGTTCAGTAACGGCACTACGACCAGCGCCAGGAAGAATGCGGTCGCCACATGCAGCACCCAATGACGCTGTCCCATCATACGGCGTTTCTGCGCCATGCCATACAGCCAGGCGGCGAAACTAAACAGTAAACAGCAGGCCAGAATGGCAGCCAGCGCCGCCGATCCCGCCTGACGTTCAAGTACCCAGATCAGCCAGCCCACCGCGCCCAGCATGGGAAACGCCAGCCCCTGCTTTAAGGTGATCATCCAGGCACCCGGTTTTGGCAAAATTCGCGCCAGCACCGGGAAGAATGAGATGAGGGTGAAGGGCGCAGCAAAGCCCAGCGCCAGTGAAATAAAGATCACCAGACTGATCAGTGGAGGCTGGGTAAGCGCATAGCCTACCGCGCTGGCCATGAAGGGCGCGCTGCAGGGAGTCGCGACAATGATGGCCAGCGCGCCAGTCAGTGCTGAACCGACTAAACCACCGCGATCGCCTCCCACTTCACCAACCCGCTGTACCGATAATCCTACTTCAAACAGACCGAGCAGGTTCAGTGCCGACCCAAGCATCACCAGAATCAGCGCGGCGATGACCAGCGGCGATTGCAGCTGGAATCCCCAGCCCACCGATGCGCCGCCCGCCCTGGCCAGCAACAGAACTGCGGTCAGAGCGACCATCGTCACGACTACGCCCAGCAGAAAGGCCAGGCCTTCGGCTCTGGCGTGGGAAGGTGATTCGTGATGGCGGATCAGGCTCAGTGCTTTCAGCGAGATCACCGGAAACACGCAGGGCATGAGGTTCAGAATAATGCCGCCCAGGAAGGCGGCTGCAATCGCAGTCAGCATGATGTACCTGCTCTGAAGATGAAGTTATGCCGGATTGGCCTGACGGTATTTTTTAACGGCATCCATCGCTTTCTGGATATGCGTATCAGGATTTTTATCGGTGAAGCTCAGCAGGATTTTGCCATCGGGCGCAATCACGTAAGAGGTGCGGTCTGAGAGTTTCTGACCTTTCATCTCCATGGTGCTCTTATATTCTGCCGCCACTTTGGCACCGGGATCGGCTGCGACGGTGAATTTGTCACGGCATTCAAGCTGAGAGAATTTCGCAATCTGATCGGTATTGCCCGCCGTCACGCCAATGACTGTCGCACCCTGCTTTTTAAATTCATCGGTCGCTTCAGCAAAATCGTGTGCTTCCAGCGTACAGCCTGCACTGAAAGCAGCAGGGAAGAAGTAGAGGACAACCGGGCCTTTCTGCAGCGCCTGTTGCAATGAGAAGGTGGTCGATTTACCGGCCAGCGCGGCTTCCAGTTTAAAGTCCGGCGCTTTTTCACCGACCTGTAACGCTGCAAAAGCAGATGTTGCCGGAACACTCAGTGCCAGCAGCGTAGCGACGGCCAGGGTTTTCAGGGTGTTTTTCATTGGCTTTACTCTCTCCATTGACGAACAGACGGAGTTGTCTGACGTCCCTGATAACAGGTTCGTTTAAAAATGGAAAAAGTTGCGCGGTTGAGGAATTTTTTTCATGTTTTTTTTATGGTGCTTCATCCGCCATCTTTTATCAGATCCCTCTTTTTAAGCTGAATCGAATAAAGCTAATGTCAGCATATTTCACCCGATTCGATGTAGTAATTCCTCTCTGGCCGTAATCACTGTGATTTGGCCCACAATAATAGGTCTTAGTCGCTGCCTTTTCCCAACAGGTGAGCATCATCACGTTTATCTTCAGTCCCATTAAGTAAATTTCCCTTACGGAATGAAAAAACGATTCAGCTAATGGGGTGAAGGATGAAGATTAAACTGGCGTTAACGGTACTGGCAGTGCTGGTTTCAGGCTCTGCAGCGGCGAAAACCTGGGTGCTGACGAGTGCTGAACAGGGCACCGAGCAGGGAAACTGGAAGATTTCCAGCAGTGAGCTGAAGTCTCAGGGCAAACCGTTCAGCATCGAACAGAAAGTCCTGCATGGCGGCAAGCAGGAAGGCAGTAAAATAGTGACGATCCGCAGCGAGGACGGCCTGACGATTACGCTAAGCCCGACCCGTGGCATGAACTTACTGCGTGTTGAAGGCTTTGGCACCCGCATGGGCTGGGATTCACCGGTTAAAGAGGTCGTCAATCCTGCCTACATCAATCTTGAGAGCCGCAACGGTCTGGGCTGGCTGGATGGTTTCAACGAGATGATGGTGCGTTGCGGCTACGAATGGACCGGTCATCCGGTCACCGATGAAGGCAGAATCTATACGCTGCACGGTAAAGCAGGGAATACGCCGGTTTCTCAGCTGGAAGTTGAAGTGGCTGATGCGGCACCACACGAAATTCGTATTCGCGGCCTGATTAAAGAGAGCACCTTTAAGAAAGCTGATTTGCAGACCATGACCGAGCTGCGTTACGTGCCAGGCAGCAACAGTTTCAGCCTGCATGATGTGTTAACAAACCATGCCGACTATCCGCACGATTACCAGATCATCTATCACAGCAACTTCGGCAAACCGATTCTGGAAGAGGGCGCACGCTTCCTGGCGCCGATGTCCGGCATCAGCCCATTCAATGACTACGCGAAAGCCGGGTTAAAAGAGTGGCAGACCTATAAAGGTCCGACCAAAGACTTCGATGAGATGGTGTTCAACATCAAGCCACTTTCAGACAGCAATCATCAGACCGTCGCTGCGGTGATAAATAAAGCGGGCAACAGCGGCGCATCTATTCAGTTCGATACGCGTCAGCTCCCAATGCTGACCTTATGGAAAAATACCGACATCCTGAAACAGGGCTACGTGACCGGCATCGAACCTGGTACCAGTTACGCCTATCCGGTCACCATTGAACGTGAACAAAAACGCGTGAAGCAGCTGCAACCGGGTGCCAGTACGGCATTTGATCTGACTTACACCTTGCTGCACAGCAGCGAGCAGGTTAATGACGTTGAGAAACGCATTAAGGACATTCAGGGTGAAACGAAGATTGATGTAAGCGAGACGCCGATAGCGAAAGAGTAACTGGAATCAATGAAATCCCGATGACGTGATATCGCGTGTCGGGATTTTTGTTTTCAGATTTGAGTACGGATTTTATGACTTACAGGCTGCCGCGCTATGGATACTATTGACTTGCCGCTGGTTGTGAGCGGCACCATGAAACTGAAGCAGACGGATAAATAATCACTGATTTTGCAAATTTGAAGACCTGGATCGTGTAAGAGGACGCATTCGTACGCTGTGGCAGATTACAAACAGGTCTTCAATTATCACAGCAAGGCATCAATGATGTTCAGAACAGTGTTTATAGCAGCATCGGTTTTACTTTTCTGCTGGCAGGTCCAGGCATCTCCGGGTTTTCGCCAGATGACAGTGTCAGACACCCAGGGAGAGCCTCTGAAAGTAGCGGTGTGGTATCCGGCGATTCAGAATGGAGTAAGTGAAACTGTTGGAGAAAATGTCGCTTTTGTCGGCGTTGAGATTATCCGTAACGCCACACCCGTTTCGGGAAAGCATCCACTTGTATTGATTTCACATGGATTTAATGGAAGCTGGAAAAATCTTTCCTGGCTTGCTGCAGCATTGGCCGCTCAGGGATACATTGTGGCTGCGCCTGATCACCCCGGCACGACGACCTTTAATCATAATCCTGAAGACGCCAGAAAACTATGGCGTCGTCCTGGTGACATTTCCCGGGTAATTGATTTCGTCGGTCGATCTTCTGACTTATCTGGCACAGTAGACGATAAGCGCATTGCGGCTATTGGGCATTCTCTTGGAGGATGGACAGTCATGTCGCTGGCTGGAGCGCGTTTTGATCCTTTATTGTTCCTCAATGACTGTCAGCAGCATGTCCTTCGCGGTGACTGTAAGCTGACGACCAAACTTGGAATAGATGACGTTACTGCGCATAAACTTTTGTCATCTGACAATCTTGATACAAGAATCAAAGCCGTCGTGTCACTTGATGCTGGATTAGCGCCAGGTTTTACCCCTGCTAGCCTGAGCAAAATTAACATACCCGTGCTTATTCTCGCGGCCAGTAATGACAAGCTGGGTCAGTTGCCTGCTTCTGAGGAATCTGAGTATATTGCTGATAAAATGCGCGGATCATTGCGACAATTCAGTATCATCAAGGGTGCGACTCATTTCAGTTTTATGCAGTTATGTAAACCAGGTGCAGAGAAACTTATTGACGATGAAACGCCGGGCGATGGAATTGTTTGTCAGGACGACAGGGGGGCTAGCCGATCAGAACTACATCAACTGATAACGACTAAAATCACACATTTTCTGGACTCTGCCCTGAGTTATCACGCGCCTGCTGACGAAATAAACTAGGGGAGAGGCCTGAAAGGCGCTGGAATTCACGATTGAAATTAGACTTAGTCATGAATCCGGACTCCAGCATGATATGAGTAACGGGCAAAGAAGTGTTAAGCAGTAGCTCTTTTGCCCGTTCAACTCTGAAACCATTGATCCACTGAGATACATTACACTGCTTAACCGAGTTAACGGCTGCAGAGAAATTGCGAGCGGGTATGCCGGTTTTCCTTGCGAGTAGAGCAAGCGTCAAATCGGGATTCAGATAGAGCTCTGTTTCATGGACCTGTTTTTCGAGCATCATATATAACTTAGTCATATCTGCCGCTGGAGCTTGATCATCGATCTTGTCTGTTTTTTGCCCGATAACAGGTTCAAAGCGCTGGGATGAGTTTAAAAAGCCGAAAATAATCGTGCCGACAATGGGCAAGAGCGCAAGTTGAGTGATGAGGATGATCGAAGTGGCATGTTTTCCACCGCTGATACCAAAGTCAGTTGCAATGAGAAGGTCTGTCAGCGCGGAGAGACACAGAAAGCTGCCTGCGAAAAAAGTCAAAGTATGATGCTGAGCTATTGCGCCCAGCGTATTGAGCCTTGTAGGTTTTCCACTAATCACTGCTTTTCTTAGCAGGGCGAATCCATAGCTGAAAAAAAGCAGACTGAGGATGAAGTCTGTAGCAGGAACCCATACCAGCCTGATCAATAGCGATACTGTTGCGGGTACAAGCAAAATCAGTAAGTCATGTTTGCGTCTTTCTTCGCTTAGCGGGACGAAACTGTGCCATGCAATGGCAGGTAAAAACATTGCCAACACACTCTGCACATTTCTCAAAATCTCAGAGTCATACTCCCAGCGGATCGTATTAATCGAAATAAGAACGATACAGGCAGAAAGAAAACGCAGCGTGCCGTTGTTACGTTGTTTTCCGGAATAGATTGTTGCCATCAGCAACAGCAGAGCAAGAAGTGTAATGACAGGAAAAGGCACTGAGAGCATGGGTGCAGAACCAGAGCAGCAAATTTCCTGAATGATTACACAATTGCCTGCGGGTTGTCTTGTTTGACAGGGGGCGTTAAATGCAGGGCTGGAGCTTCCATAAAGCGAGATTTCGCCACTATTTCAGCATTATCAAACTGATTAGCAGCAGACAGGATAAGAGGGGATGACTACGTTATCGTTAATTTAACATAAGATAGATTATGCGCACTTAAGGCAAGGCGGTAACATAGAGGCTAAAGCTCTAAGCTAACCTTATCCGGGCGCTTCAGACAACCTGCTGAAGCCCCTTGTATAACGGCCTCTGGTGCGGAATTTTCACGATCAATAAAGCCGTCACCTCACCACCACTGTATCTCTCACGGCGATCGGTTCAGGATAGACAGTGGCGATGATCGCTGGTTTAAGAGCACGCTGTTGCTCTCAATCCGTCGCGCCCTGACACACTGCGAATCGACAGCATCTACGGCTTAGGGAACGAAGTCTCGTGCAGATGTCGCCACAAAATCTTGCCAGCATTATTTACCTCGAACACAACCGTAGAAAACCGCAGCGTGGCTTCCTGGCCCGGAAGCTGCTGCAACTCCTTATATACCACAGTGGCGTTTTCTTCACTCTCAGCAACCATCTGCATGTCGCAGATATCAATCGCTAAACCCGGACGTGCACCGCGCTGAGTGCGGAAAAACCCATTTAGTGTCGTGAAATCCAGCAAGGCACCGCCCGGTGTCACCATAGAATATGCAGGACTAAAACGCGCTAAAAGTTCCTCACATACCTCATCATGTGCTTCTTTGTTACCCAGCCAGTTGCAAATCAATTCGTGGGCGTCCAGTACTTCCTTAAAATAACGGTTCATTTTTGGTCCCTTTTAAGCATAGAAATAACTTTCTGATTTGAAATGCGTAAACAACACAGAAGCGGAATCACAGCGCTGAATGCCGCTATAACAAAACAGAGGTGATAAGCGTGTTCTTCAGGCATGCCGCTATTCGCAATCAGATTGAACAGCAGGCTGACCAGCGTAACGCCGAGACAAAAACTGAGCTGGCGATTGATATTCCAGAGTGCGCTGGCATCAGCAAGTTCGCTGTCGGTGATGTGAATAAAAGCAGAACTCTGGGCCGTACTGCTGCACAGGCTGCCGCCAAATCCCATCAAGGCGAAAGCAAGTGCAAAGACTAAGGTGTCCGATGTCTGGCCAGTCAACGCCAGCAGGCCAATACCCAGCGCCTGAAACAGACAGCCGGTGATAAATAGCGGGCGTGGTCCCCAGAGGTTGAACGTCTTACCTGTCAGACTAATTGCCGCAAAGGAAGCCAGAGACCATGGCAGCATGAGCGCGCCGACAATGCTGGCATGCATACCTAATTGATTTTGCAGGTATAGCATAGTGATCATACTGACGCCGGTGAACACGCCTGGTATAAACTGATAGATCAGCATTGCGGTGTGTAAGAGCGGATCCTTTATCAGATGCAGGTTAATGAGTGGATGGCTTTTTCGAAGTGCGTCCCATACATAGGCCGCCAGAGTAATGACGCCAGCAAGCAGCATCATCGCCCCCTGATAAAGCCTGTCAGCATCGCCCAGGTAAGTCAGTCCGAGAAGGATCAGCGTGAGCGCGGCACAACCACTGACTAAACCCACCAGGTCCAGCGGTTCAGATGAGTTCGCCGGTCTGTCTGCTTTGAGCCAGCATCCCGCCAGCAGCAATGCCCCAACCGCGAGCGGCAGGCTCACAAGAAAAACCCAGCGCCAGCTAAGGCTCTCAACCACTATTCCACCAACAGCTGGCGACAAGGCGGGTGCCAGCAATGCAATTAACATCACGACTGACGATAACTTCGCACGTTCATTGCTTCTGTATAACGCATAGGTCATCGTCTGACCGATAGGGATCAACAGTCCGCCGCCGATGCCCTGTATCCATCGGAAGGCGATGAGCTGAGAAAGTGACGCTGATGCCCCCACACCACAGGTGCCCGCAATGAAAATAAGCAGTGAGAGCATGAACAGACGTTTTGCGCCCATGCGCCGTACCAGCCAGCTACTGAGCGGTATGACCAGCGTCAGGCCTAAGATGTAGCCATTACTGATCCATGCCAGCTGGCTAACGGGAGCATCAAAATGTCTGCCTATCTCTGGATAAGCAACATTGGCGATAAACATGTTGACCAGATCAATAAAAAATCCCAGCAAATAGACACTGGCTACGCGCACACGATAGCTCATTTTTTTCCCAGACAGATCAGCGTAAGGCGCGCAGTATAGGTGCTTAAATTATCGGGATAAATTCACTTTCTGTTGTTACACTGTCAAAGATATTTTGACAATGAGATGTCGTTAACGGAGTTTACGATGATCAATATGCAACGGCTGGGGATCTTTGTCGCAGTTGTCGAGGCAGGCAGTTTTACAGGTGCAGCTCAGACACTCGGGTTAACTAAAGCCGTTGTGAGTTTCAATATTAAACATCTCGAAGAGGAGCTGGGTGTCTCGCTCCTTATCAGGAGCACCAGACGCGTTTCAGCCACGGATACGGGTGAAAGATTTTATCATCGTTGCCTTCAGCTTCTTCAGGATGCGGAAAGCGTATTAGAGGATGTGAGAAGTGATCACGCTGGATTAAGCGGGACACTCCGGATCACAACCACTCTGGAATATGGCGCTCGTGTGATAGTCCCTGCCCTGGCTGACTTTGCAGCCCAACACCCGCAGTTATGCATACATCACGTCTCTTCATCAAAAAATGACGACCTGATTGCCGGCCGCTTCGATGTGGCGATACGACTTGGGCATCTTGCCGATTCCAGTCATCACGCCCGCCTTATCGATCAGTTTGATATCCTGGCGGTCGCTGCACCTTGTTATCTCAACAGCCTGAATGAAGCGTCTATCAGGGATCTTTCACATCTCGCGTCAGCAAAATGGATTGCGCATAGCCGTTTATCGACGCCACTCAGCTGGCAGGTGATCACGCCCGAAGGCGAGTCTGTGCTGATGAGCGCATTTCAGCCTGCCATGATCACGGCTGACAGTGCCTCTTCTTTGCTCGCTTTTACTTTAGCCGGTGCTGGCGTGGCGATTCTGCCCGCCTGGCTGGTACAGGATGAGATTGAAAAAGGTGGATTAGTACGGCTACTGCCCGATCATCAATTCCCCCGTCAGGGAATTTACGCGCTCTACCCTAATACGCGTCATGTGCCAGAAAAAGTACGCGCGTTTATAGATTTCCTGCATGAACGTTTAGCGCTCTACAGCAGAAAATAAGCGCATCCATCACATTATTCTGATGGGCTAACCGTTAATTTATCTCAACTGATTTAAATCCCATAAACTTTATTTTATGCAGGGCGGGAAGGTAAATATTTACTGTCTGGCTAATGACAATTCAGTTTAACGCAGGCGCATTACTTAATTCCCTGTCCTGATAAATCACTGCTGCGCGATAACCTGAAAACTGGCGCTGGGGCTTGTCTTGTTATCCCATCCCCAGCGCCTGCGGCTTCAGGCCCGGACCTGCGTCACACCCTGGTGTGGCTCAGTCATTTGATGCACAGTATTAAGTAAAAATTAACGCCGTATAAATAATTCGCACAGTATCTTAATAACATAAGATTTTAATCTGGATGATTGCGGTTTATTCGCTGGCAGGAAAACAGGTCGCATGTTATTAAATTTGAATGTCGCGCTTAAATCCATTTGCATCCGGGAATTAAAACATGAAAAAGAGCTTATCCCTCGCATTACTGTTTTCGCTCACAACAGTTAGTCACGCGGCACTGGCGCAGCAGACCCTGCGCTTTGGCGTTGACCCTACGTTCCCACCGTTTGAATTCAAGGCGGCTGATGGATCATTGCAGGGCTTTGATGTTGATCTGGGCAATGCCATCTGCGTTCAGGCAAAGGTGAAGTGCCAGTGGGTGCAAATGGGTTTTGATAGCAGCATCCCTGCCCTTCAGGCGAAGAAATTTGATGCCATCCTGTCAGCGATGTCGATGACCGATAAGCGTCGTCAGCAGGTGGCTTTCAGCGATATGTTGTACAACACGCCCAGTGCTTTACTGGCACCGGCTGCCAGCACGCTGACGACCGATGTTGCCTCATTGCGCGGTAAGACGATCGGTGTGGCACAGGGCACCATCCAGGAAACCTATGCCAAAACCAAATGGGAGCCGGAGGGCGTTAAAGTCATCTCCTATCCTAACCAGATGGAAGTTTATCCGGATCTGGTCGCCGGGCGTCTTGATGGCAGCCTGGCCAATGCGGTCTCTGCTGAACAGGGATTCCTGACCTCAGCCGAAGGCAAGCCGTACGCCATCAAAGGGACCCTGGTGGATAAAGTGATTTTTGGTGATGGCGTGGGTATCGCGCTACGCAAAGGAGATGAGGCAAACCTGAAGATGATTAATGCGGCACTGGCGGAGATTCATAAAAACGGGACTTATGACCAGCTCACCAAAAAATATTTTAAATTCAATGTTTATCCCTGATCCGCACAACGTGAAGAATCGCAGGAGTATGAAGACTATGGCGTTGCCCGAATACCACGTTCAGCGCGCGCGCTTTATGGCAGCGACGCAGAGCAAAGGTGCTGAGACGACCTCTTATCCGCATCCTCTGCCTGGTCCTCTGGGAGAAGCTCTGTATACAGACGTGGCACGGATAGGACCGGCCAGCGCATCACGTCTGATGCTGGTCGTTTCCGGCACTCACGGCGTTGAAGGCTATTATGGTTCCGATTGCCAGATAGCCTGGCTCGAGACCCTGGATGAAAAAGCGTTGCCCGCTGATACCGCGCTGTTGCTGATTCATCTGCTCAATCCATGGGGCGCGGCGCATTTACGGCGCGTGAACGAAGACAATATTGATCTGAACCGTAACTTTATCGATTTCAGTCAGCCACCTCCTGCTAACCCGGATTATGCACAGTGGCACGGTATTTATCATGGCGACCGTGCAAGCGCCGATCGGCAACTGGCCGACGCACTCGAGGGCGCAGGCTGGCAGGCGGTTAAACGTGTCACAGAAGCCGGACAGTATAGTTTTGCTGACGGCTTTTTTTTCGGCGGTGAGAAGCCCTGCTGGTCACACCTTACGATGGCGGCGATCGTTGACCAGCATCTCTCTGTAGCGAAAACCATCATCAGCTTTGACCTTCATACCGGGGCTGGCGCATGGGGGCATCCGATGCTGCTCTCTATTGCGGAGCAGCGTTATACGGCGCATGACTGGGGCAAAGCCATTTACGGTGAGTGGCTGACCTTATTGTTTACTGGTGCCGGACGTGACAGTGTAACTGGTGTAACAGCAACGGCAACAGGCTATCTGTCGCACTATCTGCTGACGTCGCTGGCTGACACCCGGATTTTGCCTCTGGTGGTGGAATGCGGGACTTACGAGGGGCAGGATATGCATCAGCGGGTGCGTGAAGATCACTGGCTGCACCTCTATGGCGATCCTGCCAGTGAGGGCGGCCATGTGATAAAGCAGCAACTGGTCGAGGGGTTCTGGCCAGAAGATGCGGACTGGCGTGCATTGGTGGCTTTCCGCACGCAGCAAATCTTTCTGCGCGGCTGGCGTGCCCTTGCAGACACGCCATGATGTCATAGTCTGCCGTAAAAGGTCATACGCGCGGTTTCTGACAACGCAATATCCGGCTGCGTATTGTAAGCCAGCACGGCCAGCATACGGGTGACCTCGCCTTCAGTTGGGGTCACACGGTGCAGGGAATTACGGCCGCGAAACAGCACCAGATCCCCGGCATCTATCTCCAGCGCGTCAACGGTCTGGCGTTCTTCCAGCACTGCGTCGACACCGGCAAAGTTCATCTCACCGGCATCGGCATCCCGCAGATCTTTCACATACTGAAACACGCCGCCCGCCAGCGGTTTCTGTACCAGTAAGGTGATGGCAAATGAGGAGTTGTCGAAGTGCCAGCCCAGCTCCTGACCGTGTGATGCATAGTGCAGGTTGATCGAGGAAAGGGGGTCAGCATAGGGATAGAGCGCTTTTTCACCCAGCACATCGCACAGGAAATGTTTGAACAGCTCATCATTATAAAGCTGACGCAGTGGCGAGTCAGCAGCGATAACATCATCAGTGATGCAGCCTTTGGTGCTGATCACATCCCTGTTACGCGGATGCTCAGCACTGAAAGCGTCATCAGGTTTCATCAGATAGACATTGTGCATGCTGCGGGTGTGATAAGCCTGGTGACGTTGTGCATTGCCCTCTTCGATGATCGCCTCTAAAGCGTATGGTTTTAAAAACTGACGCAGTACCAGCGCGCCGGACTGGTTTAACTGCTCACGACAACGTTGACGCCAGCCATGATCGGCCAGTGGATGAAGATCGAGACGGAAAAGGGAACCAGGCATAGCAACAATTCTCATGATGAGCAGGTGTGATGTTACTCTACCGGTCGCCTGCAACGCTGCGTAACGATAAAAACTTAATGCCCTGATAAGGAAGAGTTAATGCCTGCCCAATTGCCAAGGTTGCCAAAGATCAGCGTCATACAGTCATTTAAAGTGGCTGCCGAACTGGGCAGCCTTGCAAAAGCGGCCGCTCAACTGGCCTTAACCCCGGCGGCAGTCAGTCAGCAGATTCGCCAGCTGGAGGAGCAACTCGGCAGCGCCCTGTTTTTACGTACGCAGAGCGGCGTGATGCTGACCGAAACCGGCAAAGAGTATCTGCGCTATGTCACCGAGGCGTTTGATATTCTGCATCTCGGTCAGCAAAACATCCGCCATGCGGCCAGCGCGCCAAAACTCACGGTTTACACATTACCGGCGCTGGCGTCCAAATGGCTGTTGCCCCAGCTGGCGAGCTGGCGCGACCATTTCCCGAATATCGATCTCTCGTTACACGGTACGCATTCTCAGGTCGATTTCACGGCGATGCCCGCCGATTTTGTGATCTGCTTTGGTGAGGATCGTTACCCGCAGTCAGATAAGCTGAAGTTGTTTCATGATGATGTGCTGCCGGTGGCCAGCCCTGATCTGTTACATCGCTTTACGCCGGAAACGATCTTAAGCCAGGCGCCGCTGATCCACCTCGACTGGGGTAATGAAGGCCGCTTTCTGCCGGACTGGCGAAGCTGGTTTCAGGCTAAAGGAATGGACGAACCTCTGCCGCAGCCCGCGTTCAGCTTTAATCTGACCTCGCTGGCGATTGATGCGGCCGTCGCGGGAGCTGGTGTGCTGCTGGGGCAGCGACGCCTTATCGCGGCGGAACTGGCACGGGGCGATCTGGTGGTAGTGGATGATCTTTGCCTGCCGCTGAGCAAACCCTATTACCTTGTCTGGCCGCAACGCACCCTGAGCCAGCCAGGCAGTGAGGCGATGATTAGCTGGTTAAGCCAACTGGGCGCGAGCTGCGAATAGCCCGTCGCCGTGATCGGACTCGCCTGCGCCCGCCAGTCTGGAACCATCAGTGGGCACAGGGTCAGATTATCACTGCGTCACTACGTGATCAGGTGTCATCATCCTTCCGCATTATCCTCAACAATCACCGCCACGCGTTGCCCTGCACGTACAGCGCTGCCTGGCTGCACGCTGACCTGCTGAACAATACCGTCGCACGGCGCCAGAAGCGGGATCTCCATCTTCATCGACTCCAGCACCACCAGGATATCGCCTTCCCGCACCCGGCTGCCCGCCGTCGCCTGCACCTGCCATAAATTGCCGGAAACCGGGCTTTCAACCCCCTGCTCGCCTGGCTGCAGTGGCGCGTCGCCGCCTTCATCGGCCACACTTTCCTGACTGTCAAAATGGGCCTTTCCGCTGGCGATCCAGCGGTCACGTTCCGCATTGAACGCGGCTTGCTGGTGATCGCGAAACCGACCGATACTCTGCGCTTCACGGGCGAGGAAATCCTGATATTCCGCCAGCCGCAGCGTGCTGTGCTCAATGCGCAGCGGATAGCGACCGAGGGGAAAATCGCGGCGAATCTGCAACAGCTCACTGGCTGAAACCGGATAAAAGCGGATCTGATCGAAAAAGCGCAGCAGCCAGGGTTTACCGTCAAAATCGGCGACTGCATGATACCGGTTCCACATCTGCAGCGTGCGGCCGACAAACTGATAGCCGCCTGGCCCCTCCATGCCATACACACACAAATAGGCACCGCCGATGCCAACCGAGTTTTCCGCCGTCCAGGTGCGGGCCGGATTATATTTTGTCGTCACCAGCCGATGACGGGGATCCAGCGGTGTGGCGACCGGCGCGCCGAGGTAGACATCGCCCAGCCCCATCACCAGATAGCTGGCTTCAAAGACCGTGTTCCAGACAGCCTGCTCATCCGGCAGATCGTTTATCCGGCGGATAAATTCCAGATTACTCGGGCACCACGGCGCATCCTGCCGCACGGTGGTCATATATTTTTCGATGGCCTTCTGACAGGCCGGATCGTCCCAGGAGAGCGGCAGATGCACCACGCGTGTGGGAACCTGAAGGTCATCACTCGTGCAGACCCTCTCCCACTCACCGCGCACCCACATCAGCAGCACGTCGGGCGTCAGCGTCTCCGGCTGAAAGTGGATTTGCAGCGAGCGGATCCCCGGCGTGATATCAATAATGCCGTTGCGGGATTGCGCTTCCAGCGCCTGCATCAACGCATGAATGCGAAAACGTAACACCAGATCCAGTTCCGGCTCGCCAGCCTCCAGCAGCAGATGCGTATCACCAGAGAGGCGCGCCACCAGGCGTTTATCCGCTGCGCCGCAGGTCATCACGATGGGCGAAATCAGCGGCGCAGGCTGCCAGTCTGTTTCCTGTGGCTGGAGCGTGGTCAGCTCGGTGCGTCGGCCCTCTGCCAGTCGGCGGGCGGTAGGAATATCCACCGCGACAAACTGCACTTTGTCACCGGCTTTGAGCTGTCCCAGTTGCCAGAGGTCCGCCTCGATTACCGTCACCGGGCAGACGAACCCGCCAAGGCTCGGGCCATCCGGCCCCAGGATCACCGGCATATCACCGGTAAAATCGACCGCGCCGATCGCGTACGGGTTGTCATGGATGTTTGAGGGGTGCAGCCCTGCTTCACCGCCGCTGTCGCGGGTCCAGATTGGCTTTGGCCCGATCAGGCGAACGCCGGTGCGGCTGGAGTTAAAATGCACTTCCCATTCTGTGGCAAAAAACGTCTCGATATACTCCGGCGCAAAAAACTCAGGCGCACCGTGCGGACCATAAATGACGCGCAGCGTGCGCACCGTGGCAAGCTCTGTTTGCAGTCCGACGGGCAGTTCCGATCCGGTTGCGCTCGCAGAATGCGGAGCGAGATGCAGCACGTCACCGCTACGCAGTGCCCGTCCGGCATGTCCGCCAAACTGACCAAGGGTGAAGGTGCTTTTGCTGCCTAAATAGTCCGGCACCTGAATGCCGCCGCTCAGACAGAGATAACTTCTGACGCCCGCGCCACTTATCGCACCCAGCTTCAGCGTTGCCCCGGCCGGAATGGTAAAAACAGAATTCATTGACTGTCCGACGCCATCCAGTGTGACAGTGAGCGGCGCGCCAGAGATCACCGCCTGAATCTCAGTGTTAAATTTCAGGGTGGGTCCATTCAGGGTGATTTCCAGCGCGGCGTCACCCTCCTCATTGCCCAGCAGACGGTTGCCCAGACGCAGTGCGCGATCGTCCATCGGCCCCGATGGCGGCACGCCTACCGCCCAGTATCCCAGACGTCCGGGATAGTCCTGAACGCTGGTCTGGGTTCCGGCACTCACCACTTCAACCGTTGCCGCCTGATAGGCGAGCTGCTCCAGGCAGCGGGTCCAGGGTTCGCCAGCCGTAAAGGGCGAGAAGGCCAGAATCTGCAACAGATAGAGGCGATTGGTTTCTACGCCATAGAAACGGGTCTCCGCCAGCGCCTGTGCCAGGGTGGCGATGGCTTCCTCGCGAGTGGGGCGCCAGGTGATAACTTTTGCCAGCATCGGGTCGAAGAATGGCGGGACTTCGCACCCCGCTTCCACCCAGCGGTCAATACGCAGGGTTTTACCGTCGGCTGCCGGAAAGAGGACCTGGGTTAACAGCCCTGGCGAAGGCTGGAACTGACGCCCCGGATCTTCCGCATAAATTCGCGCCTGCACGGCATGGCCCTGAGGATTCAGCGCGGCGGCTAACGCATGAAGCGGAGGAAGATCGCCTGCTGCCAGCTCAATCATCCACTGCACCAGGTCAACGCCCCACACCTGCTCCGTGACGCCATGTTCAACCTGCAGCCGGGTATTCACTTCAAGAAAATAGAACTGCTGCGCCCCGCTGTCATAGACAAACTCAACCGTTCCGGCGCTGCGATAGTTCACCGCTTTTCCCAGCGCGATAGCCGCCGCGCATAAAGCCTCCGCCATACCTGCGGGCAGATTCGGCGCTGGCGTCTCTTCGATCACTTTCTGGTTACGCCGCTGTACCGAGCAGTCGCGTACGCCCAGCGCGATTACCTCGCCCTTGCCGTCACCGAAAATCTGCACTTCAAGATGACGGGCGCGTTCGATATATTTTTCGAGAAATACCCCGGCATCGCTGAAGTTGTTCTGGCCGAGGCGCTGGACCGTTTCAAACGCCTCTGACAGTGCATTCGCATCACGACACACGCGCATACCGATGCCACCGCCGCCCGCGGTGCTTTTAAGCATTACCGGATAGCCGACCCTCTCTGCGGCGCGGCGGGCTTCACTGATATCTGCCAGCAGTTCACTGCCTTCCAGCAACGGCACCCCTTCGGCTTTCGCCAGCGCGCGGGCCGTGTGTTTCAGGCCAAAAGTCCGCAACTGCTGCGGTGTGGGGCCGACAAAAATCAGACCAGCAGCCTCGCACGCCTCAGCAAAGGCGGCGTTTTCCGAAAGGAAACCGTAGCCAGGATGAATCGCTTTCGCCCCGCTCTGCTGCGCGGCGGCGATAATCTTTTCCTTCACCAGATAGGTTTGTGCAGCCGGGCCTTCGCCAAGGCTTAGCGCCAGATCCGCCTCGCGGATATGTAAACTGCTCAGATCGGCTTCGGAGTAAACGGCGACCCCTTTCACCTGCATGGCACGCAGCGTGCGCAGGATGCGACAGGCGATAGCACCGCGATTAGCAATCAGTAAGGTATCAAACATAAGCGAACTCTCAGGGATGCGGGTCGTCCCGCAAAATTCGATATTCCCTGGGGCCGTCCCCGGGGCTGACCGGCACGTAACAGGCGTGCGCCGGTGGTGTGTTGAGAGGTCTGACGCAAAAGGCTGAGAAACTCAGTCCCGCTTGTCGCCATGGCAACGCTGACTCAGTTCCACACCAGCACTTCAGCGGGCGTCGGGTTCCAGCCGTTACAGGGGTTATTCAGCTGCGGGCAGTTGGAGATCAGCACCATCACATTGCATTCGGCTACCAGCTCAACGTATTTGCCGGGCGCCGATAGCCCATCCTCAAAGGTCAGACCGCCTTCCGGCGTGACCGGAACGTTCATGAAAAAGTTGATGTTGGCACCGATATCACGTTTGTGAAGGCGGCCATCGTGCAGGCAGGCGCAGAGAAAGTTATCCCGACAGCTGTGCATGTAGCGCTTATCCTGGGCATAGCGCACGGTGTTACTCTCCTGCGAGCAGGCTCCGCCCAGGGTATCGTGACGACCGCAGGTGTCGGCGACGATAGTCAGCAGCGGATTGCCGAGATTCGAATAGAGCACGCTGCCGGTGGTCAGATAGACGTTTCCCTGACGACGCAGCGTGCGCTGAGGATCGTAGCGTTCCCGCGGGTTATCGCTGTTATAGAACAGGGTATCAATTGCCTGATTCCCTTCGAGGTCGAGCAGGCGCAGCGTCTGCCCTTTTTTCACTTCGAACAGCCACGGCTCGCCTGCCGGTATCACGTGGCGATAGACGGCATCTTCAGGACGACGATCAGAGTTGATAAGGGTCATCGCAGCCTCCTTACAGGGCAAAAAGTTGGGTGTTATGAAGCGCGCGCTGGTTTTCACCACGCGTGACCATCGCTTCGCTGACGGCCTGCATATCGTCGGCCTGATACCAGCTCAGCTGAACCGGTCGCGGGAGATAGTCATCGGCGGGATCCTGCGGATGTGGCAGCGCGGTCAGCACCATCAGCACGTCCATGGGTGCGTACAGTTCAGTGAAATCGCCGGCGCGGCTGTTGCCAGCGCTGAACCGGAAGCGGCCCTTATCATCAACCGTGACCTTGCTGAAAAAATTGACGACCATCAGCAGATCTTCCAGGCCCAGATCCCATTTGCCCATCTCAACCAGCAGATTATCGGTGCCGTTGCGGTAGAAGCCGTTGCGCAGCTCCTGATAGCGTCCGGCTCCATACTTATCGTGCGCTTCCGCCGCGTTGAGAACGCCGCCAAACGGGTCGTGCCAGCCGCAGCTATCCGCCACGATCGCGGCCAGTACGCGTCCCATGTCGGAGTAGAAACAGTGCCCGGTGGTCAGGCGAGCCGTATGCTGGCCTTTCAGGGTATCCGGCAGATTCAGACGTTCACTTTTCTCGTGGGGATTGAGCATCATCATGCTGACGTTCGCGCCGCCCTCGATGTCGGTCAGGCGCAGGATTTGCCCTTTGCGCAAAATCAGCGAGGTGTGCCCTCCGCCAGGCAGCTGCTCTTCGCGCAGGCTCGGAGCTGAATGAAAAAGTGCGGTCATTGAGCGGTCTCCTTGAAGGGATAAATGTTGTTTTTGTTGCGGGTTGCCAGCTGCGACAGCCGCGTTTCATTAAGCGGGATGTCGTAAGTGATACGCGCGCCCCAGGCATTGGGGGCCTGAGGATCGATGCGCACTTTGTCGAAAACCAGCAGCCGGGTGCCAAGATTGAAGCCTTCGGCAAGGTCGTGAGTGACCATAAACACCGTCATGCGGGTTTCGCTCCAGAGCTGGAGCAGCAGCGCATGCATATCTTTGCGGATGCCGGGATCCAGCGCGCCGAAGGGCTCATCCAGCAGCAGTACGCGCGGCTGCATCACAAAAGCCTGCGCAATCGCCAGCCGCTGCTGCATCCCGCCCGAAAGCTGCGCCGGATATTTATCGAGCGAATGGCCCAGCCCGACTTTCTCCAGCATCTGTTTTGCCTGCTCACGGGCATGGCGTTTTCGGGTGCCAAACAGTCGGCCTGTAAACGGTGAAGCCGGAAGTTCGAGGCCAATGGCGACGTTATCCAGCACGTTGAGATGAGGGAAAACGGAGTAACGCTGAAACACCACGCCACGGCTGCGATCGGGTTCCGCGCGCAGCTGTTCACCATCCAGCGTGATTGTTCCCCGTGTCGGCCTTTCCTGTCCCAGCAGCAGGCGTAAAAACGTCGACTTACCACAGCCGGACGCGCCCACCAGCGAGCAGAATTCACCTTCTTTGACCTGCAGATTGATGCGTTCCAGCACCACGTGGTCGCCATACTCCTGCCAGATATTTTTGATATCGATAAAACTCATTCCCGGCCTCCTTCCGCCCAGGGGAAACAGGCTTTGTGCAATTGACGCAGCGCGAGATCCATCAGCCACGCCAGCAGCGTTATCCAGATGACATAGGGAATGATCACATCCATCGCCATATAGCGACGAACCAGGAAAATGCGATAGCCCAGTCCGGCGGTTGCGGAAATCGCTTCTGCGGAGATCAGAAAGAGCCATGCGGATCCCAGCAACAGGCGCAGCGAGGTGATCAGCCGCGACAAGAGCTGCGGCAGCACAACCCGCAGCACCACCGTCCAGCTGTTCGCCCCCAGGGTTTGTGCTTTGATAAACAGCTCTGCGGGGATTTCCCGCGCCCGATGTTCAAGGTCGCGCGCCAGCATCGGCGTAATCCCGATAACAATCAGCATCACTTTTGACAGCTCATCCAGCCCGAAGACGATAAACAGCATCGGCAGGAGCGCCAGCGGCGGGATCATCGACACCACGGTCATAAAGGGTGACAGCGCCGCGCGACTCATCGGGAAGACGCCCGCAGCAACACCGATGCAGAGACCAATCAGTGAAGAGATCGCCAGGCCGGTCAGCAGACGGCTTAAGCTAATCCACGTATCCGCCCACAGCAGATATTCGCCGCTGCGCTTGTCCGGCGTGAAGGCCATCCGATCAATGGCGGCGATCATTTGTGACAGGCCGGGCAGCAGTTTGTCGTGTGGGTTGGCTTCAAGACGCACCGCCGAACTGATAAACCAGACGGCGATCAGCAGCACAAAAGGTAATAGCATCAGCGTCAGGCGCATTCCCTGCCGGGGATAGCGGTTGATGTGGCGCATGGCAAATACTCCTGAGATCGGTGATTACAGCTTGCCCGCAGCGGCCATCTTCAGATAGCTGTCGTCAAAGCGCAGTTTGATGTTCGCTGTATCACCGACGGTGATGTTGCCAGGGAAGCTCATACCGATGAAGTCAGCGCTTTGTGCACCCTCGCCCAGTAATCCCTTATCAAAGGAGAACGCGGCGACGCGCTGCATGGTTTTCGCCAGATCGGGGGAAGAAACAAATGTCTGGGTTTCGGCTGGGGTCCAGAACAGGTGGGTGGTTTTCAGCTGCGCCTTGTATCCGGCGAGGTCAGTACCGGAATCGGCAGCCATCGCGCTCAGCGCCTGCGCATCTCCGGCCTGCATTTTCGCCATCATCTCAAACCAGGCCCCGGTCAGTGCCTTACCCAGCGCGGGGTTATCTTTCAGGGTCTCGGTGTTCACCACCATCATGTCAATCAGTTCGCCCGGCACGGCCGAAGAGCTGAACACCTCTGTGGTTTGCGGGGTTTTCTTGATCACTGAAAGCTGTGGATTCCAGGCAACCGCCGCCTGCACGCCGCTGGTACCAAAGGCGGAGACGATATCGGCATCGGAGGTGTTCACGACCTTAACGTCTTTTTCATGTAAACCGGCCTTCTCCAGACCGCGAACCAGCAGGTAGTGCGAAACCGACAGCGCAGGAAGATAGACAGACATCCCTTTCAGGTCGCTGAGTTTTTTGTTTACGCCTTTCAGCACCACACCGTCATTGCCATCAGAGAAGCTGCCGGTGATCAGCGCCGTGGAATCAATGCCGCCCGCCGCAGGTATGGTCAGGGCATCCATGTTGGTCATGGTGCAGCCGTCGAACTGACCCGCGGTGTACTGGTTGATCGACTCAATATAGTCATTGAGCTGGGTGATATGAATTTTGATGCCGTATTTGCTGGCCCATTTATCGATGATTTTCTCGTTGCTGATGGTGCCCCAGGGCATCCAGCCCGCATAGATGGTCCAGCAGATATTGAACTCTTTTTTGACCGCGGCGAAAGATGGCGCGCTGACCAGCAGCGTCAGCGACAGAATAAGCGTCAGGAGGGGTGATTTCTTCATGGTTAACCTCTGGTTGGCACAAAAAAACGGGAGCAGCGCAAGACACCATTTGGTGCCGCTGTCTCCCGGGCTTTTGTCCCGCCGTGTAACCTCACAGAGGTCGCCAGCTCTCGGACCAGACATTCACCTGCGTGAACCGGAACCCTAGCCAGCTATTTGCTATCAATTGTGTCGAACGCTGCTTACTGTTCAGACTTCAGCAAATGGCGTGCCAGAAATTAAATCACGATAAATCAGATAAATAGAAGGAGAAAAATCAAGAAGGCACCGTGATGGTGAGTCAGTAACGGGCGTTGCACATTATCAGTGCCGGGCAGGCAAGAGTTATCAGAACCCGCGCTCAGTCTCTGTTCGTACTCACATCTATGCCGGAATGCAGACCCGGACCGTGACGCCCGTCACTTATCGCTATATAATCCACTGCATAACGAATTTTGAGGATAGTAAATGAAGCGCTTCTGGCAGGCATGCACACTCGGTTTACTGATACTCCTTCCGCTCTTTTCCCAGGCATCGCGCCAGATAACCGATCAGACAGGCCGCCAGGTCACGATTCCTGATCGTGTTGATCGTATTGTGGTGCTTCAGCATCAGACGCTGAACCTGCTGGTGCAGATGAACGCGACCGATAAAATCGTCGGTGTGATGGCGAACTGGAAGCAGCAACTTGGCGACAGCTATGCCCGCCTGGCTCCTGAGCTGAACCAGAAAGCGACACTGGGGGATCTGACGCATGTTGATCCCGAAAAACTGGTGGCGCTGCATCCGCAGGTGGTGTTTGTGACCAACTACGCACCGCAGGAGATGATCGACAGCATTACCGCGCTGGGCATTCCGGTGGTGGCTATCTCACTGCGTCATGACGAGCCGGGTGAAAAGGCAAAAATGAACCCCTCTATCCGCGATGAGGAAATGGCCTATAACAAAGGATTGCGTGAAGGGATTACGCTTATCGGCGAGATCATCAATAAACCGTCAGAAGCAAAAGCGCTGATTACGGCCACCGATGAGGGCCGCAAAATCGTCAGCGACCGCCTGAAGGATGTTCCGGCGGAGAAACGCATTCGCGCCTATATGGCGAACCCGGAACTGACCACATACGGCTCAGGAAAATATACCGGCCTGATGATGCTGCATGCGGGCGCGGTCAATGTCGCCGCAGCGACCGTCAAGGGATTTAAAACCGTGTCGATGGAGCAGGTCATCGCCTGGGATCCACAGGTGATTTTTGTGCAGGACCGTTATCCCTCCGTCGTGAATGAAATCAACAGTTCACCACAGTGGCAGGCTATCGATGCGGTAAAAAATCATCGCGTCTGGCTGATGCCGGACTACGCCAAAGCATGGGGTTATCCAATGCCGGAAGCGATGGGGATTGGCGAATTGTGGATGGCGAAAAAACTCTATCCGCAGAAATTTCAGGATGTGGACATGAATAAGCTGGCCAATAAGTGGTATCAGCGCTTCTATCGCACCGCTTATCAGGGAACAGAGTGATGCGCGTACTGGCGGCGGGCAGCCTGAAAGCGGTCTGGCCCGCGCTGATGGCATACTTTCCTGAGCCAGTTGAAACCCGGTTTGGCCCCGCCGGTCTGCTTCGCGAACGGATTGAAACCGGTGAGCCCTGCGATCTCTTTGCTTCAGCCAGTGAGGAGCATCCGCAAAAATTGCTGAACGCTGAGCGAGCGCTGGCAGTCATACCGTTCACGACTAATAAACTCTGCATCACGGTTCGCAGCGATCGGCTACAGGCGGGAGACGACTGGTATCAGCTACTGACCCGCGACACACTGCGGATCGCAACCTCTACGCCCACAGCCGATCCCTCTGGCGACTACGCGCAGGCCCTTTTCACCCGGATGGGCAAAGCCGGTGAAGCGGTGCGCCAGCGCGCAAAGGCACTGGTGGGTGGGCATGACTCTGCACCGATTCCCGCAGGCAGGCTGGCGGCAGAATGGATTATCCTGGAGGATCAGGCGGATCTGTTTATCGGTTATGCCAGCCATCGGGCTGCCCTGAGCCAGATTGCCGGACTGAAAGTTGTTGATATCCCTGCGGCTTTCAATTCTGTTGCGCGCTACGCCTGTGCAGTCATTACACCCGAGGCGCGTCGGCTGGCGGATTTTTTAGAATCGGAGCAGGCAAAAAAGGTACTGCGGGAAGCGGGGTTTGGCGGGGAGTAAATGCCTTTTCTGTCGCGGATGACTTTGCGCCCTGTCAGCATGTCGCTTTAAGGGCGCGAAACACCGCTCATTAAAGCTTAGCGAAATCCACCTTAAGCTTGTGACTGATATGTTCAGCCTGCTCGGTAGCACTATCAGCCTCGCCAGTCAGGACAAAAGCGATCGCGAAGGCGAAATCAAACGCCGCGCCCAGATCCTGTCCACTCAGCAGATTGCCATCTTTCACCACCGAGGCATTAACGTAAACGCCATCGGTGACACCTTCTGATGACGTCCCAGAACTGACATAGCGACGCCCCCTTAAAAGACCCTGTGGCGCCAGCACTCTGGCCGCTGCGGAGCAAATTGGGCAGACCAGGCGGCCCGCCTCATCATGGCGGCGAATAAAATCTATCACTGCCGCATTTGCCGCCAGATTTTTGCTGCCGTCAGGACCACCCGGCACAATCACCGCATCAAATAATCGCTCCCGATTCGCCTCCAGCAGCTCATCGGCGACAACCTTCACATGATGATAACTGTTCACTTCGCGATAGGGCTGACAGGCCAGGGTTGTAACCTGAACGCCCAGGCGTGAGAGGATGTCGAGAGCGATAATAGCCTCAGCTTCTTCAAAGCCTGGGGCAAGCAGCAGAGCAACATTCTTATCCATGAAAATTCCTTTTTAATTGGTGTGGATGAAGCAGAGAGCGTTTAATCCTGGTCTGTGCAGGCGCACCCTTTACTGATCCGAATCAAGTCTGAGCAGGGTTTTTAAACGGCAGCGGGCGACACTACCGTGGTGCGTCATGAAGTAAGTGCGTTTAAAACTCTTCCGGCTCGCCCGGCAGTGGCTCGGTCAGTTCCTGCCCCTTTACACCGGCATAGGTAATCACCAGTTCGGCTGGCTCATCCAGTGTGTAACCGCGATGCGCACTGTTGACCGTCTCATTGAGGGCTTCACCCGCATGGAAGGTGCGCTGTTCGCCGCTCTCTTTATCCTCAACAATCAGGGTGCCGGAAAGAATAAACGCCGCATTCGGCATTGGATGGGTATGCCAGGGCAATGACGTATGGGCAGGTAGCGAGAGCCGCATAACGGTCAGCTCAGGTTCGCCGGTGGGATAGGCCTCGAGAACGTCACCGTTCCAGGCCTGGCTGCTGCGCATTACTTCAACCGCGTTAATCCCGTTATCTTGCTTCGACATGGTTAATCCCTGTTAATAATCAATAGAATGCCAGTAGTGACCGATAAGTAAGCTTAGAAGAAAATTGCGTTGATGCCCGCCTGCGTTTTAATAAGCCTGTTAACAGGAATTTTCCGCCAGCGAACAGAGGGATGAAAACCGGCCATTAGCGGACTGGCTGAATTGCTGATTAATTAATGTTCAATATTCGCGTTGTGGTTATAAGATATATTCCTCAGTCAGTACGCAACCTGTGAGTTCTGTATTATCTTTGAAGCCATCAACCACCTGAGGGATTTCTGATAATGAAAGGTCTGTTTTCGGCATTACTCGCCAGTTCTGTTCTACTATTATCCGCCTGCTCAAAAGATGACGATAACAAAGTTAAAGTAGCGATTAATACCGGGCCTGATGAAGCAATCTGGCAGGTGGTAAAGCAGGTGGCGAAAGATAAATACAAGCTGGATGTCGAAGTGCTTAACTTCAATGACTATGTGCTGCCAAATGAAGCGCTGAATAACAAAGAAGTTGATGCTAACGCTTTCCAGAGCCTGCCTTATCTGGAATCACAGTCTAAAGAGCGCGGCTATAAGTTTGCGGTAGTGGGTAAAACGTTCGTCTTCCCGATTGCTGCCTATTCGCACAAAATCAAGAACATCAGTGAGCTGCAGAATGGTGCCACTATCACCATCTCTAACGAAGCCACCACGCTGGGACGCAGCTTGCTGCTGCTGCAGGCGCAGGGTCTGATTAAACTTAAACCGGATGTGGGTTATTTACCGACCTCACTGGATATCATCGAAAATCCAAAAAATCTGAAGCTGGTTGAAGTGGACACCCCACAGCTGACCCGCACCTTAGACGATCCCAACGTGACCCTGTCGATCATTAATACTAATTTCTCGGCTCAGGCTGGATTATCAGCGCACCGCGATGGCTTATTTATGGAAAGTGCCTCATCGCCTTACGTCAATGCGCTGGTATCACGTGAAGATAATAAAGACAGCGATAAAATTCAGAAGCTGAAGTCAGCGCTGCAGTCACCGGAGGTGGCGGCCAAAGCCGAAGAAGTTTACAAGGGTGATGCGATTAAAGGCTGGTGAGTTGCCTGATAATCGATCATTAACGATCAAAAAAGGCCGCACTCTGTTGCGGCCTTTTTTATATCTGCACTTTTACAGGCACATCTGCCAGCACTTATACATCCGCGCCAGCCCGCAAGATCACAGGAACGGTTACGCAGCTGCGCCTTTTGGCTGAGCAGAGAGATGCCCTGCCCACAGACTGGCGACCCATTTCACCCCTTTAGACGTAAAACGTGCCTGAGAGAAAGCGTGCTGATTTTCGCCCGTGCCGGTATGCAGCGTAAAGTAGCCGGCCTGCATATGGTAGTGCTGCGGCGTCAGGGTGCCTTTTGCGCGATACATGATGTTGCGCTCCAGCAGAAACTGGCGAAACTCCGGTTCTTTCACTTTCAGCATTTTGCAGAGCTGCCGAAAACCCAGCGAGTCATCAACCTCAACGAAGTTATCAAAGAACGCCGCCTTGGGTGCCGAGAGAGCCAGCTGCTGCTCCGCCGCCTGACGCTGTTCAAACTGCTCAGCCCAGGCGCGAGCGGCTTCAGCCGGATTGGTAAAGTCAGGCAGATGGGTCGTCTTCTCGCGGTCCTGCCAGCGATCCAGCACTTCTGCAGTGAAGCCTGGCGACAGGCGTGCCACGGCCAGCAGCGAGTCACGCTTGCACAGACGGTACTCCTGACGCACTTCCCCTTCCCGCTCATACTCATTCACGCTGAGCGGCTGGGAGAGACGCTGAGCCGTCTCCAGACTTTTGATTAACCGCTTCACTTCTCCGTGTGTAATACCGGTCATCTGAGCCAGTTCACGACTGCTCATTGTGACCGATTGTTCCAGAGATTTGAGGCTTTCAGTTGAAATCATCATGGGTTCACCCCTCGCTAACGCTACCAATACCCGGCGGGCAGTCGATTAATTATACAAACACCTGTTCAAATATCCAGTATTTTATTTAAGCAATAACGTAACTGGAAGCTGTTACGCAAACAACAGGGTGTGAGGCGGTTTGGCGGGCTGAAGCGTGCGTGCTGAATGCCTTGCAGGAGGCGTTGCGGGCTTTTGCGGCAGCATAAGCGGGTAATCCATCGCTAAGTTATTTACATATAATCACAATGATGGACACAGACTCTTTACATTACAGTATAGTGAAGGCTGTCAGCAGGTTACTGGCCTGCCGGGCGCACTATTTTTGATTCGGGGTGCAGGGGCGAAATCTGGCCCGTTACCACTGAATGTCACCTTTTACTGGAGTAAGTCATGCAGCCGTTGAAAGTCGCCTTTATTAAAGCTAACTGGCACAGCGAAATCGTTTCTCAGGTTCTGACAGGATTCGAACAGGAACTGGAAAGCCGCGGTACCTCATATGAGATTAAGACATGGGATGTTCCGGGCGCTTTTGAAATGCCGCTGCTGGCGCAACGCCTGGCGCAGACCGGCAACTACGATGCGGTTGTCTGTGCAGCACTGGTGGTGGATGGCGGCATCTATCGCCATGATTTCGTCGCGCAGGCTGTGGTAAGTGGTCTGATGCAGGCACAGCTGGCAACCAATGTGCCCGTCTTCTCGGTGTCACTCACGCCGCATAATTTCCAGCCATCGGCCGAGTTTATCGACTTCTATACTCAGCATTTCGTGAAAAAAGGTCAGGAAGCGGCGCGTGCCGTCTGCCAGATTCACGCCCTGGAACTCTGATACGACTGTAACGAATGCTGACAATGCGTTTGCCTGCGCTGTTAAGGAGAGAAAGTTGGAAAATACACGTCCGCCTCTACCGCCATTTACCCTGGCTGCACAGGCGATTGAAAAAGTCCGGCTGGCTGAGGATGGCTGGAACAGCCGGGATGCGGAGCGGGTCGCTCTGGCCTATTCAGCGGACAGCAAATGGCGCAATCGCGATACCTTTCTGACCGGCCGGGCAGAAATTATCGCCTTCCTGCAGCAAAAATGGCAGCGGGAGCAGCAGTATCGGCTGATTAAAGAGTTGTGGAGTTTTGACCAGAACCGGATTGCGGTGCGGTTCGCCTATGAATGGCATGACGAGCAACGGCAGTGGTATCGCTCATATGGCAACGAGAACTGGGCCTTTGATGAGCAGGGTTTAATGCAGCAGCGTTATGCCAGCATCAACGATCTGAAAATCAGTGAAGAACAGCGGCTGTTTCACTGGCCGCAGGGCCGACGCCCTGACGACCATCCTTCACTGAGCGAACTGGGCTTATAGCGCCAGCCCTTCCAGCGGAGAGCGCAGCTCTCCGCCGTCATCCACTCAGCCCTGCTCGTCCTTGTTCTCAACAAAGGTCGCTTTGTTGCGTGTGACCGTATAAGCCACTTTTTTTACATCTTCCGGTGACGTGGTCACTTCTACCGGTGCAATGGTCACCCGACCCATGCCAAACAGAGTGGGTACATAGCCACCGACCTGGTGTTTTCCGGCCGGAACATGCAGCAGCATGCTTTCGCCGTTAGGCAATCTGCCGGCGTCTTTACCATCTACAGTCAGGAATACACTGGAGCCATCATCTGCGCGGGTCTTGATGTGTGAGACATCAATCTGCGTCGGGCCAGCAGCAAATTCATCTGGCGCATCGCTGGCGGCATGTTTTGCACAGCCAGTCAGTACAGCAGCAACCGTTACAACGGCGAGACTAAAACGATAACGCATTGGGCACTCTTTCTCCTGATCATCAGAACCCGCTATTTTAGCGATTTAGCGGGAGGATGTAAGGGGGATAAGAGTCGGCATGCTCTTAAAAGAGGCTTAAAAGTACCGATTTCCCGGTATATTTGCGTAAAGAATATTTACTGAATAAATACACAGTATTTTTATTGCCTGATCGCAGCGCTTTTAACCTGCTGATCAGCATAAATTTAATCGGAGAATAACAACGAATAAGCGTAGCGTCACAGGCACATAGCGCCGATTTGCCTTAACTCTGCCTCTATTAATTGACTGTTATAAGGTTCATAGTGGTGGTTCATCCCCGGTTAATCCCGGCGGCCTTCCCCTCTACAGAGGGCACGATATGCATTCTTATACCACCGATACTGTTTGCGCCATAACCGGCACCCATCCCGCTAACCTGAAGAGCTGGATGAAGCAGGGATTACTGACGCCGCAGCAGTATCAGGAACGCTGGAGTGATCATCACCTCAGTGAAATCCAGACCCTGGTTGGCTTAACAGCGACTGGCGCGACGCTCGACGAAATCTGGCAAGGTCAGCAGGCTGCTTCGACGGTCACCACCTATGGCTGGGCGGCGCGCAAAGGCGACCTGCTCTGGCAACTGGAATTTGGCACACCGCTGTCGCTTTCACGCCAGATGCACACGATGTCCAGCCATTATAGCGGTGATGATTTTGTCATTAATCTGCTGCGGCCGCTGAGCGCCTGGCTTTACGCCGATCTCCGTCGGGGAGCGTCACGTCGCCTCAACCGTTTTGAGCAAACCGTGCAGCAACAGGCGGATAAAGTCATGCGCGCCTCATCGCGCAACGAATCTTCTATTCCTCTGTTTCTGGAAGCGGTGAGCGTACTTGATAAAACCGAAATCTGGCTTGAAGCCATTCGTCTTACTGCGATGGGCTTTAATGTCGAGGTTGACTCGCGTGCAACCGGACAGCCAGCCGTTAAAACTGACCTCCATCAGCATCATGTGATGTGGTGTGGTGCCGGCATCAGTCAGCAGATGCAGGACTATTTTGAACAGCAGAGTCTGGATGGTCATCCGGTAATGCTCAGTGGACCTGATTGTAACCTGCAATTTGCCCAATCCAACGCCTCCAGCGCTGCCTGACAGCAGGCAGCGCCTTCTTTACCCCTGTTTTTCCGCGCCAGTAAATAATTTTTTTCGTTAAGAATCTCTTAAGGTGGTTCCGTATACTGGTGCCACAACCCTGACTCATTGACGAGACTAAGATGAAAAAGACCTTACTGACCTTCAGCCTTCTCCTGTTACCACTCACTTTTACTGCTGCTCACGCGGCCTCTGGCCTGACCGGTTGTGCAGCCAAAAAGCAGGAGATTGAGACCCAGCTCTCTTTTGCCCGCCAGCACAATAATACCCATCAGGTTGCCGGCCTTGAAAAAGCGCTGAGCGAAGTGAATCAGAACTGTACCGAAAGCAGTCTGCTAAAGCAGCGTCAGGAAAAAGTGGCAGAGAAAAAGTTGAAGGTACAGGAACGCGAACAGGAACTGGCTAAAGCGAAAGCAGAAGGCCGCAGCGCCAGCAAGATCCAGAAGCGCGAAGATAAACTGGCTGACGCTCGCCAGGAACTGAAAGAAGCCGAGCAGGCTCTGCATCAGTAAAACTCATTCTGGCCAGCCACTGCGCTGGCCCGTTATTCTCCCTTCCCCAGCCCTGACCCTCTCTCCTTTCTAAATACCTGATTAGCCTGCGCTATTAACGTCCAATCCATTACTTTATGTAATCCTTTGATTACTTATTCTCATGCACTTAATTGGTGCAGCAAAGTCAACATGGTTACGATCAATTATTTAACTTTTTGAACGCCCTCAAAGATTTGAAAGATAGCGATATTTCCTGTCCTATGCAGAAAATACGCACTCCACGCGCATCTTTATTCGTCTGTAAGGGGCCAGCAATACTAATCTATTCACTTACCCTGCCCCAAAACAGGGCATTACGGCGTTGTGTCATGGCTGATGCCACATCTTATTTGTTTCAGTAGTGTTAGATTATGTCGGCGCAATGCAATGCGCTCTCCATCCACGGCTCCACACAATAAATAACTTCATTAAGAAAGGTTTTTTATGGATAAGTTATCTTATGCGTCTGAAAGCAGCACATCTGCCTGGTCCACCTATTTACAGCAAATCGACCGGGTTGCGCCCTATCTGGGCGATCTTTCACGTTGGATAGATACTTTGCGTCATCCAAAACGTGCGTTGATTGTTGATATTCCTCTCCAGATGGATGATGGCTCAATTCGCCATTTCGAAGGCTATCGCGTTCAGCACAACCTTTCGCGCGGCCCAGGAAAAGGCGGTATTCGCTACCATCCGGATGTCGACCTTAATGAAGTGATGGCGCTCTCCGCATGGATGACCATCAAATGCGCGGCGGTTAACCTGCCTTATGGCGGCGCTAAGGGCGGCATCCGCGTTGATCCGTTCAAACTGTCCGACGGAGAACTTGAGCGACTGACCCGCCGTTACACCAGCGAGATCGGCATCATCATCGGGCCGCAAAAAGATATTCCTGCGCCAGACGTCGGGACCAACAGCAAAGTGATGGCGTGGATGATGGATACCTACTCCATGAACCACGGCACAACGATTACCGGCGTTGTCACGGGCAAACCGATTCATCTGGGCGGTTCACTGGGGCGTGAAAAAGCCACTGGTCGCGGCGTGTTTATTACCGGACGCGAAGTGGCACGCCGTGCAGGTATTGAAATTGAAGGCGCACGCGTTGCGGTCCAGGGCTTCGGTAACGTCGGCAGCGAAGCGGCACGCCTGTTTGATGAGGCAGGTGCTCGTGTGGTAGTGATTCAGGATCACACCGCGACGCTGTTTAATGCCGATGGCATCAACATGGCTGCCCTGACCGAATGGCAGATCGCCAATAAGCAGATTGCCGGTTTCCCTGGTGCGCAGAGCATTGATAAAGAGGCGTTCTGGACCACAGGGATGGATATTCTGATCCCGGCGGCACTGGAAGGTCAGATTACCCGTGAGCGTGCTGAAGTCCTGAGTTGCAAAATCGTGCTGGAAGGCGCAAACGGCCCGACCTATCCGGATGCCGATGACATGCTGGCCACCCGCGGCATTATCGTGGTGCCGGACGTGGTCTGTAATGCCGGTGGCGTGACCGTCAGCTACTTCGAGTGGGTTCAGGACATGGCCAGCTTCTTCTGGAGCGAAGATGAGATCAATCGTCGCTCAGACAAGATCATGACGGAAGCGATGGTACACGTCTGGGAAAAGTCGAAGGAGAAAGATTGCTCGCTGCGTACCGCGGCCTATATCGTGGCCTGTGAGCGTATTCTGATGGCGCGTAAAGATCGCGGTATCTACCCGGGTTAATGCCTGTGGCGCTGTTGCCTGCAGCAGCGCCCTTTTCCCTGCCTACTTCATCAGCACCTGAAACTTCGGATTAAATTCATCGAAAATCGGTAAAGCGGCGGCGCCGAGAGCGGCTGTATCGCTGCCGGTCATGCCAATTTTTAGTCGCATATCGTTAAGATAGCGTCCGCGCACCGACTGATAAAGCGGCGGCAATCGCTGCACCATCTGCTCTAGCAGCGGCGCAGGCATCATCCCGCCAATAATTACCGCCTCAGCATCAAACACCGACTCCAGAATATTGATCGCCTGACGTAACGGCGTCGTCACATTCTCAATCCATGCGGTAAAACGCGCGGGTTCAATCTGCAACAGATCTTCTGGCAGCGCCCGCATTGGATCGAGACCGCAGAATTCATAAGCGGCCTGCAGCGAGACGTAGCGCTCGAGGCAGCCCTGATTTCCGCAGTAGCAGTCGCGACCGCCCGGCTCGACCACAATGTGTCCAATTTCGCCCGCATTATGGGCGTGGCCGGTATAGATATGACCATCGGTGAAGATCCCCGCGCCCAGGCCGGTGCCGATATAGAGATAGATAAAGGAGTTCAGGTGGCGCGCTGTGCCGTGAAAGCGTTCGCCGATGGCGGCGACCGTAGCATCATTTTCCAGCGTCACCGGCAGACCACTGATGGTGGCGAGTTCAGCCTCGATATCGACCTGCTCCCAGCCGTTCAGCGTAGTCGGCCCCACTGATGAAATGCCCTCCACACCAAAAGGCCCTGGCATCACCACGCCAATCCCCAGCACTTTTTGCCACTGAGTACCCAGGAAGGCGCGCATCTCCTCCAGCACGCTGGCAATGCACGCCAGGGTGGCAGCAGGCTGAGGCTTTTGCACCAGAACGAGGCGGCGGAAACGCACTTCGCCGCTGAGATCGACCAGAACCAGCAGCAGCGTCTGGTGATCAAGATGGATGCCGATCGACCAGGCACTGGTGGGATTGAGCGTAACCGGAATTGAGGGCTGACCACGCCCGCTGCGGCGCGGCTGGCGGCTGGTCAGCAGTTCGGCCTGCTCCAGTTCCGCCACGATATTCGAGACGGTCTGCGGCGTCAGTGCCGTCATGCGGGCCAGTTCGGCACGGGTCAGCTCACCGTGCAGGCGAATGGCTTCAATCACCACACGTCGGTTATGCGCCCGCGCATGTTCAAGGTTGGTACCCGAGGTTTTCATGTTGTTTTCCATTTCAGCGGGACCCGACAGTATTGGTCTCCGAATGCATTCGGGCAAACAATATCTTTGATGCTGCACGCAATTCTCGCGCATCAGGATAGGCAATTTTGCCATAAAAGCGCAGTCTGAGTTTCAGCGTTGTTACGGCTTTGTTGCTATGCCCTCCGGCACTGTGGCACGCCGTTTGCTTAGATTCAGACAGGTCAGTTCACCCACTGACCAAAATTACGCCCCCGATTAAATCAATCAAATTGATTTAATTAACCGACAGCCTGTTGCTGCACAGTGGAGAAGACCATGTCACAGCGTTACACACCCCAACTAAAAGCCGGTTTTGCCGCCTTACTGATGTTAAGCGCAGGCAGCGCGGCGGCGGCCAGCCAGATCAATGCCCTGTTTATGACCCAGGCGGCGTATAGCGAAAATGATATCCGCGCGATGACGCAAAATTTTCAGAAGCAGCACCCGGATGTCAGCGTCAATCTGGAGTTTGTTCCTTATGAGGCGCTGCACGACAAGATTGTGGCGGCGCGTGGCGCGGGCGGCAATGGCTATGATGTGGTGCTGTTCGATGCCATCTGGCCAGCGGAATTCGCCCGTTTCGATCTGCTGCAGGATGTCAGCGCACGCATTACGCCAGAGGATAAAGAGAAGGTCTTCCCGGGCGCGATGAACACCGTGGTTTACAAAGGTAAAACGCTGGGTATGCCGTGGATCCTCGACACTAAATACCTTTACTACAACAAAGCGATGCTGGCTAAAGCGGGCATCACCACGCCGCCACAGACCTGGCAGCAGGTGCTGGATGACGCGAAGATCATCAAGGATAAAAAGATTGTCACCTGGCCGCTGGTCTGGAGCTGGTCCCAGGCTGAGGCGCTGGTGTGTGACTACACCACGCTTGTTTCAGGCTTTGGTGGTCAGTTCTATCAGAACGGCAAACTTAACTTCTCCAGCCCGGCTTCACTCAAGGCGCTTAACCTGATGAAAAGCTCGCTTGATGAGGGCCTGAGTAACCCGGCGTCGCGTGAATATCTGGAAGAGGATGTGCGTAAATCGTTTTCTAATGGCGATGCGGCTTTCGCGCTGAACTGGACCTACATGTACAACATGGCCAACGATCCGAAGCAGAGCAAAGTGGCGGGCGACGTTGGGATCATGCCTGCGCCCGGCGATGCGCCAGGAAAAGTGGGGGCGGTAAACGGCTCAATGGGGCTGGGGATCACCAAAGGCAGCACCCATGCCAACGAGGCCTGGCAGTACATTCAGTACATGACCTCACAGCCGGTACAAAACCAGTATGCGAAGCTCAGCCTGCCGATCTGGAAATCCTCTTATCAGGATGAGGCGGTGAAAAAGGATCAGGAGAGCCTGATCGCCGCGGCGGACAAATCACTAAACGTGATGCTGTCACGTCCGGAGACCGCTGACTATTCCCGTCTGTCGAACCAGCTGCAACAGCAGTTACAGCAGGTGTTGCTGGGTAAAGCCCCGGCGCAGGACGCGATGGCGACGGTTGATAAAAGCGCCGCCCGGCTGCGTTAAGGAGTCATGATGCTGAGTTTGCGTCAACGCGAACAGCGTCAGGCATGGGTGCTGCTGGCACCCATGCTGCTGGTGATGCTGCTGTTAACCGCCTGGCCTCTGCTGCGTACCATCTGGCTCAGCTTTACCGATGCTGCGCTGATTGGCAGTGGTGAAACGCCTGCCTGGATTGGGCTGGAAAACTATCTCTATGCGCTTAGCGATCCCGACTTTCGGGCGTCGATCTGGCGCACACTCTATTTCACCCTTGTGTCTGTCACCATTGAAGGAATTATCGGCGTGCTGGTGGCGCTGCTGCTGAATCAGAAATTCATCGGGCGCAACGTTTTGCGGGTGCTGGTGATTCTGCCGTGGGCGCTGCCGACCATCGTCAACGCCATGATGTGGCGACTCAACTTCAACCCTGACTACGGCAGCATCAATGCCCTGCTCAGCCAGCTCGGCATTATTGACGGTTATCGCAGCTGGCTGGGATCGCCGGAGGCGGCGCTCAATGCAGTGATGTTTGCGGATATCTGGAAAAACTATCCGCTGGTCACCCTGCTGGTGCTGGCGGCGCTGCAGTCGATCCCCGAGGATCTGTTTGAAGCGGCACGACTGGACGGTGCCTCCGCCTGGCGGCGTTTCCGGGCGATTACCTTCCCGGCGATTGTTGCACCGCTCGGCGTCGCGCTGGTGTTACGCACCATCGATGCCTTCAAAATCTTCGACATCATCTACGTGATGACGCGCGGCGGCCCGGTGGACAGCACCAAAACCCTGAGCTTTTTCGTTTATCAGGAGTCGTTCAGCTATCTGCGTGCCGGCAGCGGTGCCGCCTACGCGATACTGATGACCCTGATGTGCGCCCTTCTGATCACGCTCTATCTGCTGATGTTATGGCATCAGCGCCGCCGGAGTACCGCTTATGAAAACTAAACTGCGACGGGTGCTGCGCTACGGGGCTGCGCTGCTGGTCGCCGTCAGCATTCTGGCCCCGATGGGCTGGCTGTTTCTGATGAGTGTCAGTTCTGCCAGCGATCTCTCCCGCGTGCCGCTGGAGTGGCTGCCTCGTCAGTGGGATTTCAGTCGCTATCAGGGGCTGGTTTCGCTGGCACCGAATCAGCCCGGCAACGTTTTTCTGCACGCGCTGGGCAACAGTTTGCTGGTAGCGACGGTGGCCACAGCGATCTCGCTGCTACTGGCGATACCCGCGGCGTTCAGCTTCTCACGCTACAGTGGTCGTGATGCCTGGCTTTCCGGCGCTCTGGCAATCTATATGGTGCCGCCCGTGGCGTTTGTGCTGCCGCTCTACTTTCTGCTGCAACAACTGGGGCTGCTCAACACCCGTCCTGGCCTGGTGATAGTCTACTGTTCGCTGATCCTGCCGTTTCTGACCTGGATGCTGAAGAACCAGTTCGACTCACTGCCACGTGATATCGAACAGGCAGCACGGCTTGATGGCCTGCGCTTCTGGCAGGTTCTGCTGCGCATTACGCTGCCGCTGGCAAAGCCGGTGCTGGGCGCTGCCGCGCTGTTCGGCTGGCTGCTCGCCTGGGATGAGTTTTTCTACGCGCTGCTGTTCACCAGCAATATTTCGGCACAGACCCTGCCGGTCGCCATTGCCGGTTTTACGGCAGGACGCGCGACCGATGACGGGCTGATCGCGGCAATCGGCATTCTGGCTTCGGTGCCGCCACTGTTTATTGCCATCTGGTTGCAGAAGACGCTGGTCAGCGGTCTCACCAGCGGCGGAAGTAAGGGATAATTATGGTCACTACCCTCACGCCCACCCTCTATGTGGTGGGCAATATAAATGTCGATTTAATTATGAGTACGCTCAGCGACTGGCCGCAGCGCGGCACGGAAGTGATGCTGCAGCACAGCGAGTTACGTCCCGGTGGGTCCGCAGGTAACTGTGCGCTGGCGCTGGAGGCGATGCAGGTGCCGCATCGGGCCATTGCCAATCAGGGCGACGATGGCTTCAGTCACTGGCTCGCCAGTCACTTTCCTCATAGCGCTGCATACTGGCCGCGCTATGCCTGTGA